>FWWL01000349.1_pt1 | contig 130226 bp, 136 predicted proteins | sample 2228331 | NCBI WGS metagenome assembly FWWL01 (sample SAMEA103939775, study PRJEB20133) | metagenome | reverse complement strand
GGCGCGCGCGGCCGCGCGCTCGCCCGCGCGCGAACCCGGCACCGGGTCGTGCGCTCCGGCGCGACGCGAACTCGGCCGCTCGCTCACCAGATCGTGACGCGTGCCTCGGGTGCGAGCCACAGCTCATCACCCTCGGCGACCTCGAACGCCGCGTAGAACTCATCGACGTTGCGGACGATCTGGTTGCACCGGAACTCGTTCGGCGAGTGCGGGTCGATCGTCAACAGACGGATGGTTTCCGCATCCCGACCCTTCTGCTGCCAGATCTGCGCCCAGCTGAGCAGCAGGCGCTGGATGCCGGTGAACCCGTCGATGACGGGACCGTCGCCGGCGCCTTCCCCGAGGTGGAGCCGGTAGGCCTTCAGGGCGATGCCGAGGCCACCCAGGTCGCCGATGTTCTCACCGATCGTGAGAGCACCGTTGACGGTGTGCTCGGTGGCGAGACCCTGCGGGACGAGCGCGTTGTACTGCGCGATGAGGGCGCTGGTGCGCTCTTCGAAGGCTGTGCGATCCTCGTCGGTCCACCAGTCGTTGAGCGCTCCCGTGCCGTCGAAGGCACTGCCCTGGTCGTCGAAGCCGTGCCCGATCTCGTGACCGATCACCGCGCCGATGCCACCGTAATTGGCCGCGGCATCGCGATCCATGTCGAAGAACGGATACTGCAGGATCGCGGCGGGGAAGACGATCTCGTTCATCAACGGGTTGTAGTACGCGTTGACGGTCTGCGGCGTCATGTACCACTCGTCGCGGTCGATCGGTGCTCCGAGCTTGGCGAGCTGCCGGTCGTGCTCCCACGCGTTCGTGCGGCGGACGTTGCCGATCAGATCGTCCCCGTCGACCTCGAGAGCGCTGTAATCCTTCCACTTGACCGGGAAGCCGACCTTCGGAGTGAAGGCCGCAAGCTTTTCGAGTGCCCGCTCACGCGTCGCGGGAGTCATCCACTCGAGTTCGGAGATCGACTGCCGGTACGCCTCGATGAGGTTCGCGACGAGCTCGTCCATCTCTTCCTTCGCGCGCGGCGGGAAGTGACGTTCGACGTAGACCTTCCCGACCGCTTCGCCGAGGGCCGCTTCGACGAAGCTCACACCCCGCTTCCAGCGCTCGCGGTTGACGGGAACGCCCGTGAGCTCGGTGCCGTAGAACGCGAAGTTCGTCGCCACGAACTCGTCGGACAGGAACGCCGCCGACGCACGGATGACGTGCAGACGCAGCCACGCCTTCCAATCCTCGAGCCGCTCCTCGGTCAGGAGCGTACCGAGGCCTTCCAGGTAGCTCGGCTGGTTCACATTGATCTCGGTGAACCCGTCACGGTGCTCTCCGGCGACGGCGTCGAGCCATCCGTCCAGATCCACGCCGACGCGCGCCTGCACGTCGTCCCAGGTCATCAGGTTGTAGGTCGCGACGGCATCCCGGCTGCGGACGTTGTCCCAGTGGTGTCCGGCGATTTCCGTCTCGAGCGCGAGCACCCGATCGGCCTGGGCCCCGGCATCCGCGACATCGGCAAGGCTCAGCATCGTCGTGACGTACTCGCGGAACGCGGTCCGCGTCGCCGTGAAGTTCTCGAGGCGGTAGTAGCTCTCGTCCGGCAGCGACAGACCGCTCTGGACGAAGAAGACGACGTAGCGCTGCGGGTTGCCGGGGTCGGGCTCGATGTAGGTGCCGACGATGCCGCCGACGCCCTCGCGTTCGAGTTCGCCGGCGACGCGGAGGAACTCCGGGAGGGAGCCGATCGCATCGACGCGCTCCAGTTGCGGCAGGATCGGGGCGGCGCCGAGCGCGTCGATGCGGTCGGTGTCCATGAAGCTCGCGAACAGGTCGCCGATTTTGCGGGTCTCGGTGCCCGGCTCGGCATCCGTCGATTCTTCGATGATGACGCGGACGTCTTTCTCCGCCTGCTCCGCGATCAGATGGAACGAGCCCCAGCGGGCCTTGTCGTCGGGGATCTCGGTGCGCTCGATCCACGTGCCGTTGACGTGGCGGAACAGGTCATCCTGCGGACGGATGTCAGTGCTCAGTTCGGACAGCTCGATACCCGATCTGGGGGTGGTCTCGGTCATGCCGTCCAGGATACGCGCCGTGACTGCGGTGTATGCCGGGGACCTCAGCGCGGCACGTCGGTGGTCGCGCACTGCGCGTTCGCAGGCTCCCCCGCGAACCGCGCGCGCGTCCAGGTGATCGCGTCGGCGACCATCGGCGAATAGGTCTCCATCACTTCGGCGTGCTCATAGAGCGCATAGCGGCGGTAGTCGATGCGTTGCCCGCGCGCACAGACATCCTCGACGTAGGCGTCCTGCGTCGCCTGCGGCACGATCGAGTCGCTTCCGCCTTGTCCGAGGAACAGCGGCGGTCCGATCCACGCGGGCGCGATGTTCTCCCGCAGGTGTGTGCCCAAGGGGCCATACGACGGGTCGGTCGAGAAGAGTTCGGGGTCGATGGCCGTCCCGACGACGGCGACGACCGACAGCGCGATCGCGGGATCGGTCAGGCACCGCTCCGCCATCGCGCGGAGCACCGGCTGCAGCCCCGGCCGGATGTAGCGCGCATACGTGATGTCGGGGTACACCTCATCGAAAGCTGCGAACGCGTACGAGGCGAAGATGAGTCCGCCGGTGACGTTGGACACGTTGTCGACGAGCGCGGGAGGGTCAGCGGCGGGTGCGAAGGCCGCGACGCCGCGCACCCAGACGTCGGGGGCGTACTCGCGGGCCAGCGCGCCGGTCCACAGGGCCGCGCCGCCGCCCTGGGAGTGCCCCCAGACGACAGTGCTCGCGCTCAGGTTCGCCTCCTGGATCTCGCGCGCAGCGCGCACGGCATCCAACGAGGCGACCGCACTCGACTCGCCGAACAGATACGTGTGCGGCCCCTCCGTCCCGAGACCGATGTAGTCGGTCGCCACGATCGCCCAGCGCTCGGCGATGACCTTCTTGACGACGTACATTCCGCCTGCCCAGAACGGTCGCTCCTGCAGCGAGGGCGCACAGTGCTGCGCGAACCCGGTCGTTCCGTGGTTCCAGTCGATCACCGGCCAGCGCTCCCCGGGCTCGCCGCCGTCCGGAACGACGACCAACCCACTCGCGACGCGGATCTCTCCGTCCTGGCCCGTGGTCGTGTAGAGGATGCGCCAGCCGACCGCCCCCGTCGGAACTTCCCGGGTGAACGGCTCGAAGCGCACCAGCTTGCCCGGCTGATCGGGGATCGTGCGCGGGGCAGCATAGAACTCGTCGACGACGGTCGAGCCTTCCCGCAGCGGTGCCGTTCCCACCACCGCCACCACCGCGACGGCGACCGACAGGAGCGCGACGGTGGTTCGTCCCCATCGCCGTCGCGGAGCGGTCTTCGACGGCGGGCGGTGCTCATCGCGCCGTCGGCGCAGCGCCGACCACAGATCGACGATTCCTCGCATGATCAGCGACGCGCCGAAGACGACCGCGACGACGAGCAGCGTGATGTCGGGCCACGCGAGCGCGAGTACCCCGAAGATGATTCCCGTCGCGCCGAAGGCGGCATCCGCGATCCGATCGTCCCAGCCGCGCCCCTTCAGGAAAGCCGAGCCGAGGCCGGCCGCGCCGTTGACGAGCAGCAGGATGCCGGCGATGACCGCGACGGCGCGGACCGTGAGACCCGGCCACGCGAGAACGAACACGCCGAGCGCGATCCACCCGATCGAGAGCGCGCCACGCCAGCGGCGTTCACCCTCATCCACCCGGCCGGTGGCTTCGAGGACGCCGGTGAGCACCATGCCTCCGCCGAGGAGGAGGGCGAGGATGTCGAGCGCGGTCGTCGGGCGGAGGACGATGACCGCGCCGAGCACGATCGATGCGAGCGAGAGCACGATCCGCACCCACGCGGGCATGCGTGCCAGCAGCCTCCCCAACGGGAGTCTGCTGAGGATCCCGGTGTCCGCCACGCCTCCAGGCTACTTTCCGCCGGGGACGCTCCGGTGCGCCTCTAGGCTCGGGGATATGGCCGCACCCACGCTCAATCGCGAGATTCTGCGGCTGGCGGTTCCCGCCCTCGGTGCGCTCGTCGCCGAACCGTTGTTCCTGATCGTCGATGCCGCCCTCGTCGGGCACCTCGGGATCGTTCCACTCGCCGGCCTCGGCATCGCGTCGGCGGTGCTCCAGACCATCGTCGGACTGATGGTCTTCCTCGCGTACTCCACGACACCCGCCGTCGCGCGCAGGTTCGGCGCCGGCGACCCTACCCGCGCCGTCAGTGCCGGCATCGACGGACTCTGGCTCGCCCTCGGCCTCGGCGCGATCCTGGCGATCGCGGGGTCGCTGACCACACCGTGGCTCGTCGCACTGTTCGGCGCTCCGGCCGACGTCGCCGAGCAAGCCGAGATCTACCTGGGCCTATCGATGTGGGGGCTCCCGGCCATGCTCGTGGTGTTCGCCGCCACCGGACTCCTCCGCGGAATGCAAGACACCGTGACGCCGCTGTGGATCGCCGGCATCGGCTTCACCCTGAACGCGCTGTTGAACTGGGTCTTCATCTACGGTCTCGGGTGGGGGATCGCGGGTTCCGCCGCCGGCACCGTCGTCGCACAATGGTCGATGGTCGGAGCGTACGCGTTCGTTGTCGGACGTCTCGCGCGGCGGCACGCGGCATCCCTTCGCCCGAAACGGGAGGGTGTCAGCGGATCGGCGCGTTCGGGCGGCTGGCTGTTCCTGCGGACCGTGTCCCTCCGCGTGGCGCTGCTGGCGACCGTCGGCGTCGCCACGGCGCTCGGCACCGAGGAGCTCGCCGGCTGGCAGATCGCGTTCACGATCTTCGCGACCGCCGCGTTCGCGCTCGATGCGCTCGCGATCGCGGCGCAGGCCCTGATCGGCAAGGGCCTCGGCGCAGGGGATGAGCCCTTCGTCCGACGCGTGCTGGGACGCACGCTCGCGTGGGGTGCCTGGTTCGGGGTCGCCGTCGGCGGCCTGATCGCGGCGCTCTCCGGCGTCATCGGGATCGTCTTCACGGGCGATCCCGCGATTGCCGCGGTCGTCCAGCCGGCGCTGCTCGTGCTCGCGGTCGCGCAGCCGGTGTGCGGCATCGTGTTCGTCCTCGACGGCGTGCTCATCGGGGCGGGCGACACGCGCTACCTGGCGATCGCCGGGGGCCTGAACCTCCTGCCCTATGTCCCGGCGCTCCTCGCGCTGTGGCTCGTGCATCCCACGGGAGCGGCCGGGCTCACGTGGCTCGCGGTCTGCTTCTTCGGCGTCTACATGCTCGCCCGACTGGGCACGCTCGCCTGGCGTGTGCGCGGCGCGCACTGGCTCACCGCCGGCGCGTGACCCCTCGCCGCGTCCCCGCGCGACAGTGGGACCGAGCATGCCCGGGTTCGCGGCTCAGGCGTAGCGGCGGCACCAGTCGTACATGACGACGGCGGCGGCCGCGCTGGCATTGATCGAGCGCGTCGAACCGTACTGGGTGATCTCGATCACGCCGTCCGCCGCCGCGATCGCCTCGGCCGAGAGTCCCGGGCCCTCCTGCCCGAACAGCAACACGCAGCGTTCTGGGAGATCGGCGCGATCGACCGGCACCGAGCCGTCGACATTGTCGATCGCCAGGATCGGGATGCCTTCGGCCACGGCCCACTGTTGGAATGCGGCGACATCCTCGTGGTGACGGACGTGCTGGTAACGGTCGGTGACCATCGCTCCGCGGCGGTTCCACCGGCGCTTGCCGATGATGTGCACCTCCGCTGCGGCGAAGGCGTTGGCGCTGCGGACGATCGAGCCGATGTTCATGTCGTGTTGCCAGTTCTCGATCGCAACATGGAACGGATGCCGCCGCTCGTCGAGATCGGCCACGATCGCCGCCATGGTCCAGTACCGGTACTTGTCGACGACATTGCGGCGGTCGCCCTGCGCGAGCAGGTCAGGATCGAAGCGCGGATCTTCGGGCCAGGCCTCCGGGCCACCCGGCCACGGCCCCACCCCGACCGCGAGCTCGGGCTCCCGCTCCCGCGCGGGCTCCCGCTCGGGGCTCTCATCCGGGGTGACGGGCTGACGCATTGGTCCAGGCTAGTGCGGCCGCCGTTGCGTATTCAGTCTGCGCAACGCACGGCGGCCCGCGGAGGCCCACGAATCCGCGCGTGGGTGAGCAGATCCCCCCACGGAGACTGAAGACGGAACGCGACGATGCGATTTCGGTCGACCGAAAAATCATGGGATACAGTTTTCGGTATGCCGAAATATTCGTCTATCGCAGAGAAGACCGCGCCGAGCGTCGCGCGCCGCCGCGGAACCGGACGCGCGGCGTGGCTGCTGGGGCCCGCGCTCGTGGCGGGCGTCGCCTATCTCGATCCCGGCAACGTCGCCAGCAACATGACCGCCGGCGCCCGCTTCGGCTATCTCCTGGTGTGGGTCGTGGTGCTGGGCAACGCGATGGCCTGGCTCATCCAGTACCTGTCCGCGAAGCTCGGCATCGTCACCGGTCGGAGCCTGGCCGACGTGCTCGGCGAGCGCATCCGCAGCCGCTGGGGCCGACGAGCCTACTGGGTCCAGGCCGAGCTCGTGGCGATGGCGACCGACGTCGCGGAGATCATCGGCGGCGCCGTCGCGCTCTGGCTGCTCTTCGGCATCCCCCTGATCTGGGGTGGCCTGATCACCGGCGCCGTCTCGATCATGCTCCTCGCGATCCAGTCGCGCCGCGGCGCGCGTCCGTTCGAGTTCGTCGTGATGGGCCTGCTGATCATCATCGCGATGGGTTTCACGTACGGCGTCTTCGTCGCGCCTCCGGATGCCGGGGCCATCGCCGGCGGACTCCTGCCCCGCTTCGATGGCGCCGAGTCCGTGTTGCTGGCGGCATCCATCCTCGGGGCCACGATCATGCCGCACGCGATCTATGCGCACTCCGCGCTCGCCCGAGACCGCTTCACCGCCCCGACTGCGCGCGCCGGCGATCGCGGACACAGCGTCGCTCGCCTGCTGCGCGCCACCCGGTGGGATGTCACGATCGCGCTCGTCATCGCCGGCACCGTGAACCTCTGCATCCTGCTGCTGGCCGCGGCGAACCTCGTCGGCGTGCCCGGTACCGACAGCCTCGAAGGTGCGTACGCCGCGCTGCAGACCGGCCTCGGCGGGGTCGTCGCAACCCTGTTCGCGGTCGGCCTGCTCGCCAGCGGGCTCGCCTCGAGCGCCGTCGGCGCCTACGCCGGCGCGGAGATCATGAACGGCCTGCTGCGGGTGCGTATCCCGCTGCTCGCCCGGCGCCTCGTGACGCTCGTTCCCGCGCTGGCGCTTCTCGCGCTCGGCGCCGACCCGACGCAGGCTCTCGTCCTGAGTCAGGTCGTGCTGAGCTTCGGCATCCCGTTCGCGCTCATTCCGCTGGTCGCCCTCACGGCGAAGCCGGACGTGCTCGGCGCGTACCGCAACCGCTGGTGGACGACGGCAGCCGGGATCGCCGCATCCATTTTTCTCGTGTCGCTCAATGCCCTGCTCCTGTGGCTGGTGTTCACGGGCGGATAGCCTGAAGCGTGCACTCCGCCGCAACCGACGACTACCTGAAGACGATCTACCACCACACCGAGTGGCAGACCGCCCCGATCACGCCGTCGCAGTTGGCCGCCGAGCTCGGCCTCGCCCCGTCGACCGTGACCGAGATGGTGCAGAAGCTCGCGGCGCAGGATCTCGTCTCGCACCGGCCGTACGGGCCGATCTCGCTGACGGATGCCGGGCGCCTGCGCGCCGCGGCGATCATCCGCCGGCATCGCCTGATCGAGACGTGGCTGGTCCGCGAGTTCGGCTATGCGTGGGATGAGGTCCACGATGAAGCCGAGGTGCTCGAGCACACGATCAGCGATCGGCTGCTGGACGGCATCGACGGCCGGCTCGGTCACCCGCGGTTCGATCCGCACGGCGATGCCATCCCGGACGCGGCCGGCGAGGTCGTCCGTGTCCCGTTCGTGCTCCTCGGCGGGGCGCTCGTCGGCCACACCGGCCGGGTGCTGCGGGTGAGCGACCGCGACCCCGCGCTCCTGCGAGCGCTGCAGGCGACGGGCCTCGACGTCGGCCACGCCGTGATGGTCACCGGTCGCGCCGCGGTGCGCATCGACGGCGGGGAGTCCGTCGAGTTGCCCGCCGGCGCCGCCGAGGCGGTCTGGCTCACCGCCTGAGCCGGAGCTCAGCGGCGACGAGCCTTCGCGGCCTTTTCGTAGGGCCACGGCATGCGGGTCGCATGCGCGCAGTAGTTCCAGAGGCGGGCGGCGATCTCGGTGTCACGGGTGATCGCCGAGGGCGTCGCTTCGCGCGGCAATCCGGTGGCCACACGCGACGGCCCCCAGAACGATCCGCCGCGCGCGTCCGGGTCGACCAGGGCACGCACAAGCGGCCACGCGCCGTGCTCCTTGGACTGCGTGATCGGCGCCTGCAGGTTGTCGAGGAACCGTGTGCCGCGGGACGGCTCGTTGATCCCGAGGATGCCGCGCGTGCGCCCACTCGTCGAGTACCCGGGGTGCGCGATCAGGCTGTCCACCGGGACACCCTCGTCGCGGAGCCGCCGATCGGCCTCGAGTCCGAGCGCTGTCGTGCCGACCTTCGATTGCACGTACGCGCGCCACGGCGTGTAGCCGTTCTCCAGCTCGGGATCGACCGGGTCGTACTTCCACATCGACGTCGACATCGAACCGAGCCAGACCATCCGCCCGCGCGCCATCGCGAGCGACGTCAGCAGCTCACCCACGAGCGCGAAGTGGCCGAGCACATTCGTGGCGAAGACGATCTCGTGTCCGTCCGCCGTGGTTTCCCGCTCCGCGGGCGGATGCACCATTCCCGCGTTCAACAACAGTCCGTCCAGTCCCGTGCGTCCGCGCGCGGTCGCCGCGGCGGAGCGGACCGAGCCGAGGTTGCTCGTGTCGAGGATCAGGGTCTCCACCGACGCCGACGGATGCTGTCGCAACACGGTCGCCCGCGCGGTCGACAGCCGGTTCGGATTGCGGCCCGTCATCACGACGTGCGCACCCGCGCCGGCCAGTTGCAGCGACGAGAAGAACCCGAGCCCTGCCGTGGATCCGGTGACCAGATAGCGCCGACCGGTCAGGTCGGGCAGCTGCCGGGGGTCCCATTTCTCACGCGTCACGGCTCGAGACTACGTCGCCAGCCGCCGCTAGGCTGGGCCCCATGCGGACACGCGGCGATATCGAATGCTGGTTGACCGACATGGACGGGGTTCTCGTCCACGAGAACAAGCCCATCCCGGGTGCTGCGGAGCTGCTCGCGCAGTGGCGGAGCGAGGGGATCCCGTTCCTCGTGCTGACCAACAACCCCTTCTACACGCCGCGCGATCTCAGCGCCCGACTGAGGATCTCGGGACTCGAGGTGCCGGAGGATCGCATCTGGACGTCCGCGCTCGCGACCGCCGAATTCCTGAAGTCTCAGCATCCAGGCGGCACGGCGTTCGTCATCGGTGAGGCGGGCCTGACGACCGCGCTCCACGAGGCCGGCTACGTCATGACCGAGACGCACCCCGACTACGTCGTCGTCGGGGAGACCCGCAATTACTCGTTCGACCGCATCACGCAGGCGATCCGCTATATCAACGCCGGCGCGCGGTTCATCGTCACGAATCCGGATGCCACCGGACCCACCCCATTCGGCGTCGTCCCTGCCACCGGGTCGTTCGCGGCACTCATCACCCACGCGACCGGCAAAGCACCGTATGTCGTCGGCAAGCCGAATCCGATGATGTTCCGCTCGGCGATGAACCAGATCGGCGCGCATTCGGAGAACACGGGAATGATCGGCGACCGCATGGACACCGATGTCGTCGCGGGCATCGAGGCGGGCCTGCACACGATCTTGGTGCGCACCGGAATCGCGGACGACGCCGAGATCGAGCGGTATCCGTTCCGCCCCGACGAGATCCTCGATTCGGTGGCCGACCTCCTGCGTCCGGTGCCACTGGAATCAGAGATGCCGGAGGGCTTGTGACTCCCTTCGAGCAGACGCTGCTGTTCGCCGCGACGATCCTCGTCCTGGTGGGTACGCTCGTGGCCTTCGCGGTTCAGTACTTCCGCGGACGCGGAGGAGACGACTGATGGCGCTGTTCCTTGCGGTCTCGGCGCTCGTGGTTCTGCTCATCACGCTCGTGCTGTTCCTTCGCGCGCGCCGCGAGGCCCCTCAGGGCACGCCGCTGCCCAACGGCCGCGCGCTCGTCCTGATGACACTGCTCGGCCTCATGCTGGCGCTGGCATCGCAGCTACCCGCGTTCCGCTGAGCTGCGCCCGCGGGCGCGGGCCGGCGCGAGGTTTCGATACGCGGCGCTTCGCGCCGCTACGGGGCCTGATACGCAGCCGCCTCAACGCCGCTCCGCGGCATGGACCCGGCTCGTATCACTGCGGGGCGAGGCCCAGGTCGGCGAGGTCGATGATCGAGCGCCAGGTGTATCCGGCTTCTTCGACGGCGGCCTGCGCGCCGGTCTTGCGGTCGACGACCGTGACGACCGCGACGACATCCGCGCCCGCCGCGCGCGCGACCTCGGCGGCCTTCAGCGGTGACTGACCGGTCGTGGAGGTGTCCTCCACGACCACCACGCGCTTCCCCGCGACCTCGGCACCCTCGATCTGGCGGCCGCGGCCGTGATCCTTCGGCTCCTTGCGCACGACGAACGCATCCACCGGCGTTCCGGCCTGCACCGACGCGTGCAGCACGGCGTTGGCGATCGGGTCGGCGCCGAGAGTGAGCCCGCCCACGGCATCCACGCTCAGGTCACGGATGATGTCCAGCACGAGGCGCCCGATCGCCGGTGCGGCGCGGTGGTCGAGCGTGAGCTTGCGCATGTCGACGTAATACGTCGCCTTTTTGCCGCTCGAGAGCGTGAAGTCGCCGTGGAAGACGGCTTCCTCCTGGATCAGCCCGATCAGCATCTGACGGTCGTTCTCGAGAGCGGCAGTGGAGGCGATGGTCATGCGTCGATTCTAGAGCGCGGCATCCGCTAGCCTTGTGGCCTGACCACATAGTCGACGCTAGTGTCGGACTCGACCAAGGGAGCATCATGGCGCGCATCGGCATCGTCGCTGAGCAGCCCGGCGAGAGCCGCGTCGCTGTCTCTCCGCTGACGGCCCTGAAGATCCGGGGACTCGGCTACGACGTCCTCATCGAGGCGGATGCCGGCGCGCGCTCCTCCTTCCCCGATGCGGCGTACCTGGAATCCGGCGCGACGGTCGCTTCGCAGGGTGAGGCGTGGGCTGCCGACATCGTTCTGAAGGTGAACGCGCCGACGGACGAGGAGATCGCACTCCTGCATCCCGGCGCGACCGTGATCGCTCTCCTGAGTCCGGCGCTGCGCCCCGAGCTGCTCGAGCGCCTCGCCGGCCAAGGCGTCACGGCGCTCGCGCTCGATGCCGTCCCGCGCATCTCGCGCGCGCAGTCGATGGATGTCCTGAGTTCGATGGCGAACATCGCCGGCTACCGCGCTGTCGTCGAGGCCGCGCACGAGTTCGGCCGCTTCTTCACCGGTCAGGTCACGGCCGCCGGCAAAGTGCCGCCGGCGAAAGTTCTCGTCGCCGGAGCCGGAGTGGCCGGTCTCGCGGCGATCGGCGCGGCCTCGAGTCTCGGCGCGATCGTCCGCGCCACCGACCCGCGGCCCGAGGTCGCCGACCAGGTGGCCTCGATCGGTGGCACTTATCTGCCGGTCGATGTGGCGGTCGAGGCATCCGCCGACGGGTACGCGAAAGCCACGAGCGAGGCCTACGACCGCCGCGCCGCCGAGATCTACAGCGAGCAGGCGATCGAGGTCGACATCGTGATCACGACGGCCCTTATTCCGGGGCGCGCGGCGCCGCGCCTGCTGACCGCCGCCGATGTCGCCTCGATGAAACCGGGCAGCGTCATCGTGGACATGGCAGCCGGCCAGGGCGGGAACGTCGACGGCTCCGTCGCGGGCGAACGCGTCGTGACGGCGAACGGCGTCGTGATCCTCGGGTACACCGATCTCGCCGGACGCCTCCCCCAGCAGGCTTCGCAGCTCTACGGGACAAACCTGCTGAACCTCCTCACCCTCCTCACTCCGGAGAAGGACGGCGTGCTCACTCTGGACGAGGACGACATCGTCCAACGCGCGGTGACGGTGACCCGCGGCGGCGCAGTCACGTGGCCGCCCCCGCCCGTGCAGGTATCGGCGCCCGCCGCCCCGGCCGCGGCCCTCGAACCGGCTCCCGTCAAGAGGAAGATGTCCTCGCGTGCGAAGACCGGTCTCATCTCACTCGGCATCGCCGTGCTCTTCCTCATCTGCGCGTTCGCGCCGGCACCGCTCCCCCAGCACTTCCTCGTGTTGACGCTGTCGGTCGTGATCGGGTTCTACGTCATCGGCAAGGTGGCCCACGCACTGCACACGCCGCTCATGAGCGTCACGAACGCCATCAGCGGCATCATCATCGTCGGCGCCATGGTCCAGATCACGGCCGACAATCTGCTCGTGCAGATCCTCGCGGCCATCGCGGTGCTGCTGGCATCCATCAACGTCTTCGGCGGCTTCGCCGTCACGAGCCGAATGCTCGCGATGTTCTCGAAGGGGGCCGACAAGTGAGCGTCGCCGCGTCCGTCGCCGGTGCCGCGTACATCGTCGCGGCGCTGCTGTTCATCCTGAGCCTGGCAGGGCTCTCGACCCACGCCTCCTCGCGCCGCGGCGTCGCCTTCGGCATCGCCGGCATGGCGATAGCGCTCATCGCGACCGTCTGGCTCGTCGCCGCCGGAAGCTGGGGCGAGCCACCCGCCGCGCTCGGCCTGACACTGCTGGTCGTCGCGGTGCTCGTCGGCGGAGCAATCGGACTCTGGCGTGCCCGCGTCGTCGAGATGACCGGGATGCCGGAGCTCATCGCCCTGCTCCACTCGTTCGTGGGCCTCGCCGCGGTCCTTGTCGGCTGGAACGGGGCCCTGTCGGGCGACGATCTCACCGGGGCGCTCCGCGACATCCACCATGCCGAGGTGTTCATCGGGGTCTTCATCGGCGGAGTGACCTTCACGGGCTCGATCGTCGCCTACCTCAAACTCTCCGGGCGGATGGCGTCGAAACCGCTCGTCCTCCCCGGCAAGAACGCGTTGAACCTCGGCGCGCTCGTCGCCTTCATCGCGCTGACGGTCTGGTACGTCCTCACGCCGGTCCTGTCGCTCCTGATCGCCGTCACTGTCCTCGCACTCGCACTCGGCTGGCATCTGGTCGCCTCGATCGGTGGCGGCGACATGCCCGTTGTCGTCTCGATGCTCAACAGCTACTCCGGCTGGGCAGCCGCCGCGGCCGGCTTCCTGCTGAACAACGACCTGCTGATCGTCACGGGAGCGCTCGTCGGGTCGTCCGGCGCCTACCTCAGCTACATCATGTGTCAGGCGATGAACCGGTCGTTCCTGTCGGTGATCGCGGGCGGGTTCGGCATCGAGGCCCCGCGGGCGGATGCCGGAGCCCCGGGCGTGCACCGCGAGATCGATGCCGCGGGAGTCGCGGAGCTCCTTCGCACCGCCCGGTCGGTCGTGATCACGCCGGGCTACGGCATGGCCGTCGCGCAAGCGCAGTATCCGGTGGCGGATCTCACGCAGCGGCTGCGCGATCGCGGGATCGAGGTGCGCTTCGGCATCCACCCCGTCGCCGGACGCCTGCCGGGACACATGAACGTGCTCCTCGCCGAAGCGCGCGTGCCGTACGACATCGTGCTGGAGATGGACGAGATCAACGACGACTTCACGGGCACGGATGTCGTTCTCGTCATCGGGGCGAACGACACCGTCAACCCGTCCGCGGCCGATGATCCGTCCTCGCCGATCGCCGGGATGCCGGTGCTGCACGTCTGGGACGCCGCCGACGTCGTCGTCTTCAAGCGGTCGATGGCCTCCGGCTACGCCGGCGTCGCGAACCCCCTGTTCTGGCGCGACAACACCCAGATGCTCTTCGGCGACGCGAAACAGCGCGTCGAGGACATCCTCCGCGCCCTCTGACCCCCGTCGCCCCGGCCGCGTCGCCCGGCCCGTCGCCCGGCCGCGAAACACCGGTGGTGCACCGAGACACCGCACACCAGCAGATGTCTCGGTGCACGGATGGTGTCTCGCGGCGGCGGGTGGGGGAGGCACCGGCACATACGCTGGGTGTATGCGTGTGGCCACCTGGAACGTCAACTCCATCCGCGCGCGCGTCGCGCGCACCGTCGATTTCGCCGTGCGCGAGAACATCGACGTGCTCGCGATGCAGGAGATCAAGTGCAAGCCCGAGCAGTTCCCCTACGCCGAGTTCGAGGCGGCGGGTTACACGGTCGAGGCGCACGGACTGAATCAATGGAACGGCGTCGCGATCGCGAGCCGTGAACCGCTCGAGGACCTGCAGATCGGCTTTCCCGGCATGCCCGGATTCCAGAAGGGCTACGACGGGCCCGATGCTCCGCAGGAGGCGCGCGCGATCGGCGCGACCGTCGGCGGCGTCACGGTCTGGAGTCTGTATGTTCCCAACGGACGCTCGCTCGATGATCCGCACTACGCGTACAAGCTGGCCTGGCTCGAAGCGCTCCGCGGATATACGGCCGACAGCCTCGGGGCCAACCCGGACCTCGCTCTCGCCCTGACCGGGGACTTCAACATCGCCCCGACCGACGCCGACAACGGCGACCCGACGCTGGTCGAGGGCGTGTCGACGCATGTGTCACCGCCCGAGCGTGCGGCATTCCAGTCGCTGCTGGATGCCGGACTCTCCGACACTGTGCGCCCCCTCGTTCCGACCGGCTACACGTACTGGGACTACAAGCAGCTGCGGTTCCCGCGCAATGAGGGCCTGCGCATCGACTTCATCCTCGGCTCGCGGGCGTTCGCCGACGCCGTCGTGGGCGCCGGCATCCACCGCGACGAACGCAAGGGCGAGATCCCGAGCGACCACGTGCCCGTCGTCGTCGACCTCGACGTCACGGGTCCGGATGACGATGACCGCCCGATGATCTGGTAACCGGCGCGGGTGCCCTCACACCTGCGTCGTGACTGCGCCCGTCACCGCGAGGGACGCCGGGGCCAGCGCACGCGCCGAAGCGACCGCCCCCATCCGCCACAGGCCAGCGACGCTGACCGCGAAGACGCCGACGAGCATCACATTGCGCGCCAGCAGCACAGAGGCCGCGACGGGATCTGCGTCGACGAGCGGCATGTAGAGGATCGGGAAGACGATGGTCGTGGCCACCGAGATTCCGGCCATCCACCAGGCGACCGAACGCCACGCGTCCGGTTCGACGGCCAGCCCGACGGCGACGATCGGCGTGAGCCACAGCATGTACTGCGGCGAGCCGACCTTGTTGAAGATGATGAGCGCACCCACAAGCGCGAACGATCCCCGCACGATCAGCCGCTGCTCGAACCCCGGTGTCACGCGGCTGGCGTGCGCGGCCGCGCGGCGAGCGCGCCAGAGCAGCAGCAGGATCAGCCCGAAGGCGATCGGCATCGCCACACCCACGAGGTGCCCGGCCAGTTGCTCGCCGGGCCCGGTGACCTCACGCGTGGCGAGCTCGATATTGTTCCGGATCTGCGATCCGGGAATGCCGAGCACCGTCGCCCACACCCAGGGAGTCGCAACCGGTGCTTCCAACTGGACCGCGCGATCGCTCTGGATCGTGATGAAGCTGAAGAGATTCGACGCGCCGCCGAACGCCACGACGGTCGCGGCCACGACTGCTGAGACGCCGACTCCACCGAAGATGATCCCTCGTCGACGCGACGACACCGTGACGGCGGCGGCGGCCAGAGCAACCGGCCACACCTTGATCCACGTGCCGGCGGCGATCAACACACCGGCCACCGCGGGTCGTCGCGCGACGTATACGAGCGCGGCGATCGCCAGCGGCGCCGAGAACGCCTCGAGGCGCAGCATCGACACCGGCGCCAGCAGGATCTGGATCAGCAGCCAGTACCAGGCCGCGGGATAGCCGGACAAGCGGCGTAGTCCGCCGGTGAGAGCAAGGATCGCGAGGAGATTGGCGACGGCGACGAGAATCAGCCAGACGAGCTGATAGTTGTATGCGCCGGCGACGATCGGGGCGACGATCGGCAGGAGCGCACCCGCCGGGTACACCCACGGGTCGTCGAGGACGGGCCACTGGCCGTGCAGCGCCTGCATCGCCCACAAGCGGTAGAGCGGCAGGTCGCCCTGCGTGCCACCGAAGAGGATCACGTGCAGCAGGCCGATCAGGTACACGACGTGGACGGTGGCGAATCCCCAGAGCAGGCCGCGTCGGGTCATGCCCCACACACCAAGCCGCTGAGAGAGCACGGCCAGGCGTTCGGCCACACGCGTGCCCCCGTCGAGTGTCGTCACCTCTCCGACGCTAGGACCGGAGCCGGAAGAACAGGTTTCCGTTTGCTGTCCGTTGTCTGTCAAACAGGTGCACGCGGATGCCCGCGTTCTCCGCCGCACGGGGGAGGTCACCGGGAGTGGCCCCGCGTAGTTTGTGAGGATGACTTCCGCCGTCCGCTCCGGAGTCACGCCGACCCAGGTCAGGCGTGACACATGGCTCGCGCTCGCCCTGTTCATCGGGGCGATCATCAGCGCCTGGCTTGGACAGGTTGCCGGCTTCTACGGCGACACCACGCCGAGTTTCGGATGGGCACTGCTGTATTCGGCGGGTCTCACCCTCCCGATCGCCCTGCGCCGCCGCTATCCCGAAGCCGTACTGGTCGTGATCGCCGTGGTGTTCTTCATCGGCGTCTCCGCGCGCATCCCCGAGGTCTACGTCGGCAACGTGTCGCTGTTCATCGCGATGTACACCGTCGGCGCGTGGGTCGACGATCGACGCCGCGCGACCATCGTGCGGGTCGTCGTCGTCGTGGGCATGTTCGCCTGGCTGCTCGTGACAACTTTTCAGGCCGCCACGTCGCCCGATGAGGACGGACTGTCGCGCGCGGGATTGTTCTCGCCGTTCGCTGCGTACATCCTGATCCAGTTCCTCGTGAACGCGGCCTTCTTCGGCGGCGCGTACTTCTTCGGCGAGCGGGCGTATGCGGAGGCACGCTCCCGGGTCTCCCTGCAGGAGCGCACCGCCGAGCTGGAGCGCGAACGCGAGCTGTCGGCCGCTCAGGCCGTGGCGCTGGACCGCGTCCGCATCGCGCGCGAACTGCACGACGTCGTCGCGCACCATGTCTCGGCGATGGGTGTTCAGGCCGGTGCTGCGCGTACGGTCATGGCCAGCGACCCGGCGGCTGCGCAGATCGCCCTCGCCAGCGTCGAGGCGTCGGCACGCGATGCGCTCACCGAGCTTCGGCAGCTGCTCGACACGCTGCGGACACCGTCGTCCGCCGACGCCGATGCTCCGACCGGGTCGACCATCCACCTCGCGGCGCTCCCCGCGCTCGTCGAGCACGCGACCAGCAATGGCCTGCCCACGACGCTCACCGTCGTCGGCGAGCCGGTCGATGCTCCCGAACTCGTGCAGGTGAACCTCTACCGGATCGCCCAAGAAGCCCTGACCAATGCGCGCCGACACGGTGGACCCGGTGCCGCCGCCGACCTCCGCGTGCGGTACACGCAGGATGCCGTCGAGCTCGAAGTCGTCAACGTCGGCCGCCGTCCGCTCAGCGGGCGGGCGGGTCTCGGGCTCGTCGGCATGCGGGAGCGCGCGGCGGCATCCGGCGGAACGCTCGATGCCGGCCCCCGCGAGCGCGGCGGATTCCGCGTCCGCGCCCGTGTTCCTCTGGAAAGCGGGGTCGTCCGATGATCCGGGTGCTCTTGGTCGATGATCACGCCGTCATGCGTGCCGGCTTCCGGATGATCCTGCACACAGCCGGCGACATCGAGGTCGTCGGCGAAGCCGCCACGGGTCGCGAAGCGGTCGCCGCCGCGCGCACCCTGACACCGGATGTCATCTGCATGGACGTCCAGATGCCCGACATGGACGGCCTCGAGGCCACCCGCCGGATCGTGTCCGACGCGGGGATGGCGGCATCCGTCGTTATCGTCACGACGTTCGACCGGGACGATTACCTGTTCCAGGCGCTCGCCGCCGGCGCGAGCGGATTTCTGCTGAAGAATGCCGGCCCCGAAGAACTCATCGCTGCGGTGCGCGTCGCCGCGGCGGGCGATGCGCTGCTCGCGCCCGCCGTCACCAAGCGGGTCATCGAGCGATTCGCCTCGGCGCCCGAGGCGCGGCCCAGCGCACCTCAAGCCATCCCCGATGCTCCTCCCCTGGACCTCACGGAACGCGAGAACGACGTGCTCCACCTGCTCGCACAGGCGCGCAGCAACGCCGAGATCGCGCGCGAGCTGTTCATCGGCGAGGCGACGGTGAAGACGCACGTCTCGAACGTGCTGCAGAAGCTCGGCGCACGGGACCGCGTCGCGGCCGTCGTCTACGCCCATCAGCACGGACTCGCCTGAGATCTCCCCCACCCGGGCGCCCGATCTCCCCCTCCGAGCGGAGGCGGCGACCGGGCACCTCTTCGTACGGTGGAGAAACGACGAAAGGGAGTTCTGATGCTCGAACTGACCGGAATCACCAAGAGCTACGGCGGACGCCGAGTGCTCGACGACGTGGGCTTCCGCGTCACGAAAGGCCGTCTGACCGGCTTTGTCGGCGGCAACGGCGCCGGCAAGACGACCACGATGCGGATCGTTCTCGGCGTACTCGCCCGGGACGGCGGCGAGGTGACCCTGAACGGCGCGTCCGTCACCGCGGCGGACCGCCGGCGCTTCGGGTACATGCCCGAGGAACGCGGTCTCTACCCGCGGATGCGGGTGCTGGAGCACATCGTCTACCTCGCCCGCCTGCACGGCTTCTCGAAGGCGGATGCCACGACCCGCGCGACAGCGCTCCTGGAGGAGCTGGGGCTCGGTGAACGGCTCGGAGACAACATCGAGACCCTGTCGCTCGGCAACCAGCAACGCGCGCAGATCGCCGCGGCTCTGGTCCACGACCCCCAGGTGCTGATCCTCGACGAACCGTTCTCCGGCCTCGACCCGATCGCGGTCGACGTCGTCGCGGGCGTCCTCCAGGCGCGCGCGGCGGATGGTGCTGCCGTGCTGTTCTCATCGCACCAGCTCGATGTCGTCGAGCGCTTGTGCGACGACCTCGTGATCATCGCCGGCGGTACGATCCGGGCGACCGGCGACCGTGAATCCCTTCGCGCCCAACACGCGCAGCGACGATTCGAGCTCGTCTCGGCCGGCGACGCCGGCTGGCTCCGCGACGAACCCGGAGTCGAGGTCGTCGACTTCGACGGCGGATACGCCGTCTTCGACGTCGACACCGACGAGACCGCGCAGCGCGTGCTCCGCCGCGCCGTCGCCGCGGGCGATGTCGCCAGCTTCGCTCCCCGACGCCCGTCCCTCGCGCAGATCTTCAAGGAGGTCATCCAGTGAACACGTCCACCCCGTCCTTCGCACAGAGCGTGTGGCTGGTCACCGAGCGTGAGGTCGGCTCGAAACTGCGCAGCAAAGCGTTCCTGATTTCAACCGGCATCCTGTTCGCGCTCGCGCTCATCGGTGTGCTCTGGGGAGGTTTCACGGCCCAGAGCGACTCCCGCATCCCGGTCGCCGTCACCCCCGACACCGCAGCGGTCGTGGCCGGATACGACGAGGCGCTCGAGGTCACCGAAGCCGCCGACACCGAGGCCGCTCGCGACCTCGTCCGCTCCGGTGACGTCGACGCGGCCCTCGTCCCCGGTGGCAGCGGCGACTTCTCGTACACGCTCGTCGGGGACACCGCGATCCCGTCGGGACTCATGCCGTTGCTGAGCGCCAGCCCGCCCGTGGAGCTTCTGACCACCGAGGGCACCGACCCGTTCCTCCGCTACATCGTGAGCTTCGGGTTCGGGATCATCTTCTTCATGGCGGCACTGACCTTCGGGTCGACGATCGCGCAGTCCGTGGTGGAGGAGAAGCAGACCCGCGTCGTCGAGCTGCTCATCTCGGCGATTCCGACGCGCGCGCTCCTGGCCGGCAAGGTGATCGGCAACACTGTCCTCGCGGTCGGCCAGATCATCGGCCTCGCCGCGATCGCCATCGTCGGGCTCACCGTCACCGGGCAGAGCGAATTGCTGACGGGCCTCGGCGCTCCGCTCATCTGGTTCGCGGTGTTCTTCCTGTTCGGGTTCATCCTGCTGGCGGCATTGTTCGCGGCCGCCGGTGCGATGGTGTCACGCCAAGAAGACATCGGATCCACTACGACACCACTGACCTTCCTCGTCATGGCGCCGTATCTGCTCGTCGTCTTCTTCAACGACAATTCACTCGTGATCACGATCATGTCGTATGTGCCGTTCTCGGCTCCCGTGGGGATGCCGGTGCGCATCTTCCTCGGTGAGGCCCAGTGGTGGGAGCCGCTGCTGTCGCTGGCGATCCTGCTGATCACGTGTGCCGCGGCGATCTGGGTGGGCGCGAAGATCTACGAGAACTCGATCCTCCGCATGGGCGCCCGCGTCAAGCTGTCCGAGGCTCTCGCCGGCTGACAATGAGACGGCATCACGCCGCCGATGAGGAGCTTCTCGTCGGCGGCGTGTGGCCGTCGCCGACGAGAATGACGACCTCTCAGCCGTCGACGATCACCGAGAGGATGTTGCCTGCGGGGTCACGGAACCATGCGATGTCGGGTCCACCGGATCCCCGAGAGATACCTCGCCCATTCGTCCCGAAGTCGGGATCGGTGTAGATCTTGGTGACCACACCCGCCGCATTCAGTTCGGAGACGGCCTCATCGATGTCGGCGACCACCAGATTCAGGACCGTGAATCCGGCCGGCTGGTGATTCGGCTTGGGATAGGCGATGGCGTGCCCGCCCCCGGGAAACCGGATCTCCATGATCCCCATCTCGCCGATGTGGGCATCCAATCCGAGTACCCCCGCGTAGAACGCTTCCGCAGCGGCGATGTCATCGACGGAGAATCCGGCGAACGCGCCCTCGAACAGAACCATGGCCACATCCGATCCCGGTCGCGCACAGGGCCGATCCGATCAGTATCGGCCCGCGGGGTGACTATGTCGAGGGCCTCGTCACCGCTCGACGAGGATGCCGTCGGCGTCGGCCCAGACATGGCGCCCGGGCGCGAAGTGGACACCCGCGATCACGACCGGGACGTCGACCTCGCCGACGCCGTCTTTCGCGCTCTTGCGGGGGTTCGAGCCGAGTGCTTTGACACCGAGCGGGAGGGTCGCGATGACGGCGCGGTCTCGGATCGCCCCATGCACGATGATGCCGGCCCAGCCGTGGGCGACCGCGGATGCCGCGATCAGGTCACCCACGAGAGCAGACTCGAGCGACCCGCCGCCGTCGATGACCAGGACGGCGCCTCCTCCGGGTGTCGCGAGGACCTGCTTGACCAGCGCATTGTCACGGTGGCAGCGAATCGTACGGATCGGCCCGTCGAACGAGACCCGTCCGCCCAGGTCGTGCAAAGGCAGAGCCAACGAGTCCAGCTCATCGCCTCGGTCGTCGAAGAGGTCAGCGGTGGAGGTCATGCTTCCACGGTAGAACCGGCATCCGGGAGATCGCGGCTCGTCAGCAAGAGAAGATGTGCCCGACTTCTGTCCAGGAGAGAAATCCCCCGAATGGACGGAATACGGCCACGATGCATACGGTTGCATGAGGATGGGCCGACGGCGTCCCGGCCGACACACCCGCAAGGAGACGCCATGAGCATGATCGCCGACCACACCGCCCAGACCGACGCGCCGATCCTCGACGTGCTCGCCGAACGCTGGAGCACCCGGATCTTCGACCCGCGCACCCCGATCGACGAAGCCGCCCTGGCGAGCGCGCTCGAAGCCGCGCGCTGGGCTCCCTCGGCCAGCAACACCCAGCCCTGGCGCTTCATCGTCGCGCGGCGCGGTACCACCGAACACGCGGCGATCGTCGACTCCCTGATGGGCTTCAACCAGAGCTGGGCGGCCGACGCTGCCGCTCTCGTCGTCTTCGCCACCGTGAGCTCGCTCGACGGCAAACCGCTCGTCTGGGCCGCCTACGATGCCGGCCAGGCGGCCGCGCACTTCACGGTGCAGGCCCACGCCTCCGGTCTGTTCACCCACCAAATGGGCGGCTTCGACCGTGCCACGTTGGCCGAGACGTTCGAATTCGGCGATGAACTCGCTGCCGTCACCGTGATGGCGGTCGGCGCACTCGGTGACATCGACAGCGCGCCCGAGCAGCTGCGCGAGCGTGAACTCACGCCCCGCACGCGGCGACCGATCGCCGAGTCGCTGATCGTCAACGCCTGACACAGCACAGATCTCGGTTCGCGACAACCGGTATCGCGCGACGCGGAAAGCGGCTTAGTCTGCGCTGATGAGCGTATCGATCATCGGCATCGGCACCGCCGTTCCGGACACCCGGCTGACGCAGGACGACGTCCGCGACCTGTTCGCCGCGCAGCCGGGACTTGACCGCGTCGCCCGGCGCATCATTACGGCCGCGTTCGATCACTCGGCCATCGACACCCGTCATACCGTCTTGCCCGAACTCGTCTCGGGCGGGTCGGTGTTCGTGGACGCCGAGACGCGTCAGATCGGGATGCCGGCGACCGGGGTGCGCAACGCGATCTATGCGCGTGAGGCGCCCGAGCTGTTCGCCGCCGCCGCCCGCGATGCGCTGCAGCGCGCCCAGGTCCGCGCGGACGAGGTCACCCACGTCGTGACGGCCTCGTGCACCGGATTCTTCGCCCCGGGGCCGGAGTTTCGACTGGTGCGCGACCTCGGCCTGGCGCCGACCGTGTCGCGCGAACACCTGGGGTTTCTCGGGTGCGCAGCCGCGATCCCCGCACTGCGCTCTGCGGCACGCATCTGCGCCACCGACCCCTCTGCGCTCGTGCTCGTGGTGTGCGCCGAGATCTGCACCATCCACCTCCGGTCCTCATCGGACCCGGACCAGATCGTGTCGTCGGCGGTCTTCGCCGACGGCGCGGCGGCCGCGGTCGTCACCGGCGCCCCCGCCACGACAGTCCCCCATCTCGAGCTCGACCGGTTCGCCACCGCGATCACCGATGACGGCGAGTCGGCGATGGGATGGACGATCGGCGATCACGGATTCGAGATGACGCTGACGGCCGAGGTCCCCCGCATCGTCGGTCGAGAAGTGAAGAACGCACTGAGTCCGCTGCTCGGGGAAGGCCCGGTCGACCTGTGGGCGGTGCACCCGGGCGGGCGCAGCATCCTGGACCGCGTCGAGGCGGCGTGCGGGCTGGAGGGCGATGCTCTCCGGCATTCACGCGACGTTCTGCGCACCTACGGCAATATGTCGTCGGCCACGATCCTGTTCATCCTGCAGCGGATGCTGGCCGACCCGGCGACTCCGGACGGCGCACGGATGCTGGCCGTCGCCTTCGCGCCGGGCCTCACCGTGGAGTCGACTCTGCTGACGGCACGCACCTCCGCGACCGCCGGCCACCCTGCCCGCGAGAGCGCGACGTCGGTTCCCTCACGATGAGCACCGCGGGATTCGCGCGGCGCGACACGGCGCTGCGTGAACTGATGGACGACCCCGCGTGCGACCCGACGAGGCTTCGGCGCACGCTCGAACGGTTCGCGGTCGTCAACCGGCTGGTCTCCGGCTGGGGCGGGGTTTACCGCGAGCACATCCGTCCGCTCGCTCGCCGTCGCGCGGCAGACGGCACTCCCCTCCGGATCCTCGATATCGGCTGCGGCGGGGGCGATGTGCTCGAACGTCTCATCGCCCTGGCGCGCGCCGACGGTGCCGAAGTGGACGCGGTCGGCATCGATCCCGACGCCCGCTCCCTCGCCGTCGCGCTCGCGCGGCCCGGGCACCGCGCCGACTACCGCCGCGCGCACAGCTCCGATCTCGTCGCGGAGCTCGCCACCGGTGCCGCCCGCTTCGACGTCGTGATCTCCAACCACGTGCTGCATCACCTCGACGATGCAGCTTTGGCCACCGTCCTCCGTGATTCGGATGCGCTCGCGCGCTCGCTCGTCGTCCACTCCGACATCGCGCGCTCACCGGTGGCCTACGCGGCCTACGCCGTCGGGATCACGCCGCTCGCACCGGGCAGCTTCCTCCGGACGGACGGGCTCCGCTCGATCCGTCGAAGCTGGACGCCGCGAGAACTCGCCCCCGCCCTTCCCGCGGGGTGGCAGGTCTTGCGTCCCGGTCGCTTCCGCTTGCTCGCCGTGCGCGGGGAGCGTCCGTGATCGATATCGCGATCGTCGGCGGCGGTCCGGTCGCGACGCTGCTCGCGGCCGAACTCGCGCGGCACGGCACCGAGACCGTCCGCTGGGAAACGCGGTCCGAGTCCGGAGCCGGCGCACGCGCGGTCGGCATCCACGCCACGGCGCTGGCCGCGATGGAAGCCTCGGGAGCGACCGACCGCCTCCTCACCGATGCCGTGCGCGTGCGCATCGGCGAGGCGCGCCGGGCCGGGCGCTCGCTCGGGGAGCTTCACTTCGATCGGCTGCATCGACGGCATCCGTTCGTCGCAACCCTGCCGCAATCCGCCACCGAGGCGGCCCTCGCCGCGACCGCCGCCCACTGGGGCGCGACGCCGGTGCAGTACGACGCCGGCGTGACGGCGCTCGTTCCCCGCGCGGATGCCGTGGACGTCCACGTCGGCGACGACGTCGTCGCGGCGCGCGTCGTGGTCGTCGCGGGGGGACTGCGTGCCCGCGCTCTTCTGGACCAACCGGTGCCGGGTCGCCGATACCCCGACCGCTACCTGATGACCGACTGCGCCGATCTCGGCCACGACGGTGAGCGCGCGGTCGTGTATCTGGATCGTGCGGGAGTGCTCGAATCCTTCCCCTTGCCCGGTGGTCGTCGCCGATTCGTCGCCTGGATGCCGCCGCGCGGCGACGGGCGCACGGATGCCGAGCGCTTGCGCGAAGCCGTCGCAGAGCGGACGGGTTCGACCACGGCAGCGTTGTCGGTGGAGTCGGCATCGGCGTTCGGCGTGGCACGATCCCGGCTCGGCTCCATGCGCCGGGGACGCGTGCTCGCGATCGGTGACACGGCGCACGAAGTGAGTCCGATCGGCGGGCAGGGGATGAATCTGGGCTTGATCGATGCCGTGACCCTCGCGCCCCTCCTGGCGCAGGCCGTGCGCGACGGCTCTGGGCCCGCGGGACTCCCCCGGTGGGAGCGCGACCGGCTGCGGGCCGCCGACCGGGCGGCGCGCATCGGCGCGATCAACACGGTGCTGGGACGGCCGTCGCGCGCGGGCGGCGCGGTGGCCGTGGCGATCGCCCTGGCCACCCCGGCCGAGCGTCTGCTCGCGCACGCCTACGCGATGGGCTTCGATCCCGCCGCACGCCAGTTCAGCTGACGCTGACGCCGGTCACCGCGAGCTGGGCCACCAGCAGAAGCGCGGCCAGCATGACGAGGCGGAAAACTGCGCGATCGGGGCGCCGCAGCGCGCGCACGACACCGATCGCGGCCACCGCGCTGACGAGCACGATCCCGACGATGGCCGCGGGACGCACCGGGTCTCCGGTCGCTGCCGGGCCGAGGAGGACGACGACCGCGCCGACTTCCACGGCGACGAACGCGCACACGGCACTCGCGCGCGCACCCAGTCGATGAGGGAGCCCGCGCACGCCCGTGCGCGCATCGTCCTCGAGGTCCGGCAGGACGTTCGAGAAGTGGACGGCGATCCCGAGCGTCGCGCCCGCGAGAGTGGCCCACGGCGCCGCGAAGGCGGGAGGCGGCAGTGCGAGGGTGGCGAGCGAGGGAAAGAGGCCGAAGCTCAGCACGAAGGGGGCGACCGAAAGCGCCGTGTTCTTCAGCCCGAGGTTGTACGCCCACGCGGAAGCCAGCGCGAGCCCATGGCTGGCGAGGAAGACCGGCCCCAGGAGGGCCGACAGCGCCGCGGCGATCCCGACCGCGATGCCGGCGGCCATCCAGACGGCCTTCGCCGTGATCTCGCCCCGCGCGATCGGCTTGTCGCGTCGCCCCACGGCGCGATCGCGGGCCCCGTCGATCGCATCGTTGGACCACCCGACGCTCAGCTGACCGGCGATGACCGCGGCACCCAGCAGCGCGAGGCGACCGGCATCCAGCCCTGCGGCCACGCCCAGGACGAGCGCGAGGACCGTCACGACGACGGTCGGTCCGGGGTGGCTGCACCGCCAGAGCGCCCCGGCGGTGCGGCCGACGCGTGCGAGCTGCATGCTCCGACCGTACCCGCCGAACGGGGCCTACTCGTCGAGGAGTTCCGCTTCGATCACGTCGTCGTCGTCGTCCGCTCCGCTCGGCGTGGAGCTCGTGAGCACGAGCTGGCCGCCGTCGGCGGCCACATCCACCCGGACGACATCGCCGTCACGGGCGCCGCCCGACAACAGCGCCATCGCGAGGCGGTCCTGGATCTCGGACTGGATCAGACGCCGCAGCGGCCGCGCACCGAACAGCTGGTCGTAGCCGCGTTCGGCCAGCCACGACCGGGCATCCGGGGTGACGGCAAGCGTGAGACGCCGATCGCGCAGGCGCCGCTGGAGAGCGTCGACCGACAGCTCGACGATCTGAGCGAGGTCATCGTGACTGAGCGGCTGGAACATGACGATGTCATCGAGACGGTTGAGGAACTCGGGCCGGAAGACCTGCCGTACGAGCGCCATGACTTGCTCCCGCTTGGTCTCCTGCGGGAGCGTCGGATCGATCAGAATCGGTGACCCGATGTTGCTCGTCAGGACCAGGATCGTGTTCGTGAAGTCGACCGTCCGCCCCTGTCCGTCGGTCAGGCGTCCATCATCGAGCACCTGCAGCAGGACGTCGAAGACCTCCGGGTGCGCCTTCTCGACCTCGTCGAGGAGGACGACGCCGTAGGGGCGCCGACGCACGGCTTCCGTGAGCTGTCCGCCCTGTTCGTAGCCGATGTATCCGGGAGGGGCACCGACCAGCCGTGCGACGGAGTGCTTCTCGCCGTACTCGCTCATGTCGATGCGGACCATCGCGCGCTCGTCGTCGAAGAGGAACTCGGCGAGCGCCTTCGCGAGCTCGGTCTTGCCGACGCCCGTCGGCCCCAAGAAGAGGAACGAGCCGGTGGGACGGTTCGGATCGCTGATTCCCGCACGCGAGCGACGGACGGCATCCGACACGGCCTTGACGGCATCTTGCTGGCCGATGAGCCGCTTACCGAGCTCCTTCTCGAGGTGCACGAGCTTCTCGCTCTCGCCTCGCAGCAGGCGTCCGACAGGGATGCCGGTCCACGCCGCGATGACGGCGGCGATGTCTTCGTCGGTCACCTGTTCGTTGACCATGCGCGGTTCGCCCGTCGGCGCCTGCTCGGCGCGCTCCGCATCGGCGAGTTCGAGCTCGAGCCGCTTGATGGTCTCGTACTGCAGCTTCGACGCGCGGGCGTAATCGGCTTCGCGGATCGCGCGCTCGAGATCGGTCTGAGCCTGGTCGAGCTGCTTCTTCAGCTCACCCACGCGATTCAGGCTCGCGCGTTCCTTGGCCCACCGCGCGTCGAGCACCGCCAGTTCGGCTTCTGCGACGTCCATCTGCTCGCGCAGCTTCGCTCGGCGCTCCTTCGAGGCGTCGTCCTTCTCCTTCTTCAGCGCGAGTTCTTCGAGCTTCATCCGGTCGACGCTCCGGCGCAGTTGGTCGATCTCGACGGGGCTCGAATCGATCTCCATCTTGAGGCGGCTCATGGCCTCGTCGATCAGGTCGATCGCTTTGTCGGGCAGCTGACGGCTCGGGATGTACCGGTTGGAGAGCGCCGCCGACGCCACCAGTGCGCTGTCGCTGATCGTGACCCCGTGGTGTGCTTCGTATCGACCCTTGAGCCCGCGGAGGATCGCGATCGTGTCTTCGACCGTCGGCTCGCCGACATAGACCTGCTGGAAGCGGCGCTCGAGGGCGGCATCCTTCTCGATGAACTCGCGGTACTCGTCGAGCGTCGTCGCGCCGATCAGACGCAGTTCGCCGCGGGCGAGCATGGGCTTCAGCATGTTCGACGCGGCGACCGAGCCTTCCCCGCCGCCGGCCCCCATCAGAACGTGCAGTTCGTCGATGAAGGTGATCACGCGCCCGTCGGAGTCGGTGATCTCCTTGAGCACGCTCTTGAGGCGCTCTTCGAATTGGCCGCGGTACATCGCCCCCGCCACCAGCGCGGAGATGTCGAGGCTGACGAGCTCCTTGTTCTTGAGCGATTCGGCGACGTCGCCCGCGACGATGCGCTGGGCGAGGCCTTCCACCACGGCGGTCTTGCCGACGCCGGGTTCGCCGATGAGCACAGGATTGTTCTTCGTGCGGCGGGTGAGCACTTGGCTGACGCGTCTGATCTCGCTGTCGCGCCCGATGACGGGGTCGAGTTTTCCTTGGCGGGCGCGGTCGGTGAGGTTGATCCCGAACTGTTCGAGGGCGCTCTTCTGGTCCTCCTGCCCGGGTGCGGGTTGTGCGTTCATGTCGGTCTCCTGAAATCTGTCACGCTCAAAGTTGAGTCGCTATGGCTCAACTTTAGCAGATGTCGCTCCGTCGGGCCAGCCTCACGGACGGCCCCGGGCGATGTGAGCGGGGCTTTCCCGGCCCGCAACATCCGACGCGCGTCGGCGAAACGCGTCGGCTCCATGCTGGGGACACACTCACCCGCCCCCATGCTTCCCCGGAGGTCCCAATGTCCTACGTGAAACCCGCCGAACTGGTCACCCGCATGGTGGATGCCGGTGCCGGCAAGATCCTCATGTCCACCCGCGACACCCTCATCCGCGCCATCATGGGCGGCGCGATCCTCGCTTTGGCGGCAGCATTCGCCATCACCGTGTCGGTGCAGACCGGCCAACCGCTGCTGGGCGCCATCCTGTTCCCGGTCGGGTTCGTGATGCTCTACCTCATGGGCTTCGACCTGCTGACGGGGGTGTTCACGCTGGCGCCGCTCGCCTGGCTCGACAAGCGCCCCGGAGCGAGCACGGGCGGGGTCCTCCGCAACTGGGGGCTCGTCTTCCTCGGCAACTTCATCGGCGCATTCCTCGTCGCCGTCCTCATGGCCATCTACTTCACGTACGGCTTCACGAGTGAGCCGAGCGCTGTCGGACTTGCCATCGGCGAGATCGGCCACGGCCGTACCGTCGGCTATGCCGATCACGGCCTCGGCGGCATGCTGACGCTCTTCGTCCGCGCCGTCCTCTGCAACTGGATGGTCTCCACCGGCGTCGTCATGGCGATGATGAGCGACAGCCTGGTCGGCAAGGTCGTCGGCATGTGGATGCCGATCATGCTCTTCTTCTACATGGGCTTCGAGCACTCGATCGTCAACATGTTCCTGTTCCCCTCGGGCCTGCTCCTCGGCGCCGACTTCACTCTGTGGGATTACCTGCTCTGGAACGAGATCCCCACCGTCATCGGCAACCTCGTCGGCGGTCTCACGTTCGTCGGACTCACCCTGTACATCACGCACGGGCGCACCGCTCCGGCACGCATCCCGACGATGCGCGGCGGCTCGTCGCGGCGTCCGGCCGCGCCGAGCCCGGCCTCGGTCGTCGCCGCGGACGAAGAGCCGGCACCGGTTCCCGTCAGCGTCTGATCACAATCGAATGCGGCCTCACCTTCGGGTGGGGCCGCATTCGTATGTGTGGGACGACGAAAACCGCCACACCAGCCCCACGAGGTCACATTCGCACCACGGGTCATGCAACTCGGCCACCCACGACGTCCCAGCCGCGAGAAGTCGCTTGTAAGTCAGGAGGCCGCGGCCAGCGCCTCGCGGAAGCGATCCACGATGACGCGGGACACCCGGCGCTCGACTCCGCCGCCGGGGGTCACCGCCAGCGGCGCGCTCACCGCATCCGCACCGCTCGCGGCGACGAGGTTGGCGAAGTGCCCGGGGGCCAAGACGTAGCTGGCGGCGATCACCCGCGTGGCCCCGGCGGCACGCGCCGCGGCCACCGCGTCGGCGATGAGCGGAGTGGATCCGGCCGCATAGCCGACGGTGAGCGGCACGGTCAGTCGCGCACGCAGCATCTCGGCGAGTGCCTCGACATCGGTCGCGGCGACGGGGTTCGACGAGCCTGAGGCCGCGAGCACGATATGCGTACCGGGCGAGTCGATCTCCCCCACCTCGGTGAGGCGCGAGACGAGCACATCGGCCAGCAGCGGATGCGGCCCGAGCGGCTGCGCGGCGTGCACGTGCTCATAGGGCTTGGCGGCTCGGGCGATGTCGACACCGGTGTGGAAACCGCGCGACAGCAAGAGCGGGACGATGACCGCGCGCTGATCGGCGGGCACCGCGGCGGCGACATCGGCGACGGCGGGCTCTTCCACATCCACGAACGCGGGCTGCACCACGGTTTCCGGCAGCAGCTGGGCGACGTGATCGACGAGGGCGGAGACGACGGCACGCCCCTCCGCGAAGCGGGTCCCGTGGGAGCACGCGATCAGCACGGTCGGATTGATCTCGCTCATGCGACCGAGTCCACGTCGAGTCGGTAGCCGCGCTTGATGACCGTCTTGATGACACCGGAGACGCCGAGAGCCTCACGGACGCGCGCGACGGCCATTTCGACGGCGTGATCGCCCCCGCCTGTCCGCGGCAAGACCTCCAGCAGCTGGACGCGGGGCACCACATCGCCGCACGCATCGAACAGCACGCCCAGGAGGCGAACAGCCGTGCGGGACAGGGCGATGAAGTGTCCGTCGATGATCGCCCCGCCGCTGCGCAACTGCAGAACCCCGGCGCTTGTGGCGAGCGACGGCGCGGAACCTCCGCCGAAATGGGTGACGACGCCGCGCACGAGGGATCCGAGACGCCCTCGCTCGGCCATCAGCACCGGGATGTCCGCGCTCACGAGCGGCCCGGCCGTGATGGGTCCGACGGCGGCCATCACGAGGCGACCGCCGACCGCGCGCCGACGGATTTCCGGCAGGCAACCGGCGGCTTCCGCCTCGGCCAGCCATTGCGCGGCGCCAGGCGCCGAGGTGAACAGCACCGCGTCGACGTCGCCGTCGGCGGTCTGCGCGACCGAACGCTGAACCGTCTCGGGGTCGGGAGGCGGACCCCAGCGATAGACGGTGAGGCTGACGACGTCCGCTCCGTGCGCGACGAACAGCTCGTCGAGGCCGTCGGCGCCCGATCCGTGGTGCTGCACGGCGATCCGCGTCCGCTCGATTCCCTGCGCGATCAGATACTCGCCGAGCTCCGCGGCCGTCTCGGACTCGGCCACCCAATCGGCGGTGAACCCCGCCTGCTGGATCGCGCCGCGGGCTTTCGGGCCGCGCGCGACGAACCGCGCCCCGGCGAGCGCCGCCGTGAGCTCTTCGGCCAGGCCCGCTTCGTCGGCCGCATCGATCCACCCGCGGAACCCGACACCCGTGGTGACCACGACGATCTCCGGTGGGGAGGCGATCAACTCACGCGTGCGTTCCCAGAGGGCTTCGTCATCGATGTGCGGCACGATCGTGAGGGCCGGGGCTTGCTGAACGAGCGCACCGTGGCGCTCGAGCGCGGCCGTCAGTTCGCCGGCCCGGCGATCGACGGCGATCACGATCGTGCAGCCTCGCAGGCTCTCCGAGAGCGGAGGTGTCCCGATCACCCCGCCCATTCGAGGGTCCGCTCGGGGTGGGGCAGGAGGAACCCGGCACGGGCGACATCGCCCACGACGATCACAGCGGGGTTGCGGACGCCGGCGCGCTGCGCGTCGGTGAGTGCGGTGGCCAGTGTCGTGTGGGTCGTGCGCTGCTGCGGCGTATGTCCGCTCTCGACGATCGCGACCGGACGCTCGGCATCCGCGCCGTCGGCGAGAGCGGCGGCGACGAGTCGGGGCAGCGCCGCAACCCCCATCAGCACGACGACCGTCACGTCGGGGTCGGCGAGCGCCGCACGCGTCGACGACGTGAGCGCGGCTTGGCCGTTGACGATGTGCACGGCCGAGGCAGTCTGACGGTGCGTCACGGGGATGCCGGCAGCCTGCGGCACCGAGATCGCACTCGAGACCCCGGGGACGACATCCACGGGGACACCGGCCGCGACACACGCGAGTACTTCTTCACCGCCGCGTCCGAAGACGAACGGGTCGCCGCCCTTGAGCCGGACGACACGGCGGCCCGCGCGGGCGTGCTCGACCAGGAGCGCGTTGATCTCCTCCTGCGGGACGGGGTGGTGTCCGGGTTGCTTGCCCACGTCGATGACAATCGTGTCGGGATCGAGTTCCTCGAGGAGCTGTGCCGTGGGCCCGAGTCGATCGGCGATGAGGACGTCGGCTTCCGCGATGAGGCGCCTCCCACGCACCGTGAGCAGATCGACGGCTCCGGGACCGCCGCCGACGAGGTCGACACGGCCGACCCCCGTCGTGCGACGGCGGCGCAGCGGCAACCGTCCATCGGTCAGGAGGCGGTCGATGGCGTCACGCACGCGGACGGATCTGCGCGGGTCGACACCGGCATCCGACACGATGCCGACCAGCACATCACCGGACGACGTCTGCGCCGTGAGCCGGGCCGTTCCGTGTCCCGCGCTGGATGCGTTGATGCAGAACACGTGACGACGCTCGCAGGCGGCGGCGACGGCGAGGTCGACGCGCGCGTCGCCGGTCGCCGTGTGCACCATCCATGCGCCGGCCAGGTCCCCACGACGGAAGCGCCGCGGGGTCCATGCGACGTCACTGCGCCGCACCAGCTCACGCACCTCGGCGCACAGCTCCGGAGCGACGACGCGAACGTACGCGCCATCGTCGAGCAGTCGCCGCATCCGACGTGCGGTGACGGCGCCGCCACCGACCACCAGCACCTCGCGCCCCGCCAGGGACACACCGATCATCGTCGTCATCATCACTCCTCCCACCGGATGCAGAGGTCCTCGCCGCGCCGTGCGACGGGCCAGACCCGCAGGTGCGCGGGTTCCTTGCCCTGCGGATCCAGGCAGATGCCGGTCCGCAGGTCGAACACATGCTTGTACATGGGCGAGGCGATCGTCGGCGCATCGGCCCGAGTGCCGACGATCCCTCGAGAGATCACGTTCGCCCCACTGTACGGGTCGAGGTTCGATACGGCATGCAGTGCACCGTCGCGCAACAGGAAGAGTGCGATCTGCGTCGAACCGATCAGGGCTGCCCGGCCGCGCTCGACCTCGAGGTCCGAGACGGCGCACAGCCGAATCCAGATGTGCGTGCGCGATCCGGCCGCCACGGCGGTCATCGCCGCACCGCCAGGGTCGTTCCCGCGATCGGGACGACACCCGCGCGCCGCTCTTCCGCACTCGCGGGGCGCACCTGGCCGCGTTCGGCGACGTAGCCGAGCGACGGGTCGGGAGTGTCCGGCGCGTTGACGAAGGAGTGGAAGCGGGCGAGCTTCGCGGGGTCGGCCAGGGTCGCCGCCCATTCGTCTTCGTAGGCGTCCACATGCCGCGCCATCGCCGCGTCGAGATCGGCGCAGATCCCGAGGCTATCCTCGAAGATGACGGCGCGAAGCTCGTCCAAGCCACCCTCCAGCTCCTGCATCCACGGCGCCGTCCGCTGCAACCGGTCCGCGGTGCGGATGTAGTAGAGGAAGAACCGGTCGATCGCCTGGATCAGCTGATCGTCGTCGAGGCCTTCGGCCAGGAGCTCGGCGTGCCGCGGGGTGAAGCCGCCGTTGCCGCCGACATAGAGGTTCCAGCCGTTCTCGGTCGCGATGACCCCGGCATCCTTCCCGCGGGCCTCGGCGCACTCGCGCGCACATCCCGATACCCCGAGCTTCAGCTTGTGCGGTGCACGGAGCCCGCGATAGCGCAGTTCGAGCCGGACGGCCATGCCCACCGAATCGAGCACGCCGTATCGGCACCAGGTCGATCCGACGCACGACTTCACGGTGCGCAGCGACTTCCCGTAGGCCTGGCCGGATTCGAAGCCGGCATCCACGAGTCGTTGCCAGATCTCGGGCAACTGCTCGAGGCGCGCACCGAACATGTCGATGCGCTGCCCGCCGGTGATCTTCGTATAGAGCGCGTAGTCGCGGGCGATCTCGCCGATGACGATCAGCCCCTCGGGCGTCACCTCGCCACCCGCCATGCGCGGGACCACGGAGTAAGTGCCGTCGCGTTGGATGTTGGCCATGACATGGTCGTTCGTGTCCTGCAGCGTCGCGTTCTCGCCGTCGAGGACGTGGCCGCCGACGAGCGTCGACAGGATGCTCGCGAGCGTCGGCTTGCAGATGTCGCAGCCGCGACCGCTCCCGAATCGCTCGATGACGGCCGAGAAAGTCGTGAGCTCCGAGACCCGCACGGCATCGAAGAGCTGCCGACGCGAGAGGTCGAAGTGCTCGCACAGCGCGTTCGAGACCACCTGGCCGGACTTGGCGAGTTCCTGCCCGACGAGCTTTTTCACCATGACGGTGCACGAGCCGCACGTCGCGCCGGCCTTCGTGCACGCCTTGACGGCAGCAGCATCCGCGCAGCCCTCGTCGTGGACCGCGCGGCGGATGCGGCCGGCGGTCACACTCGAGCAGGAGCAGACGACGGCCTCATCGGGCAGCTCCGCCATCGGCGCGCTACCCGAGACCTCGGGCGCGAGGTACACGGCCGGGTCCGCGCCCAGGGCCCCACCGACCAGGGGGCGCAACGAGCCGTAGGCGGCGGCGTCGCCCACCAGGATGCCGCCGAGCAGCGTCTTGGCATCGTCGGAGAGTACGAGCTTCTTGTAGACACCGGCGGTCGGGTCCGCATAGACGACGTCGAGCGCCCCCGGTGTCGTGGCCATCGCGTCGCCGAAGCTGGCGACGTCGATGCCGGAGAACTTGAGCTTGGCCGACAGATCGAAGCCGGGGAACGTCGCGTCGCCTCCGGACAGGCGCGACGCGGCGACCTCCGCCATGGCGTAGCCAGGGGCGACGAGGCCCACCGCCATGCCATCGAAGTTCGCGACTTCACCGATCGCGAGAATGGCCGGATCGCTGGTCCGGCATGTCTCGTCGATGACGACACCACCGCGCGGATGGCAGTCGAGTTGGGCGTCGCGGGCGAGCTCATCGCGGGGACGTACCCCGACGGTGAAGACGGCCACATCGACGTCGGCGTCACTGCCGTCGCGGAAAGCGATGTGCGAAACCTGCCCCGTCCGGTCCGGGTCGAGCCGGGTCGTCACGGTTTCGGTGCGCACGCCGATCCCGCGCGCTTCGATCAGGCGACGAAGGATGCCGCCCGCACCGGAATCGAGCTGCGCCGACATCAGCCGATCGCTGGATTGGACGACCGTCGGCGTCACATCGAGGCCGCCGAGCGCCTCGGCGGCCTCGAGACCCAGCAAGCCACCGCCGACGACGACGCCGCGCAGGGGGCGTCCGAGTTGCTCCCGACGCCGTTCGACGAACGTGCGGAGCTGCTCGAGATCGTCGATCGTGCGGTAGACGAAGCATCCCGGCAGGTCGAAGCCGTCGAGGGCCAACCGGGCCGCATACGAGCCGGTGGCCAACACCAGCCGGTCGTAGTCGAGGAACCGGCCGCTCGCCAGCCGCACGCGGCGCCGCGACCGGTCGATCACGGCGACCGGGTCGGCCGGAAGGAAGTCGACGCGCTCGTCGGCGAGCGCCGCCGGGTCGAGCGTGAGGTCATCGGCGTCGCGCCCGGTGAGGTATCCGGTGAGCCCGACGCGATCGTACGGCAGCCGGCCCTCGTCGCCGACCACGGTCACCCGGACGGGCAGGTCTTCGCGGCTGAGGAGACTCTCGACGAAACGGTGGCCGACCATGCCGGCGCCGACGACGACGATTCGCTGCGGGTTCTGTGCGCTCACGGGAGTCCTCCTGGGGCGATCCACCGACCCACCCGGACGCGAGTGGGGTGATCTTCGACGCTAGGGGCCTCGTGTTTCACCGCACCCGGCCCTGCGTTACCCCGCGGGAACGTCTTCCTCACAAACCCCCGAGAGCAGTGTGAGGCCGCGCCCCTCCCGTTGCCGAGTGCGCGGGTTCCTGCCGAGAGCGCCGGACGTGCGCCGCGCGCAACCAGTGCACTCGCGAAGAACCGGCGCGCTCGCGCGCGGCGGTGGGGCAGGGGGTCAGGATGCCAGGGCGGTGGGCGTGCAGCTGAACCGGGCACGGTAGGCGGTCGGGGTCGTGCCGAGCGTGCGCGAGAAGTTCTGCCGCAGGACCGCCGCCGACCCGAAGCCGCACTCGTAGGCGATGGCATCGAGCCCGAGTTCGGTCTGCTCCAACAGACGCTGGGCCTGAATGAGCCGCTGGCGCGCGAGCCAGGCGGCCGGGGTCGTCCCGTGATCTGCTTTGAACCGACGCGCGAACGTGCGCGGTGACATGTGCGCCCGTGCGGCGAGCTGATCGACGGGGAGATCGAGCCGGAGGTTCTCCAGCATCCAATCGGTGACGGGCGACAGCGACAACGACGTCGATTCGGGCAGCGGACGGGCGATGAACTGCGCCTGGCCGCCGTCGCGCTGCGGCGGGACGACCATGCGCCGGGCGATCTTGTTGGTCAGCTCCGCCCCGAGTTCGAGGCGGAGGAGGTACAGGCACGCGTCGAGCCCGGCTGCCGTGCCGGCACTCGTGATGATGCGCCCGTCGTGGACGTAGAGGACATCGGGGTCGACATCGATCTGCGGATACATCCGCGCCATCGTGGCGGCGTAGCGCCAGTGCGTGGTCGCCCGGCGGCCGTCGAGAACTCCGGAGGCCGCGACGACGAACGAACCGCTGCAGACGGTGAGCACCCAGGCCCCGCGCGCGACGGCGCGCTGGATGACGCCGATCACCCGCTCGTCGACGTGTGCCCACGACTCGCGCGGGATCGGCGCGACGACGACCAGGTCGGCCTCATCGGCGAAGTCGAGGCTGGCATCGACGTTGATCGAGAAGCCGATGTTCGCCGGGACGACGCCCGGATCCGGCGTCACGATGCGGAAGTCGAAGAGCGGCACTCCGTCGTCACGACGATCGAGACCGAAGGCTTCGCACGCAAGACCGAACTCGAACGGCGCGAAACCGGGCTGGACGATGCAGGCGACAGTGTGCATGGCAGGAATCCTACCCTCATACGCAGTCCTGCCACTAGTGGCAGTCACAGCGCGAGCGTAGCGTTTCCGCCATGCTCACCGTCTTGCTCCTCCTCATCGCCCTCTCCACCGTCGGTACGGTCGCCACGGTCCGCGCGCTCCGCGTCGACGGCTACCGCCGCATCCCCACCGACCCTTCCCGCCTGCCCTGACGCTGACGCCTCGAGAGAGCGGGGGTCAGGGGCGGAGGGACGTCACAGCGTCCAGGAGGATGCCGGCCGAGCGCGCCCAGGAGAACCGGGCGATGTGGGCGCGGCCGGCGGCGACGACGGCGTCCACAGCGGCGGGGTCGTCGAGCGTGCGGACGGCGTCGGCGAAAGCGGCGGCATCCGTGCCGGGCGCGTACAGCGCCCCGCCGCCGGCGACCTCCCGGAAGATCGGCATGTCGGTGATGACGGCGGGCACGCCGAGCTCGATCGCCTCAGCGACCGGCAGTCCGTACCCCTCGTCGAGGGATGCCGACACCAGCACGGCGCGGTCGGCCAGCAGCGCCGCGTACTCGGCGTCGGTCACCCCGCCGTGGAACACGACGCGTCCACCGGCAGGCTCGATGAGCGCCTCCAGCTCGGCGCGACGGGCATCGGAGATCCGAGACAGCAGATGCAGCGTGCGACCGGGAAGCATCCCGATCGCCCGAATGAGCGTCTCGACGTTCTTGTAGGGCATGAATGAGCCCATGTAGACGAGGTTCTCCGCGCCGGGCACCACCGTCACCCCGAAATCCGCCAGGCGCTGCGGCGCGTTCGGGATCACGACAACGGGTCGCTTCGTCAACCGCACGCGCGCGAACTCGGCCGCGGAGGTCTCGCTGACCGTCGCGACGATGTCGGCGGCGTTCAGTGTCAGCCGCTGCGGAACGTACGACAGGTGGAAGAGGCGCCACCCCGCGCGCACATACCAGGGCAGATCCTTCGGCGGCGTGCGATGCCGGTAGTAGATCGTGTCGTGGAGGGTGAGGATGAGCCGGAAATGCCGCCCGAGTGAACCGATCGTCTGCATCGGCGAGAACACGGCATCCGGATGCTGCTTGTTGAGCCCGAGCGCCGCCAGCGGCTCGATGATCGCGGTCGGATCCCCGATCACGAGGACCTCGGCGCCGGCCGGGAGAAACGCACGCTGGCGCTCATCGAAGATCAGGTACGTGACCTCGATGCCGCGGTCCGGCGCCGCGGCGGCGACCGCAGCGGCGAGCTCGGTGGAGTACCGACTGATCCCATCGTGGAAATCCATGCGGATGTAGCGCGCATCGAAGAACAGGCGCATCTCAGAGCGGCTCGCCCCGGTACAGCTTCTCGAAGGTGTCCAGGGTCTTCTCGATGTCGTGGATCTCCACGCCATCCAGCGACGCCTGCTGCATCCGTCGGTACTCCACCGGGTCGGCGGTCAGGACGCGACGAAGCTTGTCGGCGAGATCATCGACGTTTCCCGGTTCGAACAGATAGCCGTTCTCGCCGTCATGGATGAGGTGCGGAAGGGCGACGGCGTTCGCGCCGACCACCGGCAGGCCCGAGGCCATGGCTTCCATCGTCGCGATCGACTGCAGCTCGGCGATCGACGCGATGGCGAACACGTCGGCCTGCGCGTACGACGCGCGCAACTGATCTTCCTCGACCCGCCCGTGGAAGACGATCCGGTCCGACAGGCCCAGCCGCTGCGCGGTCTGCTCGAGGTTGCGGCGCTGGTCGCCGCCACCGACGATGTCGAAGGTGATGTTCGGGATGTCGGTGACGAGCTTCGCGATCGCCTCGAGTGTGACCTCGACGTGCTTCTCGGTCGTCAGGCGTCCGACGAACAGCACGCGGTAGTGATCGCGCTCGCTGAAATCGGGGGTGTAGTTGCGCTTGTCGATGCCGCAGCTGATGGGGATGACACCCGTGATGTCGATCGTCGCCTCGAGGAACTCCGCAGCCTTGCGCGTCGGAGTCGTCACCGCGCGCGACATGTCGAACGTGCGCTTCGCGTCATCCCAGGCGAGCTTGAGCACGAGCTTGTCGAGCAGGGGCGGCAGGGTCGTGAAGTCGAGGACGTTCTCGGCCATGACGTGATTGGTCGCGATCACCGGGATGCCGCGCTGATGCGCGACGCGCGTGAGCGCGCGCCCGAGGACGATGTGCGACTGGCTGTGCACGACGTCCGCGGGAACCTCGTCCAGAAGCCGTCGCGAGTAGTGCTTCGCGCGCCAGGGCCACGCGAAACGCAACCAGTCGTGGGGGAACCAGCGCCACCCCGGCGGCCGGTGGACGGTGATCTCCTGGCCCTCGATGACCTCGCGGAAGACGCCGTGATTGCGCAGCGAAAGGCCGGGAGTGAGGACGTGCACGTCGTGGCCACGACCGGCGAGTCCCGCCGCGAGCCGCTCGGCGAAGCGCGCGGCCCCGTTGACGTCGGGGGCAAAAGTATCGGCGGCGATGACGATCGTGAGCGTTCCCCGGGCGGGGTCGTGCGTCGCGGATCCGGTCACGGGGTACGGGGCCAATCTGTGCGGCGGTGGCGCACCGCGGATCGCGGAAACACCGATGCGAGTCTAGCCGAGCACCCTCCGCACCCCCGGGAGCACCCGCGCGGCACGTAGCCTGAAGTCATGGCGCGACTTCACGCAGATGCAGACCCGACTCGCTGGGTGCCGGTGACCGAGTCCTTCGGCTTCCGGGGGCGCCGGGCCCGGAAGCAGGCGATCCGGATGCTGCTGACCCAGGCCGGCGGAGCGCTCGGCGCGGCCGGGCGTCCGGGTGGTGGGGTCACTGCGTGGGCGGTGAGTCAGGCCGCACCGTGGCTGATGCGCAAGGCCGCCGGCCGTGTGCTCGTCTGGGTCTGGAAGAGCGAGCCCGATCTGCTGGTCGTCATGGCACAGATCCAGGAGCTCACGGCGCAGCTGCGCACGGCGCGCGCGATGATGCCGATCGAGTACGACGACACCGAGACCTTCCGCGGCACCTATCTGGGGGTCGGCGAGAAGCTGGTCATGGCACTGCCGGCATCCGCCACGACTCCCCCGTTCGCGACCTACACGTGGGACACCGGCACGCACCTCATCACCCTGACGGCCGTGTGCGCCGACCGCGAGCGCTTCGGCACCGTGATCGGCGCTGTCGACGATCTCGCCCGCTCGTTGCGGCTGACCGACGACCTCACGGTGGGCGAATCGGCCGTGCTGCGGATCGATCCCGCCTGACGCGCGCGCCGCGTCAACAAGATGACGTCACGTGACGCCGCGTGACGCCCCTTGACATCGCACTCCATCGAGCACGGAGGGCACACCTAACCTCTCGGATGGGCAGACCACCGCCCACACCCGGGATAACGGGATCCCTCAGGAGGCGATGTGACGATCAACGACGCGAAGGCCGGCCCTGCCGTCCAGGATGCGGCGGCCTCACGTGCCGCGCGCATCGCGACCGAAGGGGCTCGCGCGCGCGCCCCGCGCGCCTCGTCGCGGCCGAACGGGCAGTGGAAGATCGACGGCAAGGCCCCCCTCAACGGCAACGAAGAGTGGAAGCAGGTCGATGACGGTCTGAGCGTGCGGGATCGCATCGAGAACACCTACTCGAAAGGCGGATTCGCCTCGATCGACCCGACGGATCTGCACGGACGGTTCCGCGTGTGGGGCCTGTACACGCAGCGCAAGCCCGGGATCGACGGCGGCCGCACCGCGACGCTCGAGCCGCATGAACTCGAAGACGAGTACTTCATGCTGCGCGTGCGCATCGATGGCGGCCAGCTCACGACCGAGCAGTTGCGGGTCATCGCCGGCATCTCGATGGAGTTCGGTCGAGACACCGCCGATCTGACGGACCGACAGAACATCCAGCTGCACTGGGTCGAGGTCGAGTCGATGCCCGAGATCTGGCGCCGCCTCGAGGCGGTCGGCCTCGGCACGACCGAGGCCTGCGGGGACGTACCGCGGGTCGTGCTCGGCTCCCCCGTCGCGGGTATCGCAGCCGACGAGCTCATCGACCCCACTCCGCAGATCGACGAGATCACGGCACGATTCATCGGGGACGAGACCCTCGCGAACCTGCCCCGCAAGTTCAAGTCCGCGATCACGGGGCACCCGAGCCACGACGTCGTGCACGAGATCAATGACGTTGCCTTCGTCGCTGTCGACCACCCCGAGCTCGGCATCGGGTATGACCTCTGGGTCGGCGGAGGGCTGTCGACGGCGCCCCGACTCGGCGAGCGCCTGGGCGCATTCGTCTCGCCCGAACGTGTCACCGACACGTGGCACGGCGTCGCGCAGATCTTCCGCGACTACGGGTACCGGCGGCTGCGCAACAAGGCGCGTTTGAAGTTCCTGCTCGCCGAGTGGGGGACCGAGAAGTTCCGGCAGGTACTGCAGGACGAGTACCTCGGCTACGCGTTGCCCGATGGGCCCCCCGCACCGAAACCCCTCACGCAGGGCGATCACGTCGGCATCCACCGCCAGAAGGACGGCCGCTTCTACATCGGCGTCACCCCGATCGTCGGTCGTGTCTCCGGCCCGAATCTCGCGAGGTTGGCCGACCTGATCGAGGCCCACGGCTCGTCGCGCCTGCGGACGACCCCGCATCAGAAACTCGTGATCCTCGACATCCCCGAAGACCGGATCGAGTCGCTCATCGCCGGGCTCGACGACCTCGGGCTTTCGGCGCGGCCGAGCCTCATCCGACGTGGCACGATCGCGTGCACCGGGATCGAGTTCTGCAAGCTCGCGATCGTCGAGACGAAGGCCTACGCGACGGATGCGGTCCTCGCTCTCGAGGAGCGTCTCGCGGGCATCGATCTGCCGCATCCGATCTCGCTGCACGTGAACGGATGCCCGAACTCGTGCGCGCGCATCCAGACCGCCGACATCGGCCTCAAGGGCCAGCTCGTCACGATCGACGGAGAGCAGGTACCCGGCTATCAGGTGCACCTGGGCGGAGGGCTCGCGGACCCTCACCGCGAAGAACCACAACTCGGGCGGACGGTGCGCGGGCTCAAAGTCCCGGCCGACGGCATCGCCGATTACACCGAGCGGGTCGTGCGGAGATTCCTGCAGGACCGCGATGCGGCATCCGACGAATCGTTCGCCGAGTGGGCGCACCGCGCCGACGAGGAGGCCCTCGTATGAGCGTCTCTCTCTCGCCGCGGATCACGGTCACGCGCTCGCACGACGACCTGCGCGCGCTCGCCGAAGCCGGCAACATCGAGCTGGGGTCGATGACCGATCATGAAGCATCCCCCGCCGACGTGGTCGCGTGGGTCGCGCGTCATTTCGGCGCGGAAGCCGCGGCCGTCGCGTGCTCGATGGCCGATGCGGCGCTCCCGCACCTCGTCGCGGAGCGACTGCCCGGGGTCGACGTGCTGTTCCTCGACACGGGCTATCACTTCGCCGAGACGCGGATCACGCGCGATGCGGTGGACACCGCTCTCGATGTGCGGATCGTCGATGTGCTGCCCGACCAGACCGTCGCCGAACAGGATGCGTCCTTCGGCGCCCGCCTGTACGAACGCGACCCGGGACTGTGCTGCGCGCGCCGCAAGGTCGCCCCGCTCCGAGAGGCGTTGGGTGGCTACGAAGTGTGGATCACCGGTGTGCGCCGCGAAGAAGCGCCGACGCGCGCGAACACCCCGCTTGTCACGTGGGACGAGCGCAATGGCCTCGTGAAGGTCAACCCGGTCGCCGCCTGGACGTTCGACGATCTGCTCGACTACGCGGGCCTGCACCAGGTGCCCGTGAACCTCCTCGTCAGTAACGGATATCCCTCGATCGGGTGCGCGCCGTGCACGAAGGCCGTCGCTCCCGGCGAGGACCCGCGCTCCGGGCGCTGGGCCGGGCTCTCCAAGACCGAATGCGGGTTGCACTCATGACCACCGTCACGTCACGCCTCGATACCCTCGACCTGCTCGAGGCCGAAGCAATCCACATCATCCGCGAGGTGGTCGCCGAGTTCGAGCGCCCCGTCCTGCTCTTCTCGGGCGGCAAAGACTCGGTCGTGGTGCTGCATCTCGCGACGAAGGCGTTCTTCCCGGGACGTGTGCCGTTCCCCGTCCTGCACGTCGACACGGGTCACAACTTCCCCGAGGTGCTCGCCTTCCGCGACGAGACCGTCGCGCGGCTCGGAATCCGGCTCGAGGTCGCCCGCGTACAGGACTACATCGACGACGGTCGTCTGCACGAGCGCGCCGACGGCACGCGCAATCCGCTGCAGACGCTGCCGCTTCTCGAGGCGATCGCGGCCGGGAGGCACGACGCGGTCTTCGGGGGCGCCCGCCGCGATGAAGACAAGGCGCGGGCCAAAGAGCGCATCATCTCGCTGCGCGACGAGTTCGGGCAGTGGGATCCCCGCAACCAGCGCCCCGAGCTGTGGAGCCTCTACAACGGGCGCCACACGCCCGGCCAGCACGTGCGGGCCTTCCCGATCTCGAACTGGACCGAGCTCGACGTCTGGCGCTACATCGAGCGCGAGGGAATCCCGTTGCCCCCGCTCTACTTCGCGCACGAACGCGAGGTATATGCGCGTGATGGCATGTGGCGCGCGGTGGGTGAGTCGTCGCCGGCCCGGCCCGACGAAAAAACCGAACGTCGCCTCGTGCGCTACCGCACGGTCGGCGACATGAGCTGCACGGGCGCCGTCAACTCGGACGCCGCCGACCTCGCCGCGATCGTCGCGGAGATCGCGGTGTCCACCCTGACCGAACGCGGCGCTACGCGGGCCGATGACCGCATCTCGGAGGCCGCCATGGAAGATCGCAAGAAGGACGGGTACTTCTGATGTCCACGACCGAAGCCGTCCGCACGGCGCTCGACACCTCGACCCTGTTCCGCTTCGCGACGGCCGGGTCGGTCGACGACGGCAAGTCGACCCTCGTCGGGCGACTGCTGCACGATTCGAAGGCGATCCTCGCCGACCAGCTCGAACAGGTCGCCCGCACGTCGGCCGAGCGCGGCTTCGCGCACGGGGCATTCGACTTCGCCCTGCTGACCGACGGCCTGCGCGCAGAGCGGGAGCAGGGCATCACTATCGACGTCGCCTATCGCTACTTCTCGACCGGCAATCGCAGCTTCATCCTCGCCGACTGCCCGGGGCACGTGCAGTACACGCGCAATATGGTGACCGGCGCCACAACCGCCGACGCCGTGATCGTCTTGATCGACGGCCGCAAGGGTGTGCTCGAACAGACTCGGCGCCACCTCGCCGTCATCGCGCTGCTCCGCGTTCCGCACGTCATCGTGGCGGTGAACAAGATCGATCTGCTCGGCTACGCGCACTCCGCGTTCGACGAGGTCGCGGCACAGGTTGATCGCGTGACCGCCGAGCTCGGCATCGATGACGTGCATGTCATTCCGGTGTCGGCCCTCGAGGGTGACAACATCGTCGACCGATCGGCCCACACGCCCTGGTACGACGGGCCCGCGCTGCTCGAACTGCTCGAGACGCTCCCCGGTCAGGAAGAGCTCGCGTCAGCCCCGGGCGACTTCCGGCTTCCGGTGCAGCTGGTCCTTCGCCCCCAGGGCGGCCTGTCGCCCGAGATCGCTGCCGGCGAGGCGGAGGGTTTGCGTGACTACCGTGCCGCCGCCGGGCGCATCGCGTCGGGTTCGGTGCGCATCGGAGACGAGGTGCAGGTCTTCCCCTCGGGCATCCGTACGATCGTGTCCGGCATCTCGGTCGCCGGGGTCGACGTCGATCGCGCTACCGCGCCGCAATCGGTGGCACTCGAACTCGCGGGCGACATCGACGTCGCGCGCGGCAGTGTGATCGCAGCGACCGACACCCTTCCCGGTGCCCGACGCGAGATCGACGCTGAGCTCTTCCAGCTCGACGCACGCACGCTCGTCGAGGGCGCCCGCGTGCTCGTCAAGCACGGTACCGCGACCGTCCAGGCGGTCGTCGCACAGATCGAATCGCGCTACGACCTCGACACGCTCGCGCACGAGCCCGCCGAGGCGCTCGCGGTGAACGGCATCGGTCGTGTCCGGCTGCGCCTGGCCGCGGTCCTCCCCCTCGAGTCCTACCGGGACAACCGTGCCGGGGGCTCGTTCCTCGTGATCCATCCGGCCGACGGCGCGACTCTCGCCGCCGGCATCGCGCGCGACTGACCCGTCGCGCATCCACTCACACGCACGACCCGCTGAAGGAGGCGACACCGTGAACAACATCCGCACCGCGACGACGATCACCACCCTGGGACTCGTGGCATGCATGATGGCGGGTTGCACCTCCGCCGCAGCGAACACGGCCGAAGAAGTCACCGAGCTGCGTCTCGGCTACTTCGCCAACGTCACCCATGCGCCGGCGTTGATCGGTCTCGAAGAGGATCTGTTCGACGATGCCCTCGGCGATGTCGATGTGACCACCCAGGTCTTCAATGCCGGGCCCGCCGCGATCGAGGCGCTGACCGCAGGTGCGATCGATGCGACCTACATCGGTCCGAACCCCTCGATCAATACGTACATCCAGTCGGGCGGCGTCTCGGCCCGCATCGTCGCCGGCGCCGCGACGGGGGGCGCCGCGCTCGTCGTCCACGAGGGCATCGACTCGCCCGCCGACCTCGAGGGAACGACGATCGCGACCCCCCAGCTGGGCAACACGCAGGATGTGGCCTTGCGCGCCTGGCTTGCCGCGCAGGGATTCGCAACCGACACGACGGGCGGCGGTGACGTGAACATCACCCCGACCGACAACGCCCAGACCCTCACGCTCTTCCAAGACGGCAACGTGGACGGTGCCTGGCTCCCCGAGCCCTGGGTGTCGCGTCTGGTTCTCGACGCGGGGGCGCACGTGCTGGTCGACGAAGCGGATCTCTGGGCAGACGGAGAGTTTCCCACCACGGTGCTGCTCGTGCGGGCCGAGTTCCTCGACGCGCATCCGGACGTCGTCGAAGATCTGCTCGCGGGCCACATCGCCGCGGTGCAGTGGATCGAGGAGCACCCCGATGAGACGCCGACGGTCATTAACAACGCGCTGGAAGACGAGACCGGCAAACGCCTCGACGATGCGGTCATCATCCGCGCGCTCGAGCACGTGACGTTCTCGGTCGATCCGCACGCCGACACGTTCGAGACCCTGGTCGCGAACGGTCTCGAGGCCGGAACACAGAAAGAGGGATCGATCGAGGGGTTGTTCGACCTGCGGCTCCTCAACACGCTGCTCGAGGCATCCGGAGAGTCCGCCGTGTCGGCCGCCGGGCTCGGAGAGGATTCACCGTGATGTTGCCGTCTCACGAAGCACGCACCGACGCGGTGCCTGCGCGCGTGCCGAACCTGCTCGGTCCGAGTTTCGACAGCGTCGCACCCGTCGCGGTGCCGACGCCCGCTCCGGCCTCGGCCGTGCGTATCGACCGCGTGTCGAAGCAGTTCGGAACCGGCCCCGTTGTCCTCGACGACGTCAGTCTCGACATCGCGCCGGGCGAGTTCGTCTGCCTGCTCGGCGCATCGGGCTGCGGCAAGTCGACACTGCTGAACCTCATCGCCGGTCTCGACAGGCCGTCGTCGGGTCAGATCGAGACGCCCGGCGAGGGGTCGGCGGTCATGTTCCAAGAATCCGCTCTCATGCCCTGGCTCACCGCGCGACGCAACGTCGAGCTCGCCCTGCGTCTGCGCGGGGTCCCGCGTCGCGAGCGCCACGAGAAGGCGCTCGTTCTGCTCGATTCCGTGAATTTGGCGGATGCCGCCGACAAGCGTCCGCACGAGCTCTCGGGCGGCATGCGCCAGCGCGTGGCGCTCGCGCGCGCGCTGGCTCAGGATCGGCCGGTGCTGCTGATGGACGAGCCGTTCGCGGCGTTGGATGCGATCACCCGCGATCTGGCCCACGAAGAGCTCGAGCGTGTGTGGCGCACGACCGGTCGCACGATCGTCTTCGTCACCCACAACGTGCGCGAAGCCGCCCGTCTCGGGCAACGCGTCGTGTTGATGGGGAGCCGCCCCGGCCGCATCGTGCAGGAGTGGCGCATCACCAAGACCACAGGGCGTCGCATCGAGTCGCCCGAGGTCGCCGCACTGTCGGTGGAGATCACCGATCAATTGCGCAAGGAGATCCGTCGCAATGCCGCATGACACTGTTGTCGCGGGTCGGCCGTCGACCTCCGAAGACCTCCGCAGCCTCGAAGCGGGCCTCGATCGCCTGCAGACCGACGCCGAGCGCCCGGGTGGGCGCGGCCGGGACATGCTCGCCAGCGTGCTGCTGCCCGTCGCGTTCGTGGCCCTCTTGCTCGTCGCGTGGCAGCTCTACGTCGTGATCGCTGAGCCGCGCCCGGACCGGCTTCCGTCGCCTCTCGCCGTGGCCGGCGCGCTGGGTGATGCGTGGGATGCCGGTCGGCTCCAGCTCGCCGTCACCACGAGCCTCGAGCGGGGGATCGTCGGGTTCGTTATCGCGATCGTCGTCGGCACACCCATCGGATTGCTGCTCGCCGAAGTGCGCCCGATTCGCCGTGCCGTCGGGCCCATCATTTCGGGCCTGCAGGTTCTGCCCTCGGTCGCCTGGGTTCCCGCGGCGATCCTCTGGTTCGGCCTTTCGGACGCGACGGTCTACTTCGTGATTCTGATGGGCGCGATCCCCTCGATCGTCAACGGACTGATCGCCGGCGTCCAGCAGGTACCGCCGCAGCTGCGCCGGGTGGGCACCGTGCTGGGCGCGAGCCGGCGGCAGTTGGCGACGTCGGTCATTCTGCCCGCTGCTCTTCCGGGATATCTCGCCGGCCTCAAGCAGGGGTGGGCGTTCTCATGGCGCTCGCTCATGGCGGCAGAGATCATCGCGACCGGTGGGACGATCGGGTTCGGCCTCGGTTCGATGCTCGATCAGAGCCGTGAACTTGCGGATCTGGCGGGCGTCCTCGGGACGATCCTGGTGATCCTCTTCATCGGCATCTTGATCGAACTCCTCTTCTTCGGTCCGCTGGAGCGACGGATGCTGCGTCGCCGCGGGCTCCTTCTCTCCGGAGGTGCGCGATGACGGGTCAGGTCTGGCTGGTGGGAGCCGGGCCCGGCGATATGGGACTCTTGACCGTGCGCGGGTTGCGCACGCTCGAGCGGGCTGACGTGATCGTCGCCGATCGGCTCGGTGCGCGCGCGGTGCTCGACGGCCTCGCGGCCGATGGCGTCGCACTCCGCGCCGAGGTCATCGACGTCGGCAAGCTGCCCGGTCATCACGCCGTGCCGCAGGACGGCATCAACGCGCTCCTCGTGCACCTCGCCCGCGAGGGCAAGAACGTCGTGCGCCTCAAGGGCGGCGACCCTTACGTCTTCGGCCGCGGTGGGGAAGAACTCGCGTTCTGCCGAGAGGCAGGCATCGAGGTCGTCGTCGTTCCGGGCATCACGAGCGCGATCTCCGTGCCCGCTCTTGCCGGCATCCCCCTGACACACCGCGGGCTTGCGACGGCCTTCACCGTCGTCACCGGCCACGACCAGATCGTGGCGCTCGGCGGAGGACGCGACCACACGGTCGTGCTCCTCATGGGCGTCGGCACGCTCGCGCACTCCGCCGTCACCCTCGCCCGCGGTGATCGCGGCGCGGACTGCCCGGTCGCGATCGTCGAAGACGGCTTCGGCCCGCGGCAGCGGGTCACGGTGGGCACCCTCGGCACGATCGCGGCACAGGCGGCCGCGCGCGGCATCCGCTCCCCCGCCGTCGTCATCGTCGGCGACGTCGTGCGTCTCAGCCCCTTCTCTCCGGCCGAACTCGCCGCCTCGGCGCGGGATGCGTCAGAACAGCACACCGCTCGCCTGGTCACCCGCCTGTCCACGTGACAGATGTGGCCGCATCCGGCACGCCGAAGCGACCACACGTGACCCTCGAACCACTCACACCGAAAGACACCTCTGTGACTTCTCTGAACCTGCGCGTCGCGATCGTCGGCGCTGGACCCGCCGGTATCTACGCGGGCAACATCCTCACCAACGCTGTCCGCGACACCGGTGGGGAGGTCGAGATCGACCTGTTCGACTCGCTTCCCGCGCCCTACGGCCTCATCCGCTACGGCGTCGCGCCCGATCACCCCCGCATCAAGGGCATCGTCACGTCGCTGCACGAGATGTTGGATGCCGGCGCCATCCGCTTCCTCGGCAACGTCGAGGTCGGTCGTGACATCGCGATCGACGATCTGCAGGAGCGCTACGACGCCGTCATCCTCGCGACGGGCGCGATCCGGGACGCCGCACTCGACATCCCGGGCATCGATCTGCCGGGCTCGTACGGTGCCGCCGACTTCGTCGCGTGGTTCGACGGACACCCCGACGTGCCGCGCGAGTGGCCGCTCGAGGCCGCGGAGGTCGCCGTGATCGGCAACGGCAACGTCGCCCTCGACGTGGCACGCGTGCTCGCGAAGCACGCCGTCGACCTGCGATCGACCGAGGTGCCCGACAACGTCCTCGCCGGGCTCGAGGCCTCCGCCGTGACCGACGTGCACGTGTTCGGCCGGCGGGGCCCGCTCGACGTCAAGTTCACCCCGATCGAGTTGCGCGAACTGGGAGAGGTGCCGGGTGTCGACATCGTGCTCGCCGACGAAGACTTCGAGGCTCTCGAACTCGCCGCGGGCTCCAGCAACCAGCTCAAGGTGATTCTGCGGACTTTCCAGGCGTGGCGCACCCGCGGGCTCAGCGGCGCGAGCCGTCGGCTGCACCTGCACTTCTGGCACGCGCCGGTCGCCGTCCTCGGCGACGACCGGGTCGAGGCTCTGCGCTTCGAGCGCACGGCGCTCGGCGCCGACGGTGTCGTGCGCGGCACCGGTGAGATGCGCGACATTCCCGTGCAGGCCGTCTACCGCGCCGTCGGGTATTTCGGCACGCCCGTTGTCGACGCGCCGTTCGACGACGCGCGCGGAGTGATTCCGAACATCCAGGGACGCGTCGTCGACGTGCCCGGCCTGTACGCGACCGGCTGGATCAAGCGCGGCCCGGTGGGCCTGATCGGCCATACCAAGTCGGATGCCATGGAGACGATCGCCCACCTCGTCGCCGATGCGAGCGCCGGTGTGCTCCCTCCGCGCGCGATCGACGACGACGTCGTGGGCCTTCTCGACGAGCGCGACGTCGCGTACACGACATGGGATGGCTGGCTCGCCCTCGACGCGCACGAGCGCGCCCTGGGCTCCGCACACCAGCACGTCCGCGAGCGGGTCAAGGTCGTGGCGCGTGATGAGCAGGTCGAGATCTCACGCGCCGCCAGCCTCACGCTGTCATGAGGGACGCCATCGCGTCCCTCGGCGGGACGGCGCCACGTGGCTGACACGTCGGTCGATGTGCTGATCATCGGCGGCGGCCCGGCGGGGCTTTCGGCCGCACTCAACCTCGCTCGCGCCCGGGCATCGGTCCTCGTGGTCGACACCGGACGACCCCGCAATGCCGCGACCCTGCGCTCGCACGGCTTCCTCACGCGCGACGGCATCTCGCCGATCGAGCTGCGCAAGCTCGCCCGTGCCGAACTCGAGGCGTACCCGAACGTGCAGGTTCTCGACCGCACGAACGTCACGACGCTCACGCCGGTGGATGCCGCGGACACCACGCGCTTCACCGCGACGCTGCAGTCAGCGCGCTCTCGGGAGCCGCGCGTGGTCTCCGCGCGCTCGGTGCTCATCGCGACAGGTCTGCGCGAGACGCTGCCGGCGGTCCCGAACCTGCGCGCCTTCTACGGTATGAGCCTGTTCAGCTGCGCCGCGTGCGACGCGTGGGAGCTGCGGGATCGTCCGCTCGCCCTGATCGGGGAGACACCCGACCTCCCTGCACGCGCGCGCCTCATCGCGCGCTGGACCGACGACCTCACTGTTTTCACGGACGGCGCCGATGTCGTCGACACCGTCGAAGAGGCCGAACTCGCGGCATCCGGAATCGTCGTCGAACGGCGCCGCATCGCCGACCTCGATGGAGATCGCGGCCAGATCAGCGGCATCCGCCTCACGGACGGCATGCACATCGCCATCTCCGGCGGATTCGTGCGACCGCACTGGGAACCCGCCCTCGATTTCCTCATCGGGCTCGACGTCCACCGCGACAGCGATGGCCATCTCCTCGTCGACAGGTCCGGCCGGACCACGATCGCGGGGCTGTACGGCGCGGGCGATGCCGTGGCTCCCGGGCCGCAACAGCTCATTGTCGCCGCCGGCCAAGGCGCGCGCGCGGCGGCGGTGCTCATCCACGACATCGTCGGCGTGAGCACCGCGCACTGAGCAGCCGACACACGCGCACTCGCTCTATCCAGAGCCCACTCCCAGGGGCCAGACTCAAGAGTGACGAAAGGGATGCCCGTGACCGACTTCAGATTCGGACCCGTTGAGCTCTACCTCGTGAGCCTCGACGGCGACCGCCCGGCGCCGGCCGTCGTCGATTCGCTCCATGAGCTGATCGCCTCGGGAGCTGTGCGCCTCCTCGACTTCGTGATCATCCACAAGGACGAGGACGGTGCCGTCACCTCGATCGAAATCGAGGACCACGTCGAAGAGTACGGTTTCGAGGACATCGAGTTCGGCGCGATCGGCGTCACCGGCCAAGAGGACATCGAGGCCTTCGCCGAACTGATCGAGCCCGGACAGTCCGCCGCCGTCGTCGCGCTCGAGCTGGCCTGGGCTGCTCGCCTCGCGGCGAGCGTCGCCGCCTCGGGTGCCGAGGTTCTCAGCGTCGAGCGCATTCCCGCAGCCATCGTCAACGCCATCGTCGAACTCGACGACACCGAAGGAGAGTAGGCCCATGAGAAGAGGAGGACGCCCCGGGTTGATCGGCCTCGCCGCTCGCACCGCCGTCATCACTGGCACCGCCAACGCGATGGGCAACCGTGCCCACGCGCAGCGTCAAGCCGCAGACCAGCAGGCACAGTTCCAGGCCGCGCAGCAGCAGGCGCAGATCGATGCCGCCGCCGCTCAGGCCGTTGCCGCGCAGCAATACGTGGCCCCTGTCGCTGCTGCTGCGCCCGCACCGGCAGCGGGTGTCGACATCGTCGCCGATCTGCAGAAGCTGGCCGCGCTGAAGGATGCCGGCATCCTCGACGACGCAGAATTCGCCGCGGCGAAGGCCAAGCTGCTCAGCTGATTCTCGGCGCGGGCGGACGCGCGTGGCCGTCGCCCGACAGCCAGCGCAACCACCATGCCTGCGGGTCACCTTCGAGCACGAGAGCGCGCACGAGAAGCGTCAGCGGGATCGACAAGATGGCCCCCAGCGGGCCGATGACGAACGTCCAGAAGATCACCGAGAAGAAGCTCAGCGTCAGGCTGAGGTCCACGGCGTCGCTGACGAATTTCGGTTGGATCATGACCTGGAGCGTGACGTTGACGACGCAGTAGACCGCGATGACGGCGAGCATGAGCCGCCATCCGCCGACGGCGAGGGCGAGCAACGCGGGCGGGACCAGACCGACGATGAAACCGACGTTGGGGATGAAATTCGTCACGAACGCGAGGATCGCCCACACGATCGGCGCCGGAATCTGCAGGGCCCAGAGCGCCAGACCATCGATGATCGCGACGACCGCGCCGAACGACGCATTGACCACGAAGTAGCGGCGCACTCCCCGGTTGAAAGCCTGGAATCGCGCGACGGTTGGTCGCACGGCGGCACCGAGAGAGCGCTCGGCGCGGGCATAGCGAGAACCATCGGCGGCCATGAAGACGACATACGCGAGGATGAAGAAGAAAGCGGTCAGGATGCCGAGAGCCGCACTGCCGAGCGAACCCGCCCACCCCAAGAGCGTCTCCGGATCAAGCACGGAGGTCGCGGCATCCGTCGTTTGCGACTCGATACCGAGCCCTTCCAACCACACCACGAGGCGCTCCGCGGCCGCGGTCAGCTCGTCCGCGGAGTCGCGCACGAGCCGGACGAACTGCGACCCGGCGTAGGTGAGGAGAAAAGCGAGCAGGGCAAGGATGAGATAGGCGACGACGATCACCGCGGTGGTCGCTGCCCAGGTGGGCCATCCGTGGCGCTCCAACGGATGCCGCACCGGGTGACAGATGATCACGATCACGGCGGCCAGCGCGAGAGGCCCCACCAGCTCGCGGGCGAGCGAGAGGCCGGCCAGAACGATCACCGCGGCGGCCAAGCCGATGAGAATCCGCAGCGTCGGTGACAGTGGCGACGGCGCGGGCATCGTCGCGACCGGCGCGGGTGCGGCTCTGTTGCGTCTCACCCGGCCAGGCTAGCGGCTGTGCCCGTGGGGTCTCGGCCGGGAGTGTCCGGTCGCCCCGATTCTCTGCAGCCGTCGGAGAGATCGCTCCGATGCCATGATGAGCGCATGACATCTGGGGCGGCACCGATCTCACCGCGCACGATCGCCGTGGGTCTCATGATGGGCGGGCTCGTCGTCCTCGGCGTGACGAGTGCGACCGTGATCTCGGCGCTCACCGACCAGATCCACCGCACCGCTCAGCGACAGGCGCGCGAGACCGACGCTGAACCCGCAGCGGACGCTCCCGTCCGCCCGGGAACCGGGGTGTCGTCGTGACCCGGGTCGGCGACGCGCACGAGCGCGGGCGCGCGGCACGGCGCATCGTTCCGCGACGGGCCTTGGCCCAGCTCGAGACCGACGGGCGTGATCCGCTCGGCATCCTCTCGGCGCAGAACGCCGGACGGGTCCCCGAGCTCGTGCCGCTGCGCGCGGAGCGGATGTCGGCAAGCCCCTTCGCCTTCTATCGCGGAACGGCGGCGCTCATGGCCGCAGACCTTGCGGCGGGCCCGAGTTCCGGCATCCTAGTCGCATCGTGCGGCGATGCGCACGTCGCCAACTTCGGCTTCTACGCGTCTCCGCAACGCTCGCTCGTCTTCGACCTCAACGACTTCGACGAGGCCGGCTGGGCACCCTGGGAATGGGACCTCAAGCGGCTCGTGACGAGCATCGTGATCGCGGGGCAGTCGTCGGCGCGCGCGGAGAGCGTGACCGATGCGGCTGCCCGCGGCGCCGTGCGCACGTACGCCCGGGCGATGTCGACGGCCGTGGCACGCAGCCCTCTGGACCGCTACTTCCAGCACTACGAGGTGACCGGCCGCAACAAGGCTCTCGACAAGCGCAGTCGCGACGTCGTGAAGTCCGCCGTGCGCGAGGCGCAGAGGCGCACCGGCGAGCGCGCCGTGCGCAAGCTCACCGAGCCGGGCCACGACGGTCGACTCCGCTTCGTCGAGACACCGCCGACGATGACCCACCTCGAACCCGACCTCGCCGGGCGCGTGCAGGCGGCGACCGACGCCTACCGTCTGACGACGAACGCCGATATCCGCCTGCTCCTGCAGCAGTTCACCCCGTCCGACACGGTGCGGCGCGTCGTGGGCGTGGGGAGCGTCGGTACCCGCTGCTACATCACCGTTCTGCAGGATGCCGGCGGCCATCCGCTGATTCTGCAGGTCAAGCAGGCCGGGCCGAGCGTCCTGGTGGAGCATGGCCGCCAGGAAGTGCCGCCCGGAGTCGCCGCCCTCATCGACGCGTCGGGTGAAGGCGCCCGGGTCGTTGCTCTGCAGCGCATTCTGCAGGGTGTCTCCGACCCCTTCCTCGGGCACTTCCGCGGGGATCAGGGCGACTACTACCTGCGCCAGTTCCGCGATATGAAGGTCGGGCTCGACATCGAAACGCTCCACGATGCCGCCTTCCACGACTACGCCCAGGCGTGCGCGGCAATTCTCGCCCGCGCGCACAGCCAGTCTCCGCACGCCACCGAAGTCGTCGGATACCTGGGCAGCGGCCGCGTCGCCGGCGACGCGCTGCTGGAGTGGGCACACGCCTACGCCGCACTCTCCCGCACCGACTTCGACGCGTTCGTCTCCTCCTCGGCCGCACGCAGATCAGAACGTGATCAGTTGGCGTAGCTCGCCGCCGGCGGCCAGGCGATCCATCGCGCCGGCGATATCGTCGAGGTCGATGCGACTGGAGACCAGCTGCTCCAGCGGCAGCCGCCCGTCGCGCCAGAGCTCGATGTAGCGGGGGATGTCACGGGCCGGCACCGCGGATCCCAGATAGCTCCCGATGATCGTCCGCGCCTCGGCGGTCATCTGCAGTGGTGAGACTTGCGCCCGGGCATCCGGCGCCGGAAGACCCACCGTCACCGTCACGCCGCCGGGGGCGGTGAGAGCCACCGCCGTCTCGAACGCGCGCACGTTCCCCGCGGCCTCGATGACCGCGGGAGCGCGGATGCCGGCATCCACCGCATCCTGGGGCGAGAGCGCGCGGGCCGCGCCGAGTCGGCGCGCGACGTCGAGCTTGGTGTCGTTCGCATCGATGCCGATCACCTCGAGGTCGAGCGCGAGCGCCACCAGGAGCGCCGCCATCCCGACCCCGCCGAGTCCGACGATGACGATCGTGGAACCCGGCGCCGGATCGGCCCCGTTGATCACCGCACCGCCACCGGTGAGCACGGCGCACCCGAGGAGCGCCGCGATCTCGGCCGGCACATCGGCGGGCACCGGCACGACGGAGGTGCGACTGACGACGGCGTGCGACGCGAACCCGCTCACACCCAGGTGGTGATGCACGGGCGCCCCCGAGCGGTGCAGACGGATGCCTCCGCCGACGAGCGTTCCCGCCGTGTTGGCCGCCGTCCCGACCTCACACGGCAACCGTCCGTCGGTCGCGCACCCGGCGCAGGCTCCGCACCGGGGCAGAAAGGTCATGACGACCCGATCGCCGATCGAGACATCGTCGACGCCGCCGCCGATCTGCTCGACGATCCCAGCGGCCTCGTGCCCCAGGAGCATCGGCGTCGGCCGCAGGCGGTTGCCATCGACGACGCTGAGGTCGGAATGGCAGACGCCCGCGGCTTCGATCCGGACGAGGATCTCGCCGGACTCCGGCGGATCGAGCTCGAGCGGACCGATCGTGAACGGGCGATTCTCCGCGAACGGCGGCTCCGCGCCGCTGCGCTCGAGCACGGCTCCGATGATCTGCATGCGCGACCTCCTCGTCACCCCCGACGCTACCGGAGGTCTGCCGGCGCGACCGGGCATCACCGGAGAAGAGTCCATCCGGTCATGTCAGCGAGTGGGAGATGCGGTCAGAACGCGTCGTCTGCCTCGGGCCGCCAGAGCACGACCTCGGTCGCACGACGCACGCGCGTTCCGTGGCGCACCGAGACGACCGAGCCGCTCGCGCCGGCAGCGAACACCCGCGAACGTTGCTCGAGCTCTTCCCGCACGCGCACCTCGAGTTGCGCGATCCGTCGCCGGAGCGCGCGATTCTCGTTCTCGAGTTCGAGCAGGCGCGAGATCGCCGGCAGGCTCATGCCTTCTGCCGACAATGCGGCGACTTCACGCAGCTGCTTCACGTGCCGCAACGAATATCGGCGCGATCCGCCCTGCGTGCGGCCGGGGACGACGAGGCCGAGGCGGTCGTACTGGCGGAGGGTCTGCGGATGCATCCCCGACAGTTCGGCCGCCGCCGCCATCGCGAAGATCGGCGTCTCCTCGTCCACTTCCTCGGCCATCACCGTTACTCCCGCGCTTTGGCCATCAGATCGGCGCGTGGGTTCTCGGACGGTTCCAGCTCGTGGAAGCGTTCGAGCGCCGCGCGTGCCGCGTCGTCCAGATGCGACGGAACGGCCACCTGAACCTCGGCGAGGAGGTCTCCGGTGCCCTTGGACGTCTCGACCCCGCGACCCTTGACCCGCAGAACACGGCCCGACGGGGTGCCGGGCGCGACGCGGAGCTTGACCGGGTCACCGCCGAGCGTGGGTACCTCGATCGTGGCGCCGAGAGCCGCTTCGGTGAAGGTCACCGGCACGGTCACCCGCAGGTTCAATCCGTCGCGAGTGAAGACCGGATGCGGGCGCACGGAGACGCTGACGACGATGTCGCCCGATTCGCCGCCGTCCGGCGAGCGGCGACCGCGGCCGCGGAGCCGAATCTTCTGCCCGTCCGAGACTCCCGCGGGGATCTTGACTTTGAAGGGCTTACCGTCTTCGCCGGCGAGACTGATGGTCTCGCCGCGCACCGCGGTCTGGAAGTCGAGCGTCGTCCGCGCGGTCACGTCCGCGCCGCGATGCGGACCGCCGTTGCCACGGAATCCGCCGGTCGACTGGCCGAACCGTCCGGATCCGAAACCGCCGCCCTGCTGACCGAACATCGCGAACAGGTCATCGAAATCGGCGGACTGCTGACCCCCGGGTGCGCCGCGCCCCTGACCGAAGCGACTGAAGACGTCCTCGAACCCGCCACCCGCTCCGGACTGGAACCGCGCGTTACCCGCGCCCATCGCCCGGATCTGGTCGTACTCTTCGCGCTGTTCCTTGTCGGAGAGCACCGAGTACGCCTCGCTGATCTCCTTGAACTTCGCCTCTTTCGTGGCGTCACCCTGCGCCTGATCGGGGTGATACGTGCGCGCGAGCTTGCGGTAGGTCTTCTTCAGTTCCGCATCGGTGATGTCTTTGCTGACACCGAGGACTTTGTAGAAGTCCTTGTCGAACCAGTCTTGACTGGCCATGTGGTTCCTCCCGACTTACTCGACCGGAACGGCCACGACGACTTTCGCCGGACGCAGTTCGATCCCACCGAGTCGGTAGCCCACCTCGACGACCTCGAGGATCGTCGCGGTCTCGACACCGGGTGTCGGCGCCTGGAAGATCGCTTCGTGCTGCTGCGGATCGAACGCCTCACCCGCGAGCCCGTAGGTCTCCACACCCAGCTTCGCGGCGACAGAGCGGAGCTTTTCCGCCATGACGGCGAAGGGCGATCCTTCGGTCAGGTCGCCGTGCTTGTCGGCACGGTCGAGGTCATCGAGCACGGGAAGCAGGCTCTTCGCGACCGAGCCCTTGGCGCGCCCGATCTCGATCTCGCGCTGATCTTCCGTGCGCCGACGGTAGTTGGCGTACTCGGCCTGCAACCGCTTGAGGTCCAGCAGCAGATCGCGGTCCTCTTCGGACGCGTCGGCCACGGCCGCTTCATCCGTCTGCGTCGCGTCGAGGATGTCCTCGACGGTGAGTCCGTCATCGGTGTTCACGTCCCCCTGCGAGTCGGGGCCGGAAGCGTTCGCTTCCGACCCCTCGTCACCGGGGACTTCGTTCTCGAAGTCCTTCGTCATGATCCGATTCTCTTACTTCTTCTCGTCTTCGTCGTCGACGACCTCGGCGTCGATCACGTCTTCGTCAGACGGGGCGGCGCTGTCGGCGGGCTGCTCGGCACCGGCATCCGGAGCCTGCTCTGCCTGCGACGAGGCGTAGATCGCTTCGCCGAGCTTGCCCTGCGACTCGTTGAGCTTGTCGAACGCCGTCTTCACAGCGTCGTCGTCCTCGCCCGCGAGTGCCGTCTTGAGCGCGTCGACGTCGGCCTGGACCGACTCCTTGACGTCTGCCGGGAGCTTGTCGTCGTTGTCCTTGATCAGCTTGTCGATCGAGTACGCGAGCGTCTCGGCCTGGTTGCGGACCTCGGCGGCTTCGCGACGCTTCTTGTCGTCGGCGGCGTGCTCCTCGGCCTCGCGCACCATGCGCTCGATGTCGTCCTTCGCCAGCGACGAGCCGCCGGTGATCGTCATCGACTGCTCCTTGCCGGTGCCCTTGTCCTTGGCCGACACGTGGACGATGCCGTTCGCGTCGATATCGAACGTGACCTCGACCTGCGGGACCCCGCGCGGCGCCGGCGCGATGCCGGTGAGCTCGAATGTGCCGAGCGGCTTGTTGTCGCGCGTGAAATCACGCTCGCCCTGGAACACCTGGATGGCGACCGACGGCTGGTTGTCGTCGGCGGTTGTGAAGGTCTCACTGCGCTTGGTCGGGATGGCGGTGTTGCGCTCGATGAGCTTGGTCATGATGCCACCCTTGGTCTCGATACCGAGGCTCAGGGGAGTGACGTCGATGAGCAGAACGTCCTTGCGCTCGCCCTTGAGGACGCCGGCCTGGAGGGCCGCGCCCACGGCGACGACCTCATCCGGGTTGACACCCTTGTTCGCGTCCTTGCCGGTCTCACTCTTGACGAGCTCGGCGACGGCCGGCATACGCGTCGATCCGCCGACGAGCACGATGTGGTCGATCTCGGACACCTTGATGCCGGCCTCGCGAATGACGTCCTGGAACGGCTTCTTGGTGCGGTCGAGGAGGTCCTTGGTGAGGTCCTCGAACTTCGCGCGGGTGAGCGTCTCGGAGAGCGACACGGGGCCCGAGTCGGTCAGCGAGAGGTACGGCAGGTTGATGGAGGTGCTCGTCGACGACGAGAGTTCCTTCTTCGCCTGCTCTGCGGCCTCCTTGAGGCGCTGGAGCGCGATCTTGTCGCTGGAGACATCGACACCTGTGGTGTCCTTGAACTGCTTGATCAGGTAGTCGACGACGCGCTGGTCCCAGTCGTCGCCACCGAGACGGTTGTCACCGGCGGTCGAACGCACCTGGATGGTCGAGAAATCGTCGTCCTTGCCCACTTCGAGCAGCGAGACGTCGAACGTACCGCCACCGAGGTCGAAGACGAGGATGAGCTCGTCCTCCTTGCCGCGGTCCAGACCGTAGGCGAGGGCGGCGGCGGTCGGCTCGTTGATGATGCGCAGCACGTTGAGGCCCGCGATCTCGCCGGCTTCCTTCGTGGCCTGACGCTCGGCGTCGTTGAAGTACGCGGGGACGGTGATGACGGCATCCGTCACGGAGTCGCCCAGGTACTCCTCGGCGTCGCGCTTCAGCTTCTGGAGGATGCGGGCCGAGATCTCCTGCGGCGTGTACTGCTTGCCGTCGATCGGCTGCGTCTTCCAGTCGGTGCCCATGTGACGCTTGACCGAGGTCAGCGTGCGGTCGACGTTCGTGACGGCCTGGCGCTTGGCGGTCTCGCCGACGAGCACCTCGCCGTCCTTGGTGAAGGCCACGACCGACGGGGTCGTGCGGAAGCCCTCGGCGTTGGCGATGACCTTCGGCTCGCCGCCCTCGAGGACGGAGACAACGGAGTTCGTCGTACCGAGGTCGATACCTACTGCACGTGCCATGTGTGTTTCTCCTTGTTCGTTGCTCGAGTGCCGCGGCGGAGCCGTGGTGTATCGAGATCCAGTAATCCTGCGGACATTGAGTCATAGCGGCTCAACTTCGTCCGAGTTCCAAGATACGCAGGTCGGGATGCCGTGTCAAATGAACTTGATATGACTCATATCAAGTTTTCAGGTGGCACGTCTTGCTCGCTGTCGAGCTCCAGGCGGCCGCGCACGAACGGCAGCACCGGCGCGCGATAGACGAGCGCGCCGGTGTGTTCGGGGTGCAGCATGAACTCCGCCCGGCCGAAGTACCAGAGGCGGGTGTAGAGATATACACCGATGACGACCGATTCTCCGGCGGGAACCTGCCACGTGCCGGCACCCCACTGCACCGGTTGACCGCGCCCCTCGATCACGAGCGTCGGGCGCAGCCCGGCGTACACAGCGATCCGCGGTTTGTGCAGTCGCAGATCGATCCGGCGCGTCGCCCCGGTGGCGGCACCCATCGCTTCAGGCGCGGCGTCAGTCGCGGGGACGCTGGTTCGGCCGCTCGACGCGCTTCGCCGAGCGCTGGAACTTGTCCGGCTTCAGCTCGATCAGGCGGCCACTGATGCGCGTCCCCTCGAGGCGTCGCAGCGTGTCGTGCGAGATGTCGGCGGGCAGCTCGACGAGCGAGAAGTCCGGACGGATCTGGATCGCCCCGAAGTCCTCGCGGCGGAAGCCGCCTTCGTTCGCGAGTGCGCCGACGATCTGACGCGGCTCAACCTTGTGACGGCGGCCGACCTCGATGCGATACGTCGCGGTCGCTCCCCCGCCGCTCCGACGGTCGTCACGACGCGGGCGGTCATCGCGGTCGCCTCGGTCGGCGCGTTCGCGGTCGCGGGCGTCGCGGTCCTCGCGGGCCGCCGTCTTGAGGGCATCGGCATCCAACAGCAGGGGCGTCTCGCCCTGCGCGACGACGGCGAGCGCCGCTGCCACATCCCCCTCGGGAACGTCGTGGTGCTCGACGTAGTGGGCGATGATGTCGCGGAATCGGTTGACGCGCTCCGTATCAGCGAGCGCCGCCGTGATCGCGTCGTCGAAACGGGTGAGGCGGGTCGCGTTGACGTCGTCGACGCTCGGCAGCCGCATCTCGGTCAGGGGCTGGCGGGTCGCCTTCTCGATCGAGGTCAGCATCCGACGCTCGCGCGGGGTGACGAAGCTGATCGCGTCACCCGTGCGGCCGGCGCGGCCCGTGCGGCCGATGCGGTGGACGTACGACTCGGTGTCGATCGGCAGGTCGAAGTTGACGACGTGGCTGATGCGGTCGACATCCAGACCACGCGCGGCGACATCGGTGGCGACGAGGATGTCGAGCTTTCCGGACTTGAGCTGGTTGACCGTGCGCTCGCGCTTGTCCTGCGCGACGTCGCCGTTGATCGCCGCAGCCGTGTAGCCGCGCGCACGGAGCTTTTCGGCGAGCGTCTCGGTCTCGTTCTTGGTGCGGGTGAAGACGATCATGCCCTCGAAGTTCTCGACCTCGAGGATGCGGGTGAGCGCATCGACCTTCTGCGGGTAGGCGACCATGAGGTAGCGCTGCGTGATGTTCGTCGCGGTCGAGGTCTTCGACTTGACGTTGATCTCTTCCGGATCCTTCAGATACTGCGCCGAGATACGGCGGATCTGCGCGGGCATGGTCGCGGAGAAGAGGGCGACCTGCTTCTCGGCGGGGGTATCGGCGAGGATCGTCTCGACGTCCTCCGCGAAGCCCATCTTCAGCATTTCGTCGGCCTCGTCGAGTACCAGGTACTTCAGCTGCGTGAGGTCGAGCGTGCCCTTGGCGAGGTGATCCATGATGCGGCCGGGGGTACCGACCACGATGTGCACGCCGCGACGGAGGGCCGACAGCTGCTGCCCGTAGGCCTGACCGCCGTAGACCGGAAGGACGTGCACACCGCGCAGGTGCGACGCGTAGCTCTCGAACGCCTCGCACACCTGGAGCGCGAGCTCGCGGGTGGGGGCGAGCACGAGCGCCTGCGGGGTCTTCTGCGCGAGGTCGAGTCGCGAGAGGATCGGCAACGCGAACGCGGCCGTCTTTCCGGTGCCGGTCTGAGCCGTGCCGAGCACGTCTTTGCCGGCGAGGAGGGGAGGGATCGTCGCGGCCTGGATGGCCGACGGGGTCTCGTACCCGACGTCCTTCAGAGCCTTGAGAACTGCGGCATCGAGGCCGAGGTCGGCGAAGCCGAGAGGGGTGTCCGCGCCGGCGGAGTCGGGAGTGCTGTCAGATGCCATAAGACCACGGTACTGGTACGGCCCCGTCAAAACCCCGAACGCGCGGGACAGCTCTATTCTGAGGACGCACCGCGACGACGCGGCGCGCGGCACCGACGCGCGTGCACCTGTCGTTCACCGAAGGGACCTAGCGTGACGAACATGTCGCTGCCCGACCAACCTGCTCCCGACGCTCTCGCCGCCACCGGCGGCCGCGCCACCGTCACCCGCAAGCCCCGCGTCCTCGCGTGGGCTCTGTGGGATTGGGGATCGGCCGCGTTCAACGCCGTCGTGACGACGTTCGTCTTCAGCACATATCTGTCGAGCAACTACTTCATCGATCCGGCGATCGTGGCCGCCGCCGGTGACGATGAGAAGAACCCGGCGCTCGTCGCCGCAAAGGCCGGGAACGCGTCCTTCATCGGGGTGGCGCTGATGATCGCCGGCATCCTGATCGCCGTTCTCGCACCCGTCCTCGGTCAGCGCTCGGACGGCTCGGGGCGACGCAAGCTCTGGCTCGCGATCAACACGGGCGTGGTCGTGCTGTCGATGGCCGCGATGTTCTTCGTCGAAGGCTCCCCCGGCTACCTCGTGCTCGGTGCGACCTTGCTGGCGGTCGGCAACATCTTCTTCGAGTTCGCCGGAGTGAACTACAACGCGATGCTCGTGCAAGTCTCCACGCGCGAGAACATGGGCCGCGTCTCAGGCTTCGGCTGGGGCATGGGATACGTCGGCGGCATCGTCCTGCTCATCATCTTGCTCGTCGGCTTCATCGGGCTCGTCACCAGCCCCGGCCCGCTCGGGATCACGACCGAGGCTGGTTTACACATCCGTCTTGCGGTGCTCGCCTCGGCCATCTGGTTCGGCGTCTTCGCGATCCCCGTGCTTTTTCGGGTGCCCGAGATCCCTGCCCGCGCACGCACGGGTCGGGTCGGATTCTTCGCCTCCTACGGCGTCTTGTTCGGCACGCTGAAGAAGCTCTGGCACGGCAACCGTCAGGTGCTGATGTTCTTGCTCGCGAGCGCGGTGTTCCGCGACGGGCTGGCCGGGGTGTTCACCTTCGGCGCGATCATCGCGGCGCAGGTCTTCGGGTTCAGCTCTTCCCAGGTGCTCTACTTCGCCGTCGCCGCGAACGTCGTCGCCGGAATCTCGACCATCGCCGCCGGCCGACTCGACGATCGCTTCGGCGCGAAGAACGTGATCCTCTTCTCCCTGATCGGCCTGGTCATCGCCGGGACGGCGGTCCTGTTCATCGGCACGGCCCCGATCGGATTCTGGATCGTCGGCCTCATCCTCTGCATGTTCGTCGGCCCGATCCAGTCGGCATCCCGCTCTTTCCTTGCCCGCATCACTCCGGCCGGTCGCGAGGGCGAGATCTTCGGCCTGTACGCCACGACCGGGCGCGCGGTGTCGTTCCTGGCACCCGGCCTGTTCGCCCTCTTCGTCGGCCTCTCCGGCGACACGCGTCTCGGCATCCTCGGCATCGTCCTGGTGCTGCTCGCAGGGCTGCTCCTCATGCTTCCGGTGAAGGCGAAGCAAGCACAGATCGAGTAGCGGGGGCAGTTGCGGCATTCGTCCCCCGAAATGACGGGCGCGTTTTGTCGCATCGAGGCGGCTGAGGCGACCGAATGCGCCCATTATCGCGTCGCTCCCACGGGAAGAGCAACGCGTACCGTGGAGGGATGGATGCCTGCGCTGCCCTGGCCGACGTCGTGTCGCGGATTGCCCGGCGCGGGTATTCGGACGGACGCTTCCTGCGCGAGGTCGGCCGGATCGGCGGAGTGCGACGAGGTCCGCTCTGGCTGACGGATGCCGCCTCCGGCGGGAGCAACATGCTCCGCGGGCGCGGGTTTCGGCCGGTGCTGGATGACGCCACCGACGGCCAGGCACGTCACTTCGCCGGAACCGTGGCCGTCTCCGCACGTCTCAGCGGACGGCTCGCCCGCTGGCTCACGACCGTCGTCCTGCGTGACCCTCCGCACACCGCCGATGGCCGGTTGAGTGACGAGGCGATCGCGTTCGTCCGCGCGATCCGCTCCGGCGAACTCGCGCAAGCCGACGCTGCGGACTGGATTCGGCGGCGGCTCTGCGGCCTGTGAGCGTTCAGCGCTGGGGCCAGGCCTCGGCGAGCTTCGTCAACAGGCGCACCAGATCGGCGCGCTCGTCCGGGCTGAAGTCCGCGAGTGCCTCGGAGAGGTGCTCACGGCGCTGACCGCGGAAGCCGCGCGCGAACCGCGCTCCCTCCTCGGTGAGCGCGACCCGCGTACGCCGAGCATCGTCCGGATCGGCCTCGCGCCGCACGAGCCCGAGTTCGACGGACTGCTGAATCAGGCGCGACGCGCGCGGCTGATCCACGCCGATCATCTCGCCGACTTCACCGACCGAGAGCGGGTGGGATGCCGTGGCCAGCGCGTCGAGCAGTCGCATCCGCGCCGGCCCGCCGAAGCGCGCACCCGCCGCCCACTCGGCACGCCCCCGCATACCCGGCCCACCGTGCGCCCACGGCCCCCGTTCGTGCGGCCCTCCGCGGTGACTGTGCGGGCCGTCCCCGTGGGGACCCTCGTGCTCGAACGGACCGCGACCACGGCCGCGGAGTCGAGACAAGGCCCGGGCAATCGCGTCGAGGTCGCTGGCGGCATCCGGTTCGGTCATACGACAAATTTACATGCGACTTGACATGTTTCGATAATGCATGTCATACTGCATATGCATGCCATCTGACATGCATCTGGCGGACATACCGGTCCGCCCCCTGATCACATCGAAAGGATGTCTCATGAACACCGAGAACATCACCACAGAACCCACTCCCCGCCCGCTCGGATACTGGCTGCGTGCCGTCGACAGACTGCTCGCCCGCGAGTTCGAGACCGCCTTCCACGCGGAGGGCATCAGCCGCCGCGACTGGCGCATCCTCACTCTGCTCGCCGGTGACGCCGTCGATCCCGAGCGCCTCGCGCGTCTCCAGCGCGGCGGCGGCAAGAAGCTGCGCCCGCTCCTCGAGCGCGGTTGGGTCATCGAGTCGGACGGCGCCTGGTCGCTCACCGACGAGGGCCGCGCCGCTCAGGCACGCCTCGCCGAGATCGTCACCGGCATCCGCGCGAAAGTCTCCGGCGCCGTGCCGGATGAGGACTTCGCCACCACGGTGGCGACTCTCGAGGCGATCGCCCGCGAACTCGGTTGGGACCCAGCCGAGCAGACGCCGCGGGGCTCCGGTCACCGGCGCGGCTTCGGCCACGGACGCCCCGGATTCGATCCCGGCCCTGCCGGCTTCGGCCCACGTCACGGCTTCGGTCCCCGCGGCGAGCGCTTCGGCTCCCTCGAAGATGTCTCCGTCGCCGGTGGCTTTCCGGGCGCTCACCCGCGTGGCGACCGCCCGTGCCACCCGCACGGCGAACCGGGCCGCCACGGACGCCACGGCGAGCGCGCGTACGAGCGCGGATTCGACGCCGGGTTCGCCCGCGGCGCGCAGAATCGCGCCGCCTGAACCCGCCACCTGAATAGCTCCTGCGCAGATCCCGCTCCGGCTCACCGCCGGGGCGGGATTTCGCGTGACCCGTCGCCACGAGCGCGATCACTGCAGGAGTTGTTCAGGTGCCCGCGCCGAGAGACACCGGCGCCGGCAATCAGCCTCCGAGCGATCCGGCCTGTGTGGCGCCGACGTCGGTGCGGTGGAAGTTCTGCGACGAACGGGATGCCGTGGGCCCCCGCTGGCCGTGATACCGGTTGAGATATGGGCCCGTGCCGTAAGGATTCTCAGCGGGCGACGACAAGCGGAAGAAGCACAGCTGCCCGATCTTCATACCGGGCCAGAGCTTGATCGGCAGTGTCGCGACGTTGGACAGCTCGAGCGTGACGTGACCGGAGAAGCCCGGGTCGATGAAGCCCGCCGTCGAGTGGGTGAGGAGCCCCAGCCGGCCGAGCGAGGACTTCCCTTCGAGGCGCGCAGCGATGTCGTCGGGGAGGGTGATCTGCTCGAACGTCGACCCCAGCACGAACTCCCCCGGGTGCAGGATGAACGGCTCGTCCGGCGCGACCTCGATGAGGTGCGTGAGATCGGGCTGGTCCTCGGCCGGGTCGATGAACGGATACTTGTGATTGTCGAACAGCCGGAAGTAGCGATCGAGCCGCACATCCACGCTGGAGGGCTGCACCATCTCGGGGTTCCAGGGGTCGAGGGCGACCCGTCCGGCGGAGATCTCGGTTCGGATATCGCGGTCGCTGAGCAGCACGCGGCCAGCCTACCCGGGGGCAGGCATCTCGCTCGCGATAGGTTGCGAGCATGAACCCCGACTATTCAGGAGCAGCCGCCGGATTCGGCATCGGCTTCTTCCTCATCGCCATCGTCATCTATCTCGCGATCCTCGCTCTCATGCTGTGGCTCGGATACCTCATCATGCGCACCGCGGTGAAGAACGGGGTGAAGCTCGCCATGCAGGAGACCGGGCAGCAGTTCGCGCCGCAGGGGTACCGCCCGCCGATGCCGCCGCAGTCGTACCCGGGCGCGCCGCCGCAGCGCTGACCCGAACGAGAACGGCGGGTGGATCGAAGGATCCACCCGCCGTTCTCGTTTCTCAGGTCACCGCGCGACGGTTACCGTGATCGGTGCGCTGGTGGTCGCGCCGGCCGCATTCGTGAACACGACCGTGTAGACGTGCTTGCCCACACTCGCACCGGTGATTGCGGCCGTGGCGCGCTGGGCGGCCGGGGTGCCCGCCGTGAGGTCGCCCGATACGATCTCGGTGCTGCCTTCGTAGAACGCGTAGGAGGTCGCGTTCGTCCCCCACCACAGGTCCGCGGTGAGCGTGAAGCCCCCGTCCCGGTCCCAGTTGTCGTGGCTGAGCGAGGGCTTGCCCGGGTTCGCGTCGCGAACCGTCACCGCGACCGGCTGAGTGACGGTCGTGCCCGATGAGTTCACGAGTTCGCCCGTGTAGACGTAGGTCCCGTTCGTCCGTCCGGCGATCGGCACCGAGGCAGCTTGTGCCGCCGGAGTCGCGGCGGTCAGGCGCTTCGTCTCGATCAGCGTGCCGTTCTCGTAGAGCTTGAACAGCGTGGCGTTCGTGCCCCACCACAGGTTCATGGTGATCGCGTAGTCGCCGTCCTGCAGCCCGGTGTCCCACCCGTTGTCGGACGACAGCACCCCACGACCAGGCGCGGCCTTCGAGCCGTCGCCGGGCTGCACCTCGACCGGTACGACGGGCTGCGACGTCGCCGACGCATCCGTGAAACCGGGGGCGGATGCCGTGGCCCGCACCGCGATGGCATTGCCGATGTCGGCGGCACCGACTCGGAACGAGGCACCGGTGGCGCCCGCGATGTCGGCTCCATCCCGCGTCCACTGGAACGCGATCGTCGCCGTGTCCGGGTCGGACGTGCCTGCACCAGCGGTCAGCGTCTCCCCCAGGAGTGCGTCGCCGCTGATCGTCGGATCGGCGAGCGCCACCGTGCGGCTCACCGTCACGGTGTAGGTGCGCACTGTGCCATCGGCCGCGGTCACCCGCACCGATCCGGCGCCCCCGGCATCCGCGGGCTGGACGATGTCGACCCGCGCTGCGGAGTCGACCGCGACGGCAGCGAGCCGAGGCCACGCGCTGCCGACTCGCTCCACCGCGTACGACGTCGTGTCGGCCGAGAACCCGTCGACGGGCTCCGTGTCCAGTGACAGCCGCGCGAGGTCGGCGACACCGGCCGGCGACGGGGCGATCGCCAGGATCCGCACTTCGGAGACGATCATGTGCGTCGCGGGGTGCGCATCCATCACGACGCGTACCTGATCGGCCTTCACGCCGCCGAGCGGCACCTCGACGATCGGCGCGGGACCGGTCGCGGGAGCCGTGACGGGGATCGTCGCGGTCGGCGTCCACGCGCCCGATCCGAGCCGCGTCTCGACCCGCAGCTGGCGTGCCCAGCTGTTGGTGCCGTCGCGGTAGAAGTGCACGGCGACCGACCCGAGCGATGCCGGCTCGCGCAAGGCATAGGTCAGGGTGTCCTGCGCGTTCTTCGTTCCAGACCGCCAGTTCGACCATCCCTTGTCGTCGAGGATGCCGTTCTTCGTCCGGTCGACGCTGTACGACGAGCTTTCGGTGAACGTCGCCGACGCGGTGGACGTCGGAGCGACGTTCGCGTGGGTCGGCGCGGTCACGATGACCGAGAGCGTCGCCTCGAGATTCGGGGCGTCGGGCTGGTTGGATGCCGCACTACCCGGCACGACGACCACACCCGGTGCGGCGAAATCGGCGTCGGAGAGCGCGCTCCAGTCCCACGTCACCGACGCGGGGAACCGGTTCTCGCTCGAACCGATCCGGCTGGGCACCGTGGCGGGGGCGGCGGCTTGCACCGCGGCGAGCGAGGCACCGGCATACGTCGTCAGCGACACCGGGTCGGTGCCGGCGAAGCCGCCGACCTCGACTGTCGCCGTGGCCTCGAACGCCGACCCGAACAAGTCGGTACCGGAGCCCGCCACCGTGACCGATCCCGGGCTGCTCCAGTCGACACCGTCGGTGTTCCACACCACGGCCGCCGTACGCTCGACGCCGCCGCGGTAGACGAGCGTCACCTGCGCCGGCAGCTGCGGCGGGATGCCGACGATCGTGCTGGAGGTGACGGGCCGGACGCCCGTCACCTCGGTGTCGGCGAGGGTCCAGCGCTGGTTGGTGCCGTTGTTCGACGTCCAGGTTCCGACGGTCGTGCCGTCGGCGGTCCCCTGACCGTTGACGTCGAGCACACGCTCGGCGGAGACGCTCACGAGGGAGAACGTGCGGCCATCGGTCGACGACGGAATCCACTGCAGTCGCGATTCGGCGGCCGCTTGCTCCCTCGACGCGGTGACGAGGGCCGTCGAGGTGCCGGATACCGCCAGATACTGGCCGTTGCCGTTGACGAGCGCGACGCGCTCACGGTTGGTGCCATCGCCCGAGAGCGTCTGGACGGTCCAGGTCTGCGCTTTCGCCGCATCCGTCGTCGTCGCCGCCGAGCGGATCGTGACGTTCGTGTCGCCGCTCAGAGCGCGGCCGCTCTGGACGCCGACGAGCTGGTAGCTGTGGCCATCCTCGAACTGGGGAGCGTCGACCGCGACGCCGCTGACACCGGAGATGACGAGCGTGGTCACGGACTGCGCCGGGACGGTGACGACCGCGCTCTGGGTGGCAGCATCCACCGACACCGGCTGACCGGCTACGAGGCCGTTCGCCGTGACGTCGGACGCGGGCGACTCCGTCGTAACGATCGGCGTGACGGTGGCGCCGGGAGCGATCGTGCCGAACTTCGAGAGGTCGACGGTCACCGCGCGCTCGCTCGTGCTCGAGTTCACGTGCACGATTGTGGCCGCGTCGCCCGCGGACGACAGTGCCGCCGTGCTCTGTGTGTCGTTCGTCGGAATGAGGCGGTCACCCGGACGGATGTAGTGCGTGAAGTTGCGCACCGTGTTGTATTTCGCGTTCGTCAGAACCTGGCACGACGGGTCGGCGTCGCCATCCGCGAGCCGGCGCTCCGAGTTGCCCTCGGCGTTGCAATCGAAGTCGACGAAGATGCTGCCCCAGTTGAGGTTTTCGACCTTCTCCATGTTGTAGAGGTCCTCGACGGGCTGCCAGAACACCCAGGCGCTCGGCTCGAGCTCGCGCAGGTCGTCGACGATGCGGCCGGCCATGCCGAGGCCGTTCTCGATGTTCACCTGGTTGAAGCCGTCCGGGTCCCAGTTGCCTTCGACCTCGCTCATCCACAGGGGCTTGTCGGATGCCTTCGCGATATCGCGCACGACGAGCCGGTCGCCGGTGCCATACGTGTGCACGTTGAGCTGGTCGACCTCGCTCTTCGCCGCGGCGGACCAGCCGTTCCAGTTGGTCGTGAAAATCGAAGGGTTCGTCTCATCCGTCGCCGAGATCGCGACGTCGGTCGTGGTGCCCTCGTCGGCGAGTTTTTCGGCGAGGACCTTGATCATGGCGTCCTGCCGCGACGGGCCGATGTGCGCGCCCTCCTGCCGGCTCGCCGACGTCGGCCAGCCGTTCGCGCCGAGCCGCGTCGACCAGTAGTTGGTGTTCGGCTCGTTGAACGGGTCGAGGGTTTTGAAGTCGATGTCGTGTTCGGCCTCGATGTGCTCGACGACGGTCGTGAGGTACGTCGCGAAGTCTTCCATGTCGGCGACGGCGAGTTGCTCGGAGGTCGCGTTGTTGATGCCGCCCGAGACGAAGCCGCTCTCGGTGAGGAAGTAGGGCGGGGAGTTGCTGAACGCTTCCCAGGTCGTGATGCGATCGCGAAGAGCGTCGATCCACCAGCGCTGGGTCTCGTCGGCCGTGAAGTCATAGCTGGCCGGGTCATCGGCATCCCAGGCCGCCGCATACCGGTCGCGGTCGGCGTAGGTCGCCGTGATCTCACCCTGCGCGTCGGTGGCACCGAGATCGGGGTTCCACCAGCCTTCGACGGCGCCACCGGGTCGGAGGTAGGACGGCACGTCGGTCGCATTGCCGCCACCGATGTTGTAGCGGGCGATGTTGAGCCGGAGGCCCTCGTCGCCGAAGACCTTGTCGAAGAGGTCCTGCCGGACATCCTCGGGGTAGTTGCCCGTCGCGTTGGCGAACCAGACGAGGCTCGTGCCCCATCCTTCGAAGGGTTCGCCCGCATACGCCGGGTTCGGCGTGATGGTGAGGGGTGTCGGCGCCGCGACGGCGGCGGGTGCCGCAATGGCGAGGCCTCCTGCGACGAGCGTTCCGATGGTCAGGGCCGCGAGTGCGCGCTGTGACTTCATTGTCGTGGACCTTTTCTCGCCGCGACAACGCGGCTGCGAGAGGGGGGGGAGGGAGCATGTTTACGTCAACATGCCCTTGTTGAGCGAGGTTAGCCGCACATCCGTCCGGTCTGCAAGGGTTTGCTCAGATCCGTCCGCGACACCCATCGTGCGGCGACCGCGGGCAGACACGATAAGCTGACGGGGCGCCCTCGGGCATTCCGGGACTGTAGTTCAATGGCAGAACTTCTGCTTCCCAAGCAGATAGCGCGGGTTCGATTCCCGTCAGTCCCTCCACTTTTCCTCTTGTTTCCGCGACATCCGCGGTACAGCGCGCGACCGGTTCTCGGTCTTCCGCGAGGTGGGCGATGCGCACGGCGTCAGCCCTCAGCAGGCCGTGCTCGCGTGGGAACTGGCCCTCGACGCGCACGTCATCCCGATCCCGGGTGCGCGGCGTGCAGCATCCATCACCGACTCGGCGAACGCCGCCCACCTGGAACTCACCGCCGATGAAGTGACGCGGCTGTCAGAGTCGGTCGGACTCTTCGACTGACCCTCCACCCGATTACGCTTCGAATCGTCGCGCGGCTCCGGCGGGCGATGAATGCACGCGCGGCCGAGCGCCTTGCACTACCGGCATGCGCGCAATCGTCTACTCCCGGTCCGTCCAAGTCATGATCGAAGGCTAACCGTAGCGCCCCGCACGACCCCGCCTACCCGGCCGGTGCGGCCGGGTTGCCTGTGGGCACGGCGGCCGCTCCATAGAGCGTGGCCGGCTGAGCCGACCCGCCGCGGCGGACGAGCGGCCTGCGGATGCGGGAGCGGCCGCGGGCTACCGGCATCCACCCTGGGCGATGGCGGCGACGAGCTGCTGCGCACGCTCCCAGTACCGTGCGTAGTGCTGCGGGTCGCGGTTGACCTGTGTGCGATGGGCCACCAGCGTCGGCTCGAGCGCCGACCGTTCCGGCTCGGGCACACGGGTGGCCATCGCCCGATAGAAGAGGATCGCCGCGGTGTGCGGATCGAGGCGCTCCTCCCGCGTTCCCCAGCTGTCTTGCTGCTGGAAGAGCCCGATCGAGGTCGTGCGCGTGCCGTCTGGATTGGTCACCCCGCTCGTCTCCCAGTCGCCGTAGTCGATATTGCGCAGGCTCGACTCCCCCAGCGCCGTCATCACGCCGATCGTCTGGTCACGCTCGGAAGCGCCGAGAGCCCGCCCTGCCGCGACGATCGTCTCGGCGTGCACCCATTGCGCGTCGCTGTAGGACTCCACAGCCTGGCACGTCACTTCGGCCGCCGAGAGCGGGGCGAGAGGTTCGGCCGTCGCGTGAACGAGAGCCACTCCGCCGAGCGCCAGCGACGGCACGAGCACCCCCGCGACCGCGGCGGCAATCGTCCACCGGCGGCGGCGCACCTCCCGGGCCCGACGACGCGCGGCGAGCGCTCGCGCACTCGGACCTCGCGGCGCGGTGCGCCGAGCGCGGGATGCCGAAGAAGCCACCTGCGGATCATGTCACGCGATCCTGGCCGCTCGCCGACCGCGGTCTACTCTGCGGCCGCGCGAGCCCGCCGGGTGAGATGCCGCTGCCGCATCGCCAGGAACAACGGAAACGCGAACGCGAACGCCGTCACGCCCGACACGACCACGTACAGCCAGCCACGTTTCATGCCGATGCGACGCGCTTCGACGATGATCAAGATCACGCCGGCAACCGCCACCACGAGGAGGTCGACCGTGATCGACGACACCGCCGGCCCGCTGTTCACGAGATCGCCGACGAAATCGACCATCTGCGTGATCGCGAGGATGTTGAACGTCCACGTCCAGATGAGACCGATGGCGGCGAGCGCCAGATAGACGAGAGCGAGCGGGGTCCAATCACGGGTCATAGCGCCAGGATGCCACGGCGCCGAGCGCGTCAGAGCGTCGCGGTATCGATCACGAAGCGGTAGCGGACGTCGGAGCGGAGCACCCGCTCGTACGCCTCGTTGATCTGGTCGGCGGAGATGAGCTCGATCTCCGGCGCAACGCCGTGCTCTGCGCAGAAGTCGAGCATCTCCTGCGTTTCGGCGATGCCGCCGATCGAGGATCCGGCGAAGGAACGACGGTTGTTGAACAGGGTGAACACCCGCACCGGGAGCGGCTCCGGAGGAGCGCCGACGTTCACCATCGTGCCGTCCAGGCGCAAGAGCTTCAGGTAGGCGTTGATATCGAGATCGGCGCTCGAGACCGTGTTGATGATCAGATCGAACGTGCTCGCGAGCGTCCGGAACGTCTCACGGTCACTCGTGGCGTAATAGTCCTTCGCGCCGAAGGCGAGGCCATCCGCCTGCTTCGACAGCGACTGCGACAACACGGTGACGTCCGCCCCCATCGCCACGGCGACGAATCGCGACGGCGCTCAGGCGCGACGCGTGAAGTCGTACTCCTGGAACTCCGCGACCTCGCTCCCCCAGCGCCCCTCGACGAAGGCGACGTGGGTCGGATGCTCGTTGTAGGCGCGGTAGGCCGCGTCGTCGGCGAAGACCATCGAGAACTGGAACGTCAGGTCGCTCTTCGGGGCTCACCTGGTCGCTGATGCGGAACTCCGTCACCCCGGGAATCGAGGTGAGCACGTCGCGCGCGGCGGCGAGGAAGGCCTGTTCGGCTTCCGATCCCGCGGGGTGCGCGAGCCGGAAGACGACGGTGTGCTGGATAGCGGCCATGCCTTAAAGCGTAGCCGCGAACGGGTCGAAGCCGGCGGGGAGCAGCGGCACCTCGGCCACGGTGCTGTCGATCTCGAGGTACTGCCCGGTGGATGCCGAGTCCTGCGCCGAGAGCAGGACATCGAGCACGTGGTAGCCGAGCTCGCCGGTCGCGACGTGCGGTCGGTCCTCGGCGATCGCACGGGCCATGTCGAGCACGCCGAGGCCTCGGCCGGTGACGGTGCCCTGCTGCTCGATCTCGATCCATTCCTGGTCGACGCTCATGCCGTCGCGGATCACGCCGAGCGGCTTGACGAACGCGATCCGTCCCTCGAATCGGTTCGGGTCGGGCAGAACGAGCGAGCCCTCCGTGCCGTGGATCTCGATGATCCCGTGACGTTCGAGGGCGGAGTCGAAGCTCAGCAGATGCGTGCCGGACTGTCCGCCGGCGAACGTCGAGAGCACCTGCACGGTCGACGGAACCTCCACGGGGAAGGTCTCGCCCGCGCGCGGCCCCGCGTGGATCTGGCGCTCCGTGCGGAAGCGCGAACCGTGCGCCGCGACCCCCGCGATCGGGCCCAGCAGGCTGACGAGCGCGGAGAAGTAGTACGGACCCATGTCGAGGAGCGGGCCCGCGCCTTCGGCGAACAGGAACGCCGGCTCGGGATGCCAGAGATCGGGGCCCTGGGTCTGGAACGCCGTCTGCACGAACAGCGGAGTGCCGATCACACCGTCCTGGATTGCGCGCTTGGCGGTCTGGAATCCGGGGCCGAGGATCGTGTCGGGCGCGGCGCCGAAGCGCACACCGGCGGCGTCCGCCGCATCCAGCAAGGCACGCGTGCTCTCACGATCGAGACCCGTGGGCTTCTCGGTCCACACGTGCTTGCCGGCGGCGATCGCCTGCCGCGAGACTTCGACGTGCGCCTGCGGGATCGTGAGGTTGACCACGAGGTCGACGCTCGGGTTCGCGAGGACATCCTCGGGGGTCCCCCAGGAGGCGACGCCGTGCTCGTCGGCCTTCGCCTGCGCCCGCTCGGGCAGGAGATCGCCGATCGCGACGACGTCCACGTCGGGGAAGGAGGTCAGGTTCTCGAGGTAGGTCTGGCTGATGACGCCGGCACCGATGATGCCGACTCCGAGGCGGCCGCTCATGCGACGAACCCGCCGTTCTTCAGGAAAGCCAGGCTCGCAGCGATGTCCTCGAAGACGTCTCCGGGTGCGCTGTCGTACTCGACGATCGCGTAGCGGATGCCGGTGCCCGCCCGCAGCGCCTCGGCGAGCGGGACGTCGGCGGTGCCGGCGTGACGCTGATCGAGGCTCGCGGACCCGAACTCGCCGGCGCCGGGCGCCCACGGGTTCGTTGTCGGCACGACGCCGTCCTTCACGTGCACGGCGGTGAGGCGGTCACCGAGCTGGGCCACGAGCGCGGGGACGTCCTGTCCGCCGGTCAGTGCCCAGAAGAGGTCGAGCTCGAGCTCGACGCGCGCGTCGGTGAGTTCGACGAAGCGCGCGTACGCGGTCTGGCCGTCGAAGGAGGCCACGAACTCCTGCGCGTGGTTGTGATAGCCGACCGTCAGACCGAAAGTCGCGGCCTGCTCGGCGGCCCGGTTGAGGCGCTCGGCGATGTCGGCGACGCCGTCTGCCGTGAGCCAACGCTCCGGGTCGACGAACGGATCGATCACGGTCGTCATGCCGATCTCGGCTGCCGCGGCGAAGACGACCTCGGGCTCCGGGGTCGGAATGGCGCCGTCCGGCGTCCACAGCTGGTCGGACAGGAGCGGCGCGTGTCCGGTCGGCGAGGCGAGACCACTCGCATCGAGGGCGGCGCGGATCTCAGCCGGGCGGCGGACGAAGTCGAAGGCCTCGACGTTACTGAAGCCGATCTCGGCGAGGCGGTCGAGCGATCCCTGCGGATCGGCGCTGAACTCGTTCGCCAGCGTGTAGAGCTGGACGGATGCCGCGGGGAGGGCCATGGTGAATCCTTCGTACGTCGTTGTTCGGAAGCGCCGCGAACGGCTTCCGTCGAAGATAACACAAAACCTCCATGTGGAGGTTCTTGGGTTGTCGCTCGACTAGATTGGTCGCATGACAGCATCCGCCGACGCCGCGCTGGGTCGACCCGGCCTCCAACCCAAGGGCGTCGCACGTCGGCAAGAGATCCTCGACCGTGCGATCGGCGTGTTCCAGGAACGCGGAGCCGACGGCACATCGTTGCGCCGCATCGCGGAAGCCCTCGGCATTTCGCACGCCGCACTGCTGCACTATTTCGACTCGCGCGAGCAGCTGCTGGTCGCCGTGTACGCGCACGCCGAGGCGCAGCGGGCAGCACTGGCGCCGTCATCCAGCACGGGCGTCGAGTCGCTCGTCGAGGCGGCCGTCGCCAACGTCGAAGTCCCCGGCCTCGTGCAGCTCTACACGACTCTCCTGGCCGCATCGCTCGAAGCCGGGAGCGACGTCGGCAAGCAGCACTTCTCCACCCGCTTCGAGCGCCTGCGGGCTCGACTGACGGCCGAGTTCGAGGCCGACCAGCGCGCCGGACGCATCCGCACCGACGTCCCCGCCGCCGACATCGCGGCACTGCTGGTCGCGTCCTCCGACGGCCTGCAGATCCAGTGGCTCCTGGAGCCCTCACTCGAGCTCGAAAACACGCTGCGGAGCTTCGCTGCGCTCCTCCAGCCACCCACCTGAGCCGGGTAGTGCGAACTGCATCCACCGCCCGCGTGCACGCCGCGTGGCCGGCGGGGCGCTACGCCACCGGCTCGGTGACGATCACGACCTCGCGCGGCTGGATCTCGATCGTGGCGCCGGGGGCACCGGCATCCGTCCCGAAGCGGGCACCGGCGGGCGTGAGCGTGACGACCTCGTCGGTGCGGTTCGCGAAGAACTCGTACCGGATGCCGTCAGCCGCCCGCGTGATGACCTCGAGGCGACCGTCCTGCGTCCGAGCATCGCCGCGGAGCGCATCGATGTCGCCCGCGAGCGAGCGCAGCACACCCGTGACGCCCTCGACGCCGAGATCGGCCGAAACGTAGGTCGCCGACCCTGAGCCGACGCGGCGTCGGGTCACGGCGGGCTCCCCCGCGAGATCACCGGACGCGTACGTGTCGAGCACCTCGACGTCGTCACCGAGGCGGATGATCCGCTCGCTCCAGTTCGTCGCCGACGCGCCGGATGCCAACTTCTCGGGCGCCAGCAGCGGCACGAACTCCTCGACCGTGAGGCCCACGAGCTCGCGCAGGGCACCGGGGTATCCACCCAGCCACACGCGGTCGTACTCGTCGACCGTGCCGGAGAAGTAGGTCGTCACGAGGTGACGTCCGTCCGCGACGATCTGCTCGAGGCGCGCGCGCAGGTCGTCGGTCACGACATGCAGCATCGGCGCGATCACGACGTCGTAGTCGTCGAATGACGCATCGACCGGCACGACGTCCGCACGGATGCCGAGGTCGAGCAGCGCGAAGTACCAGCTCAGCGCCTCCTCGTCGTAGCGCAGCAGCTCGGTCGGGTGGGAGTCGCGGCCGCTGACCCACCACGAGATGTAGTCGAACGCGATCGCGACGCGGGCCTTCTCACGGTGCGCACCGGTCAACGGCGCGATCGCCTGCAGCTCGGCGCCGAGCGCCACGACGTCACGGAACACCCGGCTGTCGGCGCCCGCGTGCGGGACCATGCCGGAGTGGTACCGCTCGCCGCCGGCGCGTGACTGGCGCCACTGGAAGTAGCAGACGCCGTCGGCGCCGTGCGCGACGTGCGTGAGCGCATCGCGCATGAGCTCGCCGGGACGCTTGGGCGGGTTGATCTCGCGCCAGTTGACGGCGCTCGTCGCGTGCTCCATGAGCAACCACGGCCGTCCCTCGGCGATGTTTCCGGTCAGGTTCGCCCAGAACGACAGGTCGTCACGGCCGCGGGCACCCGGACGCAGGTAGTGGTCGTTCGAGACGAAGTCGACGTCGCCGGTCCACGACGGGTAGTCGATGTCGCGGATGTTCTGCGCGACCATGAAGTTCGTCGTGCGCGGGACACCCGGGGTGAGCTCCCCCAGCAGCGCGGCCTCGGCGCGCAGGTGGTCGCGCTGCGCGTCGGACGAGAACCGCTGGAAGTCCAGCTGCTGACCCGGGTTGCGCTGCGCGGCGGCGACGCGAGGCGGGAGGATCTCATCCCATTCGCTGTAGTGCTGCGACCAGAACGCCGTGCCCCACGCGTCGTTGAGCGCGTCGAGCGAGGTGTAGTGCTCCTGCAGCCAGATGCGGAAGGCCCGCGCGGCGTCGTCGGAGAAGTCGTAGAGGTTGTGGCACCCGAGCTCATTGCCGATGTGCCACGCGACGAGCGCGGGGTGATCGGCGTAGCGGGTCGCGAGCTGGCGCACGAGCCGCAGGGCATACTCGCGGAAGATCGGCGAGGTGGGACGCCAGTGCTGGCGACCGCCCGGGGAGAGAATCGTGCCGTCGACGGTCACCGGCAGGACCTCGGGATGCTTGGTCGTCAGCCACGCAGGCGGCGACGCCGTCGCGGTGGCCAGGTCGACATCGATCCCGTTCTCGTGGAGCAGGTCGATGATGTCATCGAGCCAGCCGAAGTCCCACTCACCCTCGCGCGGCTCGAGGAGTGCCCAGGAGAAGATCCCGAGCGAGACGATGTTCACGCCCGCTTCGCGCATGAGCCGGACGTCCTCGGCCCACACCTCGCGGGGCCACTGCTCCGGGTTGTAGTCCGCGCCGTAGCGCATCTTCCCGGCGCCGAGAGCGCCATCCTTCACCCATTGATACGTCGTTGCATCCGTTGCCATGGTCTCAGCCTATATCCCAAACACGTGCAGTTGCACGGTTTACAACGAAACCCGCTAGCCTCAACCCATGACCGATCCCGGCCGCCGCGGCCCGTACGCCAAAACGGCCGAGCGTCGCAGCGAGATCATCGCCTCGGCGACCGCCGTGTTCGCGGCCTACGGGTACCACGGCGGATCCCTCCGGCAGATAGCGAAGGATCTCGATCTCGGCCTCACGACCCTCATGCACCACTTCCCCACGAAGGTCGCTCTCCTGGAAGCCGTGCTGGAGCAGGAGGATGCCGCCAACCCCGACTTCACCGGGCAGTCCCGGCGCGACGGCTTCGTCCCCGGCATTCTTGCGATCGTCGAGCGGAACCTCGAGCGCCGTGAACTCGTCCGGATGTTCTCGATCGTCTCGGCCGAAGCCACGCATCCCGAGCATGAGGCGCACGCCTGGTTGCTGCGGCGGTACGCCGAGGTGACCGCGACGTACGCCGAGCTGATCTCGTTCGACCGCGTCGCGGGGCGAATCACGACGGACGGCGATCCGGAGCGGCTCGGGCAGCTGATCATGAGCGGGTGGGAGGGGATCCAGATCCGCTGGCTCGCCGACGGCAGCGACCCGGTCGCCGCGATGCGGCTGCTGCTCGACGCGCTGCTGGTACCCGCCGTTCGACCTGAGTGATTCCTGCCTCAGCCCACCGGCTCACTGACGACGCGCGCGGCGCGGCCGGTCGCGCGGACGGCGCCGATCGAGGCCGTGATCACGAGCGCGATCCCCGCCAGTTCGAGCCACGCGAGGTGTTGACCGAGCAAGACGAAACCCGCGAGCGCCGCAGTCGCCGGCGCCAGGCTCATCAGAATCGCGAAGGCGGATGCCGGTAGCCGGCGCAGTGCGATCAGTTCGAGGGCGTACGGGATCGTCGAGCTGAGGATGGCAACCGCCGCGCCGATCCCGAGGATCTCCGGCCGCAGCAGTGCGCCCCCGGCATCCACGACACCGAACGGGAGCGACACGATTGCGCCGACGACCATCGCGAGCGCCAACCCGTCGAGCTTCGGGAAGGTGGCGCCCACGCGGGCCGACGCGAGGATGTAGAACGCCCACGTCGCCGCCGCACCGAGCGCGAAGAGGACGCCGATCGGATCGAGGCGGTCCCATCCGCCGCCGCCGCCGAGAGCAATCACACCCGCCAGGGCGAGCGCGGCCCACAGCCACGCCGAGCGACGCCGGCTCGCGACGACCGACAGGACCAGTGGCCCGAGCACCTCGATCGTCACGGTGATCCCGAGCGGCAGACGTTCGAGCGCGAGGTAGAACAGGCCGTTCATGAGCGCGATCACGCCACCGAGCCACAGCACACCGCGCCAGGCGGAGGCCCCGTGACCGCGCAACCGCGGACGGGCGATCAGCAGCAGAACGATCGCCGAGAAGACCAAGCGCAGCATGACCATACCGAGCGGCCCGACATCGTCGAACAGCAGATACGCGAGCGAGGCGCCGACTTCTTGGCACGCGAGACCGATCACGACCAGCGCGACGGCCGCGGGGGCGGTCGTCTTCACGACCGGGCGAGCACGATCACGGAATCGGGCAGACGGCCGCGGCCGCGAGCTGCGCCGACATGTCCTCGGCCGTCCACGGAAGACCGGCCTCCGGCGCCGATTGCCCGGCCGCCGCGGGAACCTTGGACACGACCGCGGCGAGTTCCCACGCCAGCACGCGCGCGACGTCAGCGCCGGCGCGGGAGTTGTTGAGGACGACCACGACGCTCATGCCGGTGTTCTTGTCGGCGAAGGCGGCGGTGAGGTATCCGGGCACGGATCCGTACTGCCCGATGAGGTCACCGGCCTGGTAGGCACCGCCGCTCGCCGTGAACCATGCCGGGCCATCGGCTACGACGGGCAAGGGGCTCTCGAAGCGCGCATCGTCGTCGTACGCCCGCGCGCCGATCGCGAGAGCCTGCACGTAGCGACCGAGATCGGTGACATCTGTTTCGACGCCGGATGCCGTGAACCCGGCCGACGGCGACAATCCGGTCACGTCGGTCGGTGCCGCGCAGGCGACCGCGCCGTCGACATCACCGGACAGCAGCCCGTGGAGCGTCGAGGTGCTGGTCGATGCCAACTGCGTCTGCGTCAGTCCGAGCGGCTGGGCGATGTAGTCCTCGTACAGCGCCGCTGCCGACATGCCGGACGCATTCTCCAACGCCAGGCCGAGCAGGAGATATCCGGTGGATGAATCGCGGAAGGTCGCACCGGAGTCGCCGCCGATCCCCTGCGCTGTGCCGTAGGCCAGGAGTTCGCGGGGATTCCAGTTGCGTGCGGGATTGGCCAGCATGCGTCCGGTCAGTCGATCGGTGTACGAGCCGAGACCGGCGGTCGAGTCGCAGAGCTCGCCGAGGCTGATCTCGCTGTCCATCGGGACGCCACGCACCCAGTCGGTGACGGCATCGTCGAGATTCACCGTGCCCTCCGCGGCGAGCGCGTACAACACGTCGCAGGTCATCGCGCGTGTCGTCGCGCCGGCCTTGAAGGTCATGTCGGTCGTCACGGGCTCGCCATCCGGCGTCGATGTCCCGATTCCCGTGACCCAGGATCCCGCCCAGGGCGCCCACACGCCGACGATCGCACCGCTGGACCCGGTCGCCGCGATGGCCCGGTCCATGGCCGCCTGCAGCTGTGCTTGCGTGTCGTCCGGGAGTGCGGCATCCACTTGCGTGGGGAGTTCGACCTCGATCTCAGAGTCCGCGGCGCACGCGGATACTCCGAAGAGCAAGACGGCTGCGCCGACGAACGCGACGAGCCGACGCGTGTAGTGGGAACGCCGCATATTCACCCCCGAATGGTGTTGCTTCCAGCGTAGATCACATCACATACCGGCCCGATCATCTGCGTGCCTAAGGTGGACGCATGCCGCACAGTTTCGAGCCCGAAGCGCTCTCGGGCGTCCTCGGACACATGAACAACGACCACATCGACGACAACCTCCTCATCGCGCGGGCCTTCTCCCCGCTCGCCGACGTCGTCCACTCCGAGATGACGACGTTCGACGGCGATCGGGGGCAATGGCATGTGATCACGGCCGACGGCGCCGAAGACGTCATCTCGGTGCCGTGGCCCGGAGGGCCGATCACCGAACGACGCGAGGTGCGCCGCGAGATCGTGGCACTCTATGACGCCGCGTGCGCACGCCTCGGGATCACACCTCGGCCGCACGAGTGAAAAAGCTTCAGGTTAGCTGTACCTAACTCCGCTATAGTCGGTGACGTGACCGACACGATCTCCTTTTCGACCGCTCTGCGCGAGCGGTCCCGCACCGCGCACTCCGGCAGCGAGCATGCCGGTTTCATGGATGACCTCATGCGCGGCAAGGGCACGCGCGAGGATTACGTCGCCCTCGTCGCCCAGCACTGGTTCATCTACGAGGCGCTCGAGGGTGCCACCGACCGGATGAAGGAGTCGCCCATCGCGGCGCCGTTCCTCAGCGACAAGCTCACCCGCCTGCCAGCGCTCGAGGCCGATCTCGCCTTCCTCATCGGGCCGAATTGGCGGGAGCGCATCGAGCCGCTGCCGACGACCGTCCGATACGTCGATCGCATCAACGAGGTCGGTGCGACCTGGCCCGGTGGGTTCGTCGCGCACCATTACACGCGGTACCTCGGCGACCTGTCGGGCGGGCAGTTCATCGGCAAGCTGATGGCACGCCAGTTCGGGTTCGACACCAATGGCATCGGCTTCTATGTGTTCGCCGAGATCGCCGATCCGGCATCCTTCAAGGATGTCTACCGCGAGCAGCTCGACGCTGCCGGGTGGGATGCCGACGAACGCGAGCGCGTGATCGACGAGGTGCTGCTGGCCTACCAGCTGAACACCGACCTGTTCCTGGACCTGGCCGCCGCGAAGTCGACCGCGGCCTAACCCCGCGCGCGCTCCTCCTCCGACCGCGAGACACTGTCGCTGCACCGAGACACCCGCCGTGCGCACGTGTCTCGGTGCACCAACGGTGTCTCGCGGAAGTTCGGGCGGGGATGCCGGGTCAGCGGGCAGCCGCGGCGCGGACGCCGGCCATGAAGCGGCGCACGTCCGCGTCGACCAGGATGTCGGCGGGGCGCAGCGGTCGCGAGAGGTACAGACCGTCGAGCGAGGTCAGGCGCGACAGCGCGACATAGGTCTGGCCGGGGGCGAAAGCGCCCGAGCCGAGGTCGATGATCGCACGGTCGTAGGTCTTCCCCTGCGACTTGTGGATCGTCACGGCCCACGCCAGCCGCAGCGGAAACTGGGTGAACTCGGCGACGATGTCACGGCTGAGTTTGCGCGACCCCGGGTCGTACGCATACCGGAATCTCTCCCACACGGCCGGCTCGACGTCGTGCTCCTCGCCGTCGAGCTCGACGCGCACCGACGTCCCCGCGATTCGGATCACGGTCCCGATCGAACCGTTGACCCAGCGCGGCCCGTCGCCGCCGTACCCCGCGATGTCGTTGCGGAGGAACATCACCTGCGCGCCGACCTTCAGCTGGAGATCGGCGTCGGCCGGGTACCCGGCATCCCCCCGCCCGAAATCGCCGCTGATCTCGGCCCGCGCCGTCTGCACCGGCCCGGGCAGCGCGTCGAGATGGCGCTGATTGATGCGGTTGACGATGTCGTTGCGCGTGGCCAGCGTGATGATCGGCGGTTCGTCACCGGTGGGCTCGGGAGGCACGCGCGCGCCGGCCGCGTTGAGCGCGCCGGCGATCTCCGCCGTGACGACGCCGTGGCGCACAGCATTCAGCATCGCCTTGAAACCGTCGTCGGCTTGGCGGTGGATCTCGCGCAGCTCGCGGATGTGCAGCGGCGCGCCCACCCGGCCGAGATCCAGCAATCCGTCCGAGCGGATCGCGGACCCGTCGGCCGAGGGCCCCGCCCACACCTGCGCGTCGAAGAACCAGAACGACCGATAGTGATCCTGGATGTAGCGCAGTTCATCGCCGCGCGGCGGCACGGGCGAAAGTTGATAGGGATCGCCGAACATCACGATCTGCACGCCGCCGAACGGCTCCGACCTCTTACGCCGCGCTTGCCGCAGTGACCGGTCGATCCCGTCCATGACATCGGCGTTGACCATCGAGATCTCGTCGATGACGAGCGTGTCGATCGCGTTGAGGATCTTGCGCGTCGGCTCGGACTGCTCGAGCTCGCTGTCGGCGATGAGACCGATCGGCAAACGGAACAGCGAGTGGATCGTCTGCCCTTCGACGTTGAGAGCCGCCACACCCGTCGGCGCGCACACGGCAATCTGCTTGTCGGTGTTCCACGCGAGGTGCTGCAGAAGCGTCGATTTGCCGGTGCCGGCACGGCCGGTGACGAACACGTGCTCGCGGGTGTCCTCGATGAGACGGAACAGCGCTTCCTGCTCGGGAGACAGGGACGGCGCGCTCATCCTCACCATGCTAACCATCAGGCGCCTTTCCTAGACTGAAGCCATGGACGTGATCGAGGAGCGCAGCGGGGTGGATGCCGCCACTCCACCGCCCGTGAGATCACGCCGTCGTCGCGGGCTCGCGTTCGACCTCACCGCGCTGGCACTCATCGGCGTGCTCCTGGCCGGCGCGATCGGGACCACCGGCATCCTGATGTACCGGCATTTGTACAGCCCGACGGCGTTCGTCCTGAACTATCTCGATCTCCTCGGACGTGGCCAGGCTGCCGACGCCCTCGCCCTCCCGGGTGTCGCGATCGACTCCGCGACCGTACCCAACGCAGACCTCTTCACGAGCGCGAGTGACGCTCTGTTGCGCCGCGACGCGCTCGCTCCGTTGACCGATGCCACCGGCATCGGCGAGGTCCCGGGCGACGACGGCACGACCCTCGTCACGGTCGCGTACACGGCCGGCACCTACGCGGGGCAGAGCACCTTCCGCGTACGACAGGCCGGATGGCTCGGCATCGCGCCGGCGTGGCGCTTCACCGACAGCCCGCTCGCCGTGATCGACCTCACGGTACGCGGCGCGATGCAGTTCCAGGTGAACGGATTCGAGGTCGACAAGCGTCAGGTCTCCCCGGCACAGCTGGATGCCGATCCGCTCGCCCCGGTGGCCCTGCTCGTCTTCTCCCCCGGGCTGTACTCGATCGAGATAGACACGCCTATCTCGGCGAGCCCCGGCGTCGCTGTCCTCTCCGACACCCCCGCGGCCGATATCCCGGTGGACCTCCAGACCCAACCCACGGCGCAGTTCACTGCGGTCGTGCAGGAGCAGGTCCATGCCTTCCTCGACTCGTGCACGACGCAGCAGGTGCTTCAGCCCACCGGCTGCCCGTTCGGCTTCACCGTGCGCAACCGCATCGTGGACGCTCCGGAGTGGACCATGGCGCAGCAACCGGCGATCACTCTCGCCCCTGCGGGCGCGAACTGGACGATCGAACGCACCGAGGCCACCGCGCACATCCAGGTCGGCATTCAGTCGATCTTCGACGGGTCGATCACCCCGGTCGACGAAGACGTGCCGTTCTTCCTCACGGGTGAGGTGACGATCCTGCCGGACGGGACGGCATCCATCACCGTCGCCGGAACCGACTGAGCTCAGCGCCCGGCGCGCGCGTCGCGATCGGCGAGCGCCTGCAGGCGCGCGTTGTACTCGCCCAGCTCCGCCTCGCCGGTGCGATCGGCTTGCCGGTCCGCACGCTTCTGCGCGCGGTCGTCGTTGCGGCTCCACTGGATCGCCACCGTCATCGCGAGGATGAGCGTCGGGATCTCGCCGATCGACCAGGCGACGCCGCCACCGGTGTACTGGTCCTCGAGGGGCGTGGGGCCCCACGTCCGGCCCATCGAGCCGAACCACTCCGCGACGAACAGGCCCGAGCTCATCATGATCGCGATGCCGAAGAACGCGTGCATCGCCATGACCGCGATGAGGATCAGCAAGCGGAACGGATACGGCAGGCGGTACGGCACCGGGTCGATGCCGATCAGCGACTGGACGAACAGGTATCCGGTGATCAGGAAGTGCGCGACCATCCACTCGTGGCCGATGTGGTCGTAGAGCGACCAGCGGAACAGGTCGGTGTAGTAGAAGATCCACAGTGACCCGATGAACAGGGCCGCGGCGAAGAGCGGATGCGTGATCACACGCGAGAACGGCGTGTGCACGGCCCACAGGATCCACTCGCGGCCGCCGCGCGTCCCATCGGCGCGCTTGTCGATCGCGCGCGCGGCGAGGGTGACGGGCGCCCCGGCGACGAGGAGCATCGGGATCGCCATGGACAGGAGCATGTGCCCCATCATGTGCATGCTGAACAGGTAGTCCTGGTACGCGTTGATCGGACCGCACGTGACCCACAGCAGCAGCAGCAGCCCGCACACCCAGAGAATCGTGCGGTACAGCGGCCACCGGTCACCGCGACGGTGCAGGCGCCATGCGCCGACGAGGTAGAAGAACAGGCCGAACCCCACGGCGAACGCCCACAGGACATCGATGTCGACGGCCGTGAACCACTGCGTGATCGTGAGCTCCGGCGGCAAGACCGACCCGGTGAGCACCTCCGCGGGTGTCGGCACCGGCGGCAAGCTCGTGTCGACGGGCGGAGGTGTGCGGGCCAGAGCCACGGCGGCGCCGCTCGCGATGCCCATGAAGGCGAGCTCGAGCGCGATCAGTCCCCAGAACCGATGCCCGGGCTCGGCTGTGCGCATGCGGCCGATGACCCGGCGGCGATACCAGGCTCCGAGGACCCCCATTCCGAGCAGGGCGACGACCTTGACGGCGAGGATAACGCCGTATGACGAGAGCAGATTCTCCCAGGAGAGCAGGCCCACGACGGCGCGCGCGATCCCTGAGAGCGACACGACGGCGAACGCGGCCAGCGCGATGCTGGAATAGCGCGCGAGGACGTCCGCGAGCTCATTCCGGCTGAGCTTCGGACGGACGATGACGAGGAGCAGGAGCCCGCCGAGCCAGACGGCCGCCGCAAGGATGTGGAGCGCCAGGGCCGTGACGGCGGTGTTGTGGCCCGACTCGTCGCCCGAGTGGCCCTGCGTCGCCATCGGGATGAGCGAAGCCGCCGCAAGCGCCGCGACGACCAGGGTCGCCGTCCAGCTACGCACGGCGAAGGTCAGCACCGTGAGAGCAGCGCCGGCGATCGTGGTGATCGCCCAGGCGCGCCCGGGCTCGGTGTCGACGAGGAAGCGACCCAGCAACTGCCCGAACTCGGCATCGGCGCTGGGCGCCGCATTGAAGATGTTGATGAACGTCAGGAAGGCCGTGCTCGCGCTCGCGATCGTGAACACGGCTGCCGAGACGGATGCCGTATCCAGCGCCGTGTCGAAGCTCTCGGTCCCCGAACGGAGCGCGAAAAGAGCGAGGACCAGGGATCCCAGCATCCCGGCGGCGGACAGGTTCACGGTCAGGGTCGCGATCGGCAGGCCCCAGCGCACGACGGGGCCGGGGTCGGCGATCAGCAGGGGCGCAGCGCCGCCGCCGTAGAGCAGACCGGCGATGAGCGCCAACAGGGCGGCCCCGGCGAGGATCGCCGGTCCGGCCAGACGCAGCGCGCGGGAGTTCACCCGTCCAGCCTACGTCGGCCTGGATGGACCCCCGGCCGCACGCGAAAGGGGGGATGCCCGAGTGGGCATCCCCCCTTCACAGGGTGTGCGTGAATTACTTCACGGCCGCCTTCAGCTTCGAACCGGCGGTGACCTTGACACGCTGGCCGGCGGCGATCTTGATCTCTTCACCGGTCTGCGGGTTGCGGCCCGTGCGAGCGGAGGTCTCGACGCGCTCGAAGGCGATCCAGCCGGGGATCGTGACCTTCTCGCCCTTGGCGACAGCCTCGGAAACGGAGGAGAAGAGAGCATCCAGCACGCCGGAGACGGTGGACTGGCTCTGTCCGGTCGCGGAAGCGATGCTGGCAACGAGCTCGGTCTTGGTGATAGCCATGGGGTTGTCCTCCAGCCAGCAGCGAGTGCCGACTTTAGTTACTTCGGACCGGGGGCGAGCCTCCGGTTTGGTCGGGTGGACCGTCCCTGAATATACCCAGAAACCGCGGAAAATCGCGGATTTCGACCCCGTTCGGCCATCTTTTCCCGGCGTGTCGCCACCTAATGTGACGAATGTGGCCTCGTGTGACCCTCTTCACCCTCGTCAACGACCTCCCCCGCGCCCGGGCCGCCGCAACCAGAATCGGATGCCGTCACCGGATTCGGCGGCGCGCGCCCTCCGGCATCCGAATCTGGCGACTCTGTCCGAATCTGGTGCGCGCCAGCCACGCGGCGTGAGCCACCGAAACGACGAAGGCCCGGATCTCCGAGGAGATCCGGGCCTTCGTGAAGCGGGTGCTTACCAGCTCGACTTGGTCACGCCGGGCAGTTCGCCCTTGTGGGCCATGTCGCGGAAGCGGACACGCGAGATGCCGAACTTCGAGAGGTGGCCACGGGGGCGACCGTCGATGGCGTCACGGTTGCGCAGGCGCACCGGCGACGCGTTGCGCGGCAGCTTCTGCAGGCCGACGCGAGCGGCCTCGCGGGCCTCGTCGGTGGCGTTCGGGTCCACGAGAGTCTTCTTCAGCTCGGCACGCTTCTCGGCGTAGCGAGCGACGATGACCTCGCGCTGGTTGTTGCGCGCGATCTTGCTCTTCTTAGCCATGGATCAACGCTCCTCTCGGAATTCGACGTGCTTGCGGATCACCGGGTCGTACTTCTTGAGCACGATGCGGTCGGGGTTGTTGCGGCGGTTCTTGCGCGTCACGTAGGTGTACCCCGTGCCGGCGGTCGAGCGCAGCTTGATGATCGGACGTACGTCCTGAGCCTTCTTGGCCATTAGAGCTTCACACCCTTCGCGATCAGGTCCTTGACAACGGACTCGATGCCGCGGGCGTCGATGACCTTGATGCCCTTAGTCGAGACGTTGAGCGAGATCTTGCGACCCAGCGAGGGGACAAAGTACGTCTTCTTCTGCACGTTCGGGTCGAAGCGACGCTTCGTCCGGCGGTGCGAGTGCGAGATGCTGTGACCGAAGCCAGGAATCTTCCCGGTCACCTGGCACACTGCTGCCATTGTTCTACTCCTTATACCGTGAGGCCGGACGGCCTCACCCAAGATCCCTTGTCTGCGTCCGACAGGCGGACGCGAACTGCGTGCTGGAGTGCGCGCAGACAAAGAGTCAGTCTAGCACGGCGATTGCCTCGGCCTCGGCGCCGCGGCCCCACCGGAAAGGGGACACCGTCGGGTCGCCGGGCAGCCAGAAGCGCCAGGGAAAGACGGCGGTGCCCGCGACGCCCGCGACGCCGACGCGCGGCCCCGCAGCGATCTCCTTCGCACGGGATACCGGTAGCCGCAGCCGCGCGACGGCGTCTTCCTGCGGCAGGCCCGCCACGGCGTCGATCCCGTCGTGGAGCGGATGCCGGAGCCCCACCGCCGCGCCGAGCCGCCCGGGCCCCCGGGCGAGATCGCGGGCCGAGCGCGCGGCCGGGCGCCGGGCGAAGGCGGCATCCACCCCGTCGATGACCTCACCGGCCCTCAAAAGGATTCCCCCGGCGACCCCGACCGGACCGCAGACGACATTGACGCACGAGTGGATGCCGTGACTCAGGTAGACGTAGAGATGCCCCGGTTCGCCCCACATGGTGGTGTTCCTCAGGGTGCGTCCCATCCGGGCGTGCGATCCGGGATCGGGAATCGACCCGGTCCCCGCACCGTGGTAGGCCTCGACCTCGGTCAGCCGCACCGCCACCGTCACGCCGCCGGCCTCCACTTCGAGCACTCCGCCGAGCAGGCGGGGCGCCACGTCGACCGGCAGCCCGGTCAGGTCCGCCCGGGTCGCCGCGGCAAGGCGCGAACCCCCACCAGTCGTATGGGCATTCGGTGTGACGACGCCTCGCGTGCCCCACCAGGACTCACCCGCACCACCGGCCATGCGACTCATCCTCGCGGCGGGGTCTGGCACCACGAAATGTCGAATCCACTCAGGGTGACGACCTCGGTGCCGCCCTCGAGCGCGACGACGTGGGTCTGCACCCGTTCGGGCAACGGCAGGAGGTACCCGTCGTACGGGTTGTCGACGACATCCGGGGCGACGAGGAACGCCGCGTACCGCCCACTGGGCGAGACGCACGTCTCCATCAGCGTGTCCGTCGGCTCGACCGCGAACACCGACCGCGCGACGCCCTCGGCATCCACGACGTCGACCGAGGTGGACGACACCGTGAAGCCGTCGAGCTGTGCGAGCACGCGCAGCGTCGACCCGTCGGCGAGCGGGGTGATGGCATTGAGCTGTCCGAGGGCAGGGTCGGTCGCCGACAGCGGGGTCTCTTCGGCGGTCGCGAGATCGATCGCGACCGGAGCGTCGGTGCGCTGGACGACGGCGACGGTCGATCCGCGGGCGATGCCCTCGATCGTCAGCGCGTTGCCGAGTGTGACCGGCTCCCCGCCCGCGGACGAGGCGAGCGTGAGCGCGCCGTCGAACGTGAGCATGAGGATGCTGTCCGTCCCCGGGACGAAGCGCCAATCGTCCACGCGCGAGTCACCGCCGGGCCGCTCGATCGCGGTCGGCGCCTCGCTCGCCTCCGCGGCGTTGAGGGATGCCGTGAACAGCTCGCTCTCGCGCCCGCTGTCGGCGCTGATCGACGCGTCCGTGAAGGTGTACCCGACCAGGTTTCCCCGATCGGCGCTCTGCAGGTTCGACACGACGCCGTCGCCGGGCAACGGCAGATCCCGCTCGCTCGTGCCGTCGAAGTCGGTGACGATCACGTGCGACAGTCCGTCGTCGTCGACGGTCGAGACCACCAGGTGGCTCGAGGTGGCCCGGAAGTCCTCGATGTGTTCATGCGTGTAGACGGGTTCCGCCGCATCACCGACCAGGTCGGTGCGGAAGATCGTGTCCCCGGCCGCGCTCCGCGTCAGGACGAACACCGTGAGCCCCGGCGTCGTGAACGACTCCTCGATCGTCGCCGCAGGCCCTCCGCCGATCCCGGTGACGTCCGTCACGGTGACGGCATAGTCGGTCTCGTCCCAGAGCGGCAGCGCGAAGCGGATACCGATGCTCCGCCCCGAGGTATCGACGGTGAAGTCTGCGGCGGGCGTCACGGTCACCTGCTCGGGCGTGATCTCCTGCAGCGACTGCGTCGTCGTGATGATCATGCGCGATCCGGATGCCGCGACCGCCGCATCCGGATCGACCTGCACCCCGGTGACCCGCGGCCCCTGGGCGACCGAGATGGCCGCCGCGGCCAACCCGAGGACAGCGAGGATGCCGATCACGATCGCGAAGCTCGTGACGAAAGCGCGCGACCGGCGCCGCCGCGCGCGCGCGCGCCGCGATCCGTCAGTACTCATACGGGTCCTTCGGCTGATCGACGACGGCGACCGAGGCCGCATCGATCTGCAGGCGCCCGTCGACGTCGCGAATGGTGCCGGTCACGGTGACCCACGTGCCGGTGTCCGGTGCATCCGAGACCGCGATCGGCACGCTCGCCGGCTGCGCATCGATCACGCAGTGCGTGATCACCAGCCGCGTGAGGTCGAAGCCGTCGCCGCCGGGCGTGACGAACCCGGTCAGGGTGATCTCGTCGCCGTCGAACGCTTCCGGGTTCGTCGCGGTCGCAAAGACACTGGCCCATTCGCCGACGCCGAAAGCGGCGGTGTCGCCGGTCGCGGCGAGCGCGATCGTGTCGGAGCCTTGGAAGAGCGGCGCGGTTCCGGTGTCCCGTGACATCGCGAGCTCGGCCGACAGGGTCGCGGGCGGGGTGAGGACGATCGCCAGCGCGGTTCCGGTGGCGAGGACCCCGCCGGTGACAGTCGCGATGACGCCCGCCGCGCTGGGCCGATGCGCGGATTCCGCGTGATCGTGCGCGTCGCCGTGGTCGTGTCCATGATCCGACTCGGCGCCGAGCGGTAGGGCGAAGCTCGCGATCGTGCCGAGCAGCGCGACGATCGCCATCGTCACCGCGAACCATGCCGACTCCGGGTTGATGTACAGGCCGAGCTGCCCGGTGAGGGTGAGCGCGATCGTGACGGCCGCCAGCGCGGCGGTCAACCCGACGCCCAGCAGGCGGGCGCCGAACTGCGAGGTCCGTGACTCAGACAAGGAGGTTCACCACCCCGCCGATGACGATCGCGGACAGGACGACGATCACGACGAGACCGACCAGCACCTTCGTGCGGAAGGTCGTGCGCAGCAGCGCCAGCATCTTGACGTCGACGAGCGGTCCGACAAGCAGGAAGGCGACGATCGACCCTGGAGTGAACGTCGACGCGAACGACAGCGCGAAGAACGAGTCGACATTCGAGCAGATCGACACGATCATCGCGAGCGCGATCATGGCGATGATCGACAGCGCCGGGTTCGAGCCGATCGCGAGCAACGCATCCCGCGGAACGAGCACCTGCACGGCACCGGCCAGCGCCGAGCCGATCACGAGGGCGGGCATGACCGCGCGGAGCTCCACGACGAACTGCGCGAGGCTCCGCCGCCTCTTGCCGCCCGTCTCCTCTTCGACGATCGCGCACGTCGCGCGGAAGCGGTCGGTGACCAGGCCGTCCGGGTCCGGATGCCGGCTGTACAGCCAGCCGATCAGGTTCGCGATCGCGTAGCCACCCAGGAGTCGGGCGATGAGGATGCCGTCGTCGAAGCCGAATGCCTGATGCGTCGTGATGATCACGATCGGGTTCACGATCGGCGCCGCGATGAGGAACGTGAGGGTCTCGGGGACGCTGAACCCGCGCATCAGCAGGCCGCGGGCGAACGGGACGTTGCCGCACTCGCACACCGGGATCAGCATTCCGAGCAGCGACAGGACGGCCCGGCGGCCCCAGGCGTTCCGCGGCATCCACCGTTCGATGACGCCGGGCGGCACCCACACCTGCACGACGATCGACAGCAGCACGCCGAGGACGACGAACGGGAGCGATTCGATCAGCACGCTGATCGAGAGGGTCAGGCCGTCCTGCGCGCGCGTGGGGAGGCTCGGTCCGGGGGTCAGCAGCGCCACCACGATGAGCGCGGCGACGACGATGATCCCCGCGCCCACGAGGAGCGCCGGGCGCACCCGAGGATCACGTTGCAGACGCTGCGTGCGCGGCGCCGTAGTGATCTGGTCAGCCACGCTCGTCCGGCGCGGGGGCTGCAGGAGCATTCGCGGCGCAATCCGCGCAGACACCGAAGATGTCGACGACGTGCTCAGCCTGCGTGAATCCGTGCTGGGCTGCGGTGCGCTGCGCCCATTCCTCGACGTCGCTGGCCTGGATCTCGACCGCGCGACCGCACGAGCGGCAGATCAGGTGATGGTGGTGACCCGCGCTCGAGCACGCGCGGTAGATGGCTTCGCCCTCGGGGCTCTGCAGTTGGTCGGCTTCGCCGCTTGCGGCGAGGGTCGCCAGTGCCCGGTAGACCGTCGCGAGGCCGATGCCGGTGTTGTCGGTACGGAGCGCGGCGTGAAGGTCCTGGGCGCTGACGAATCCAGCGGCGTCGCCGAGCGCCGTGCGCACGCGATCGCGTTGCCAAGTGTTGCGCTGGACCATGGTTCGCAAGTGTACCCGCGCGGTTTCGAAGGCGGCTGGGAGCATGGCGCGGCATCCACCGCCCCCCTACTGGGGAATCAGCGGGTGACGCGGCCGCGGCGGCTGCCGACGATGCGGCAGACCAGGTAGATCGCGAACGACAGCGTCGTGATGTACGGACTGACGGGGAGCGTCCCCATGACCGCGAGCAGGATGCCGCCGACCGCCGCGACGACGCCGAACACCGCCGAGAGCAAGGGCAGGGCGAGTTTGCCCGACGTCACGCGGGCCGCGGCGGCCGCCGGCGTCACGACGAGCGCCATCACGAGCAGCGCGCCGATGATGTGCACGGCGACGGCGACGACGAGGCCGAGCAGCAGCATGAATCCGAGCGAAACCGTGACGGTCGGAACGCCCCGTGCGGCGGCGGATTGCGGGTCGAGGGAATCGAAGCTCAGCGGTCGCCAGATCAGCAGCAGTGCGACGAGCACGAACGCCGAGATGCCGATGAGCCAGCCCAGCTGAGCGTTCTGCACCGACACGATCTGACCGGTGAGCAGGCTGAACCGGTTCGCGCTCCGGCCGTCGTACAGCGAGAGGAACAGAATGCCGAGGCCCAGGCCGAACGGCATGAGCACGCCGATGATCGAGTTGCGGTCACGGGCTCGCGCGCCGAGCCAGCCGATCAGCGCCGCCGCGATCAGCGACCCCACGATCGATCCGGTGACGACATCCACGCCGATCAGCAGTGCCGCGGCGGCTCCCGCGAACGACAGCTCGCTGATGCCGTGTACCGCGAATGCCATGTCGCGCTGCATCACGAAGACACCGATCAGGCCGCCGACGAGCCCGAGGACGGCGCCCGCCCAGATCGAGTTCGACACGAGCGCGAGGATGTCGCCGTAGTCGGCGAGGCCGCCGAACATCGCGTCGCCCACGTCGGACCAGTTCATGAGTGATCCTCGTGGTCGTGATGGTGGTGGGAGTCCTCGGCATCCGGCGCACCGACGACGACCAGCCGGTCGCCCGCGCGCAGCACGAATACGGGTGCGCCGTACAGGTCGGTGAGCACCGGTGAGGTGAGCACTTCTTGCGGGCGACCGAGGGTGAAGCGGCCGTTCGCGAGGTAGAGGATGCGGTCGACCTTGCCGAGGACGGGGTTGATGTCGTGTGTGACCAGGAGGACGCCCGCGCCGGTCTTGCGGTGTTCGTCGATCAGCCGCACGACGCCCTGCTGGTTGGCGAGATCGAGGCTCGTGAGCGGCTCATCGCAGAGCAGCAGACGCGGATCGTCGGCGAGCGCCTGTCCGACGCGCAGCCGCTGCTGCTCGCCGCCGGACAACACGCCGACCGGCTTGTCGGCGAAGTCCCGCGCGCCGACGGCATCGATGAGCGCTTCGACGCGGTCCCGGTCGGAGCGCCGCACGAACGGCAGACCGAACCGGTGTCCGTCGACGCCGAGGGCGATCAGGTCCCGCCCGCGCATCGCGGTGTCGCGCGAGAGGGGTCGTGCTTGCGGAAGGTAGCCGATGCGCCGGTTGCCGCGGTGGTGCACCGGCTCGCCGAGCGCCGTGATCGTGCCCTCGCTGAGCGGTTCGAGCCCGAGAATCGCTCGCAGCAGTGTCGTCTTTCCCGACCCGCTGGGGCCGAGGACGGCGATCAGTTCGCCGGGCGCGACATCGAGGTCGAGGCCGCTCCACAACTCGCGGTCGCCGCGCCGGAGCGCCGCGCCGCGCACCTGCAGGACAGGGGGGGTTTCGGCCTCGCTCACCGCGCCAGCGTACCGGCCAACGCGTCGACGTTCGCCTGCATCCACGTCAGATACGTGTCACCCTCGGGCACGAGTTCGGTGAATTCGAGGACCGGGATGCCGGCATCCTCGGCCTTCGTGATCACTTCGGTGGTCTCGGCGCCCCCGGTCTGCGCATTGACGATCAGGGCGCTGACGTCACCGGAGGCGACGATGGTGAGTGCCTCGAGAAGTGTGGCGGGCGGGACGTCCTGCCCTTCTTCGACAGCTTCACTGAAGGCAGCCGGTGTCGCGTTCTCGAGCCCGGCGGCGGCGGCGAGGTAGAGCGGGACGGGCTCGGTGACGAAGATCTGAGTGCCGCTGTAGGTCGCCGCGATCTCGTCGAGGGAGGCTTCGATGCCCTCGACGCCGGCCGCGAAGCTCTCGTAGTTGGTCTCGTAGGTCGCCGCGTTGTCCGGGTCGATCTCGGCCAGCTCATGCGCGATCTCTTCGGCGACATGGGCGATTGTGTGCGGGTCGTACCAGACGTGCTCGTTGAAGCCCTCGACGTGATCGTGCCCCGCATGGTCGTCCGCGGCATCCGTCTCGTCGTCGGCGTGGTCGTGCTCCTCGTCACTGTGGCCGCCGTTCTCGGGCCAGTCGTGGGAGTACTCCACCGCCATGATGACCGGTGCTTCGGTGCCGGTGGCCTCGATGAGCGAGTCGAGGAACGCGTCGTAGCCGCCACCGTTCTCGATCAGAAGATCGGCCTTCGACACCGTCAGCTGATCCTTCGCGGATGCTTCGTACGAGTGCGGGTCCTGCGAGATCGAGTCGATGATCGAGGTGACCTCGATCAGGTCGCCGCCGATCTCCTGCGCGATGTCGCCGTACACGTTCGTCGAGGCGACGACCGTGAGCGTGCCGTCCTCCGCGGAGGATGCCGACGGCGCGGCGCCGGCACATCCGGCGAGGACGAGGGTGGAGGCCAGGACGAGCGCACCTGCGGCGGGAAGCTGTGTGGAAGGCATCCCATGATTCTACGCTACTGATAATCGTTCTCAGACCTCGAGCCCTCAGGTCCAGGTGAAGTCGGCGAGCGCCAGGTCGTGCGTGCGCGTGACGTAGCTGTCGGTGCCGCCGGGCCAGTTGGACGTGATCCGGCCCGAAACCGGATGCCGGTACCAGCTGTCGCAGCCGGTCCAGGCGGATGTCGCCAACTGCGCCTGCACGTCGTCGTCCCACTGCTGTTCGGCGGCCGCTGTCGCCTCGATCGCGCGTCCCCCGGCGCCGACCATCCGGTCGACGGCGAGGCGCATGTGCCGGGCCTGCGCCTCCAGCATCCGGATGATCGAACTGCCGCCGAGGTTCGTGTTCGGGCCGTACGACAGCATCAGGTTCGGGAATCCGGGCACGTAGATCCCCAGGTGCGCTCTCGCGCCGAGCGCCCACTGCTCCTGCAGATCCACACTATCCCGCCCGGTGATGCGGATGCCCCGCCGGCGAGCCGGGATTGAGCTGGCGGGAGAACAGCTCGCCGAGCGCGCGGAAAAACGGACGCTCGGCGCGCGCGGCGAACCGGCGATACCACGGCGGATAGACCGCATCCGGTTTCGGCCAGATGTAGCTCGGCGTGCGCTGGAACAGCGTGACCTGCCGGGCGGTGACCGCCAGCTTCGGCACGACTTGCACGGCGGTCGCCGCCGCGCCGATCACCGCCACTCGCGCCGAGGCCAGGTCGAGATCTTCCGGCCAGCGCGCCGTGTGGAATGCCGGACCGCCGAACGAATCGGCTCCCGCGATCGCCGGGATCACCGGATTCGACAGCTGGCCGACGGCCGGCACCAAGAGGTCGACCTCGTCTGTTTCGCCGGTGTCGAGCGTCACCGTCCACGCGGCGCCGGTCCACTGCGCCGCGACGACGCTCACCCCCAGCCGCGTGCGCGGCGTCACACCTTCGCGGTCGGCGACACCGCGGAGGTACCGCAGGATGTCGGGCTGCTCGGCGTAGCGCCGGTTCCAGGATGCCGACGGCGCCCAGGAGAACGAATAGAAGGGCGACGGCACATCGCACGCGGCTCCCGGGTAGGTGTTGTCGCGCCACACCCCACCCAGGGCATCGGCCCGCTCCCACAGCCGGATGTCGCGGTACCCGTGGCGCAGGAACTCGGCGGCGACCGCGATCGCACCGAAACCCGAGCCGATGATTCCGATGCGAGGCATCACTGCTCCCGGACGGCGGCGAGCACGGCTGCGGTGCTGAGATCGAGGACGTCGTCGCGCGTGAGCGTCTCGCGCTGCAGCCATTCACGGCAGAGCGCTTTGATGAACGCGGCGACCGGGCGCAGGCGTGCGCGGAGCGCGGCGTCATCGGGCAGGCCAAGTGCGTCGAGCACGAATCGCGCCGCACGGTCGTCCGCGACGTCGACGAGCACCTGCACGTCACCCCCGTCGTGCATCCCCTCGGCGCCGGCCGTGTTGACCCACCGCTGACCGTACGTCCGCGCCCCCTCGAGGATCCACGCCATCGTCAACCGCGCCCGCTCGGCGATCGGACGCCCCTCGAGGTCGGGCAGCTCCTCGACAGGAAGACGCACCGACTGCGTCATGACAGCGAGGAACAGCTCGCGCTTCGACCCGAAGTAGTGGTGTAGAAGTCCCCGTGCGACACCCGCGGCGGCGGCGAGTTCCTCCATCGACACGTCGTCGTAGCGCCGCTCGCGGTAGAGCTCGCTGGCGGCATCGACGATCTGCTGCCGACGCGCGTCGGGGCTCAGCCTCGTCCTCGGGGTCTCGCTCACATCGGTCAGTGTGATCGGCTATTGGCAAAGTGTCAATAGTGGGTTACGGTGGCCGCGTGAGCGACTACGACGTTGTAGTGATCGGCTCCGGCTTCGGCGGGAGCGTCGGCGCGTTGCGCCTGAGCGAAAAGGGCTACCGCGTCGGTGTGCTCGAAGCGGGACGGTGGTTCCGCGACGACGAGCTCCCGAAGACCTCGTGGCGACTGCGGCGCTACCTGTGGATGCCGGTGGCCCGCTGCTTCGGAATCATGCGGATGACGCTGCTGCGCAACGTCCTCGTCGTGAGCGGCACCGGCGTCGGCGGCGGATCGCTGGTCTACGCGAACACGCTGTACGAGCCGCCAGAGGCCTTCTACCGCGATCCGCAGTGGGCGCACATCACCGATTGGCAGAGCGAGCTCGCGCCCTACTACGACCAAGCGAAGCGGATGCTGGGGGTCACCCGCGCGCACGCGACGACGCGGCCCGACGACCTGCTCCGCGAACTCGCCGCCGACGAGGGCGTGAGCGACACGTTCCATGCCGCCGAGATCGGTGTCTTCTTCGGGGAGGGTCACGGCATCCCCTCACCCGACCCCTTCTTCGGAGGAGTCGGACCGGAGCGGCGCGGGTGCATCGAGTGCGGCGCCTGCATGACCGGCTGCCGGTACAACGCGAAGAACACTCTCGTGAAGAACTATCTGCCGCTCGCCCAACGCGCCGGTGCCCGCATCCACGCGCTGACGACCGTCACCGATGTCCGCCCGGTGCGCGGCGGCCGCTACCGCGTGACCGGACACGTCACGGGCAACCCGCTCCGGCGTCGCACGTTCACGGCGGACCACGTCGTCTTCGCGGCGAACGCCCTGGGCACCCAACGCCTTCTCCACACGCTCCGGCGGCGCTCGCTCCCCCGCCTGTCGCCGCGACTCGGCGAACTCAGTCGCACGAACTCCGAAGCCGTGCTGTCCGCGCGCACGAGCGATCCGCACGCCGACCTCACTCCCGGCACGGCGATCACGTCGTCATTCCATCCCGATCCGCACACGCACGTCGAGGCGGTCAGGTATGGCCGGGGGTCGAGTCTGCTCGCTCTCCTCAACGCGCACCTCGTCGACCCGGTTGAGGGGATGCCGCGCTTGCGTGCGACGCTCCGCACGTATGCCCGATTGGGCATGCGTCCCGCTCTGCGCCTCCACGCGGTCCGGCGATGGGCCGAGCAGTCGATGATCGTGCTCGTCATGCAGTCCCTCGACAACTCGCTGACGACCTACCTCACGCGCGGAATCTTCGGTCGGCGTATGACGACCCGGCAGGGGACCGGCCAGCCCAACCCCGAGTGGATCCCCGCCGCCCACCGCGTCGCCCGCGAGCTCGCCACCCGCGTCGACGGCCTCGCCGGCGGGTCATCGGCCGACCTCATCGGCATCCCGACGACGGCGCATTTCATCGGCGGCTGTGCGATCGGCACGTCGATCACGAGCGGCGTCATCGACCCCTACCAGCGCGTGTTCGGCTACGACGGCCTCCACATCCTCGACGGTTCCGCTGTCAGCGCCAATCTCGGCGTGAACCCGTCGCTCACGATCACGGCACAGGCCGAACGGGCCACCGCGCTCTGGCCGAACAAGGGCGAGCCCGACGCACGTCCGCGGCTCGGCGAGCCGTATCGCCGCATCGAGCCGGTCGCTCCGCGCACTCCCGTGGTCCCCGAGTCGGCGCCCGGTGCGCTCCGCCTGACGACACCGACGCTCCGTCCCGGTGCGGCCGCGAGAGGCTGCATCGCATGAGCATCTTCGTGGGCGCCGCGGGACCGGATCTCGTGTTGCCGCACGGGCTCGGCAGTCGCCATCAGGCGTTCGCACCCGTCGTGGGCGAGCTCACCCGTCGCCCCCGCATCCTGGCGCTCGCCGATCGGATTCTGGAGCACTCCCGAGCGCCGCTTCGCGCAGTGGTTCCTCACGCAGATGCGGAACGCCGCGCGCGCGATCCCCGCCGCGTTGGAACGCGGCGTCAGCACGCCCGGCATCCGCACACTGCTGCTCGGCCCGTTCTTCGGGCGCCCCGCGCACGTCACGCCACTCGATGCGGCGGACGACCTCGCGGCGCTCGCGGCGGCATCCGGCTTCGAGCGCGCCCGCGACTCCTTTTCGACGTTCTCCGCACCCGCGCCGAACCCGGCCGTCCCGATCGTCATCGTCTGGGGCAGACGCGATGTCATCCTGCCGTTCCTCACGCAGTCGCGTCGCGCGCGGCGGCGCTACCCGGCGGCACGCCATATCGCCCTGGGCGGCGCCGGGCATCTTCCCTTCTCCGACGACCCGCACGCGTGCGCCGGCATCATCGCCGGCACCCATCCGTTCACGGCAGACCAGGACCAGACATGAAGAGCACCTTCTACACCGACGACCACGAGGCGTATCGCGAGAGCGTCCGAGAGTTCCTCCGTCGCGAGGTCGAACCGCACCACGAGCGCTGGGAGCTCGAGCACGGCGTCGATCGCGCGATCTGGGAGAAGGCCGGCGCGCACGGGATGCTGGGCCTCGGCGTGCCGGAAGAGTTCGGCGGAGGCGGCGAGCCGGACTACCGCTACCGGTTCGTGTTCGCGGAGGAGATCGCGCGAACGGGATTCACGTCCTTCGGCGTCGGCATCGGGCTGCAGGACGACATCGTGATCCCGTATTTCCTCGATCTCGCGACTCCCGAACAGAAAGAGCGCTGGGCGGACGCCGAGGTGGTCGCGGCCGCGCAGGACGACCCGCGCACCTGGCCGGCGCTGCGCGCGCGTCTGTCCGACACGTTCGCGACGCGCGCTCGGGATGAGTGGGCCAAGGTTTTCGACGGGTCGGATGCCTGTGTGACGCCCGTCCTCTCGTTCGCCGAAGCCGCAGCTCACCCGCACCTCACCGCCCGGGGCACACTGGTCGAGGCTGACGGAGTCGTGCAGGCCGCGCCGGCGCCGAGATTCTCCCGGACGCGGGCGGCCGGCATCCGGCCGCCGCGTTCGATGCCCGACGACGTCGCCGACGTGCTCGCAGACTGGACCCCCACCCGGGCCACCGACCTTCCGACCGAACGACAGGAGACCCGATGACCGAGGCGTTCGTCTACGACGCGATCCGCACCCCGCGCGGCCGAGGCAAAGCGACCGGCGCCCTGCACGAGGTGAAACCCGTGTCGCTGGTGACCGGACTTCTCGATGCCCTGCGCGAGCGGAATCCCGGGCTCGACCCGGCGGGGATCGACGACGTGATCCTCGGCTGCGTCACGCCCGTCGGCGACCAGGGTGCCGACATCGCCAAGACCGCGGCGCTCGCGGCGGGCCTCCCCGACACTGTCCCCGGGGTGCAGCTCAACCGGTTCTGCGGATCCGGGCTCGAAGCCGTCAACCAAGCCGCGGCACGCGTGCGATCGGGCTGGGAAGACCTGTTCGTCGCGGGCGGTGTCGAATCGATGAGCCGCGTGCCGATGGGGAGCGACGGCGGACCGTGGGCGATGGACCCCGACACCGCGTTCGCGGCGGATTTCGTGCCACAGGGCATCAGCGCCGACCTCATCGCGACGATCGAAGGCTACGACCGCGACGCCGTCGACACGTTCGCCGCCGAATCCCACGCGCGCGCCGAGCGTGCCTGGAACGAGGGCCGCTTCGCCCGATCCGTGGTGCCCGTGCGCGACCGCAACGGTCTCGTCATCCTCGATTGTGACGAGGCGATCCGCCCCGGCACCTCGCGGGAGTCGCTGGGCGCCCTCGCCCCGTCGTTCGCACAGGTGGGTCGCGCGGCGGGCTTCGACGCGGTGGCCCTCGAGAAATACCCCCATGTCCGCGAGATCGACCACGTCCACCACGCCGGCAACTCCTCGGGGATCGTCGACGGTGCCGCGCTCGTGCTGGTCGGTTCGGAAGCGGCGGGGCTTCGGCACGGCCTCACGCCTCGCGCGCGCATCGTCTCGGTCGGAGTCACCAGCACCGAGCCGACGATCATGCTCACCGGCCCCGCCCCGGCATCCCGCATCGCCCTCGATCGTGCCGGGCTCACGATCTCCGACATCGACCTCATCGAGATCAATGAGGCGTTCGCCGCCGTCGCCCTCAAGCTCATGCGCGACCTCGGCGGTTTCCCGCACGCGCGCACGAACGTCAACGGCGGGGCGATCGCGATGGGGCACCCGCTGGGCGCCACCGGGGCGATGATCCTCGGCACGCTCGTCGACGAGCTCGAACGCACGGGCGGCCGGTATGGACTCGCCACTCTCTGCATCGGCGGCGGCATGGGCATCGCGACCGTCGTCGAACGCATCTGAACCCGTCTGCCAGAACAGGATCACGCCATGACAGATCTCGCACCCGCCGTGCGCTTCGACCTCGACGAAGGCATCGCGCACCTCGTGCTCGATGACCCCACCCAGTCGGCCAACACGATGAATCCGGCCTTCCGCTCCGCCCTGACCGCCGCGGTCGACGCCGTCGCCGACCAGATCGCCGCAGACCCTACTTCCGTGCGGGGTGTGGTCATCTCGAGCGCGAAGAAGACGTTCTTCGCCGGCGGGGACCTCGTCGCGCTGATGGCCACCGGGCCGTCGGGCGCTGCCGCGTTGTTCGCGGAGGTCGAGGGGATCAAGGCCGACCTCCGGCGCCTCGAGACGATCGGACGCCCGGTCGTCGCCGCGATCGCGGGGGCGGCCCTCGGTGGCGGCTTCGAGATCGCCCTCGCCACACATCACCGCATCGCGGTCGATGGTCGCTACGACCTCGGCCTGCCCGAAGTGACGCTCGGGCTGCTTCCCGGCGGCGGCGGCGTAACCCGCACGGTGCGGATGCTGGGGCTGCAACAGGCGCTCACCGGCGTGCTCCTGGAGGGGCGTCGGTTTCGTCCCCCGCAGGCACGGGAAGCCGGGATCATCGACGAGGTGGTCTCGTCCCGCGACGACTTGTTGCCCGCCGCGATCGCGTGGATCGACGCGCACCCCGACGCCGCGCAGCCATGGGATCGCCCCGACTACCGCATGCCCGGCGGCACACCGAAGACGCCCGCTCTCGCCGCGATGCTCCCCGCGTTTCCCGCTACTCTGCGTGCGAAGCTCAAGGGCGCCCGCTACCGCGCGCCGCGCGCGATCCTCGCCGCAGCCGTCGAGGGCGCGCAGGTCGATCTCGAGACCGCGTCGCGCATCGAGTCACGCTACTTCGTCTCGCTCGCGACCGGCCAGCAGTTCCGCAACATGACCCAGGCGTTCTTCTTCGACATGCAGGCGATCGGCAGCGGCGCCTCGAGACCGGCCGGCATCCCGCCGCGCCCGGTCACCCGTCTCGCCGTCCTCGGTGCGGGCATGATGGGCGCCGGTATCGCCTTCTCGGCGGCCCGCGCGGGCATCGGGGTGGTGTTGAAGGAAGTGACGCCGGAGGCCGCGGCCCGCGGTCGCGCGCATGCCGAAACGCTGCTCGACGGACTCGTCGCGAAGGGCCGCCTCAGCGCGGAGCAGCGCGATGAAACCCTCGCCCGCATCACGCCCACCGCCGATGTCGCCGACCTCGCCGGGTGCGACGCGGTCGTCGAGGCCGTGTTCGAATCCGTCGAGCTGAAGCATCGCGTGCTCGCCGAGGCGGAGGCATCCGTTCTCCCCGGCGCACTGCTGGGATCGAACACCTCGACGCTGCCGATCAGCGTGCTCTCGGAGGGGGTGGAGAACCCAGCCGATGTCATCGGCATCCACTTCTTCAGCCCGGTAGACAAGATGCCGCTGATCGAGATCATCGTCGGGGAACAGACGAGCGACGCGGCGCTCGCGCGCGCGTTCGACCTGGCGGTGCAGCTGCGGAAGACGCCGATCGTCGTGAACGATCGCCGCGGTTTCTTCACGAGTCGCGTGTTCGGGTCGCTCGTCATGGAGGCCGCGCGCATGGTCGGCGAGGGCATCGATCCCGTCGCGATCGAGCGCGCCGCATCGCTCGCCGGCTTCCCCGGGCAACCACTCGCGATGCTCGACGAAGTGTCGCTCGAGCTCCCCCAGAAGATCGAGAAGGAAGCGCAGCGACTCGCCAGCGCGGCCTACGAATCGTCCCCCGCGATGCAGGTACTGGACGAGCTCATCGCCCTGGGCCGGTGCGGCAAGGCGGCAGGCGCGGGGTTCTACGAGTACCCCGAGGGCGGGCGGAAGGTGCTCTGGCCGGGGCTTTCCGATCTGTTCGGCGGCGACGTGGACGTTCCGCTCGCCGACATCGAAGATCGGCTGACGTTCGCGATGAGCAATGAGACGATCCGGGTGTGGGAGGAGGGCGTGCTGCGGACGGTGCCGGATGCCAACATCGGGTCGATCCTCGGGATCGGGTTCCCACCCCTCCTCGGCGGCGCGCTGCAGCACGTCGACGGCTACGAGGCCGCAGACGGCACCCTCGGTGTGGCGGCCTACGCGCGGCGCACCCGCGAGCTGGCAGATCGCTATGGCGACCACCTCGCCCCGCCGACCTCGCTGATCGAGAAGGCGAAGACCGGAGCGACGTACCGGTGAGGTCTTATCCTCCTGAACCATGGCACCTCCGGGGCGAGTTCCTGGCCGGAATCTTCCTCGTGCCGACGAGCGAACTGCCCGCATACGTGTGGGCCGAGATACCGTCCGCCGCGCGGCCGCTGGCACTCGGCGGGCGGGCGATCGTGGCGGTGGCGGCCGTACGGTACACGCCCGGCGCCGTGCTCGAATACGACGAACTCCTCGTGGCCGTCCCGACGATCCAGCGCCGTCGCCTCGCCCTGACGATCCCCCAGATCTGGGTGACCTCCCCCGCCTCGCGGGCCGGTGGGCGGGCCCTGTGGGGCATCCCGAAGGAGCTGATGACGACACGGCGTGCAGCGGCGGGTCGCCGTCTGCGGGTGCGGCACCGCGCGGAAGACCGGGCCGTGCTGGCCGAAGTCGACGGGGCCGCGACGATCGATCTTCCCGGCACCTGGACGCTCCCGCTGCCGACACTGCAGCGGCGCCCGGGCGGTGGCGTGATCCGCTCATCGAACTCCGTGCGCGGGCGAATGCACCTGGCCCGCACCGCGTGGACGTTCGGCTCATCACTGTCGTGGCTGGGCGGCCGGCGTCCCGCGCTGAGCGCTGCCCTCACCGGCGCGGCGATCGTCTTCGGCACACGCGTCGAGCGCTGATCCCCGCCCTCGCCCGTACCGCGCACAGGACATTTCGACCGCCGGCCGACCATCGCCCCAGGAAATCCGGGGCTGGGCGTCACGCACCGGCCAGGTTCTCCTGTACGGGGTACAGCACGCCGCTGACAGCCCGATGGGTCAGTCGAGCAGCAGCGCCGGCTCTTCGAGCACGGCGGCGATGTCAGCGATGAACCGGCTCATGCCGTCGCCGTCGATCACGCGGTGATCGAACGATCCCGAGACCGTCGTGACGAAACGCGGGCGCACTTCGCCGTCGACGACCCACGGCTTCTGGCGGATCGTCCCCATCGCCACGATCCCGCTTTCGCCGGGATTGATGATCGGGGTGCCGGCATCCATCCCGAACACACCGATGTTGGTGATCGTGATCGTGCCGCCCTGCTGGTCGGCCGGGGTCGTCTTGCCCTCGCGGGCCGTGACGGTCAGCTTCTCCAGGGCCCGCGCAAGTCCGCGCATGTTGAGGTCCTGCGCGTCCTTGATGTTCGGGACGAGCAGGCCTCGCGGCGTCGCCGCCGCGATGCCGAGGTTGACGTAGTTGCGCACCCGGATCTCGGCGGTGCCGTCTTCCTTGTCGACCCAGGCGGCGTTGACCATGGGTGTCCGCCGCGAGGCCCAGACGACGGCGCGCGCGACGATCAGCAGTGGCGAGATCTTGACGTCCGCGAAATCCGGCGAGGTCTTGAGCCGCTTGACGAGCTCCATCGTGCGGGTCGCGTCGACGTCGGTCCACACCGATACATGCGGAGCCGTATACGCCGAGCGCACCATCGCCGAGGACGTCGCCTTGCGCACACCCTTGACCGGGATCGTCTCCTCGCGGTGGTCGTCCTCACGCTCGGCGACCTCGACACGGGGCTCGGGTGCGACCGGGATCGTCTGCTCACGCTGGGCGGGCGCCGCCGGAGTCGCGATGTTGCGGAAGACGCTGGCCTGCTCGGCGTGGCGGACGACGTCGTCGCGCGTCACTTCGCCGGCCGGACCGCTGGGGCTGACTTCGGAGAGGGTGACACCCAGGTCGCGGGCGAGCTTGCGGACGGGCGGCTTGGCCACGACCCCGACCGAGGCCTTCACCGTCTCGGCGCGTTCGGCCGGGCGTTTGCGGCGCGACGTCGGGGCTTCCGCGGTGCCGTAGCCCACGAGCACGGCGCCACCGGCCTCGGCCTCCGCCGGCTTCTCGCCATGCTGCGAGTCGCCGACCACGGCATCCGTCGTCTCGGCCCCGCCGGCGATCGTGATGATCGCCGTGCCGACGGTGACCGTCTCACCCTCGGGCGCGAGCAGTTCACCGACCGTGCCGGCGAATGGAGACGGCAGCTCGACGAGCGACTTGGCTGTCTCGATCTCGACGAGCACGTCGTTGACCTCGACCGCATCGCCCGGAGCCACCCGCCACTGGACGATCTCCGCCTCGGTGAGGCCTTCGCCGACGTCCGGCAACCGGAAGGTCTGTTCGCTCATGTGGTTCTCCTCGGTCGATCATTCACGAGACTGCGTTCCGGCGACGAGACTGCGCGCGCCACCCGCAGTCTCGTCGCGCACGCGCAGTCTCGCGGGTGGAGCGTGTGGGCGGGCATGTCAGTAGGCGAGGGCGCGGTCGACGGCCTCGAGGATGCGGTCGACATCCGGCAGGAAGACGCCCTCGAGCTTCGCGGGCGGGAACGGCACATCGAAGCCCGATACCCGCAGCACCGGGGCTTCGAGGGCGAAGTACGCCCGTTCCATCACGGTCGCCGCGACCTCGGAACCGAGCGACGTGAAACCCGGGGCCTCCTGCGCGTAGACCATCCGACCCGTGCGCCGCACCGAGTCGAGGATCGGACCGTAGTCCACCGGCGAGAGCGAGCGCAGGTCGATGACTTCGCAGGACGTCCCCTCGCTCTCGGCGAGCGCGGCGGCCTGCAGCAGCATCGTCACCATGGCGCCGTGGCCCACGAGCGTGACATCGGTGCCCCGACGGACGACGCGCGATGCGTGCAGCGGAACAGCGCGCTGGGTCGTGTCGACCTCGCCCTTCATCCAGTACTTCGCCTTGGGCTCGAGGAAGATCACCGGGTCGGGCGAGGTGATCGCATCCTGGATCATCCAGTACGCATCGTTCGGCGTCGAGGGCGAGACGACCCGCAGCCCCGGCGTGTGGGTGAAGTAGGCCTCGGGGCTCTCCTGGTGGTGCTCGATCGCGCCGATATGGCCGCCGTACGGGATGCGGATGACAATCGGCATCTGCAGAGCACCCTCGTGGCGATTCGTGATCTTGGCGAGCTGCGAGGTGATCTGGTCGAACGCCGGGAAGACGAACCCGTCGAACTGGATCTCGACGACCGAACGGAAACCGGCCATCGCGAGTCCGATCGCGGTGCCGACGATGCCCGATTCGGCCAGCGGGCTGTCGAGCACGCGCCGGTCGCCGAACTCCGCCTGCAGTCCTTCCGTCACGCGGAACACGCCGCCGAGCCGGCCGATGTCCTCGCCCATGAGCAGCACGTGATCGTCGGCGGTCATCGCCGCGCGCAGCCCGGCATTGAGCGCTTTCGCGAACGGCATCACGACGGGCCCGCTCATGCGGCTCCCCCCTCGAACGTGGACTCGTAGTCCGACAACCAGCGCTGCTGCTCCGCGAGGAGCGGGTGGAACTCGCTGTAGACGTGCGCGAACATGTCAGAGGCTTCCAGCCCGCCGAGCTCGTTGGTGCGCACGCGCACATCGTCGGCGTAGGCCTGAGCCTCGGCATCCACCTCGTCGAAGAATGTGGATGCCGCCCCCTTCGCCTCGAGGTAGGTCCGCAGGCGCGCGATCGGATCGCGGCGGGCCCACGACTGCTCCTCATCGGACGTGCGGTACTTCGTCGGGTCGTCGCTCGTCGTGTGCGCGCCCATCCGGTACGTGAGGGCCTCGATCGCCTGCGGGCCCCCGCCCGCACGCGCCTCGTCGAGCGCGAGCTTGCTGACGGCGTAGCTGGCCAGCACGTCGTTGCCGTCGACGAGGGTCGAGGGCATGCCGTACCCGGCGGCGCGCTGGTGCAGCGGTCCACGAGCCTGCGTGGCGACGGGGACCGAGATCGCCCAGTGGTTGTTCTGGAGGAAGAACACCTGGGGCGTGCGGTAGCTGTTCGCGAAGACCATGGCTTCGTGCACGTCGCCCTGACTCGAGGCGCCGTCGCCGTAATAGACGATGACGGCGGCGTCGGAGTCGGGATCACCGGTGCCGCTGCGCCCGTCGAAAGTGAGCCCCATTCCGTAGCCGGTGGCGTGCAGGGTCTGCGACCCGAGGACCAACGTGTAGATGTGGGTGTTGCCGTTCTTCGGATCGGTCGGATCCCAGCCGCCGTGCGTGAGCCCACGCATGACGCGGATGATGTCGATCGGATCGACACCCCGCGTCGTGGCGACGACGTGCTCGCGATACGACGGGAAGATGTGGTCCTGCGGGCGCGTCGCGCGCACCGAGCCGACCTGCGCGGCCTCTTGCCCGAACGACGGCGGCCAGAGGGCCAACTGGCCCTGGCGCTGCAGGTTCGTGGCTTGGCGGTCGAAGGCGCGGACCGTCACCATGTCACGGTAGAAAGTCTGCAGATCGTCGTCGCCGAGGGCGTCGATCAGCGGCAAGAAGCGCTCCGCTGCAGGGCTGGGGGCGAACGTCCCGTCCGCCGCCAGGACGCGCACGAGGGCAGGGTCGTCAGGCGGGGTCATGCGTTCACGCTACCGCGCAGGGCATGCGCGGCTCTGCATGAGTTCGACAATGGATGCTGTGATCCGCCGTCCTCGGTCTACAGTCGCGTGGCCGCGGCGACCTCGACCACGCGGTCGAGGGATTCTTCTTCGCCGATCGAGATCCGCACGCCGTCGCCCGCGAACGGGCGGACGATCAGGTCTGCCGCCTCGAACGCGGCTGCGACCTCGAGCGCACGGTCTCCCGCGGGAAGCCAAACGAAGTTGCCCTGCGCGACCGGGACGTCCCAGCCGACCTCGCGGAGGCGCGCGGCCAGGCGATCACGACGATCGGTGAGAACGCGCACACGCTCGAGCACGTCGGCGTCGGCGTCGAGGCTCGCGAGGGCGGCCGCTTCGGCGCCCGCCGTGACCGATAGGGGAATCCCGGTGGTCCCCGCCGCGGCGAGGATGCGAGGGTCCCCCACCGCGTAGCCGACGCGCAGGCCCGCCAGACCGTACGCCTTGGAGAACGTGCGGAGCACGACGACGTTCGGATGCCCCGCCGCCAGAATCCGTGCGCCGTCCACGGCGTCGGGATCGGTGACGAACTCCGCGTAGGCCTCATCGAGGACGACGAGCACGTCAGCGGGCACGCGCGTGAGGAACGCCTCGAAGCCGGCCTGTGTGACGATCGGGCCGGTCGGGTTGTTCGGACTGCAGACGATGATCATGCGGGTGCGGTCGGTGACGGCATCCGCCATCGCGTCGAGGTCGTGCCCGCCCGCCACGGTGTTCGGCACTGGGACCGGCGTGGCGTCGGCGACGATCGCGAGGCCCGGGTACGCCTCGAAGGAGCGCCAGGAGAAGAGCAGCTCATCACCGGGACCGCATGTCGCGTGGGCGAGCTGGTAGAGGATCGAGACCGAGCCGGCGGCGATGTGCACGGCATCGTCCGCGACACCGAAGCGCTCGGCCAGGCGCGCGCGCAGGCGCGGCGACGACGCGTCGGGATAGCGGTGGAAACCGGCCGCAGCCTGCATCGCCGCGACGACGCCCGGAAGCGGCTCGAACGGGTTCTCATTGCTCGAGAGCTTGAAGGCCTCTGCCCCGGCCTGCTTGCCCTGCTTATAGGCGGGATGCGCGGCGATCGCGGGACGGATACGGACGGGGAAGTCGGTCACGCGTCGATTCTACGAGCGCAATGTTTCACCCGGAATGCGACGAGTGCTCTCCCCCGCGGTCGCGCGACCGGAGAGCTCGGTGTCCCAGCAGCTCGTCGAGATCACTGATTCCCTCCGCGCACACTCCGTGGGAGACTGACGCATCATGCGATTCATCATCCGCGTCGTCGTCAACGCCTTCGCCATCTGGGTGGTCACTCTGATCACCGCTCTCGAGGTGGACGTCATTCCGTTCGCCCCCGGGGACACCCTGCAACTCGTGCTGACGTTGCTCGTGGTGGCCGCGATCTTCGCGGTCGTGAACACGATCATCGGGACGGTGATCAAGGTCCTCGCATTCCCGCTGTACATCCTGACGCTGGGGCTGATCTCGCTCGTGATCAACGGGCTGCTGCTGTGGATCACCGCCTGGTTCACGGCATCCTGGAACTGGGGTCTGCGCGTCGAGGACTTCTGGCTCGGCGTGGTCGCCGCCCTTCTGATCTCGCTGATCAACTGGGTGTTCGGCATCATCCTGCGCCCGCAGACCTCCCGCCGCGACCGCTGACTCAGCTCGGCCGTGTCGCGCCGTACGTCGTGACCTGCACGGACACGGCCTGACCGAGTCCCTCGAACAGCGACCGCACCGGAGTCATGCGTGGATCGCTCGATCGATCCAGCAGGGCCGCCGTCTCGACGTACCGCGTGAGAGCGTGGGGCTGCATCGGCATTTCGCCGTCGACGAGGGATGCCGCGCTCGTCCGCCCGGCGACGAAGCTATCGGCCGATCCGACCGCAGCGGGATGGCCCCCGGCGGCGAGCGCCGACACGGGGTCGTCGCCGTGACGGATGTCGACACTCAGGGTGCCCGGGCCCACGGCTACCTGTACCGGATCGCCGAGGGTCACCAGCGCCGGCACCTCATAGACGCCGGATGTCGCGACATGGGAGGCGACCATGGCGCCCTGGGAATGTCCGGCAAGGTGCACGGTGTCACCCGGATGCGCGCCGGCCGCCTCCAACGCCGCCATCGTCGCGTCGTACGAGGCCGAGCGCGACCCCGTGTACAGCTCGACATTGGACTGCATGTCCCAGGGTTCGTCCGCATCGGCGCCGATCTGGGTGCCCGCGACGTAGGCGACGAACTGGGTCGACCCGTCCGCCATCGTGTATTTCTCGACGCGCACGCGTGCGTCATCGCGCGGGATGCGGGTGGCCATATCGGCGAGTCCGGTCGGCGCCGTGCCGCGAGTCGATGTGAGCGGAGTCACCGTGACCGGGCGCGGATCGCCGCGGAGCGGCGTCGCGGCGACCGCCCCCCGGCCGACGCCGTCGATCGCGATCGTGCCGAGCAATGCCACGGCACTCCCCACGAGGCCCGCCGCCTGGCGCAGACTCCAGCCGGGCATGAGATAGCCGAACGCACCCACCGAGCCTCCGAGCTGTGCGACGACTCCCTCGCGATGTCCGACGACCCAACCGGCGACCTCACCCGCGGCCCGAGCGGCGGCATCCGGGTGCGCCGCGATGAGCTGTCCCGAGAGCGCCGCCAGCACCGCGACCCGCGCCGAATCGTCAGACGAGCGGGCGACCTCGATCTGAATCCACAGCTCGACCAGGTCGTAGGTCTCGGCCATCGACCTCACGCCACCGGCGAGGGATGCCGCCTGCGCGCCGGCCGCGGTGACCTCCGCCGTCGGCACGAACGCCCAGACATCTGCATCGCGGAGCACTCCGGCCAGCTCACTCAGCCGAGAGCGGAGCACGTCGCAGTCGTCCGCCAGGACCGCCAGCCGCGCGGCCGCGTCGCGGAGATGGTCCGTGTCGACGGCGATGATGCCGCCGCTGCGGATCTCGAGATCGTCGGTCAGCGACACGAGGCCCCCGCGATCGACAGCCGGTGGAGAGCGGCGACATCATCGTCGGCGAGATCGAGGAGCACCGCGATCCGATCGAACGTCGCACACAGTTCCTCGACCGCCGCGCGATAGTCGTCGGCGGCGCGCGCCCGCCAGCCGGTGTCGGCGCGGAGTGCGCGCGCCCGGCCCCGCAGGTCGGCGGCATCCGCACGGGCGTCGTCGAGGAGCCGACGTGCGTGCGCGAGCGCGATCGGGGAGGGGATGCAGGCGTCTGAGCCCATCCACCCAGGCTGGCGGGGTCGCGCGCCCGAGGGACGCCCGCGAGGGCATTCCGTGGACAACTTCCGCTCGCGGCCCCTTGGGGAGGAGGATCGGGCCTCGCGAGGACCTGTCGTGGGGACCACAATAGGGACCGTGCCCCGCACCCTCTCCCCCTTCCGCGTGGTGTTCGTCTGCACGGGCAACATCTGTCGCTCGCCGATGGCCGAAGTCGTCTTCCGCGGATTCGCCGAGCGCTCAGGGCTGGGCGACCTGGTCACGTCGACGAGCGCCGGCACGGGCGACTGGCACGTGGGAGAGCGTGCCGACGGTCGCACGCTCGACGCGCTCGCGCGCCTGGGCTACGACGGCACACGGCATCGCGCTCGTCAGTTCTCGCTCGAGGATTTCGACCGCAACGATCTGATCGTCGCTCTCGACCGGTCGCACGAGCGGATCCTGGCGAGCTGGGCACGCACCCCGGCCGACACCGACAAGCTCGCACTGCTCCTGTCGTTCGACGCCGCGGCCGGAGGGAATCTCGACGTCCCCGACCCCTACTACGCCGGCCCGCCGATGTTCGACGAGGTGCTCGGTATGATCGAAAGCGCGAGCCGGGCGCTCTTCCGGCAGCTCGAACCGGCCCTCCGGCCGGCTTCTCCCTGAGTCTCCACGTCCGAGCGCCCGCCACCCCGATCGGAGCTTCGTGACCTCTCTGCCGCCCCAGCCCCTCAGCCCTCTCGACGGTCGCTACCGCGCCGCCGTCTCAGGGCTCGCCGACTACCTGTCCGAAGCGGGCCTCAACCGCGCCCGCGTCGAGGTCGAGGTCGAGTGGATCATCGTCCTCACCGACCGGTCGCTGTTCGGCTCGACGCCGTTGACGGATGCCGACAAGGACACCCTCCGCGCCCTGTACCGCGACTTCGGTCAGGCCGAGATCGACTGGCTGGCCGAGAAGGAAGCCGTCACCCGGCACGACGTGAAGGCCATCGAGTACCTCGTGCGTGACCGCTTGTCATCGCTCGGGCTCGATCACCTCGCCGAACTCACGCACTTCGCCTGCACGAGCGAGGACATCAACTCCGCGTCGTACGCGCTCACCGTCCGACGCGCCGTCGAAGAGGTCTGGCTGCCGAAGCTCCGCGCCGTGATCGCCGCGATCGGCGAGCTGGCGCAGCAGCACCGCGATGCCGCGATGCTCTCGCGGACGCACGGTCAGCCCGCGACGCCCTCGACGATGGGCAAGGAGCTCGCGGTCTTCGCCTGGCGCCTCGAACGCGTCGCCGCGCAGATCGACGGCGGGGAGTACTTCGCGAAGTTCTCCGGCGCGACGGGCACCTGGTCGGCGCACCTCGCCGCCGCCCCCGATGTGGATTGGCCGGAGCTCTCCCGCACCTTCATCGAGGGTCTCGGGATCGACTTCAACATCCTCACGACTCAGATCGAATCGCACGACTGGCAGGTCGAGTTGTATGACCGCGCCCGCCACGCGGGCGGCATCCTGCACAACCTCGCGACCGACATCTGGACCTACATCGCGATGGGGTTCTTCGCGCAGATCCCGGTCGCCGGCGCGACGGGGTCCTCGACCATGCCGCACAAGATCAACCCGATCCGGTTCGAGAACGCCGAAGCGAACTTCGAGATCTCCGGCGGTCTTTTCCAGACCCTGTCTCAGACTCTCGTCACGTCGCGCATGCAGCGCGACCTGACCGACTCGACGACGCAGCGCAACATCGGCGTCGCGTTCGGGCACTCGCTGCTCGCGCTCGACAACCTCCAGCGCGGGCTGACCGAGATCTCCCTCCGTCGCGACGTGCTGCTGGCCGACCTCGACGCGAACTGGGAAGTGCTCGCCGAGGCGATCCAGACCGTGGTGCGCGCGGAGATCGTCGCCGGTCGCTCGCAGATCACCGACCCGTACGCACTGCTGAAGGAGCTCACGCGCGGCCGTCGTGTCGGCGGACCCGAACTCGCGGAGTTCGTGCAGGGACTGGACATCGGCGACGAAGCCAAGGAGCGCCTGATCGCGCTGACTCCCGCGAGCTACATCGGCGTGGCCGACTCCCTCGTCGACGAGCTGTAGCCCCCGGCATCCACCCCCGCGAGACGCGAGCGAGCGACGGTCAGTGGGCCGAAGGGCGCGAGTCGTCGTCCTTCGGGTGCAGCACGGGCTGATCGATCTGCTTGGTGACCTGGGCGGGATCGACCGCCAGCATCAGCAGCGCGATCATCACGAGCGTCGCGATGAACGAGATGCCGGCGACCACGAGGGCGACGACGACGACGTGCGCGCGCTGATCTTCGGTGAGGTCCTGGAAGAAGCCCATCGACACCAGCGCGATGATTCCGCCGAACAGGGCCGCCGCGAAGGCGAAACCCAGCAGCTGCACAGGCTTCATGAGGTCGCGCCGGGTGGGTCGCTGCTCGCTCATGCGGACTCTCCTACAGGTCGATCGGTGGCGGGTGCGACGGATGCCGCCGGCTCGCGGCGCGGAGAGAACCCCGCGATCCCGAGGAACACGGCCACGATCGCGGCGTACGCACCGAAGATGCCGACGGCGATGACGATGCCGGTCAGCGTGAACGATCCGGCCGCGTCGATGACGTAGTCGAGGCGGTACGCCGGATTGACGATGAGCAGCCCGATGCCGAGCGCGATCGTGAAGATGCCGATGAGGACCGAGTCCCGCGCTTCCGGCACGCCGGTGCGACGTCCATGGATGCCGAACGCCACCTCCGCGATGCCGGTCGCGAGCGCCCAGGTGATCACGAGGACGAAGAACAGGGTGGTCGAGCGGATGCCAGGGAGTCCGCCGATCATGCCGGCGAGCATCGTGAGCACTCCGAGGAGCACGGGCAGGGCGCGGCGTCCGCGCGGGTAAGCGAGTCCGGCACCGATCAACAGCACGAGGGCGGTTGCGATCGCCCATCCGCTGAAGACCGCGAGGCCGACCTCGGCCGAGTGATCCGCCGAGAAGGTGACCATGATCGCCGCGACGGCGGCGAAGAGGGCGCGACCGAGCTGCACATGGCGCACGGCAAACGTGCGGGCGGGGTTCTCGGACACTCCCCCAGTCTATTCCGCGCCGCACCGGTCACCGACTGCGCGGGTTCGGCGAGACAGGGGCGGGATTACCCGGCGGCCTTCTTCACCAGGGCGCGCAACGTGGCCTCGACCGCGGGGGTGACCTCGATCACGGCGAAGGACGTCGCCCACATCTCGCCGTCGTCGAGGAGCGCGTCCTCCTGGAACCCGACGGTGCCGTAACGGGCCTCGAACTTCTCCGCCGGCTGGTAGAACACGACGACCTTGCCGTCGCGGGCGTACGACGGGAACCCGTACCAGGTCTTGTGCTGAAGATCGGGGGCCTCATCGATCACGATGCGGTGCAACGCCGTCGCGACTTCCTTGTCGGTGCCGGTCAGCGCGTCGATGGCCTCGACGCAGGCTTCCGCTTCTTTCGCGAGCTTCGCCGCACCCTTCAGGCCTTTCGTGGACCGCAGCTCGTCGGCCCGCTGCTTCATCGCGGCGCGTTCGTCGTCGCTGAAGCCGCTTTTCGTGTCACCCATGTGTGCTCCTTTGTCTGGACTAGCCCCGCAGCGCCTCGATGACCCGCAGTACGTCGAGGGTGCGTTGCTGGTCGGGCCTGGCGTCGACCTCGCCGCGCACGAGCTCCGCGAACCGACCCACCTCGTACGCCATGTTGTTGTCGGCGCCGTCGATGCGACGCTCGACCGTCGTGCCATCGAGTCGCGTCAGGACCACGTGCCGCGGCTGGGTGATCTCGTCGATCGTGAGCGTGCCGGTCTCGCCCTGGATCTCGTTGGGGCGTGAGGAGAATCCGATCTTCGAGAAGGCGAGCTGCGCGACCATGCCCGGGTAGGTGAGCGTCGCGGCCCCGGCGCCGTCGGCACCCGTCGCGATCTCGACGAGGCCGCCCGCAACGCTCGACGGCGTGCCGAACAGGTCGATGAGAGCCGACAGCGGGTAGACCCCGAGATCGAAGGCCGCGCCGCCGGCGAGTGCTGGATCGAAGATGTTGGGGGTCGCGCCGGCGAGCACCAGGTCATAGCGCGCCGAGCGCTGGCACTGCGCGAATGCGACGAGGCGAACGGTACCGACCTCCGGCAGGAGCTCGCGGACGGCCGCCATACCCGGGTCGTAAACGTTGCGCATGCCCTCGAAGATGATCACGCCGCGTGCGGATGCGGCATCCACCAACGCCGTGAACTCGGCCGAGGTCGGCGTCGCGGGCTTCTCGAGGAAAACGTGCACGCCCGCCTCGATCGCCCGGTGCGCCTGCGCGCCGTGCGCGCCGTTGGGAGACCCGACGTAGACAGCGTCGATGCGGCCGGAGGCCAGCAGCGCATCGAGGTCGTCGGAGGCCTCCGCAACGCCGGTCTTGTCGGCGAAGGCGCGCCCGCGCGCGAGGTCCCGCGAGAAGACGACATCGACGCGGATGCCGTCGTTCTGCCGGACGGCGTCGATGAAGCGCTCGGTGATGGCGCTCGTTCCGATCGTGGCAAGTCTGATCACGCTGCAACGATAGGCCACGACGGCACGCGCGCGAGGGAATGCATCCGTCGCGGGCACGGTTGTCTCTCGGCATGGCTGAGCAGATGAAGGCACTCGTGTACCGCGACTTCGGTGGCAATGACCGCTTCGAGATCGCGCAGGTCGACCGACCGCACATCGGCCCCGACACGCTGGTCGTGCGGGTCGTCGCCGCGGGCATCAATCCCGTCGACTACAAGGTGCGCGAGGGGTACCTGCGCGGCGCGATCGACACGGTCCTTCCGGCCGTCCCGGGCTGGGATGTCGCCGGCATCGTCGAGCAGACCGGGCTCGACACCCCCGAGTTCGCCGTGGGCGACGCCGTCCTCGCCTACGCCCGCGCGGATGTCGTTCAGCACGGCTCCCTGGCCGAATTCATGCCGGTGCCGGTGCGCACCGCGACGACCAAGCCCGAGGGGCTGTCGTTCACCGACGCGGCGGCGCTGCCGCTCACGGGACTCACGGCGCTGCAGACGCTCGAACGTCTGGCGGTCGGCGAGGGCGACACCGTGCTCATCCACGGCGCGGCCGGCGGCGTCGGCTCATTCGGCGTGCAGCTGGCGCGCCTCCGGGGCGCTACGGTCGTGGGCACGGCATCTCCCCGCAACCACGACTACCTCCGCAACCTCGGCGCCACCCCGATCCCCTACGGCGACGGGCTGGTGGCCGCTGCCCTCGAGGTCGCGCCGGACGGCTTCGACGTCATCATCGACTTCGCCGGCGGCACCTCGCTCGACGCGACGCCGGAGCTCCTCGCCGAGGGCGGGCGCGTCGCGTCGATCGCCGATGCGCGGGCGCGGACCGAGTTCGGCGGCCACTACATCTGGGTGCGGCCGGATGCCGACCAGCTCGCCGAGCTTGCCCGACTCACGGCGGCCGGAGACCTGCGGGTCGAGATCGCCGCGACCTATGCCCTCGATGAGGGCGCGGCCGCCTACGCCCAACTCGAAGAGGGGCATACGCGCGGCAAGATCGTCGTCACGATCTGACGCGGCGGCGCGTGCCCTCGTTACGACGCGCGTAGGCGGCGGCGCTCTGGCTCGACAGCGCCAGGAGGATCAACACATCCAGCGCGAGCGAGTAGAGCGTCCCCCCGAAGGCCAGCTGTCCGTCATGGGTCAGCCACGACGCGAACGCCCACGTGATGTCGATGACGGCGATGATCATCACGAGCACCCGGGGCAGGTTGCGGCCGGCGTAGATGAGGAACGCGAAAACGAGCTGGATCACGACGATCACCGCGATCGCCGCAGCCGCGGACGAGCGGGCCGTGTCGTCCCCCTCGGGCAGGGGTGTGACGGAGAGGATCCCGGCGCGCTGCAGCACGGAATCGGATCCCGTCCACGCCATGATCAGCGCGAAGCCGCCGACGAGCGCTCGCAGGAGGACGAGCGCGGCACCGGTCGTGATGGTCACCGGGCGCCGCATCGCGGGGTCGTGCCGCGGGGGGCCAGGAGCGCCCAGAAGACGACCGCGAACAGCGCGCCCCACCATCCGACGACAAAGGTCTCCGTGAAACTGAGAACCGCGAGCCACAGCGCGGCGAGCCCGGCGACCACGAAGAAGAACCAGTCGAGGGCGGCGCCTCGCGAGTACCGCTTCGCATCGGCCATCTGCGTCAGCCTTCGCCGAGGAACTCGATCGCGGCGGCGCGGAAGACGCGAGAGCCGGGGGCGTTGAAGTGATGCCGGTCGGGGATCTCGACGAACCGGCCCTGCGGGCACGCCGCCGCCAGGGTCTTGGACCCCTCGATGATGGCGTCGAGCGACCCGGTCGCGAACATCACGGGCTGTTGCGGCGCGCGCGCGGGATCGGGGTCGACCGTGCGCGAGGCCCGCAGCCCTCCGGCGATCGCCAACAACGCCCGGAGGTCGTTGCCCGGAACCCGTTCGGTCAACCGGATGTAGTTCTGTGTGACCGGGTCGGTGACCTCGGTGCCGTCCTCGACATAGGCGCGCACCTGATCGATGTCGAGACGGGCGAGCGGAATGCCGTCGGGGACCCCACCGAGCACCGCCTTCGGGATACGGGTGGCGATGTCCTGCAGCACTTCCCACCCGACGCGTGCACCCAGGGAGTAGCCGACGTAGAACGCCTCGTCGACCAGGTAGGTGTCGAGCATGGTTTCGACGTCGCCGGCGAGCTGGCGCAGGTCGTAATCGCCCGGCTCGTGCGGCTTGTCGCTGGCGCCGTGCCCACGTTGATCGAGCGCGAGCACCCGGTAGCCGGCGCGCAAGAGGTCCCGTACCCACCCGGTGCTCACCCAGTTGTCGCGCGTCGACGAGGCGAACCCGTGCACGGTCACGACGACCGGATCAGCCTCGTCTCCCCAGGAATACGTCGCGACGCGATGCCCGTCGCCCACCATGATGTACTGCGGGTCGGGCATCTCGGTCAACTGCTGCAGCGGGGAGCTCACTCCTCGATTCTGCCGCGTTCGCCAGTCCTCGGCATCCTCAGTCCTGGACGCTGATCTCTTTCCAGAAGGCGACGTATCCGCTGAAGTCCTTGCCGACCCGCTCGAACGCGGTCGGATACGGATGCGGGTACGCCCACGCGCGATCCTTCAGGACCTTCTCGCGGTCGGCGACCGAGTAGTACTGGCACTCGCCCTTCCAGGGACATGTGTAGGGCGTCGGGCTTTCGCTCAGCAGGTCCCAGGCGACGCTCGCGGGCGGGAAGTACCAATTCCCCTCGATCGAGATGAGGTCGTCCTTGTCCGCCTCAGCCACCACGGTGTCACCCAGCATTGCGCGCATGTGCGCCTCCTTTGTCCTCCCCCAGCGTGTCGTGCGGCGCCCGGGGAGGCAAGGGCCTTGCGCGCGTCAGCGCGCGTCGCTGCGTCGCCGGGGCTGTCCCGAGCGTCGCCGGGGCAGGATGCGGATGAGGTGTCCGCGCTGGCTCGCTCCGTGCTGCTGCGGCAGGGTGATCGGCTGCGTCACGATCGCGTCGACGACCATCGAACCGTCGGTCGGTCCGACGACGGGGATGGGCGTCGTCAGGGTGACCTCGGCCGGGTTGACCGGCAGGAGTGCGAGCTTGCGGTGTGCGGCCAGGTAGGCGGGGACGAGGATCAGCACGGCGCCGAACCAGGCCAGCGGGTTCGACCAGGCGACTCCCGCGAAGCCGAAGAGGGACCCCAGCACGAGCGCGGCGACCACGCGCATGACGAGTTCGACGACACCGGTGACCGTCGGGATCATCGCGTCACCCAGACCCTGCAGGGTGCCGCGGAGCACGAAGAGCACACCGAGGGCGCTGTAGCTGACGCCGTTGATGATGAGCATGAGGTGCGCGAGATCGACCACCTCATCGGCGGCATCGCCCACGAAGATGCGCACGACGGGGGCGCCAAAGGCGACGAGGAGCGCGCCGAGGATCACCGCGCCGGCGATCGCCATCCACACGGCCTGCACGACGCCGCGGCGGATGCGGTCGGGGCGTCCACCGCCGTGGTTCTGGGCAACGAACATCGAGACGGCAAGGCCCAGCGACATCAAGAGCGCCACGGCGAGACCGTCGACGCGGCTCGCGGCCGTGTAAGCAGCCACGGCGTCGGACCCGAGACGGTTGAGCGCGACCTGCACCGTGAGGGTGCCGATCGCGATGATGGATGCCTGGAACCCCATCGGCAGGCCGAGGCGCAGGTGCTCGCGCAGCTCCGCGCGGGTGACGTGGAAGTCGGCACGCGTGATCCACAGGACGCGGACGCGACGACGCACGTACTCCAGGCACAGCAGTACCGAGACCGCCTGCGAGAGCACGGTCGCCAGCGCCGCGCCGCCGACCCCCCACTCGAGCGGGCCGACCATGAGGACGACCAGCACGACGTTCAGGATGCACGCGATCGTCAGGAACACGAGTGGCGTGCGGGAGTCGCCGATCGCGCGGATGATCGCCGACAGGTAATTGAAGAACATCATCGTGCCCGCGCCGAGGAAGCTGATCTGCGCGAACACGGTCGCGTCGGCGAGCAGCTCGGGCGGCGTCTGGAGGAGCTGAAGAAGGGGCTCCGCGATCAGCGGGGCACCGACCGTGAGGACCACGCTGACGATCGCCGTGAGGATCGTGCCGGCCGCGACCGACCGCCGCACGGCGGCGTCATCGCGGGCGCCGAAGGCCTGCGCCGTCGGAATGGCGAAACCGCTCGTCATTCCCCACGCGAAGCCGAGCAACAAGAAGAGCAGGGCGCCCGTCGCACCGACGGCAGCGAGCGCATCGACACCGAGCCACCGGCCCACGACGATCGCGTCGGCCACGTGGTACAGCTGCTGGATGACGTTGCCGATCAACAGCGGCACGGCGAACATGAGGATGACGCGCCAAGGGCTGCCGGTAGTGAGGTTCTTGGCCATGCGCGTGCCTTCGTGCGTTCGTGGGTGGAAATCGAATCGATTCGAGACGAAGTTTCCATTATCGCACACGATCAGCACGCGTCACCAGCGGAGATCAGGGATTCGGGCGGTCGTCCAGCGTCAGTTGCAGCAGGGCGAGGTCGAGCCAGCGGCCGAACTTCATCCCCACCTGGGGCATCGTGCCGATGCGCGCGAAGCCGAGCTTCTCGTGCAGGCGGAGTGATCCGGTGTTGCCGGCCTCGATCGCCCCCACCATGACGTGGATGCCGGTTTCTCGCGCCCGTGCGATCGCGGCGCGCAGCAGCGCTTCACCGATCCCACGTCCCCGCTGGTCCCCGCGAACGTACACGGAGTGCTCGGCCGTGTGACGGTATCCGTCGTGCGGACGCCAGGGGCCGAACGACGCGTATCCGAGCACGTCATCGGCGGGATCCACCGCGACCAGCACCGGGTACCCGGACGTCTGACGCCCCTCGATCCAGGCGACGCGATCGGCGGCATCCACCTTCTGCTCGTTCCAGATCGCCGTCGTGTGCGCGACGGCGTCGTTGTAGATCTCGGCGATGCCCCCGGCATCCGCCGCCACGGCGTCGCGGATCGGCGAGGTCACGAGCCGTCGCGCAGGTCGTCCAGGCGGCGCTCGGCGAGCGAGATCTCGTCGAACCGTGCGACGCACGCCTCACCCATCGGCGCTTGCGAGAGGAACCCGACGCGCAGCGGCGCGCTTCCTTCCGGCAACCGGAACAGCCGCACGAAATCCCAGTGGATGCCGTCCGTCGAGGCGTGGAACGCACATGCCGGGCCGACGCGCGCGACCCGCAGGTACACGTGGGCGTCATCGACCGGCGCGCTGTTGACGTCGTCCGAGAAACGATCGGTGACGACGCTGACGACCATCGGCTGCCCCTGCGGCGAGTACTCGAAGCAGAGCTTCGCCCAGTGGTCCTCGTCGCTCCACAGTGCCAGCGCGCCGGCGTCGAACGTCGTCCGTTCGCCCGGCACCTGCACCCGGGCCGAGAGGATGAAGTCGTCCGCCGGTGCGGCGAAGACGAGCGCCGTCGCGGCATGCTGCTGCGGCCCGCCGAGCGAGTCGTTGCTCCAGTCGACACCCGGCGCCGCCGTGAGTTCGAGGATGTCGGCCGCGAACGTGGCCACGCCGGGGCCGTTCGTCCACGACAGGGCGGGCAGGCCGGGGAGCTGCAGAGTCATGTGTCCACGCTATCGCCGGAGCTCATGGTCGTGGCGGCCGGCCGGACAGCGGCGTCAGGCGCGCAGCGGGACCGCCACATCCGAGCCACCCTCGGCGGTGATCCGCGCACCCATCTGCACGAGCTGCGGCGACGGCGAGAAGCCGCCGGCGAAAATCGCCTGCCCTTGACCGAACACCGGCGACCGGTTCAGCAGCTCCGAAGGGATGAACCCGAACGCGTCAGCCAGGGCTGTCAGGTCGTTCGGGGCGTTCATGCGCATGAGCGCGACGTTGTCGCACTGCGACAGCGCGTTGGGGTGCACTTTCGACGGACGCTGCGTCGACAGCACGAGCCACAACCCGTACTTGCGTCCCTCCGCCGCGATCTGCACGATCCGGTCCGTCAGGAGGCGATCGACCGGGGTCACCGGGTCCGGGTTGCACAGGTTGTGCGCTTCGTCGATGACGATGAGCCGCGGGCGCCGCTGATCGCGGTTCTCCCACAGGCGGTCGAGCACGGCCAACGCGACGGCCTTGAACTCGCCGGGTTCGCGGAAGCTCCCGAGATCGAGGACTGTCGCGTCGTGCTCTTCCTCGATGATGTCGCAGGCATCCTGACCGCCCCAGGCCCACACATCCCACTCCGCGATGCCCAGGTTCTCCAGCCGCATCGCGAAACGACGTCGATCCGCGTCGGTCCCGCTGTTGATCCACGCGGGAAAGTCCTCCCGCGTGGGCGCGTCGCGTCGCAGGTCTTCACTGACCCGCAGCGACGCGTTGAAGCCTTCCGGATCCGCCACGGGATCGAGCTGCATGATCGCGGCCCGGGTCCGCATCGGCAGATCGATGAAACGGACCTGGAGAGGTTCGTCCCCATCGGGCCCGAGGACGCGCACGGAGCGCTCCGCCCACTGCTGCGCGACGGCGGCATCCGTCTCCGGCCGCACCTCGCCCAGTCGGACGAAGTCCGAGTTGGGATCGAAGATCACGACCGGCAGCTGCGTGGCGTTCATCAACTGCTCGAGCACCACGCCCAGGGCGTAGGTCTTGCCGGAGCCGCTCTGCCCGCACCAGAAGGTGTGTCGGTTGAACTTGGTGGGCAGCAGCTCGGCCGGCGCGCCGGAATCGACCTGGGTCCCGATGGTGAGTCGTGTATCCACGATCGGTACCGTAGGGGGTTTCGTGACGTCGCGACCGTCAGAGCGCCCCTGAGTGCCGCTCGAGGATTCCTTTCACTCGGGCCAGGCCACCCCCGAGATTGCGGCGCACCGCGTCGGCGATCATGGGCTCGACGAGGCGCATCAGCCCGCTCGGCTCGGCCTCGATCGTCGCCGCCACGGTGCACGCGGCATCCATGCAGGTGATCTCGATGCGCAGGGTCGTCTCCATCGGGCCCGACGTGCTGGCGACCGTCAGTCCGGTCGGCGGCACGAACCTTTCGATCCGCCACTCGAAGGTGACCTCGCGCCCGACCGCCAGCATCCGGGTGCGAAGTGTGCTGCCCGCTTCTATCGGCTCGGGCGAGGTGAGCTCTTCGGAAATGACCGACGAGTCCCACTCGACGCGATTGCGGGGGTCGCCGAGGTACGCGAACACGTCAGCCTGAGGTCGGTCGATCGCAATGGACTCGGTCACCGTGATCATGCGGCGCCCTCTTGAGCTGCTGCGATGATCGCGCGCAGGTGCGCGCGCAGAGTCGCCGCACGGTCGGTGAACTCCCGCTGGTGGGCGACGTAGGTCGCCTTGCCCTCGGGCGTCTCGATGGGCACCGGCGTGTACCCCCACTCGACGAGGTCGTACGGCGAGGCCCGCATGTCGAGTTCGCGGATGTCCCGCGCGAGCTCGAAGCAGTCGAGCAGCAGGTCGCCGGGAACGAGCGGGCCGAGCTTCACGGCCCACTTGTAGAGGTCCATGTTCGCGTGCAGGCACCCGGGCTGCTCGGTTGCGGACTGCTGCGCGCGGCTCAGCTCACGCCGGTTGAGGGGCACGGCGTCGGGGGTGAAGAACCGGTAGGCGTCGAAGTGCGTGCAGGTGAGGGGATGCGCGTCGACGACCGCATCCGTTCCTTCCCGCCCGAGACGCAACGGCACGGGATGCCGGTGCTCTGCCTCGCGGTAGACCATCGCCCATTCGTGGAGTCCGAAGCATCCGTACTGGGCACGGGCGTCGGACGTCGCGCGCAGGATGTTTCCGATGCCGGCGAGCATGAGGCGCTTGTCAGCGACGAAGCTGGCCGTGTCGACGACAAGGTCGTCGCCGTCTGAGCGGTACCAGCGCCACTCGGCCCGCGGGGTGTCGGCGGCCTCCCGCAACGCCACTCCGACACCCGGATGCCAGCGCCGCAGGATCGCCGGCTTGTACGAGTAGTACGTGTAGAGGAAGTCGTCGACCGGATGCGTCTGACCTCGCGATGCACGGGCTCGCCGCCCCTCGGTCAGCGCATCGGCTCGGGCGTGGTGTCGCTCTTCGAGCGGGCGCCACTCGCTGATCGCGAGAGCGGAATCGATGGTGAGCACGCATCGAGGATACGTCCGATGCGTGCTCACATCCTCGCGAGCGTGCGCCGCAGGAAGGTGTCGTTGAACGCATCCCTCTCTTCGGAGAGATCGCGGTCTTGGGCCCACCGGTGCACGCCGAAGCACAGCCCGATGGCGGTGCTGTCGGCGCGCAAGCGCACCCGCGCGGCGTCGTCGGCGGCGTAAGCCGACAGGGTGGCGTCGGCGGTGGCGTCGTCCGTGAAGTAGCCAACGGCGGCGAACTCCCAGGCGGCGGGAGCGATGAGCGCCTCCCCGAAGTCGATGACGCCGATCTCGCCGCCCGCATCGAGGATGTTCTCCTCGTGGATATTCGTCGCGGGCGACCACCGGGACACGGCATCCGTCAACGGCGCGCTCGCGTCGGGCGAGCGTGCCGCGCGCGCGATTCTGGGTGCGACGCCGCGGTGAGCCTGCACAATGGCAGGATGAGTCGCCGCGCGAAGAAGCCAGCCGCCCACGTTCTCTGGGTCGTGGCTCTGCCGTTTGCGGTGTCGGGGATCATCCATCTGGTGCGACCCGGTGTGTTCACGCCGATCGTCCCGCGTCCGCTGCGGCGCTGGGATCGCACGCTCGTAGTGGCGTCGGGGCTCGTCGAGCTGGCGTGCGCCCTCGGTCTGGTCGCGCCCAAGACGCGTCAGCCCGCCGGGCGTGCCAGCGCGCTCGTGCTCGCCGCGATCTGGCCGGCGAACATCCAGATGAGCCTCGACCTCGGTCGCCGCGCGCTCCGCCGGCGCACCCCGCGAGCGTGGATCGCGTTCGTCGTCTCGATCGCGCGGCTACCGCTGCAGCTCACCCTCATCCGGCAGGCGCTGCGCGCGCGCTGATTCGGGATGGAGCGCAGTTATGTTCTATTTTGTGCCGAAATGGCAGTTCATTATCTCGTCGATATATGCTGGTCTTTCTGTATTGGCGATCGGCCCGACTGGGGGCGAGCTTGGACGATGCCTCCAGGCGTGAATATTTTCTTCGCGTCGAGGATTGCCATGAAAGAGTCGCAATCACCCACAGGGCCGCACCACCCGGTGTCGTTCTCCGGTGGCGAGCCGGTGCCGCGCGAAGCGGCGGACCTGGACCCCCACTGGAAAGACCTGTCGCTGATCGTCGAGCGCGCCGAGCAGAATCGTGCCGAGATGGCCCGCGTGCACGTCGACCGCGCAGAACTGTGCGCGGAGGCGCTGAACCTCGTCGCCCTCCGCACCGCGCAGCGGCACGCCGCACGCCCAGGACGCGAGATCGGCGACACGATTCCTCTGCGCGAAGTGATGGCCGAACTCGCCTGTGCGCTCCGCGTCGGCGATCCTCGACGCCGGGATGCCACTCGATGAGGCCATCCGCCCCCACTACGAAGAGCTCGTCCTCACTCGCGCTGACGTCGCGGCGCCTGAACTCCGCGAGATCGCCCGGGTCATCGCGGCGCACCTCCAGCCCGACATCACCGAGCAGCGGCAACGCGATGCGCTCGCGCAACGGCAGGTGAAGACCTACGCCCTGCAAGACGGGCTGTCGCGGCTCCTCCTCGACGCCCCCGCGGCTCTCGTTCAGGGCATCTTCGAACGCGTGACCGATATGGCCGTCGCGCTGAATGACGCCGACACTGAGGGCGACGGGCTCGAGGGCGACGGGGCGGAAGGCGACGAGTCCGACCGCGAAGAGCGCGACGACCGGACCCTCGACCAACGCCGCGCCGACATCATGTGCGACCTGTTGCTCAGCGGCGCTCCCGCCGCCCACGGCGACAGTGGCCTCGCCGCCATCCGCGCCACCGTGCAGGTGACGATCCCGATCCTCACTCTCGCCGGCCTCGACGACGCGCCCGCGATCCTCGACGGTCATGGACCGATCGATGCGGAGACGGCCCGCATCCTCGCGGCGGCGGCCGAGTCGTGGCAGCGCGTCATGATTCACCCCGTCACCGCCGAGCCCCTCAGGCTCGACAACTACCCGCCGAGCAAGCGGCTTCGCCGCCTTCTCGATGCTCGTGACCGGTGCTGCCGGTGGCCCGGATGCCGTCGCCAGGCCCGCCGCAGTGACGCCGACCACACGATCGCCTTCTCCGAGGGCGGGAAGACCCACGCGGGCAATCTTGAGATCCTCTGTCGCCGACACCACCGGCTCAAGCACGCTTCGCCGTGGGTGATCGAACACCTCGGCGGCGGCACACTGCTGTTCACGTCGCCGACCCGGCGAAAATACCGAAACGATGCGCCACCCGTGCTCGAAGCAGTCACCGAACCGCCCTGGGCACGGCTCCTCGCGACACCCTACGATCCCGCCGACGGAGCGGGATTCTGAACCCGAGGCTATTCTGCATTGCATGCCCCGACCCCGCGCGCCGATGCGCGAGTTCACCCGAGGGATGGCCCTCCTGGGCGGCGGCTTCCGCTATTGGCGGCGACGCCCACGCCTGATGGCGCTCGGTCTGATTCCCGCCGCAATCGTCGCGACGGTGCTGCTGGTGGGCCTCGTCGCGCTCGCGTCGTCCGTCCCCGGCATCACGGTCGCCCTGACACCGTTCGCCGAGGGATGGCCGGGGCTCTGGGCGTCCGTCATCCGCATCGCCGTCGGCACCGCGCTGATCGGCGCAGCACTCGTGATCGTCGCGATTTCGTTCACCGCTCTGACCCTCTTCGTCGGGGAACCGTTCTACGAGCGCATCTGGCGAGCCGTCGAAGCCGACTTGGGCGAAGCGCCGCCGGCATCCGAGGGAGGATTCTGGCGGTCGCTCGCGGACAGTGCGGGACTCGTCTTCCGCGGAATCGGCGTCGCACTCTTCGCGGCTCTTCTCGGACTCATCCCCGGGGTCGGCGGGGTTCTTTCGGCCGTCACCGCCGTTTTCCTCACCGGCATGCTCCTCGCTGACGAGCTCGCCTCGCGCGCCCTGACGGCGCGGGGCCTCGTCGCGTCGCAGCGCCGCACACTCCTGCGACGCCACCGCCCGCTGACACTCGGGTTCGGCGTCGCGACGCAGCTGTGCTTCCTCGTGCCGGGCGGAGCCGTGGCGACCATGCCGGCCGCAGTCGCCGGTTCGACTCTGCTCGCACGCGAACTACTCCCGGCGACGGGTCAGCCCGCGGCCGCGTCGAAACAGAACACGTCGGCGTAGGCGGCTGCAGACTACGTGGAGAGATGTCTGCGGGCTACTCTTCCTTCATCTCGCTCAGCACCTCGAAGGGTGACTCGACGTCGCCGGTCCAGGCTTCAATACCCTCACGAACGGCGAGAGCGGCAACGACCAACGCGGCGACGGAGTCTGCCCACCACCAGCCGAACAGGCTGTTGAGGATCAGCCCGATGAAGACGGCGCCGGAGAGATAGACGCACAGCAGCAGCTGGCGTGCGTCGGCGAGGACGCTCTTTGATCCGAGCTCGCGTCCGGTGCGGATCTCGAACCAGGCCAGAAGCGGCATCACCAGCAGGCTGAGCGCGGTAATACCGATCCCGAGCGGGCTGTGTTCGGGTCCCTCTTGCGAGACGAGGCTGAGGATCGCGTCGATGGTGACGTAGGCGGCAAGGGCGAAGAACGCCAGCCCGATCGCGCGCACGGTGACCTTCTCCCACCGCTCGGGATCCTTCCGTGTGAACTGCCATGCGATCGCGACCGCCGAGAGCACCTCGACGACAGAATCGAGACCGAATCCGATCAGCGCCGCCGAGGACGCCAGCACACCGGCGGTGATGGCGACGATCGCCTCAATGACGTTGTACGTGATCGTGAACGCGACGATGAACCGCACCCGGCGGTGGAGCCGCTCTCGACGGTCGGGGGTAAGCGTGGTCATGCCGTGACCTCACAGCAGCCGGCGACAGCGCAAGACGGGTCCAGGCATGGGGCGTCCGCGTCGACGGCGAGAGCAACGTCGACGAGCGCGGTGAGCGCGGCTGTCAGGTGCGGGTCGGAGATCTCGTATCGGGTTTGCCGGCCCTCCGGCTCCGCGACGACGATCCCGCAATCCCGCAGACAGGTGAGGTGGTTCGAGACGTTCGACCGGGTCAACTCGAGGTCCCGCGCGAGCACCGCCGGGTAGGAGTGCCCCTCGAGCAACACCATCAGAATCCGCGATCGAGTCGGATCGGCCATCGCCCGGCCGAGCCGGTTCATTACATCGAGACGCGTCGTAATAGTCAGCATCCACTGATCATACAGTGGCCGCTGTACATAAAGCGCACTCGAAATGTCCACTTGGACATGCCGTGGACGACTCTCTTACGAAATGGACATCTTCCAGCGGTCCCTACATGACTACCTACTACCTGTAGGACTCGGTGCGACATGTCCATCCCGACCGCGCGACGCCACGACGCTCGGGGAGCGAAGATATCCACGCGGATTGCACCGCATCCGAGGACGAGTTGTCCATTCCGTTGAGCCCGCTGCACGCTGGGCGATTCCTGAGCGGTCAGCGGCGTGGCTCAGTGAGATGCACCCTGCCAACCGTTGAGCGCGTCGGAGCGTGCACGTTCGTGCGGGTGTCAGGGCTTCCACACCATCAGCACGACTATCGCGACCAGGCATATGGCTTGTGATGCCTGAGCTCACCGCGACGCGTGTGTAGCGCTGCTTCGGTTCCCGCCGTTCCGGGTGGAGGTATGTAGGGATGACGATCCCGAGCGTGAGCGCAACGGCGATCACATACAGGATGAGAGATCCCAGAACCCAGGGGGTGGTGATGGAGAGGTCATATTTCGGGTCGGCCATACCCATGACCCCGAATCCGGTGACAATCACCAGGAGGGACAGGTATGTCAGGCGGCCGAGGCTCTTGGCTGACGCGGTTGCGCGAGCGGTGTCTCCGGTGCGAAGCGCGCGCAGGCCGGATGCTGAACAGAAGGTCCAAGGGGATCTCCTTTGCTGAAGGGCTGCTTGTTACGCGGTTGCGGAGACGGTGTCGACGAGTTTGCCGTCGACGAGGTTGACGACACCGTGCATCCGGGGCAGGTGGACAAGATCGTGGGTGACGAGCAGCGTCGAGGTGTTCAACTCGTCGGTCAGGCGGAGGATGAGCTGGATGATGCTGGCGCCGCGTTCCTGGTCGAGGGCGCTGGTGGGTTCGTCAACGAGGAGCACGCTGGGGTCGTTCATCAGGGCGCGGGCGATGTTCACTCGCTGGCGTTGACCTCCGGAGAGCTGATGGGGTCGTTTGTCTCGGTGGTCGGTGAGTCCAACCGCATCGAGAAGCGTCTCGGCTCGTTTGCCGGCGTTGCCACGGTTTCGGCGGGAGTGGCGCGCGCCGAGCTCGTTCATGACGGACAGCTGCTCGAGCGCAGTCAGGGACGGGATGAGGTTGGGCTGCTGGAAAACGATGCCGATCTTGTTCCGGCGGGTCTCAGTCGCGTCGCCGGGGGTGAGGCGGGTGGCATCGACGTCGTCGATGATGACCTGCCCGGAGTCGGGGCGGATGAGGGTCGCGGCGACGGCGAGAAGGCTGGATTTTCCGGAGCCGCTGGGTCCGGTGATGCCGGTGACGGTTCCTGGGTGAGCGGTGAGGCTGACCTGGTTGACGGCGGTGACGCGATTGTCGCCGTCGGGGAAGGTGAGGGTGATGCTGTCGAGGCGGATCATCGGTTGCTCCCGAGGGCGGTGAGGGGGTCGGCGGAGGTCACGGAGCGGAGCGCGAATGCGGCTCCAGCGAGGCCGAGCGTGATCATGATCGCGCCGGGCAGCAGTGTCGTGAGTGGGTTCAGGAGGAACGGCAGGGCGGTACCGGCGAGCGCGCCAAAGAGGGTGACCAGTCCCAACCCGATTCCTATCCCCAGGAGCAAAACGATCAGCGCCTGACCCAGTGCGTCCCGGACCAGAGAGGACGTGCTTGCGCCGAGTGCTTTGAGCACTGCAATGTCGCCCTTGCGTTGCATGGTCCAGACGGTGAAGAACGCGCCGATGACCAGGCCAGAGATCCCGAACAGCATGGTGACCATCAGCAGAAGCGACCCGATCTCGGAGCGGAACGCGCTGAGCGCGGTCAACGACCCGACGACGGTGTGGGAGACGGTGGAGTTTGCGGTGTCTGTGGCCTCCCAGTCCGGCGACCCAGTGACAGCGAGGACCGTAGCGTAAGCGTCGGGGTTGCCGGTGGCTGCCGAGTAGGCCTGCCAGTCGGACAGGGTCATCTCCACCACGGGGGTGTGGCTGTACCAGGCATCACCAGCGATCGTTTCGACCGTGTAGGTGGTCCCCGCGATCGTCACGTCATCGCCGGTGGCGATGACGAGGTCTTTGGCTGCGGGAGCGGACAGACTCACCCGGCCGTCCTTAGAGGGGGCGGTGGCGTTGAAACCGGGCTGCACTCCGAAGATGGCGATCGCGATGCGGGCGTCGCCAGCCTCTGCCCGGGTCTGACTGATCCCGATGGGTTCTGCCGAGGTAACGCCAGCCGCGGTGTCCCAGGCAGTGGTCTGCTGTTCGCTGATGGTGGAGTCAGAGAAGCTTGCAGCCGCGCCGTCCGTGGTCGGAGCAGAGAATACGACCCGA
>FWWL01000348.1_pt1 | contig 130409 bp, 88 predicted proteins | sample 2228331 | NCBI WGS metagenome assembly FWWL01 (sample SAMEA103939775, study PRJEB20133) | metagenome | reverse complement strand
CCCCTGCGAAGAGAGAGGAGAGAACGAAGAAGGGGAAAGAGAGAGGATCTTTCCTCTTTCCTCTTTCCTCTTTCCTCTTTTCTCCGAAAGCACCCCTGCTCCGAAAGCCCCTCATCCCCTCTCCTTAACCCAGGGATGATTTTACCAGCAGGTACAAAGGTGGTAACAGCAAACATGCCGCCACCGTAATGGCAGCAAAAGACGAAATCAGCACTGCGGCGGCGGCACAATCTTTGGCAATTTTAGCGAGGTGATGGTACGTTTGCCCAAGGGTGAGATCGACCAATGACTCAATGGCAGTATTTAACAGTTCCATCGCCAAGACCGCCCCAATAGTCAGAGCAATAATAGAAATTTCTACCAAACTCAGTCGCAAAAAAACACCCAAAGCAATTGCCGTGGAACCAATCATCACATGGATCCGAAAATTGCGTTGGGTGTTGAAAGCATACTGCACGCCTTCCCAGGCATATTTAAAGCTAACAAAAAGATTACTGGCTATTGTCCAGGAAAATTCCCGTTTCATTTTGGCTGTATCGGGCGATCGCCCCCAAGAAGTATTGAATTGTGGCTGTGAGTCCTGATGTTTTGCGGCTGCTTCAACAGATGGCGCCGGGGAAAATCGCCATGTAAAAGGGACTTGCAAATCATCCCTACTATCTCCATTGTTGCTGGGAGATGAAATATCGCGTTGATCTAGGGTCATGGCTGAAAAAGCACCTCTATAGGTTATTGGCTCTATCTTAATTAACAACCCAGCCTAAACTCTGCTGTCAGTAGTATAAGTTTCCTGGGGACCGAAAACTGTCAAACCAACCGCCTGAAGCAAAATTTCTTGTTGCTCCAGCATCTCGGTCAAACTTTCTTCATCCGGGTGATCCCAGCCCAACAGGTGCAAAAAGCCATGAGCCGCTAACCAAGCCAATTCGGTGGTTAAAGAATGCCCTTGTTTTTCTGCTTGTCGCTGGGCAGTTTCCACGGAAATCACAATATCACCCAGATAAAGAGGAACTGCCGATATTAACTCATCCGGTTGAGGGCAGTTAACCTCTAAAGTCGCAAATGATAACACATCGGTGGGTTTATCTTGCTGACGGTACTGGCAATTTAGATGTTGAATTTCCGCATCGTCACTTAGACGTAACGTTAACTCATATCCCGACGCTTCGGGCAAATCCGCTCTCAGGCGATCGCACCAAATTTCTAACCAATTTTGCCAAGTTTCTAGATCGATAGTTTTGTCAGGAATTCTTGAAATTTTGGTTTCCCAGAAATTGTCCTGCACGTTAATTTCTACATTCATCGCGGGTTTTGTTACTCCTGCATCCTTTACCAGTACCGTCAAAGGTCGACTAGCGACCTAAATCACCGAGTTAAATAGGCAACCCCAACCAGAAATGCTAACAGACCAATGGTTGTTAGGGCAAAATGCTTTAAAGAGGTTCTGCCCTTGCGCACCATATTTCGCATCGCGAGTTTGACATAACTCGGTGGTGGTTCTTGGGTGCCGGAGTTTGCCTCTGTCCCAGGGGCAACGGTTTGATTTTCTACGGTATTTTCCGCAGAAGACGATGGTTGACTCATTAATCTCAATTGGGATAAAGGATAATTTGGTTGATTGTTGTTGGTTGTTGGTTGATTGTTGGTTGATTGTTGGAAAGTTGATTGTTGGAAAGTTGATTGTTGGAAAGTTGTTGATTGTTGGTGGTTGATTGTTGGTGGTTGTTGGTTGATTGTTGGTGGGTAGGGATTCTACTAGACAATTCTGACAAAATTCCCCTGAAAGCCCCCCTTAAACAGGGGGTTGGGGGAAACGAAATATTTATTTTGTTTTTGTTTATTTTGCTTTTTTGTCTATTGTTGGTGCTTCACAAACAACAAAGGACTAAGAACAAACAACCACCAACAAACAACCACCAACAAACAACCACCAACTTTCCAACAATTAATTATTTACAGCGATTTGATTTTCTTGACGGAGATAGGCTTCAATAAAATGATCTATTTCTCCATTCATTACATCAGTAATTGCGGTAGTCTCTACGCCGGTGCGGAGGTCTTTTACCAGTTGATAGGGATGAAAGACATAGTTACGAATTTGGTTGCCCCAAGCAGCTTCTACCATGTCGCCGCGAATTTCGGCAATTTCCGCTGCCCGTTGTTCTTGGGCAATGATTAATAACTTGGCTTTCAAGATGGCAAGAGCTTTTTCTTTGTTTTGCGACTGCGATCGCTCCTGAGAACAGCGCACCGCTAAACCTGTGGGTAAATGAACCACCCGCACAGCGGTTTCTACCTTGTTCACATTTTGCCCGCCTTTGCCTCCAGACCGGGAGGTGGTAATTTCCAAATCCTTATCAGGAATGTCTAACTGCACTTCCTGATCCAGAATGGGCATTACCTCTACCCCGGCGAAGCTAGTCTGTCTTTTGCCGTTGGCATTAAATGGCGAAATTCTCACCAGTCGATGGGTACCTTTTTCGCCCTTGAGATAGCCATAAGCATAACGCCCTTCTATTTCCAGAGTAGCGGACTTAATTCCCGCTTCATCCCCTTCGGAAATTTCCGTTAAATGCACTTTATAGCCCTGTTTTTCACCCCAACGGGTGTACATCCGCAGCAACATTTCTGCCCAATCCTGCGCATCGGTGCCTCCGGCGCCGGCATTAATGGTTAAAACTGCTCCTTTCTCGTCATAAAGACCAGAAAGTAACTGTTCCAACTCCCAGCGATCCAGTTCATGATTTAGCTGCGTAATATTGGCGTAGGCTTCACTCGCTAACGATTCATCGTTTTCTAGTTCCAGAAGTTCAAAAATCGCTTTTGTATCTTCTAAGCGATTTTTCCAGTCGTAATACTGCTCTAGATGTGACTTGAGGTCATTGAGTTCTTGCATCAACTGTTGAGCTTTGGCTTGGTCATCCCAAAAGTTGGACTGGGCTGCCAGCTGCTCTAAGTCGTGAATTTTTGCGTTTAAGGCGGGAATGTCAAAGATAGTCCTGGGTTTTCCCCAGGCGATTCGACAGGGTTTCCACTTCGCGTTTAATGTCTACCAATTCCATAAGCTTCAAGAAATCTAATGAACCTCGTTTGCCTTTATTATAAGGAATTTACCATGAGCGATCGCACCTAGCTGATTCAAAGACAAGAAAAAATTCTCTCTTCGGCGTCAGGGCGTCGGCGGGGGCGAAAGAATTTTTAGTTAGCTAATCATACGATCGCACATCCGTGCCGCGAAAGCGATCGCTCCTGGTGGTTTTGGAAATCAAAAGGACAAGGCCAAAACCTTGTCCTGCGATCGCACATCCGTGCCGCGAAAGCGATCGCTAATCACCGATTAATTACGAATTAATTGCGCGAATTAATCCCGACGACTCAACAAAATCAACAACCGCAGAATAAACACAAACAGGTTGATATAGGTTAAATACATCGACAACGCCGCACTGAGATACTGGCTATCGCGGTAAGTGCGAGGCAGAACATAAAAATCCACTACGGCACAACCACAAAACAACAGCACCCCAACGCCAGAAATCCCAATTTCTAACCAAGTGGGGGTGTAAATGCCAAAAAAGCTCAATAGCAATTGACCGACAAGCACCACCACCAGAGCAATTATCCCTAGTTGGATGGTTTGAGTCAAGGCCATGCCGTCTTCGTCAGAAATACTCGACCCAATTTGACGGGCGGCAATGAAAGTGACACCGCAACCCAAGGCGGCAATTCCTACCCCTTCAATACCTACCCCCTGGGTACTCAGGGCGACGTAAACTAGCCCGGACAAAGTGTAGCCGGACAGCAGGCTATAGGTGGCTAACAAAGGCAGGGCGACGCTATTGTTGGCTTTTTCGGCCACTCCACGCACGATGAAAAACAGCACCAACTCCAGAATTAACGCACCCCAAAAGGTGGTCATAAACATTCCCGGATTGGTTTGTAGCACATTCAAACCGCCATAAGTTCCCAGGGCAGTTAAAATTAGACCCCCGCCTAAAAATGGTAGGGCTTTGGCGATTACCTGGGGGCCGACCAGAGATTGCCCTCTGGCCTGTGCGATCGCTTCACGGAAATTACTGGTATTGCTCATATCCGTCTTCGATGGTTAATTGACATCTATGTATATTTTATATACTAGTTTATATACTAGACTTATTATCCGAAACTGGATCCTCTTTTAACCATATTATGATTATCCTTAGATGAAGGAGTAAGCGGTTTTGACACAATCAAATATGAATCAGCCTGAATTATTCGGCGCTCGCCCCTCGGAAGTTGTCCCGAAATTAGCCGCGATCGCCCTGAATAAAAAATTTGCTCAACTGTCAGTATTAGAAAACATTAATTTTCAAGTTGAAGCCAATGAATTTGTCTGTATTGTCGGGGCATCTGGTTGTGGAAAATCGACCTTACTGAATATTATTGCTGGATTGATGCCGCCCACTTCTGGACAAGTTTTAGTCGATGGCGAAATAGTTTTCGGGCCGGGGTCAGACCGAGGGATGATTTTTCAAAATTATTCCCTATTTCCTTGGTTAACCGTGGCAGATAATGTCGGTTTTGGTTTAGAATTGAGAAAAATATCTCCCGCTGAAAAAAAGGAGCGAATTAATTATTTTTTAGAGGTGGTAGGTTTAAGCAAATTTGCCCAAGCTTATCCCAAAGAACTGTCTGGAGGAATGAAACAAAGAGTGGCGATCGCCCGGTCTTTAGCCAATCAACCAGAAGTATTGCTAATGGATGAACCTTTTGGGGCATTAGATGCCCAAACCAAAGAACAAATGCAGCAATTTATGCTAGACCTTTGGCAGCAAACCCACACCACTATTTTAATGATTACTCATGATGTAGAAGAAGCCATATTTCTCTCCCAACGAATTTATGTAATGACGGCCAATCCCGGTAAAATTAAACAAGAAATTCCCATCAATTTACCTAGAGAGAGGGATTTAGAAGTCAAACTTTCCCCAGAATTTCTGGAAATTAAGAAACAAGTGATCCACTCGTTGCGCGAATCAAAGTAAAAAAAGTTAAGATTAGTTAATTTGGGTAAACTTTTGAGAAAAATGTGGTAAAAATCTGGTAATATGGTATAATCAAATCGACCGGAAATCAACCGGAAATCAGCCGGAAATCAACCGGGGTTGAATGTTTTTGAACCAAAATGATTCAGAGCAAGTACCAAGTAAAAAAGGCAGTAATTCCAGCAGCTGGGTTTGGCACCCGACTTTTTCCCGCCACCAAAGCGGTGAAAAAAGAACTGTTTCCTATTATAGACCAAAAAGGGCAAGCTAAACCCGTAATTTTAGCCCTGGTTGAAGAAATGATTGATGCGGGAATTGAGGAAATTGGCATTGTGGTACAACCGGGCGATCGCGCCATATTTGCGGATTTTTTTCACCAAACCCCAGAATATTTTGCTAAACTATCTCCGGAAAATCAAGCATATAGTCAATTAATCCAAGAAATAGGCGATCGCATCACCTTTTTGACCCAAGAAACCCAAGACGGATTTGGTCACTCCGTCTACTGTGCCAAAGACTGGGTAAATAACCAGCCGTTTTTGCTTTCTTTGGGGGATCATGTTTATCGCTCAGACACAGATATTTCTTGTGCGCGACAACTCTTAAATATTTATGAAGAAACCGGGACAAGTGTAGTGGGATTAACGGTGACACCCGCTGAAGAAATTCATCACTGTGGTTGTGTCGGGGGAACTTGGCAAGAGTCGAACACTTTATTATCGGTGACTGAACTTGCTGAAAAGCCAGATTTAGAATATGCCAGAAAAAACTTATCTATAGAAAAAATCCCTCAAGATTCATTTTTAACTATATTCGGTCTTTATGTATTAAACCCCAGAATTTTTGACTATTTAGAAGCGAATATTAACCAAAATATTCGGGAAAGGGGGGAATTTCAACTCACCTCTTGTTTAGAACAATTACGTCAAGAGTCAGGAATGCTGGGATATTTAGTCAAAGGACGGTGTTTTGATATCGGTAGACCTGATGCTTATCGGCAAACTTTAATTGATTTTCGTGATTAATTTTCGGGCTAGTTAAACTACCTATAAACCAGAACCGATAAACCCGGTTTCTTTTCTTGGGAAATTTGATTGGGATAAGTCAGCGATCGCACCCCTCCCAAAAGCGATCGCACCCCTCCCAAAAGCGATCACCCTTCAAAAAGCGATCGCCCTTCAAAAAGCGCTCGTCTACGAAAAAGCGCTCGTCCACTAAAAAAGCGATCGCCCTTACCCTAGTAACTCAATTACTTCTTTCAACACTTCAGTGAGTTCAGGTTTATGAGAACCGATTGTATCATTTGGCAAGTGTTTATGATGGGGGAAATTAGGTAAATCTGGAAAGTGGGGTGTGCTATCATAGCGAAAAATCAGGTAATTATTTCCGTCCTGAAAATGATAGCGGTAATCGAGAAACTCTAATTGATTATCTGCCAGGACAATCGCCTCATTCACTTCCAGCAAATATGTCTGACTAAAGCGCAGTCGAATTCTCAGATTAACCCGGTTTAGGGTCAAAAATTCCTCTTCATAACGTTCAACATAAACATGGTTACATCGTTGAATTGCTTGTTCAGTTCGCTCCAGGTAATCGGATAAAAGATTAGGCAGCATAATTTAGTTTTTGCTCTAGCTCTTCATGCAGTGCCAAGTAATGACGATAGTCATTTGCCCATTCTATAAATTGGGCATCATCTGACAACAAACCTCGATTATATTTGTCAAAGAATTCTTCAGAGTCCATTTTTTGCTCGTGTTCATACAAGCTCAGTCGCTTGGCTACTATCACTAAAGCGTCTAGTGGGGATGTATATTGAATAGTCTGTTTACGCATTTTTTTATTTGTCAACCGATGAATATAATCAAAGCGATTCTGATGTTTTATTATTATAACAAAAAAGCGAAAAGCCTAACGGCATAGCGACCCTTACCGCCCCCCCCTGAACTTAGAAACCGGGTTCCTCCGAGCACTTTCACAGTAGGGGCGTTCTCGCATTCGCCCCTACATATTCACTACAGAAACCCGGTTATTTCGGGGGGAAAAAAGCGCGATCGCCCACAAAAATGCGATCGCCCACCCAAAAACAGCCATTCGGTAGGGTGTGTTAGCGGGGAATTAACGGTTGCCGAAGTCGAGTAAATTTTATTCCCCGCGTAACGCACCGAAACAGGGTTTATGCTTGGCAATTTTGGTGCGTAGGGAGCGGAATTTGGGCGTGAGTAAATTATTTTGATCGATAATAGCCGCCTAACGCACCCTACCACGAAAGCGCACAAAAATGCGATCGCCCACCCAAAAACAGCCATTCGGTAGGGTGTGTTAGCGGGGAATTAACGGTTGCCGAAGACAAGTAAATTTTATTCCCCGCGTAACGCACCACAACAAGGTTTATTCTTGGCAATTTCGGTGCGTTACGGCGGGGTTTTGGCGTGAGTAAATTATTTTGATCAATAATCGCCGCCTAACGCACCCTACCACTGACTTGGGGACTCAGAAACCGGGTTTCTTTCTCGCTTTCACAGTAGGGGCGTTCTCCCATTCGCCCCTACATATTCACCACAGAAACCCGGTTTCTTTTCTTGGGAGAAATGAGCGATCGCATTTTCGGCAAAACAGGAGCGATCGCATTTGAGGAAAAGGGGAGCGATGAGGGAGGTGGTGTTAGCGGGGAAATCAATTAAGCCACAGTCAAGGAATTTTTTTTACCTGCGTAAAACACCGAATTCTCTGTGTAAATGTGGTGCGTTACGTCAGAATTTTAAATTGACTGATTAAGTTCAATAATTTATTTCCGACTAACGCACCCTACCACTAAATAAATTGAGGGCGATTGGATTAATTCAAGCCTGCCAACTTAAGGAATGCGCCGTAACGTAGGCCAAGGATCGATCTGGATATTGTTTTGAAGAACTGCAAAGTGTGTATGACGTCCTTGTGGTCCTGGAGGACGAACAAGTCCTGTATAACCTTCAACTCCGATAACGGTACCTGCGCCGATCGACTTTCCAACATAAAGCCCTGACGCAAAACTGTCGAAGTGAAGATAGCGAAATGTCTTGCCCAAGTAACTATTGTAAATATCAATGTATTTCCCACCATATTGATCGCTTCCCATGTATTTAATGGTGCCACTGGCAAGAGAATAAACATTGCGTGGAGAGCTTCCTTGCTGCACAGAGTCGATTGCCCAGTGCCCGGAACTTGGATGTTGGGTAATCACCCCTGGCTGATTGCCATACAGACGCTTCAAAAACTCTGTATTATTGTGAATCGGACCACCATTAGAAGGATTGCCACCTCCATCATTACTTCCTTCAGTCACATAAGCAGCAGCAACGTAACCAACAGTATTGCCAACCTTGACTTTATACCAGTCATTGCGACCATCATAAGAACCCCCCGTTACTTTTTCCAGAATCGTCAATTGAGTTCCATTTGGTAAGACACTAATTTGTGAGTCTCCGAGAGAAGGGCCAGTACGGAATTTCAAACCAATAGGAGAATTGACGTATCCCGTCTTGGTCGAATCACCTCCACTGTTAGGAAGGTTCAAATTCCACAGATGGTAAGGGTTCCAAGACATAGGAGTAGGGTGCATATAAATATGATTGCCATTAGCACCACCTGAATCTAAGGCACGTCCCGTAGCTTTATTGACAATCATATAAGCATCACCTACTTTTTGGAGCTTCCAAAGTTGGTAAGGATTGCTCTTTTGAGGATCGGGATGTGCATAAGGTAGTTTTCCGCCATCACCGCCACCATCTAAGGCTTTTCCTGTTGCTTTGTTGATGATGATGTAATCATCACCAACCTTCTCAAATCCCCATGAATGATAATCGTTACCGGGGTTGGGGGATGGATGTGGATAAACTGAATTATTGCTGCCACCTGAATCTAGGGCTTTGCCGGTTGCCTTGCTGACAACTGTCGAGAACTTCAAATTAGGAAAACGTTCTAGATTTCGGTCTCGCAACCACTCTGCTGAGGCAGATAAAGTTCGTTGACCACCACCATTAGTGCCTGTGTTAAAGATGGCCTTTCCACTAGAGGAATAAACAACCAGGTTTCCATCTCCTTGGATAGCAAAGTAAGCACCTGGATTACCTGCCGTGTCAGTTGCCCACACTGGTTTAGTACCATCATATAGAACAACATTACCATCCGTTTGAATTGAAAGCCGATTCGCTCCGGTGTTCTCGGTTCCAGTTGCCCAGATTGCTTTACCTTGGGGGCTGTACAGAACTAAATTACCATCTGACTGGAAGACAAACTTGTAACCTGTCGATGTCACCCATTCTTGACCTCGGCTAAAATTTAAATTATTTGCACCAGGTTTAAGACGGAAAGAAGATGGTTTTTGGTTATTAGAAGCAGTAACATCCACATAGTAACCAGCGACATAACCTGTTTGACCGTTCACTTCAACCTGATACCAATCATTCCGAGGTCCTGTCCCTGGGTTATAACTTCCTCCCGTCACTGATTTCAAAATCTTCAGTGATGTTCCCTTTGACAACTTACCGATAATACTCGCACCCACATAAGAATTATCGCGGAAATTTAAAGGCAAAGAGCCCACCTGAGAATTCACAACCCCCGACTGAATTGTAGATGAATTCGTTGAAGAATTAGAATTATTCGTTGAAGATGTAGAACCTGTCACTTGACCCGTGAAGAACTTTTCAATTCCCCGCGCTACCGCAGTCGCTGCTGTTTCAATATTGGTACGACTCATTCCTGGAGCATCAATAAATAAAGACTCAACCAGAACCGCAGGAATAGCAGTTGGTGCATTACGCAAAACCGAGAAATCTGCTTTCTTCGTACCCCGATTAGGAATTACACTATCAGGGAAAATAGCATCTAACTCGCTGTTAATGGCTTGGGCTAACTGAGCATCTTGAGCGGGGGCACTGGGATGAGAATAAACTTCATGCCCTTGAGCATTGCCATTAAAGGCATTTTGGTGCAGCGAAACAAAAATATCATGTCCCGCAGCCCGTTGACCAATTTGTGCGAGAGATAACGGTTCATCAAGCACTTTCACCTCAGCACCAAGCGATCGCAAATGATTAGCAATCAGATTTGCTTGATGCAGGTTTTCTGTTGCTTCTGTTGTTCCATTGCCACCAGCACCCGGATCGAATTCGGCATTAGTAATTCCATGACCGGGATCTAAGATAATTTTCTTTCCAGCCAAAGTCTTTGGTATTTGAGTCGCAGTCGTAGTGAAGTTGGCCGTTAAAATATTGCCAGTTCCTTGTTCTGGTGCTTGGGAATTCAAAGTTGCACTAGGATTACTATAGAAACTCTCAAACATCCCCTTAAGGAAACCTGAGAAAGAAGCACTCTGTACATTCCCAAAAGCGTTCAAGAAATTATTCAGGGCTGCTTGCTTAACTTGGTCTTGACTGGGCTGAGTGGGTGTTTCTGGCTGAGAGGAATTTTCTGGTTGGGGATTTGGGTCATTTCCTGGTAAATAAATCACCTGACCCACAGGTAATTGGGACGCTTCTGCACTGGTAAATGCTGTAGTTCCTGCTGCGTCTTTAGTAATTTCCGTCCACCGGGATCCATTGCCTAACTCCCGTTGGGCAATTCCCCAAAGAGTATCGCCGGATTTCATTTGATAACTGTAATTAACCTCCCGTTCCATCGGGGTAACTTTCCCCTCGCCACTCCAAGTAATCGGAACCACTTGTAACTCAGGATTATATTCTTCTGGTTTGGTTGCTTTAGCCAGAGGAATTGCTGCCGCCATATTTAGCAGTCCTGACCCGGTTTCCAAGTCTGGATTCGGTGTTTTCAAATCGGTGGCAGTTGATTTAAGAATATCAATCACTTGACGATAATTTAACTCAGGATTTGCTGCCCAAATTTGAGATGCAGCCCCTGTGACTTTGGCAGTGGCTACAGAAGTGCCAATCATTGTCCCAACACCATCGCCCACGGTGGACATGACGGGATTTTCTAAGGTGCCACCATCGGCAACAATATCTAAACCTTTGCCGTAGCTGGAATATTCGGCGCGATCGAACCCTTTCCAGGCAGAAGTTTGACCATTGATTTGTTCCGCAGACCCTACGGTAATAATATTGTCAAATTGTTGAGAAGCTTGCCCCAACGCGGACATCACCCCGCCATCATTTCCTGCTGCCACAGCAACCAAAACATTGTTTTGACGGGCATATTCTAAGGCAGCCATTTCTAAAGGCGTAAACTCATAACGAGTCGTGACATTTCCATCCGCATCAACCTGAGTTAAATCCATGCTGAGATTAACCACGGCATTGGGTTGACCAGACTCTCGCGCTGCATCCACAAATTCAACTAAAGACTCAGCCCATTTCCCAGAACCAACAGCCTGTCCTGCCCAAATTGGCGCTTGATTATTAATGCCATCAATGCCAATGTCATTATCTTGTTTAGCGGCAATAATTCCTAAAACATGGGTGCCATGTTCGTTGCCTTCTCCTGATGCTAAAGTTGGGTCATTATCGCCATTAACTTTATCATTGCCCCAGGTAATCCGCGAATAGTCAATATCAGGATTATTGTTACTAAAGCCAGTATCAATGACGCCGATTAATGGCTGATTTTCTTTGGATAGGTTGGCAGCGGATGGGTTGTCGGCTGCGTTATTGGATAGGTTGGCAGCGGATGGGTTGTCGGCTGTTTCATCCTTTGCATTATTATCCGCTGCCAAATCATCGGCATCATCAACTAATTCATCCGCTGCCAAATCATCGGCATCATCAACTAATTCATCCGTGGCCAAATCATCAGCATCATCAGTTAATTCATCCGCTGCGAAATCATCGGCATCATCAGTTAATTCATCCGCTGCCAAATCATCGGCATCATCAGTTAATTCATCCGCTGCCAAATCATCAGCATCATCAGTGATTTCATCCGCTGCTAAATCATCATCTGCGGCTAAATCAGGCGCAATATAAGCCTTCACATATTCTACCAAAGCCTGACCTAAATCAGTGCCGCGCCAATCCTTACCCTCGGCTACCACATCATCCATTAAAGCAGCTTTAGCCTTAGCACCGCGCACTTGCAGAATAAGATCGTTATAGTCCCCGTCTGTGCCTCGATCTACTCGTAAATCTTCCCAAGCAAAGGCACTGCCATCCCCAGTAATATCGGCAATTTGCCCTACATGATAAGCATCATCCGGGTTCGCAGTTGCTAAAGAAAATAACGGACGTAATGCCCCACCCGCATTGGGATTATCTAATACTTGTTGCACCGTTCCATTGGGCACTAACATCAGGAAAAATTCATCACCGGGATTCATGGTGAAAGTCTTCACCCCTTGATAGGAACCTTGGGTGTAATTCCGTTCTCCTAAATGTCCAGTAAATCGCCCCGCTTCGATGCGATCGTCGATGACAATATAACCCTGTTCAGAATTAGAAATTGCCCGCAATGCCGCTTCCCGAATAAACTCAGGGGACTGAGGATTAATCTCGGTCATCCCGGACATACTAACGATCGCCACTTGTCCTTTATATGCCCCACCATCAAATAGGAAATCTATCCCTACTTGGCCACTAGAATCAACCTTAAACACCCCAATGTCAAAATCGGGTTTAAGGTTCATAAAATCAGTTGTTGCCTCATTTGTGACATTTGTGACATTTATGTCCTCATCTGTGTCATCAGTAATAGATGAGTCTTCTGTTGTGTCGTCATCTGTGCGATCGGCAGCGGATAGGTTATCTGCTGTGTCGTCATCAGATAAATCGGCAGCGGATAGGTTATCTGCTGTGTCGTCATCAGATAAATCGGCAGCGGATAGGTTATCTGCTGTTTCGCTATCCGATAAGTTGGCAGCGGATAGGTTATCTGCTGTGTCGTTATCCGATGAGTTGGCAGCGGATAGGTTATCTGCGGTGTCGTTATCCGATAGGTTGGCAGCGGATAGGTTATCTGTTGTTTCGTTATCAGATAAGTTGGCAGCGGATAGGTTGTCTGCTGTGTCGTCATCCGATGAGTTGGCAGCGGATGAGTTATCTGTTGTATCCTCATCATCTATATCGGATAAGTTGGCAGCGGATGAGTTGTCTGCTGTTTCCTCATCATCTATATCGGATAAGTTGGCAGCGGATGAGTTATCTGCTGTTTCCTCATCATCTATATCGGATAAGTTGGCAGCGGATAGGTTATCTGCTGTGTCATCAGATAGGTTGGCAGCGGATAGGTTATCTGTTGTGTTATCCGTTATCCCATCCGTTGCCAGCACTTCATCCGTTGCCAACACTTCATCCGTTGCCAAAGCATCATCCGTTGCATCATCCGTTGTATCATCCGTTGCTTCATCCGTTGCCACACCAGGATTAATCAGCGGATCGCCTTCTATATCTTCCAGTACCGAACTGCTATCTGAACTTAAAGGTTCCTTGGTCAAAGGATCGGTATCATTCTCAACCATTTCGTCCTCTGCTTCATCCGCAGAACTCGACCCAGGCAAGTCATCCGACCCACTGCTGCCCAGGTCTGAGACTCCACTCTCCGGGATATCTTCGCCAAAGAAGCTGTCGGGAATCACATCATCTTCCGAACCATATCCAGGATTTCCTGTCTGATTGGATAGAGGGTCATTTTGATTAATCCCATCTAACAGCGGATCCGTGCCGAAAGTCTGCTCAAAAAGGCTGGTGGTATAGGTCTTATCCTCAAGTAAAGGCATGGTAGTACCCCTGAATTATGTAGAAACTGGGTTTTTCGTCGATTGGGTGGCGGAAATCGAGATGCTGACCTTTGTTTACCCGGTTTCTGCTTTCCCACTGTTCTAAAACCTGCTTAATTTCTACGATCGCCTATTTTTTTGAAAAGATCCAGGTCACTTGCGGATCAGTAAATCTCCGTAGGTAAATATTACTAAAATTCAAGTTTTTCTCCAAATGACCGTCAAGAGTGACGCCAATAATTTGCCTAAAAACCTAGATGTAGCGTTTAAATAATTTAAACTACTATATATAGCGTAAAAACTTGCTTGATTTTGGTAAATTTGACCCGCATTTACTGAGCCGTTTTTGGCCAAATCTGATCCGCGACTCCCGCCGCACTCCGGGTGTACTGATCCATTTTTTGCCCCATCTGATCCGTCGGCTGCTGCCCATTTTTGATTAATAACATTAATTGGCAAAAAAATTGCTAAAATATTTTCTATATTAAAAAAATAAAATTTTTTAAAATTTATTAAATTTTTACTTTATATATCGCAAAAAATATACAAAAAGTTGCTAAAAAATCATCAATTTTATTTTTTCGTTATTAGCAAAAAAAGAAAAAAATGCCTAAAAATTAGGTTTTTTTAGGGAAAATAGGCTATTTTTGATAGTTTTACTATGTTTTAGCTGGCAATATTAGCTTTAATTAAACTTTTGATATTTTTTATCGTAAGTCTAAGATTTTCCCCGGCTATTATCTTTATAATTTACCTAAATTTCCGAAAATATATTTGATTTTTCCTAAAAATCAAGATTTCCTGACAAATCAGTGCTTTTTTGTTAATTATCAATTATCGGCTATCAGCTATATTTTATCATTTAGTTATTAAAAAATGAGCAATACCCCCATCTTCTGCGGTAAGCGAAAAGCCTAACGGCATGGCGACCCTTACCGCCCCCCCTGAACTTAGAAACCGGGTTTCTTTTCTCGGTTCCTAGGGGCGAATGGCCATATAGCCTGACGGCATGGGCTCCGCAAGGACGCCCCTACATATTTACAACAGAAAACCGGTTTCTTTTCTTGATTGGAGACACAGAAACCGGTTTTCTTTTTGTAAGATACTTGCTTGTTGTGTTTCTTTATATTATACTACCCATTAAATCGCCTATCTATGGGATGCGCGATCGCTTATCTGGGAAAGCAAAATCGCTCCCTTGGCAAACACCGTAAACCTGGTTTATCTTGTTAGGTGAAAAACGCGGTAAGCGGACGCCATGAGCGAATAAAAATATAAACCTATATAAACCTAGATCTGTTCGTGCTACAGAGTGAATAGTCCGCATCAAACTAAATCAAACTAAGTCAAACTAAAAATAATCAGATGAGTGCAGAAATTATTTGCATCGGCACCGAACTACTTTTAGGTGATATTCTCAACAGCAATGCTCAGTTTTTAGCCCAACAACTCGCAAAACTGGGGATTAGTCATTACTATCAAACGGTGGTGGGCGATAACCCAGAAAGAATCAAGCAAGTGTTAAATATTGCCTGCGATCGCTCCCAAATTCTCATCCTCACTGGGGGACTGGGGCCAACTCCCGATGACCTGACTCACGAAACCCTGGCGGACTTTTTTGGGGTCGGGATGGTAGAAAAGCCAGAAATTATTGCGGATATTACCGAAAAATTTGCCGCACGGGGGCGCATCATGGTAGACAGCAACCGCAAACAAGCCTTAATTCCCCAGGGGGCAGAGATTTTAACCAATTCCACCGGGACTGCACCGGGGATTATCTGGCAACCACGCCCAAATCTAACCATTCTCACCTTTCCGGGAGTGCCTAGCGAAATGCAGCAAATGTGGCGTGATGTAGCGGTGCCCTATTTGAAAAGTCAGGGATGGGGTGAAAAAATTCTCTACAGTCGGACTCTGCGATTTTGGGGTATTGGCGAATCGACCTTAGCGGAAAAAGTTCGCCCTTTTTTTGATTTAACCAATCCCACCGTCGCCCCTTACGCCAGTAAAGGTCAGGTGACATTACGCCTTTCCAGTTTAGCCTCATCTGCCGCTGCTGCCCAAGAAGCGATCGCCCCGGTAGAAGCCCAGATTAAAGCGATCGCTGGTTTAGACTATTTCGGCGCTGATGACGACTCCCTCGCTTCCGTAGTCGGTCAACTGCTGAAACAAAACGGGCAAACCTTAGCCGTTGCCGAGTCTTGCACCGGCGGTGGATTAGGTCAAATGCTCACCGCCGTTCCCGGCAGTTCGGATTACTTTCTCGGTGGCGTCATTTCTTATCATAATTCCGTCAAAACATCTCTATTAGGGGTCGATCCCGAAGATTTAAACACCTTGGGTGCGGTCAGCGACAAAGTTGCCCAACAGATGGCCAAAGGAGTTCGCGCCGCTTTGGGCGCCAGTTGGGGACTCAGCATTACGGGGATTGCGGGGCCGGGAGGTGGTACAGAAACCAAGCCCGTGGGACTGGTTTATCTGGGTCTGGCTGGACCCAATGGCGAGGTAGAAAGTTTTGCCCAGCAGTTTAGCCCCCGACATGGACGGGATTTCCTCCGCCATTTGAGTATATGTACTGCCCTAGACTTGCTCAGAAGAAAAATGTTAAGTGTTGCTTAATATTTTGGTTCACTTTTGTGAAAACGCTATATATATGTATTTTACCGAATTAAAGGACTATATATAGAGTTTTTGGGCGGTTAAACCTCCCGGCAAGCGCCGGTTTTTGGCAATTTCTGTCCTTGCTTATTTCGGGAGTAATTGGTTATGATCGAAGAAAGTAAAGAGAGTTTCTGTGCGATCGGGATCTATTCCTAGCTGTTTCAGAACAGGATCCGCAGAACTCGCGGCTGCACTCAAGGAGCTGTCTTTTAAATGGACTTTATAGATCAGGTAATCGAAAAACTTAAAGAAATTGCTCGCAAAGTGATTTCGTCATTACTCGGCCAAGAGCCCGAACCGGAACCGGAACTGATTCCCATTCCCGTCGATCGCCCATTACGTCGTCGGTAGTCAAGATGGCTCAAGGAAGCGATGGTCAAAACTGGTTGAGTCTTTTGGTGCTGCATGGCCCGAACCTAAACCTTTTAGGGAAAAGAGAACCGGGCGTCTATGGTTTGGCTAGTCTCGATGCCATTAACCAATTACTTGAAGTAGAAGCGCAACGGTTACAAGTGAAGGTTTCGCCTTTGCAGTCCAACCATGAAGGGGTTTTGGTGGATGCAATTCATAGCGCCCAAGGCCAACACCAGGGAATTTTAATTAATCCTGGGGCTTATACTCATACCAGTGTAGCCATTCGAGATGCGATCGCTGGTGTAGCCATTCCCACCGTAGAAGTTCATTTGAGTAACGTTTACCGTCGGGAAGAGTTTCGACATCATTCATATATCGCACCTGTGGCGATCGGTCAAATCAGCGGCTTTGGCCCAGATAGCTATCGTCTGGGTTTGTTCGCATTGGTGCATTATCTTCGCTCGACGCAAGACGCTTAATGTCGGTCTAAGAGCATATCACATCAAGAATAGTTTTTGATAAATTTGCCTAAATTTATCACCCAGTCAGACGGGCAAACAACTCTAATGTTAACAATCATGTAAGGATCCGGCCTATCGTCGGATCCTTATTTGTCATTAGTCCAGAATGTCATTTGTCCTTTGGTAAGTTTTTGGCAAATTAGATAACAGATAACATATAACAATACCCAATTATTTTTAAATTTTGATGATTGGATATATTTAATTGATTGATGAGTTGAGTCAAAGGAATATTTTGACTTGACTTGACTTGACTTAAACGTGGGAGAAAAAAAACTAAGACTTTAAGATATAATTTGTGTTATACTGGACTTAATTGCCGCAAGGGGTGAAGTAGTAAATGAATTATCAAGATTTATTAAAAATTAATTTAAGCGGTAGATTTTTTGGGAAAATTCAGTGATAGCTTACTCATTATTAAACCGATTTAGAGGAACTTTTGTCGGAGTGGCGCTTGCCGAAAATCAGATGGGTTGTGTGGAGCGAAGCGAGCGCAATTCTCAAATAATGAACGCTAGTGCTTACAGCTTAATTCGCTCTGGAGGAATAAATTTACAGCATTGGCACCACTGTATTCCCCAAAAAAGTGGAGCAATATCCTTAGAAGCAGGATTGGTCGCTTTGCTGCCCATAATTTTGTTTTACCATGAAGATGAATATTGGCTATTTCAGCAGCTAAAAAAGGCGATCGCTCATTGGCCAGAACTTGATTCCCACGCATCTGATATAATGGTATTCGCTTGGGCGATCGCTCACGCAATTACCAAAAAAAATGACTCAGAAAGTATGATTTCCTCCATCCAGAAACGGCTGGAAAATGCGGAAAATGCGGAAAATATTTACGATTTCATCGGCGAAAAGTTGCCAAAAATAAATCGCATCTGCGCCGCATCTGTCAGTTGGGAAACGGCGCTGTCTCAGTTAAAAATGGACAGCCACCCTGACTCGGCGGCCATTTACCTCGCTCTTTATTGCTTCCTGTCTACTCCAGAGCATTTTCAGCTTTCCATCCAGCGTGCTGCCCGTAGTCAACCCCAGCCTCTTCTCACCACGCTTCTCACCGCTGCATTATCTGGGGCTTATAATAGTCATGCGGGAATTCCGATGACTGGGCAACTAACTGAGTCAAACCAGACGCTTCTACAAAGTAGAATTATCGAACAAATTACCGTGGCCGATCGCCTATATGCGACTTGGTTAGGTCTTTATCATGTAGTAGAGAATATGGAAAAAAGCCGATTCCAGCCGCAGATGGTGGTAGTAACAGCTCCTCATCTGTTGGTTCCGCGTTCTGATTAACGGATCATCTTTGCTTGCTGCATCTATAATGGAGCCAATGTGAGTTTGGTCTTTGGCTCTCAAGGTCTGATAGTCTCGAACTGCCGCCCCCATGAAAAATATTCAGTCACTCACTAAAACCGTTGAAAAATGGCGGCAAGGTTGCTCCGCACAGCGCAGGCAAAAGCCTCCCAGTGAATCCCGGACAAACCATGCCGAACCTTTGACCACATCCCTTCAAGATCGGAGCAAGATCAACTTGTGGCTTTTACAATTGTCTCACCTTAGCCTTGCTGGAGTGAGCCACACGAACAGGCCTGCTTATTCCCGTCAAAGTAAAGCGCGATCGCCTTTATCTTTTATGTTCGCGGTGATTTGTCTGACCAGTGCCATCGGCACTCGGTTCTACAACCAGCCAAGATTGGCGGTCGGTACACCCGCACCGACAACCATTGTCGCGCCGAGGACAGCCCGTTTTCCCGATTACAAGACTACCGAAGAAATTCGGAAAGCGGCTCAACGTGGAGCGATTCCTGTCTTAAAAATAGACCCTGACCGGACTGAGCAAATTCAAAAAAACTTACAACAATACTTAGATCAGGGGAATGAACTCCGCGAAATCGCGGGGGTGTTCCCTTTTGCGCCGACCCAGATTTTGTCAGAATCATCGCAACTTTATTTGCGGAAGGCCAGCCCGTGGGAATGGCTGACCATCCTCGCACAGGTTAGACAAGACCAGTCACCAGAGACGAAACAGAATGCGCCAACACCTTCGGTCACGGAAAAGGAGTCAAACAATGTGTCGATTATTGTCCGCTGGGCATTGAATAATCGGATGTTGACAGAACTCGGCAATCAAGCGCTGGCCGAACTCAAACTTTACCGACAGCAAAGTGATTCAGAAAGTTTCAACTACTTAATCAATACGATCATCGACGTCCGTAAGCGTTACCCTCATGCGATCGCCGCTTTGTCCCCTGGCAAACCCAACTCCTTAGCATCCATTTACGATCCAACATTCTTCAATTTGTCTGATGGTGAATGGGAAATCACCCAACAGGGGATCCAAAGGGTTGCTAAATTGATCCTCGCTCAGGGCATTCCAGAGGGACTACCACCGGAAGTGCTGAACAATGTTCTCGAACTGCAACTTAGAGACCAAGTACCTCTCGCGGCTGAATCATTGGCCAAACAAATCCTCACTAGGACGTTAAGACCAAACCTGACTGAAGACCTTGAGGCCACCAGTCGCCGGGCTAAACAAGCGGTGGCAGAAGTTCAAACGATCTACGTCAGCATCAATGCCGGGGAAGTGATTGTCACCGCCGGTGAAATCATCGAGGCCAATGATTTGGTTTTACTCGATGGCTTTGGGTTAAGTCAGCGGGGCATCAACTGGATGGGCTTAATCATGTTAGCCGGAGGGGTCGGCCTGGCAGTGGGCATTTTTTGGTTCGTGGAAAACCGCTCTTACTCCCCTCTGCGACGACGAGATCATCTGCTGATCCTACTGCTAACCCTCTCTACTCCTTTACTCTTGTATTTCAAGCTACCGATTATTAGCTTACCGGCGATCGGTTTATGGATTGGCAACTTTTACGGTTCTACCTTAGCAGCCACCGTCGTGGCACTGGTTGGCCTATTGTTGCCTGTGGGCATGGACATAGACCCCGCCATTTTACTCGCCAATGTAGCCGGAGGATTAATCGGTGGAATCGTCGGCGGCAAAATGCGTACAAGGGAAGAACTAGCCCTACTAGGACTGGGTGTGGGACTGACTCAATTCATCGTTTACTTAATTGTCACTCTAATTATATCGGCCACTGCCCCAGCAGTATGGTCCACAATCCTGATGGGTGCCGCTTCCCAGGCTCTCATCGGGGTGGCGTGGAGTATCGTTGCCCTTGGTGTGAGTCCTTATTTAGAACAAGGCTTTGACCTAGTTACCCCAATTCGGTTGGCAGAATTATCTAACCTGAACCGTCCTTTGCTGAAACGGTTAGCCGCCGAAGCACCGGGAACCTTCCAACATACCCTGTTTGTTTCCAGTTTGGCTGAAGCCGCTGCCAAAGAATTGGGCTGTAATGTGGAGTTAACTCGGGCGGGAACCCTCTATCACGATATTGGCAAAATGCACGATCCCTTGGGATTTATTGAAAATCAAATGAATGGCCTAAATAAGCACGATGAAATTAACGATCCGTGGAAAAGTGCCGAGATTATTAAAAAGCACGTCACCCAGGGATTGGTGATGGCCAAACGAGCTCGCTTGCCCAAGGCGTTGCAAGCTTTTATCCCGGAACACCAGGGAACAATGCTGATTGCTTACTTTTATCACCAAGCCCAGCAGCGGGCAGCGGCTGAGGGTCGGCCACCAGTTGCCGAATCGGATTTTCGCTACGATGGGCCGATTCCCCAGTCCCGGGAAACGGCGATCGTGATGTTGGCCGACTCTTGTGAGGCGGCACTACGCAGTTTGAAAGATGCGACCCCAGAGGAAGCATTAAATATGGTGAATAGAATTTTCCGTGCCCGTTGGCAAGATAATCAGCTTGTGGATTCAGGACTCCGACGGGAAGATATGCCCAAAATTGCCGAAATTTTTGTTCAGGTTTGGCAGCAGTTTAATCATAAACGGATTGCTTATCCCAAAGCCGCTTTGCCAAGTAAGCATTAGTTGGTTGTTGATTGTTGAGTAGGGATATTTCATTGTTGGTTATTGGTTGTTGGTTGTTTGTTTTTGAGTAGGAATGCTTTGGGTAGGAATGCATTGGGTAGGGATGCTTTGGTTGGTTGTTGTTGGTGGATCGGGATATTTCATGTTGGTGAAAACCCATAACAAGTAACAAGTAGCGCATAACAAACAACAAGCAAAGCATTCCTACCCAATGCAGAAATGGCGCGTTTGGCTTGACTAAAAATTCCCGTATATTTGGTCATATTTGATCGAGCCGGTTAACTTTGCCGTCGCGGGGAATTTTTGCTTATACAACGAAAATACAACAATATGATTCCAGCCAAAACTCTCGGTATGCAAAATGATTTACCTCCACCTAAACCTTTAGGTAGTAAGCGCCGATTATCCACGGTATTTTTACCAGAAGATTTTGCGGAAATTTCCTCAGAAGGTATGATTTACCCGTTTTATCTGCTACCTCCTGTTTAAGGAGCGGATGGAGCGGAGGGGCTTCTGGAGCGGATGGAGTGCGTTAATTAAGAGAAAGGGGAATTATGAAGTTTGATTCTTTGTCCAATTTGCTCAAGTCAGATTTGGCCGCTCGCACTTTTCAGGACTTAGTGAATGAATGCTTGTTAAGCATTCCCCGCTATTGTCCAGAGTGGACGAACTTTCGCCTTCTAATTCCTAATTCCTAATTCCTAATTTCTAATTCCTAATTCCTAATTTCTAATTCCTCTTTCTTTTTTCATTAGCACCTCTTTTCTCCCAGAGGTGGGCGATGTTGCCCACCCTACACTTAATATTCTGAAATAAACCCATTTTCTGCGGAGGTGATAGTTATTTCAAAAATAGATCCTTTGGGTTGGTTATTCATTACCTGAATTTGACCTTGGTGAGCCTCAACTACCATTTTGCAGAAAGCCAAACCTAATCCAATTTGAGAAACATCAGGCATTCTTCTGCCAATCTCGTATTTTTTAAAAATTGTTTTTTGCCAGGCATCGGGAACCCCCGGACCATAGTCAATTACCTGGATTTTAATATTGGCTTTAAGGAATTCTACATTAATGATAATTTGACTATTTCGGGGAGAAAACTTAATCGCATTGGCAAGTAAGTTATCGATAACTCTCTGGAAAAGAGGTGCATCAACGGATATTTTTTTCTGGGGTGATTCCGGTAATTTAACTACAATTGCGAGTTTTTTTTGAGCAGCGATCACCTCAAATTTATCCACAGCAGATTTAATTAAATCGCTAATTTTTACTAGAGTTAAGTTTAAATTAATCTGCTCTGAATCAATTAAAGCCATTTGTAATAAATCATCGATTAATTGCTCTAAAATAGCAGCAGATTTATGAACTTTATTTAGCTTACATAAATGCTTTTCTTTGGGAAAATCAGGATTTTTGAGCAGTTCCAAATTTAACAATATTCCAGTTAAAGGATTGCGTAAATCATGGATTAGCATATTTACCATATCTTCCCGCAATTTGAGCAAAGATTGCAGGTCATCATACTGTTGCTTAATCCGCAACATTGAGTGAACTCTAGCTCGCAATTCTAGAGCATTAATCGGTTTACTAATAAAATCGTCTGCCCCGGCATTCAAGCAACGGGCCAGGTCTGATTTTGAGTCTAATGCTGTCACCATAATAATGGGAATCCTTTGCCATTTTGACGTGGCTTTAATCTGGCGACAAACAGAAATCCCGTCGATTCCGGGCATCATCACATCCAGCAGAATTAAATCTGGCTGGTAAATGTCTAAGGAATCAATTGCCTCTTGTCCGTTGGCAGCGTAATGCAATTCATAATCTTGCTGGTTCAAGAGGGTTTCAATCACATCAAAATTATCCGGTTCGTCGTCAATGACTAAAATAGATCGATTCATTGCTTGTTTTTCTGGACAACCAATAGTTGTTGAATAATATTTGCCAGTTGTTTCAGCTTCACAGGCTTACTTAGGTAATCATTGGCGCCAGCCGCCAAACATTTTTCGCGATCGCCTGCCATTGCCAAAGCTGTTATAGCAACAATTGGCACATCCGCTAAAGCGCGATCGCGGCGGAAAAGTTTTATCGCCTCCAGTCCATCCATCCCCAGCATTTGAATACCCATCGGCATCACATCCGGTTGTGCGGATTTCGCAGTCGCGATCATTTCATCTCCGATTTTAGCCAAAATCAAGCAATCACCTTTTGCGGTTAAATAACCGGAAATGGTACTAATACTAGCCTCATTATCCTCAGCCAACAAGATTAATGGGGATTCTGGGGGAACGGATGTGCGCTTGTGCGGGGGAAGAGGAGCTTTTGGGGTGTGGGGTGTGGGGTGTAGGGTGTAGGGTGTAGGGTGTAGGGTGTAGGGGAGAAGTGAAAAGTTAAAAGTGAGCAGTTAAAAGTTAAAAAAATATCACTATTCACTATTCACTATTCACTATTCACTCTTGACTCTTGACTCTCCACTCTCCCTTCCGCTATTGCTTCCTGGCTGATGTCCTCGACTAAGCGAATCCGACCTTGGCGATAGGGTTCGATCCCTTCCGGGGTGATGCAGGGGTCTGAGGCTTCCCCCCTCTCCAGTATTGAACTAATACCGCTCGCCCCCCTCTAAGATAGATTCAGTGACAAGCCAGTAAAATCATCCCGGAGTTGGTAAATAATGACGCGACGCAAAGGGCAAAGCGGCACGAATTTCTCGCACCGTTGTATCTAAGATGGTCTGCAAATCCAGGGAGGAGCGAATTTGCATCGATATGCGATAAATCAGTTCGGCAGTTGGCACCAAAAATCTTCTTGGGTGCGGTCTGCGACTTTCTGTTCTAATTCAGCGCTGAACTGGTGCAGGGATTCATTTCTGCCTGTTGAATGGCGATCGCTAACTACACCGATAAACGTGGAAGTAACTGAATACTTGTCGGTTGCCAATTGCGCGTCTTGCTACATTGGTGAAAAATTAATCACCCCCACAAAGGTGCCGTTTCTGCGTTGGGCAGCAGAATCAGCGCCGCCGCATTAGCCCTGACTTGAAATTCTGCCATTGTAGATGGCACTGAGTTAAATTACTGGTATAGATATTGGTATAGATATTTTGGTAATTTTGGTATAGATTTTTGGTATAGATTTTTGGTATAGATATTTTGGTATAGATATTATTTAATTGAGCAGCATTTTGATCATAGCTGAGGCGATTCACAGAAAAAACCACAAAGACACGAAGGTGACAAAGGAGCAAAAAACCCGCCGTTGAAGGCGGGTTAATTTTATCCGTCAGTAGGGGCGATTCGCTGGAAAAGCCCCGACAAAGCCCCTACTAGGGTGGGCAGTTGAAAATTAACCAATAAAACCAACCAATGGTTAAATGTAATTGATGAATTGCCCACCACACAGGCTAATTATTTGCCCATCGATTCTTCTAACTTAGCGATGTCGAGCAGAGTCTTCATCACAGAGTCAGGGTTCAGGCTGATAGAATCGATACCCAGTTCAACCAGGAAGCGAGCAAATTCGGGATAATCGGAAGGTGCTTGTCCGCAAATACCGATCTTGCGACCATTGGCTTTGGCTTTTTGGATCACCATCGTCACCATATCTTTCACCGCTTTGTTGCGTTCGTCGAAGATATGAGCCACTAAGGAGGAGTCACGGTCTAGACCCAAGGTTAACTGAGTCAAGTCGTTGGAACCAATGGAGAAGCCGTCGAATACTTCACTGAATTCGTCAGCCAGGATGACGTTGCTGGGAATTTCGCACATCACATAGACTTGCAGGCCGTTTTCCCCGCGCTTCAAGCCATATTTTTCCATCGTTGCCAGCACTTTGCGACCTTCGTCGGGGGTGCGGCAGAAAGGAATCATCGGGATCACATTGGTCAGACCCATGTCATCGCGGACTCGTTTCAGGGCAATACATTCCAAACCGTAAGCTTCCGCATAATTCGGATCGTAGTAGCGAGAAGCCCCACGCCAGCCGATCATCGGGTTTTCTTCTTTGGGTTCAAATTGCTTACCACCCAAGAGGTTGGCATATTCGTTGCTCTTGAAGTCGGACATCCGCACCACCACTGGGTTGGGATAGAAGGCAGCGGCGATCGTGCCGATCCCATGGGCTAACTTGTCTACGAAGAAGTCTGGCTTGTGGGTGTATAGCTTGGTCAGTTCAGCAATTTCTTTCTTAACTGCTGGATCTTCGATTTTGTCAAAGTGAATCAAAGCCAAGGGGTGAGCTTTAATATGATTAGCAATGATGAATTCCAAGCGAGCTAAACCAACGCCATCGCAAGGCATAGAGGACAGACCAAAAGCTTCTTCGGGGTTGCCCACGTTCATCAGAATTTTGGTCTTGGTGGTGGGCAGGTTGTCGATTGGGGTTTCGATCACTTCAAAAGGAACTAAACCGTCATAGACTTTGCCCTGTTCACCTTCAGCGCAAGAAACGGTGATTTCTTGACCTGTGGTAATTACATCAGTGGCATTGCCGCAACCAACGATCGCCGGGATACCCATTTCACGAGCAATAATGGCGGCGTGGCAGGTACGTCCACCTTGGTTGGTGACGATCGCGCTAGATTTCTTCATAATCGGTTCCCAATCCGGGTCGGTCTTGTTGGTGACTAAGACTTCCCCTTCTTGGAACTCAGCGATCTTATGGACATCCATGATTACGCGAGCCTTACCTTGGCCGATCATTTCACCAACGGCACGACCGGTGACGATCACATCGCTGGTGCCATTGAGCTTGAAGCTCTTGATCACATTACCAGATTTTTGGGATTGTACAGTTTCGGGACGAGCTTGCACAATGTAGAGTTCGCCGGTAATCCCGTCTTTTGCCCATTCAATATCCATTGGGGTGTACTTGCCCCGGCACTGGCTGTAGTGATCTTCAATGATGCAAGCCCATTTTGCCAGAGTCAGGATTTCTTCATCACTGATGCAATATTTGTCCCGCTCGGGCTGAGGCACTGGAACGTTCTTGGTAAGTTTAGAACCGCCGACATCATAGACCATCTTGATTTCTTTGCTGCCCAGGCGTTTTTCCAGAATTGGGCGCTTGCCTTCTTTCAAGGTGGGCTTAAACACAAAGTATTCATCCGGGTTGACTGCACCTTGTACCACGTTTTCCCCTAACCCGTAGGCAGCGGTAATCAGGGCAGCATTCTTAAAGCCGGTTTCTGTATCGATGGAGAACATCACCCCAGAGGTGGCCAGGTCAGAACGTACCATTTTTTGTACGCCCACCGACAACGCAACGCTGAATTCGTCAAAGTCAGGGCGTTTTTCCGCATATTGGCGGCGGTAAGAAATGGCGCGATCGGTGAACAAAGAAGCGAAGCACTTGTGACAAGCTTCTACTACACCTTTGACACCGTGAACGTTTAGGTAGGTTTCTTGTTGACCGGCAAAGCTGGCATCGGGTAAGTCTTCAGCAGTTGCGGAAGAACGAACCGCTACGTCTAGGTCGCTGCTGAACTTTTTGCATTCTTCCTGGTATTCTGGGCCAAACCGTTCGCAGAATTCATAATTTTTGCCATAGCGTTCGCATAATTTTAGGTAAGCCGCAGAAATAGCCTCTTCTAATTCTTTGGGGAATGGGGTATTCATAATCATTGCCCGCGCTTGTTTGCCCCGTTCCCGCAGGTTATTCACATCATTTAGGTCTAAGTCTGAGAACAACTTACGCAGTTTGGCTTCTAATCCAGCTTTTTCGATGAAGTAGCGATAAGCATAAGCGGTGGTGGCAAAGCCTGTAGGAACATTAACTCCCTTGGCTCCGAGTTGTTGGATCATTTCACCCAAGGAGGAGTTTTTACCCCCTACGAGAGCCAAATCCGCTAGACCGACTTCCTCGAAAAATAGGACAAATGCTGTCTCTTTAGAGCTTTTTGATTTTTGTTGCGGAGCCGACGTTACCATAGATTTATTCCTCTGTTGTGGATCATCTTATTAGACTTTTTTGTCAAATGTCTTTTGTTTGACTTGCTTTTGATTATAAACACAGATTTCGGCAGAAGAACATTAAAAAAACCTTAATCTTACCAGTTTTTAAATATTATCAATCCTTCATTTTAACACATTTTTTTAGAATAATTGTTATGAGATTTTAACTCTAGGCTCAATGTAACAATTATTCGCAAATCACCGGTAATTGCTCCATAAAGCTTAAGAAAATTTACTGAAATTTTCACCAAAAGCTTAAAAATGCAACAAACCTTCGTTAACTTAGTTAAGCTTAGTCAAATTTCCGTGGCGCTGATGATGGCGGGGGGTCGAACACTCAAAGTATATTTGTTTCAAGTAAGGATAAATTATGTTGTAGGGGCGCGATGTCCAAGCGCTCTCAAAGCATTGTATCAATCTTAGTTCAAGTACCTATAGTAATCTAAAAACCGCTGTGAAAGCCGTTAAGGATGTTTAGCCCAAAAGAGGCGATCGCCCCTCAGTCGTTAGACAATCTCTAGCCAAGGAGAGGACGAGCGCGGATGTTGCGGAACTATAGTCTAGCCCGGTGGTGACTGAATGTGCGATCGCCCCACCCAGGATGCGTACCCATCGGTCAGAGGATGCGGATATGGGCGAAATCGGCGAAATCGGCGAAATCGGCGAAATCGGCGAAATCAGGGGGAACAAGCGATCACCGATCGCGAGGCGGTAATCTATCCGTAAATTGCTGGCAGACTTCAATATGCGATCGGTAACTGTTAAAGTGGATTACCATAGGTGGCGGATCGATCCTGGGTTTGTATTCTGATGAGATAAAATTCTATCAACTAAACAAATATCTGACCCCCCTATAAAAATTCAAACCTGTGATGGCGGAGCAACGTAGTGTTAGATAATTCGGTTCGGGCGATGGAGAAAGAAATAGTCACCAAAGAAGAAGAAGAAAACTTTGAAATGGAAGAAGAGGAGGAATTTCCCGAACTGGACATCCCGGTTCAGCAGCGGCATCTCCTCACCCACCCTTATGACTTTATTATTCGTTCCCTAAAATCTCAAGTGGATGATGGTAGCCTGATTTTGGCGGACAAATTCCAGCGGCGTCAGGTGTGGGATTTGAGCAAGTGCAGTCGGTTAATTGAATCCTTATTGTTGAATGTACCGATTCCGGTTTGCTATTTTGCCGAATTAGAGGATGGTTCTTATAGCGTAATTGATGGTCAACAAAGACTCACGGCCATCTATCAATTTTTAACCAATAAATATGCGCTGAGAGGCTTAAAAGTTCTCCGAGAATTAAATCGGAAAAGCTTTAAAAACTTAGATGCTGCTTATCAAAGGTATATTTATTCTCGGACGATTCGTTGTATTGTGATTGCCAAAGAATCTCACCCGGACATTAAATTTGATGTATTTGAAAGATTAAATACCGGCTTTGTTGCTCTGAATGCCCAGGAAATTCGCAATAGTGTTTATCGGGGAAAGTTAAATGATTTAATTTTAGAACTCTCCGAAGAAGAGCTTTTCCAGAAAACTCGCAATGTCAAGGAAATTGATAAACGGATGCGAGATTGTGAATTAATTCTCAGGTTTTTTGCCTTTCATTATGCTTTGAAAGATTACCGGGGCAACCTGTCTAGATTTTTGGATCGTTATCTGGAAAAAGGCTCTCATTTTGATGACGCCACTATCCAACAGCATCGAGACTTATTCATGCGGGTGATTGGCGATGTCTATGAAGTCTTTGATAGTCGGGCGTTTCGTCGCTATACTTTTGATAATGGTTGGGAAAATGCCATCAACCGGGCAATTTACGATGTGATTATGTTGTCCTTTGCTGCTTTGAAGTCTGAGGCGATCCGACCGAAAAAAGCCGCGATCGCCGAAGCCTTGCGAGAAGTTTGTGAGGATCCGGAATTCAATGAGTCGATTACTTCATCCACCAAGAATAAAGACCGGATTCAAATGCGTTTAGATAAGTGGCGCAATAAGTTGTTACAAATTGGTCTAGATGTTCCCTATTTTCAGGTAGGACAATAGTTTTGAATGGTTGTTGGTTGAATGGTTGTTGATTAGTTGTTGTTTGTTATTTGCAACCAAGAACTTTCTAACGCTCGACCAACAACCAAGAACAACCAACCAAAAACAACCAACAACCAGTCACAAACAACGTTCAATGGTGGCCAGTACAGATTGACTCAGGGCGTCTAAGTCATAACCGCCTTCGAGTCCAAATAAAATCCGCCGTGTAATTTGCAAACAGTAATCGGTAAAGAGACCAAAGTCTTGCGGTTGTAGATTAATTCCGGCTAAGGGGTCAGCGGCATTGGCATCATAGCCCGCACTGACAATTAATAAATCTGGTTGAAAGTTACGTAAGAAGGGGATAACTTGTTTTTCAAATGCTGGTTGGTATTCGGCAATGGTACTACCCGAAGACATGGGGATGTTGAGAACGTTGTTGTGGGCGCCGCGATCGCTACTGCGACCTGTACCGGGGTAGTAAGGAAATTGGTGGAGGGAACAATAGGCAATTTGAGGATTGTTTTCTACTAGATGTTGGGTGCCGTTGCCGTGATGCACATCCCAGTCCAGAATCCCTACTCGTTCAATTCCCGGTTTTTGCAGGGCATAGTCCGCAGCGATCGCGGCATTAGAAAATAAGCAAAATCCCATCCCTTGATCTTTTTCCGCATGGTGTCCGGGGGGTCGGGCGAGAACAAATGCCGGTTCTTCGTTTTCTATCACCGTATCCACCCCATCCAGCCAGCCACTTACCGCTAACAAAGCCACATCATAACTGTCCGCTGAAACTGGCGTGTCCATATCCAGTCGCCCCCCGCCTTTCATGGCCAAGGTTTCCACTTCGTGAATGTGGCGAACCGTATGAACGCGGGCGATCGCTGGGATCACATCCCTGGTATAGATCGAGGTGGGGACTTGCCATTTCAGGGAACTGGCCCAGGGTGCGGCTTTCAAGGCATTGACGATCGCCCTCAAGCGGTCTGGGCGTTCGGGGTGCAATCTACCCGTTTGATGAGCCAGAAAATCATCAGTGTAGATTATAGTAAACATAGGGATGAGTAATCGTTAATTTAAGATAACCCTTGATAGTAGCAAATTTTGCCTAAATTAGCAAGTAAATTGGCTAAACTTTCCCCAACTCTTAAGTTAAGTAATCATTACTAAGTAATCATTACAAATAGAATGCTGACCGCACCAGCAAAAGATTTTCGGGATTTCCCACACCGAAAAATTTTGCCCTACACTTCTGGGTCTGCTGAATCAGTTAAATAAAAATTAGTCCGGGCGCTATTTAAATCACCAAATACCTATCAAAATTATCAAATATTATCAAATATTTAACCGGGAATCATTAAAAAGATGCGGGGTAAATCAGTCATAAATTCAGGGAAAAAGTTAATTTACCGAAACATTGATGAAAGTATGATAAAATCCAATCATAAAATTGACATAATTTCCCGGCTAAGTAGCGGATTCAAAGTTTTTTGAGTTGTGGCTACAACAAACTGAAGTTTTTGGAGTATTTTTTGGAGTATTTTACTGTATGACAACCTCCCAGGAGCGGATTATCCCGACGGATCTGCGGAACGAAATGTCCCAGTCTTATCTGGAATACGCCATGAGCGTAATTGTCGGTCGGGCGTTACCAGATGCTAGGGATGGTCTGAAGCCAGTGCATCGGCGAATTCTCTACGCCATGCATGAACTCGGATTAGCACCCGATCGCCCCTTCCGAAAATGCGCCCGGGTGGTCGGGGAAGTGTTGGGTAAATACCATCCCCACGGTGATACGGCAGTCTATGATGCCCTGGTGCGGATGGCCCAAGATTTCTCCATGCGATCGCCCCTGATTGATGGCCACGGTAACTTTGGCTCCATTGATAACGACCCACCAGCGGCGATGCGTTACACGGAATGTCGCCTGCAAGCCCTGACCACCGAATCCATGTTGCGGGACATTGACTCGGAAACCGTGGATTTTGCGGACAACTTCGACGGTTCCCAACAAGAACCCTTAGTATTGCCAGCCCGGATTCCCCAACTCTTGCTCAATGGCTCCTCCGGTATTGCGGTGGGTATGGCCACCAATATTCCCCCTCATAACCTGGGGGAACTGATTGATGGGACGATCGCCCTGATTCACCATCCAGAAATCACCAACAAAGAACTCCGACAATATATTCCCGGACCCGACTTTCCCACCGGGGCGCAAATTCTGGGAGTTTCGGGCATCAAAGATGCCTATAATACCGGGCGCGGGTCAATTACCATGCGCGGTGTGGCCAGTATTGAAACCATCCAACACCGAGGACGACCGGATAAAGAAGCGATTATTATCACCGAATTGCCATATCAAACCAACAAAGCCGCACTGATTGAGAAAATTGCTGAATTGGTGAATGATAAGCGGATTGATGGCATTTCCGATATCCGGGATGAAAGCGATCGCGACGGAATGCGGATCGTCATCGAACTAAAACGGGATGCCTATCCCCGCGTTGTACTCAACAACCTCTATAAACAAACCCCCTTACAAAGTAACTTTGGCGCCAATATGTTGGCCTTGGTCAACGGTGAACCAAAGTTACTCCAACTCAAAGAGTTTCTGAAAATTTTCCTTGACTTCCGCATCGATGTCATCGCCCGACGGACTCGGTATGAACTGCGGAAAGCGGAAGAACGCGACCATCTGCTGCAAGGGTTATTAATCGCCCTAGCTTCTTTAAATGAAATTATTCGGATTATTCGTTCCAGTGCAGACTCGGCCACGGCTCGTCAAGAATTAATCGATTCTTTTGATCTGTCCGAAGCCCAATCTGATGCAATTTTACAAATGCAACTGCGGCGACTCACCGCCCTGGAAGCAGAGAAAATTCAACAAGAACATGAAGATTTACAAGCACAAATTGCCGACTTAAAAGATATTCTAGAGCGTCGAGAACGCATTCTAGAAATCATCGAAGCCGAACTCAATGATATTAAGAATAAGTTTGCCACACCCCGCCGCACCCAGATTTCTCATGTGGAAGGGGAAATCGATGAAACGGACTTAATTGCTAATGAAAAAGCGATTATTTTGTTGACCAAACAAGGGTATATCAAGCGAATGCCCGTGAATACCTTTGAGGCACAAAATCGGGCGACCCGCGGTAAAGCGGGTACGAAGATGAAAGACAATGATATGGTCGAGCATTTTTTAACCTGCTGCGACCACGATAAAGTCTTATTTTTTAGCGAACGCGGGGTAGTGTATTGCCTGAATGCTTACCAAATTCCCATAGGTTCTCGGACAGCCCAAGGCAGTGCGATCGTGCAATTGTTGCCCATTCCTCACGATGAGAAAATTACTTCGCTCGTGCCGGTAAGCGAATTTAGTGATGATGAATATTTAGTGATGCTGACTCAAGCTGGCTATATCAAGAAAACCCCTCTTTCAGTATTTAATAATATTCGGGCTAATGGGTTAATCGCCATTTCTCTGGAAGAAGGCGACCAATTGCGCTGGGTACGTCGGGCGACGGCGGAAGATAGCATTATTATTGCTAGTCGCAATGGTATGGCGATTCATTTTAAAACCGATGATAGTCAACTGCGTCCTTTGGGTCGAAATACTCGCGGGGTGAAGTCGATGAAATTGGCGGAGGATGATTGTATTATCAGTATGGATATTATTCCTAGTCAATTGACGGCGCTGATGAGCGATCAAGAGGAGGAAGAAGTTGAGCAGGATGATATTGATTTAGAGAATCAAGAGGAAGAAACCGAAATTACCGATCAAATGGGACAAATGGTTTTGATCCTGACTACCGGGGGTTTGGGTAAACGAGTGCCGGTGAATAAATTCCGACTGCAAAAGCGGGCAGGAAAAGGCATTAAGGCGATTAAATTCCGTAATTCTGATGATCGGGTGGCTGCCCTGCGGGTGGTGAGTGAAGATGATGAGTTTATTATTGTCACCAGTCGCGGGATTATTATCCGTCAGGTAGCAAAAGCGATTTCTTGCCAATCTCGCACCGCTGGAGGTGTCCGGGTGCAACGTCTCGATCCAGATGATGCGATCGTGGCAGTGGCATTGGTACCCCCTTCGGGAGAAGGACAAGAAAGCGAAGAGCAAGAAGAACCAGAACCACAAGAAGAAGAACAAATTTAGGCGATCGCACTGACTACTTTGCCCAAGCCTAAGCCCAACACTGACTACTTTGCTTCCTTCCTAAATCCCCGGCTATTTCGCTGTTCGCCAACTTATCACCAAAAGATACTGCTTGGGTGAAAACAGAAAAACCGGGGATTTATTCTCACCAAAAATAACCCTAAAAATAACGAAGGATGATATTTCGTTTAGGAACTGTTTTACTAGGGGGAATTCTGATGGGATTAGCCCCCGCCCCATTGAATTTATGGCCTTTAGCTTATGTTGCCTTAGTGCCTTTGTGGGTGGCGCTTGCTGACCCCGAAACCAAAAAGATAGAAAAGAGAGGAAAGGAAAGAGTTCATAGGAAAGAGGATTTCGGAAAGAGGATTTCGGAAAATTCTATAAACTCTTTTCTCCCCTCTCTTTTCTCTTTTCTCTCTCCTCTCTTCTCTTTCCTCTCTCCTCAATATATTTTTGGCTTATGTTGGGGCATTGGTTATCACGGTGTAGCCTTATTTTGGTTAACGGGAATTCACCCAATGACCTGGCTGGGAGTGCCCTGGTTAGCAAGTTTAGCGCTCGCCATACTGTGTTGGCTATTTGTCACCTTTTGGGGGGCGGCATTAGTCAGCCTTTGGGCAGTAATCAGCGGGTGGATTTGGCAACAGATATCTCAGGGAATATCTCCGGGAATATCTCAGGGAAAAAAACCAGAAAATCTATCTCAGGAAAAACCGCCCCAATTTCCCCAGTTAATTTTCTTAACTCGCGGATTAATTGGCACCGCTGTTTGGTGTGGTTTAGAATATTTGTGGAGTAATGGCCCGCTTTGGTGGTCATCGTTATCTTATACCCAAAGCCCCCATAACCCAATTATTTTACATCTTGGCCAACTTTCCGGCCCAAATACTATCACCGCAGTGATTGTAGCAGTGAATGGATTAATCGCCGAATCTTGGATATTGCACCAAAAAAGCAGAGATAAAAAAGCAGAGAGAAAAGAGGAAAGAAAAGAGAGAAAAGAGGAAAGAGAAGAGAGAAAAGAGGAAAGAGTTCATAGAATTTTCCGAAATCCGAAATCCTCTTTCCGAAATCCGAAATCCTCTTTCCTGACACCGATCGCGCTCGCACTTAGTTTATTCATCGCTGCCCATAGCCTAGGGTTTTATTTATGGAACCAACCTTTAATTCAACCGGCAGAAACCGCTTTAAAAATTGGCATCATCCAAGGAAATATCCCTAATGATATTAAGTTTAATTCCGAAGGGTGGCGACAGGCTTTAGCCGGTTATACTCGCGGCTATCGAGAATTGGCCGATCGCGGCGTGGATGCGGTGTTAATTCCCGAAACTGCATTGCCCTATTTATGGACAACCCAGAATCAGATGCAGAGTTCTTTTTATCAAGCAATTCTGGAAAAAGGGGTAGTCGCTTGGGTGGGAACTTTTGGCCTCGCCAGCAATGGTGAAAATGGTCAAAATTTAGTCAGTAACTACACCAATAGTTTATTTACTGTCATGGGAAATGGCCAAACATTTAGCCGCTACGATAAAACCCATTTAGTCCCATTAGGAGAATATATTCCCTTGGAAAAATACATCGGCGGTTTGATCGATCGCCTCTCTCCTTTAGATGCTCATTTAGTCGCGGGTTCCCCAGACCAAATCTTTGAAACTCCCTTTGGTCGCGCCATTGCGGGCATTTGCTTTGATGCGCCCTTTGCCGAACACTTTCGCCGTCAAGCTGCCGCTGGAGGTGAGTTTATTTTAACCGCATCCAATGATGCTCATTACCATACGGATATTATGTGGCAACACCATGCTTTAGAGGTAATGCGAGCCATTGAAACCGATCGCTGGGCGGTGCGAGCGACGAATACCGGACTGTCAGCTATTGTCGATCCTCATGGGAAAACTCACTGGCATTCCCAAATTAATCAGTATGATTTATCAGCGAATACAATTTATCGCCGTCAGAAAAAAACCCTCTATGTCCGTTGGGGGGATCGCCTCACTCCGGCACTATTAATTTTAGCGGCGATCGCCGGTTTCTTCAGTTTAAAAAGGGGCTGATTAAAAAGGGGCTGATATCTCGGGGCAACCCCTTGGTGAACTGATCGATGGATAAATTGCCCCTAGCAAAACCCCTTGACTCCGAAAAAATACGTAAGTCCAAAGCGGCGAGCAGAAAAAGTCCGGCAACAAAAAAGAGGCAGTATTCAAAAAAACTGACTACTCAGTCAAAGTCTAAGCAACTATAGAGCTACAATAGAAAGAAGTCGGATGGCAGCCTGTCTTGGGTAATGAATCATCAGAAAAATACTTCGGACTCAGTAATGATTTCTTGTGTACCGCGCCCTTTGCGGATCACCTGCCCCAATCTGCTGAGGCGTAAGCAACCACCGTAAAAATTTCCAAATTTTCGGACTGATGTCAAGTTAAAATGACGAATAGAACAATTAGCTAGAAAAGTCAAGTCACAGAAAATCATTTTTTCAAGTGATGTTAATTCAGCGACGGGTCATCTATCCTGGTTCACCAACAAACATCCCTGATTAAAAAACAATGAGATTAAAAGCTAAATTCTTCATATTAATTCTGACGGTAGCTACGGGTGTGATTGGCTTAGAAAGTATTAATCTTTATCTTCATCGGCGGCAACATAATTTAACTCAGACTATCCAAACAGAACAAGAAATTTATTTTAAATTGATTCAAGCGAAGAATTATCATAACTTAATCTTGATTTCTTCATTAAAGCTCATGGGGATGCAGCCAATTGAAAATCAAGCCGCCATTACCGCGAATTTCGCTCGCTGGAATGATGGACTATTCCAAAGTTTGCTGTCAGCCAAAAAATTAGCCAATGATACCAATTTAGATAACTTAAACAATAACTTAAACAACAACTTAAACAATAACAGTAATTTAAACAATGCCAACCAAATTACTGCCTTGACACAAGCGGCAGTTAACTTTAATGAAGCGGTAGAGCGATATTTAACTAATTTGCCCATTGAAGCTGATAGAAAACCAGGGGCGATTCGCGAGAGCAGATCCGGAAAGGGAATCGCGCCACAAAATGAATTAATCCAACCAAGTCAAGTTTTAACGGATCTGCTGGATCGAGCTATCTCATTCCAACTACTAAAACTCCAAGAAAATGAAGCAATCCGTCATAAAATTGCTCGCTGGTCATTTTCCCTAAATATCATTTCCTTAGGGGTAGGTTCTACCGTAGCCATATTGATGGGATGGTTATTCGCCAAACAAGTAGCCACCCCAATTTTAAAACTGAAAAATGTTGCTTTAAAAATTGGCCAAGGGGAATGGGAAACTTATTTAGATATTAATACGGAAGATGAAATTGGCATTTTAGCCAAAGCGTTTAATCAAATTGTCGAAAAATTCAAACAAACCAATGAATCAAAACAATATGTCGATAAAATTATTAGGAATATCAATGAATCTTTAATCGTTCTCGATGATAAATATCAGATTAAAGATTTTAATTTTTCTACCTTATTACTCTTGGGTTATGAGGAAGAAGAATTAATGGGCACTGCGATCGAGAACCTGTTTCTGGATCCCCACGCCTGTAAAGAGATATTAGGAATTGATGACACTATTGCCAACAGTTTTTTAGGTACGAAAGAAACTATATTGGTTGCCAAAGATGGAAGGCAAATTCCGGTGTCTTTCTCTGCTTCGATTATGTGGGACGAGCAAGATAAAGTAGAGGGAATTGTTTGCTTAGTCCAAGACATCTCTGCCCACAAACAAGCAATTGAAAGTTTACGCAGACAAGCCTTAATGTTTGAAACCATCCATGATGGCATTTTGTTGACAGATTTAGATGGTTACATTATTGACTGCAATCCAGCCGCTGAGAGAATTTTTGGTTATCCTAAAGTCAAAATGGTGGGTCAAATGACTGGGATGTTACGTTATCCACCACCGCCTTTAGGTCAAGACGGAGATCGAGCCCAATATTTGACCCAACAAATCATGCATGGGGTACTAAGTCGGGGTCGTTGGACTGGGGAGTTTCGCTTTATTCGCGGAGACGGTTCATGGGGAATTTGTGAAACTATTGTGGTGCCTTTGCGGGATCACAGTAATAAGTTGATTGCGACAATTGGCGTCAACCGCGATGTTAGCGAACGCAAACAAGCTGAAGATGCTTTAAGAAAAAGCGAGGAACGTCTTGAGAGTATTTTAAATTCTCTGAATGATATTGTCTGGTCGATGGAGGTTAATCGGCAGGAAATCCTTTATTTAAATCCCGCGATCGCCAAAGTTTATGGTCGGTCCGTGGGTGAGTTTTTCGCCCAGCCATCCCTATGGTTTGATGCGATCCACCCCGACGATCGCCCACGGGTGATGGACTTTTCTGCGGAAATGTTTGCCAATGGGGAAAGAGATATCGAATACCGCATTGTGCGACCGGATGGGGAAGTGCGTTGGCTTCACGACCGAGGCAAGCTGATCAGCGATCGCGAAAGAAATTCTTTAATATTTGAAGGAATTGCTACGGATATTACCGAACAAAAACACGCTCAGGAACTCTTAGCAGAAGCCCATGCTCAGTTAGAAAAGAGAGTAGAAGAAAGAACCGCAGAATTGATGGAAAATAACGAAATTCTGCTGACAGAAATTCGCGAGCGGGTGGCGGCAGAAAAAGCCTTAAGAGAGTCGGAAAATAAATTTAAACAATTGGCTCGTCAGGAAACCCTGGTAAATCAGCTTACGGAACAAATTCGCAATTCCTTAGATTTGAGTACCATTTTGAAAACTACAGTGGAACAAATTCGCACTGTATTATCCCTCGATCGCTGCGTGTTCATTTGGTATCGACAGCAAGATGGTCTCGAAGAAAATCAATGGATTTGGCACGTTGTCGCGGAAGCCAAACATCGTTGTATTCCCAGTATATTAGGGGAGTATCCCGCTCAACCGACTGAATTTATTGCCCAGAAAATCAAAAACTTAGAAATTATTCGAGAAGATAATCTCGCCAAGGCGACAGATATTAACTTAAAAAAAATTTACCAAGATTGGCACTATCAGTCAATTTTGGCTTTACCGATTATTACTCACAGCGGGAAAATTGGGGTGATTTGTTGTGGCAATTTTCGCCGAATTAAACCTTGGAGTGATGCGGATGTGGCATTGCTTCAAGCTATTACCAATCAATTAGCGATCGCCTTGTTCCAAGCTGAACTTTATTCTCAAGCCCAAACCGCTGCCCAAGTCGCCCATGAAAGGGCAGAACAACTTAAGGAGACTTTAGAACAGCTGCAAAAAACTCAAGCCCAGTTGATTCAAAGTGAAAAAATGTCCAGCCTGGGTCAATTAGTCGCTGGGGTTGCCCATGAAATTAATAATCCGGTAAACTTTATTTATGGAAATATTAACTTTATTCAAGACTATACTAGAGATTTGTTAAATTTGCTGGATATTTATCAGGAAAAATTCCCTACTTATGATGCAGAAATTTTGGCGGCTATCGAGGAGTATGACCTGGAATTTATCCGGGAAGATTTGCCTAAACTTTTGTCATCTATGCATGTAGGAGCCAACCGGATTCGGGAAATTGTTCTAGCTTTGCGGAATTTTTCCCGGTTAGATGAAGCCAATTATAAATTAGTGGATTTACACGAGGGAATTGACAATACTCTGATGATTTTGCAGCATCGTCTCTTCTATGGGGAAGAATTAAGCAACAGCTATGAACCAAGTGGGAGGAAAATCAAAGTTATTAAAAATTATGGAAATTTGCCCAAAATAGAGTGCTTTGCTAGTCTGCTGAATCAGGTATTTATGAATATTATTAGTAATGCTATTGATGCTTTAGATAGTTATTTCATGCTCTCAGAACGTCCCTTAATCAGTCACGAGAAAAAGTGGCAACCCTATGAGGCGATCGCCCAAATTAAATTACCAGATCAATCACCAAATCAATTCCCAGAGCAAAATGGCTTTGCCCCTAATTTAAATCGTGATAATGCCTCCTGTGAATGCCATCATAATCAGCATAATAATGAGGTTAATTCTGGGTTAAATTCTGGGGTTAATTCTGGGTTAAATTCTGGAAAAACACCAACAATTTATATTTCTACAGAAGTGAAAACAGGCGATCGCGTTGTGATTCGGATTCGCGATAATGGACCGGGAATGCCTGACAGTATTCGTCAGCGAATTTTCGATCCATTTTTTACCACGAAACCCGTTGGTTCTGGCACTGGTTTAGGGTTATCAATTAGCTATCAAATCATTGTCCAAAGACATCACGGTGAATTGTCTTGTATTTCTCAACCTGGACAAGGAAGTGAGTTTATCATTGAGTTGCCAATTCATCAATAACTTCAATATTTTTATTGGTCTATTTCTTATACCATTTACCAAAATTTATAATAAGTATTGAAGTATTGATATTGTAGGATTGATATTGTAGGGTGGGCTCCACACTGTAGTAGCTCACCCTACGAATGTTAGGGACTGGTTACTGGTTATTGGTTGCTGGTTGCTGGTTGCCGGTTGTTTGTGATTTAGGTTAGCATAACTAACCACAAATAACAAATATGATTTATCTTAAATAATATGATTTATCTTAAATAAATTGGGAATGCTAAACAATAATGCTAAATAATAATGCTAAACTAAAAATTGAATTGACAGACTTATCGTAAACCACAGGGATTAATCGGAGGATATCGTGACAGAGAATACGGTAAATTGTGCGATAGATTGTGTAAATGGCTGCGTTTTGGGCGATCGCTGTCCCAACCGAGAATATGCCGCAGAAGCCTCAAAGTTTATTCAGAATACTTCATTAGATCAAATGCTGGCAATTGCCGAAGAAGCAGTGAGGCAAAAGCGCATGGCTCCTCCGACATGGGTGCTCCCTGATTTCCCAGAAAGCAAATAAAATAATTTATTGGTTATTTATTGGTTGGTTGTTGATGGTTGATGGTTGATGGTTGATGGTTGATGGTTGATAATTGATAATTGACGATTTATAATTGACAACTATCAATTAATTCCAAACAACAAGCAAAGAATCCCTACCCAACGAACAACAAACAACAAACAACAACTATCAGTCAACCAATCACAATTAACTTAGTTTTAGAACTTAGACCAGATTTAATCGTAATTTGCGATTTGGGTACAACATATTTTTTGGCGAGTAATTTAATTAACTCCTGGTTAGCTTTGCCGTCCACTGGGGGAGATTGTAAATAGACGGTCAGGCTGCCATCTTCCGCTTCAATAATCTTTTGTTGGGAAGAATTTGGTTTGACTTTTACTTGAATAGTTGGCATATACAAATGAAATAATAGGACTTTTAATCATGGTTTGAAAACCGTAGTTTTACCCTAATTTTACTTTTACTAATTTTATGGGTAATTTGGCGAGGAATGCCCGCCCTGCGAATGATGAGCGATCGCGCACCAAATGCTGACTAAATCAACTGATTTTTTTTTCGGGAATCTGCTCCTGTGGGGAAGATTTTGAGGTATGGGGTAATTTAACGGGAATTACGATCCGGAATTCCGTACCCTTCCCAGGGGTTGAACTTACGTCTAATTTACCCCCATGTTTTTCCACAATAATGGAGTAAGAAATTGAAAGTCCTAACCCAGTTCCTTTACCCACGGGTTTGGTGGTAAAAAATGGATCGAATAATCGAGATTTTACCTCATCGGGAATGCCAGGGCCATTATCCGCGATCACAATTTCTATCTCTTCTGCGTTTTTAACCCGCGTGATGATTTTAATCCAAGAATTTGTTGAGTTATTCTGATTTGGACTGGATTGATTGGGTTTAGTTTCAATGGCATCAATGGCATTAATCAGCAAATTCATAAACACCTGATTAAGCTGTCCAGCATAGCAAACGATCGGAGGTAATTGACCATACTCTTTAATTACGGTAATCGCTGCATTATCTCGTCTTTGTTGTAAGCGATTATCCAGAATCATTAAGGTGCTGTCTATGCCCTCGTGAATATCTACTTCTTTAATTTCCGCTTCATCTAAGCGGGAAAATGTTCTTAAAGATTTGACGATTTCCCGAATTCGTGCGGCGCCTGTTTTCATGGAAGATAGAACTTTTGACAAATCCTCGGATAAGTATTCTAATTCAATTTTATCGATAAATTTTTCAATTTCTTCTCCTGGATTTGGGTAGTATTTTTGATATAAATCAATCAACTCTAGTAAGTCACTAAAGTAATCTTCCGCATGAGATATGTTCCCATAGATAAAATTGGTGGGATTGTTGATTTCGTGAGCAATTCCAGCCACTAATTGCCCTAAGGCGGACATTTTTTCCGCTTGAATTAGTTGAGTTTGAGTTGATTTAAGTTTCTTGAGGAGCGCAGACAGTTGTTTGTTGCGGTGTAATAGGTCTTTGGTACGTTCTGCAACTTTTATCTCTAGAGTTTTAGAATATTCATTTAATTGATTATTGGCAATTTCAAGTTCTTTATTGAATACTTTTAATTGCCATTGATTGTGATAGTTTGCCGTCAAAATTGTGGAGGTAATCGATGCTAAAATAGGGGAGAAAGGGGGAATCAGCAACCCAGACAAAAAAGCCGTATAACTAATCAGCAACAAAACTAGCAGCAAAACTATTATTTCTAAGAAAGCGCTACCGATGGTGAATGGAAATAAAACCTGTTTATTTACTTGATTATTTTTAGAGAGTAATAAAACACAAAAAAACGCGCTTATGCCAGCACAAAAAGTAATCCAAATACCGGCGTATTTTTTTGACCAAGCCCGCATCATCGGACGACCTTCAAGGGCGGCATTTAAAATTTGGCTGGTTAAATTCGCATGAATCACCACACCGGGGGCGGTCTCTCCAGAAGAAATGACACTACTGCTATAGGGAGTTTGGAAAATATCTTGGAGACTAGGAGCAATTACCCCAATAAGTACGACGCGATCGCGCATTAAATCTGGGGGAATTCGATTTTCTAACACATCGGTCATGGATATGGTCGTAAAGCGATCGATTCCCCCGCGAAAATTAAGTAAAATCTGGTAGCCGCCGGTATCTTTGGTCATATAGCCCACCTCTTTTCCCGTCAGGGGGACAAAAACCGCTTCACCTAATCCATAGATTTTTTTCTCTGAGGAAATCACCCGCAGGGAAATCCCTTCGGCTTCTAAATACATTAACGCCAGCTTTACCCCTAAACTTTGGCGAGATTTTCCCTCAGAGTTGCTAACTAGGACTAAAGCCCGCCGGATTTTGCCGTCGGCATCTAAAATCAAATCTGCGGCGGCAACTTGCCCAGCTTCAGCTAAAGTCTGGGGCGGGTCTACGGGGGTTCCGGCAACTTTTTCAATGCCAATCAAGTTCGGTGTAGATTTAAAGACGGAGACTAATTCTTGATGTCCCGGTTCTACTACTAAATCTCGGTAAATATCTAGCCCAATTACTCGCGGTTTTTGGGCGCTAATATTCTTTAATAAACGGGCCATCGCCAGATCTGGCATCGGCCATTGGGCAACATATTTAATATCTGGCTCATCAATAGTGACAATTACAATTCTTTGGTCAATCGGTTCTGGAGGACGCAAGCGAAAAAATTGATCCAGAGTAGCCCATTCCATCAATTGCAAGAAACCGGAAACACTCCCAGCGATAACAACCGCTGCCACGCTGGGAGCAATTAAGAAGATGCCTTTCCAAAGACTAATTTGCTGTCGATCTTTGTGCCACATTAATATGGGTTATGGTTGGACTTGTTGGTGGGTTCTCCGTTCTAAATGCGGATAAGTTTTAGGTTTAGTTGTGGCTAAATCTGTGTTGAGAATTCAGGGTTTAGAATTCAGCAAGATTAAGCCTAAATTTACAACTGTTCCGCCAACGGTTGATCGGCGATCGCTTCCAGTCCAACTTGTTGTAACAAGTCTTTCCATTCACTCGCCAAGGTGACATCATCCGGTTGAGCCAACTTAGCCGCATTTAAAATTGCCAAGGTGTCATACCAAATCCCTTCTTGGGCATAAATTATGGCCAATTTAATCGGGGTTAAAGATGATACTCGATCGCTAGGAACTGGGGACTCGACTCGTTTGACCCATCCGGTGACACTATAATTATCCGGTTGGAGAATGCCATCTGGGGAGATCGGTGCAAAAAACCAGACATATTCTTCTCCGATCTCTAATTCTGGAGCATCCGCTGGAAGAGTTATTTCAACAATACCTCCTTGGCCAGAAATGTTGAATGTTGTTTGATAGTGATGATTGCGATCGGCATCTTGCAGACTGAAAAATACCTCTTGAGAAGCGGTGGGCGGTAGATAAACCAAGAAAGTCGGACGACCTGATACCGTGCGCCCATAACTGTTAGTCGGGACTAGCGGAATCACCTTGGCCAAATCTTCCCCCCGGACACCACCACTCGCGGTCTGATTGGTGGTATTGCTGCCCGGTGCTTCAAAGTTGACATCCCCCCGGATGCCACCACTGGACGTATTGCGGGGAGAACTTTCACCGGGGGCGGCAAAGTTGACATCCCCTCGGATGCCACCACTGGACGTATTGCGGGGGGCGCCTTCACCGGGGGCGGCAAAGTTGACATCCCCCCGGATGCCACCACTGGACGTATTGCGGGGAGAACTTTCACCGGGGGCGGCAAAGTTCACATCCCCCCGGATGCCACCACTGGACGTATTGCGGGGAGAACTTTCACCGGGGGCGGCAAAGTTCACATCCCCCCGGATGCCACCGCCGACGCGACGACGGGGCGCTTCTCCGCTGGGACTGCTAAAATTAACGCTGCCCCGAACCCCACCCCCAACCGTATTCGGTGGGTGATCTCCGTCCGGCATTTGGAATTCCAGACTGGCGATCGAACCGGCGTCACGGGAGTCACTGTTTGCTTGCGCTGGATCTCCTCCACTGGTGAGCATCAACATAGAACTCGCAAGAGTGAGGGAGAAAAGTGTTTTGGACATCCGAATAGAATAGTTATTCATAAGGGTTATTCCCATGATGAGTCAGGTACAGATGACATGGGCGATCGACGATCGATCCTTGATTAATGATCGATTGGTTGATCGCCAATGATTTACAGCCAATTTCCGACCAAGACAAAAGGCGCCCAAAAATAAGGATGATTATATTCAGGATTTTTCAATAAGCTCAGTTGAGCTCGGCGCAGTGCTTCCGCTTTGGTCAAATTCAACTTGGTTTGAGTCAGTTGAAGATAGAATTCACTCATTAGGTCAGCGGTAGATTGGTCACTGACTGACCAGAGTGTTGCCAAGGTACTCCTTGCCCCCGATCGAAGTGCAAATCCTGCTAATCCTAGTGTAGCCTGTCGATCGCCTGCTGCGGTTTGACAAGCGCTTAAAACCAGCAATTCTACTGGGTTTAAGCTTCCTTGCAGTCGATTTTCAAATAAGTCGGCAAAGTCTTTAACGTTAATGCGATCGTCCCAGGTGAGCAGAAAGGTTTCTTCTGGGTTAGAACTGAATTGACCGTGGGTGGCTAGGTGAACGATGGGAAAGGGTCTGGTGTTGACCTGAGATTGAAAGCGATCGCGAGTAAAGTCCTGATTTAACAAAACTTTACTGTCAACCATTTGTGAAATTTCCGTGAGTTCTTCTGCCACCCCAGGCAAAGCGGTAAAACCTTGCCGCGCTTCAGTCAGTCCCACAATTAGGGCTGTGAGTTTTTTCCGTTCCAGACCTTCAGCAAATAGCTGTAAACCGGGACTCAGGGCGACACTATATTTTTCGATCAGATATTGTTGACCATCGTAGAGTGCTGCCATCGGTAATGAACGTAAAAAACCATCCAAGACAAATACCAGGTTTTGCGTTTGATTGCGGTTCAAATCTGCTTCGGCGGGTCGAATTAGCCAATCATAAATTTGTTCAGCAATTCGCAGGCGCTCCGCACTAGAATACCCCAGGTAAAGAGAAGAATAGAACTTTTGTAAAATTTCTTCAATTTTCCCTTTGGGCAGTGGGGTGGCGTAGTGACGTAAAGAGCGATCGGGCAAGGATAAAATTACTTCGAGGCGATCGCGCAAAATAATCGGATAAATCACTGCCGAGTGCGGGTCAATCTCATCAAGTAACACCGGCTTGGTTTCCAAACAAGCATCCCGGAAAAAGTTATCTAATTCCGCCAATTGCAGCGCTTCAATCACCTCTCTGGCTTGAACTAAATCCCCTTGACTGGCATTTGGTTGTAATAATAGACTGACCAACTCACGATAGACCGGCTCAACCCTTTCGGTAAAGTTAAACTGCACGTCAGAATTAATGGCTACTAAATCACTGCGTAAAGCTTGGAGGCTTTTATAAGCATTAGTATAAGCCGCCTTAGCCTGGGACAAATTTCCCTGATTTTGTAAAATCCAACCTAACTGACTAGAAGTGCGGGCTAATATATCATCCCCATCAATTTTCTGGGCAATTTCTATAGCGGCTTCCGTTAACTTTTTCGCCTCAGCCCACTGTTGGTTTTCTGCATAAAGTTTGCCCAATTCATCCAAGCTATAAGCTTCCGCCCGTAAATCGTTGATTTCCCTGGCTTGCTGAATTGCTGTGACTAATAAATCCGCGATGTTTTGATAACTGACCGTTGACGGACTGGCTGATGATTGCCAGATTTGCAGTAAGTTTTCTGCCAGGTTGACTCTGGCATAAATTGACCGGCGACTCGGAGAAAGACTCCTGATAGTTGACTCGATATTCTGGCTTAATTTTCCAGCGGCTACCCATTGCTGAGTTTTGACTAATAAACTTAGTTGATTCAGTTGAATTTCCACTTTTTCTAAGTCAGTTTGGGCTAAAGCGATCGCCTCTTCATAGTAGTCAAATGCTATGGCAAATTTACCCAAATCTTTGGCAATATTGCCAATACTAAAAAGATTAGCACTAATAGTAGTTGCGTCGCCCAACTGCTTGCTAATGCGCCAACTTTCTTCTAAAACTGCTTTAGCACCGATTAAATCGCCCGTGGTTTGCAACGCCACCCCTAAACTTCTCAAACTATCAGCTTTCAGCAAAGAATCCGGTTGATTTTGCAACTGCTCAACCAGATTTTCTAAGATATTTTTCGAGCGGCGATATTGCCCCAAAGATTGTAAAGCTTGTGCTTGATTAATTTGACTGCCTAATATTCCTGTTTCATTGTTGGCTTTCCTATAGAACGATTCAGCTTTGATCCAAGTTTCTAAAGCCTGCTGGGTTTGCCCTTGGGCAAGTTGTAAACTCCCCTGAGTATTTAAGGCTTGGGCAAAGATGGCTAAACCTCGTCGATCCAGTTTTTCTTGATTTTGTAACAAACGCAAACTGGTAGAAATTGCTGCTTCCGCTTGCTGCCATTCTCCTAATTTTTGATAAGCAGAGGAGAGATAATTTAAGCTTAAAGCCTGATTTCTAATTTCCCCTTGTAGCTCATAGTCTCTCGCTGCCTGTTGCCAAAGGGTGGCAGCAGCAGAAAACTGTCCGATTTGATACAGATTTCTGCCTTCCCTTAGCCGCGCTTCCGGGGTTTGGGCGAGGTTTTGGGCGAGGGTTTGGGTCTGACGTTGAACAACTTGTGCCTGACTGGGATAAAATTCCGGCAAAAATGGCCATCCCGTAGTCACCAATAAAATTGTCACCAATAAAACACCAATAAACCGCCAATTACTTTGCCACCGTAAGCGGTTTGGTTTTTTATGCTTAAATTTGGGTTTAAATTTGGGTTTAATTCTTAACCACATAGTATAGTATTATAGTTATTATAGTATAGTATTTTTATCGTGTTTTAATCCCTATCCTTACCTATAGATAGGCTTGATTTAATTTTTGTCAAAAATCCTGAAGCTATTGCCCTGTAATCAAATTCCCCAAATAATTTATAGCTCGATTTATAGCCCGATCGCGGCTGTTTTGTGCTTAATTTTGTGATTCATCCGCTGCCATGGCAAATTGAGGCAAATCCCTGGCATTTTGCCCCCCAGATTTCTGGTGAATGGCGCTGGTGAATGGCGGTTGAGAACCGGAACAGCCGCGCCCAACCCAAATTTGATGGCCATCTCAGGACGCCATTCTTTCCAGCAAGCAACACATTTACTGCACATTTACTGCGATCGCTGTTGCTAAAGCCAACCAAGCCAACATTTAAGCGATTTTGGGACAACCTAAAGTGGTGATATATAACACCGCTTCATCTTCAGGAATTCCTAGGACTTGGTTAACTTGATCGTCAAAAAAACCACCGATGCCACTGACGCCGACCCCTAAGTGCAGCGCCCCCAAATTGATTCGCTGTCCCAGGTGTCCCGCATCTAGGTGTAGATAACGATAAGCGCGATCGCCGAATTTTTCCACAGCCTTTTTCAAATCAGCAGTATGAAATATTACCGCTGCGGCATCCCGACCCAACTCTTGCCCCAAACAAAGATAATGTAACTCTTGGCGAAAATTCTTAAACCGTACTTGTCGTAATTCTTCGGCCATCGGTGCATAGTAATAACAGCCAACATCTAAACCATTTACCGACAATACGGCCACAAAGGTAGAAATAAGCTCGCGAGCGAAAAAGTCTGGGGCGGGATCTAAGCCTTGATAAGTGTAATGATTGGGGTGATAAGTAAAGTCCAGAATCGCATTCAGTTGGGCCAAAGCGATCGCCCCTCCATTGTACTCACGAGTCGAACGCCGTCGTAAAATCGTCGTTTCCAGTCCGGTCAGGCGATCACCCCAATCAATCGGCTGGCTTTTCGTAGACACCTTAGTACAAAAAGGGAAATTATACTTATCATCTTCCGAAGACCGATCCACCATCGTCCAGCCTTCTTGTCCCGTGGTATCCGCATCAATTTTGGTCGCCTGATGACAATAAGCCAGCAGCTTACCATCCCGAATATCCGGGTAGTCCGTTTTCACCCCTGACGGTAAAGCCGTCCGATAGGGCGGTAAATTTTCATCCAGTTTTCGCAAATCCGCCAACGGGATCAGAGTCGTCACCGCCTCTTGATCGGAATCTAAATAAAGCAATTCATTCAAGGCATCATCCAGAAAGCCCCCAATTAAATGGGGTCGATAGTCCGTAAACGATCCAGCCAACTCAATATTGCCCAACAAATGACCCGTATCGAGAAAAACCCGCCGATAAGCCCGGTCTTCATAGCGCCAAGCGGAACGATAAAAAACCGCCGTAGTCGCTAAAGCCAATTTGGTCGCATCAAAAGCCGGATGCCAGAACGTGGCACTTTTCAACGTCGGCCAAACATCGCTATCCCAAAATCTAATCAAAGAATGGGTTTTTGCCTGATAATTGTAGAGCCCAGGAGGCAACTCCGCCGTCCCCAAAGAGATTAAATAGAGTTCTGCCGGATACAACCCTCCCGCTGAAGGGGCAGCCCTGAGGTACAACGGGGTTCCCATCATCGTCATGACTTTAGCGGTTAAGCCATAGCTACAAAAGAGCAACCGCGATAAACGTTCTAACCCTGTGCGGGCCGGGTCATGTTCTAACTCCGGTCGTTTTTTCAAATAAGGCTTTAAATCAATCGTTGCACCAATCTTGTAATCTTTGAAAGGCACTGGCTGCTGTGACCAGTCGATAAAATGCTTTTTACTGGCCAAAGTTTCTGGATCGTACTTGGTGCGCTCGTGGTAGTGTTGGGCAATGGAAAATTGCTGTTTTGCCATAAAAGCAGGATGGTTGGTGTAATTACTGCCTTCATCTTGACATCTGAAATGACTGAGATGCACCTAAGCCAGAGAAAAAGCCAGAGAAAGATTGCTCCTAAGCTTGACTCCTAGAACTTGGCCATCATTCAATTATACAAATCAATTATACAAATCGCTTTGCTGGTGACGCAGCCGATGGAAAAATTAAAAAAATTAAAAAAAGCTAAAAACCCCCCCGCATAAGTTTACATATTGTTACATTTGTTGATCAGGGATGTGATTCATCCCTGCCCTAGTAAACACCTAATAAATAAATGTATTAAATATATATTTTCCTTATACATTTTGGCTCAGGCTATGATCGGGTGGCACAGAATGCAGAAAGTCAACAGTGAAGAATTACTCAAACAGTATGCTAAAGGTCAACGTAACTTTGAATACCTAGATTTAAGTGAGAATAACTGGTTTGAAGCCAATTTACGCGGAGCCAATTTCACGGGCAGTAACTTAAGTAAGGTTTATCTGCCCTATGCCAACCTCTCCCAAGCCAGCTTACGCCAAACTCAACTCACCGAAGCTGAACTAAGTGATGCCAAGTTGGGTCAAAGCGACCTCAGTCACGCTGACCTGAGTAGGGCGAATCTTTGTCGGGCAAATTTACGCAATGCCGCCTTAAGAGGAGCAAATCTCGCTGGGGCAAATCTCACTAAAGCTGATTTATCTCATGCAGACTTAAGTGATAGTAACTTAAGTAATGCAAATTTAACCGGCGCTAATTTATACAAAGCAAATTTAAGTCACGCCAATTTAAAAGGTGCGAACTTTTTTCGCGCCACAAGGGTGAATTTTGCCAATGCTTATGGGGATGAAACTACAATTTATCCCGACGGTTATCGCCGCAGTGATGACTTTGTTTGAATCGGTGATTTATCATTATTAATGATGATTTAATAATGATTATTTCGGAAGTAATTTAGTCTAAAAAATTTTAAAAAATTTTTGTTCACAAAAAACAGTCCATTTGCAGGTTTTTTGTGATTGATTTGTAACTTGTTTCAAAAACTTTTATAATATTTATAATTTGCTATTTAGACGGAATTTATGCCGGATTAACTGACATAACTGGTTTCTATTTCGGGCAGACATTCGATTACTTTGTCCCACCCCAAACCCTTGCGGACTACAATCGGTTCATCCCCGGTTAAGTCAAGAATCGTGGAAAATTGATAGCCCGGATCTTCTCCGGTGTCAACAATAATATCCACTAATTTCTCCAGTCGATCGAACAATTCCGCTTTACCCAGAGTTCCATAATCTTTTTTGTCCGGTAAATGAGCCGAAGTGGAAATAATCGGACTTTCCAAGGCATTGAGTAACTCCAAACAAACGGTATTTTTCGGAACCCGAATCCCGGTGGTTTTCCGTTTGGGATCCATGACGAGTTTGGGAACTAACTTGGTGGTAGGCAATAAGAATGTATAGGGACCTGGAATTAGATGTTTGATAATCCGATAGGTTCGATCGCTCACTTTGGCATAAGCGGCAATATTAGATAAGGAAGGACAGAGAAAGGTTAAGGGCTTTTCATTGGCTAAACGTTTAATTTGCCTAACCTTTTCCACCGCTGATTTAACTCGAATATCGCAGCCGATCGCATACACTGTATCCGTGGGATAAAGCATAACCGCGCCGTTACTCAGTGCGTCTTTAATCGGTTCAATGCTACGCAACTGAGGATTGTCGGGATGAATGTTATAAATTTTGGCCATAATAATAAGTCACTTGTTTTTACAAGAGAAAAGAAAATTTTTTCCCTGGCTGTCACGCTGGATTAGACACCAGTATGCATTCTAATCGGTAAAATTGAAACCGGGTTGCTTAATTTTTGGCTGGGTGGCAGAAGTTCAGGCAGAAACCCGGTTTCTTATCCATCTGTTGAGGTTAGCGAGAACCGATCCATGAAAAAAGTTGCTTATTTGGAATGTCCCACCGGCATTGCTGGTGATATGTGTTTGGGTGCTTTAGTTAGTTCGGGTGTCCCCTTGGATTATCTGGATGAAAATTTGTCTCGACTGGGGATTTCTGATGAATATCACCTGAGAAGCGAATTGGTTCATCGCAATGGTCAAGTCGCTACGAAAGTTTATGTGGATTTGTCCGCAGGCGATCGCCCCCAACATGACCATGACCATGACCATGACCATGACCATGATTGTAAGTATAAGCAAAAGCATGACCATGACCATGACCATGACCATGACCATGACCATGACCATGACCATGACCATGACCATGACCATACCCGACATTTGTCAGAAATTGAGGGAATGATTAAAGCTGCCAAGCTACCGGAACGGGCAGAATTTTGGAGTTTAGCGGTATTTCGCCGACTGGCAGAAGCAGAAGGGGCGGTGCATGGGGTGTCTCCGAATCAAGTCCATTTCCATGAAGTTGGGGCAACCGATGCCATTGTGGATATTGTCGGGACTTGTCTGGGTTTGGATTGGTTGGGAATTGACCATAATTCCCAAGGATGGCCCGCGTTGTCTTGTTCCCCCTTGCCGACGGGGGGTGGGACGGTTTGGGCTGCCCACGGACGTTTGCCCGTACCCGTCCCCGCCGTGCTCCAGTTGCTGCGATCGCGCCAAGTGCCGATTTATGCCAACGGAATTGAGAAAGAATTAGTCACCCCAACCGGGGCAGCGATCGCCGTAACATTAGCCACGAGTTTTGGCCCCCCCCCAGCCATGTCCCTGCACCACATTGGGTTAGGAGCGGGTTCCCAGAATTTTGCCATTCCCAACATTCTGCGCTTGTGGATTGGGGAATCGGCACCGCTTAATCAACAATCCTTGACAGATGAGACAGATGAGACAGATGAGACAAATGAACTGACCAAAAACCTAGAAACCATTGCGGTATTGGAAACCCAGATCGACGATCTCAACCCCCAGGCGATCGCCTATACCTGTGATCGACTATTTGCGATCGGTGCCCTCGACGTATTCACCCAACCCATTGCCATGAAAAAATCCCGCACAGGAATTTTACTCACGGTGATTTGCCACCCAGAAAAAGTCTTCCCTTGCGAACAAATAATTTTTCAAGAAACCAGCACCCTGGGAATTCGTTGCTCCACCCAACAGCGACATATTTTAAATCGATTCATACAGAAAGTGGCCACAAATTTCGGAGAAATTTCGGTCAAAGTTGCCACCAATGCAGCCGGAAAAATTATTAACGTTCAACCAGAATATGAAGACTGTGCCGCCCTAGCCAAAAAACATCATCTCCCGTGGCGCGAAATCCATCGACAAGCATTAGCTGCATGGTATAGTATCAACTCCGTTTAATTAATTTTAATTAATAATTAATAATTAATAATTAATTAATAATTAATCCAGCTTGTGCAAAAATAATCCGATCTGCTTTCTTGCGTCCCTCTCCCCCCGAGCTTTGTCGTTAAGTTAGGCCGCCGTCGATTTAGGGTGAGGGTAATGTGTTAAGTAGGGGCGACGAGCGCCTGAGCCCCTACTGGTGAACCAGCTGTAACAGAAAATAATAGCAAGTGACAGGGCGTAACAGTCGGTGAAATTGTGTTACTTTTTTTGTTACTTTTTTTTGTTACTTTTTATCTCACCAGTCAATTCCAGATTAAACTCGGTAAATTTATCCTGAATTGTCATGGTTTAAGAGCATTTACATCGGCATATAGTTTTTAGCCTTGAGTAAACTGGCACATTTGCTTCTTAGAGAGAAAATTTTATAAGTGCTACAATATAACAGTAAACCGGATCTGACTTGAAATATACCTTGTAACTTAAGTCAGATGTTATCCCTAGTAAGATCAATGTTCTCTGTGATGAATATCACGGAACTGGGATGGGTGAAACCCTATGCTATAAATAGCTAGTCAAGGCCTAGTGCCTTGGCTTTAAATGAACCGAGTCTAGCAAATGCTCCTTAATTAATCAGGCAAAACTATGAAACTGAACTCAGATAAACTCAAAATCCTGACATTGGCTGTTATGCTATCCTTGACTCCGGCTGAGATGGCCAAAGCAGTCATCGATGCGACTGCCACCGACTGCACGATTAACTACACCCAAGACCAACCCGTCCAACAATGCTCTGGCAGCGAAACTACCACCAGCAGTCATATCGCCTCGGTCAGCGGTATTATTTATCAAACTTCTAGTAGTCCCACCAAAATACCGGAACCTTCTACGACCCTTGGGATTCTGATGGCCGTAGGTTTCAGTTACTTCAGCAGAAAAAAAAAATTAGTTCAGCAGAAATAAGTCGTTTCTCTCTAGGAATTCTTTAAGAATACTATTTTTCTGGCAAGAGCAAGCACTCACCAACCCGAAGCAGCGATCGGGGGGTAGCTTTGTTCGTCAGTAATTATCATTGGCGCTCATTAGTGGCGGTTCTCTTCCTGGAACTTCCACTAATTGTTGTTTAAGTAATATAATTTAATATAATTTATTTTACCGTAAATTATTTTACCAGAAAATAGAATTTTTTTGACTGTTGCCAAAGTATTCTTTAATATTCCTTAACTAAATATTCCTTAACTAAATGTGAACTAAATGTGTAAATATGTAGGGTGGGTGTAGGGTGGGCAAGATGTACCCACTCTACGTTAGCCTAAAATAATTGTAATTGCTCCTGACTATTCGGTTCCGCTGATTCTATTTCTTCTGCCTCATCTGCCGCAAAAAACTCCTCTTCCCCCGCTAACAAACTATTCGCCGCTGCCAGCATTTCCTCCGCAATATCTTGCAGGTCTTCTCGATTTTCCAGATAAGTTTTTAAGGCTGATAATGGGTCTATTCCCCCACCTGCCCCTAATTCCGGGAGGCGAGGTGACGTTAACTGACTGACTAATTCTGGTTGAATGCGGTAATTATGGGCTTCATTTAAACAATCGTGCAATACTGTATGATCAATTTGGTCGATTTGTTGCGGCTGTAGCTGGTAAATCAGTCGGACGATCGCATCTTTAATCCGATGTTTTTTAATCGCTTTAACTAACGCGGCTTGGGGTTCTGCTGCTTCGGAAACATCAACCCGAATGGTGCAGAATTTGCGAACGGGGATGGGACAAAATTGCCAGTGACATTTGCCCGGTTCTACTTCTACTAAGACATAACCTTTGTCTTCTTTTTCTTCACTAAAATCGACCCGTTCAATACTACCGGGATAAACTACTGGGGGATTATTGCCCGGATTCAAGTTTTGGTGCCGGTGAACATGACCTAATGCTACATAGTCAAATTGCGGTTTTGTGAGTAAAGAAAGCGGAATGGTGAAGCCTTTCCCCACCGCTAGGAATCTTTCAGCCCCATATTCGGCATTGTCTACCATTAAATGCCCTAAAAGTACCGTAGGCACTTGTGGGTCTAATTGTCTGATTTCTCCTTCGAGAACAGTGGAAAGGCGATCGATTAACAGGTGATTAATTTCTGAAAGAGATAGTTTTTCCGTTTCCGGTCGGGTTAACAATGTAGAACGAGTTAACCACGGTAAGGTGATAACTTGAATTGGCCCGTTTTTGGTTTCAATTCGATGAGTTTCCAGGGAGTCACCCACAATAAATCCCGGTACTCCTAATGTGCGATAAATACAAAGACTGGCACCCCCTTGTCCTAGGGAATGTTGGTCATGGTTGCCGACGAGTAAAACTGTGGGGATTTGGGCATCGGCTAACCGGCGAAATTGACTGGCAAATGCTTCCTGTACAAAAGGCGGTGGAGTAGCGTCGGGAAAGGCATCCCCCCCAAATAGGACTAAATCAACGTCAGAGGCGATCGCGCGAGCGATACAAGTGCTTAAAGTAGTAACAAAATCCTCCAATCGGGTATTTTGTCCTGTTTGCGGGTTGATTTTCCCGTGAGAAAACCCGCTACCGATATGAATATCCGACAAGTGGAGGATTTTAATCATAATTGTTGGTGGTTGGTGGTTGGTGGTTGGTGATTGGTGGTTGTTGGTTATTAGTTATTAGGTGGGTTAATCTAACGAATAACCAAGAACGAATAACTAGCAACTAACAACCAATAACTAATCACCAAAATTAAATATCAAAATTAAATATGTAGACCACATTCGGTTTTGCCACTGTCACGCCAACGACCAGCCCGTTCATGTTCCCCATGTGCCACAGGAGTGGTCAAGGGTTCATCACCAATGCTGGCATAACCTTGGTCGTGAAGAACATTATAAGGCACCCCATAGTCAAACACATATTTCCAGGTTTCTTTGCGCGTCCAACAAGCCAGGGGGTTAATTTTTAAACGACCGTGCTTGTCGATTTCAAAGATGGGAATTCCTGCACGAGTTGAGGCTTGATCTCGGCGCCGACCATTAATCCAAGCTTTAACATTTAATTCATCCATTGCCCGCTGGAACGGTTCGACCTTGGTCAATACATGGAACTGATGAATATCCTTCTGCCATAGGGCATAGCCGTGCTGATGAGCAAATTCATCGCGATTGTTGGCTTCTCGGTTCTTGTAAATATAAAGGTCTAAATTATAGTAGGCTTTGGATTTTGCCACTAAATCTAAAGTTTCTTGGAAATGGTGCAGGGTATCGACAAATATAACTGGCACCGGGGGGTTGGGTTGCAGGTCACGGTAAAGGATATCCATGATTACCATGCCAGTGACACCAAAAGCCGTGCTTTGCACCAGTCCTTGTCTCACATTGTTGATGCACCAAGCGAGAATCTCGCGGGGATGAGCGCCTTCAAATCTTTGGTTGAGCTCATCGAGGTCAAAACTGATGGGTTGAACTGGTGCTTTTAGGGTTTGAACCATGTGACGCTGTTACTTATAACCTTGGTGTATATTCACTAAACCAAATACTACCATATTTGTCAATCATATACACACATAACTCGATCGAGAATGCGGATTTTTTGTAGATTTATCTTGATAAATTTCTAATTACTAACAGTTAATTAAACCTATAGTTATTTACTAATCAGTTAAAAAGCCCGCTCGCGATCGCCCTATGGGGTTAATTAGGATAAAATCAGAAAAATCAAGGGTTTGAGAGGCAATTCATGGAATTAATTTTTTACACAAAAGCAGGTTGTCACCTGTGCGAAGACTTGCACCAAAAGCTAAAACAAGTTAAAGGGATAGATTTTGAGTTAGAAATGCGAGATATTACGACTCGAAAGGATTGGTTTACCGCTTATCAATATGAAATCCCGGTTTTGATTAAACCGACAAATACGGGAGAGGAACTGCTGCCGCGACTTTCCCCAAAAGCGACAGTAGAAGATTTGACCCTGATGTTAAAGAAATTTTTTCCCAGTAATTCCCAGTAATTCCCAGTAATTCCCAGTAATTCCCAGTAATATTTAAGCGTAATATTTAATATTTTTGAAGTTTGAAATTGGCGATTTTTTTTACCGCATTCAAACGTAGGGTGGGCAAAATTTTGCCCACCGTTATATTTGCCACCGTTATATTTGTTTTATATTTGTTTAATTTGTTCTAGTGGGATTGCCAGTTCGAGTTTACCGAGGCTGGTTTTAATGGTTATTTCCCAGAGGCTAACAATACTCTAACAATACTTAGGTGCTGTTGCTTTCATCCTCGATCGCTTGCCAGGGGGTTTGGCTAAGATTTGGGTTGCCTTCTATCAGCCAAATAAAGCTTTGTGTATCTAATAATAATTTCATTAAATATACTCAGCAAAATCATTGAGGGAAGCGTCAAAATATTCGGGAATTTTTATTTTGCTCTGCATACAACCAAGTAAATTTTTACGGCTGATTTTTGGCTCTACAAATAGGTTTGGCTGTTGTTGCCACTGGGTAATTAAGTAGGAAGCTAGGAGACAAGTGCAATTGCTCTTGGCGAGCGAGTTGGGTGACTTCTGCTAAGACTTTTTCTAGGAAAGGACTCATCATTTACCTCAGCTTGGGTATTTCTTTGATTATACTATTTTGGGAGGGGACAGGGGAAAAAGTCTGGGAAAAGAAACCGGGTTGATAGCAGCATTTCTGTTTTTCCGCAAAGATTTTCCCAAGAAACCCGGTTTCTGAGTCTGGGGTGGGGGGGAACATCGCACCGGACAAAATAACTAGACAAAATAACTAGGCAATCCAGATATTTGTGGATAAAATCTGTAACTATTCATTTGTAAGTACCCGATCGCTGTGAGGAGTAAGAAAAATGAAGTTACGCGATTTGTTAGCCCAGGTATTGAACATTTCCCATCAGCCGGCTGAGGCGGTTTTGGCTCGAGAAGTGACGGGTTTAAGTACCAATTCCCATGCTTGTAAGCCGGGAGACTTGTTTATTGGGATGCCGGGAACACGAGTGGACGGGGGAACGTTTTGGCGGTCAGCGATCGCTTCTGGGGCGGTTGCGGCAGTCATCACCCAGAAAGCAGCCCAAAAACAACCCCCAGAAGCCGCGGATCCGGTGATTTTGGTGACGGATATGACCCAAACTTGTGCTGATTTGGCGGCGGCTTTTTATGGCTATCCGGCAAAACAGTTGTCTATGGTGGGGGTGACGGGGACTAATGGCAAAACCACTACGACTCATTTAATTGAATATTTGCTGAATCAATATCCCGTCGCTTTGCTGGGAACTCTTTACACCCGCTGGCCCGGATTTTCCCAAGTGGCGGTGCATACGACTCCGTTTAGTGTGGAATTGCAAGAACAGTTATCCGCAGCAGTGAAAGCGGGGGCAAAGTTTGCGGTCATGGAAGTGAGTTCTCACTCGTTAGACCAGGGACGAGTTCTCGGTTGTGGGTTTGAGGTGGCGGTGTTTACCAACTTGACTCAGGATCACCTGGATTACCATAAGACGATGGAGAACTATTTTGAAGCAAAGGCGCTGCTGTTTAGCGATCGCTATCTCCAAGGTCGGGCGGTGATTAATATTGATGATGACTATGGGAAACGGTTGTGCGATCGCTTACCGAAAGAAAAATATTGGACTTATAGCATAGAAGATAGTAGCGCGGACTTGTGGACTGCTGACGTAACCTACAGCCCATCCGGTGTTACAGGTATTTTACATACTCCCGTTGGCCATGGGGATTTCTCCTTGCCGTTAGTGGGTAAATATAATGTGGCTAATATGTTGGCGGCAGTAGGGGCAGCTTTACATTTAGGTTTGGAATTGTCGGAAATTGTGGCGGCATTACCTAACTTTATCGGAGTCCCCGGACGCATGGAAAAAGTGCAAATTACCCCAAATCAAGATATAACGGTAATTGTGGACTATGCCCATACTCCTGATAGTTTGGAAAATGTCCTCAAAGCTACCCGTCCCTTTGTGTCCGGTGATTTAATTTGTGTGTTTGGTTGCGGAGGCGATCGCGATCGCACCAAACGGCCTTTAATGGGAGGAATTGCTGCCCGTCTTTCTGATAAAGCGGTGGTGACTTCCGACAACCCTCGGACCGAAGATCCAGAGAAAATTTTAGCAGATATTCTAGCAGGAATTGACCCAGAAACATCACCTCTAGTAATCTGCGATCGGGCTGAGGCCATTCGTCGGGCAATTATGGAAGCAAAACCCGGTGATGGCATCGTAATTGCTGGAAAAGGGCACGAAGATTATCAAATTTTGGGCACGGAAAAAATCCATTTTGACGATCGCGAACAAGCCCGGGCTGCCTTAGAGGAAAGGTTGACCTTGGTTAGCAAATAATCCGCGATTTTTCCCTAACCACAGAACTCTGTCGAACACAGAGGGATTTATCTCTTTGTGTCCGACAGAGTTCTGTGGTAAAAAGAGAAACCCAAAATATCTAAGCTTCTAAATCTAAGCTTCTAAGGGTAAAAAGATCGTGAGCACTTGACCTTGGTGCGCTCGCTTTCTGACGATTAACTTCGCACCGAGGGCTTGAAATAGATTTTTGGTGGTACTTAAATTAAGGCTAATATTGCCAGTTTCCGGCTGAAACATCAGTAATTGACCAATCGACTTAAGTGGGGGAGTAGTGGCAGAACTAGCATCCCATTGATCCGCTTTAATTTCTGAATGTAACTGCATTTTTAATTGATGGCCAGCCAGCATCACTTTTACCTGCACATCACTGCCCCCAGGAACGGAAGAAATGAAATTTTCTAACGCTCCTGTAAGCACTTGATCCAGCATAGTGGGGTCGGTGACAACTGGGGGCATTTTCGGCGGTAAAATTACCTCTAAATTTAAATTTCTGCGGCTGGCTTGTTTTTGCCACCGGGGAATACAATGGTTAAAAACATCTGCTAAAGAAGTTGAAGTCAGTTGTAACAGCGAGCGGGTTTTTTCACAGGTTTCTAATTCTACTGCCCGGAAAATTAAACTAAAACGGTCAATTTGATCGCTACATTCGCGGTCAATACTTTCTAATCGCTTAATAATATCTGCATCTAAATTACGCCGTTTTAATAACAAACGTGTTAGGGTACGAATGGTGGTTAAAGGGGTGCGGACTTCATGGGCGATCGCCTGCAACAACTCCACATCTAAACTAGGAGATTGGTTTGGGGTTTGATTCCGCAAATTTTTATCCCCCGTGGCTTTATCCCCCGGAGCCGAAAGTTTGGCTAAAATATGTTTAGAAGTGGTATGATGAGGGTGATTTTTTACGGTTTTAATAGTAGTTTTTCCATCAGCGGATGGCACATTCTGAGACTTTTGCTGAACTTTTTGGCTAAAGCGATCTTGCTGGTGACTAACAGCAACCACTGAGCCGTTAGTACCACTTAAAAGCTTGTAATGTTTCCGCCTTTGTCCTACCCCATTGGGGGAAAAATCTGCGAAATCTGGTTGCAATTTTAAAGTAAGCTGACTAAACAGCATCACCGTTTTGTAATCCGGTGTAACTGGGACAAATTCAGTTAAATAATTTTCCAGCATTGACTCCATTTCCGGACTGCCGGTGAGGGTGACACGCGATCGCAGAGTTTTGACCGCTAACTCCACCACTTTCGGAGCGAAAGAAAACTGAAACGTGGGTTCACCCTGGGAGTCTGCCCCAACTCCCATAACTAAACTAAATCTTTTGGTTAACCAGACACAAAATTGCTCATCAGTTAACGGATCGTTGGTAAGTACGCGGACGGTGTTGGCAAATTCTGGTGAACCTTGCCAGCGATCGCCTGGGGGTAGTTGGGTTTCGGGAATAAACTTCCACACCGAAAGATGTTGAAAAAATTCTGGGGAAATATCCCCTGGCAAAGCACTACATAACAAAACACTACTGACTGCTAGACCGGGAAGATCATCCGTGTACTTTTTATTAGATAAGGGATGATTCTCGCTTTTGATAGTGGCTACTTCCTGCTGCAACAAACGAGAAAAGGCGGCGATCGCCCCATACCATTGCTGTTGGGCTTTGACTCCCCGATCAGCAGTCGTTGGGCGATTCCCTTCGGGACGCTTCGCGGCATCGCGATCCAAATCGACACCCCAACTCCGGGCGGAAATCCCATCTAAATCAGCATCAATTTCCGCTGAGGCAACAGCCAACAGTTCGCTGATAGTCGGTAATAGCCATTTATACAACGGTCAACACCCCCAGAACTTTATCGTAGTTGCTTTATCGTTAGTTAAATAAATCAGGATATGGATTATGACAGCCACCGACTTTTTTAAATGTAGTGGCTGTCATCAAATCTTTCAATGCTAATTCTAGATTAACGAAATTGTGCCGATTGGGAAATTCGTAGAACCGAACAGGGGAGTGGCAATATCCGATGGTGTACTTAGATGGTGTACTTAGATGGTGTACTTAGATGGTTTACTTAGGTGGTTTACTTAGGGAAAGGGCGATGCCGCTTCGCGGACGAATAACGCGAATCGCTTGTAAGCATTTTTACAGACAATTCCCACAGGGGATTGTTGATTGGAATAGTCGCGAGTTCGTTAGTAGTTTGGTGGGAATAGCAGCGAATTACCTGAAAGCAGGTGTTTCGCATATTTTTTAACATTATTTGGCGATTATTTAGCGATTATTTCCCGGTTATTTAGCCATTATTTCCCGATTAGACCATATTCGATCGCCGCTTGATAGGCTTGAACTTTTAAATCAATTCCCGTAATATCTGTCCCGACTACTACGGCATCTGCCCCAATTTCTAGGGCTTTTTTTGCCATTGCCGGGGCTGCAATTCCCCCTTCACAAATTACTGGAACTTTGAGGATTTTGACCATTTCGGCTAACAGTTCAAAACCGGGAGGAGAGCAATTTTTCGTGGCTGCGGTGTAGCCATAAAGGGTAGTGCCGACTATATCTGCCCCCGCTTTTTCCGCCGCGATCGCTGCTGCAATAGTATCCACATCCGCCATCACCATTTTGCCCAAATCATCGTGAATTTTGTGAATTAAATTTTCTAAAGATTCCCCAGAAGGACGCTTTCTTTCCGTAGCATCAATGGCGATAATATCCGCACCCGCAGCAGCGATCGCCGCTGCATCCACAAACCGAGGCGTAATATAAACCTCATAATCGGGTAACGTTTGTTTCCACAAACCAATAATCGGATAAGGTGTGGCAAAATGCTTTTGCAACTCTTCCCGGACTGCTGACACATGGGCGGGGGTATCAATCCGCACCCCAGAAGCCCCACGGAGAATCGCCGCATGGGCGATCGCGGCAATGATTTTCGGTTCATACAACGGCGAATCAGCGGGCGCTTGACAAGATACGATTAAACCGGACACCAGTTTTTGATCTGTAGAATTGACCATTGGTATATTTTCGACTTCCTTACTAGGTTGCTAGTTAGCAGATTTAGACCTGAAATCCTAGTTTTAACATTAAAATAAAGTCACCACCAAATCTCAGGGTTAATGTCCGTCAGGGGAAATCCAGCAGCAATTTAAGAGTCACAATTCAAGAGTCAATTTTGCGAAATTTTCTGGTTCGTGGCTGAAGTTAAGCAAGAAGCAACTGAATCAGTACATCTCTATAGACGATATAGACAATGTATTGGATATTGGGGCGTTGTCACCGGAGAAATCAGACCGGGTATCAGCTTGGGACGAAACTACGCAGAAAACTAAAATTTGCCCATGCATCTGCTTTGAGTCGAGAAGCCCGGTTTCTGAACCTATTTCTATAGATAGTTGCAACGTATTTTGAAAATAATTAAAGAGAGGAATTCTCTATGATCGATCAAGGTTTAACTTGGATAGATTACGCATCTCAAGCGATGTTAAGTAATAGTCGCTGGATGACTTGGAATACTTTTTTAGCCTTAGTCCCGTTAGGGTTAAGTTTTTGCTTATTTAAACCAAGCACATTCCGCTGGTTTCCTTGGGGAGTTTGTTTGCTGATGGGCTTAACTTTTTTCCCCAATGCGCGAATAGTAGGATGGTTTCTGCGTCACCTAATTCCCGATTTAGGAATGCCTTATTTACTCGGTGCATTGTTATTTACCGCTGGTCTAATGACCGTGGATATTTGGGTAATCAAGCGATCTCATTCCCGTTCCCTAACTTGGTGGTTAGGCTTTTTAATTTTTATCAGCTTTTTACCCAATGCCCCTTATGTCTTAACCGATATTATTCATTTAGTTGATGATATTCGCCAAGGCTATTCCATTTGGATTATTACTTTGGCGTTGATTCCTTCATATTTACTGTTTATGCTGGTCGGTTTCCAAGCTTATGTTCTCTCTTTAATGCACCTAGGGGAATATATGCAGCGCCAAGGGTGGGGCAAATTTATTTTTCCCGCTGAAATTATTATACATGGTTTGAGTGCGATCGGCATTTACCTAGGCCGGTTTCTCCGCTTTAATAGTTGGGATATCATCACCAATACCCACCATTTAGTCAACAGCGTCATTGAAGATTTAACCGCTAAACGTCCCGTATTAGTCATGGTAATTACCTTTGTGGTAATCTCTGTTTTGTACTGGTTAATGAAGTGGCTCACCTTGGGCGTCCAACAACTGACTCATAACCAAAGATTGACAACCAATAATTAATAATTGAACATTAATAATTAAATTGATAAATGACAATTATCTTAGGAGGATAATTCACGACGGGCTGCTTCTAAAAGCAGTCTTTTTTCTGAACGCGCGATCGCCCGATAAGTCGTTTCAAAAGAATTCGGTTCCACGGAAATTACCGTCACCCCCCAGCGCACCAAATCATCGATAAAATTTGGCTCCATAACCACTGCTTGACCGCAAATAGAACAAGGAATATTTAACGCTTTTGCCCGCTCAATTAGCTGACGAATCACTGACTTAACCGCTGGATGAGGCCTTTGAAAAATACTTTGAAACTGGGGATGGTTGCGGTCTACCCCTAACAATAACTGAGTCAAATCATTCGTGCCGATCGCAATTCCTTGAACCCCCGCTTTAACATAGTCATCTAATAAAAATAATACCGAAGGCACTTCAGCCATAATCCAGAGTTGAAAACCATTCACGCGAGTCAGTCCAGCTTGTTCTATTTTTTGACGACAAAAGACAAACTCTTCAACACTCCGCACAAAAGGCAAGATTAAATTAATATTAGTGCAACCATTGGTTTGCACCCGATCTATTACCGCTAACTCTAATTCAAATAAACTCGAATCAACCTGGTAACTAAGTGTCCCATGAAAACCCAGGGCTGGGTTAATTTCTGCTTGTCCAGCATATTCATCAGAACGTAAATCACAAGAACGATAAAATACTGGACGGGGGAAAAAATATCGGGCAATTTCGCTTACTGCATCGCTCATTAAATCAACAAATTCTTCCTGATGACCAGCTGCGATCCACTTTTGCGGATGTTGCGGGCCAACCGTATCTAAAATCATCAATTCTGACCGCAATAAACCCACGCCATCTACCGGCAAATTGCCGATTTTTTCCAAAGATTTTACATGGCTCAAGTTTACCATTAGTTGAGTAGCGATCACCTCAAAATTTTGGGTTAATTTATCTGAAATCATTGGCCGATTACGCAGTTTAAAATCAACATAGTTTTTGAAGATTTCTTGGGGCTTAGTTATAGTATCTGGCCATTGATTAATTCCTGGATCGATCTGATAAATTCTGCCGCGATCGCCATCAATCAATAATCCTTGATCCGGGCGAATTTTTTTGGTGGCATCGGTGACGCCAACCACCGCAGGAATGCCTAATTCTCTCGCTAAAATTGCCGCATGAGAAGTCATTCCGCCAGATTCGGAGATGACTCCAACCGCTTCTTGCAAACAAAAAAGTGCATCAACATCAATTGTTTTGGTGATAATAATCCTGTTTGACGGAATAGTTTTAGGCAGTTGACCGCCAGGATTAATTACAAATGCCGGGGCGATCGCCTCTCCAGGGGCAGCGCCCACCCCCACCAACCAAGGATGATTTTGATGGGAATTAGCGAAAGAATCTACTCGCTTTTCTGTTTCATATCCCGAATTAATATTGGTTTCCTTGGGGCTGGAACCTAAGCATAAAACTTGAGCTAAATAAAGCTGTAGATTTGTCCAGTTATTGTACTGAAAATCAGTATTTTCCTTAATTTCTGATTTGGTCGCGGGGCAAACCACCCATTCCAAAACCAGGCGATCGCCCAATTCACAAACCAAATTTGCAGTTAAACGAATTAACTCCGAAAGTAATGGTTCTTGCAAGGCATATTGCTGTTGTTGTTCTGGTTCAATAATCAACGGCTGAATACATTGGCAGAATTCCAGATTAGTTGCCCTTGACACATCTAGATCCCCGGTCAAAACTGACGACGAATCTCCTGGAGAGGCGATCGCCCCGTCGTAAAGAGGCATTTTTTTTGGTTGATTAAGCGCTACATGGTAAGCAATCAACTTATTCCCTAAAGTTTGCTGCTGAACTTGACCCGTTGCCGGATTTACCTGATAATAATCGGGAATCGTTTTGCCCGCAGCAATCGACATTCCCAACCCCCAAGTGGCTTTAATCTCCCAAATGTCTGTCCGAGTTTCCAAACTCCCAGCCGCGATCGCATCCCACACCGGCTGAACCAAAATCGCCAAATCTAAATCTTGTAGAGAAATTCCCGCTCTTTGGCAGTAAAATAAACTCCGCGCACTGAATAATTCCGCCCAAGTTTCTTTCCAGGCTTGACTCAAAGAATCTCGACGATTCGGACAAATTCGACTTTCTAACAATCCAGAAATCCGAGAAAAATTATGGCTAGGTTCAGCCCTTCTAAATGTTACTCGTTCAACCAAACAAGGGCGAAAGATTAACACAGATGCATTTAATTCATCTGCCGCACTTTCTAAAGTATTCACCCACTCTTCTGGTAATTCAGCCCCGCAAAGTTCTTGATGAATATGTTGAGCCAATCTTTTTAACTGATTTACGTTATCCACATTAATATGCAGCACTGAGGTGAGGAGTTCCCCCATCAATGGTTCTGACCAGTTGTTGGTGGCTAAAAATTCTCGTAATGCCGGGGCGGCGATCACAAAACCCGGAATCACTGTCCGTCCAGCTTGGGCTTGTTGACTCAAATAAAACGCCTGATCTCCCACCAGCGATCGTTCTGATGGCTGAATTTTATCGAGCCAGTACAACAGGGTATCCACAGTTATAGTACAAGTTACTTATTTTTTATACAACTCATCTTACAGGAAAGTACTTATTAAATAGAATAGATTGATCCCAGAGGCAAATTTTTTTAATTATTGTATGTTAGTGATTGGCGATTTACTGAAAAAAATAATTAATCAGTAACTGAAACAAATAAGTAATTACTGATATTTAATACATAATAAACAATCACCAAAAATAAAAACCCCTCCTGTTCAGGGAAGGAGGGCAAAATTTTGCCTTTTTCATATAGCAAAAGATACTTAAGTGTAAAGGGGTTACAGCAAAACTTTACGCAAACTTTACACAAACCCGACAAAAAAATTACACAAAATTTACACAATCTCTCCGTAAATTTACAGATTACTTAATTAAATATGATATTATTTTGGCAAAGGTAGAGTTGTTTGTTAGAAAGTTGGAAAGTGGGTGGGAAAGTCCTTCCAACCACCAACTAACCACCAACCACCGATCGCACAACTGGAATAGTCAATTATGGATAAATCTTTTTCTAATAACTTAGGTTTTTTCGGTTCTTTAGCGTTTTTGGTGAAAAATATCCGCTGGATGATTTGTCATCGAGTCAATCACCAATTTAAATCTACTTATAAATCTACTTAAATTTGGTTGATATTAGCAAAATCTAAAGCAAAAAACACGCTTTAATTCAAAAATTGAACAAAAATTTGAGAGTACAATATTCAGAAAAAAGATGATTTAAGTGGAGAATAAGTGGCTGTGGCTAATTGGAATCAACTGGTAAAATCGGTTTTAAATTTATGGTTTAGACCTAACTGTGTTCTGTGCGATCGCCCCGCCAAGGATATTATTTGTGAATATTGCCAACGGCAATTACAGCAATGTCAATTCGCTCAACCAGATAAATTTTGGCGGCAAGAAGAACCACCCCTATTTGTCTGGGGCGCCTACCAAGGAACGGTGAAACGAGCGATCGCCCAAATGAAATTATCTCAGGGGCAAAACTGTCCCGAACTCAGCAAACCTTTAGGTCAATGGTTGGGAGAAGCCTGGTTAAAATCGCCCTTATCTGCTGGCAAAAAATTGGTAGTTGTACCTATTCCCTCCGACCCCAAACGGTTAAAAGAACGCGGCTTTAATCAAGCGGAACTTTTGGCCAAAAGCTTTTGTGATGTCACGGGCTATCCCTGCCAACCCCAAGGGTTAACCCGAAGTCGCTCCACTAAAGCTTTGTATGGTTTATCACTGGAACAGCGACAACAAGAACTCAACCAAGCTATGAGTTTAGGTGCGGTTTTTCGCGCTCACCCACCGAAAAATCCGGTCTTATTATTGGATGACATTTACACCACCGGCACTACTTGTCGCGAAGCCCAAAGAGTCCTCCAGCAAAATAAAATTCCGGTTTATGGCATTGTCGCGATCGCTACCACCAAAAAATAACCACAACATCCTAGCTGGCAGAGTAACTGAAAAAACAATTTTCCTCAGACTAAATCAGTCATTAGTCCCTGATAGCTAATAACTGAATTCTGATAGGTGATATTTAAATACTTAAGCCCGGTTAAGCCCGGTTGTTTTTCCTGGGCTGCTATCTGGATTTACATCAGTTGAATCAGGCCATAGCGAAATCAGAAATACTGGTATCCAAAGGCTAAGAAAATGCTTCTTGATAAAACTTTACATTTTTAACCTTCTAGGTATTTTTTGAGGAAATCTTTATAACCTGTTGACAAAAAACTTAAATGTTGTATAATATATTCATACATATTCATACATATTCATACTGTCCATAAATTAGCCAGAAAAGAAAAATCAAAATCAAATTTCTGGCATAGTGACTGTTACTTATTGACCAAGACGATTACCAGGGTGCTGTATTCTATCTAACGTCTAAAGCAGGGACACCAACCGCGTGAACAGAACTCAAAGAAAACTGGGGCAAACTTGGGTTGGTTGGGTGACATTTGCTCTATTCGTAAGCAGCCTCTGTGTACCGTCGGCTATAGCTGAAGGCACTCCAGCGGGCACTGAGATTAGGAACCAAGCAACTGGCACCTTTGAAGATCCAAATAATCCAAGCCAAGGCCCGATAAAAATTGAATCCAACATAGTCACAGTGACTGTAGCGGAAGTGGCGGGCGTCACCGTACAGCCCGATGGAGTGACTCAAGCCAACAACAACAACCAAATAGAAATTGGCGACTTACTGTTTTTCCAATTCAAAGTCACCAACGTAGGCAACGACCCCACCCAATTCCGCATTCCCAACACCGCCACCGTTTCCGGGCCGGGGACTCCTTCCGGCAACCTGCAAATCAGCACCGACGGGGGTATCACTTGGACTAACGTAACTGGCGACAACTTCCTCACCGGATTAGTCCCTGCCGGTGGATTTGTCCTAGTGCGCGTACCCGTATTAGTCAACAACACTGCCAACCTAGGGGATGAAATCGCCGTACAACTAGGCAACACTCCAAACGGCGGACAAAACCAACCTCGCATTCCAGGAAATTCCCAAGCCAACGACCTTTACACCGTTGACAACCCTGACGGAACAGGGGGAGAGAATTCCGGACCGCCGGTGAATGGTGCCCGCGAAGCCAGCGCCACCCAACGAGTTGCGGTCAATGCTCAACCCAGACGAGCTTTTGCCCGCGTACTCAAAACCCATACCACCCCGATCGCCCTAAACAACCCCGCCGACCCCACGGATGACATAATCACATACCGACTAGGGCTAGTAGTGCTCGCCACTCTGCCTCCAGAAATCGTTGGCTTTATCGCTGATGACCTAGTGCCCAACACCAGTAACAGCCTCACCGTGGACGGGACGTTAGTGCAGCGCATCTTAATCAGCGACGCCATTCCTGTAGGGACTCAACTACAGGAAAACCAATGGCAAGCCCCAAGTGGCTGGCAAGTGGTATTCACCAACAGTCCCACAAACCTCAACCCCTTACAAGCTAACTGGCGTACCGACGTCGCGGCGGTGGGCGGTATTGCTAACGTTACCCGGATTGGCTTCTTATTTAATGGCACCATACCCAAAGGAACCACAATCACGGGTTTTGAATTTGCCGTGCGCACCACGGGAATCACCACTACCACTACGGTGGCGAACTTAGCCCAAGTGTTCGGCGGCAGTACCAGCAACCCCGATCGCCTAACCTACGACGAATCCGGCGACCAAGTATCGAATAACTTCAATGACGACGGCACCCCAGCGCCCATAGACCAAACCGGCAACCCGGTAGTAAATCCGGGAGTACCGAACCCAGAAACCGATGGTCAGGATACCGCAAATAACAATACGGGAACCGGGCCTGGGGGTGAGGCAAATGTGGTAGTCATTGTTGCCCCTGGGGAAGGGATACTGCTCAATGGTCCAGAGGGGGCGCCGAATGCCGTCGGACCGGAGAATATCGACAATGACTTCACCAACACAGCAATTCCTGTCTCCGACTCTCCGCCACCGGTAACTTATACCAACACGGTGCAAAATACTACGGGACAACCAATCCTATTGGTACCCACAAAACCAGAAGACCCCAATAGTTTGCCAACGGGAACCCGGGTGACAATCACCTATGGCGGACGTTCTGTCACCTACATTTACGACCCAGCCACCGGGTTTGTCAGTGCCGAACCAGGGGCGCCACCGATTAGCATTCCCGGAACGGAAACCACTGCTAACTACCAGGTGACAATTCAGTTGCCTGCCACCGAGCCCCTAAAAGCCTACCCAGTCCCAATTACGGCGTTTGTGGATGCAAACAGCGACGGACAACCTAGTCCCGGAGAACTGGCCAATACCACAATTAACCGCATTTACTCTGGGTTTGTGGAGGTGATTAAAGAATCCAGGCTTTTACAAGGTAGCGGTCCAGCAATTTTGCCCGGTCAGGAAACTTTTAGCACCGACCAAAAAACCCCAGGTTCGGGAAATATTGTCGAGTATCGATTTACTTACAAAAATATCTCTCTGGCCGAAGGACAAGGACAAGGAAATCGCACCTTATCTGCGTCTAATTTTGTCATCGTTGAAGCTGGCACGACTTTCGACCAGATTAATAATCCATCGGGTAATAATTGGGCCTTGGATAATGACAACCTAGACCAAGATAATGACCCGACAACGGGGATTGATTCTTCTCATGTTATGGGTTCAGCGGTGGATTCTCTGGGCGGGACGATTGTGTTTTTTAATGGCGCGTCACCCATTCAAGGAACTGAACGGTCAGGCAATACAACGGATACGGACGTGACTCGTTATGAAATGCGTTTACAACGTCCCCTTGCCCCTCAAGAAACCGGCACTTTTATCTTCCGTAGACGGGTGAATTAAGTCTTATGAGAACACTAATACTAATACTAATACTAATTATTTACCTAACAGCGATCGCTCCCTTCTGGTTGGCTTGGTTGGCTTGGTCGGCTTGGTCGGCAACGCCCGTACTCCGGTCATCGGCTACACCCAAACTAGCAGGCAAACTAGCAGGGTGGGCGAGAGATTATCCAAATTATTGCCCAGATTACTCCTCAAGTTTAGCCTCAAGTTCAGCCTCAAGTTTAGTAGGAAAAAATTGCCCATCCTACACCTTAGAAACCCGCTTGATTTCCTCAAGGCAAAGGCAATTAAAGTCCGAGGAACAAAATCAGCCTAGGGTCGAATTGACTTTGACCGTAGATAGACAAGTCAAGGTAGAGAGTGAAACCGGAGAAATAGAGTTGAAATGGCAAACTTTGCTCCCCGAAGATAGGGTACTCCCAGGAGAAATTCTGCGCTATCGATTAGTAGGGAAAAATAATGGTTCGCAGCCGGTTTCCTCTCTGGTTTTGACTCAGCCAATTCCGCCAGAAGTGACTTATATACTTAACTCAGCCAAAGGGGCAAATAATATTACTTTTAGTATTGACAATGGAGTCACCTTTGATGCTAACCCCAAGATTACCATTGTAGATGAATTGGGTGAATTGGGCGTCAGTAATGGCCAAGTTAATGGCCAAGTTAATGGCCAAGTTAATGGCCAAGTTAATGGCCAAGTAAATGGCCAAGTAAATGGCCAAGTAAATGGCCAAGTAGTTGAGCAAGCCGCTCCTCCAGAAAATTATACTCATATTCGCTGGAATTTTGAACGAGTTTTAGCCCCAGGAGAAGAATTTATCGGTACTTTTGAAGTCAGGGTTAAGTAAGAGAGAGGGGAGAAAAGAGTGAATAGTAAATAATAAATAGTAAATAGTGAATAGTAAATAGTAAATAGTGAATAGTGAATCGTGAATAGTGATATTTATTTTCACTTTTCACTTCTCACTTCTCACTTCTCACTTTTCACTTCTCACTTCTCACTTCTCACTTCTCACTTCTCACTTCTCACTTCTCACTTCTCACTTTCCACTTTCCACTTTTCACTTTCCACTTTTCACTTCTCACTGAGCAATGAACAGACAGCAAATAATTGGTATTACCTTGCTACTAAGTGGGGTGATGAAATTTTCAGAAGTACCAGCACCGGCTCAACAAGATGTTAATAAGTGCGTAGTTCCGGGATATTTACTACAAAATCAAGCGGAGTATAGTTACACCATTGGTGATGCGGAAACTTCTTTAACTGGCCAAACAAATTCTACCGGCGTGGCGGTGGTTAATGGCAGTTTGGGGGTGATTAGTCCCAGGGGAATTACTGATGGTCAAGGCAATCAAGTTATAGGGGCTTTTGCTGGGGCTTTGGCTACGGAGTTAATTAATTTAGGCTTTAGTACCCAGGAAGCTTCTACGGCAGTGTTGGCGGTGGTGATGGCGCTGTCACAAATGCCGATAGATTCCACTTTTCGGGAAATGGCGATCGCCGGTAGAGATGCAATTCTGCAAGCAGTGCCCCAACAAGCCCAAACGGTGTTAAATCTTGACCGTCAAGCCGCCCAAGATACGGCCTTGGTATTACTGACCAGCACCAGTAAATCGATTTTATTGGCTTCAGGGTTTACGGCAACCGAAGCCGAAACCGCCATTGCTCAAGGGATTGCCACGTTAGCAAAATCAGTGGACGATACCCCGGTGAATCAGGCGTTCGATGCAGTGTATCAAACCGCTGTGGGGGCAGTCCCCGGTCGTGAGGCGACTTTGGCCGAAATGCGGCAGAACTTGATTCAGGAGATGCGGGCGATTAGAAATGGGGTGCGTCAAGGCGCTTCTCTGAGCCAACAGGGGGATTTACTCTATTTTGATTTCCAGGTTAGCAATCCGAGCGATCGCGCTGTGCGGTTCTTGATTCCTGATGCCACAGCGATTCAGCCTTTGACCACCGGCGGTCAAGTTCGCGGTGTGAAGTATTCCTGGCTGAACCTCAGTAATGCTTCTTTCTTACTCGGTGACTGTCCCACAGTACCGACAGAACCACCAACAAACAACAACCAACCACCAACAAACAACAACCAACCACCAACAAACAACAACCAACCACCAACAAACAACAACCAACCACCAACAAACAACAACCAACCGGGACTGGGCAGTGTTTTACCAACTCAGCCATTACCTGAGAACCAGCCGTCAGAGGCGATCGCTGTCACCCAACCCACCGAGGTGATTATTCCTCCAGGGGGAGAAATCAACCTAACCGTGGAGGTAGAAGTCGGACCAGTACCCCGGGAAGGAACGGGGATTACAGTGGCAATTCCCCAACAAGACACCCAACAGTCTAGACCTCAGTCTAGACTTCAAAGTGCCACGCAAACATTAATTATTCCTCCAGCCGTAAGAGAACGGTTGCGCCACCCATTAGGGCAAATCACCGGCTGCGCGGGAGAAGTTTTGTCCGACTACACCGGGTTCCAGGTGGCGTTATTTGAAGCTGACCCAGCAGACCCGACCGGGGGAGTTTTGGGTCTGTTGCCCCTGACTCCCACGGAGTTACCCGATCGCCCGGACAATAATATCCCCGAAGGACTAGCGCCGAATATTGAAAATGCTAACCCCTTCTTCTTAACCAATGGGGAATTTGGTACATACAGCTTCTTACTTGATGCCACTAAAGGTCAGCTAGATGTGGGTCGAACCTACATTATGGTGGTCACACCGCCTGCGGGCAAGAATTTTAACGAACGGCGGGTTCGCATCCAAATTGCGGAACGCAACGGAAATCAGATTGTTTACATTGCCACCGCTTTGGATGGTCGCCCGATTTCCGCCAGCGATGGTTCTCCCTCAGTCCGAGGGACTATTACAGTTGCCGACGCGGAAAGAGTCGGCTTAAACTTAGCAGTTTTGGACTTCAACACCAGTATTTGCGAAGCCCGAGAACTGGAAATTACCAAAACCGGCGATCGCATCGTCGCCACCCCAGGGGACACGGTGATTTATCGGTTAGCCATTAGAAACTTGTCCAACTCAACAGTGACAAATCTTTCAATTGCCGACCAATTGCCTTTCGGAATGCAATTCCGGTCTGGTTCCCCTCGTGCGGAAATTGCCGGAACCGGGCAGACAATTTCTGCCACAACTTCTGCCACAACTTCTGCCACAACTTCTGCCACAACTTCTGCCACAACTTCTGCCACAACTTCTGCCACGGAATCTGGTCGAAATATTACTTTTAATTTGCCCGAAGTTACTCTACCCAGTGGTGCAACATTGAACATTGTTTACGCCGCCCGTGTCACCCCCGACGCCCTGCGGGGTGATGGGCGAAACTCGGCCATTGTCAATGGTCAACGCACGGACAATGGCTTAATCATTAAAGACGGGCCAGCAATTCATCGATTAAATTTAGACCCCGGAATTCTCAGCGATTGCGGCACGTTAATTGGTCGAGTTTTTCTCGACAAAAACTTTGATGGAGAACAACAAACCGGAGAACCAGGAATTCCCAACGCGGTTATTTTTATGGATGATGGCAATCGCATTATTACCGATGAAAATGGCCTATTTTCTGTGGCCAATGTTATCTCAGGATATCGCGCAGCTACGTTAGATTTAGACAGCATTCCCGGCTATAGTTTAGCCCCAAACAACTATGTTCACGAGCGAAATTCTGTAACGCGAATAGTCAAATTAGCTCCCGGAGGAATGGGTAAGATGAATTTTGCTGTAACACCAGTTGGTGAGTAATTTGTAATTTACCTGCTTAAATATTGAACATTGAACAAGAAAACTAAGTAAAAACTAAATAAGACTAAATAAAAATTTAGCCCTAACTTAGCCCTAACTAAAAACAAAAAACACCAGAAATGAAATAAGGAATCAACCGTGGATTCTGTGGTGGATTCTGTCGTAGATTCTGTCGTCAATTTGTCATCAATTTTGTAGTCAATTAGGGGTAAACATGAAAAACTTGAGATTGATTTTGGCAGTTCACAAAATAGGGACGCTAGTAAAAAATGGCGGAACTAATCTCGGAATTATTGCTTTGATTTTGCTAATGATAGCAGTTTCCAGCGACCGTGTTGTTTTGGCTCAAGATGCAGGTGACACGGGCGGCAGTGGAGTAGGAGAGCAAGCAACAACTAACAGCCAACAGGTCAATCAACAGGTATTAATTCTTACTCCTAGTCCTGAAGCCGTGTTAGATGTTCCCGCTACCACGGTGACGGTGCAATTTCCTGTGGGAATGGAGATATTCTTGCGGGTAAATGGTGAAGTTGTTGCCGCAGAGTTAATTGGTCAGAGAGAAATTACTGGGGATTTAGTCACTCAGACCTGGTATGGGGTGCCTCTTCGCGAGGGGAAAAATATCCTTTCCGTGGGGCAAGTGAGGAATATTCCTCAGTTAGAACCTCAGTTAGAACAAACCGTATTTGTCCAGGGCGCTCCTGCGGTGTTGACCGTAGAGACGGTGGAAGCGCGAGTACCAGCGGATGGGCGATCGCTCGCTACAGTCCGGGGGCAAGTCAGGGACGCTCAAGGCAACCTAATTCAACGGGATACTTTGGTGACGTTGGATGCCAGTGCCGGAGAGTTTATTGGCGAAGATGCGGATTCTGCAGGCGTAGGTTTCCAAGTGCGGGCAGTAGCAGGAGAATTTACAGCCCAGCTGCGATCGCCCCTAGATGCCCAAACCGTAAGAATTCGGGCTAGTTTCTCGCCACACCACAACCAGCAACCAGTAGAAGCCTTTACCCAGGTAGAATTCACTACCTATCTACGACCAGCATTAATTGCTGGGGTGGTGGATTTCCGTTGGGGCAGACGGGGGTTGGACTATTGGGATAGTTTACGAGATTTCCTGCCGAGAGACCAAAATTATAAATACCAAGCGGACATAGCTGGGGCAATGTTTGCCACGGGGAAAATTCGACTTTTAAACAGTGATTGGCTATTTACCGGGGCTTATAACTCTGCCCGACCATTAAACCAAAACTGTAGTTGTAGTAATCCGGGGCTGTTTGGCGGGCTACAGTTCAATGATTTGCAATATCCCACCTATGGAGATACTTCCAGCACCCAACGCATTGCCCCTTCCCAAGATAGCGTGTTTCTCCGGTTTGAGCGATCGTCCCCGGTTTTAGGCGCTGGATTGGATTATTTAATGTGGGGAGACTATACTACCAGTGAATTTACCAGTCCATCCCAGGAATTTTCGGCGATTAACCGATCGCTGCATGGACTAGCCGCCAACTACAACATCGGCAACTTGCAGCTTACCGGGATTTACGCCGATAACTTACCGGGATTTCAGCGAGACACCTTGCCCCCCGACGGCACCAGTGGCTATTATTTTCTCTCCCAGCGATTACTGGTTAGTGGCAGTGAAGTCGTATTTATCGAAGCGGAAGACTTTGACCGACCGGGGACTGTGTTGCAACGACAGCAGATGCTGCGGGGAGATGACTATGACATTGACTACGATCGCGGCAGCTTGCTATTCCGTCGTCCCATCCAGCGCACCGGAGTAATAGTCACCAACAATGGAGTCAGCGTCCCGGTGGTCTATCGGATTGTGGTGACATATCAGTATGACAACCAAGATAGCAGCACGAATCTCTATGGCGGTCGTTTGCGGTATCACCTATTGCGAGACTCCACCTCTGGGGGAGAAAGCCGGGGGTGGCTGGGTGCCAGCTATGTACGTCAAGACCAAGGGGTGCGGGATTTTGAACTCTATGGGGCGGATTTGTTCCTGTCTTTTGGGGGAGCAGGGAAGCTTTTGGAGCAGGGGAGCGGGGGTGCGTCTGAAAGCCCCGAAAGCCCCGAAAGCCCCTCTTCCTCTTCTCTTTTTCAGGGGCAGCTATCTGCCGAGTTTGCCCATTCTACCAATAATTCAGAAATTTTTGGCCTAGTCACGGGGGAAGCTTATCGAGTTGACTTTAATGGCAGCTTCGGCCCAATTGCCGGTCGCGCTTATTTTAGAACCGCCGACCAGGGGTTTGCCAATGATACTACCGTTAGCTTTGTACCGGGACAAACCCGTTATGGGGCTGAGGTGAATGCGCGATTAACTAATTCCACCCGGTTGCAGTTTACTTACGACTTTGAGCAAAATTGGGGGTCGGGAGTCCGTCCGTTGCAGGAAATTGGCGATTTGCTGAATCGCGATACCGAAGCAATTCCCGGTACGCGGGTAGATAATTCTTTACGCACGATTACGGCGGGTTTGCAGCAACAGTTTGGTCGGATTACCGCAGGTTTAGACTGGATTTATCGCGATCGCCGGGATACCAGTACCAGTCCTTTGGCTGTAACTTCTTCCCAACTGCGATCGCGCATTGCCGTCCCCATCACTGACACTATTTCCCTGCGAGCTCAAAACGAGTTAAACCTATCCTCAGACCAAGACACGGTTTACCCCAACCGGACAATATTGGGGGCGGACTGGCGCATTGCCCCTGGGCTGACTTTGGGATTAAATCACCAGTTCTTTAGCGGCGGGCAATATAAAACCAATGCGATTACCAGTCTCAGCCTGAACGGGGATTATAACCTGACGGAAAATACTGTAATCACCGGTCGTTATTCAATGGTAGACACTCAAGCCATGTCCGCAGCAATAGGGATTAAGCACGGCTGGGATATTCGTCCGGGACTGCGGCTGGATTTGGCTTATGAACATATATTCGGTTCAATATTTGGCCGCACCACCACCGGCAGTCAATTTGCTCAACCCTACGCCCCCGGACAAAGTGCCGCATCTTTGGGGGTGGGCAGTGGGGATAGCTACAGTATTGGTCTGTCTTATACAGAAAATCCCAACTTCCAAGCCTCAGCCCGTTACGAACACCGGTTTTCTAGTATGGGCAGCAATACGGTGATTAGCGCTGCTGTGAATGGCAAACCAACGGAATGGTTGACTGTCATGGGTCGATATCAGCAGGCGTCTTCATCCAATCAGCTATTGGCAGATATGGGAGATACAATTAATCTGCGTTTGGGGTTAGCCTATCGTCATCCCCGCAATGACAAATTCAATGCTCTGTTGCGCTATGAGTATCGGCAAAATCCGGCGATCGTGCCAGAGTCGATTTTGTCTGGCACCGGGACTAGAGCTAATGACCACACTTTTGCCGGTGAGTTGATTTATACCCCCTCGTGGCGCTGGGAATTTTATGGCAAGCACGCTTTGCGGAAAAGCACTTCTTATTTAGCCGATGATTTAGTGGAAACTTCCCTGGTGTCTTTGTCCCAGCTACGGGCCACCTATCGCTTTGCTCGTCGTTGGGATGTGTCAGCGGAAGGGCGATGGATCCGTCAACCGGAGGCGGGTTATAACGAGTTCGGCTGGGTGGGCGAGTTGGGTTTTTATCTGACTCCCGATTTACGATTGTCCGCTGGCTACGTCTTCGGGGAAGTAAGCGATCGCAATTTTAGCAGCGATCGGTCTGCTGATGGTTTTTATTTTGGTTTAACTATGAAGATGAATCAGGTTTGGGCGGGATTTTAATTCCTCTCTTCTCTCTCCTCTCTTCTCTCTCCTCTTTCCTCTCTCCTCTCTTCTCTCTTCTCTCCTCTCTGTTCCCTGTTCCCTGTCCCCCGTTCCCCAGCATGAAGCAAAACGATCAACAAAACAATCAAATTAAGCAAAAGCCGCCAATTTCACCTCAAGAAGCAGGTATAGAAATTGGGTTAAGACTTGGTGGATTCTTTTTTGTCGCCCTTTTTTGGCTAGGATACCATCCCTTGGGGTCTGTTGTTTTAGGTGCGATCGCTGGAATCTGTGCGGGCTGTATTGCTTGTTGGTGGCAAGTCGCCGACGAACCGGAACATGATTCCTTGGAGGAGAGTCCAAGAAAAACTCTCGTAGAGCAAACCTTATTTCTCAATGAACTTCGCCGCAAAAGCGGATTACTTCGCAGTCGGAAGTAAAGAAGATGAGTCGCATCCAACCCTAAAAGCTTTATCTCAGAAAAAACCAAACAAAAAAACCAAACAAAAAAACCAAACAAAAAGCCAAACAAAAAAGCCAAAATCAGAAGCCGACAAAGACATCTGACTTTGACTCAAAGTTTTGACTCAAAGTTTAAATTTTAACCGAGGAAAAATCCTCACTATTAAACCCCTAAGCGCTCGGAAAAAAATCCAGACACAGAGTCCAGACACAGAGTCCAGACACAGAGTCCAGACACAGAGTCCAGACACAGAGTCCAGACACAGAGTCCAGACACAGCTAGAAATCATCTAACAGCGCACCCAGACGACTGAGCAAAGGATCGACCTCCTGGGGTGGAGACAAAGGCTCAGGTTTTTCCTCCAAAGGGACTACCTCTGAAGCAGAAGTGGTAAAACTTCCACTACAACTCCCACTACCGATGGCTGTGGCCAACTGGCCTACCTGAAGACTTAGCTGCTGTAGATAACTTTCTAGCCTATCTAATCGGCTGGCTTCTCTAGCCGCCATGCGTTGTTCCAAAGAAGCCAGCTGACCTTGAAGTTGGATAATTTTTGACTCCAACTGACTTAGTTTATTCGAGTCGGGTCGAACAGATTCCGGCACATACAATAACTGCCAGAGTGCTTCTTTGCACAAGTCACTGAAAGTCTTGTTTGGTCGCTTGACTAACTCATTTTCTATTGCCTCTAACAAGGCTTCGTCTGCCGTCTCATCGGTAAATTCAACATTCTTAGTTCTTCTACTTGACCACAGTCTCATCAGATTTAAGCTTTACTAGAGCGCGTGTATGATGCCGCGAGTTGGGCTTCCCCATAGAGATATTGCCCCAACGCATTCGCTTGCCGGGAAGGCTGAGTTAAATGGGCTTTGAGTTTAGCTTCTTTAAACAAAATCTCCAGGTCAGTCCAGAAGAACTCACCGCCCCCGCCAGTCATCACCACATCTGTCACCCGTTCTGGCAACCAGGCTAAGACGCGATCGCGCATATCGCGAGAAAAATGCTCCTTCAAATTGGGGAGAAAATCATCCAAATTCGTGGGCTTGGTAGCACCTCTGGGTCGGAAAAAGCGTTCCCCTTTGGGTCGGTTCACCGCATCAATCAAAGCCAAAGACTCGGGGTCTGCCCCTTCAATTTCTTTCGCCACTTGCTTGTAGAACTCACTCATACCAAAAGGCTCGCTTCGAGACACCCCACGAGCCAAGCGAAAGTTGTCAATCATTAGACAGTCAGTAGTTTGGTGGCCAATATCTACAATCGCCACAGACAAACGAGAAAAGTCAGTAGTAGCCAGCTTCTTGTCTAACTTTTGTTGGGCTTCCAACCAAATCAAGCTGCCATAGCCCTCGGGCATCACCCAGACTCTCCGTATATTAATCGTGACTTCCTCCCCGCGATACTTCATCAGGTGAGTCCCGGTCAGTTGGCTGATAATTTGTGCTTTTTCCCGTTCAAACTCTTCTTGGGACATAAAAGGCAGACCCAGCACGACCGCCACATCATCTTTGATTTCAAAATAAGAAGCACAGGCTAAGGTTTTCACCAGTGCATCTTCTACCTTGGAAGCCCCGACCCGCAGCTTGGCACCAAAGTCAGCAGCTAGTTGACCAAAGGCATATCCTTCCCCTTGATACTCAATCCATAAGTCCAACAAGGCATCCGAAGGGCGAGATTCAAACTCACCCCCCCGAACTTTCTCTACAGGTAGCTTGATTACATTGGCGGGAATGAAAACTACATCCTTGGGGTCTCGGCTAATACAGGATTTTGTCGCAGTACGGCCTAGGTCTACGCTTAGTATTGTCGTGCGGATACCTGTCGCTGTTGGTCTGGCCACTTGCACCGTAGGTGTAGGCGTTACTGGATTATTTATTGGCTGTTGGCTGGTCATAAATACCTCATTACAATTTGACCATCTCTAATTTCAAATTAGAGCATAAAAACTCATTAAGTATTGGATTAAGGCGCTTGATTTAGTTGCTCGACCGGTTATAGGCTGAACCCTAAATCTTAATTAACCCTGAACCTTGACTATCGAGGAACTAGAGACCGGGCGGCTTTAGTTCCCTGATGCTGAATCTGCTTTCAGTTTCAAGTGGATTGATTTGAAAGCAACTTTTTGCGTCAAGATTATCATGCCGCAAAAAGGTAAACAGATCAGGACTATGTCACCTCAAGACTCGAAATCAAATTCCTTCCTCGGAAATCATCGCAATACACTCGATTTCCACCCGGACATCTTTGGGCAAGCGAGCCACCTGCACCGCTGCACGGGCTGGCGCAGTTGCCGGATCAAAGTATCGAGCATAAACGGCATTCACCGCCGCAAAATCTGCCATATCGGCTAAAAATACTGTAGTTTTGACGACATTCTGCCAATTAGCTCCCGCTGCTTTCAAAATCGCCGCGATATTGGCCATGACCTGCTCTGTTTGTGCTTGAACATCCTCACCCCCAACAACTTGATTGGTTTGAGGATCCAGGGGAATTTGTCCAGCGATAAAGAGCATCTGCCCTTTGGCCATAATCGCTTGATTATAAGGTCCGACGGGTGCCGGAGCTCGATCAGTACAAATAACTTTACGACTCATTAATCTTGATAGTCCGATAATTTTTGATAGTGCGAGAATTTCGAGAGTACAGAGATGCTTTTTAGCGGCTCTACCAATTCATGTTTGTTTTGGCATTGGTCTATCTTACCGGATGAGTGAAACATTTGCTCCGGTAAACTCGATGAAAGCATAAAGTCCAAAGGTTAGCTTTTAGGGAACGGGCGACAGATTAAGGGCAATGGGCAAGGTAGCCGGGGGTGGAGTCTTTTTAGCAATATGCGTTTACCCCATTTTATCAAAAAAGCCAAGATTTTTTAGGGATTTTTAGGTATTTTTTAATTGGCAGCGCTCGCTGTTTTTTCGGCCATAGGGGTAATTTATAACTCGCTTATTGTTCAAGGGATTAAATTGTTTTAAATCAAAATAACCATTAAATTATCAAAGAATTATCAGATTAACTAAAAATTATACTGATTTTTGGCTTTAATTACTTATAAACAGCCAGAAGGTGCTTTTTAGAGCCTTCGCCAATCTATTATAGCCTATTCGTAAATTACCCCGGAAAGTTTTATCCATAAATTGCTAATTTTTACCGTCTTTTGTCACCAATAAAACGCTTTTAATACCTGATTCATGCTTTAATATAATATCTATCAATCACCAGATCAATCAATAATTAACAACAAGCAACCGATAATTAATAGCTGAAAATATATGCTTAGGATATATGCTTAGGCAAAAATTAGGTTGATGTTTTTGGCACAGACTTTTTCCTTTTTGCTACTTAATCTCTTAGATTAAAATCAGTGATATTTTCTGTGAGGTTTTCCAAATGTTGGAATTGCTTTATAACTTGAGCCGGATAATTCAGCCGGTATTAATACCCGTATGTTTTGGTATGGCTTGGCTGATTGTGGTGATGACTGTTGGCACTATTTCCAGCGCGATCGCCGCTACGGTCACTAAAGCGAAACAAATGCACCAAATCCCATGTACGGGTTGTCAATTTTTTACCAACGATTACCGCTTAAAATGTCCGGTTCAGCCGAAAATTGCCCTCACCGAAGAGGCGATCGGTTGTCGAGACTATTGGGCAAAAAGATGAGTTGGCAACGGACAATACCGTAAGTTCATTCCCGGTGCGGGCGGGAATCCACTCTAGCAACCGATGGGCAACCGATGGGCAACGAATGGCTGGCCGGGGTTTTGATTTGGCGATGAAACCAATCGGGTTGATCCGTCAACCGTGAACAGTGAACAGTCAACGTTTATAATAATCAGGATACTTGCAACCTAATATTTTTAATCCATCTGCCGTGCCTTTAGCGATCTTTTGTCCAGACGGGACCCATCGGGTCTTCACACTTATAGCAAAAATCTCAAGTGGGGCGGCAGCCCAAATCTGTCTCAAAGGGAAAAGGCCACAGTTATGTCAATGATTGAAACCAGAACCGAACCCATGATTCTCAACATGGGGCCACACCATCCCTCAATGCACGGGGTGTTGCGGTTGATTGTCACCCTCGATGGTGAGGATGTGGTAGATTGCGAGCCAGTCTTGGGCTATTTGCACCGAGGCATGGAAAAAATCGCCGAAAACCGCACCAATATCATGTTTGTTCCCTACGTCAGTCGTTGGGACTACGCAGCGGGAATGTTTAACGAAGCCGTCACCGTCAATGCACCGGAAAAACTGGCGGACATTCCCGTCCCCAAACGGGCCAGCTACATTCGCGTAATTATGCTGGAGTTAAACCGAATAGCCAACCACTTGCTGTGGTTAGGACCTTTTTTGGCAGACGTGGGCGCCCAAACCCCATTTTTCTACATCTTCCGGGAACGGGAATTAATCTACGATCTGTGGGAAGCCGCCACTGGTCAGCGCTTGATTAACAATAACTATTTCCGCATTGGTGGGGTTGCCGCTGACCTGCCATATGGTTGGGTGGACAAATGCGAAGATTTTTGCGACTATTTCGACCCTAAAATTGATGAATACGAGCGACTAATTACCGATAACCCCATCTTCCGCCGTCGGATTGAAGGACTCGGCGTGATTACTCGTGAAGAAGCGATCAACTGGGGATTGTCTGGCCCAATGCTGCGGGCTTCCGGGGTCAAGTGGGATCTCCGCAAAGTAGACCACTATGAATGCTACGACGAATTCGACTGGGAAGTGCAATGGGCAAAAGAGGGCGATTGTTTAGCCCGTTATTTTGTGCGGATTGGGGAAATGCGGGAGTCGGTGAAAATTATTCGCCAAGCCTTGAAAAACCTTCCCGGCGGCCCCTACGAAAACTTAGAGGCGAAACGCATGGCAGGGGGGCCAAAATCTGAGTGGAATAATTTTGACTATCAGTTTATCGGTAAGAAAATTGCCCCCACGTTTAAAATTCCCGCTGGCGAACATTATGTGCGGATTGAAAGCGGCAAAGGTGAATTAGGCGTCTATATTATTGGCGATGATAGTGTGTTTCCTTGGCGCTGGAAAATTCGGGCAGCAGATTTTAATAATCTGCAAATATTACCGGATTTATTGCGAGGAAATAAGGTGGCTGATATTGTGGCTATCCTCGGTAGTATCGACGTGATTATGGGTTCAGTTGACCGCTAATATTTCTGGATAAAATTATTAAAAATAGGGGCAATTAAATGTCCCTATTTTTATGATTTTTATCGATATTTCGGGAGAGATGAAATAAAATGTTTCACTACATAGACACGAAACACAAAGAAAAAATTCTTCGTGTCCTCTGTGTCTCTGTGGTTAAAAATAAGTAATAATTGCTGGACAATGCCCACCCTACTAATTGATTAAAAAAATTAAAAAAATATGAGTAATCCTAATTTAGTTGCACAAATTGCCCGGACAATTCAGGCAAATGAGCAAAAAAGAATTTCTTTTGCTGAATATATGAATTTGGCCTTGTATCACCCCGAATATGGTTATTATACGACGGGGGCGGGAAAAATTGGCGCTGGCGGTGATTTTGCCACTTCCCCCCATTTATGCCCAGATTTTGGGGAAATGCTGGCAGAACAGTTTTGGCAAATGTGGCAAATTTTGGGCTGTCCGGTGCCTTTTCAATTGATAGAAATGGGGGCAGGGCAAGGATTAATTGCGGGAGATATTTTGGTTTATTTACAGCATAAATATCCAGATTTTTTCCAGATTTTAGATTATATTATTATCGAAAATTCTCCAGGAATGCGCCGGTTTCAAGCACAAAGGTTAGCCCGATTTACCGGGGATGCGGCGCCGCGCCTCCGCTGGTGTACTTGGGCAGAAATACAACCAGAATCAATCATCGGTTGTTGTTTTTCTAATGAATTTGTCGATGCTCTGCCGGTGCATCAATTTGTAATTTCACAGGGTAAATTGCAGGAAATTTATGTGACAATATCGGAAATTAATGGGGAGTTAAAATTTGTGGAGGTATTGGGGGAACTTTCTACTCCAAAAATTGTCGAATATTTCGCTGAGTTAGAGTTAGATTTGCTGGGGGGCAAGTACCCGGACGGCTATCGCAGTGAGGTGAATTTGGCGGCTAATATATGGTTAAAGGAAGTTGCCCAACGGTTAAAGCGCGGTTATTTGTTAACTATTGATTATGGCTATGAATGCCAGCGCTATTATGCCCCCTCTCGACATCAGGGGACTTTGCAATGTTATTATCAACATCGCTACCACGATGACCCATATATTTTAGTGGGTCAACAGGATATTACTGCCCATGTAAATTTTACCGCGTTGGAGCGTTACGGGCAAAAATGGGGGTTAGAAAATATCGCCTTTATTCAGCAAGGGTTATTTTTGATGGCTTTGGGGTTGGGCGATCGCATTGCTGCCATTTCCACTACTCCTGGACTAGATATTGCCACAGCTTTGCAACGTCGTGAAGTATTACATCAATTAATCGATCCAATGGGGTTAGGAAATTTTGGGGTGTTATTACAAAGTAAGGGATTAACCAATGAGGAAATCAGCCAAAAATTAACAGGTTTTACTATCCCACCAATGCGGTAGTTTTCCGGTGGACAAAATGAGTAAAGAGGAGAGAGGAAAGAGGAAAGAGGAGAGAGGAAAGAGGAAAGAGGAGAGAGGAAAGAGGAAAGAGGAGAGAGGAAAGAGGAAAGAGGAGAGAGGAAAGAGGAAAGAGGAGAGAGGAAAGAGGAGAGAGGAAAGAGGAGAGAGGAGAGAGGAAAGAGGAGAGAGGAAAATTCTATGCCTCCCTCTTCTCTTTCCTCTTTTCTCTTTTCTCTCTTCATAGTAGCCCACCCTACGAATATTAGGGGCTGTGGGATGAATTTTTGTAAATGGTATAAAAAGCCCCCCTTGGGAAGGGGGGTTGGGGGGGATCGATCTGGGATGCAAGTCAGAATTGCCTATGGCAAAATTGCCCAGTATCTTAACCAGAAGCTTCGGACATTTCAATCACTCGCCCTTCAATATCTTTTACTAGGAAATTGAGTGGTTTATCCCGGCGAATTTTATACTTAACTCCATAGCTTTGTACCCGCAATAAGAGTTGTTCTAAACAGTCATGGTCAAAGGCCACATGACGTTGCCGGTTTTTGTTGCCTAAACTCGCTCCTGATATAACATGAAGCTGGGTATTTTTTTTAATCTGATACCAGAGTCCTTCGGTTCCATTCAGTTCAGTCCGGGTGGGGACGGTGGTGACTGGGGACATATACAACGGATCGATGCTGGTGCTACCGAGAGTTTGTTCGTAGTTGTAGTAGTAGTGTAGGGGAACTTCTGCGGCAGGCAGTTCTAGCAACCCTTCATAAAACTGCTTGGCAATTTCCAAATCCGAAACCATTACGGTGTAAACTTTGGGCGCACTGGTGAGGAACATCCACATGGCTACTGCATAAGCAGCCAGCAGCATCACCATGATCCCTTGAGTGGATAAGAGACTATCCAAGGGGAACGATGCGAAGAGGGGGGTTAAACTAGGCATTAGAGTAACGGTTAAGACCATGTACTTTTGTTCAGTCAAAAAACTATAGCTAAAATAAATCCCAGGAACAATGGCAGTGGCTCTTGAGCGCCCAAAACAAGATTCGCAGGACTTGTCTTTATTTTAACAAGGCGCCCAGACTCCTGACTCGGCTCGATCTGATGGACAGGCGATCGCCTTCCCATAGTCTGATACTATTCTGACTATATATATAAACATATTCTATGCGATCGCGCTGGTTGTCGGAATCATTGGCGAGCGGCATTCAGATACCAAGCATCTGGTATTGTCAATTATCCGCTATCAGCCTTCAGCCGTGATCGCTTCTCTCTGCCCATACAATCTCTGTATATTCTGTATATTCTGTATATTCTGCATATTAATATTAAATATTCAGTAACTTACAATGGTTCAACTGCCCAATTTTCCAGAAGCCAACCATCCCACGATTCAATCCCTGTTTCATTACAGCGATCGCGAATTACTCACCCTATTTCAGCGTTATCCCGAAGAGGGTAAATATTTCACCGCCATTTACTGTAGATATGGCTCCATTGTCTATAGTTTAATTCAACATCAGGTCAAATCTCCTGTTCAAACCGATTACTTGTTTGCCTTAACTTGGCGACATATTTTTCACGAACTCAGAGGATTAGATTTATCGGGCGGCGTGCAGGAAAACACGAAAATCACCCTGCAAAGTTGGTTAATTAACACCACTGCTTTCTGTATTAAAAGTTTCCCAATCCCCCAAGTAGAGTCGATTCATTACTCTTTGAAAATCTCGCCTCCGCCCCTGTGGATTTATATCCAACAAGCTTTAGATTTAATGCCTGCATTGCTCCGCATCACTTTAATTATGGAGCAAACCTTTCACTGGAGTCCCACAAGGATTGCCGCCTATTTACAAGCGGAAGGTGAATTAATTTCCCCGGCGGATATCCAAGGGTTATTGAAAGAAGGGTATCAACAACTGGAATCTTTGCTACCGCCGGATATTCGGAGCTTTTATTTCTCTACAGAAAATCAGCATAATTATGACGAATCCGCGTTGCCAATACCCACAAGTTCCACTAATTAAATTTCTTAGAGAGAATGGCAATTATCTATTAAATTCTAAATCAAACCAGCATCAAATCAGCTAAAAATAACCGGCAATTAATTTCTCTAGTCACGGGTTAAAACCTTTGGCTATATTTCGGCGTTTCTATATTTATTTCCATTTAAGATTAATCCAAGTGGTAAGGGCGCGGCGTCCTTGGAGCCCAAATCAACTTGGAGTTGCTGCAATAATTTTTAAAATTGGTATATTAAGCACAATTGAAACAAAAAAAAAAAAAAAAAAAAAAAAAAAAAAAAAAAAAAAAAAAAAAAAAAAAAAAAAAAAAAAAAAAAAAAACACTAGCTTGGTTGAGAGCTAGTGATAAAGATGAGAGCCTAGATTCAATTTAGCCGTCGTTGCGAGATAGCCAATATTTGTTAATGGCATTGCCATCTCCATTAACCGTTAGAGGAATTTAATGGAAGCTATCCGTGAGGAATATTTGATTTAGATTTGGTCAGCAGAGGTTGGTAAATTTCTAGTATTTTGCAGAACAAATTACCGGGAATGTAATTTGGATCTAATTCTGTGCTGGGAGTGGTTGAACAAGTATGGGAAATGTTTGGTTTAAAGGGGAGTAAACCAAAGGCGATCGCTTTACAGACTATGTAAAAAGCCGATCAATCCTTGACCAGTAAACGCTTCCAGTGCCACCAGAGAAATAAATCCAATCATGGCTAAACGACCGTTCAGCTTTTCTGCGTATTCGGTAAACCCAGTGCGGGGAGTTTCATCTACATACATTGTGGGTTCTACCGCAAAGTTGTTCAGTCTATTTTCTTCGCTGTTAACAAAACCGGAACGTGCCATGTCGTTTCTCCTTGGTATAGGGTTGTTTTTCCTTGTTGTTAAGTAATGTAACAAACTTTGTAAAGTTTTGCAACATTTTTTTTCAAGGTTTTGGGCGAAATCCGCTGAAAGCCTTGCTATGTATGGGAAAAAATTTTTTAAGATATGTTGCGATTGACTCTGGGCTGGTACGAGCGATCGCGCCTGAAGCCGTTCTCAACCCTGCCCCACAGCCCGCACCACCACGGATAAATCAGTCAAAATACATCAAAATATAATAGTGAAAAAATAGTGAAAAATTCTGAGGCAGATCAACATGATGCAAGTTTCCCCGGTTTTGTCAGGCTTAATGGGTGTTTGTGTGGGAGATGCTTTGGGGGTGCCAGTGGAATTCACGAGTCGTAGCGATCGCCAGAAAAATCCGGTGACAACGATGATCGGTTATGGGACCTATAATCAGCCCCCAGGTACTTGGTCTGATGATAGTTCCCTGACTTTTTGCTTGGCGGACTCTTTATGTCAGGGGTTTGACTTAGATGTAATTAGTCGCTCTTTTTGCCGGTGGTTCCGCGAGTGCTATTGGACACCCCATGGGGAAGTGTTCGGTATTGGCAATACGACTTTACAAGCGCTTAGGAATTTGCAACAAGGCGCCCCACCGTCCGAGTCTGGAGTAACCAGCGATCGCGGTAATGGCAATGGGTCTCTGATGCGAATCCTGCCGATGGCATTTTTGTATAAAAATCTGGAGTTTACGGAGTTAATTGAGCGAACCCATCAAGTGTCCAGGATTACTCATGCTCATCCGCGAGCGCTGATGGCCTGTGGCATTTATATTAGTATTGCCGTCAATTTATTACAAGGAAAAAATTTGAAATCTGCCTATCTGCAAGGAATAGAAAATATCCGTCCTTTCTACCAATCCGCCCCCTATTTGCAGGAACTAGATCATTTTCAGCGGCTGCTTAATGGAGATATTGACCGCCTCACCATCAATCAAGTTAATTCTAGTGGATATGTGATTTCTACCTTAGAAGCATCCCTATGGTGTTTACTCAACACGGATAATTATCGGGATGCGGTGTTAAAAGCGGTAAACTTAGGCCAAGATACGGACACAACTGCCGCCGTCACTGGAGGTTTAGCGGGAATTTATTATGGGTTTGAAGCAATTCCCCAGGAATGGGTCGATCAAATTGCCAGAAAAACCGATATTATCCACTTAGCACATCGTTTACATACTTATCTTTCACTCTGATCTCCAGATATGAGATCCTGGGGCAAAACCAAAATCGCTAGTTACAAGTAAAAGCTGACCGATTTACCGAACCTTTCTCTAAAAATATTAGCTATTAACATCTTGCCTCAGTCGTGCTATGTTCGAGTAATTCTTAAGTTTCTGGGGAGGGAGCGGGGATTTGGCGTCTAGGTTGGCTGATTAATTGTTGCAATTTTTCTGGTTTTTGCCAAAATGAGGCTTAACAAAACTCAAAATATTTTAGTCATCGAAGAAAGTCCGATTTTTCAAGAGGTCATTTGGGCAGCTTTGGGGAAAATTTCCCCAAATATTCAGATTTATTTAGTGAATCATCCCCAGGAAGCACTAAAATTTTTATATCAGCGAGAAGAGTATGCTTCTTCCCCTCGTCCTCAACTGATTTTGTTCAATGGGAATCAGCAGGAAATGAGTGAGCGCGAGTTTTTAACCCAAGTAAAAAGCGACGAGGTACTAAAAATTATTCCGGTGATTGTCCTGACTGATTCAGAAAATTGGGATGAAATATTGCGCGGCTATCAACTTCAGGCGAATTGCTATGTCCATAAACCGACGGACTTAGATGATTTATTTTATGTGGTGGAGAAATTGGGGGAATTTTGGTTAAAGTTTGTCCAGCTTCCTTAGATTTGAGGTGCTGCCGGAGCAAGGAAAGAGGAGGCATAGGCAAGAGAGAAGAGGAAAGAGAGAAGAGGAAAGAGAGAAGAGGAAAGAGAGAAGAGGAAAGAGAGAAGAGGAAAGAGAGAAGAGGAATTAAGATAGTGAATAGAGGAGGCATAGGCAAGAGGAATTAGGATAGTGAATAGTGAATAGTGAATAGTGATATTTCTTTGGCACGGGCTTTTCAGGCGAATCGCCCCTATGACCTTTTCAAGGCATCACTTTTCAAGGCATCACTTTTAACTTTTAACTTCTTCTCTATTCTCTATTCTCTATTCTCTCTTCTTTATTCTCTCTTCTCTCTTGTCTCCCCTTACAGTTGAGCCATCACTTGACGGGCAATTTCTAAGGTGCGATCGATATGTTCTTCCGTATGCGCTAGAGAAGTAAACCCAGCTTCAAATTGAGAAGGAGCTAAGTAAATTCCTCGTTCCAGCATTCCCCGATGGAAACGACCAAATTTATTTAAATCGGATTTTTTGGCATCTTCATAATTATGCACTGGGCCGCCGGTAAAGAAGAAACCAAACATGGCGCTGATGCTACCACCGCAAGCTTCATGGCCTGTTTCTTTCGCGATCGCCAACAAGCCATCACTCAACTTCTTAGTAATTTTTTCCAGATAATCATAAGTACCCGGTTTATTCAGCAACTCCAGAGTTTTAATCCCCGCAGTCATAGCCAAAGGATTACCAGAAAGAGTTCCTGCTTGATACATTGGGCCAGCGGGAGCCACCAGCGACATAATATCAGCGCGACCGCCGTAAGCACCCACGGGCAAACCGCCACCAATCACCTTACCCAAAGTAGTCAAGTCCGGGGTAACGCCAAATTTTTCTTGGGCTCCACCATAAGCAATCCGAAATCCGGTCATTACCTCATCAAACACCAATAACGCCCCATATTCTTGGGTGAGCAACCGCAAACCTTCCAAAAATCCTGCATCTGGAGGAATAAACCCAGAATTGCCCACCACGGGTTCGAGGATCACCCCGGCAATTTCATGGGGGTTTTGTTGAAACAGGGCTTTGACCGCTTCTAAGTCGTTATAAGGTGCGGTAAGGGTATTTGCAGTGGTACACTTGGGAACGCCGGGAGAGTCAGGCAAGCCGAGGGTAGCCACCCCTGACCCTGCTTTGACTAAAAACATATCGGCGTGACCGTGGTAACAGCCTTCAAATTTAATAATTTTTTCCCGTCCGGTGAAGGCTCGCATCAACCGCAGAACTGACATACAAGCTTCAGTTCCAGAGTTGACAAATCGCACCATCTCAATGCAGGGAACCGCGTCAATCACCATTTCGGCGAGGACGTTTTCCTGCACGCAGGGAGCCCCAAAGCTGGTGCCTTTTTCTAAGGCAGCTTTGAGCGCGGCAATCACTTCGGGATGGGCATGACCGCAGATCGCCGGCCCCCAAGTGCCGACATAATCGATATACTGGTTGCCGTCTACATCCCAAATGTAAGGGCCTTGTACTCGGTCAAAGACGATCGGCTGACCGCCAACGGATTTGAAGGCGCGAACCGGGGAACTCACTCCCCCTGGCATTAGTTTGAGTGCGTCTGCGAAAATTTCTTCGGATTTTTTCGTATTAAAAGTAGTTGTCACCAAAGTAATTCTCCTGAGTTGGACTAATATGTACAGAGTATTTTGGGTTAGTGGCAAGGGCGATCGCCATTGCATCACAATCATCGATTATCTCATGGAGATGGATCATCGGTGACAGAGTGAATTTCAAGATTAATTAGTCATAAGTAAAATGCGTGTCCTGATCGTAATTCCCCATGTTTTTAATCCCGATGGCGGTGGAAAATATGCGTCTTTAAGCGCCGCTCCACAGCCGAGAATTTTGGCTCTAACAGAATGTCTTAGAGCCTTGCATGGGCTTTATGGGTTGCAGCAGATTTATTTTAAGTACGAGCGGCATCAACTCTACCAATTACCCGCTAACCAAAATCCCTCAGTGCAACTGGATATTATCATTGCCACTACTCAAGGACTCCATGTGCTCGATCGCCTGCCCGTAGCTGCGGATTTTTATCAACACCACCCCACGGACTGCGATCCCATGTTATTAGGGTTTCAATGTCATGGTATCCTGAAAAAAAATCTAGGTGCTTATGATTATTATTGTTATTTAGAAGATGACTTAATTTTACACGATCCCGCTTTTTTTCAAAAGTTGCGCTGGTTTAATGCCTCGGTAGGGAATGGTTGGGTACTTCAGCCAAATCGCTTTGAATGGGTAAAACAGGCGCAGTTAATCAGAAAAAACTACATCGATCCAGAACTGGTATTTAAAACGGGGAAACCGGGGGAGTTTGCTCACTATTTTAACGACAATTTAACTATCTTAGCCAGAGTTATGGGTGAAGAAATTGTCATCAAACGGGCAGAAAATCCTCATTCCGGTTGTTTCTTTTTAAATCACCAGCAAATGGAGTATTGGGCTAGTCAAGATTATTTTGGTCAAATCGATTGTCGATTTTTTGGCCCCCTAGAAAGTGCCGCCAGTTTAGGTTTAGCCAGAACATTTAGGATTTATAAGCCCGCCCCAGAAAATGCCAATTTTTTAGAAATTCAGCATTTTGGGGATAAATGGAGTGAGAAAATTAAGGATACGGTATTCTATTGATAATTGTTAATTGCTGTTGGTTGTCGGTTGATTGTTGCTGGTTATTTGTTGTTGGAAAAAATTCAATAGTCAACAATGAACCATCAGCCATCAACAGTGAATAACCAACAACCAACAAAGAACAATAAACCAACAACAAAGAACAATCAACCAACAACTAATTATGGAAAACTTCAAAAACGCAATTCCTGTGGAAAAAATTCGGTATAATGAGCAAGGATTAGTCCCCGCGATCGCCCAAGATTATTTGGATGGCACCGTATTAATGATGGCTTGGATGAATCAGGAATCATTGCAAAAAACTTTGGCAACAGGAGAAGCTTGGTATTGGAGCCGCTCGCGTCAGGAATTATGGCATAAAGGGGCAACTTCCGGCCATATCCAAAAAGTCAAATCTCTGCGTTACGATTGTGATAGCGATTGTCTGCTGATTGGCATTGAACAAATCGGCGATATTGCTTGCCATACCGGGGAACGCAGTTGTTTTCATCAAGTAGCAGGGCATATTTCTGCTCCCCCTGCGGATACATTATCTCAGGTATTTGAGGTGATTTGCGAGCGCAAAAATAATCCTAAAGAATCATCTTATACTTGCCAACTATTGGCCGGAGGCGATAACAAAATACTCAAAAAAATTGGGGAAGAAACTGCCGAAGTGGTAATGGCTTGTAAAGATGATATCCCAGAAGAAATTGCCGGGGAAGTGGCCGACTTATTTTATCATGCTATGGTGGCATTAGCTCATCATAATGTTCCCTTGAGAGCGGTTTATCGTAAACTGCAAGAACGACGGGGATAAGTCATAGCGTTTTCCATCAAAAATGCCTAGGGGCGCGGTGGCTGGCGCCCAAATAAACCTGGGAGAGAAGAGAGAAGGGAGGAGAGAGAAGAGAGGAGAGAGAAAAGAAAATATCTTTACTCTTTGCTCTTTCCTCCGAGCGCAGATTTCCGGAATTAAATAACTTGATTAATTCCCGAACCAATGCCCTGAAACATTAACCAAGACAAGAAGAAATTAAAAATAAAAATAGCCAGTAGTGAGGTGACAACGGCGGTGGTGGTGGATTGTCCCACCCCTTTGGCCCCACCCGTGGTGGTTAAACCCCAGCTACAACCAATCACCCCAATTAATCCACCAAACACAAACCCTTTGACCATTGCGCTAATTAAATCCCAAGGCTCCAGGAAGTTTTGAATCGATGTCAGAAAAACTGTGGCGGGAATGCTATACATCATCTGCGCCACCCCCATTCCCCCAGCTAATCCCATGACTAAACAGAAAATTGTCAATATGGGCAGCATTAAGCAGCAGGCGATGACCCTGGGAATCACCAGATAATCAATGGGATCGGTTTTGAGAATATACAGGGCATCAATTTGTTCGGTGACTCGCATGGTGCCAAGTTCTGCGGCAAAGGCGCTGCCCACCCGTCCCGCTAAAATTACTGCGGTGAGAACGGGGGCAAGTTCTCTGGATAAAGAGAGGGCGAGGACACCGCCGACCACACTCCCAGCCCCAAAGTTGAGAAATTCTCTGGCTACTTGAATGGTGAATACCATCCCCACAGTTGCCGCTGTGAGTAGGGCGATTAACAGAGAATCAGGACCAACGCTGACCATTTGCTCCATTGTATTGCGGCGGTGAATTTTGCCAAAGAGTAAATGGGTCATTACTTGGCCGCCGAGTAAAATTGCCGCCAGTAAGCGTTTTGACCATAATCCGATAGTGGAATAAGAATTTGTTTGGCTCAAGACGATGAAAATTAAGGGTAGGGACTAAATTAACTGTAAAAAATTTACGAATCTTCAACAAGTTTTTTGAGCAAAACTGAATATTTATGACATTTTTGCCCAAGTTGGGAAATCGGGCTTATTCTATAAATCAGAGTGAGCTTTTCCCTCTTCAGATTACGGTAATTTAGTGAGTCTCATGTACGATTGATGAATGTCTTACCCAGCTTTCTGCGTTCTTTGTTCCTGACTATCCTGGTTAGTTGTATGGCTCCAAGTTTATTACTGGGGTGCCTGTTTGTTTGTATCTATTTGTTAAGTTATTTGCCCGGACTGGAGAGTTTTACTCAGTTCAGTGGCCAGCGCCTGTTACAATTCTTAATTGTCTTTGGCACTGGGGATCCTTGGCAGGGAGTATTAGCAATTGCCCTCACCTGTGGCCTAGTTGGAGCTTTATTTGACGCCTATGCTTTTTATCAATACCACAATATTCATCCCCATAATTAAGCGCATCGTTAAGCCCATGGTTATTGAGATAGACTGAGTATCTTATCGCAACTTTTATTAGATTTTATATTTTAACTGGGGTGCGCTCGCAAATCACAAGGCGATCGCACCCCTAATGTTTGCTTGTTCACCCCTGATTTTCATCCATACCGATGAAATGCTCAAAATTCTCAGGGACAAACAGTCACCTATCAAAACGCCCCTATCCCTCGACGGGTCAGGTAAGCACTTCTCCTTAGTGGACTAACTCAACCCTAAACTGATAACGCGATCGCCCCTATCCGCGTCAGTCGAAATAAATTTTTTCCCGGATGTAACAATTTGGGAAAACTATGATATATTAATAATTGACTCGGACCCACGCGGTGACAACGCCCAAATCTTGTCAGGACCGGAAGGTAGCAGCAACACGGGATGCTTGGAACAGGCGTGGTATCCGGGTCATTTCTTTTGGCCAGTTTGCCGTGTTAGTGGGCAGTTGCCTAAATTCTGGCCTATCCTAGAATTAGTCTAAAAAATGATCTAATCAACCAAATAAATCACCAAATAAATCAAAGGAGCTACATTGGCAATGGCTGGTTTTGGAGATATGCTTCAAAAAGCTTTTTACCTCGGCGTGGGGTTAGCGTCCTATGCCAGCGAGAAAGCCGGAGGAACGCTAGGGGAATTACGGGAGCAAGCGGAAAAACTAGCGGCTGAGTTAGTCCGGCGGGGTGAAATGAGCACCGCGGAAGCCCGCCGGTTTGTAGAAGATGTGATGCAGCAGGGGCAAGCGACCGTTCAGGGGTCAGCGACTCCAGCCACGAAGGAAAACAAAGAACCGCGACGGATTGAAATTATCGAAGACGACGAGGAACAACCGGCCCAGGAACAGCAGGATGATGTAGATCGTTTGCGCCAACAAGTAGAGGCCTTAAAAGATGAACTGCGGCGGCTACAAAATCAATGACTGATAAAACTAGCAAATAAAACTAGCAAAGGGCGACAGCGCTCTCAAACATTTTTCTCATGGAATATTGGCCTAATAATGACTGGTTAAAAATCCTGGAAACACTGACTACTAAAGTTTCAACTGAGGTAGAAAAGTCTTTCCAATCAATACAATCAATAACTGAAGAATTCACAGAGATTGTCGGTGAATTATGGGAATTTCCAGAAGATATGCTTCGGGAAGCTGAGGAATTAGGAGCAGAATTAAACCAAATGTTTCTGACTGAACTTGAAAATTTTTTTCAGCAGTTTATCGAGCCAGTTTTTGAGTCTGAATTTGAAATTGAAGTTGACGAGGTGAATTCGTCAGCGGGAATCTTTATCAACTATGTGGAACCTAGTGCTGAAAAATATCCTGCTTGTGTGGGTTGCCAGAATTATCACGGCTATGTTTACGGAGGAAATGTTTTAGTTTGTGGGATGCACCCTTATGGGTGGGATGAGGATGACAAAGAATGCCCTGATTGGGAAGGTGATTAGTTAATAATTAATAATTAATAATTAATTACTAACAATTGATAATTGATGATTATTCAATTATCAATTAATCACCGCCAATCTCCTTTGACCAAAATTCCATATCTTTAAGCTGATTTTAAAGATATAACCGGATTTGGGTATGCTAAAAATTTACAGGGAGCTTTATTAATTTAATTTAGAGTTTAATAACTCTTGAATAGTGATGGTTAATTGTTTTAACTTTACCGGCTTACTCAAGTATTGATTTGCTCCGGCGGCTAAACACCGCTCGTGATCGCTTTCCATTGCCAAAGCCGTTAAAGCAACGATCGGCGTTGACACCAACTCAGGAATCTGCCGAATCCGTTTCATCGCCTCTATTCCATCCATTCCCGGCATTTGAATATCCATTAAGATTAAATCAGGAGATAAAGCCACAGCCTGATTAATTGCTTCCTGACCATTTCTTGCCACCGAAATACGGTAGCCTTTAGCATTTAAATAGCTAGAAATTGAGTTGATATTGGCTTCATTATCTTCTGCTAACAACAGCAAAGGCGGAACATTCTGGATTGATGAATTTTCCACATCATTAGAGTCTGATGCTGCTGCCCGGTCTAATGCTTGCGCCTGCGGTTGGGGAAACTGCATAGAAGCCTGATAGGGTAAATCGATGGTAAAACAACTACCCACCCCCACTTCACTGGTTAAACCCACCCGACCGTTATGCAATTCTACAATTCGTTTTGTCAACGCCAAACCTAAGCCGGTTCCTTGATATTGGCGGTTCAGGGCGCTATCAATCTGTATAAAAGGTTGAAATAACTTTTTGGCATTTTCTGGGCTAATTCCAATGCCAGTATCTATCACCGCAAATCGGAGATATTGGGTTTTGGTCTCCGCTTCCGTTGGTGTGGGTAATGTCACTTCTAAAGTGATGCGTCCTCCTTCTGGGGTAAATTTAACCGCATTATTCAGCAGGTTAATTAATACTTGACGGATGCGCCGTTCATCTAGCACAATGTCCGGCAAATTTGAGGGCAGATTAACCGAGATTTGAATCTGCTTTTTGAGGGCTTGATGCTTGACAAAGGTGATACTCGATTGACATAAAGGCGCGATCGCTGTCGGGAAACATTCTAACTCTATCTGACCGGATTCTATCTTTGCCAAATCCAAAATATCATTAATTAAAGCCAGCAGATGAGAGGCGCTTTTTTCCACGGTTTGCAGGGCTTTAAGCTGCCTCTGATTCACTGGGCCGAACACTTTTTCCTGTAGTCCTTCCGTCATGCCTAAAATCGCATTCAGAGGGGTGCGGAGTTCATGGCTCATATTCGCGAGAAATTCATCCTTGAGACGGGTAGCGCGAATCAGTTCCTCATTGCGTTGGGTCAGCTGTTGTTGGGCTTGTTGCCGTTCCCTGAGTTCCCGCTGTAACTGCTCAAACAGGTTAGACTGCTGAATCGCGATCGCCAATTGAAGGGAGAATTGCCGGGCTAAATCAATATCTGACTGTTGCCAGTAGCGGGGACCGTCACATTGATGAATACACAACAATCCCCATAACTCATCTCGACACACTAAAGGCATCACCAGATTAGCCCGCACCTGAAACTGGGACAAAATATCTACATGGCAATTCTCTAAACCGCTGTGGTAGATATCATCTGCCACATAGTAACGTCCTTGAGAATAGAGACTGGCATAGTTTTTCCCAAAACAATGGTCGTGGACGGGGATAGCGAGCACCGAGGGGAAGTCATTAACCACAGATTCCGCCACAAACTCACCATCGTTATAGCCAGAATCAGGGTAAAACTTGAAAATACCCACTCGACTCGCTTGCAGACAGTGGCAAATCTCTGCACAGGCGGTGTTGAAGATAGTGGGCAAATCCAGGTATTGACTGATCCGTTGATTGGTTTCCCGCAATAGCCTTTCCCGTTGCGCTTGCCGTTCAATGGTTTGTTCCGCTTCTTTGCGATCGGTAATATCCGTATGTGTGCCAATAAACCGCAGGGGACGATTTGAGCTATCCCATTCCACTATGCGCCCTTGGTCTAAAATCCATTTGTAAGAGCCATCTTTACACCGTAGACGATGTTCGTTGCGATAAAAATCCGTTTGCCCTTGAATATGTTGCTCTATATCCTTATAAGTGCGTTGCTCATCTTCGGGATGAACTCGACTTTGCCAGGTGGTAAAATTGTTCTCTAGCTCATGCTCCTGATAACCCAGCATGGATTTCCATTTTTTATTGAACCAAACTTGATTCGTCTGTAAATTCCAGTCCCAAAGTCCTGTATTCGAGGATTCCAGAGCCAGTTCTAAGCGCAGTTTACTTTCTCGGAGAGCATTTTCGGCAGCGGTGCGTTCCCGAAGTGCTGCTTGCTGTTTGCTGATATCCACCACCACACAAACGCAACTCCCATCAGTTTGAGACAACATTGCGACTCCAAGTAACACGAAAACCAGATGTCCGTCTTGGTGCCGATAAGCTTTTTCAAAGGGGTGAATAAACCCATGTTGGCGTAGGTGTTCGATCGCCTGCAAATCTTGTTGTCGATATTCAGGGGGGGTGATTTCTACCCAGTTGATTAAACCCGCCTCCAGTTGGGCGCGGTTATAACCTAACATCTCTAAAAAGCGATCGTTTGCCTCGGTAATTTCTCCGGCAAAATTGGTGAACATCATGCCCACTACATTGGAGTCAAATACCCGCCGAAAACGATTTTCACTGGCTTGTAAGGCTTCCCTCATTGCCTCAAAGACTGTGCGTAATTCCGCCTCACTGGTAGGTAATTTTCCCTCTAGGGCTTGATGAAACTGCTGCTTTTGAGTTTGAATTGTTTGGGTTAGTTTCGCCACTTCCTGTTGCAGTTCCTGGTTACGACTTTCCAGCAGTGCCACTTTTTCCGCCTCAAGGGATTTCTGCTCCATTAATTCCGTCGAACCAATTAGCTGTGTTAGGGTTTCGTGGCTCATCAGACCTACGAGGCGATCGCTTTCGTCAACTATCGGTACATGGCCCAGGCGATGCTTTTTGAGGAAATCAATGATGGCAAAAATATCCGTTAATTCTGACTCCCGTAGCGTAACAACGGGTTGGGTCATTACTTCACCTACGGACAAGCGGTGTAGGGGTTGCTGTTGGGCGATCGACCGGATAATATCTCGTTCCGCCAGCATTCCGACTATGCGATCGCTTTCTGTCACCACAATGATGGAACTGCTGTCTGATTCACCCCTGGGACGATTCATCAGCGCGATCGCCTCTGCCACGGTCGCCTGGGGAGAAATAGTTAAGGGCTGAGGGGCGATTCGCGAAGCGATCCGCCAAAGCGGAATCGCGGCTTTGGGGTCGATAGTGGTTGGGTTGGGACTCTGATTATGATTAAGCATCAGTACAGGGAACCGGAGATAGTTTGAACCAAGTATAACCGTTTCTTAGTTTGTCGTGTCGCCCTTTCCTTGACAAATTTTTCACTAGCAGCGACCCAAGTATTTTGACTCAAAATAGCGGCAATTTTATTATTAATAAATAACGATATTTTTCAATTATTTTTTATTCTAAACTTAGGTATTTTTATTTTATAAAAAAAGCCAAAACATTGTCAAGTGTAATCCATAAAAAAAGACAAAAAGTTAGCCATTGAGTATGGAAGTAAATATTGAATAAAAGAGTATTTTCAGCCGATAATTATATGATTTTTACTAAATTTTTAAGCATATATTTATTTCTGGAATTTCTCTGATTTCTTATAATTTTTGAGCTATTTTCTCTCTTTGAGACATCTATTTCCTCCCAAATGTTAGGTGCTGTTAGACGAATTGTTGTAAATGATATTAACTCGCTCCTGATGGATGAATCGTACAATTTCTTTAGAAATCCATAACGGCTCATTCACTGTGCTAATTCCCGTAAGGCATTTTTATACTTTTCACTCCCTTGTTGATTTGCATTGCCCGGTCAAATTCAGCGCGATTCCGCTTTGGCGGAGCGCGAAAGCGAATCGCCCGTTGGGAAATTATCCGTTTTTTGAGTCATTTTGAGCCATATTTTGTGCTGAAAATTGTGCCGGAAATCTTTTATACGGAGCATTGATAACTAATAATTAATAATTGATGATTGTAACTTTTACAGTAAAAACCCCACCCCCCTTTTTTTAGCTTTTTAAGGGGGGATTTTTAGGTTGGTGCAAGAAGTCTAATAGACTAATGATTTATCTGGGAATTTCAGTAGTATTTCTTCTCCTTGAGGGGAACTTTTCGGAGGCAATCAAGCCGCGACCGCGAATCTCAAGGGAGGGAATCGCGTATCAAGGCTTTTTCCGGTCAAACACCCATTGAGTCATTATCTGGATGGGCGGCGTCTTTGTAAAAAGTCGGGAATATCTAAACCTCCGGTTTTGGTGGGTGGTTTGGGTTGTGGACTAGGTTCAACTGGGGGTGTAGTTCTTGCGGCTGGGGGTTCTCTTCTGAAAGCAGGTGGCGGGGGCGGCACTGTTCTCGTTTTTTGGGGCAGGGGTTGCGGTTCATTGGAAAAGCCAGTGGCAATCACCGTCATTCTAATTTCGCCCTGAAGTCGGTCGTCAATCACCGCGCCAAAAATAATATTCGCGTTCGGGTCTACCACTTCATAGATAATGTCTGCCGCTGCACTCACTTCATGGAGAGTCAGATCCCCACCGCCAGTAATGTTAAACACCACACCTTTGGCGCCTTCGATGGAAGCTTCCATTAGAGGAGAAGAAATCGCCGCCATTGCTGCTTCTCTGGCTCTGGACTTGCCGGAACCAGTGCCAATTCCCATCAAAGCAGATCCGGCATCGGCCATAACCGCTCGCACGTCGGCAAAGTCCACGTTGACCATACCAGGAATCGTGATGATGTCAGAAATTCCTTGCACCCCTTGCCGGAGGATATCATCTGCCACCCGGAATGCTTCCTGCACGGGGGTTTGTTCAGAAATAACGTGCAGTAGGCGATCATTGGGGATAATAATCAAAGTATCGACGCGACCTTGTAAGGCTGCAATTCCCTCTTCAGCTTGGCTGGTGCGCCGCCGTCCTTCAAAATTAAAGGGACGAGTCACTACAGCAACGGTCAAAGCGCCAACTTCTTTAGCGGCTTCAGCGACGATGGGGGCTGCACCTGTGCCCGTTCCCCCGCCCATTCCAGCGGTGATAAACACTAGGTCAGATCCATCTAAGGCAGCGGCGATTTCATCGCGGGATTCTTCGGCGGCCTTTTGGCCAATGGCCGGATTCCCTCCAGCCCCCAGACCTCGAGTGAGTTTTTGTCCAATTTGGAGGCGTTTCGGGGCATTGGCTTGGCTTAAAGCTTGAGCATCAGTATTGATACCCCAAAACTCCACCCCTGATAATTCGCTGGCGATCATGCGATTGACGGCATTACAACCACCGCCACCCACACCAATCACTTTAATTTTGGCTATACTACTTGGCACAATTTCGCGGCTCCTGGGTTCTTCTTGCGGGGAAACTTTTTCGCGATTTTGTCCCCCATACAATCCAACATTATTAAATGGATTGGAGTTTTCCGTATTAGCTGAGGGTAAACTCATTGCTCTTTGAGTATGGGGACTATCATGGACTGGCTGGACTGGCCCTAGTGAATTATTTAGTGTCATGGGAATAGGCTTTGGGTAGATATATAAGAAACTAAACTTGATAGATGATTCGAGTCAACTATAGGCTCAACTATAGGCTAAGTTGGGGGGTAAAACCAACCACGCCGTCAGGATTCAGAGAAAATTCGTTTTATTCAGAAAAATGGTTAACTGGTAATTATAGTTAGTTTTAGGGTGTTTTCCGAATTGCCGGCCTTTGCGGGTTTTTTAGATCAATATATTCAATTTGACTAGGATTGACCTGTGCGGGTAAATTACGCATTCGATCTAGGATCCGCAGTTGTTCAACCAGCAGACGCCCCTGCCCGCCACAATGCACGATTCCTAGTTCGGTTTTGAGAATTAAGTTGCCTGGATCGCGCCAATCAATTTCGTAAACTTTTATCGGGCTGCGGTTGATGGCTTGATAGACTTCTGCCCAATAGGGCTGGTATTGCTTGGGGTCGCCAATTACGGTTAATGTCGGTAGTTGGATAAACTGATCGGGACTGGTGTAGCGATCTGCGGCTATCCAAGCCCCATTTTCATCAAGTAATCCGATTTGAGTATGGGGACTCAGTAGCGGAGTTGGCTGGTTTTTTTGGTTGGTTGGAGATTGGGTTTGGGCAACGGTTGATGGAACTTGAGCGATTCCCTTCGGGATAGCTTCGCTTACCGCTACTGGATGCTTTTCCTGTACTTCCACGATTAACTTTGGCGGAAATAATTTGCGCGTCACATTAGCGTGGGCGATCGGCCCGGCTGATTCTAACTTGACTTCAATTTCTTGAGGATTTAATTGTAGCAAAGATGCGGGATAAGCGATCGGCAGCATGGATTTCAAGGCGGCAGTAGAGAGAAACCGATTGCCGGAAATCACCACTTCATCCGCTTGATAAATAAACCAACCGGGTCGATTGGTTAAGGTGAACCAGAGAATTCCCCCAGTTAAACTGCTAATTGTCAAGACTTGCCAAGCGCTGTGCAAGAATTTGCGTCGCCGCTGCTGCCGCTGAAAGCGACGGCGACGCGCTAATTGATCCGGCGATACTGAAGAGATATGAGCCATCGACTATCTTCTACATAGAAGAGACTAAAATAAGAGCATACATTAAGCATAAAGGGTGTAGGGTGTAACCCCACCAGAGTCAGACCAATCAGGGATGAAAGCTCCGGAGCATTTTCGACCAGAAAATGTCATTCTGGCTGTGGGTTAGATCCCAAAAGAATCCCTACCCCAACCCCCACCTAACGCGAGGGCGGACTTTAATTGACGATCTGAGACGATCTTACCAAGAGTAAACATCCAAAGAATAGGCGTTCGGGAGGCAAGCGCCAGCAATGATGCTAGACTTTCAACTATTTTACCAAGCCTGTAATCCCACTAAAACCATTGATATGGGGAATGAACAGGATCGGAAATACTATATTGATTTTTCTCCAGTTCGCGGCAGTGATACTACCAAAGAATTGGAAAGAACAATTACCCGCTTGTCAGGAGGAGAACCGACCTGTCAGTTATTTTCGGGACATATTGGTTGTGGCAAGTCCACCGAGTTATTTCGACTGAAAGACCAATTGGTGAAAAAAGGATATCATGTGGTCTATTTTGAGTCTTCTGAAGACTTGGATATGGCCGACGTAGATATTAGTGATATTTTATTGGCGATCGCGCGTCAAGTCAGTGAAAGTTTGCAAAAAACTGACATCCATTTACAACCAAAAGGGTTTAAAGCCCTACTCAAAGGGGCGGCGGATATCTTGCAAACCTCCATTGAACTCAGCGGGGAAGCGGGCATTCCTGGATTGGGTACGATCGGGGTCAGCACTGAAAATGCCGAAGTTGCTTTTTCCTTACCCGGAGGCATTGGCAAAATTACCGCCAAAGCGAAAGATTCGCCTGGAGAACGCTCTCGCCTGAGACAATATTTAGAACCCCGGACAAATAATATCTTAGATGTGATTAACTCTGAGCTACTCGATCCTGCCACAAAATTCTTAAAAGAGCAAGGGAAAGAAGGACTGGTGGTGATTGTGGATAACCTGGATCGGGTGGATAATTCCCCTAAACCCAGTGGCAGAAATCAACCAGAATATTTATTTGTGGATCGGGGCGATCAGTTACGCAAGCTGAATTGTCATACGGTGTACACAATTCCTTTGAGTTTAATTTTTTCCAATGATTTTGCCCGGTTGACCAGTCGATTTGGATTGAAACCGAAGATTTTACCAATGGTGCCAGTGCAGACTCGGAATGGTAAAGATTTTGAGCCAGGAATGAGTCTCCTCAGACAGATGGTTTTAGCGAGAGCATTTCCTGATGTGGCGCCAGAAAAGCGGTTAGAGTTTATTTCAGAGTTATTTGCAGCACCGGAAACATTAGATCGCTTATGCAGAGTTAGTGGGGGTCATGTGCGGAATCTCCTGGGTTTACTTTATAGTTGTTTGCAACAAGAAGATCCGCCATTTGAAGCAAGTCTCCTAGAAGATGTGATTAAAGAATACCGGGATGACCTGTTAGCCGCGATTTGCGATCAAGAGTGGCAATTGTTGTTTCAAGCTTTGGAAAACAAAGCCGTTCGCGGCGATGATGATTATCAAATTTTGTTGCGGAGTATGTTTCTCTTTGAATACCGCGATCGCGAAGGTCGATGGTATTGGATTAATCCACCTTTAGCGGAGTCTAATCAATTTCAAAACTGGTTAGCATCTTCTTCCCGCTTTCCGAAATAATTAGCAACATAATTATTAATTATGTCCGCGAAATTTAAGCCGATAAATTCATTGGTTATTTTTCATTTTTCTCGGCTAATTAATATCTAGATTCAGCTTTAGACTAATCAGGAATCAACCAGGATTTTTGAGTAAGAATCGGGAAATTGTTCAGGGGAAGGAAAGAGAATAGAGCCACTACACATTTCCTTTCTTTATCCCATTTTTTTATTGGTTGATTTCGCTAATAAATAAGCAACAAACAACCAGTCAACACAAAACACTAAAGAACCTTACGAAGTCACATATCTAGCAAAAAAAATTAATATTTACAATTTATAAAAAAGTAGCAAAATTGTTACTCAATGTCCATCATCCATCTTTGACCCGGATATTCATAGAGCAAGTCCTCAGACCTAGGGAATATTGGGGGGAAAAGTCGCTAGAGAGGTCGATGGTTAGTTAGTGATGATAGAATATTCAACAACACAATGGGACAATTCGGAGGAGCATTGATGGTAGCATCCTGACATTGCCCAGACTTTCTGGCTAGAGTCAAAGAACTTCCAGCTTTAAGAAAAAAGCTGGAGAGATCATTCCGAAGTGATCAACCCGTGGCAACATGAATCACCCTGAGTTTTATGACAGTCTTAAAAAAAATCAACGCGCTTTGCACACCTTGGTGCGAGCAATTAAGCTATCTCAAGGTGAATTTTCATTAATTTTAGTGCGCTGCAACTACACCAGCTTGCAAGAGCGCATGGTAGGGGATTTGCGTCAGCTTTTAGCTACCGAAGAAAGCGATCGCGCCAACTGGCTAGAAATCAAACTCGACTCCAGGGTAAAAACCCTTTATAGTACGATTATGTATGCGGTAAATCAACGTCAGACTCTCCCCTCTGGTCTGATGATTTTTGGTCTGGATTCCGTGGAGGCGATCGAGCAATTATTTCAATCGAGCAATCAAGTCCGAGATGAATTTCGGAAAAATTTTCCTTTTCCCCTGGTGTTATGGGTGACAGAAAAGTTGTTACAAAAATTGATTAGATACGCCCCAGATTTTAAAAGTTGGGCAGCGGTTTCGATCAAATTTGAAGCCAGCAAAGATGAGTTAATTCAGCTTTGGCAAGATCAAGAACGTGAGTTGTTCGCCCGGGTTTTGGATGGCCAAGCGCGTTTGGCAGAATGGGCGATCGCCTCGCCAAAAGTGGTTCACGATTTACCTGTTTTGCCCCCAGCTTCTACGGTGCAAGGAACGCGGGAGCAACTTGAATCGGCAATCCACGATTTGCAACGTTTCCCTCAGATTGCCGCAGATCAACAATTGGTGGCGACACAACATTTTGTCATGGGTCGTTACGATCATGCCCTGTCCCGGATTGATTCAGCCTTAGCCCATTACGAACAAAGTTTTAATTTTTGGCAAACTCGCCTTGCCGGAATCGGTCAATCCGTTCGCGTTCGCGGAGCGTGCCGGATGGCATCTCCAAACCAGCCTAGCAGTCGCGAGAAGCTAGGGGTATTGCTGTTATACATGGGTTTGTGTTATTGGCGACTGGCCGATCGCAACCAAGCCGGTGGCTATATGACTCATTGGCAAGCGGCAAGACCGCGACTGGAGCAGTGTTTGCAAGTATTTGATGCCGCTGGTCGGAGAGATTTAGTCACCAAGTTTGTCCCGCTTTTAGGGGAGGTGTTGCGACGGTTACAAGCTTGGGATGAGTTGGCAGCCTTGGCGCAAAGTTCTTTAAACCTGCATCAAGTTAATGGCAACCCAGTACAGTTGGCGCAAGATTATGGGTTTTTAGCGGAGGTAGCAAGTCAGAAACAACAGTGGCAACAATCTAAAACCTTTGCCCAGCAAGCCCTGGCTACGGTGGCTTGCTCCCCCGTACCTATGCGACAGCATCAGAGTCTTTATCTGCTGTTGTTGGCTCGTGCTTTGGCTCGTTTGGAGAAATCTTCGGATGCGATTAATTATTTAAAGTTAGCCCTGAATGGCATATCCCCAGACCACGACCCTAAGCTTTATATTCAGATATTAAAAGAACTGCGATCGCTCTACTACAACCAAAAAGAGTATCAGTCAGCTTTCATGCTGAAAAAACAACAACGGGATATTGAGCATCAATATCGGTTTCGACCGTTTATTGGCGCTAGTCAATTACCCGCTGAATCGGTGGTGACATATCCAGAATCAGAACTAGAAAATTCCCCCCCGGCACCTCGGATTTCGGCGTTAGGTCGCGAACAAGATATTCATAATTTGTTGTCCAGAATCGCTCGACCTGACCAAAAACTAATTGTGATTTATGGCGAGTCAGGGGTTGGCAAATCATCCCTAATTAATGCTGGATTGGTGCCCGCTTTACAGCAACATCCCATCGGCGATCGCCTTGCGAACCCAGTCGTTTTACGCACCTACACTGATTGGGCTGGGACTTTGGCCGCTTGCCTGAAACTGAATTTACCATCCCCCGACAAACAAAATGCTCTCTTAGCCTCAGAGTGGATTTTGGATAAGCTGCGCCAAAGTGCGGAGCGGAATTTATTGACCGTATTAATGTTCGATCAATTTGAAGAATTTTTCTTTGTCCTGAAAAACACTTCAGACCGTCAACAATTTTATCAATTTCTCAAATCTTGTTTAGACATTCCTTTTACTAAGGTGATTCTCTCCCTGCGTCAAGATTGCTTACATTATTTATTGGAACTGGAAAATCTGGCCATATTAGAAGTAATTAATCAAGATATTTTAAATAAAACAATTAGATATTACTTGGATGATTTTTCTCAAGCAGATGCCAAAAATGTGATTGAAACCCTAACTAAAGAGAGCCAGTTTTATTTAGAACCGGCTTTAATTAACGCTTTGGTGAAAGACCTCGCTAATGAAAGAGGCAAAGTTCGGCCTATTGAACTGCAATTAATTTGTAGTCAACTCCAAGAGGAAGATCGAGATTACCAGAAAATTAATACCCTTTCTCAGTATTGCGAACAACTCGGCGCCAACCCTAAGCAAAGATTGATGGAACATTTTCTGCATCAATCGATTAAAGATTGTGGGGAAGAAAATCAAGAGGCTGCCTGGAAAGTCCTGTATCAGTTAACGGGTTATCAAGGGACTCGCCCTTTGCGAACGAGAAATGAATTGGCCAACTTCCTGGGCGATCAAGGCCATAAATTAGATGTAATTTTAGATATATTAGTGCAGTCGGGTTTAGTGGTATTGCATCGAGATTCCTCCGGCGAACGCTATCAACTGATTCACGATTATTTAGTGCAGTATATTCGGGATGCTTACGAGCAAAGATTTGGCTTAGAAATTGAATTGGCCAAAACTCAAAATCAATTAGAAGCCAGTAATAATAAGCTGAAAAAAACTTTAAAATTAACTATTTTTATTTCAATTTTTTTAGCAATTTTATCAATCTTTTCTGCCCAGCTTTGGCGGCAAGCAGAAACCCGTAAGCAAAGTTTACAAATCTCTGCTATTACTTCATCCAGTGAAGCGCTTTTTGTTTCTCAGCAAAACTTTGATGCGCTGATTTCAGGCTTAAGAGCTTGGAAAAAGCTTCAGGAAATTTCTGCCCCGACTTCTGATACAAGGCTGCGAGTAATTACCGCTTTAGAACAAGCGATTTATCAGGTAAAAGAACGCAATAGAATTCATGGTCATGGGGCGGAAGTTTGGAGTGTAAGCTTTAGTCCAGATGGCCAATTTATTGCATCGGCAGGTAATGATGAGTGGATTAAGATTTGGCGGCGCAATGGCAGTCTGGTAAGAACTATTCCCGCTGATAAAGATGACCCGGGGCGACATAAAGATAATGTGACATTTGTGAGTTTTTCCCCGTCAGGAAGTAAAATTGCGTCAGCTTCTCGCGATCGCACCGTAAAATTGTGGGAGCTACAGACTGGGGATTTAATTTTTACTTTGGCAGCCCATAACGATAGTGTTTATAGCATTAGTTTTAATCCGACGGGAGAGTTGCTGGCAACGACGAGTAATGATGGCACGGTTAAGTTATGGCAAGTGAGTGATGGCAGGTTACTAAGAACTATTTCTGGCCACCAGGCAGCGGTGAATTGGGTCAGTTTTAGTCCCCGGAACAATTGGTTGGCTTCGGTGTCGGACGATGGCACTTTAAAAGTGTGGAATTATGATGGGGAATTAGTGGCGAGTTTAACTCATCAAGAGCCGCTGATAGTGGTCGCTTTTAGTGCCGATGGTGAAACAATCATTTCTGGAGATGTGAAAGGAAACGTGCAGCGATGGGATTGGAATAATCAAAATAAAGAATGGAATGCTATTCCTACGAAACAATGGCAAGCGCATCAGGGGGGGATTTATAGCCTGAGTCTTTCCAGCGAGATGCCATCCGGCACGCTGATGCCGTCCGGCACGCTCCGCAATAGTGACCCTGTAGAAGGGCAACAGTTGGCTACGGCAGGTCACGATAATCTGGTGAAAGTTTGGGATTTAGATGGTAAATTACTCAAGGAATTCACGGGGCATAGTGGTCGGGTGACTACGGTGAGTTTTTCCCCAGATAATCAACTGATTGCCTCGGCTAGTTTTGATAAAACCGTGCGTCTCTGGAGTTTGGTTGATGTGTTTCGTCACCCCTCTTGGGAAGCACACCGCGCTCGTGTCACGGCGGTTCGTTTCTCTCCTAACGGTGAACTAATTGCTTCTGGTAGTCGAGACAATACGGTGAAAATTTGGGATCGCAATGGCATTTTGCTGAGAACCTTAACCGGACACCGCGATCGCATCACCAGTTTGAGCTTTTCCCCCGATGGCAATTTTCTGGTTTCCGGCAGTTGGGATTGTACCATTAATCTCTGGCGGGTTAGTGATGGACATTTGCTGAAAACATTTACTGGACATAGCGATCGCGTCACCAGTGTCGCTTTTTCTAAGGATGGGCAAATGATTGTCTCTGGGAGTCGCGATCGCACGATTAAAGTTTGGCGTCCCGATGGCACCTTAGTTAACACCCTGACTGGTCACAGCGATCGGGTGAATAGCGTCGATATTTCCCCCGACGGTCAGTTAATTGTCTCTGGCAGTGATGACCAAACCGTCAAACTGTGGGACAAAAACGGTCAGTTACGCCAAACATTAGGGGGAGAAAATGCACATCAGTCTTATGTCACCAGCGTCCGATTCTCTCCCAACGGTCAACTGATTGCTTCTGCCAGTTGGGACAACACCGTAAAACTCTGGCATCGTCAGGGCAAATTCAAGAAAACTTTATTGCAAGGATACAGCGATAGCGTTGAAAGTGTCAGTTTTTCCCCAGATGGCAAAACCTTGGCTTCCGCAAGCTGGGACAGCACGGTGAAATTATGGAATATTCAGGATGGCACCTTAATTAAAAGTTTACGTGGCCATACTTCTGGGGTGATTTCTATCGATTTCTCTCCCGATGGTCAAAGCATTGTTTCCGGCAGTGACGATCGCCGGATTATCTTGTGGAATTTGAATTTAGATAATTTAATTGCGATGACTTGTGAGTGGGTCGATGATTATCTGAAATACAACCATAATGTCAGTCCCAATGATGCCAAACTCTGCGAGTCTGTCAAGCGTTAATTTTTGTTAAACAACAAACAACAAACTTAAGATAAAATTAAGAACTTAAAACTAGATTCAATTATTGACTCACAATGTCTGATTTGCCTTTACTGAATACAAATACGATTTGGGATATTCTCAACGACAAACTCGACGATCACACCGTTAACCGCTTGGTTTGGCAATGTTTGGGTTATCGATACGATGAAGAGACGAGTCAGTGGGACGCCAGCAATACCGATCCTTCATGGCAAGAAAATTATCCAAACCTGACTTTATCGCCAGCCGACCCGCTACAGTCAAGCTAACCCGTTCTATCCCCCCGGAAAATAAGCAACTACTCAAAGAAAAGCTGGGTTTTGCCGGTTATAAAGTAGGTGAACTGGTGCCTCGTTTGACTCGTCGCGCCACAATCGCTAATTGGTTGCTGAGTTATATGGAAGTCAGTAATTCTGCCGAAAGTTGATTTTGTTGTTGTTTGTTGGTGGTTGGTGGTTGGTGGTTGGTGGTTGGTGGTTGGTGGTTGGGTAGGGATTCTTTGGTGGTTGGTTATTTGACGCTAGACTAATAACCAACAACAAATAACTAACAACAAATAATTAACAACAAATAACTAACAACAAATAATCTTAAAAAAATCTGCCGGTGTGGATTGACGGGATGGTAGATGAGTGAATATATTAAAGTAACGTAAACAATTGTAAACAAAAATTAATATTTAGAGTCTAGAACGGGTAATGGCACCATTGACCCAAGTTTGACAAAAACAAAAATGATTGCGGGTTCTGGGTTTCAGGGGAACGCGGAACGATTCAGCGCCGTTCGGTTTCTTTCAGGGTTTCTGAGAAAAACCAGGTTTTTCTCAGAAATCGGGTTTTGACCCAATCACCGATGACAGACTCTAAATGAAAAAATTGTTTGATCTGACTTTCCGGTTCTTTATCCATCTCGATTCTGATAGAAATGCAAATGCAACAGTTATTTCCGCAAAAACTTTTGATTTCCTTGGCCGCCTTTTTCCTGGCCATCTCGACTTGGGGGCTATTTCCACATAGCGCGATCGCCTACGATAATCCTGAATTACTCCCAGATCGACCCACCCCCATCATAGATCTAGCCAAATCTCTCACCAGCGTTCAGGAAGAAAATCTCGCCCAAGAACTAGAAAAATTTGAAGCGGAAACCGGCTGGAAACTCCGAGTTTTAACTCAATACGATCGCACCCCAGGACGAGCGGTTAAACAATTTTGGGACTTAGATGATAAAAGTGTTCTGCTAATTGCCGATCCCCGTGGGGGCAACTTATTGGCGTTCAACGTCGGAGACGACTTATATCAGTATTTGCCCCGAACCTTTTGGATTGAATTACAGACCCGTTATGGAAACCAGTTTTTTGTCCGGGAAAACGGCGAAGACCAATCCATTCTTCAGTCCCTCCAGTCCATAGAAACTTGCTTGCGTCAGGGAGGCTGTAAAGTGGTGCCCGGATTGCCCCGCGAGCAGTGGATTTTGACGATGGTTTGCTCCGCATTAGGCGGGGTAGTGATGGGATTTGCCGGTAAACCGAGAAGTTCCACACAAGTATTTTCCTGGCAGTGGGCGCTGATGTTTTCGCCATTGTGGGGGATTCTATTTCTGGCGTTTGGGGTAGGTCCGGTGGTAACCCGCACGGCTGAATGGTTGCCGTTGCTCCGCAATGTCCTCGCTTTCGGGGTCGCCGCTTTAGTCGCCTTCCTCACCCCACTGGAGTCCCGGTCTTCTTCTGCTCCTGAAATCTAACCGAAACTTTTGACCGGAATTTTCTTGAAAACGATTTATCTTCATCCTGGTAGAAAGTGTAGGGTGCTTCCACCAGGATTCTATTTTTTTTTTCACCCTTTTTTACCTTTTTTCACCTTTTCTTCACCTTTTTTCACACTTTTTTTTGCCAAAATTATAACCAAAATATAAATATAATTTATTCTTAAATTTCCTTTAAAAGACGATTTTTTGCAGCAAATTACTATTATTTAACCTCGTTCTATTATGATAGATAATTTAATTAAATCATCAAAAAGTTCATGGCTACCTAGCGACCCTTGAGAGAAGAGAGAAAAGAGAATAGAGAAAAGAGAATAGAGAACATCTTTCCTCTTTCCTCTTTCCTCTTTCCTCTTTCCTCTTTCCCCTACACCCTCACCCTACACCCTACACCCTACACCCTCTATCCTTGATTCTGACAAAGATTGCGATCGCGCTCTATATTATTCCCTTGACTGCTAAAATAATCTTTTAACCAACTACACCCTTCTGACAAAAGTTGATCTAAAGATAAATTCCAGAGAATCACTTTGTTTTGAGCAGCGGAAGCAATGGTTTTTCCATCGGGACTAAAACTAAGGCTGAGTACCTGTCCTGAATGACCTTCTAAAGTGGTCAGCAAATTGCCTGCCGCGTCCCAAAGTTTCACGGTTTGGTCTTTACTCGCACTGGCGATTAATTGGCCATCCCGACTAAAACTGACCCAATAAACTGAACCTAAGTGACCTTCTAAAGTTTTGAGCAAATTTCCTTCCGTATCCCAGAGTTTAATCGTATTATCACTACTGGCGGTGGCAAGGCGATCGCCTGTGGGGGAAAAAGTAGCATTCCATACTTCTCCTTTATGACCAGATAAAGTGGTCTGCAAAGTACCATCGGCTTGCCAAATTTTTACGGTGAAATCGCTGGAAGCCGTGGCAAAGCGCTCGCCATTGGGAGAAAAACTAATTCGATTAATTGCCGATGAATGGCCTTTAATTGATTGGAGTTTTTTACCGTTTAAATCCCAAAAATGAATCATCCCATCCTCACTCGCAGAAGCAATGGTTTTGCCGTTGGGACTAAAAGAAACCGCCAGCACTCTGGCTGAATGTTCCCCTAAAATTTTGCCCTTGCCTTGATTTTCCTTCGGGGAATCGCCAATAGTCCAAAGTCGCACGGTTTTATCACCGCTGGCAGTAGCAATTAATTGGTTATCCGGGGAAAAACTCACATCCCACACCGCCCCCTGGTGGCCGATCAATGAAGTTATTTGCCTCCCCTTTCCCGACCAAAGTTTCACGGTGCGATCTTCACTGGCAGAAGCCAGGATTTGCCCATCGGGAGAATAAGAAACCGCCAACACCGGCTGACTATGGGCTTTCAGAGTGGGTAGTTCGCCGCTGGCAAAGGTTTTCCAGAGTTTCACTGTATTGTCACTGCTGGCAGAGGCCAAGGTTTGGCTATCTGGGGAAAAACTGACGCTGCGGACGTCCCCCCGGTGTCCGCCCAATTCGCGAATTTTGGTGCCGTCACTTTTCCATAAAATCACCGTAAAATCCGCCCCAGCAGAGGCTAAGATTTTCCCGTCGGGGCTAAAGCTGACCCCCAATACGCGATCGCGATGACCGCTTAAGGTTTTCCACAAAGTGCCATCAGCGTTCCACAGTTTCAGCGTTCTATCGCCACTTGCGGTAGCGATCCGCTGTCCATCTGAGGAAAAACTCACACTGGTGACTGCCTCGGTATGACCTCTGAGGGTTTTGAGCAAGATGCCTCGATCGCTCCACAGTTTGACGGTGTTATCCGCAGAGGTGGAAGCCAACATTCGCCCGGTGGGGCTAAAAGTTACACTGGTGACGGCTTGATCGTGTCCGCTTAGGGTTCTGACCAAGGTGCCGTCTGGTTGCCACAATCTAATAGTTTTATCTTGGCTAGAGGTAGCAATTAAATCGCCGTTAGGGGCAAAACTCACCCCTGTCACCCCCCCGGTATGCCCTTGCAATGTGGCTATTTGATTGCCGTCCGGCTGCCAGATTTTTACAGTTTGGTCAACACTGGCAGAAGCAATCAGTTTACCATCGGGACTGACCGCTACTCTGGTGATGGGGCGATCGTGAGCAAAAATAGTCCGTAAAAGTGTGCCTTGCGGATGCCAAATTTTCACGGTATTGTCGATACTGCCACTGACCAGAAAATCACCTTTGGGGGAAAAGCTGACTGTCACCACGCTATCCCGATGGGATTGTAATCGGTTGATTTCTGAAATTTGATGGACTGCTTTGTAAAGTTGACTAATTGTTTCCGCTTGAATATCAGACGGTAGTGTATTTGGTGTATTTAAGCTTTTAATTTTGGTCGCCGCTTTCACCCCGGAAATTAATGCTTCTAATTGATTATTAGACAGTAACAGGGCTTTGGTGGCGGCGTTGGTAGCTTCAATTTCGGCAATTTGCGCCCGTTGGCGGGCTTCATTGGCTGCAAGTGCGGCAGTTTCCGCTTTTTGGGCGGCGATCTTGGCTTTTTGTTCCGCTTGTTTAGTGATTTGCGCTTGATGCCATGCCAGCGCCGATAAGCCAACAAAGATCATTAGCCCGACGGCGGTTAAATTACGGGTAAATTGCAGGTTTTTTTTCTCTTTTTCTTTGCTCGCGGCTAATTCATCAGCTAGTTCTTTTTCTTGTGCTAATTTTTGGTATTTCTTTTGCAAGTCGCGCAGTTCTTGCTGGATTTCCGGCTGCTGGCGAATAAAGGTGACTAAATAATCGTGAACTAACTGATAGCGATTGGTAGTGACTTCCGGCAGTTTGAACAATAAACCAGATTTTTCTAATATTTCTAAAATCGGTTCTAATTGCTTAATATTGACTCCACAAGCAACTAATTCACTACTTAATTCAGCCAAGGTTTTTAAGGGACGAATGCCATTTTCTTCGGTTAAAAAGTATAATAATAACCGGGCTGCTCGTTGGTTTTTTGGGCCACAATCGGCAATTACTTCCTCTAAGAACCGTTCTACTAGCTTTTCTTTTGGCCCATACTTTTGATATTCCTCCAGGGTTCTAATATTTTGGGCTTGAAGTTGGGCGCCGACCACTTGTAACTCAATGGGTCGCACTTCCCCTAGTTGATCTGCTAAATCATCCACTAACCGCTCCAGGAGTTCTGGGGCTAGTTGAATTTGGGAACGTTCGGTTAAACTATGAATGACATTATAGGCATTTTTCTTGGTAAAGTTACCTAAATAATAGCGGATATTTTTATTTAAAATATCTCCAGCAAAACTTTCCAGGGGACAAAGGCGATCGCCCTCTAATAAATAGTGTAAATAGTCTTCTCTTAAAGACAGAATCACTTTGACGAATGGCAATTGCAAACAATCCCGTAAAAACTCATAAAACTGGTATTTTTCTTGGAGAGTTTTTCTAAAAAAGAAAAACTCTTCAAATTGGTCAAAAATCAACACCGTGAGCAAATTGCGAGCGGCATTTTGCTGTAATTCTGCTAAAATTCTCCCGCGTTTTTGGGCAAATGTTAATGCCATCCGGCACGCTAATGCCGTCCGGCACGCTCCGCGAACGCGAACGGTTTCATCGGTTTTGGCTGTAGGGGCGATGCGCGCATCGTCCCTATTGATACCGAGATGTTGCAACTCTCGGTTTAAAGAGACTTCCAGGCTATTCAACCAATCGGTGTAAACTTCTACCACCAAGGGTAAAGGAGTCCGCGCATCGATCGCTTGCTGTCGCAGTTGTGGCACCAGTCCCGCTTGAACTAAGGAACTTTTACCGACTCCAGAAGGCCCGTGAATCACCGTGAGTTTATAGTCATTGCGTCCTAAACGACTCATTAAATTATTCACATCTTGCTGTCGTCCGGAGGCTTTAATTTCTAATGCCATCCGGCACGCTAATGCCGTCCGGCACGCTCCGCGAACGCGAACGGCTACGGTGGTATTCAGGCATATTTGGGAAATCGTGGGGTTGAGGGAATGCCGTTGAGAATGTAGCCGTCCGGCGCCAATAAAAGCCCGGAGCCCTAATTGCGCTTCGATCACCCGTTGTTCTTGCTTTAACTGAAATGCCCCTAGATAGTCTTCTTGCTCAAAATAAAGCAAGCGCAATTCTTTCAGGGTATCTAGGTAAACTTGGGGGTCATAATCTGGATCGGTGCGGGCAATTTTTAGGTTATCAATTAAATTAGCGATCGCCGCATCTCGCTGACCTAATTGGGCTTGCGCTTTAGCTAATAACAGCATATGTAAGCCCCGAACTCGATTAAATTGTTTTGAATCGGTGAGAATTTCCAGAGCCTTTTTTGCCCAGGCTTCGGCTTTTTTCCACTGCTGCTTTTGCAGCGCAACTTGGGCGAGAAACCCATAATTTTGGGCGAGAAAATAAGGGTGACGCTCGGCTCCCGCTAATTTAAGTAATTGTTTGGCTTGTTGTTCCAAGGCTGACCAATCAGACAACCGTTGAAATACTAACCCTAATTGTCCTAAAAACTTGGCTGCTAATTCTGGCTGCCTTGACTTTTCAAAGGCTGCTTTACATTTTTCTAATTCCTGTCGGGCTTGAATTAAATACTCTTGCCGTTTTGTTTGTTGGCGATCGGCTTGGCGACAAAAACATAAACCTCGGTAAAATCTCACCAGTCCTAGATTAACCCAGTCTGAGGATTGCCAGTCTGAAACAGGCAAGAGAGGAGATAAAAGAGGGGGGAGATTTTTTTTCTTTTCTGTTTCCTTTTGACTATTTTCTCCAAGGGCGGTGAATTCTGTTCGGGAAGCGTGCCGGATGGCATTAGACCAGCAGTTTAAGCTGGCTTCATAGTGATCTAAGGCTTCATTGAGGCGATCGCTGGCATAATCATCCCGTCCCAAAATAAACTCAATGCAGGCATTTAATCTGGGAGGTAAAGTAACTTGGGCAGAACGCAAATCTTTGCAAGCAGCATCTAATTCCCAACGATAGCGCTGGCCTAGCAATTCTTGATTAGAGCGAAACTGCATAGAACCATCTTCTAAGGCAGCGGCTAAAACGCGCTGGCTCATTTTTTGCAGTAAAGCAATCAGTTCATCAGGGCTTAATAACACCTCAGAAGTGGTCGCCCAACTATGAAAATCTGGGGCTTTTTGAATTAAAACTCTAAGTACCTGGTCGTTGACCCACAAAACCACCACAAAGGGGAAATTCTTCCTAAATTCATCCCGGACTTGGTTGGTGGCGGTCACTAAAGCGTCAAGGTTTTCTGACAATTCTAAGCCAAAAACCATCAGGGCATCGGGCATAGTTTCCCCCAACCCCGAGGCAATGGTTTGATACAACGTTTGGGTCGATGGCATTAAAGAAATGGTGCGAATTTCTAAGTCATGGAATTCTCGCAGTTTTTCCAGGAAGCGATCGCGCAATAACTGATAATTACATCGCACCAAAATCAAGGAAAACTCGCCCCCGGAAAAGGCGATCGCACGACGCAGCATTTTCAGGGTGCCTTGATTACGTTTTTCTGAATTGTCAGGGGATTGGTGAGGCATAAACGCTTCCGGAGGGGAGGGGGTGGGGGACAAGAGTCGGCGAGCGACTGGAGGTCTACCATCGGCGGGGTCAACTTTCCCACAAACCACTTGCCAATAAACAACTTTCCAACTTGCCAACGATCAACTATCACTAATAAAATAAAGTAGCATAGGATTAACGTCAAACCAGCGACCTTCATTGCCGAAGCGATATTCAAACACTGACATATTCCTTAACAATCTTTGGTAGTTGCTTTCCCCACGGACTTGTTTGGTTTGGGCAACTTCTCGCAACAATTCCCAATCACCAGGTTGCATGGCTAAACTTAATTCAGCAGCCCGTTCAGCAATTACCATTTCGATTAAATGCCTAGGAAATGGGGGATCTTCACTTTGGAGACACCGATAAATTAGCCCTAATAAATTTCTAATATGTCCGCCACTGACGCGACAAAGACGATCCAAAGTTTCCGGCTCATCCACTACTTCGGTAATTAAATTAAATCGTGCCGCAGGTTCGAGGTCAGGAAATGCTCTTGCTAATATGGTTTGCCGCAAGAGACTTAAGCCTTTTTTACATTCTTCTCCCGAGCGCAAATGGACGGGAACCATCGGCAACACTTTGGGCGCGATGCCACCGCCTAAACGATTTTTTAAGAATTCCGCAGAACCGGAGAAAATTAAAGAAAGGGGAATGGTATAAACTAAGTGACAATTCAGTTTCCGCAGTTGTTCTCCGCGCTCGACAAATAAATATTCTGGCTGCGATCGCCCGGAAGCAACGGGTTTATTATCCACCCGGTCTAAGTTATCCACAATCACCACTAAGCCTCTCTTTCCCTGTTGCTTTAACTGGGTGGTAGCCGGATGAATAATTTCCGTATTAATTGAGTTTAAAATACCACTGGTACGCGGTTCTAAATATTGGCGGAGTTGACTGCGTAATTTCGGACTTTCCTTGGATTGAGCGGTAATTTGCCCGATGACTAAATCAAAGTCTAAACTGTCGATATATTCCAGAGAATTAGGGAAAATATGCGCTATTTCAGTAAATAAGTTTTGGAAATATGCCGAGTGAGTATAAATCGATTTATGTTTGAGATTTTCGCTGACTTGGTGGGCGATCGCTAATAAAATATCTGTCAGATCCACATCGGCCATTTCCAAGTCTTCTGAAGATTCAAAATAGATCACATAAAACCCATTTTCTTCTAAAATTGTTTTCAGCCGTAACAACTCCGTAGATTTGCCACAGCCAATATGTCCTGTAAATAACTGACAAGTCGGTTCGTCTGGAGATAACCGGGTGATCGTCCGGCTTAATTCTTCAATAATCTTGCCACCCCGTACCGATGAAAAATCAATATAATAGCGTCGCTCCTTTGGATTACCAACCACCAAAGTTTTGCTCGGATTACAAGCCTGATAAAATTGACGTAAATCTAGTCTCATTTTGGCCAAAAATATTAGCATTTTTTATCCATAATTAACCAGAAAATTTGAGACAAATCGACTCTGAATAGGCACCGGAATAGGCACCGAATAGGCCACCTGAATAGACAATATTTATGGCAGCATTAAGCAGCGCCAGCCGAGCTAAAATTCTTGAATAACTGTAAGTTTTATATGTAGACTCACTTGGGGATCAATAAGTTCATTTTTGTATTGAACAATTCCAGAAACCGGGTTTCTGTGGGAAAAATTAAAATTATCTTTTTTAGCCAAAAAGAAAACCGGTTTCTTTTTATCTGAGCAAATAAACCAAGCACAAATAAGCCTAACTAAGTATTAGTTAATTTTTCTGTTTATCGTCAGCGCAAATGCCATAGAGGAGACAATCTTCGGTCACTTCTCCTCTCGCTGATATAAGTTGCCACGGTTGGGAACTATATCGATTAATTGAAATAATTATCTCTCGATTTACCCCGTTAGTGGGATAGGTTATTGGCACTTTTTGCCTATTTAAATCACCGATAGCTAATACTGATTTGGTTCCCCAGCTGACAGTTCCCATGACCAATGGGATCAGAATTACCGCTTTGACAAATTTGCCCTTCACTAAAAACACCTCCTAAACCTTTGTGGCGATCGCCTAATTATCGGCAATGGACTTGCTCTCAATTCCGCTCGCTATTCCGCTCATCTTAATTACCCGCCGAATATTTTGCTTTCAGAGTAAAAGACCAGGCCAGAGCAGAAATAATCGTTCTTGACGGGTTTACCGTAATTGGTGCAAGTCAGCCGCCAATTTTCTGCGCCCTCTAATTCTTTCTTCACGATTAACCGGATTTCTTCCGGCAGATTAAGGGGTGTAGGGTGTAGGGGGGCAGGGAATAATTGATCATTGCTTATCTTAAGTAACTGATTAATAATCAGTAATTTTATAGATGAGCAGTTATGAATTATTATTATGAATTATTAAATGTTAATTTGGCGCCCCGCTCCCCTGCTTTCCACACCCTACATCCGGTTAACTGTCTGTGGTTAGCTACGGGGCTAGTCGAGATTTTTTTGCCCGATTTTGGAGATACCATTCGGCAATTTCTGGCACCCATGCTTGGAAATGCGGCCAAATTAAATCGCAGAGTTTTTGGCATTCTAATTGGGCGTCTTTTTTCCAGCGCATATCTAATAAATGCATCAGCGATCGCACATTTAAAGACATCACCCAATGTTGCCGCACGTCAAAGGGAATAATCCCTCTCGCGTGTTCTTCCGCAGCCCCTTCAGCGATTAATTGCTGATAGCGTTTTGCCGCCTCTAAACACCAGGCTAAGTCGCGCTCGCGTTGTTCTTTAGTGTATTGATAACGTTTCCCTTGGCGATCGGTGTAACTGCCCACAGGACGCAGATAAAATACTTCTTCGAGATCGCGTTTTCCTTCCGCAGCATCAACGATTCGACTTCCCGTATAGCGGTTAGATTGCACGTCGAAAGAAATTCCTACGCGATGAGTTCTAACTTGTTGCATCACGCTATGGGGAAAATAGCCGCAATTAAAAACAATGCTGGGGTGTTCTAAACAGTTTCCACAAACGATAACTTTTCTGTCTTTTCGCACCAGTAATGCCCCCGTTGAAACTGTTACACAGAAAACATCACCTTCGTATGATTCGATACTTTCAACATAACTACAAGACCGATTATTTTGGCAAATTTCTACTCGAGTTGTTCTCCGTTTAGATATATGGATTCTGCCACAAGGTTTGTGGTTTTTGTGTTCTTCTCCTTGATTGGGATTATTGAGACTATACGAACCGGATTGGCCATTAAGATGTAAAATGGCTTGTAAAAAGTCTAAAACTTGCTCGCTTGTAGAATCATAAGACCAACTGCTTATTTTTTGGGTGCCATCAGTTACTCGCATCCCCTCTAACAAACTAGCAACCAGATCCGGCGTTAAGTTTAAGTAAGACCAAGGAATATATTTTTCCTGGTTATGGGTAAAGTTCTGCTGCAACCAAGCCGCTACCTTTTGATCCGTAAGGCTGTATTGAGCTTCGGGATGTTCTTTGAGCTCAAACCCCAGTGCATAGAGATAGTCAATTTTGTTCTGCTTTCTGAGCCGAAATCTAGTATGAATACCGGCATTATTAATGCAGCCGTCTCCAATAAAAAAACCAGCCAATTTCATTAACTTTTCTGGCTCGTACCCAGGCGGTAAATCAGTCGGATTGCAACGCTGAGCGAATTTTAAAAAGCTAGAGTTGAGATATTTTCTGGGCTTTCCTGCTACATCCGCAGCGGAGGCAAAATAATAGTCCGTCCAATCACCATTCTTTTGGCGATGTGCAACAACCATACGGTGGTCTAAGGTTACAGCTAGACTCAAATTCTGACCTTTTACCTGATAAATTTTGTCGTTGATTGTATATTTTTGGTAAGCAATGGGAGACTCGAAATGCGCTTGCTCGGTTTGAATATCTATAGCGACAACTTCTTCTTGGGGTAACAGATTGGGAAACTGTACCCATCCTCTGCGGGTCAATACTTCAGTGTCAGGAGTATAGCAACCATAGTGCCCGCGATCGCCTGCTAATAATCGCTTAACAATAATTGCCCCACTTTTGGTTTCCGACGGCCATGTATCCCGTTGGTCTATGACAAAATCCTCACAATAATCTTGGTGCATTGCCCCATAAATGACTTGCTGAGGATTGGGGGTTTTGGCAATCACTTCTACACGAAATCGCTCCATAAAATCGTTGATAAACTGTAACTTGGCATAACAGCGATCAAAATCATCGTCAAACTCAGATAATGATAGTTTTTCTGAGTAAAAATGACCAATTCATCGTTGTCGCTAACATTGTAGCAATAATTTTAACCCTTTGAACCCCCTGGAAAATCCTAGCGGACTCATCCTTTAGCCTCATGGCTTTTAGCCTCATGCCAATGATTTTTTTCATGTTCGATCACAAAGACATTCGCATAAAGATTAGCCAGAACTTGTTTTCCCTGCTGGGTCAGCTCCAAATAATTCATCGCATCTTGAATAAAAGGGTAAACCGTCTCCCAGTAAAACTGAGGGTAATGCTGGCGTAAATCCCCTGGTTCCTTATAACCCAGTTCTTGGTTATAGCCAGTTTCTTCAAACTCATAAAATAACGCGGGGGCTTTCAATAAATAGCGCGGATCGCTCAATTGACCAATTAAATCCGCCGCTCGGACTAACCCAGGGTAAGTCTTGGTTTCTTGGGGAGCAAAAACCTTCGGCAAAGGAAAACGAGTCGATTCAATATTTTGCTGAATTTCTTTGGTATTAATTAGCTTATGACCCCCAAAACGTTCTTGCACAAATAACTTACTCCGGTCTACATGATAAGGGGTGAGACTGGCATCAGTTTTGCCCCTGGGTAATTCTACCATCGTGTCATTAATTCCCGTGGCATACAATCCCGGTCGATCTGCCCGACAAACTCCCTTGACATAGCCGATATCATGGTACAACAAAGAAATCGTAAAATTTAACCAATCCTCACAAGAAACTCCCCCTTCTTGGATATGTTTGCCTTGTAAAATTTCTAAGCCCACTAAGGTGACGAGGATGGTATGTTCAATATTGTGATAAAGGGCATCACTATTGGCAATATTTTCTAAGGCCATTCCCCCAGCCCAAACCAAGATATCAGGGTAGTCGGGTTTCAGTCTACCATAGGTGCGTCGGTACGCCGATCGCAGTTTTTGGCCAAAATCAGCAATCAATAATTCAGTTAATTGGTACATATCCTCTGGTTTGGTTGTTGTTGGTTGCTTTGCCTTAGTTAAGGATAATTTAAAATCGCTTCTGCTTGATTTATTAATAAAAAAAATTGGCTTTGGCTAATTATTTATTTTCAATTTTGGCAAATAAATTAAATTGTTTTGACCTAAATTTTGGCCACAAATTACTTATCCTTTGATTGGTTTAATTGGTTTAAGTTCTGCCACACTGTATCGATAATAGTTTCGGGAAGACCGAGATAAATTAAGATTTCTCGCCCCTGGTTACGAGTCAAACTAGGGGAAATTTGAGCAGATTTCGCTACGGCATCAGCCCAATCGAGAAACTGTGAAAGTGAAAGCTTACTGTTGTTGCAGGTTGGGTCTGAGTCTGTCGCATTACCGGGTCGCTGAGGATTTGAGGCAGATTTTTTTTCCGCTTCCAGGAGCGATCGCAATATCCGACGTAGGGTAGCAATTTCATCAGCGGTTAATCCTTCTAATGGCGGTGAATTTTCCGATTTCGCGCTTGCCCGATCTTTTTGGATTAATTCCGATTGGCGATCTTGTTTCTCGCCATCTCTCGTGGCTAAACCAGCGACAAATACACCGAAAATTGTCCCAGTCCAAGCACCGGATACACTGCCTTTCCAGAGGGCGCCGGGGGTTTGCCATACCCGACAAAGCCGAGCCAATCCTTCTGGCTGATTTCGACATTGGGCAGTGCGCGCTAACCAACTAATTTGGCCACCTAAATAAGAGCCAAAAAAACCTGACGCCAGAGCAACAAACGTACAGATTAATATTCGTTTTTCGGAAAAAAGTTTGCCAAGCATTTTGGGGGAATAGGGGGCTTTCGGGGCTTTCGGGGCAGGGGTAGGGGCGAATGACCATTCGCCCCGGGGTAACGGGGAACGGTCAATGGTCAATCAATAGCCACAAAAAACGAATCACCAATTACTAATAACCATCAACCCGTATTTCTCATGCCAGCAGCAATGCCGTTAATTGTGAGCAATGCACCCCGCAATAGTTCATTTTTATTATAGCGAGAGTGAATGACTCCTGAAGGCAATGGGGTATTGTGTTCCCGCAGTCGTTTGAGCAGAGAGACTTGCAATAAACTCAAGGGAACAATGGTTTGGTTGCGTAACTGGACTGAGCGTTGGAGGGGGCGATCGCCATCTAATAAGCGTTCATGCCCGGTCACTTTCAGCACCAAATCACGGGTGAGATTGTACTCATTGCTAATTTGGGCAAAAAGCTGTTGGAATGCCTCAATTTTTTCTGGGGTTGAAAGTTCGTTGACGTAGTGATGGCTAATTTCTAGGTCTACTTTAGATAGAGTCATTTCTACTTTACTAATCACCATTTTAAAGAACGGCCATTTTAAGTAGAAATAGCGTAAAAGTTTCAGATGTTCCACGGGTTCTTGTTGCAAAAATTCGCTTAAAGCGGTGCCGACTCCATACCAGGCTGGCAACAGAAAACGAGCTTGCGTCCAGCTAAATACCCAAGGAATTGCTCGTAAAGTGCTGAGGTCTTTTTTGCCAGTACGACGACGGGCGGGACGAGAGGAAATTTGTAGCTGACTGATTTCTTGAATGGGGGTAACTTCCATGAAGAAATCTACAAAGTCCGGTTGTTCATAAATCAACGCCCGGTAACAAGCACGCGAGCGCGCTGATAACTCTTCTAATATCTCATTCCACGGTTCAATGTCATCAAAGCCCGATCCTAATAAACTGGCTTGGATTGTTGCCGTAGAAATGCTTTCTAAGTTATAAAGCGCCAACTCTGGCAAGGTATATTTACTACCTAAAACTTCCCCTTGTTCGGTAATTTTAATTCGTCCGTTTACCGTGCGATTAGGTTGGGCTAAAATAGCCTCATAAGCAGGGCCGCCGCCGCGTCCCACAGAACCGCCACGTCCGTGAAAAATACGTAAGACAATGTTATAAGGTTCGGCTACTTTTTGGAGTTGTTTTTGCGCTTTATGAATCTCCCAATTACTGCTCAGAAAACCCGAGTCTTTGTTACTGTCAGAATAGCCTAACATAATTTCTTGCAACGGTTTTGAGGCGGCTGGCTGATGGAGATGTTTTACCGACTCAGACGGCGATCGCTGCTCCCCAGATAAGGGCTGATAACCCCCGTTGAGGATAGCCCGATACAGGGGCAGATCAAACAATTGTTTCATCACTCCAGGGGCATTTTTTAGGTCTTCTACGGTTTCAAATAGGGGAATTACATGGAGGGTACTAATACCCGTGGCCGGATCGTACAAACCAGATTCTTTTGCTAATAGCAACACTTCCAGTAAGTTGCTGACCGATTTGGTCATGCTGATAATATAGGTCTGGCAAATTTCTTGGCCAAATTCTTGTTGCAACTTACGAACCATGCGAAATGTTTCAATAATTTCGACGGTGGATGCAGAAAAGGGCAGGGAATCAGGAATTAACGGACGCCGAGTTTTTAGTTCGTGAATCAACCATTTAGTGCGCTGCTCCTCCGGCATCTCGTTGTAAGACTGGGGCAAGATTTGCAAATATTCCAGAATTTCGTTGACGCTATCCGAGTGACGGGTTGACTCTTGCCGGATATCTAAAGCTGCCAAGTGGAAGCCATAAATCTCTACTTGAGCAATTAAAGTTTCGAGCGCCCGACAAGTTAGACCTGTGGCATCTAAGTTGCGTTGAATTAAGCGCAGTTCCGCCAAAAATTCTGCCCCAGAATGATACATGGGGAGATTGTTTTTCTCCGCTGGCGCTCGCCAATCCAGGATGCTTTGTTCATTTAAACGGGAGTTGCGCTGGCGGGTATTTTTCAGCCGCCGCAGGATATAAGCTAACTTCAGGCGGTAGGGTTCTTGACGATAACGAATCGCCAGTTCTTCATAGGTATCTGGCAATTCCGCTCGGTCTTGTTCCAAAGAGTCCAAAAGTTCCTGGGAAACTTCACTCCAGTGTAGGGACACACTGAGAATTTCTACTAACTGCTCGATGGAATCAATATATTTATCCAGCACCAGGCGCCGTTGATAGCAAGCGGTTTTCCAGGTGACATCTGGGGTACAAAATGGGTTGCCATCGCGATCGCCCCCCACCCAAGAACCAAACTTACAAAAATTATATCGTGGCGGTCTCAGATAAGGGAAACTACTTTGCAATGAACGTTTCAGCCGTTCGTGCAATAAGGGCAAGACATCAAACAGCACTTCCTCAAAATAGTGCAAAGTATATTCCACTTCATCCATCACCGTGGGTTTGAACTGATGCAACTCATCAGTCCGCCACCACAGGCGGATTTCTTCAGTGAGTTGGGCTAGGAGGGTTGCTTCATCCTCAGAATCCTCAAAATCTAGCAACATTTGGACATTTGCCAGTCGGTCTAACTTTTGCAGCAGTTTGGCAATGCGTCGTTGCTTGGTACGCACGGTATGGCGCACGATTTCCGTAGGGTGAGCCGTAAATACCAGCCGAACATCTAATTCATCTAACAATTTTTGGATTTGCTGCGGCGGCACATTCAACCGCAATAAATTGCTAAATAGCTGGTTAAAAGTCCCTAAATCTCGCCGCTGCATGGGATTGGCGGCAAAAATGTTCAGCTCCGATAAACGTGGATATCCAATCGCAAAATTTTCTGACACATCTATCTGAGAGCGGGAATTCCCCGCTTTCACCACACGCGGTATGACCGCCGGTGACTCCATCTCCGTGGCGGTAGTCTGCGCCTCTCCATTCAGCGCGGCAGGTTCGTTGCGGGGAGCCGATCGCACCGTGACCGAATTCGCTGTTTTTAACTCCTGAAGTTTCTGGGCATTTTGGCGATCGCCTGAAGTCCGGTAAGCCAATTGAGAGCGCTGATCGTAGTGCTGTTCAACAATGTTAATAATCTGAAAATACAGAGCAAAAGCCCGCGCAAAACGGATCGCTTCCTCAACTTCCATTTGTTCCACGATTTTAAGAATCGGAAAGGCCGAAAATTCCGTCGCTTGTCGGGCTGGAGAACACATCGAACGCATTTGATTCAGTTGCTCCACAAATTCTGCGCCGCACTCCTGAGAGAGAACCAATTCCCAAATATCTTCTACAATTCTGAGGCGATGCCGCAGCAGGGTTTCCGTTGAGCTTAAGTTGACTTGGGTGTCTGATGTTTGGGTAATCATAGACGGGTTTGATGGAGCTTACGCCATAATTTTAAGAGCAATTCAGCACAACCCACCACTTACTGTGGATAAATCATTTATAATTTTCCGCGTCAATACAGGGTGTAGGGAATAATTGATAATTGATAATTAATAGTTGATAGATTTTTTAATTGTCAATTATCAATTGTTAATTTTTAATTGTTAATTATTCCCCGCTCCCCCGCTCCGAAAGCCCCTCTGCCCCTCTGCTCCCCCCGCTCCCCTAACTATTCTTCGGGATTTACCGCCTCTGCCACCGGAAAGTGGAGCACTGGAAGCCGCTGGCCGCGAAAGATTTCTTCACTGGCTTGACCTAGGCTTTGTAAACTATCAGCGATCGCCTTTCCTCCCACCAGTCCCAGGAGCATTGGCACTGTGATACAGGCAATCAGGGACTCTGAAGTAATGTTGAGTTGTTTAAACATTTCTGTGGAGTTGGCAGTCATCTCTACTTGAGAACCAGGCTGAAATTTCGGCATTGATTCCTCCTGAACTTTTTTTGGGTTTTTTGGGCACGTTGTTCTTTATACAACTATGCCAAAATTTGGGTAGATTATGGTATCTCTCAAGGCATTCACTGGACAAGTAACTGGACAAGCAACTATGTCACCCTCTTCGCCTTCCTCAACCTCTTCAACCGCAACCAATCAGTTACCTCTGAATGACTGGGCAAGTCGCTGTGTCAACCTTCCTGGCATCCAAGTGCAATGCTGGCTAAACCCACAGCAAAATGTGTTAAATATCCTTTGCGAAGGTGAGACCTGTCCAGATGTCTCAATGATTGTTGACCAGCTAACCCTTGGTCTGAAACAAACCAATCTGCAAAGTTTGTTGCCTCCAGACTCTGCCCCAGTCTTGTTGGTTTGCGTCCACGGGCGAATTTCTGGCCAAAAGCGCCCCAACTGGACGGTGCGACTGAATCCCCAACGTCCAGAGATGGCGGCGCCGCCCCCTGAAGAAACCAAGCAAACCACCGCCACGACTCGCCCCGTTCGCGGAGCGTGCCGGACGGCATTAGCCACTGGGTCCCGCACCCGGAAGATGGCCGCAACTTTGCCCCCTAGTCAGGACTGGCAGGCTGCCCGTCAGGGAAATCCCAAGGCGATCGCTGATTATCTCAGTCACACCCTGAAGTCTTGGGGCTTGGGGGTGAAAGTGATGGTCAAAATTCAAACTCTGGAAAAACCGAACCCAGACACCGCAGATGATGCCGGGGAAGGACAAAAGTTGCACTCCCTTAATCCTTGGTTGGCAAGCAATCTCAGCCCCAATGGAACACTCAATGGAACACTTGTCTCCTCTGACTCTGTGCTTTCTCTCCATGCCAGCAGTCAATCCCAAAAGCGGCTTTGGGTAGTTTGCCAGTCCGCCTATAGTCCAGAACCTTCATCCATTGCCCCTGCCCTCGGTACTCGGTTGCGAGATTTGGATTTAGTTGGATTTAAAGATGCGGTGATTCTCGGTCAAGTTAGTGGGGAAAAACAGCCGGAATGGATTCTCCGAGTTGATTTGACCCCAGCAAAACAAATCTTGGCCGGTTGGGCAAGATGGGGCGATGTCCAAGCAATTACAAAACTGTTATGTCAACGGTTAAGGGAAGCTAACCCCGGCAGTTTTGACGATGATTTGCAAGTTTCTGGGGTGCTGAAGGACTGCACTTTACATATCTTTTTGAGCGCTCCAGGGTTGGCAAGCGATTCAGTCGCTTATGGGGCAGATTCCCATACTCTGAATAAAGAAGCAATTAAAGCCGCGATCGCCCCTGTTCTGGAAGCTATTGCCCCCCAGAATATTTACGGCGCCACTATTTATGGTTTAAAAGGAGATCAATCCAGCAGTTCTCTGGATCTTGATGCTACTCCTCTATGGGTAGATTGGTTAGATTTACCCGCCTCTCGATTCAGCCATCTCGCCCCAACGCCGATGGAGTTAGCCCGAAGTGGGGATTTGACCGCTTTGACTTTCTTGCTCGATCGCCTGGTGAACCCGGATCTAGAAGAAAAACTCAATACCGGAGGAATTCGGATTTCCCTGCGCCAAAAAGCAGATTTGCTACATATTATGGTGGACGCCCCCAGTTGTCCCCCCCGTGCGGTGGGGGCAAAAGTTGCCAAGTTTGTGGCTACGGTGAATTTTCCCCAAATTAACGGCGTTCGCGTTTACGGCAAGCGATCGGGTGAAAAACAAGTTCAAAAAAGTCCGGGGCAATGGCGCTATGGTCTGGATTTTCAAGCCCGATCTTCCCGCAGCGATGTCACCCCAGAGTTTACGGCTTCAGAACCTACATCGGCAAGCGGTGCGCCTGACTTGCTGCCGCAACCGGGCAACTTGGTGATTCATCCCAATCTCAACTCAGAAGACTTACAATCTTGTCTGACCCAGCCCGTCACGACTAAACTCCGGAAAAAGAAAGAAGAATCAGTCCATCCCCTCAAGCAATGGTTAGTCCTCTCTGGACTGGTGATTCCGGTGACTGCTTCCCCCAATCGCAATTTAACTGGAGCAAAAGTAACGATTATTTGGGGGCTACTAGGGTTATTGTTTACCCTGCAAATGGATTGGTTGTTAGCAGAATTGCTGCAAATCCGCCAACGTCAATTGCAACAAGCCACCGCTGCTCTTGAGTCGTCCAGGGTACTCTTTACTTCTCCCCAAGTAAGTAATCCCCAGTTGGCGGATTTTACTGCGGCTAATGACTCGGATTTGTCGGCAATCAACTGGTCAAAGGCTGAAGACGATCCCGAGGTGTTTAACCCCTCTGGTTTTACTCAAGTCATCAGCGACGACGCGGCCTCATTCCCCGCAAACTCTGCCCAAAATTTTAAGTATCCTTCTTTTAATAGTCGGCAAATGGACGAACAACTGGCGATTTATGCTCAGTATGTCGCCCACTATGGGGTGCCTGATGTGCTGATTGTCGGCAGTTCCCGCGCTTTACGTGGTGTCGATCCGGGGTTGCTCCGTCGCCAACTGGCTGACCGCCATCCTAACTTACGCATTTTTAATTTTGGGATTAATGGCGCTACGGCTCAAGTGGTGGATTTTCTGGTGCGCGAACTCTTGGGACCAAAACAGTTGCCCCGTGTGATTATTTGGGCTGATGGTGCACGGGCTTTTAATAGTGGCAGAAGCGATCGCACCTTTCAAATGATTACCGCCTCAGAAGGCTACAAAGAATTACGATTTGGTTCGCCTCCGGCATTTTTTGCCCCGGAATCAAAGTCAGAAAATTCTCTCGCTTTCTTGGCCGCAGCCTTAGCCGATCGCGCGAAAAAAGGCTTATCTTTCTCCCATGCTTATCAGCAACTCGATCAATGGCTGAACGAACAAGTCGGAGCGTTGTCTGCCACCTATGAGCAACGAGATGATTTAAACCAATGGTTTAGTGACGGTCTGCGGAGTTTGATTAGTCAGCGGTACAAATTCGCAGGGTTAAACCAGTCTCCCAAGGAATGCCAAAATGCTGAGAGGAATTCTAGTTTAACTTGCGACCCGTCCTTAAATGGTGCGCCGAATCCTTTAGACGCAATTACAATTTCCGACCCTAAATCTGCTAGTCAATTTAATGGCTTTTTAGCGCTTGATACTCAGTTCGACCCCGCAACTTATTACAATCAATTCGCCCTAGTTCCTGGAGACTACGACGCCGATTATGAATCCTTTAATCTCAATGGCCAGCAAACAAATGCCACCATTAACTTACTCAACTTTCTTAATCAGCATCAAATACCCCTGATATTTGTTAACATGCCCCTAACTGAAGACTACTTAGATCCCATTCGGATGGAACATGAAACCACCTTTCAAAAATATATGTTAAGTTTGGCTTTAAAGCATGGTTTCATCTTCCGAGATTTTAGTCAAGAATGGCCGAACGAGCATCAACTCTTTTCCGACCCTAGTCACTTAAATGCCCTCGGCGCTCAACGAGTTACTGAACGTTTATCCCAAGATCCATTGATTCCTTGGCCGAGTTCTCAAGCAAGTTATCAGGCCAAATAACGCCTAATAAAGCCACCTAATAAAGCCCAAATCATCACCACAGATTTTTTTAACTTTCCTAGATTTCTGTGGGAAAAAATTTTTTCAATTTTTTCTCGAAAACTATTGACAACTCGGAAAATCTGTTGTATCCTATAGATAATGCTAAAATGGAAAAACGTGCCGACATATATATATAATTGGTAATTAACAATTAATAATTGATAGAAGAGGGGGTGTAGGGGAAGAGGTGCAGGGGTGCTTTTGGTGCAGGAGGGCAGGGGTG
>FWWL01000347.1_pt1 | contig 131400 bp, 133 predicted proteins | sample 2228331 | NCBI WGS metagenome assembly FWWL01 (sample SAMEA103939775, study PRJEB20133) | metagenome | reverse complement strand
CTTTAAAAGTAAACATAGGGTTTTTTTATGAGCCAAGATAACAAAATATATGGTAATAAAAAACTGCTCAAAGAACTCATAGATTATCAGCAAGGCTCCATTGTAAGCAAAACTCTGATCAATAAACCTACAGGTACCTTAACTCTTTTTGCCTTTGACAAAGACCAGAGTTTAAGCGAGCATACTGCACCTTACGATGCCTTTGTGTATGTCTTTGACGGAGAAGTTGAGATTAAAATATCCGGCGAACCCTTTATTTTGCAAGATGGCGAGGCTATCATAATGCCAGCTAATAAGCCCCATTCCGTTAAGGCTCTTACACCATTTAAGATGCTTTTAGTGATGATAAAAGCCTGAATCATACCACTACCTTTACGGAAAATAGTTTAGAGATTTTTTAGTCTAAACCTTTTAAGTTAACATTTTGCAACTATGGTAGAGGAAGAAGACAAAAGGAATTCCCGGAATCAAAAGCTCAACATCACCGTCACAGGGATGACCTGCGCCACCTGTGCTAAGACGGTGGAGAAGGCTATAGGTAAGTTGGATGGTGTAAAGTACGTAGCTGTAAACCTTGCCACCAATCAGGCTTTTATAATCCTTAAAAAGCCCCTTGAAATCTCAGAAATTAAAAAGGCCGTTGAAAAGGTCGGTTATGGGATTAGCCTTAACCCACCGGAAAATATTGAAAAGATGAGACATGCCCGGGCTGTAAGGAATCTCATAATCTCCGTTTCCCTAACAACTCCTCTTATGGCACTTATGATACTTCACATGCTGGGTTATCACATTCCCTATTTCCCTGTTATTGAACTGACAATTACTTCCCTTGTTCTTTTCGTAGCCGGCTTTCACACCCTGAAGGGGGCGTGGATAGCGGTGACCCATTTTCACGCCAATATGGATACTCTTATTTCCATTGGTGCCTTAACCTGCTTAATAACCACGATCCTCCATCTTCTCGGCTTTCATATTACATCCTTCGGAACCATTGGGGCCATGATTATTACCCTTCATATAGTCGGTAGATACATTGAGAGTAGCCTCAGAGACAAAGCCTTCAGGGAAATTAGAACTCTAATGGAATTAAGACCTAAGGAAGCAAGGGTTTTAATGGATGGAAGGGAAGTCGTTATTCCTTCAGAGCATTTAAAGAAAGGAATGATAGCCCTTGTAAGGCCCGGAGAAAGAATTCCTGCCGATGGAATCGTTATTGAGGGTAAAAGTAGTGTGGATGAATCTATGATAACGGGGGAGCCCGTTCCGGCTCCTAAGTTTCCGGGATCTACCGTCACAGGTGGAACCATTAATCTGAATGGTTTTTTAAAGATTCAGGTTGAGAGGAATTACGATGACTCCTTCCTCGCTCAGATTTCAAAGCTCTTAACAGAGGTTCAGGGGTCCAGAATCCCCATACAAAAAATTGCTGATAGAATCACCAACTACTTTGTTCCTGCAATCCTCATTCTTGCCATCTTGTCCTTTCTCTTCTGGTATTTTTATTTTGACAGGTTTTCACCCTTAATTTTCAAGGCAAAACAATTTTTACCATGGGTGATGGGAACCGCTAGTAAGCTTAACTTTGCCCTCTTTGCCTTTGTCTCTACCATCGTAATTGCCTGTCCCTGTGCCCTTGGCCTTGCCATACCCATGGCCCTTTTAAGGGGAACCATACTGGCTTCGAAGAGTGGACTACTCATAAAGAATGCGGAAATTATCCAAACCATAAGTGAAGTGGGGTATGCCCTTTTTGATAAAACGGGAACTCTCACAGAGGGAAAGCCGAAGGTGGTTTTTCACAATTTACCTGAGGAAGAACTTAATAAAGTTGCCATTATTGAGAAAAAGTCGGTTCATCCCCTTGCTCAGGCAATAGGTGCACTTTCAAAGAGCGAGGAGATTCCTGAGATTGAAGTTGAGGAAATACCGGGGATGGGGGTTAGAGCAAGGCTGGGGTCTGACGAGTACTTGGTGGGTAAGCCCGTTGATATTAAAAGGTATTCGGAGTACCTTAAGGGAAATCAAACGGTGGTGGAAGTGGTTAAGAATAGTGAAACAATAGGGTACTTTATCCTTGAAGATAGGCTCTTAGAGGAGAGTTTTAAAGCGGTTTCAGACCTGAAGAGAATGGGGATTGAGCCTGTTCTTGTTACGGGAGATAATGAGTTATCTGCAAAGTATGTGGCAGAGAAGCTCGGCATTGAGAAGGTCTTTGCACGGATGCGACCAGAGGATAAGATGAATGTGGTGAGAGAGTTTCAGGCAAAAGGCAAAAAGGTTCTTATGGTGGGAGATGGTATCAACGATGCACCTGCCCTTAAGTCAGCGGATATTGCCATTACCATTTCCCACGGTTCAGACCTTGCCATTGAGTTCTCCGATGCCATAATTTTAAAAGGGGGCCTTTCCAAGATTGTGGAGCTGATCCAGATTTCTTCAAAGATTTTGAAAAAGACCAAGGAAAACCTTTTTTGGGCTTTCCTTTATAATTTAATAGCCATACCTCTTGCTATGATGGGACTTCTAAATCCCGTTGTGGCGGAGGGGGCCATGGCTATGAGTTCAATATCGGTGATTTTAAACTCTTTGAGGTTAAAATAGGAGGTTGTTATGCCAAGGTACAGGATATACATACCGGATATAGGTTGTGGTCATTGTAAAATGAAGATCACCAAGGCGCTTCAGGAGATAAAGGAAGATGATTTTGAAATAAGAGTAGATGAAAGGACCTTAATAATCAATCCCCGTGACCTGAAATTGGTTTTGAAAAAACTTGAGGAAATTGATTATCCCGCAGCTGAAGTAGAGGAGATATAAAAGCTGGACCAATTTATTTTGATGTAAGAGAGTCTAATTGCCTTCTAACCCATTTGTAATCGGAGTCTTCTTTGAGAATCTCCTTGTACACCCTGATAGCAGAATCTTTTTGATTCATAGACTCAAAGGTATATGCGAGAAAGGCCTTACATTCTAAGTAACCCCATAGGAGGTCCCTGTCTTTGTACTTTTTGTAAAGTTCAAGAGCCCTTTCAAAGGACTTCTTAGCGTTGTCTTTACCACCTCCGAAGACTTTCGGTCTGAAAAGGAGTGAGATTCCCTCCTGGTAATAAAGTAACGGATTTTCGGGGTCAACCTCTTTAGCTATTTCCATTGCCTCCTGAAATTTCTTTGCCCACGTTGTAATCTTTGTGTAATTAAGCATTCCTTTCATCCCGCACAACGAAGAAAGTAGAACCCACGCATCGCCGAAGTCGTTTTTTAATTTTACCGATTGTTCAAGATAGTAAATGGCACTGTCTACGTAGATTTCCTTCATATAGGCACTGTCCGAGGTTATCATTTTGTAAAAGTAAAGCCCGTTTATGTAGTACTTTAAATAATCTTCTTTAACGTCGCCCGCCCTTTTCCTAAGTTCCTTGATGTAATAAATAACCGAGTCTTTGTTCTCTGCCCTTTTTTGTTTTTCCAACCTGTCAATGGTTTCATTGAGGTCGGAAAGTGAGGGCTTGGCCTGAATGAATAAGAATATAAGCCACCACATAGGTTTTAATTATAAAGGGGCCTGAAGGTTTAATTGGTTAACTTCTACCTGCTATTTCTAAAACCTGTACTTGACGGAAAGGAGAGCGTAGTGAATCCAGCCGAAGTTGTAAACCGATGGAACGTCTGCACCGCCTTCTACGGTTCTATAGCCGAAAGATAGTGATATATTAGGTTTAATCTGATAAAAGACCTTAAGGGCGCCATCAAAGGCTCTTCCGGGTCCGCCGGCAAGTCCTTCTAGATCGGCTAATAAACCCAGTTTATCGGTGAATTTACTCTCAAGGCCGAGGTGAAGCAGGGGTACAAAGCCAAGGTCTGTAAATTCTGCGTATTTAGAACCCTGCTTCAGAGCGATTTTGGCATCCCTGATTTTAGCGGTAAACCCAACAAGGGCTCTGAATTTTTCCTTTGTGTAAAAGTTGTAGTAGTATCCGACTCTCCACGAATTGAATTTGTAGGTACCGTAAACGGTACTGTCTTTATTAAAGGATTCTCCAGCAAAGTTTACATCTTCACTCAAAATACCGCTTTTAGTGTATGATAAGGGAGCGAGAAGGGCGTATAGATTATGTTTCTTATTGATATTCCAAGTTAAGTACAACCTCACCCATGGTAGGGGCCCTTTACCGACGAGGTCAACTAAGGAGAATCTTGTGCCAAGGGAATCGTTTGGTATTTGTGCTTCATTACGTGTTTGCCATAAGGCCCCACCCTCAAGTTCGGCAGTGAGTCTTATTGGGGGACATATAATTTGGTGCACTAAAGTTATTGTGAAAATAAATGATAACATATGCTAAATTTTACCTCCTTTTTTTGTGGTAAAATTTTATAGGTTTTTTCGCCTTTTATGAAATTGAACAAAGGAAAGACACAATTAATAAACATAGAGGCGTGATGTACTGGTTCACCTCTGAAAACAGTTTTAAACATTTTGTAGTTTTTATTAACATTCCATTTTAAATGTTGTTCAGAATTTTTCTAAGGGGTCAGGATAATATTTACTTAAAGATACAAGAGGTTTACACCTATTACTGAAACATTTTGAGATTTCTCGTAAATTGAACATAATAGTTCTAAAGATGTACAACCAAATCAACACCTTTAATGAGTGAATTATTTTCGTATCTAAATTTTAAATCTGGAATATACCTAGAGCGGGGATTTCCATACCTCAAAAAAGTAGTCAAGCAACCCTCCTGGTAAATATTTTACCGAAAAATTTCTATATATAAAAAACTTGAAGTGTAAAAAGTGTATGGTATTTTTTGGATTTAAAACAAAAGTAGAGTTTGTCGATTCTCTTTGACGTTAAAATTTTCGTGTTGAGATAAGGAAAAAATATCATTGAGTCGTAGTTTTAATGTGGTGAGCCATAAAATGTGGATTGACCCACTGAAAATACGTGAGGTTTTTCATTAAGTGCATAGGTCTTAACACGAATTACATATTTTTTACTTCTAAGTTGTAACAACAACATAGAAGAAAACATGTTGGTGCTCGGGAGGGTATAGGATGGATAAATCTGTGTTTTGTTGAAGGGTTTAAAAAACTTTGAATTATCCTGGATTTTGGAGATGGTTTTGTTGCAGGAAAATTTTCAAAAAGAGGCCAGTCTTTAAGTAAAAAGGCTATCTAAGGGACGAAGTCTCAAAAAATATCAGGAATAGTTGAATTTCGCCTACAAAAACAGATTTTAAATTCGTTCTTCTACTGAAGTAAGAGTTTGGGATAATTGTTCCTTAGATAGTCTACAAGGGGAGTTACTTGTTTTGGTGGATCGAGATTTTAGCTCTAGTAATGCTATTATCTTTATCCGATTATTGTCAAAATAACTATGATTTAAGTATGAGAAGTGTTTCTAATAGAGGGCGTGAACTGAATAAAACAGGAAATTATTTTCCCAGAAAAAAGAATAAATTATGACAGAAGGATTGATACAAAACGTTTTTATAGTGTGAAAAGACAAGTTGTCTATATTAAAATGTAATTGAATTTTAACGATTCTCATAAGGAGTCAATACAAACTGAGAACCTCTATTGTTTAGCAATGTACGTAATTTTAATTATTATAATTTAAGGTAAATATTTGACATTTTAGACCTAAAAACTAGATAGAGAAAATTATTTATCAAAACTAATAATAAACCTTCTTTCGTATAAATCATAGAATACATCTATCAAGCAAATTAGCTTTGGCTTTGAGTTAAGGCTTCTAAAGCTTTCGGAATTGCTATGCTCGTTATCATTCCAATTGCTATTTTTTTTGTGTCCACCAGGAGGCTTTGATAGAGGTGCTGAGAGATGATTATCACCAGATAAAGTTCGTTTTCCAGTTTGATCATGTAATAATCCTTCAGGTTAGGTAATCCGGAGGATTTCAGAGTTTTCTGTAAGAGTTCGGTTATTTTGTTGAAGACTAAAGCTACTGAAGGATTTAGATTTTCGCCGGCAATAAGAACTCCGTCTTTTTTGTCCCAAATAGTTGTTGATATTAGTCCCTCTCCAAGCTCAGACTTTAGATCATAGAGTAATTTGTTTAAGCGATCTACATCGTAATTCATTTACAGGTCTTATTACTTTTGAGCTTCAATGAGCCCTTCTAAAGCCTTAGGAATTGCCACACTTGTTAAAACACCCATGGAGGTCTTCTTGGTATCAACCACGATTCCAAGCATTAACTCTTGTGCGTTCACGATGACAATTATCATGTCATTTTTAACTTTAATCAGATAATAGTCGTCGATGGGAGGAAACCCTGCTTTTTGTAATGTTGCGTTAATGTTCCTGGTTATCTCATTAGCTAATGCAGCAGCTTTAGGATTGGGATTATGTGATATAATGGAGATACCGTCTTTGGGGTTCCAGATTCCGGCAGTAATAAGAGCAGTCCCCAGGTCATCCTTTAGGTCTTCTATTACTTTATTTAGTCTTTCGAGATTTATAGCCATCTTACCCTCCTTTTTTATAAAATTTTAGCGGTTTTTAATCGGATTGTCAAGTATTACAAAAGTCTTCTTTGTAATTTGATATTATTTCACATTTTATATAAGTACAGGTAAACTAAAATTAACTAAGGGCAAAATAACAGTGTTTCAACAAAAAACCAAGTCAACTTATAATGATAAATTGAAATAAACTTTAAAAGTCTTGATAAATTCGATAAGGCAACGATGTTTCTTCAATAGATTCCACATTAGTTTTATAATAGCTAACATGAACTCGCTGCATAGGAAGGCTGTCTCAATAATTATTGTGTTTGTAGCTATTAGGGCATTATTCCTTATAGTGAAAGAATCATTTCTTAAACCTAAGGAGATAATAGTTTACTCTCCCACTCCCAATCAGGTGGTTGATGGTTATATCAGGATTGAAGGGAAGGCCCGTGGTTACTGGTTTTTTGAGGGTGATTTCCCGGTGGAGGTGGTTAACGAAAGGGGAGATGTACTGGCTACCCATTACGTCCAAGCTGTTGGAGATTGGATGACCAAGGATTTTGTTCCTTTTAAGGGGGAGATTAGATTCATCATTAGAGAAGAAGGCAAAGCCTACCTTGTTCTCAGGAAGGATAATCCGTCAGGTGAACCAAAATACGATAAAGAGTTTAGGGTTCCCATCTATCTTAAAAGGACCGAAACGGTCAGGGTAAAGGTCTTTTTCTGCAATAGCAAGTTAAATCCCGAAGCATTGGATTGCTCCTTAGTCTTTCCCGTAGAGAGGGAAATAGTTAAAGGTTCAATAGTAGATCTTATTTCCAACACCGTTCTTGAACTACTTAAAGGTCCTACCGAAGAGGAAAGGGAAGAGGGTTACTTTTCTGAGATTAATCCAGGGGTTAGGGTCAAGAGCATTAGAATCAAAAACGGCATTGCCCGGATTGATTTTGATGAGCAATTTTTATACGGCCTTGGTGGTTCCTGCAAGGTTTCAGCAATCAGGGCTCAAATTGAAAAGACATTGAATCAATTTGAAGGGATAAGAGAGGTGGTCATTACCGTAAATAACATGGAGGATGTCCTCCAGCCTTAAGAGGGTTCTACTTTATCACCATCATCTTTCTTATTTGCCTTCCTTTGGAGGTTGAAAGCTCGTAAATATAGACTCCCTGAGTGAAATTGTTTGCATTCAACTCCACTACATGAAGGCCAGCCTTTAGTTTTCCATCCACAAGGGTTGCCACTTCCCTTCCGAGGAGGTCAAAGACTTTAAGGGTTACCCTGTCATCCCTTGGTATGGAGAAGAGAATGTGAGTTCTGTCTCTTACGGGGTTCGGGTAATTTTGTCTTAGCTCAAAACGGTAATTGTTGGCTTCGGGCTTCTGGACAGTGGGTAAAACAAACTCAACAAATTCCTCAGGTTCAATGTTTCCATTCCCGTTCCCCTGAGGACATTGCCTCTGCAAACTTCCACCATCGTGGGTCTGGTAAAGGCCAACTGCAAGGTAAACCTTTTCAGGTATATATCCGAGTTCACTTTCAAGATTTATAACTCCTTCAAGGTAGCTTCCTGATGCACACTGAGCAGAACCGTTTACGTCAAACCATCCGCACCAGTTGTTTGTGCTCTCATTGCCGAGGTAAGCACTCCACGACATAACGTAACCCGTTTTTGCCCAAGGGGCGTTTCTCATACTTCTTACGGAATCAGAGATGAATATAAATACGTCCATTCCTTGTGAAGGTGCGGATTGGGTGGCTACGTACAGTTCGGATCCGTTCCAGTGCACGTAGAGGTAAATGTTTTGATTGGAAGCGATTAAAATTGCTGAGGAATCCAGATGGCCATCCATTATAAATCTTCTTCCTGTGTCCTGAAGGATGATATGGTAGTCCTGTCCGTTATTGTTATCCCACGTGTTATTGTTGAAGTGGATCACGAAGGCGATGCTTTGAACCCTCTGCTCGGGTCTATTGAAGGGACCGATTTTTATAAAGAGGGTTCCGGTAGAATCGGGTCCCACCATCGGCGATTCCACCGCAGGGCCTGTTCCGTTATATAAAACGGTGCCCTCAGGCCAGTAAACAGGGTGGGGTGTCTGCCAAGCATTCTGCGTAAAATTGACTCCCCAGTGCAATCTTGCACCGGTGTGCGCATTCAGGACGAAGATGGTAATGGTGTCGTTTATTGTTGGATTTTGAGGATACCAGACCACCCTGCCACTTCCTCCCGATTGGCTTCCCACCCATACATGTCTTATTTCGGAGCAGGCCACATTGTCAAAGCTATCCACAGCCTCCACATAGTAGTCAACAAGCACGTTATTTAACCCTGTAATCTCTGCAAAATATTCCCTTGCCTTCACCAGTGGTTGTGGGTTTGTGAAGGAAGGCTTTGAAATACCAACCATTTCAATTTCATACAATTCCGAGACCCCCGGGCCTCCCGCATAGGTCTCGTTATCCACAGAATGCCAGGAATTGATGCTATCTAAATCTATCCTGTATTTTAATTTTACCGACTTTAAACCACTAAGGTCGTGGACAAAGGTCCAGACCATGAAGTTATTTGGTTGAGGTATGCCAAATTCGGTCCCTCCGGGATTATAGGGCTTTCTTTGAATGGGGAATATGGTAGGAGGAATGGTGTCGGGTCCGGGATACTGGGAGAGAATCTGCTGTGCAAGTGAGACAGCGTGGTTTATTGCCCTTGTGGGATGGGAATCCCAAAGCCCGTCCAGGGAGTAATCCCAGTACCAGTAACAGCTGGTCTGGGCAACAAGGAAGTAATCCAGCATTTCCTGAACCCTTGGGTCATCAGGCGCCCTTAAAAGGGCTGTTTCCATGTAGTTTTTCCCTGCTGTAACAACTGCCCAGCTGTTTCTGTCGGGGCTGTATCCATTTTCATCGGGGTCTCCAAGCCATTTTTTAAATTCAGGGTCTCCATTGTCCGCTCCTACCCAGCTTCCATCCTCCACATGAATCACATCATTGGTATCGGGTGGGAACATGGCAAGATAGTCTTCAATGGTGGTGCAGACAAACCTATCAGGGTTTGCAAGGAGCCAGTTTACAAAGTTTTGAAAGTTATTGTTGTAGTAGGCTTCGCTACCACCTCCATGGTTGTCCCCATCGTGGGCGAGGACCACAAGGATGGGATGTTGTGGATCCGTGTTATAGGGTTCAAGCTGACTCAAAACCTCTTCGTAGTTTAAGGCACCGAAGCCACCCCTGCCATCTTCATTTCCCGGATACCTGTCGCAGGGAACCACAATTATCCGTTTCCTTTGACCCGTGTTTGGATCTATATATTCTGCGTAATGGGGTTTTCTTGCCCAACCCGCCGATGTCCTTGTGGGAGCCCAGAGCCCGTAAAGCTGGATCCAGTCGTTGGGATTTGGGTTTCTAAAATCAGCTCTGTTGGGTTCAACGAGATTTCCTGCTGTGGTATAAGGGTAACCTTCGCATGCCCTTTCGAAGTGGATGTTGTCCACAAGGACCCACTCAAACCCTTCATCCACGAGGGCGGGTATAATTCTTAAGGAAAAGGCATTTTCCGGTGGGAAAATTCCCCTTGCGTAGTAACCGGGGAAGTTTTGACTGAAAATCTGTTTGTGCTTCTGAATATGTCTTCTTATGTCTTTATAGTCAATTAGGGGCATAAGGGGGTGAAAGTAGCCGATACCTACAAGGTCCATTCTCGGATTTCCGAGGGCAGTATGCTGGTTTCTAATGTAGTTCCAGTGGGACTTCCAGTTCTGAAAGTTTGGGTTACCAGCCTGTTCCAGATTATTAAGATTTTCAATGAGGGAACCCGTGATACTCACCTGAGCGCCAAAGTGGGGAAAACCTGCATTAATGCCCATCTGAACCGCATCTTTTGGCCAGTTAGTATAGGGACCCCTTCTCTGGTTGTGGATTTCAACTACGGAAAATGGATATCGGCCATAGTGGTCAGTTTGTAATATATTTTCATAGGGCCAGTAAATGGGTTGATGCATATGCCAGAGGAAAGCTATGTAGATGGGTGGGTTTTTAGTACTGTTATTTTCCTGTGGAGTTGTAGTTAAAAGGGTAAGTAAGACCATTACAAGGTTCATCTCAAAGGCCTCCGGTTTGGAAAAATTATAAAGGAAGGGGTACGGTAGCTTAACAGTGCTGTTTGAGGGCGGACACGCGGTTCTGTCCCTACGGTGTGAATAAATTACGAAGGTTGTCTAACATGTTTTTGTTCTTATACAAAAGTCAGCCCCTACGATCATAGGTAGGATGGATGGCTCACCCGTAAAAAAAGATGATATATTTGGAGATGGTATTTTTTAATGCGTGAAGGATTCGCGCTAAGACCTTAGTTATTTTAGTAATTTTTATTCCTTTCTGGCAATTATCACCATTCGCCATGAATCGCTGGAAAAGGGTTTTGAGTCAAAATCGGCGAATATTTTGTAAATTGAAAGTCTTGCTGTTTTTAAGATTTCTCTTATTTCTGTTGGGTTATAGAGCTTTACAAAGAAGGGTTTTTCTTTCCTAACTCCTTTTCTATAAACAATTCTTTTGTTAAACACCCTACCGGTTAAACTGTCAAAGTGGTTTTGGTCTATCATTGCATCATCTCCTTTGATTAAGACTTTATAGGGTTGGAAGTACTTTAAAAAAGAATCTCGATTGAAGGTGTCAAAGCAGAAAAGGCCTCCTGATTTTAATGACTTTGATACATTCTTTAGTACCCTAATATTTTCTTCATCTTCAAAATATCCAAAGGAAATGAATATAAGCAGTACTTTATCAAATTCTTCTTCATAAGAAAGCTCTCTCATATCTCCTTAAAAGTAGTTAACTTCAAGTCCTTTTTCTTTTGCTTCTTTTTTAGCAATTTCTAGAAAACCGGGTGTGATATCTATACCGGTTACGTTGTAACCTTTTTCCGCTAAGCGATTTGCGTGCCTTCCAAATCCACAGGCCAAATCGAGAATTTTCATACTCGGAGTGAGTTCCAGTTCTCTTATCATAAAATCTATTTCACGGTTTGTCCTTTCTTCTGTTAAAAATTCCTCATAAAAGTACAAGTAGTCATCAGGCTCAAACACTGATTCAAAGCAAATATTTTTTCTTGAGGATTGTTTTCTACCATTTTACCTCCTTTGAATGCAAATTATAAATACTTCCTTGTGAAAGTGTAAATTTGCCGAGATGATTAGACTTTTTTAGTGTGGTTTTTCTGTTCTTTCAATGTATTTTAAAATTAACAAAATGAAAGTAGTAATTCAGAGAGTTTCCAAAGGAGAAGTTTGGGTTGAAAGTGAAAGGGTGGCGTCCATAGGAAAGGGCCTTTTACTCCTTGTGGGATTTTCCAAAAATGACACTGAAGATAAGCTTACGAAGGCAGCAAAGAAGGTTTCCGAACTCAGAATTTTTGAAGACGATAACGGCAAAATGAATCTTACGGTTAAGGATTTGGGGTACGAGATTCTCATTGTGCCCAACTTTACCCTTGAGGGGAGTATTGAGAAGGGGAGAAGACCTTCCTTTGATGATTGTATGGAGCCTGAAAAGGCCAAGATTTTCTTTGAAAGGTTCTGTGATTTGGTCTCAGCGGAAGGGGTTAAGGTGGAGAGGGGAGTTTTCAGGGCGAGGATGGAGGTGAAATTGGCCAACTTTGGTCCTGTAACCTTTGTACTTGAACTTTGAAGGGCACCATGCAGGTCAGATGTAGGGTTTGCGGAAATATTAAGGATGGTTTTAAACTGGAACACTATAATCTGAGGATTTGTAACGACTGTTTCCCTAAATTTTTTGAAAAGAGGGTGGAGGAGACCATTAAAAATTTTGAGATGTTCACTAAGAAGGATTCTATTGTGGTTGCTATCTCCGGTGGTAAGGATAGTTTGAGTGTAGCCAAGGCTTTGAAAAATCTGGGATACAATATAAGGGCCTTCCATTTTAACGCCAGGCTCGGTCCAATTTCCGATAAGTCTCAGGAGGTTGTGGAAGAATTCTGCAGGAAAGAGGGTATCCCCTTAGAGATCAGGTATCTGGAAGAGGAGTTTGAGGTTTCCATAAAGGAACTTTCAAAGATTTCAGGGAGACCCATCTGCGCAGTTTGTGGAATGGTTAGGAGGTATGTATTAAATAAGGTGGCAAAGGGAGAGGTGATAGTCACAGGTCATACCCTCAATGACGAGGTCGCCTTTATTTTGAAGAACCTACTTTTCTGGAATTACGAGCAACTTTCAAGGAACTATCCCGTTCTTGAAAAAAAGGAGGGTTTGAGTAAAAAGGTTAAGCCCCTCTGCCATATAACTGAAGAGGAAACCACCTTATACTGTCGGCTTCAGGGTGTCAGGGTGGTGGAAGAACCCTGTCCCAATAAACCGGAAGTTTATGAGGTGTTTAAGAAGACCGTTGAGAACTTTAATGAGAAGTTTCCGGGTTCCATCCTCGGCTTTTACAAAGGTTTTTTAGAGAGGAGAGAAAGGTTTGCTTTGCACGAAACGGAAGAGCCTGTTCTGTATCAATGTAAAATTTGCGGTTCTCCCACAACAGGGGATATTTGTAGTATCTGCAGACTTAAGGAGAAGGCGAGGGAACTGCGGGGTGAGGAATAAAAGATAATGAAATGGGTGGCAATTTCCATCCTAACTCTTTTAGGTTTGGGCAGAATATATTTCTTCTTCAAAACCCGTTCCCTTTTTGATAGTTATAAAGGAAAGGAACCCTTGAGTCTCATTATTTACAGGTCCGTTTTAGGTACAATTCTATTTTTTGTAACGGCCATATATGTTTTTGATAGGGCAAAATTATGGATGGTCCATAGGCTTCCTCCTGTGGTAAATTGTTTGGGCGTATCTCTCGGGATTTTTTATCTTATCCTTATTTTCTGGGCCCATATCGTCCTTGGAGACAATTATAGCCCTTCTATAGGGAAGGCCCACAGGCTTGATAAGGAGGGACCTTATGGTGTTATTCGCCATCCCATTTATATAGGACACATTCTCCTCTTTTTAAGTATTTATTTGATCGCCGGCTGGTGGCTTCTTACTTTGATTTCAGAGCTAATAATGTTATCCCTTGTTTTGTGGAGGCTCCCCTTAGAGGAGAATTTCCTTGAGAGAGTGTTTCAGGATGAATATAGAGATTATGCTACAAAGGTTAGCAGGTTTTTGCCCAAGATTTTCTGAAAACCGGTGACTGAAGTTCGCACCTTGGAAATTTTGATTTTTCTCGCTTTCCTCTCTTAAAATCTCAATATCAGCAAAAGTCAACTTCAAAAAGGAGCTTTACTATATGAAATTTTTAGTTTTAACTCTATTTTTACATCCCATCATTACTGAGGTTATGCTTGATCCCCTTGGTCCTGAATCCGGAAGTCTTTCACCCGGGGATAGAAATGAGTTTATAGAAATCTACAATCCGGGGAGCGACACCATTGACATGGCCTTCTACAAGATAAAAGATAATGCGGAGATAGACAGTATCGTACCCTTTTACGAAATCACGAGGTATTATCCCCACGTTGTTTCTACGACAAAAATTCCGCCAAAGTCCTATGGGATTATTATGGATGCTGAGTATGTGATAGAGGGGGAAAACTTCCTGCCTTATGACCTTCCTCCGGGAATTTCGGTTATGAAAACCGCCGATACTGACATAGGTAATGGGCTATCTGCTAATGATACAATCTGGCTAATCCACCGGAGCGGGCAGGCGGTTTCCACCTTTGGTGTTGGACCAGGATTCCCACTGAGGTCTAAGGATGGCATAAGTTTTGAGAGAAAGTACTATTTTGGGCCTGACCATGCGGACAACTGGCGCTACTCTGAAGACCCGCAAGGTCATACCATCGGGAGGATTAATTCCGTTTCCATACCCTTTAATGTGGGAGTTTTGAGTTACGATTGTCAAAGAATAGATGAATATTCCGTGAGGTTTGATTTTGAGCTTATTAATCGGGGCGTGGATTCCATAAGGTGCCTTTATTTTGAGTATAATATTCTGGAAAATAGCTATGGGAAGAAGGAGATAGTAAGTTTGTTTCTCTTTCCCGATTCAACTACAAGGGTCTCTTTAAGTCCCTTCTCTTTGCCGCCCGGGAGGTACACCCTTGATTTGAAAATTGGTAATGAAGATTCGGTGGTAATGACGTTGCAGATAGGTTTTTTCACAGGCAAACCGCCCCTTGTGATAAATGAAATAATGTATAAAAGTACTGTGGAGTGGGTGGAGATTTACAATCGCTCTAAGGATACTATCAATTTGAGGGGGTTCTCGGTAAAGGATCCGGTGAGGAGGTCAAAAGAAATGGAGGTTGATTACTATCTTTACCCCGATAGTTTTGTAGTGCTATCATCGGCTACTCTTAATATTGAAAATTGCATAGTACTTTTTGATTTCCCTACTTTAAATGATAGGGGTGATACCGTTTATCTCTTGGACTCCAATGGCTTTGTAGTTGATTTGGTAGCCTATTCCAGTAAATGGGGAGGAGGGAGTGAGGTTTCACTGGAACGTCTCTCAGCTGACTTACCCTCTGAAGTGCAATACAACTGGGGTTCGTGTAAAGAGGGCTCCACTCCCGGAAGGAAAAACTCCGTATCGGTTGTTTTACCAGTGCAGAAATCAATTTTTTCACTATCCTCTAAGGTTGTTTGTGAGAGGAGGGGAGTGCCTTTTATCCAGGTAAATCTGGAGTTTCCTGAATCTCCAGTATGGGCTACGGCCGAATTGTTCAGATTTGATGGAAGGAAAGTGGAAACATTTTTTCAGGATAAGTATTTAGTAGACGGGAGGTACGTATTTTCTATAACTTCGAGGACTCAAACAGGGAATCTTCTGGAAGAGGGTATGTATATTGTGGTAATTAAGGGAAGAAACAAAGATGGGATGCTCTTTGTCAGAAGAGAGTTAATCGGTATTCTACAGTGAGCGTTTTTTCAATTTTACAAGAGGAATAATCATCTCTTCAATGCTAAGACCGCCGTGATAAAGGCCTCCGGAATATCTCTTCTTGAACTTACTAACATCAGTTCTGTAAACAAAGAAATCATACCCCTTGGCAAGGAGAAGTGTTCTTGCTAATTTTGGAATGCCATAGGCTTTAAGGTTTGATATTTCAATAGCTTTACCCTCTATAATTTTTAAGGAATCTCCAAATTTGAATCTCAGCCCTTCGGTCACTTCCTGTCCCCCCTGTATTACCACAGCTCTTTCGCCTTTAACCCAGCCGTGGTCGGTAGTTATAAAGGTGTTCCCTTCTCCAAGTTTTTCAATGAAACCGGAGGATTCAATTAAAAATTTGCACAGCTTCACATAATCTTCCGCGCTTTCTATTAATCCCCTGAGGGGAGATTCCTCTTCTCTTAGGTGAAAGATCATGTCAAAGAAGTTTATTACGTAAACACTCAAGGGGGCTTTGGCATCAAAAGTCTCCTGTTTAAAGGCATCCAGAGTATTGATTTTTTTAACAATGAAGTTGAGGTTTTTTAGCCTGTTTTCTATTAGGTTTTGAGATAAAAGTTCAATCTCGTGCAGATTATCCTTCAGCCAGCCCGGATTTCTCCTCTCAATGTCGTAAGGTGGCAATCCTGCGAAGATGGAATTTCTGGCAAACTGAGTTGCAGTTGGTATTACGGAGAAGATAGGTTCAATTTCTACGGAGAAGGTTGATGGTAAAGATTTGGAAAATTCCAACGCCTGGTCAAATCTAAAATTATCAAATATTAGAAGTTTAACTTTTTCACCTGATGATAACAGAGGGAAGATTTTTTGACGCAAAATTCTGAATAAGAAAGGAACTTCTTCTTCGGTTAAAAGGACAGGATAGTTTTCTTCAATCCAATTTGCAAAATCCTGGTTCTTTTCTTTAAGTTCACTTTTTAAGAGCTCATCATCCGGAGTATCAACGGCCCAATTAAAGAATAGACGGCCTTTTTCCAGCCAGTCATACCAGCTATTTCCAAGTGAGTTTATACTGTTGTAGTAGTTGAAAATTCTCTTAGTTTCTGTTTTATCCTTCAGTCTGTCCTTCTCTAATTTTCTCAAAACTGCAAGAATTTGTGACGGTTGGATTGGTTTCACCAGATAGTCAAATACATCAATGGAGAAAGCTTCATCCATTATATCCTTATCCTGTACCATGGTAATGAGTACGAGGGGAATGTTTGGATGGATTCTTTTAATTTCTCTTGCAAAGTCAAGACCGTTAATTTGTGGCATTTTGTAATCTACGAGCATTATGTCAAAGTCTTCATTTCTTGCGATTTCAATTGCTTTCAAAGGATGGTCGACTCCGATTACTTTTACGCCCTGTTTCTCAAGAAAAATGATGTGAGGTTTCAAAAGATGAATTTCATCATCAACCCATAGGACCTTCATAATTTAAATTATAATGCCTTTATGGCTTAATTTCTAATTGGTTTTATGTTCCAGTTTTTTGTGTTATAATATTACTAACGGGCAGATAGTTCAGTCTGGTTAGAACGCTGGTCTCACATACCAGAGGTCGGAGGTTCGAATCCTCCTCTGCCCACCATTTTTTTTATAGAAGATATTCTCTAAGCAGCCAGTGCTACTGCAATAAGCATCAGTGCACCGCCGAGAAGTTCAATGGGAACCCATCTTTCCTTGAGGAAAATTGAAGAAAGCACGAAGCTAAAAAGCACTTCAAGGGAAACAAAAAAGGTGGACTTTATGGCGCTGGCATTTTTAAGGCCCGTGGTGTAAAGATAATAAGCCAGTACCGTACACCCGATTCCAAGGTGAAGGGCAATAAGTGTGCTTTGCCAGTTTACTATGAGAAACGTATTTTCAAAGATTAAAATTGGAAAGGAGAGTAGGGCGGTTATTCCGAAGGTAATAATGTTGACTTCGTGAACGTTGTATTTTTCAAGAAGATTCTTAGAAATTATAATGTAAAAAGCCCAACAGAAGGAGGCTATGAGAATTATCAAATCTCCCAAGAAAAGCCTTGAGTTTGTAAGGTCTTTCAAGTCCCTTCCCGCTGAAAGGAAAAACATTCCGGGAATTAAAAGAATTAGGGAGAGGATATACTTTTTCTGGAACTTTTCCTTCAGGAAGATTACCGCAAGGACTGGGGTCCATATTACGAAGAGGTTTATTATGAGGGCTGCCCTTGAGGCAAGGGTCAACCTTTGACCGAGGTACTGGGTTATATAGGAAAGAAAGGTCAGAATGCCAATGATATAGATGGATTTCTCTTTAAAAATGTTCTTGTCAAAGTGTAACCTTAGGGCACGAAAAACAAGGTAATAAAAGAAAGTACCAACGAGAAAGCGGATTAGAATAAAAACAAAGGGTGAGAAGAAATTAAGGCCTATTTTTACCGACGGGAAGGATGTGCTCCAAACCAAGGATGAAAGTATAACGTAAAAAATGGCCTTTCTCTCTGACATCCATTATTCTCCGCACTCACAGGGTGTTTTGTGGCACTTGGGGCAACCGCTCTTATATTTGGAGATAGCCTCTTCCATGTCTATTTGGTGAAGGTTTGCAAGGGAAAAGAGCCAGGCACAGACATCAGCAAATTCCTCAAGCAGCTCTTCTTTTTTATTGTGCCTGATTGCTTTAGATAATTCACCCACCTCTTCAATAAACCACCGAAAGGTCTCTGCCTTACCTCGTTTTGAATCCTTGGAGTAATAGATGTCTTTAATTAAACCCTGAAATTTCTTTATTTCCATATTCCCAGTAACCACGTTAAAAGTGCAAAGTAAGGAGCTGTGAATATGATACTATCTATCCTGTCCAGCATGCCGCCATGACCCGGTATGAGATTGGAGGAGTCCTTCACTCCTACTTCCCGTTTAAATGCTGACTCCACAAGGTCACCTATTTGCGAGAGGATTGATATAAAAATTGTAAGGATGACAGTTATTGGCAGGTTATTGGTGGGTCTGATTTTTAAAAAATATAGGAGGATACCAAAGGGTATAGTGAAAATTATTCCATAAACGTAGCCTTCTACGGTTTTCTTTGGACTTACCTTTTCAGCCAGTTTGTGTTTTCCAAAGAAGTAACCGCTTATGTAAGCCATGCTGTCAAAGATCCAGATTATTCCGAGAAAGAAAAGAATTCCGTTAAAGTTCAGTTTTTCTCTTATCAATATTGCAGAAAAGGCACCAAGTAAAAGGTATATGTAAATGAAGGTGGAAAGGGCGAATTCTTTAATTGTTATTCCTCTTGACCACCATACAGGTATCGGTAAAAAAAGGAGTAGCAAAAGGGTTATAGTCAAGGGATAAAATTTAAATTGAAGGCTTAGTATTGAAGCGAGTAGGATGATACTTGTGAAAACGTTCAATTTTTTGTTCACACTGTAAAGATTTAAGAATTCCCATTGGGCAAGGGTGAAAGCGGCAATAATTAAAAGAGTGAAGGCAATACCTCCTAAATAAACGAGGAGGAGGACTGTCGGAATGAGAACAAGAGCTGCAAGGGTTCTAACCTTTAACTCAGACCTTAGAGACACCCCCAAACCTCCGTTCCCTCTTTGCGAAGTCTTCAAGAATTTTTATGTATTCTTCCTTTCTGAAATCAGGCCATAGTGTGGGTGTGAAAAAAAGTTCTGAATATGCGATGTGCCATAAGAGGAAGTTGGAAATTCTCAATTCTCCACCGGTTCTGATTAGGAGGTCCGGGTAAGGCACATCGGGAAGATAGGTGTATTTTTTGAATTCTTCTTCGGTCATCTTTTCAATGGCTTCAGGTTGTTCCTCAGAGATTTTTTTTACCGCATCAATTATTTCTGCCCTCCCACCGTATGATAATGCAAGAATGACTGTGAGGCCTGAACAAGTGGCTGTTTTTTCCTGAGCGTTAATTACTTCTGTTTTTATGGACTCCGGTAGTAAGTGGAGTCTTCCTATAAATCTCATATTTACGTTATTCTTATAAAGGGTATCCACCTCTTCCCTAATGAGTTTTTGTAACAAAGCCATCAGAAAATTAACCTCTTCCTTAGGACGTCGCCAGTTTTCTAAGGAGAAAGTGTAAAGGGTCAAATATTTAATACCAAGTTCTTGAGAAACCCTTATGATTTCCCTGGTAGATTCGGCACCCGCTTTATGACCTATATACCTTGGAAATCCGCGCTCTTTAGCCCAGCGTCCATTGCCATCCATGATGATGGCAACATGCTGGGGAAGGTTATTCTTCAAGGATTTCTTTCTCCTTGTTCTTTGCGATCTTGTTTATTTCCTCTATATATTTGTCGTGAAGGTCTTGAAGCTGCTTTTCAGCCCTCTTGCTATCATCTTCACTTATTACTTTACCCTTTTCCATTTTTTTAACCTGTTCAACACCATCACGCCTTATGTTACGAATAGCTACCCTTGCATCTTCACCGTATTTCCTTACGAGTTTTACAAGCTCTTGCCTTCTCTCTTCCGAGAGGGGTGGTATGGGTATTCTAATTACATTACCATCACTTTGTGGATTTAGACCTAATCCGGCTTTTTTGATTGCTCTCTCAATTTCTCCCATGATACTTTTATCCCATGGCTGAATTATTATTAAGGAAGCCTCAGGAACCTGAATCGTAGCAACCTGATTTATGGGCATTTGAGAACCGTAATATTCCACTTTAATTCCATCAAAAAGGTAGGGATTTGCTCTTCCTGTCCTGAGCTTTGATATCTCTTTTTCAAAACTCTCAACGGTTTTTTTCATACGAAATTCTACATCCTTATAAACATTATCTAACATAGTAGAAATCCTCCTGTAAAATCTAAACTTCTACAAAAGTGCCAATTTTTTCGCCAAGGATTACCTTTGCCAGATTTCCTTCTTTTGTGACGTCAAAAACAATGATCGGGATTTTATTTTCTTTACAAAGGGTAATTGCGGTTTGGTCCATTACCTGGAGTTCAAGGTTAATCATAGTTTTTAAATCAAGGTATTCAAATTTCTTTGCATCCGGATAAAGAACAGGGTCTTTATCGTATACTCCATCTACTTTTGTACCTTTGAGTAAAATGTCCGCCTTTATCTCACCTGCCCTTAAAGCAGCAGCGGTGTCAGTTGTAAAAAGGGGATTTCCGGTACCACAGGCGAAGATGACAACTCTATTTTTGTCCAAGTGTTTAAGAACTTTTCTTCGGATGTAGGGTTCTCCTATAGCTCTGATTTCAATGGCTGAAACTATTCGGGTTTCAACTCCTTCTCTTTCTAAGGCATTTTGAAGAGCCATACTGTTAATGGCGGTTGCAAGCATCCCCATATAATCTCCGGAGATTCTGTCAAAGCCAAGTTTTTCGATGGTTTTACCACGTACTATATTTCCGCCGCCAACAACAACAGCAATTTGGGCTTCTAAATCTTTTACACAATGGGCTATTTCTTTTGAAATGCGATTGATAAAATTTATGTCAAAATTTTCTTTATCGTTTCCGAATAATTCACCAGAAATTTTGAGTAAGACCCTTTGGTACTTACTCTTCACCTATTTTAAACCTCGCGAATCTTCTAACTCTTACGTTTTCAGAAAATTTCGAAATGTGTTGTTTAATGTATTCTTCAATGGTCACATTAGGATCCATAAAGAACTGTTGTTCGTAAAGAACATTTTCCTGATAGAATTTCTCGAGTTTTCCCTCTACTATTTTTTCTATTATATGTTCTGGCTTGCCCTCTCGGCGAAGTTGCTCTGCTAAAATTTCCTTTTCTTTCTCAATAACCTCTTTTGGCACATCTTCCCTTCTAATGTACCTTGGAGCCATGGCTGCAACTTGAAGTGCTATATTGTGCGCCAATTTTTTGAATTCATCGGTATTGGCAACGAAGTCGGTCTCACAGTTTAGTTCAACTAAGACTCCCAATCTTGCGCCAGGATGAATGTAAGCTTCGACTATTCCTTCCTTAGTTTCCCTGTCAAGTTTCTTGTCCGCCCTTGCAAGCCCCATTTTTCTTAGTTCTTCAACTGCTTTTTCCACATCTCCATTTGTCTTCTCCAGTGCCTTCTTACAATCTAAAATTCCAGCACCGGTCCTTTCTCTTAAAACCTTAATTAAGTCGGCTGAAATGGACATTTCTCTCCCTCCTTTTAAAGACTATGCATTCGTCTCCTCGCCTTGTTTGCCTTCAAGGATGGCATTGGCAAGGGTTTTAGAGATTAAAGATATGGATCTTATGGCATCATCATTTCCGGGAATCGGGAATTCTACTAAGGATGGATCAGCATTGGTATCCACGATGGCTATAACCGGAATATTTAACTTTTGAGCTTCTTTTAGTGCAATTTCCTCTTTTACCAAGTCAACGATGTAAACTGCATCGGGAAGGGTTTCCATGTTAACGATGCCTTCGAAGACTGTCTGAAGCTTTTCGAGCTCCTTCATCATAAGTAGTTGCTCTTTCTTTGGGTATTTTTCCAGTTCTCCGGACTCTTTCATGTCTAAGAGCTCTTTCATTCTATTGATTCTTGACCTGATTGTTTCAAAATTAGTAAGAGTTCCACCGGGCCATCTTTCCGTCATATAATAAGCACCACATCTCTTCGCTTCTTCTTTAACAATGTCTTTTCCCTGCTTTTTAGTGCAAACAAAGAGAACAGTTCCACCCCTTGAACTCAATTTTTTTAGAAAATCATAAGCCTCTCTAAGCTTATCGTATGTTTTTCTTATATCAATTATATGGTGGCCGTCTCTCTCAGTGAAAATGAATGGTTTCATCTTTGGGTTCCAGCGTCTTCTCTTGTGACCAAACTGGACTCCAGCCTCAAGCAATTCTTTTAAAGTAACTGGAAATGAAATATTATCGTTTTGAGTATTGTGGAGATTTTCTTCTCTTTCTCTTTCCATATTTCATTCTCTCCTTTTCTCTTGGATCTCTTGATAACATTTTGAATTTTCTTAACATATCCTCAAAGTTTTCATCAAGTTGTCTCAGCGCTCTTGCAAGGGCCAGTCTCATTGCACCTGCTTGTCCACTTTTCCCACCGCCTTCCACTTTACATGCTATATCAACCTTTCCGTCCATGCTGGTTACTTTCAGTGGCTCTAATACATATTGGACTAGGTCCTCTCTGCCAAAGTATTCAAGGGGCCTATGTCCATTCACATATATTCTCCCCTTTCCAGTTTTTTTCAATCTGAGCCTTGCAACTGACCTTTTTCTTGAGCCCCAAGCAAAAATTACTTTGATCTCACTCAAGATAAATACCTCCCCTTATTTTATTTTCAAAATATCTATTTTTTCAGGGTTTTGAGCTTGGTGTGGATGTTCTGGACCTGCGTAAACCTTAAGCCTCGAAAACATCTTTCTTCCCAATTTGTTTTTAGGAAGCATTCTTCTAACTGCAAGCTCTATTAATCTCTCTGGATGAGTTTCCATAATTTGTTTTGCTGTTTTTGACTTTAATCCACCTGGATAACCGCTATAGTGGTAATAAATTTTGTCATCCAATTTTTTACCGCTAAGAGCCACTTTATCAGCATTGACCACTACAACAAAATCTCCCGTATCGATGTGTGGAGTGTAGATTCTTTTGCGTTTCCCCTGTAACAAAAGAGCAATTCTCGTTGCCAAACGCCCAAGTTCGATTCCAGAAGCATCTACAAGATACCATTTCCTTTCTATACTATCAATTTTAGGCAAAAAAGTACGCATTAGTTCCTCCTCTAATTGCGTTTTATTATAAATCAAAAATCACGATTTTCAAACTTTGCTTTCCAAAACTTAGTACCCGGAGAGGGTGGGATTCGAACCCACGGTACCCTTTTTAGGGGTACGCACGATTTCCAATCGTGCCCCTTCGGCCAGCTCGGGCACCTCTCCAGCTGTAATTTAGTATAAAACATTTAATTCGAAAAATCAAAGTAACGTGGCAAATAATACTAGTGAAATAATTGAGTTAAATTTGAATGTAAATGATTGGTCTTTTATAATATTACAACTCCGAAAGTACGCCGGAGTGGTGGAATGGCAGACGCGGCGGATTCAAAATCCGCTGGGGTTCACCCCCGTGAGGGTTCAAGTCCCTCCTCCGGCATGGTCTTACAAATATGTGTGGAATTATTGGATATATTGGTCCTAAGGATGTGGCTTCGGTACTCCTTGTTGGCCTCGAAAAATTGGAATACAGGGGATACGATTCTGCAGGTGTAGCAGTAATTCATAACGATCGTTTGATAGTTCAAAAACACGCTGGCAGAATTTCTGGTCTATATAAGATTTTGAACGGGTTGACCTTTAATGGAAGAGTTGGTATTGGTCATACCCGTTGGGCAACCCATGGTAAAGTAAATGATATAAATGCCCATCCTCATGTAGATTGTAAGTCTCAAATCGCCGTTGCACATAATGGAATCATTGAAAATTATCAGGATTTAAAAAGGGAACTGGAAGATAAGGGTCACAAATTCATTTCAGAAACCGACAGCGAGGTGGTTAGCCATCTTATTGAGGAATATTATCAGGATTCACTTTACGATGCTGTTTTAAAAGCAGTAAATAAACTAAAGGGTTCTTTTGCCCTTGTGATTTTATCATCTTTAGAGCCCGACAAAATAATAGGAGTGAAATTTAATAGTCCTTTGATCGTTGGAATCGGGCGCAACGAAATGTTTTTGTCATCAGATGTGACTCCCCTTCTTTCTCACACGAAGGAAGTTATTCCACTCAACGATGGTGAAATAGCCATTGTGAGTTTAGATTCATACAAGATAACGGACTTTAATGGAAAAGAATTGATAAAGGAAGTTTCTAAGGTAGAATGGACTCTGGATATGGCGCAAAAGGGGCAGTTTCCGCACTTCATGCTCAAAGAGATTTTTGAACAACCAAGTGTTTTAAGCAGAAATATTGATTATTATGTTGGAGAAAACGAAGTAACTTTGTTAAAGGACTTTAATCTCAGGAGATTGTTACTCAATAAGAGCAGAATTTTGATTCAGGCTTCAGGGACTTCTTTGCATGCTGGTCTTGTGGGTAAGTACGTGCTCGAGAAGCTGGCACGCATTCAAACGGACGTGGATTTTTCATCGGAGTTCAGGTATAGAGAGCCCGTTTTATCTCAGGATACCCTTGTTATTGCAATAAGCCAATCGGGTGAGACAGCGGATACCCTTGCTGGAGTAAAAATGGTAAAGGAAAACGGTCTTGAGGTTTTATCAATTGTGAATGTGAAGGATAGTTCAATAGCCAGAGAATCTGATTACGTGATTTACATTAACGCGGGGCCTGAGATAGGTGTCGCTTCTACTAAGGCTTATACTGCACAAATCTTAATTTTAACTCTTTTGAGCTTGGAAGTTGGTAGGCTTAAAGGGTATATTTCAGATGAAGAATTTTCAACTTTAATTAATGAACTAAAGCAAATACCGAGTAAAGTGAATAGTGTTCTCCAAAAAAATTATAACATTAGAGAAATTAGTGAAAAATTTGTAGAGGCAAGGAATTTCATGTTTTTAGGGAGGGGTGTGAATTATCCCACTGCACTGGAAGGTGCTCTTAAACTTAAAGAAGTTTCTTACATTCATGCAATAGGCTATGCAGCTGGTGAAATGAAACACGGACCACTTGCCCTTGTAGATAAAGATTTGCCTGTTGTATTTATTAATCCGAGAACTACTGTTTACGAGAAGTCCCTCAATAATTTGGAAGAGGTAAAAGCACGCGGAGGAATTATTCTTTCTGTATCTACAGAGGGTGATAAAAGGATGTTGGAATTGAGTGATTATTCGTTCGAAATTCCTGATGCTCGTGAACTTTTTATCCCTATTTTATCGATAATCCCTCTGCAACTTCTTGCTTACTATGTGGCTGTTAAAAGGGGATGTGATGTTGATAGACCCAGAAATCTTGCGAAGAGCGTGACGGTAGAATGAAATACAAACCTTTTGTTGTAGTTATTTCTGCTCCATCAGGAGCGGGGAAAACCACAGTTTTATCGGCTGTTAGAGAGCTAGAACCCGATTTATTTTATTCAGTTTCTGTTACAACTAGATCCCCTCGCCCAGGGGAGGTAAACGGAGTGGATTATATTTTTGTCAGTAAAGAAGATTTCGAGCGCATGATAGAGGAAGAAGAACTTCTTGAGTGGGCAAAGGTATTTGGTGGAGAATATTATGGGACACTTAAAGCTCCGGTACTAAATGCTCTTGCTAAGGGTAAAGATGTGATAATGGACTTAGATATACAAGGAAAGGAGAGCCTGGAAAAGTTCTTTGGAGAAGATTTAATATCCATTTTTCTATTGCCCCCTTCCTTTGAGGAATTAAGACGCAGACTGAGTTTAAGAAAAACAGAGAGCGTTGAAGAACTAAAAGAGAGGCTGGAAAGAGCTAGATTAGAGTTAAAGTGGGCTGAAAAATACAAATACTGGGTTGTAAGTTCAGTGGTTAGGGAAGCCGCTAAAAATATAGTGTGTATCATTCAAGCAGAAAGGATGCGCAAAGAACGCTCTCTATTAAATATCGAGGAGTTATTAAAAGAGTGAAATTATTTTTAGCCGGTCAATTTCCAGAGTTTTATAGTACCCTCAATATCACTGGTTGCAAAATAATTTCTCTGAGAAAGAATTGCTAGACTGGTACACCTTTTTGTCTGGAGGTCTATTTCTGTTTTCTTCTCCATCAGATCTAAGTCTATAACCATAAGTTTAGTGTCAAAAACTATTAAAAGAGTTTTATTATCTGAGGTAATGGCTATGTCGTTGATATTTTTTGTGTCTTCTGTAATTTGGTAAGTTTTTGTAATTTTGAAACTATTTGCGTCCCAAATATTTATTCGTCCTTCTCCGCCAATTGAAACATAAAATTCTCCCGATGGAGCAAATTTTATCTTTTTGACCTGGCCCATATGTTCTTTTGAAGAATTAATTTGTTTAAATTCAGAAGTGTTCCATACTATTATATTCCCATCCCAGGACCCGGATACCAAGATATATTTTTTGGGAGAGTGATCAAGTGTGCTTATCCAAGTTTGGTGACCAGAAAGATTGAGAATTTTTTCAACCCTTAGCATATCAAAAACGGTTATTACATTCTCATAACCACCCGCTAAAAGAAACCTTGATTCAGGTGAAAAAGTAATTTCAGAAATTTCATCATTTTGCATTTTTGTAACGCTTAAACGAGTCCAGTTTACTGTTTCGTAAAACTTTACGAGTCCATTTCTTGTCGCCACTGCTAAATACTGAGAATTGGGGGATATTTTTAAATCTGTTATCGTATCTTCTTCGGTAGTTCCTTTTATTGATATTTTCCTTTCCCATTGGGATGTTCCGAATACTTTAATCACCCCATCTGTTCCCGCGGTAAGCATAAATTCTCCTTTTGGAGAGAAGATTACCTTCAAAGCAGTTCCCTGGTGTGCCTGCACTTTACCTAAAAGTCTTACCGTTGTGACCGCTGTGGACTGGGAAGCAATTGAGAACCTTGTAATAAAAGGAGATGATGTGGTAGTAGACTTTTGATAGCTGGCTGCTGTTCTGTGTTTTTCTTCGTCGAGGACTTTATTCATAAGGTCTAAAGGTATATTTAGTTTCTTGGCCATTTCTAAGACTTCTTTCCTCTCTTTTTCTCCGATCTTGCCCTGAAACTGATTTATCTTAATTTCTCTTAAAGTCCTTATTTTTTCCACAACTTCGAGATAAGTTTTTGCTTCGTGTGCATTTTTGAACCTGTCAATGGGAGAAGGTTTTGTCATCTTAGATAGGAAATCTCTCAATTCGACGCTCAAGCCTTTTATTATAGAGTAGTCTATATTCCTTTCTTCATCAACAAATTTATCGGGAGTAAGACCTGTTAACATCTCGATGGCAACTATTCCAAGGGAATATAAATCTGTTGAAGGGCTTGAGTACCCTTGTTTTTGCTGGGGGGCGGCATATCCTTTTGTATAGATTATCTCTCTGTCTCTTTGGTCTGGCTGATATTCGATCGCTGCACCATAGTCAACTAAGAAGGCTTTTCCATTGTTAACGATGATATTTTCCGGTTTAATATCTCTGTGAACTAAAGGCGGTTGAAAGGAGTGCAAGTAATAAAGGATATCTAAAACATCTTTTAATAAAATAATTGCTTCGTCTTCATTTAATTTTCCTGTTTCGACTAAAATTTGCCTAAGATTTTTACCTTCGACAAAGTCTTGAACCAAAAAGATCTTTCCGCTCTTTTTATCTTGCAAAAAACCGTGAATTTTAGGAATCTGAGGGTGATTTAATTTTGCTAATACCATTCCTTCTTTTTGAGTAAATTTGCTGAAGTCTTCAAATTTTGTCCCCTGCATACTGAACTCTTTAATTACTACATTTTTCCCGAAGAGTTGCAAATCCTCAGCTAGAAAAGTCTTACCAAAACCACCTACTCCAACTTTTTTCAACAGTTTATATCTTCCTTCAATAACAACAGGTGCATCAGTGAGAGGGTTTCCACATTTTACGCAAAAAACTTCGTTGGGAGGATTTTGCTGATTGCAGACTTTGCAAACATTACCTGAGAATTTATATCCACAAAAGGCACAAAATACCGCATTGTCTGGATTGTCTTGATTACATTGTGGGCACTTTTTCATAATTCTTTACCTGTCAGTGTTTCTCTCTCTACATCAATAATTATCATACTTACATTGTCAGAAGTTTTCTTCTTATAAGCCAAGTTAAGCAAAACATCACAAATTCCATTTAAATTATCTTTATTTTCATTCATCGTTTTTATTATTTCTTTTTCATCCACCACATCTGTTAATCCATCGGAACAGATTAGAATTTTAAACTTGTTGGCTGGGATTTTCAATTCAAAAATATGTACATCTAAGTTTTGAGAATCCCTAACTCCTATAGCTTGTGTAATAGCCTTTGGTTTGGAAGGTGAAATATCCCTTGTGGAAATTTCTGTTATCATATCTTCAGTTATTAAAAATATGGGAGAATCACCAACATTAAAAGCAAAAAATTTCTCATTTTCTATAACCAATCCTGAGATGGTTCCTCCCATCCTTTGAGTTTGATCACCAGCGTTGACATTCCTTGCGTAAACATAATTATTTATCACTTCCACCGATTCTATAATATCCTTAACTTCAATTTTCTTTTTTGGAAGCAGGTTTTTGATGAACTCTTTCCTGATACTCTCTATTATAAGCTCGGCTGCAACCTCTCCTCGCTCGTGCCCTCCTAGGCCATCGGTTAACACAAATAAATACTTTGAATTAACTTCTTGATAATCTTTCAGCTCACTCTCTACCTTTGCATGGATCATTATTATTGCATCTTCGTTATTTTGTCGAACTGGACCTTTATCGCTCAGTCCATAGTATTTAATTTTAGGAATTTCTAATTTCTTCTCCAGCTCTTTGAGCCAAATTTGAACAAGCTTGGTTTCGCACTTTCTTTTTAGAATTTCAGATTTTTCCGTTTCCCATAGTGAATCTTTATTCCCTTTAAAGCTAGATATTATTTTACAAAGTAGTTCGTCCAAATTTGAAAATCCCTTTAACTTTTCCTCTCTAACCTGGAATACAGGTCTTAATTTCTCGTCGTAAAGAATTTCCTCGATTTTTTCAGGGTAAAAAAGGTCAAATTTTGAATAGTTTTCGACAATTTTTAACAAAAACTTGACTTTTTCTCTTTCACCTGATTCTTCCCAAATCTCTTCAATCGTTCTATATGTCTTAGGTTTTTCAAGGACCGGAAATAGATTGTCTTTAGATATTTGGATCAGGTCTATCAAATTCCCCTGAGAAGCGTAGAATTGTGATAAGTGCGAATCAAATTTAATTTTAGATAAATTTGGGCTTATTTCTTTTACTATTGTTCCGTGTTTTTCGTGGGAATGTATAGTATATTTTGGGTCTTCAATTTCCTTAATAATCGTTGGAACAAATAGATATTTAACTGTATCTGCTCCGCAATTCCCGCAAGTTTCTGCCTCTATTGGAAGTTTGGTGCCACATTTCGAGCAAAATTTAGAGTTTAACTCAAACCCACATAGGACACAACTTTGGGTACCAATTGCGTTAAGGGTGTTGCACCTCGGACAGATTAAAAATCTCATTTCTTTTTCACCTCAAATATTAAATGCAGTTTTTTGCTAAAACTTAGTACATCTCCAGGTTCAACTTTGTACTTCTTATTTGGCTCCAACCTCATACCATTTAAAAACGTTCCATTTGTGCTACCGAGGTCTTCTATAAATATGCTATCTGTGGCTGGATCTATTGTTATAGCAGCATGTTTTCTTGAAACTGTAAGTGAATTCGTGAATTTTGAAAGATCTACATCGGGTGAAAAATCGCCACCCTTTCTTCCAATTACCAGCCTGGTTGGATTCTCCTCAACAGGAAGGCAAAGGAGTTCGCCTGAACCTTCTTCGACCAAGAGATAAGGGCTTGATATAGTAGGAGTTGTCTCTATGGGTTTACCGCAAACTGTGCAATATTTCACGCCACTTGGATTCCAATGACCATTTGAACAAAAAATACCCTCTTCTTCTATATTAATTTTGAAAACATCTAATGTAGCAAGGCATTTCTCGCAAAGTTTAACACCGGTCTTATTTTGAAAACCACAAATTGGGCATTTCATTCTTCTATCATTTTGGTTTCAAATTTTGTTAATATCCTTAAATCATCAGGGATGTAACCCTCTTGTCTGACCTTGTCAAGGTTTTGTTCAATCAATTTTTTAAGGGTAGTATTCTCGAATTTAATTGCTGTCTGAACCATCGTTTGGAGGATTGTTATAGCCTCCATTGGTTTCCCTTCGTTAATTAGCTTTTCAGCAAGGTCCTGCTGGACATAAAGGCCAACCTTTTCAATTAGTTCTCTAACTTCGTTTTCAAATTGTTCTATATAACTTTCAGTTACTTCTAAAACAACAGTGTGATATTGAGTTTCAAACTTTTTCCCCGTTAAGTGTCTGAATGCAATTTTGTACTCAAAAATTTTGTTTATATATAGAGATTGCGGTTCTGAAATAAAGAATTGCAAAAGGCCAATTTTTTCTTTGTCTCTCTCTAAATTCCCCAGTTCTAATATCCATTGTTCACCATCCCAGAGTGGTTCGACTCTTTTAATCTGAGGAGTAATTACAAAAGCTGGAGAAATGTCGGATAATTTTGCAACAGGGTCTAGTTTAACATATAATGTTAGGTCTTTGAAGGCAATATTTTTTACACTCTTAATTTCTTTAATGAATCTATCTCTCAAGTCTTCAGGATTTTCAACATAATACATTTTGCCGCCAGATAAATCGGCAATTTGTTCCAATAGTGTGGGATCCCACTTCCTTCCAAGTCCTATGGTCGTTATACTAATACCTTTTTTTCTTGCTTCTCTGCTCAAATCAAGGCATCGTTGATTATCTCCGTGTTCGTTTTTACCGTCTGTTAGCAGGATCATCCAATTAATTAGCTCATCCGAAGTGAACTTCCCTGCCTCTTGTAGCCCAAGAAAAATCCCTTCGTCTATACAGGTTCCTCCTATGGGAAAAATATCCTCGATCCTCATTCTTATTTCTTTTCTTTGTATAGCTGGTGAATTTGATACTAAAACTTTGGCTTCGGAATCAAAAAGTACAATACTAATTCTGTCATCGTCGTCTAACATTTGAAGGATTTCCCTTACCGCGATTTTTAAATTTTCGAGGGGCTCACCTTCCATCGAAGCACTTTTATCCAAAACCAAAATTAAATTTATTTTCGGTGGTTCTGGGAGCTCAACAGGTCGTATTTTAAATAGAAGAAATTTTTGCTCATCAAATGGTAAATTCTTCATAAGTGTGGGGTTGTCCCACTTGTAAGATAAAACTACAGGCTCTTTTGACTTTAACAATGCCATAATTAGCTTTAATTATAATTTACTTTTTGTCAATTTTCAAATTTAAAATTTCCTTGACTTTTTGAGCCTGTGTTGATTCAGGGAATTCCTTTATTATCTTTTCGCCAATCTCTTTTGCCTTTTCATAATCTTTGATGTATGAGTAGTATATTATGAACTTAGCGTAATACGCTTTGAGCTTTGTTCCCTCTTGATCAGTTTTTTCGATTACTTCATCATATGCAGAGAGTGCTTTTTCTGGGTTTTTAAGATCAAAAAGAAAAAGTTCCGCTTTTCTGAGAATATTTTCGTCACCATTTGTCGTATCAGATACAATTTCTAGTAGTGTTTTGTATCTTAGTTCCACTTCTTCTCGAACGCTGGGTGATAAAGGGAAATTTCTAAGGTCTTGATATATATTTAACGCTGCTTGCATACTATCTATTGATTCCAGTATTTTTCCCTTTAAGAAAATAGCACTGAAAAATATCGAATCCCTGATAGATCTTTCTTCAATATTTTTTATTATATCAAGAGCTTCTAGGTTTTTTCCTTGTTGTGTAAAAATTTGAGCTTTGAGAAGTAATATTGACCTGAAAGGTGGATGTTCTTCGCTGAAAGGGCTTTTTTCTAAGGTTTGAATCGCTTTTTCGAAATTTCCGGCTTCTGTAAGAATCTTGACGCGATTTTGAATGATAACCAGTTTTTCGTTATCAGTTTTGGCGACTTCTTCGAGTCTTTTCAGATATTTTTCGCTTCTTGAAAAGTCTTTAATTCTTATGGAAGATTCAAGAGCAAAGTTGAGTATTTCCTTTTGTAGTGGATGTTTTTGAGTTATTTTCCAATTACTGTCAATTAATTCCAATAGACTTCTGTAATCTTTTTCTTGAAAGAGCATTTTTATTCTGATGGGTAAAAATTCAGAGGTTTCTTTGATTTCCGGATACTTTCTTAAGACATCCTTAAACGCGTTGGTTTCGTTAAATGTGAAGAGGATGTCTAGATATTCAGTTAATGCGCTTATTTTAAATCGAGAGTCTGGATAGTATTTTAGTAATTCTTCAAATTTAATTTTTGCCTGAGTATAGTTACCAATTCTCTTATAGGAAATAGCAGTTATGTAAAGCGCCTCCTCTAAGTATTTAGATGTTTTGTAAAATTCGAAGACTTTAGAGCATTTTTCAATTGCTTTGTTGTAATTTGTTGAAGATTCCCTCGTGTTTTGTCCTTGTGTTCTGTAAATCTTTTCAGCTTCTTTGAAGTAGACCCTCGCATTATAAAAGGTGTTAAAATAGGCACAGGACAAAATGGGGAAAATTATTAAAACTAATAATTTTCGAATAGCCATCGTATAAAACTTTCTTTTTCACTCTTGAACCTTTTTTCTTCGCCCTTATCTATCATTGAATAATAAATGGTCCTGTCCTTTTGGGGAACATTCCCTTCTGGGATGGCTTTAACCTCGAATATTATATAGCTTCCGTTCGGATATATAAGCTGAACTTTATCTCCAGGTTTCACTTCGTAAGAAGGCTTCTTTTCATGTTCATTCACGAAGACCTTTAGGTCTTTCCATCTATTCCTTGATTCCAAGAACCCAAGCTTTTTTAGGTAAATATCGATCCTCAAAATTCTTTTATTTCAATAAAGGTTTTGTTCCTTAATTCATTTAGAGTTTTTTGTAGTTCTTCCTGAAGCTTCAAGTTTTCAATGTATTGCTTGATTTGATTTTGAATTTCTGTAAATTCAGGAGTTTTCCCTTCCTTTTTATCGACTACCTTTACCACATGATAACCAGATTGGTCCTTTAGAATCAAAATGTCTCCCACTTTCGCATTTTTGATTTTCTCTTTGAACTCTTCAGGCAGATTGTTAAATGGAATCCAGCCCAAGTCACCGCCAAGTTCCTTTGTGTCTTCGTCATCTGAGTACTGGCGTGCCAAAGTTTCAAAATCTTGTTTTTGGACTTCTATTTTACTTTTTATAGATAGAGCTTTTTGGTAAGCTTTATTCCATTTTTCGGGAGACGCTTCAATTTTTACCAGGATGTGCTTTAATTCATAACTATCTCTACCCTTATTTACCATTTTGAATATGTGATATCCAAAGTCGCCCCTTATAGGTTCGGAAATCTCCCCGGGATTAAGTTGGTCAAGTTTGCTTTGAACTTCTGGAGGGAAGAAGTTTCTATTAATAATTCCTATGGCACCTCCGTAAGAGGCCGATTCACGGTCATCGGAGTATCTATTAGCCATTTCTTCAAAATTAGCGCCTTTCTTTATTTGATTATAGTAGGACAGTGCTCTTTTTAGAGCTGCTGCATCACGTGTTGTATCTGTCTTTACCATGATGAAAATGTGGGAAAGGCGGAACAAATCTGGTTCTTTTAATGAATCCCTGTAAGAGTCGTAAAATTTGCGTATTTCTTGGGGTGTGACCTGAATTTTAGACCTTATGTATTTATCAATGTATTTTTGAATGAGTATTTCTTCTTGAATGTTAGATCTATACATTTCTTTTAGATTTTCTCTCGTAAGGCCTTCGTTTTTAAGTAATGAGTCAAGGTTTTCCTTTTCGTATTGTTGCTCCAGCATCGCTATTCGATGTTCCAGCGCTTGTTCAATCTCTTGTGGTGTTGGTCGTTGTATCGAGGTGTCTTTTTTTGCAGCGTTCAGCAAGATTTTGCTGTTTATAAGTTCCTGAAGTATTGAGTTTTTTAATTCGGTCTCACCAATACCTGGATATAAGTTCTTATAATTGTTGTATAGTTCGTCAAGTTCAGAAAGGGTTATTACCTCATCTCCCACTCTGGCAACTACCCTGTCTGTATAAACGGTCTGAGCAATTAGGGGCATGGCAAAAAGGAAAGATGTCAGGATTATATGTATCTTTTTCATTTCTTAACGCCCTCCTGAATTGGATACTTGGCAGACAATGCGGTTAAGATGGAATCTTTTATTTGATTTTGTTTTTTGCTAACTAATATGTTGTTTAAAAATTCTTTAATTTCCTGCTCTTCAACCTTGTTGGGGTATAGTTTTAGAATCTTTATTAAAGCATAATATCCCGATTGTCCGAGGGGAATTGGGTCAGAAATTTCACCGAGTTTTAACTTGCTGATAATGTTGAATAAATCTTCACCGTATGAGTAGTAAATTACACCAAGATTTTCGCTAATGGGAGCAACTTGGGCTTCGTTGGGACCTAGCTTGTTTACTTCATTTACGATTACCGGATAGGGGTTAAGAAGTATTTGTTTATATAGGGAGGTCTTTTGAGGGTTGGCATAATACAATACTACCATATCTAACTTTTGCTGGAAATAGTTTTTAGACTTCTCAAATTCCTGTCTTAACTCCTCTTCAGAAACACGGGCATTTTTTAGTTTTTCATTTAAATAAAATTGGCTTACTACTTTAATTGTTGTAACTTTCAGTTGGGTTTGTAAATCTTCATTCTTTAAAAAACCTTCATCTTTAGCAGCATTATAAAGGAGAACTTCATACAAATACTGATTTAATACCTCATTTTGGATTCTCTGGTCACCTGCATATGCTTCTGGCAATTGCACTTGGATTTCTTTTGAAGTTATTTGTGTTTTCCCTACCTTTGCGATGGCTTGTGTCTTTTCCTTTTTGCAACCTGCTGTTATCGTTGCTATAATTATCAATGCAAAAAAGAAGAACCTCTTAAAATACATAAACACCTCCACTTGTGTTTTGTAAAAGTTTAATCTATGCGAGGTGATAATTCAAAATTTAGACCTCTCTTATATCTCTTTGTGCCTTTATCGGTTTCAATAATTAATTCTTTGGATAAAACGGTAATTTTTTTAATGGTATCATCCTTTGCAGAAGTTATCTTTAACTTCTGCACATAAAACAGCTCTTCTACTACGTCAGGAATTGGACCGAATCTGTCTTTTAGCTCGTCACGAAGGCGTTCTAATTGATTTTCATTTTTTACATCTGCCAGCTTTTTATAGAAGGACAGTCTGACATTTTCATCTTCAATGTAATGATATGGTATATAAGCATCGGTTTTTACAACGATTTCTTTTTCGGAGAATTTTTCACCTTCAAGCTCCATTATTGCTTGTTCCAATAAGGTAAAAAACATTTCTAATCCAATTGTTCTTACAAAACCATGTTGCTTTTTACCGAGGATTTCCCCCGCTCCTCTTATTTCAAGGTCTTTCATAGCAATTTTGAATCCTGAGCCCAGTTCCGTGTATTTCTGGATTACTGAAAGGCGTTTTTTTGCATCCTCAGAAAAACGCGGAGGAGTTAAAAAGTAGGCATATCCCTTCTGAATACTCCTGCCGACTCTGCCTCTGAGCTGGTGCAGGTCGGCTAGTCCGAAGGTATGGGCATTGTTTATTATTATGGTATTTGCTTCAGGGAAATCGACACCGGCTTCTATTATTGGTGTTGAGATAAGAATATCATATGCCCCTAAGTAGAAACTAATGAAGATGTCCTCTAATTGGCTTTTTGGCATTCTTCCGTGGGCATATCCGATACGGAGGTCAGGGAACATTTTTCTCAACCGTTCATAGAGTTCCTTTAGTCCTTCGATTCTATTATTGACGAAAAATACCTTACCACCGCGTTCTATTTCAAATTTAATAGCATGTAGGATAAGTTCCTCGTCAAATTTTCCAACATAGGTTTCTACTGCCTCTCTGCCAGGAGGTGGGGTATCCAGTATGGACAGGTCGTATATTTTCCCTAAGCTCATATGAAGGGTTCGTGGAATCGGAGTTGCTGTTAGTCTCAAGGTGTCTACCAGTGGAAATTTCATTCTTATGGCCTCTTTATCCTCTACGCCGAATTTATGTTCCTCGTCGATAATTAAAAGCCCCAAGTTAAAGAAGGATATATCGCTCCTTATTAGAGCGTGGGTTCCGATAACGATGTCTAATGTTCCATCTGCTAATCCTTTTAAAATTTCTTCACGTTCCTTTGGGTATGTTAATCGTGAGAGCATACCGACCTTGACGGGGAAATTTGCTAACCTCTTTGAAAAGTTAGTATAATGTTGGAGTGCCAGGAGGGTAGTTGGCACCAGTATTGCAACCTGAAAGGAGTTTACGACAGCCCTGAAGGCAGCACGCAATGCAATTTCTGTTTTTCCGAAACCAGCCTCACCTGCAACTAGCCTGTCCATTATTTTGTTTGATTCCATATCTTCAAAGATTTCTTCAAGTACTTTTAGTTGTCCCTCTGTTTCATCGAAGGGAAACTCTGCATAAAGTTTGTACTCCAGTTCCGGTGCTGGTTTGTAAATAAAACCTCTTTCTTTTTTCCTGAATGAATGGATTTTAAGAAGATCCATTGCGAGTTTATATGTTTCAATGAGAGCCTTTGCTCTTTTCATTTTCCAGTGGGGTGATGCCAGAGCTGAAACCTCTACCGCTTCTTTTTCTTCTGCCACATATTTTTCTACCTTTGATAGATTGTGAACAGGAATATTTACAATTCCGTCCTTGTACTCAATTCTTATCGTGTCATATTTGATGTTCTCAATTTCAATTCTTTCAAGACCAGCAAATTTTCCTATCCCAAAATCTAAATGAACCACATAATCTCCCACCTGTAAATCGGTATAGTCCTCTATTTTTTCTCCGAGGTGCTCCTTTCTGACCCATTTACGTGGCTTGACGCCTCTAAGCTCCGTTTCTGTAAAGACTGCTATTCTTTCAGATGGTAAGATAAAGCCATTGTATATTTTGCCCTTTCGGACATTACATTTTAATAGGTCCTCAAAAAATCTCTCTTTATTCTCTCCATACACAAAAAAGTAGACCTCGAATCCTCTCTCTTGTAATATATTGATTTCCCTTTTTAATAGTTCTATATTTCCGAGATAACTGAAATTGTGATGAACTTCAAAAGGAGAGTTTCCTTCTAACTCTAATACAGTTTCAATTTTAATCTGTTGTTGCTTTGCACCTTTTATTCCAAATAAAGTAATTTCTTCTGCCGTCTTAAAAGACCTTTGGGTATCCTCATCAAAATAACGAAGGGAAGCAACTTTATCGCCCGAAAGTTCAATTCTAATTGGTTTTGGTGCTCCTTTTGGGAAGATGTCAATAATTCCACCACGAACCGCAAATTGACCCTGGAATTCAACATAACTTGTCCTTTCGTAATTTTTTCCTGATAGAATATCAATTATATCACCAAGCTTCAGCTCGTCTCCAGTTTTGATTTTTAAAAAGGACAGGTTCTTAAGTATTTCTATTGCTTCTTGAATCTCCTCCTCATTGCTGACAATGATTAAGTTGTTGATCGGTGAAACTATTCTTTCTATAAGGTCTTCACTAAATAGATGTGGGTAAAAGCCATGAAAGGACGCAATTTCTTCCTCTAGAATTTTGGCAGAATTTTGGTCTCGGATAAAAAAGATAACATTTGAATCTTTTAAGCGGTTTAATAAGTTTAGAGTCTTAAAACCGCTTGGATGAAGTGAGTAAATTGGATAATAATTTTTTAAAATATTCACAAACTCTCAAACATTCTCAAGAGTTCAAATTCCTTCGCTTCTCTCAGTTGGTTTTCAATAAGGACAATTTCTTCCCCCGAAAGGTTTTGTTTTACCTCAGGTTCGCACATAGTAAGGTAAGCGATTCCTTTAGAAGCGATTGTTCTCACAACTTCATTTTTTTCTTTTAAGTGATTGTAAAAAATTTCAAACATTTCTTTGATCTCTGGGTCAAGCTCTCTTGCAACAATTTCTGTTTCGTCTTTTTTAGACTCTGATTCCTTTTCCATGTGAATGTTTTCTTTTCTGAATTTTTTATAAGATAAGTTTGCTAGGACATTTAAAGCGGCGGCCCTCACAAACCATAGTTTTTCTTCAAGGAGCGGTAAGAGTTTTTCCTTTAATTCTTCTAATGTGTAATTTGACAACGCCTCTTGTGCTTTAATTCTTAGATGCCAGCTTTCGCTTTTTAATAACGAAAGAAGACGGTCAAGTTGATTGCGCTCCAAAAGCATATCGACGGCGGATAACTTCTTAACAATATTATTTGATTTTAAAAGTTGCTCAATTTCTTGATCAATTAAATCTCTTTGTTGTTTTTTAGGATCTTCAGCCATTTTTCAATTCCCTCCATTAAATTTTGTAATCCTATGCCTTTGAGTGCTGATATATAGTATACATCTTCTTTCAGGTTTAATGGAGTGGCATTTGGATTAAGGTCAATTTTATTTACAGCTACAACCCTTGGTTTTTCTAGAATTTGTGGGTTGTATGATTGGATCTCATTGATAATGGCCTCATACTGAGCAAGAAGATCAGCTGATGTAGCGTCTAACAAAATTATTAGCATTTTTGTCCTTTCAATGTGTCTGAGGAAGGCTAATCCCAGTCCCTTCCCCGTATGCGCTCCTTCAATAATCCCCGGAATATCAACCAAGACAAATTTGGGACCGGCATCGTTGGAAAAAACTCCGAGGTTCGGGGTTAAAGTTGTGAAGGGATAGTCTCCTACCTTTGCATGGGTCCCTACTAAGGTATTTAAAAGAGTTGTTTTCCCAGAATTTGGAAAGCCTACAATTCCAACATCTGCCAGTAGTTTTAATTCGATTCTAATTGTTTTTGATTGACCTTCTGTCCCTTTTTCTGCCTGTCTAGGAGCTCTGTTGGTAGGAGTGGCAAATCGGGTGTTTCCTCGACCACCTTTGCCCCCTTTCGCCAGAAGTAAGGTTTGCCCGTGGGAAATGATCTCGCCCAGCATTTCTCCTGTTTCATCGTCATAAAATACGCTACCTAAGGGTACTTTTATATATATGTCCCTTCCCTTCTTCCCAGTTTTATTAGAAGATCCGCCATTTTGGCCATCCTGAGCTTCATAGTGGTTTTTGTATTTGAAATCGAGAAGGGTTTTTAAAGACCTCTCCCCAATTGCAAAGACATTACCTCCGTCACCACCATCCCCTCCATCCGGTCCCCCGAAAGGCTTAAATTTTTCTCTATTGAAGTGGACGATGCCGTCTCCACCTTTGCCAGCCTTTACTTTTATCTTTACTAGATCTACAAAGGTTTCTTTTGCCATTTTTAGCCTCTTATAAAAAAACACCCCAGGGAATCTTATTCCCTGGGGTAGGAGGGGGTGTGCTATTTAAAGGTCTTATTCAATGATGATTGCTCCAGATGGGCACTGTTCTGCTGCTTCCTGAACATCTGCCCTATCACCACTTATTTCCATCCCCTCTTTCACATGGGATAGACCGTCATCACCCATGTAGAAGACATCGGGAGCAATGTCAGCGCAAACACCGCAACCTACACAGAGATCTGCATCAATTCTAACTTTTTTAGGCATAACTACCTCCTTATTATGTTGTTTATATTATAATTTAAAAGAAAACATTGCGAATAGTCAACATTTGCTACAAAATCCCTGTTTTTCCGAAATTTTGTGGTTGATTATTTTAGGTAGTAGTAGTAGTATGATATATAGCAAAATTTAAAAATAAAATGAGAATACCTTTTGAAGTAGATGGTTGGATTTTTGTTCTGGTTATAATTTTGGTTTTGTTCATATTTGTTGGGATAATTGAAAATTATGTTCTTAAAAAATCTCTTAAAAGAATTCCCATCATAGTGATCGTAAATGGAACCAGGGGGAAATCCACCGTAACCAGACTGATTGCGGCTGGATTGAGAGGAGGTGGATACAAAGTAATGGCCAAGACTAGTGGTACAAGGCCTAGGATGGTAATTAACAACGAGGTGGAGGTTCCGGTTATTCGCCTCGGTAGGGCAAATATAATTGAGCAAGTGAGGATAATAAAGAAGGCTGCAGATTTAGGTATTCAAGCATTGGTTCTAGAAAATATGTCTTTGAGACCAGATTTACAATACATGGAGTAGAGTAGGATAGCTAACCCTCATGTGGTGGTTATAACCAATGTCAGGCAGGACCATCTTGATGTTATGGGTCCTACTTTAAAGGATATTGCAAGACACTTCATTTCGTCTGTTCCTCAGGGCTCAGTAGTATTTACTGCGGAAAGGGAACTATTTCCGTTTTTGGAAGAACTTGCAGCAAAAAGGAATTTAAGAATTTTTCACTTTGGAGGAAGAGGTGGAAGAAGAAAAAATGAAGGGATTCACCTATTTTGAACATAGAGAGAATGTAGCTTTAGCTTTAAAAGTTTGTGAATTTTTTGGAGTTAATAGGGAGGATGCATTAAAGGAAATGTACAGGTACATTCCAGACCCTGGTGTTCTGAGGTTTTATGAATTGTATTTTAGTGACAAAAAGGTTAAATTTTATAATGCTATGGCCGCAAACGACCCAGATTCCACTTTTTATATTTTTCAGCGTATTCCTAAAGACACTGATAACTTTTACATTTTAATGAACTGTAGGTCTGACAGGATTGACCGTTCGAGACAGATGGCAGAGCTTGTTGCTTCAAAGATTTCTGCGAAGCTGATCTTCGTTACAGGTGGCACAACAGAAGTGTTCGTGAATTGGGCCAGAAAAAATGGAATCCCTTCCTCCCACATAATTGATCTTGGAGGCAGAAGTTATGATGACATATTTGAAGAGATTGGTAAAAATGTTGAGGATAATTCAATAATTTTAGCCATTGGAAATATTGTGGGTTATGGAGAGAAGATGGTGGAATATTTTGTGAACAGAGGATCGAATAAAAATTTTTCAAGTAAAGGAGCTTAACGAGATGTTGCTCGTATTAGCTGTAGGCTTGGTATGTTTTTTAATTTGATATTTATGGAACTCACTGGTCTTGCTGCCGGCGGAGTTGTGGTGCCAGGTTATATTGCCATGACTCTTCATAAGCCGGTCCAAATAATTTCCACAATTATAGTGGGCCTTATAACATACATAATAGTGAAATTAATCTCTAGATATATGCTTCTTTATGGAAGGAGGCTTCTCATTCTTTGCATCCTTTTAGGTTATATAATCGGCTATTTAACCAAGGTTTTCCGACTATAAATCTTACCGAACTCACTCTCGATGTTACAACAATTGGCTTTGTTATTCCGGGGTTAATATCTTATTGGATGTATAGACAGGGTGTTTTAGAGACAATCGCGGGACTTAAAATTGGAGGAGTTTTTGTAAGGCTTTTAATTACTATTATCAGCGGAGGCTTGATTTTACCATGAAAACGCGAGTAGATAGAATACCAAAGTACGTGTTAATTCTTGATGCCATAATTGCTTTAGTGCTCATTTCTATTGTTTTATCTAGCAGAGTCATTGTATATGCACCAAACTATAAGGAGAAGTTAGGGGCTTCAAAGCGTCCGGAAATTTTGTTCAATAAAACAAAGGATTTACGAATAGAAAAAGGGATTCCCATTGATTCCGTTGATGATCCTAATATGAGTGGACTCATTGGGTTACAGCTATCTCCTATTACAACTGATTTTGGTGATTTAAGGGCAAAGTTGACAAGTATTAATCCCAATTTTTCGGCTCTTTTTGTTGATTACCTTAAAAGACTTCGGCTTAAAAAAGGTGACCTGGTGGCTGTTCATTTTACAGGTTCTTTTCCTGCTCTCAATTTGTGTATGCATGCGAGCTTTATGGAGTTAGGATTAGAACCCCATAATTATTACCTCTGTTGGGGCTTCCATGTGGGGGGCTAACATCCCAGAATTTACTTACTTGGATATAGAGTCTGCGTTGTATAATGAAGGTTTGATTTCGAGCAAAACAGCTTATGCTTCTTATGGGGGAATTGATGATGTGGGTAGGGGATTAACCCCTGAAGGGAAGATTTTATAATAAAGGCTATTAAAAGGAATGGAGTGAAAGAAATTACAGTGAGAGACTTACAAGAGTCCATAGAAACAAAAATTCGAATATACGAGGAAGTAGCTAATGGAAGACCCATCAAAGCGTTTATTAATGTTGGTGGAAACGCTGCTGTGCTTGCTGGTATCGAATTACCTTCAGGGATAGTTAGCTTCGAGCACAGAAACCACCCGGGCCTTATCGGTAGGTTTCTTTCTAAGGGGATTCCAGTTATAAATATTAATAACATTAATTACTTAGCTAGAAAGCATGAATTACCGTTGAAGCCCGTGGCGATACCGAAGGCGGGGGAGGGTAGTTTGTTCAATGAGGTTCGATATTCAACGTTTGTGGCCATAATCGTTTTTGTAGTTTTTGCTTTAGTGCTGTTTTTTACTTTGATCGTTGATGTGGACCATTATTTAAAAAAATTATTCAGGAGGTTGTGATGAAACTTTTTTTAGCACTTTTGATTGCTTTTGAGGTTAAGACTGTAAATCCTCAGGTAGAAGTAAAGACCCAGGTTACAAAAGCGGAAACCTATAATGTAATAACTAAGTCCAATCCGTTAAAGTTCGAAGTTACAGGTCCTACATGGATAAGAGTTTATACGAGGCTTCTCTGGAAGCCAGAATTTAAAGGAATACAGAGTTATAAAATGATTTTAGTTACTGATGGTAGTAGAGAGAAGTTTATTACCAGGGAGACTGAAATCTCAAAGACCGCCCGGGTTGGAAATCAGAAAGTCAGCAAATGGAGGTCTTTCTACATATTTGTTCCCGATGGCAAACACTCTTATGAGCTCTATTTATGGAGGAGTCCTGTTGATACAATTTTTGTTAAATTGTCCTATGAGGCACCTGGAAGATATATTGATGTTGTGCCTTTAGAATTTCAGAACGTGGTCGAATTATCTGAAAATGAGAGGGTAATTAAATACTATGAAGTTGTACCTCAAAAACCCATGATCCTGGAGCTGGAGGGTCCAACAAGAGTCAAAAATCATTGCAAGAACAGGTTTAAGATCTCTTGAAGGTAGATCTACCTTTACACTTTCTATTAAATCTAGAGGGAAAAAATTAAAGGAAGTGACTTTAAGTTCCAGTCCTTCAGACCTCGTAAGATTTGTGTCTCGCAAGGATGTGATTCCATCGGAACCGCGTGTATTTTACCTTTCCCTTGGAAAAGGTAAACATCGTTTAGAGATTGATGTTGTGGGCGTTGAAAGTGCCTTTTTGAGATTACAGGTGCCCGAAAAATGATATACTTTTGTTTTTTGATAGTTTTTAACTTATCTATAACTTCAAGGTTAGGGTTTAATTATGATAGCAATTTGTATAAATATTCTTACGATGAAATGAACGAGTATAAGAGTGGTTTAATTCCGCAAAAATACCCTATAAAGAGTGCCGATGACTTGGAGATGAGATTCTCCATGACCGGGAGTTTAAAGCGGAGTTTTTCTAAATATTTAAATGGCGATTTCTCCTTCAGTGTGAGCTCTGTGAGTTATCAGAACAATAAATTTAAAAGTTACTGGTCTTTTAGAGGTAATTTTCTTTTTAGAATTTCAGAGTGGAAGACTATTACGAGGTTCGAGCTTTTACCGAATTATACTATCCGTTATTACAGACCATTGGGTTCCTCCAATTATGTTCCCTGTGAATTTTCAAGGCAAAGAGTGGAGTTTTTGATGGGCAGAGAAGTTGGTAAGGGAGGAGAAATAGCGACTTCTATTGGCTACTTTTATGACAATTATATTGCGGAATTTGATTACTACGATTCTCACAACTTCACGGTCTCGTTGAATACCTCCTTCTCGCTTGCAAAATACTTTAAGCCTCCCTTTGCCTATCGTTACACAAATTCAATGGCTAATGGTCCCATTCCTGATATCTCTTACTATCAGCATGAGTTTGATCTTGGAGTGAGTTTAATTCCAAAAATTAAGAGAGTGAGGTCTTTGCTCGTGGAATTTGGCTATTCTAACAGGAGATACAAGACGGAGAATTCCCCTTTAATAGACCCATTTCATTCAGGACGGGTTGATAATACTTACCAGCTTGCGGTAGGAAGCGAAGTTAGATTGGGTCTTGGAAGTTATGCCTTAATAAAGTTGAGCAGGGAGTGGAGAAATTCTAGATCAGAAAATTTTGGTGATATTCAAGAATACAAGAATTATGAAAAGTGGAGATTTGGTTTAACCATTTCTCAAAAATTAATTTAACGGGGGAGTTTATGAAGATATATATTACTGGTTTTGCTTTTGTGTTAATATTATTTTCATCTTGTATAAAGCCGGGGACCGAAATTGCTCAATACGAAGTGGTTAGCAAATGCAAATTACCTGGATATTCAAAGGACTTTGATTTTCAAGGGGATTACCTATTTGTAGCCAATGACCAGGGTGGGTTACAGGTAGTTGATATAAGTAATTTAAGAGAAATGAGGATAATTGGTAGTTACCCCACTCAAAGAAGATTTGTGGGCGTAGCAGTTAGAGGTAATTACGCTTACGTGGCTTCACTGGACCTTGGGGACCTAAAGGTTTTTAATGTTTCAAATCCGGCAACGCCTGAGCTCCTTGGTGAGGATGGAGGATGGTTTTCAGGATATGGTGTTAAAGCTCCAATTGGAGATACAGGTTATGCTTACGTGGCAGCAGGATACTGGTTTATTGCGGAAGATGTAAGGAATCTCTCTTTTCCCAGTTATCGGAGACGTTATGCAGTTTCAGGGAATGTGAGAAATGTTTTTATGTTGGATTACTTAGCTTTTCTTGCCTGCGAGCAGGTGGGTCTTTATATATACAATGTTAACCGGTCTTCCACAGAAGCCCTTGTATCCAATATAGATACACCCGGCAATGCCCGGGATGTTTTTGTTTGGGGTAATTACGCTTATGTGGCTGATGGACTTGCAGGCCTCTGCATCGTTGACATCTCACGTCTTGATAGTTTGAGAATTGTATCCCGTTTTGACACAAAGGGATACTCACAGGGTGTCTGGGTGGAGAATGGACTGTGTTATATCGCTGACAGGGAAGGGGGGATGGTGGTACTTGAGGTTTCCGATCCATCAAATCCGAAACTCTATGGCATTTACAAAACTCCATACTCCTACAAAGTAAAAGTCAGAGACGGGTGCATTTTCCTTGCAGACAGAGACGAGGGCATTGTCGTATTAAAGGAGGTAAAGGAATGACCTTGCCCCTTGTTTTACTTGGATTTATTTTACTAAGTTTTTCGCCACACATTGAAAAGGTTGAATCAAAGGCAAGTTCCTTTTCATTCCTTGTCTATTTTAATGAAGAAACGGAAGACAGTTTGATAAGGCTTATCTGCTCAGAAAGTCCTCCCGTTGTCAAGTATGTGCCGTTAGTAGAGTTGGACATGGGAAAAGTAGGGGCAAACTATGCACCGGAACCAATAAGTGTTAGACCCCCAATTTATTTATACAATCAAAGCTTTTACCCTGTGGTATTAAGAAACACCTACTCAAAAGGCAACCTTTTAAAAAGGGTCAAAAAACTAGAGATTAACATCTTAATCCATACTGCTGACCTTTCCCATTTACCTCACTTTGCAAGAGAAGGCCTTAAGGAGATCGTTCTGAATTTGGGAAATTCAAAGAGTTTGCTTCCCGGTGTTATTATGGTGATTCCAAACACCTACTATGGAGCCGTTCTCCCCCTGATAGAGTGGAAGGAGAGAAAGGGGTTTAAGGTCTATCAGGTTGTGATTGATCCGGATACTGTGAGCCCCTCTGCACTCAGGAGTTATCTCTCCTATTGCTGGAATAACTTCGACCCCCGCCCGGATTACGTGATTCTCGTGGGTGGTGTGGATAAGATCCCGACCTTTAATGTTCCGGGTGAAACGAGTGTTACAGACCAGTTTTACGGAATGGTTGACAACAATTTCATACCGGAACTGATCGTGGGTAGGCTGGATGTGGAAAATCCTTCCAACTTAATGGTGGTGGTGAAGAAGATTATGAAATACGAAAGGGAACCTGACCTTTCCGATCCCAACTGGTTTAAGAGGGCACTGGTGGTAGGTGCTAACTACCCTGAATTTATGACCACCCCTATAATTGTCAAAAAGAGGATAAGGGAAGATTTTTTGAGATGTGGCTATTTGGAAGTGGATACAGTTTACTACGATGGAGCCCAGTATAATCAAACCTCTGCAGACCTTGTGGCTTCAATAAATAGAGGGGTTGCCTTTCTTAATTACAGGTCAGGACTCGCGAGGCCAATTGGCTGGTATTATCCCATCTTTACCTCCGATAGCGTTTATGGCTTTAACAACGGCTGGAAATTGCCCGTTGTAACAAGCATCGTGTGCTATACGGGTTCCTTTAATCATCCTGCCTGTTTCGGGAGGAAGTGGCTTATTGCAGGTGATACACTAAACCCTAAGGGTGGTATTGCCTTTTACGGTGCCTTCTCTCCCAATACCCATACCCGGTGGAACAACGCTCTGGACTATGGATTTTACGGTGGTTTACTGCATGAAAGAATAAGTAATCTTGGCGCTTTGGTATTCAGAAGCAAAATTGAAGTTTTCCTTAATTTTTATGAAAGTGGGAGCTATGCTGACAGTGTTGCCTTTTATTTCTATACCTATAATTTACGGCGACCCTACTTTAGAAGTATGGACAGATATACCGTCAAACCTTCTGGTAAATCATCCTACTTTTATTCCTTTTGGAAGCAGTACCTTTGGTGTTAGAGTTTTAAGCGCGTCAGGTACCCCATTAAAGGGAAGCGTGGTATGTTTGATGCAAAAAAATCGGTGGAAACTGGTTTCAGAAACTGACGAGCAGGGATATGCCTATTTCAACATTGAGGTTCAAAGTTCAGATTCAGTCTTCCTCACTGTAACATATAAGAACCATAACCCTTACTTATGGGTTGCAATACCGGTTTCTCAGGACCCTTTAATTGGCTACTATTCGCACCTTGTATCGGATAGTTCCGGTTATCAGGATGGATTTATCAATCCCGGAGAAACTGTCGGTCTTTACTTAAGCATAAAGAATTATGGAAGTTCGAGAAGTGCTGAAAATGTCAGACTTTATCTTTCCACCCTGGACCCAAGGGTGCAAATCCTTAGCTCATATTTCAACTACGGAAACATCGCCCCGGGTCAGGTGAAAACGGGTGGGCCATTTCTCGTGCAGGTTTTACCCCTTGCTGAAAACGAGCGAAAAATAAGGTTTGATGCAGTTTGTATTTGCACACAGGATACTTTCAGGTTTTCCTTCTGGTCTCCTGTTAAAGCACCTGAATTCCAAATTATGAGCTACGCTGTTAGTTCACCCGGCGGAGTAATTAATCCGGGAACGACCTATGATTTAACTATCAGTGTGAAAAACGCAGGTTCAATGTTGGGAAGGAATGTAAGGGGTGTTTTACGAAGTTTTGATGGAGCCTTATTGGTCGTTGATTCCGTGGGGAGCTTTGGTAATATCAATCCCGGTGAAACCTCCTCAAACAGTGGAGATCCTTTCAGGATTTATGTTTCTTCACAGGTACATTTCGGAAGAAAAATACCAATAAGCATACTGTTCAGCACTCAGGATGGATTTTTGCAGAGTGTACCCTTTGAACTGGTGGTTGGAACAGACACCAATTACGTCTATTTAGGTCCAGACGCCTATGGTTACTACTGTTACGACAATTTTAGAACCCATCCCCGCTCCCCTATTTACCAGTGGATTGAAATTGATCCTCAAATGGGTGGAAGCGGTACCGTCATACCATTGGGTGATGAAGATACTCGCGTTCTCCCCCTACCCTTTACCTTCAAATTTTACGGAGTAAACTATGACACTATAACTATCTGTTCCAACGGGTATATCCTTATGGGTTCACTGAGACATCCGGATATGTACAACTGGGTCTTCCCCTCCCTCTCTGCCCCACCTGCCATTGTAGCGCCCTTCTGGGACGATTTGAATCCCTCTTATGGCGGAAGGGTTTGTTATTACTATGACCAGAATAACCATCGCTTTATCGTAGAGTGGTCAAGGGTTAAACATGTTCATAACTTTACAAATCCGTCTCCAGGAGAGGAGCAGACCTTTCAGGTTATTTTCCTTGACCCCGCCTACTATCCCACCCCCAGTGGAGATGGCGAAATCCTGTTCCAGTATAAAGAGATTATCAACGATGATGTCTGGCACAAATATGCCACCGTCGGTATTCAGGACCATACCCAGTCCATCGGTCTTCTTTACACATACAACAATACGTATCACCCTTCACGGGCTCCTCTAGCCAACAGTAGGGCGATAAAGTTCACCACGAACCCTCCTGATCCACTGTCGGACCTGGAAGAATTTACAGGTGTGTTCAAAGGAACTCCGTTGGTGAAAGAGGGGCTATTGTATCTATCCCTTCCACGGGGATACGTTAATTTATCACTCTACGATGTTTCGGGGAGGGTAGTAAGAAGCCTCAGACTGTTTTCAAATGACGGAAAAGCTATTGTGGATGTTTCAGATTTGCCGATGGGGGTATTTTTTGTTGAAGTAATCTACAAGGAACAAAGTGAAATAAAGAAAATTATCAAACTTGATTGAAAGGGGGTGATATAATGTTAAGCCTTTTGTTTTCAATTATTTTGTCCTTTTCCAACTTTCACGGGTGTGCTCTTTCACCCGATAATTTGACGGGGTACGTGGTTACCCTTGATACCGTGATGGTTTTGAAGACCACCGATGGAGGTGCCACCTGGTTCCGTCTGCAAACCACTGCATCCAGAAAGTTCTTTGATGTAGCCACCCCTGATGGCATGAGGATATGGACTTGCGGAATCATCGGAGAAATTATGTTTTCCCCCGATGGAGGAAACACCTGGACCATGCAGATTACTGGGGTAAGTAAATACCTCACGAGGATTGAATTCATTGATTCTCTGAGGGGCTGGGCTGTTGGTGGCGATGGTGTTATTGCAAGGACACTGGACGGTGGAGAGTATTGGGAACAATACTTCACACCATGGTATATTGCGGAATTTTATGGAGTAAATTTTGTGAATCATCTTGTCGGATTTGCAGTAGCGGGATGGCCTGACCATTACGAGACGGAAGAGGGCTACATCGTTAAGAGCACCGACGGGGGGAGGAACTGGGTTCTACTCAAACAATCAACGGGTTATGAGGATTACCTTGATGTATTCGCTCTTAATGAGAATGAGATTGTGGTGGTGGGTGGGAACGATACGACCCTTGAGCCAATAATTCTCCGCAGTTCTGATGGGGGTTTAACCTGGGACTCCATAACCAATATACCCGAAGGTGCTAGATATTTAAAGGCTGTGGATTTTGTTGGTAACAAGGGTTGTGCTGTGGGAAGAAGCGGAACGATTCTGTATACGGAGGATGGTGGGCTGACCTGGATCACGCAGAATAGTCCTGCGGATTCTACCCTTTTTGATGTGGATTTTTCAGACGAACTTCATGGAATAGCTTGTGGCTACAACTATATTATTTACACCAATAACGGCGGACAGAACTGGCAGGCTGGTGTGATTACCAGTTTGGAAGAAAACTCCGTAATGCCGACTTTATTAAAAATTTCCTCTAGTTTAATGATAAATACTATTAGCATACAAATAGACAAACAGAAGTTTGAAGGAGACAAAATATCACTGGGAAATCTATGATTCCAGAGGAAGACTCGTAATGAATTGGAGGAATTTATCAGGTGGAGAAGTGTTGGAATGGGACGGAAAAGATTTGAATGAGAGTAACCTTCCAAAGGGTGTATACTTTATTTTAACGAGGAGCAAAAAAGTAGGTGTTTCAACAAGTATTGTAAAATCTTTTTAACGGAGTGAATGATGTTATTAAAAAAATGGAGGAACGTATTTCTTGCCACTCTCTTACTTGGGTTTACCTTTGCCCAGGAGAGGGGCAGAATTTTTGATAATCACACCCGATGCCTTCCGTAATGCAGTTATGCCTCTTGCTAAATGGAAGACAAAAAAGGGTATTACAACAAAGGTGGTGACTCTCTCGGAAGCAGGTAGAACTCCAGAATCCATAACAAATTATTTAATTAGTGCTTCCAACAATTGGCAAATTCGTCCGAGATATCTTTTAATCTTTGGTGGTCCAGATTCTATACCCTACAGAACCGTTTCAAGTGTTTACACCGACAATTACAATGCCAACATGAACGCGGATATGTACAATGAACTTTATCACGGGAGGTTTTCCGCTGTTACTATAACCCAGGTTCAGACGGTGGTGAACAAGATCTTAAATTACGAAAGAACTCCGTATATTTCTGATACTACATGGTTTAAAAAGGGCGTAACAGTTGTGAGGGAAGATGGTGACCCGGTTGATGACTCCATATATTGGAGCGATGCAAGATATGTTCACAATTTGATGCGCTATAAAAATTATATTCAGATAGATTCTTTTAGCTATAACAGAGGGAATAATTATAGTCATGTTTACTCTGCCCTTAATGACGGAAGGGCCTATCTTATTTACCGGGGACAGGGAGTTGGTAACTGGTATAATCCTTTCAATATGGACCCGGACCAGCTCACCAATGGTTTAAAACTTCCCGTTGTTGGTTCTTTTACCTGTAGAACGATAGCAACAAGCGGTGATCCGACGAGCGCCCTTGCGGATAAGTTTGTCCTAACAGGAACACCCCAAAATCCACGTGGAGCAATTGCCTCAGCGGCAGTTACTACCGTGAGAGTGAATGCTGCTCAGTACAGGAGCGCCCTTGCGAAGGCTTTTTCGGATGGGATCTATAGCGGTTCCTATACCCTTGGGGAGGCCGCAGAAAATGCCAGAAGGAAGTTAAATACGGTATATCCCGGCGATCAGGATTATTATGGCTTTCACCTTCTTGGGGACCCCACTTTAATATTCTGGACTGGTGTCCCTAAAAGTATTGTTGTTAACCATGACACTCTCGCGTACATTGGATTAATGACCAATCTTAATATTCAAGTAAGTTTTCAAAATACTCCAGTTGAATCGGCTTTCGTATGTGTAATGCAGGTACTTCAATTTATTTGAGAGGCTACACCGATAGGGATGGAAATATCTCCTTTTCAATAATACCGCAGTCTATGAGCCCGATCTTCGTTACTGTTACGGGGAGAAATCTCTATCCTTACGAAGGTGTTGTTAATGTGAGGGAGGAAGGTGTTCCTTACTTGCAGCTCATAGATATTGAGTTTTCTGACGTGGGTAATAACAACGGAATTATTGAACCTGGAGAAGGTGGACTTTTGTTTTTACACATTTTAAATGCAGGAGATGCGGTTTTTGTTCCCGATTTTAACGTTTTAAGGTCTCTTACTCAGGGTGTTTATGTTTCTGATAGTATTTCTTTTTTTGATGAAATTGCTCCAGGTGATTCTGCAAGAAATATAAAGCCTTTTATTTTTAATATTTCCCCATTGAATAAAGATTCAGTTGCAAACTTTGAATTTCAACTCGTTGATACTTCAAATAGATCTTTTACTTTCAGGTTTTCTATTCCCATACAGCCATTTATCTTCATCACGGGGCCCGATGACTATGGATACTTTATTTATGACCACACTGATACCCTTACCGGTTTTGCTCCGCATTTTGAATGGCTCGAAATTGCCACTGGTCTTGGAACACAGATAACCTTCCCCACCAATCCCGATGCCGATACCGCAACAATTCCACTTCCCTTTAGTTTTCCCTTCTATGGAATTACATACAATTCCATAGGAATCTGTACCAATGGATTCATTGAAATGGGAAATTCCACATTCAGGTTCGCTCAAAATACCACTCTTCCTAGTGTCGGTGGTCCTAAAAGAGTAGTGGCTCCCTTCTGGACTGATCTGGACCTTAGAACGAATACGGGATATGGAAACGTATATTACTACTATGACCAATCAAACCATCGTTTTATTGTGGAGTTTTATCAATGCGCCCATTACGGTGCAAGGAATGTCCGTGAGACCTTCCAGGTGGTATTTCTTGATCCGACCTATTATCCCACTCCAACGGGTGATGGAGAGATTTTGTTCTTGTACCATACCGTGAGTGACCCCTCAGGATGTACCGTTGGAATTGAAGACCATACTGAGACGAGGGGCTTAACATATCTTCATAACGGAAGCTATTCACATGGTGCTGTTCCTCTTCAAAACGGGACTGCCTTGTTAATTACTACTAAGTCACTTGAAATGCCTTGGGTTGTGGTTTCAAGCTATAGTTTGGAAGATAAGGTAACGGGAAATGGCGATGGTATAGCTCAACCCGGCGAAACCCTCCAGGTTTATGTAACACTTTTAAACAGAGGAAATGGGGATATTCACAATGTGAGTGCCATTTTGAGGAGTTTTGATTCGGATGTGGTGGTCATTGATAGTATGTTGAGCTTCGAGCTCATTGGTGTTGGTGATTCTGTTTCAAATGGAAATTCTCCTCTTCTGATCTATATTGATTCCAGTGCTACCGAGGGTTGGAAGGGCCTTCAGTTATTAACCCTTGGTGATGGAGAACATTATGTGGGTAGCACCTACCTAAATTTCCAGGTTAGCTTAATGAGTTCGATTTCAGAAGGCAATATCAAGAATACATTTTCTTTATACCCAAATCCTTGTAAGGATAAGCTGTTCATCTCCTTAAGCGGGGTTAATGCAGGTGATGAAGTGGAAATTTCAATATACAATATTGCAGGGCGTCAGTTGTTAAATTTAAAGGAGAGAGCTATTAATCCACATCTTCTGATTATTAACCTTTCAGAGGGTAACGGGTTAAAGCTCCCACAGGGCGTTTACTTTGTTAAGGTTCGCGCCAGGCAGTTCCAAAAGGTGTCAAAGATAGTTAAGGTAAAATAGGATGGCAGAGCTCCTTTTAAGCTTACTAATTTTTATAATTTCTCCCCGTTACCATACTTACGGTGAGATTCTCATAGAATTGGACCCCCTAAGGTTACAATACCCAAATTTGATGGTAGTTGAGACAATTGGAGTCTCTTCCGTTAGAGGTACCCCCATTTTGTGCGCCAAGATTTCTGATAATCCTATGGACGAGGAGGATGAAACTGCTGTTCTTTTCGTCGGAGTGCACCAAGCAGAGGAGATTATGGGTTGTGAAATGGTGATGTATATCATACATCAACTGCTAAGTAATTATGGCCAGGACTCAGTACTAACAAAATTTGTAAACGAGCTTGAAATTTACCTTATTCCAATTCTCAATCCCGATGGTCATGAGATCGTGATGAATGAGATTGATATCATCTGGAGAAAGAACCTCAGGGATAATAATGGAAATGGTTTTTTTGATCCGGATTATGACGGAGTTGACCTAAATAGAAATTACGGCTTTAACTGGGAACTGGGGGAAGCACCGACCCGTCTTCAGAGTATTACCGTGGCCCCGAACCCTTTTCGGAGTTGGAGACGGAGGCTATAAGGAACCTCAGTTATCGCAAAAGATTTATTCTAGCCATTGACTTTCACAGTGCGAGGACCGGTCAGGGCGAGATCATCTATTATCCATGGAGATGGGGTTCTCGCTTTTGTGTGGACTATCCTTTTTTAAGATATGTTGGGAACCTAATGGCAAACTCAATTGTGAATGACAATCGTTCCGGTACATATGCGGCAATATATGGAAGTGCCACTGAGGGAAATTTCAGGAACTGGTTATATGCAACTTTTGGGACTTATGCATATACTTTAGAGATTTCTTGGGGATGTATATTGCCTGAGGAGATGGTTGATGATGTGCTTGAAAGGGTGTTTGAAGTAGTAAAAGTTTTTTTAAATACTCTTTTTAGAAGTGTTCTTGTAGTTTCTGTTTTTGACGCTGAGAGCAGCACACCCTTAGAAGCAGAGGTAAGGATTGAGGGGTATTACGATTCGACCCTGACCCCGAGAACCACAGACTCCATCTATGGAAAATTCAGGAAGGTTATGATACCCGGAACTTACAATATTTTGATCTATAAGGAAAACTATGAGCCTGTATATTTAAGCAATGTGTGTATAGGGGAATCTCCTGAAGTACTGGTGATAACGATGACAAAAATAGAAGAAGGGGGAGGTAGCAACCTCAGATTTCCCTTTAATATTAAACCCTTTAAGAATAAGCTTATTCTGACTGTAGATTCAGACTATACTGAGCTTGAGGATTTTTCAATATATGACCCCTCAGGCAGGCTATTGTTTAGCACCGAAGTATCTTTTTCAAAAAGTCCTCTGATTATAGAACTTCCAGTGGATAGGAATATTAAACAGGGTTTATATTTTGGAGTCTTAAGAAATGGTAAGAATCACTGGGTAAAGAGATTCTTTTGGGTCAACTGAATTTTTTCTTATTTTGGTGTAATTCATAAAGTAAGGTGTATTTCTGAATTGTGTACTGGAAGTAAAAAAGGGAAAAAATCAAGCCGCGCATACCTTCCCACATACAACCTTTTAATAGGTAATGCTTGAAAAAGTTTAGAAAAGGCCGTATTTTTATGTCAAAGAGCGTCGCCTTTTTGCCTTTTTCAAATTTTTCCTCAGCCAAAAATCTTGCATACTTGAGGTTTTTTGAATATTGGTGGTAAAGGTCTTTAAAGGGATAGTGGAGTATGGGATTTCTAAGCTTGCCAACTTTTCCGTTGATCTTTACCTTTTCATGAACTTTTCCAGCCCAAGATCCTTTGTCTTTTTTAAAGAGTCTCAGGAGGAAATCCGGTTTCCAGCATTTTAGAAAATTTCCCAGATACCAATTTTTTCTTGGTATTAGAAATCCATCAAACTCCGATTTGGGGTCTTCTATTTTTAATCTTATCTCTTCAGCCAATTCCTTAGGTATAATTTCATCGGCGTCTAAGAAAAGAACCCATTCCGTTTTAACCAACGGTAGAGCAAAGTTTCTTTGAGAGGCATAGTCCTTAAATTCATTGAATATAACTTTTGCTCCTGAATTTTGAGCAATTTCAACAGTTTTATCTGTACTTCCAGAGTCGACAACGATAACCTCCTTTGCTAAATCTTTCACGCTATCAATTGCTCTTTGGATGTTTAACTCTTCGTTCAGTGTTAATATCACACAAGTTAGGTCGATTTCACTCATCTTCGTCTTTACTAAAAACGTAGAAAATTATTCCACCGATTATGTAAAGAGATGTAATAACAAGTAGGAAAATGTATTTTAAGTAAACGGTTAAGAGGATACCTATCAAAAAAAGCAGAATTTGAATTTTTTCGGCCTTTTTGCTTGTCTTAAAAACTGGAAATTCTATTTTGCTAAGCATCAAAAAACTTAGTAAAATTATGGCACCTGTTACCACTTCTCTTGTCAAAGGAAAGGAAGGAAAGAACCTGTTTAAAGCGGAAGTCAACGAAATCAGAAAAATAGCTGAAATGGGAGAGGACAATCCGAGGTAGGTTTCTCTCTGGGATTCTTCCCCTATTATGTTGAACCTTGCAAGACGCATTACAACAGCTGAAATATAAATAAAAGGTAATAAATAATAGGGTGTGAATCTGCCTAAGGGGAAAACCACAAAGGAGTAAATAAAATAGGCGGGTGCGACCCCGAAGGATACCACGTCGGAGAGGGAATCTACTTGGGGTCCCAGTTGTGATGATGTTTTTAAAATACGGGCTAATTTTCCGTCAAAGAAATCAAAAATCGCAGAGAATACGATGAACCAGAAGGCCCATTCAATTTTCATTTCAGAGGCTGAAATGATCGCCATAAAACCACTAAAAAGATTTAGGAAAGTAAAAAAGGTTGGAAGATTCATATTATCTCCTTATTTTTCCTAATATGGTAGTTCCGGCTTTAATGTGCTGCCCTTCTTTGACAAGGATTTCAACTTTGTCTTTGGGTAAAATTACTTTTACCTTTGAGCCGTAAAGGATTATTCCCATGCGTTCACCGGTTTTAACCTGTTGGCCCGGCTTCAAATTGTTGACAATTCTTCTGGCAATGATCCCTGAGATTTGAATCACTGAATACTCTTCGATTTCCGGAGACATTATTCTGGTTTCACACTGAACATTGTGAAAATCTGCTTCTTTAAGAAAAGCTCGCATAAACTTAGCGCCTCTTCTTTCTATGGAAATGACTTCCCCCTCTAAAGGAACACGATTTACATGAACATCGGTAACAGACATGAAAATGGAAACTTCAATTTTGCCGTCATTGATGCCAATCTCCGTAATTTTTCCATCTGCAGGTGAGACAATTATATCGTCTCCCGGTGGTGGAGTTCGTTTTGGGTCTCTCAAAAAGAAAAGAGTAAACAGGAACAGCAGAATAGATAGGGCTCCTAAAAAATAAATCCTGAGCAAAATAAAAAGGCTTGAAAAAAGCAGGAATATTATAAGAATTTTTATACCTTCCTTCGCAATCATAAGGATAATTTTAGAGTAAAATATCTGAAAAATATACTGTGCTTGATTTATCAGAAGATTTAAAATACAAATTTCTCAGACTGTCGGATTCGTTTATAATAAAATAAAAATGGGAGGAGTGTTTATGGAAGAAAAGGTAAAGCACTTCAAAGAGGTGGAGGAAAGTCCTGTTAAAATGGAAGGCGCTAAGGGTGTTTTTATCCGATGGCTGGTTGCGGAGAATGAGGAAGCGCCCAATTTTTACCTAAGGATGTTCCGCTTGGAGAAAGACGGGCACACTCCTTATCACAATCACCCTTATGAGCACGAAGTATATGTATTAAGTGGTCAGGGGAAGTTGATAATAAGCGGGAAAGAATATCCCATTGCTCCAGGATCAGTGGCTTTTGTTCCACCCAGTGTAGACCATCAGTTTTTAAATACGGGGGAAAAGGAATTTATTTTTCTGTGCATCATTCCTAAACCTTAATAGGATAAACTTGACAATATGAGGCTTTCGGATTATAAATATATTGTGACAGAAAAAGGAGGTTGGTTAATGAAGCTTAAAAAATACGCAAAATTGGTGCTTGCGGGGGCCTTGATTTTAGGTGCCTGTGCCCCTCGAGCCAAAAAGCAAACACTGGCAGAAATTGAGGAGTGCCAGAAGGCTCTTTCATCTGCAGAAGCGAGAAAGGCCGAGTTGGTTTCCGGAATAGAAGCGAAGAAATCTGCTGTTGAACAGAAGAAAGCTCAAATTCAGAATCTTGAAGCTGAGAGAGACTCTTTAAGCTTTTGGCTCCATGAAGTTCTTGAAAAAGGATACTAAGGAGGGATGAAAATGAAGAAGACCTTAGTTTTACTCTTGGCTTTGGTAATATTAACCCCTGCTTTAAGGGCTGAAACCAAAAAGAAATTGACCCAGAAAGAGGCTTTACAGATTCTTGAAGACTGCAGGGCCAAGGTTGCTGCCCTTTCTCAGGAGATCTCCAAACTGGAGAATGAATACAATGCATTGGTAAATGAAGAAAACGATCTGGACAGCAAGATTGCATCTTTGCAGAATGAGATCGCCGAGCTCAAGGCAGAAATAGCCAAGTATCCCTCTGAATACACTGTAGAGAAGGGTGATTACCTCTCAAAGATTGCTGCCCAGAGATACATCTATAACAACTGGAAGGCATGGCCGAGGATTTACAGGGCTAACAGGGACCTTATTAAAGATCCCAACCTCATATATCCCGGTTGGGTGTTAAAGATACCTCACGGTATTGTGACTGAGATTGAGGTAATACCTGGCGATTGTCTCTGGAAGATTGCTGGATTCACATGGATTTACAACAATCCAAGGTTGTGGACCACAATTTACGAAGCTAATAAAGACCAGATTAAAGATCCAAACCTCATTTATCCAAAACAAGTATTAAGAATACCAAGATAGACAACTTAAATCGAAAACAGTTGGGGGGGATACTCATCGTATCCCCCTTTTTTCATTAAAATAGGAGAGTATGGAAAAAATTGAAAAAGTAATTTTTATCGGGGACGTTAATCCAGTTGAGTTTTTGGGAATTAACGACTCAAACATAAATTTTCTGAGGGGCAGGACTACTGCTCAAATTATTGTTAGGGGAGATGAGCTTAAATTAAGAGGGAACCCCGAGGAAGTTGATTTAATAGAGAGAATTATTTACGTATTAAAGGAAGAAATAAAGAAGCGCGGAAGAATTGAAGAGGGCGAAGTAAGGGAGATACTAAAGCTTGAGTTTGAAAAGTTAAATAATCCTGAGAATGAAAGGGAAGAAAAGGAATACATTACAACCCCTAAGAAGAGGATCGAACTTAAGACGCCTAATCAAAAGAAATACATAAAACTTATGGAAGAAAATGACGTTGTGGTTGCTATAGGGCCTGCAGGAACCGGAAAGACCTTTCTGGCAGTCGCTCAAGCAATTAATTTTTTAAGGAGAAATTTGGTTGAGCGCATTATTCTTACAAGGCCAGCTGTTGAAGCTGGAGAGTCCTTAGGATTCTTGCCCGGCGATTTTCAAGAAAAGATTAACCCATATTTGACCCCCTTATATGATGCTCTTTACGCCCTTTTGCCACCAGAAACAGTAAAAAGGTACATTGACACGAGGATTATTGAGATAGCCCCCCTTGCTTATATGAGAGGAAGAACTTTCTCAGATGCTTTTGTGATATTGGACGAAGCACAAAATACAAAAGCTGTTCAGATGAAGATGTTCTTGACCCGATTGGGTCCTCGTTCTAAGTTGGTCCTTACAGGCGATATTACTCAAATAGACCTCCCGCAGAATGAAGTTTCGGGTCTGGTTGAAATTCAGCATGTGCTTAAAGGTATTAAAAACATTGCCTTTATTTACTTTAATTCTGAAGATGTTATAAGACACGGTCTTGTGAAGGAGATTGTTGAAGCTTATGAGAAATTTGAGAAGAAAATTGCAAATTCCAAAGAAAGAAATAAAGAAGGTTAGATTAGGTTTTGTTGAAAAGACCTTATTTTCTTTATTTCCGATTGTATTTTTTTCGTTAGTTTACTTGGGGTTCAAAGAGGCCATATTTGAAGAATCACAAACACCCTCAATTTTTTATTCAAAAGTTGAAGTAAGGAAAATTCCTGTATTTATTGTGAGAGAAATTCAGATTGCCCCCCTTTATAATATTTTGGACACGACGGATTTAAGAACATTAAGATTTTTGGAGATTTTAAAGCAGGTCCTTAATAAACCCATTGTGAATGATGATATCATAAAAGGCTTAGATACTGTTTATATAAAAACTAGTGGGCGGTTTAAAAAGCTCTCGGTAGATTCATTATACCCCTTTTCTGTGACAATTCAAAGAATAAAAGAGGTGGTGAGTGAATTGGAGTTTGATGATTACGAAAGAATTCAAATTTCCAATTTTGTTGAGTTTTTTTTAAGGCCAAATTTAGAGCTTGCCTTTTTTATTGAGGACACAGTAGTTTCTAGAATTGTAAGTGGTGACTCCTCTAATTTTACCAGTAAGAAAAGGTTCGATATTTTAAACTTCTTCCTATACTTTTTTCTATTATGGTTAGCTGGATTTTTGGTCTTTAAAAACTTATTACTCAGGTTTGAAGAGGGGCGAGAGGACAAAAGGAAGGTTTCTATTTTAGGAATTCTTCTTTTGTTGTATTGTTTTTATCCTCATATTAATATTTTTCCTGAAAAATTAGGGATATATTTTCTACCTGCTGCTGGAGTAGCAGGGGCATTTTTCTTTGGGTTTCCTGTGGCTTTTGCCCTTTATTTGTTCAGTTTCCTGTTGTTGATGCCTTTGATCATCTTGAAAGGGTCTATCTCTGCAATAGTTATAAATCTATTGACTGGATTCTTTTCTGTTTTCCTCGGTTTAAAAATGAAAAAAAGGTGGGATTTCCTTTATATTTTCATTATTCTGACCACCTTTCTTTATATAACTTTTGCAATTTTTTCTAAATCAAGTACTGGATCAATTATTGAGGGTTTGAAGTTCGTTGTCTTGTTTTCAAGCTTGAATGTCCTTATCTTGCTCTTAGTGATTCCTCTATTGGAGTGGGTTTTCAAGTACCCGACAGAATTTGTATTGCTTGAACTATCCAATTTTAATCACCCCCTTTTACTAAGTCTTCAACAAGATGCTCCGGGCACCTTTGAGCATAGTTTGAGAGTTGCTGAAATGGGCGCTCGGGTTGCACCAATTATAGGAGTTAGTCCACTGTTGGCAAGAGTTGCCGGGCTATATCATGATATAGGAAAAAAGTCCCATTCTTTCTTTTTTGTTGAAAATCAAAAAACAATGGAGAATCCCCATGATAAGTTAACTCCAGAAATGAGTGTACAGATATTAAAATCCCATGTAGTAGATGGTATAAATCTGGCTAAAAAGTACCGGTTGCCTGACGAGGTGGTAAGGGTAATTGCAACCCATCATGGAACTTCGGTTATGTACTCTTTTTATAAGAAAGCAATGAAGGCAGGTGGTGAAGTGGATAAAGATAAGTTTAGATATCCCGGACCCAAGCCCCAAAATAAAATGGAAACATTGTTAATGATTATTGACAGTTTGGAAGCATCTTCAAGGGCCCTTGAAGAGAAGAATGAAGAGAAGTTTAGGGAATTAATTAGGGATATAATAGGTGAGAAGGTTGAGGATGGACAGTTTTCAGAAACAAATTTGACTTATGCTGAACTTGAAAAGATTAAAGAGGAACTTTTAAAAGTACTACTGCAACAGTATCATTTGAGGATAAAATATCATGAAGATAAGGGTTATTGAAGTCGGAAAAGTAAAGTTATCTCCGATCTTTAAAAGACGTCTCAAGAAACTGCTTCAGCTCGTTTTTGAAGGAGAGAAAGGAACTTTAAAAGAGCTAAATATAATCTTCATGGGAGACAGCGGGATAAGGAAGATTAATAGGGAATTTTTAAAGAAAGATAGACCTACTGATGTGATTTCTTTTAATTTAGACCCGATTGGTGAAATTTATATTTCCGTTGATACGGCAAGAAGAAAGGCAAGAGAATACGGCTTTGATGCTGAATTTGAATTGGCACGCTATGCAGTTCATGGTCTGCTTCATATCTTAGGGTTTGACCATGAAGATGTAAAAATGGCAGAGGAAATGTCTTCCAGAGAGGAAAAATACTTGAATCTATGGCAACAATTATAATTTTCTTTATTCTTCTCTTTTTGTCATTCAATTTCAGCGGAAGCGAAACCGCCATTTTTTCAATTTTAAAGACAGAGCTAGACCAAATTCGTGTTAAATTTATAAGGAATCTGTCATATAATTTGAAAGAGAACGAGAGAATTACGTTGTTTGTCCTTCTAGTAGCTAATACGATAGTTAATTCGTATGCCGCATCTATTTTTTCGGTTTTATTTAAGGGGTTTGGGTGGAATTTAAAGTCATTCTCTTTTGCCAGCGGAATTGCTGAGGTTATTGTGCTTACATTTATAATTCTATTGTTAGGTGAGGTAACTCCGAAAATTATTTCAGTAAAATATCCCCTAAAAATGATGAAGGTTTATTCCTTTGTAGTATCACCCTTTTACTTCTTATTAAGACCTTTGGCGACTGTGGTAACTAATAAATTATTTGCATGTGAATCTACTTCAATAGATGTACTTGATGAAGTGGAGGAACTAGCAATAGAATCAGACCCTCTGTTAAAATCAAGAATATCTCTGTTAGATACAACTGTGGGTGAAATTATGACTTCAAAAGACTCGGTAGTTTTTTTAAAACCGGAAGATAGGATTTCTGACCTTTACGATCTGTTGAATAGATATGGTTTTTCAAACTATCCGGTTTTAAAGGGAGAGGACTTAATTGGCATGGTTTCTATCAAGGATCTGAGACTTGCTAATGCTTCTAAGGATGAAGTCGTTACTAAATACTTGTTACCCTGTGCGTCACTACCTTCTAACACAGGAATAGTAAATTTTTTAAAGACATATAAATCTGACGATTTCTTTGCGGTGGTGGACGAGTATGGTACTTTTGTTGGTATTTTTACCTTTGATGACATATTAAAAAGGATTTTTCCAGAGCCTAAGGTTCAGTGGATCGGAAAGAAGGTTTTGCTGGTTAAGGGCTCCCTTTCCTTAAGTGAGCTGGAGTATATTTTGGGAAGGAGATTGCCCTTCGATGCTCCTACAGTTCAGGCTTTGCTAATGGAACACACCGGAACCATACCAGGCGAGGGCGAAATAATTCAAATTGGAGGGCTGAAATTTGAAATTGTTGAGAAAGAATTTTCAAAATTAAAGAAGATAAAGGTTGAAGTTTTATGATTTGGCTTATTGTCCTTCTTTTTTGTTTTTCAATGGTTTTTGTCTTTTCCACTTTCGAGACTTCTTACATCCTTTGCCATAAGAAGGGATTTGTTGGCTCCGCCACCCATTACAAGAAATTCCTTTCCAAAGTTGAAGAAGTAATCACTACTAATCTGGTGGGGTTGAACTTTTTTGCTGCATCTTCGGCAATTGTAGCACTGAATTTTTTTAGAAGCTTAGGATTAAGGGTTTCTTTAGCGGTTGCCATCTCAGGCATTTTTATTTCCATAGTTCTTATTTTAATTGAATATACTGCAAAAATTTTTGCACGGAGAAATCCTCAAAAATTCTTGTACTCTTTTGTTCTATTTATCAAAATCTTTTCGTACGTCGCTATTCCGGTTAACAAATTGATTTTGCTTATTATCTTACCTTTAAGAATATTGCGGGGCGAGGGGAAAAAAGATGCGGTGGAAATAATTAATCTTGTTGTTACAGAAGCGGTTAGGGACGGGCAATTTGATAAGGACAGTGCCAGATTAGTATTGCTGTTCTCAAGATGGGAGGATATTAGCGTGAGTAACTTTGTGGAACCACTTGAAAACTATCTTAAAGATATAGAGGAATTAAAAGGCAGTTTTTTTTCAAAGGACCCAATACTTCTAAAAAGTAATCAAGGAGAAATTTTTTTATTTGATTACAAAAAGTATTTTTTAAGCAAGGACCTTAATTCTTGCTTGGTGCCCGTGAAAGTGTTTTCATCTAAGACGGCGGTGGTAAAAGTTGTAGAAGAGCTGAAAAGGAGTAGGCAAGACCTTTGTCTTATCAAAACTGGAGGGGAATCTAAGGTTTTTAATTTGCCCAAGTTTTTAAGAAAAATTTTGGAGGATTAGGATGAATAAAGTTTTTAGAGCCGTAAATGATTTCAAAAAACTCAGGGGAGTCGTAGTTGGGGATTTGATGCTGGATGTTTATTCTTTTGGTTCCGTGGAACGAATTTCGCCGGAGGCTCCAGTTCCTGTGGTTAAAATAGAGAGGGTGGAATACAGGGTTGGTGGTGCAGCAAACGTTGCTAACAATGTCAAAACCTTAGGTGCTAAGGTTTTTCTTGCAGGTATTTTGGGGGATGACTATGAGGGTGACATTCTATTAGATCTATTATCAAAAGAAGGGATAGACCTGTCTCTTGTTAAAAGAATTAAAAGGCTCAACACAATAGTAAAAAATAGGATAGTCTCTAAAGGGCAACAACTCTTGAGAATAGACGTGGAGGAATTCGAGAGGAATATCGTAAAGTATAGAGTGACTCTATTGGAAAAAATTATTAAACTTTCGGGAGACGTTGACTTTATAATTGTTGAAGACTATAACAAGGGACTCCTGAATAGTTACTTTTACAGAGAACTAATTTCAAATTCAAAGGCACCCGTATTTATCGATCCAAAGTACGAAAACTATTCTGCCATGAGGAATGCATATTTGCTTAAGCCCAATTTTGATGAGTTTAGAAAGGCTTCGGGTGTAAAAAGGATCAGCAATAACATATTAAGATACGTGGATATTTTAAAGAGGAAATTGAATGTAAAAAATTTGGTGGTTACTAAGGGAGAGGAAGGGATGTTTATTGATGATGAACAAGGTTCTTCATACCATATACCCTCTCTTCACAAAAAGGTCTTTGACGTTACAGGAGCAGGCGATATGGTAATTTCAATTCTGGCACTGGGAATGTCTTCAGGCCTTAATCTTTTTGAGGCTTCAATCTTAAGCACCGTTGCAGCTGGAATAGAGATAACCAAGCTGGGAGCTCAACCTGTTTCCATTGATGAACTAATTTATGAAGTTAAAAATCATTACGAAAGAATTGTTAAGGAATCAACTCCATTGAAGGTACAAAATTGAGGCTTTATTCTACAAGTATGGAACGAGTCCTTGTCATTATTCCGACCTACAATGAGAGAGAAAATATCCGCGACATAATTCCTATTGTGTTATCCAAAGGTGAAAATATAGATGTACTGGTGGTGGATGATAAATCTCCTGATGGTACTGCGGATGAGGTAAAAAGAATGATGAGTGGTAATAATAGGGTCAAACTGCTCCAAAGACCTTCAAAACTTGGTCTTGGAACTGCCTATGTAGCTGGTTTTAAATACGCCCTTGAAAATGGCTATGATTATGTGGTTGAGATGGATGCCGATTTTTCTCATAACCCCGATGACTTACCAAGGCTTCTTGAGGCGGCCAAAGGGGCTGATTTGGTGGTAGGTTCAAGGTATGTGAATGGTATAAGTGTAGTTAATTGGCCTTTAAATAGACTTATATTGTCATACATGGCTAATTTATATGCACGGGTTGTGACAGGTGTTCCTGTTAAAGATTTAACCGCCGGTTTCAAGTGTTTTAAAAGGAAGGTTCTGGAGAGTATAGACCTCTCCAAAATCCATTCTGATGGTTATGCCTTCCAGATTGAGATGAATTTTTATGTCCATCAGAAGGGTTTCAAGATAGTTGAGGTTCCAATTATTTTCGTGGAACGAAGGTCGGGGCACTCTAAGATGTCAAAGAGGATAATCCGGGAGGCCTTTTTCCTCGTATTGCTCCTAAGGCTGAAAAAAATTGGGAGCTGGTTCAAAGGAATATTTAAGAAAAAATGAGTGTGTTTTTTGCTCTTCTTCTCCTCGTAGATAGTCCGGACTTAAGTAAATCTCCCACTAAGGCAGTTTTGCTTTCAGCCTTTCTGCCGGCAGGGGGGCAAATTTACAATGAAAAGTATTTTAAGGCAGCAGTTTTAGCTTCAATTGAGACATATTCTGGTTATAAAGCGTTGGATTATTATCTAAGTTATAGAAAAAGCGGTGACACAGAAAAATTTAAGTCTGCCGTTTCTTTCGGAATATACTTCTTAGGTGCATGGCTCTATTCAATGGCAGATGCTTACGTGGATGCCCATCTCTTTGATTTTGGTAAAAAGGTGCAATTCACAAGTAGTTCAAGGGGAGTTGGAGTAAGATATAATCTTAAGGGAGGTATGTGATGCCTTATGAGGTTTTGAATCACACTGCTGACTTCGGTGTTAGAATTTACGGTGAAACTATAGAAGAACTTTTTAAGAGCGGGTTTGAGGCAATAGTTAATGCGATGGTGGAATTTAAGGGCCACGGTCCTCGTTTTGAGATGGATTACGAGGAAACTGCGGATTCTCTTGAAGACCTATTGGTAGATTTTTTGAGTGAGGTGATCTTCAGGACAATTGTTGAAGGAAAAGTCTTCGTGGATTGTGACCTAAAAATTGATGGAAACAAAATCAAAGTCAAGTTCTTTTACGAGGAATTTAAACCTGATATTCACAGGTTAAAAAAAGAGATAAAGAGTGTGACCTATCACAATCTGGAGATCAAGAAGACTGAAAAGAGGTATGAGACCCTTTTAATTTGTGATGTTTAAGGTTAAAAGATGAAAGACGTTCAGAGTCAGGAAGACCCAAGGAAAATCCCATTAGATAAGGTTGGGATTGAAGACCTACTATACCCTATCAGGGTAATGGATAAGGCCAATGTTTTACAACACACCATTGCAAAGGTTAAATTGGCCGTGGAATTACCTCACAACTTCCGGGGCACCCATATGTCCCGGTTTGTGGAGGTTTTGAATAAACATTCAAACAATGTCACATTGCACAATATAGAAAATATACTTGACGAGCTTAAAAAAATTTTGAAGGCTGAGAAATCCTACTTAGAACTTGAGTTTCCCTACTTTATAAAGAAAAAGGCTCCGGTCTCAGGAATGGAGTCTTTTATGAATTATCGGTGTAAGTTTATCGCTTCAAAAGATTCCAACTTTGATTTTATCTTGGAAGTTAATGTCCCTGTGCATACCCTTTGCCCGTGTTCCAAAGAAATCTCTGATAAGGGTGCCCACAACCAGCGGGCGGAAGTTCAGGTTCAGGTCAGGACTTCAAAATTGGTCTGGATTGAGGAAATTGTGGAAATGGCCGAGAATTCAGCCTCTTCTCCCCTCTTTGCACTCCTTAAAAGGGTGGATGAGAAACGGGTCACTGAAAAGGCTTATGAAACTCCTCGTTTCGTAGAGGATGTGGCGAGGGAACTGGCAATAAAATTGAGTAAAGATGAGAGGATTTTGTGGTATAGAATAGTGGTAAAGAGTTTTGAGAGTATACATAATCACAATGCCTTTGCCTGTCTTGAAGTGGATAAGAGAAAAGGTTGAGATTTAGACCAAGCACAGATTATTCCCCTTTGAATTAAATGGAATTGAGGACCGATACATGGGTCGGACCCTACGAAATGTTGGCATGTTTTTAATTAAAAATTCGCTGGGTCCGACAATCGGATTAGCTCATACATTAACTAAGTCAAACCATCAATTATCCTTGGCAACAATCGCACCCAACTGTGGGGCAGACACGCACTTTAAATCGTGAATTGATATCTCCTCAGGCGAGTTTCAAAAAAGGAATTTATAAAAATAGACGGCATTGAAATACCCTTTCGCACTAATGTGTTGTAATGGCACATTTAGATTTAAAAAAGCACCACTTAAATTTGCATTTTTTAATCCGTTGTATTAATATTCAGCTTATGCATTACCTGCCAAAGGCATCTAAAAGACCTAAAAAAGTGAGGCCGGTAAGGGATTATGTTAGGTTCATTTTGTATTCTGTTATTCTTCCTGTTGTATTAATCTTTGCTATAATCAACGTTGTATTTTCAATCGGTCAGCACCAGAGAATAGCAGAAGCGGTCTTCTCAGCTCTGGAAAAGAGGATAGAACTCCTTATTCGGGAGTCTATTCGTGGCATAAAGAGTGCGACAATCCATGCAGACGAAGACATCCTTAAAGCCCTTGAAAGCACCTATAAGGAAGTAGATAAAAAGGTTGAATCCGGTTACACCTATGACCAGATTGACTTTGAAACCATATTGGGTAAAGTCAAAAAGTGGTTTCATAGTGAAATTTTTAAGGATGTAAACTGGTACATTTTAAGCAAAAATGGAGTAATAATTAAAACTGATTACGAACCAGATTTGGGCCTTGAACTTTATAAATTTAGGGATTTCTGGAATTCTCTACAGGTTAATTTGAAGAAAGGCCCTGTAATACATAAAGTGGGTTTTGAGGTGGTTACGGGGCAGATGAGAATTTTTGCATACAAAAGACTCAGTAATGGTGATATATGGGAACTGGGGTTTCTTGTTAATAATGACCCCCTAATAGAAAATCTGAGTAAACTGAAGGGTCTTTCTATTTTTATCGAAAAAGTAGGGGTTTACAATGTAGCATATCACCCCCTCCTGCCCGAATACCCACCATTCCCAAAGAAAACTTTGAAGTTCCATCCTTTTAAAAGGGACCTTATAGGTGAAATTGAGATTGAAGGTTTTTCCTCGTACAAGGAAAAACTTTACATTTACTCCAGATTAAATTTCTTCAGTGTTTTTAAAATTGTTCTCTTTAACACTGTTACGCTAATGATCCTCTTTCTGTCCTTGGTTTTAGTTGCCCACCATTTAGAAATTTGGGCCTCTAAAGAAATAGGGGTTTTAAAGAAGGGATTATTAGCCTTCAGGGAGGGGGATTCCGAAGCGCTTAATCCTGATGTTTCCAATGTAGAAGAGGTTAGGGAAAATTTTGTGGTTTTGAAGGAGGCTATCGAAGTAATTGAGGAGGAAAAGAGGGAGATAAATAATTTACTGAAGGAACTAAGGGAAGCCTTCTTTGACTTCTCTGAGAGGCTGGCGATGGTTGCTGAGGGTTACGATATGGAGACAGGCGAGCATATCAGGAGGGTAAAGGCAATTACAAAGATGATTGTTGAGAAACTGAATATACCAGAGAACTTAAAAGAAGAAATTGTGAATTATTCGGTTCTTCACGATGTGGGTAAGATTTATATACCTCTTAGCATTTTAAACAAGCCTGGTCCCTTAGATGCCGAAGAGTGGGAACTTATGAAGCAACACACTATTTTCGCCCAAAGGCTCCTTGCCCATCCACGCTTTAAAACCGCCCTTGACATTGCGCTCTACCACCATGAGAATTATGATGGTACAGGGTACCCTTTTGGACTTGCAGGAGAGGCGATTCCATTACCAGGTAGGATTTTGAAGATTGTGGATGTTTACGATGCACTTAGGAGCGTAAGACCATATAAGAAGGCCTATTCCAAGGAAGAGGCTATTAAGATAATGACCGAGGGAAACGTCAGAACAAGACCTGAACACTTTGATCCCAAACTTTTGGAAATTTTCATTGAAGAAATTTTAAAGGAAGAAAAGGACCTGTACCTTGAAATGTAGGGATTTAGACGCAGTAATTTAGTTATTCCAAGATTTTCCTGGAAATTTTTAGTAAGTTCTCAATCCTCTAGACTTCTTGGGATTACAGGTATACATGAAATTAAAAAGTGCCGGGGGCGGGATTTGAACCCGCACAGGATCAGCTCCCGCATGGCCCTCAACCATGTGCGTCTGCCAATTCCGCCACCCCGGCTTCTGAGATGAAAATATTATACCCTTTTTCTTTTAAACAATCAAATTTTTTGCAATGTTTTTGATTTACTTGAACTTTTGTGTTAATATTTTGATAATGCAACAGAAATTTCAGTTTGATGTTTGTTTGAGTGAGAGACAAAGGGTTTTATTCATTTTTTCCGAGAACCCGCTGGTCTTCTCCTACTCCCTTTCAGCACTTTGGACCTTAATCCATTATTTCGAACCAACAACTCACATATTCTACAATGTGGATGACCGGGTGGATTTGCTTAAGGCCATTTTTAAAAATGGATTGTTCTGGTTTAGGTTTAAAAAGGAGAAGGAATTGCTAAAGGCGCTTGAAAAAGAAAAGGGGATAACCTTTGTAGTGAATCTGGAATATGAAAGGCCTGATAAGTATGATTTTGAATTTCCAGTACCTTCTCTGGCAGTTAGTAAAGAGGGACTTAAAAAGGCAACAATAACATATGTGCCAAGAAGCGAAGCTTTGGACGCGGTATTTTTGGGGTTGCTATCTACTCTAAATATTAGATCAAAAGATTTTCACATTGACCTTGGAAAAGACCTTCTATCAAAGGCAAGGGACTTTATCAGGTACAAAGGGCACTCGGAGAAAAATTTGCTGATAGTTAGTGATGTCAGCAAGAAGAAGGAAGATTTGGTCAAGGAGCACCTAAGCTACATCACAAAGGACAGACTTACCTTCATCGGCAAGGATACCCTCTCCATTATGGATGCCAATTTGATTTTGGGTGTTTTGTCTATTTCTTCACTTTTTATTTCCGAGGCTTCAATTTATACATACCCGGCGCAAATTTTGGGCGTAAAAACTTATTTGTTCCCCGGAAGCTCAAAATTCTTGCCTCGAAGCAGTCCTAAACTATTTATTGACCGTGGGGATTTTAGAAAGGATATTCAGATCCTCTTACCCTATTCAAAATGAAGGATTATTTTCGAACTCTCCATTTTCTCAAGCGGAATATAGGTGCTTTTATTTTAGCTTTTTCCCTTTTGACTTTATCTTCTCTTCTTAACGGATTTTCCTTGGGTATAATTTCTCCAATTTTGCGAATGCTTTTTTACGAGCAAAATGCCCCCCTTTATTCCGAGAAGAAATTGCCCGTAATTGGGAAAATCTTCAATGAATTTATCCTTAGGGTTCCACCTCTTCAGGCCCTATGGAATCTTGCCCTATTTATTGTCTTGTTCTACCTTATTAAGGCTATAATTGTTTATTTTCAGAAACTATCTGGTGTGTACGTTCAAGAAAAAGTTGTTAAAGATATTCGCGAAGCTCTATACAAAAAAATCCTCTCCCTCCCTCTCTCCTATTTTCACAGGAAAAGTTCCGGGGAGGTCATATCTCATTTTATTAATGACATAAACTTACTTAAAACTTCTATCACCCATGGCATTTATGTCTTAATTAGTGAAACTGCCACTCTTTTTGCCTACCTGGTTTTGGCTATTATCGCCAGCTGGCAACTTACCCTCTTTGCTTTAGTAGTAATTCCCATCACCCTTTTTATCATAACTTCGGTGAGTAGAAAACTGAGAAAGAGGTCGAGGGTATCGCAAGAGAAGATGGGAAGTTTAACATCCGTATTATATGAAACATTAACGGGAATAAAAGTAATAAAGAGTTTTGGCACCGAACAGAAAGAATTGGAAAAATTTTCCAGGAGCTCTAAGGATTATTTCAAGTCTGTTCTTCGTTTTCACTATCTTGGTTCCTTAGCATCACCCCTTACCGAATTTCTAACCATGTCCGTTGCAGCGCTGTTACTTATTTATGGGGGGTACTTGATTTTTGTTAGCAAAGTCTTAACACCGGACAGATTTTTCGTGTTCCTTGCAGCCGCATTGACAATGATTTCTCCCCTTAAACATCTTTCTCAGATTAATGTTTACATTCAAGAGGGTGCAGCTGCCTCAAAGAGATTAATGGCAATTTTTGACCTGCCCGAATACAGATGGGATGGTGAAAGAATTTTTACAGGAATCAGCGAGAAAATAGAACTCAAGAGGGTTTATTTTACTTATGCCGATACAGGCTTTACATTGGCGGATATTAATCTTGAAATATTTAAAGGCGAAAAAGTTGCCATTGTAGGTCCAACAGGGGCAGGAAAAACGACCCTTGTGGATGTGATCTTGGGCTTTTACAGAATAGACAATGGTGAGATTTTATATGATGGGGTTTCTCTTTACGAATATGATTATGACTCTTTTAGACAAAAAGTAGCAGTAGTTCCTCAAGAAGTTCTTTTATTTAGCGGAACAATAAGGGAAAATCTTCTTTACGCAGCTGGAGATTTTACCGAAGATGAACTCTACGAGTTGTGCGAAAGGGCGAAGGTAAAGGAAATTATTGACAGGCTCCCCGGGAAGTACGAATCTAGAATCGGCGACAGGGGAATGACCCTTTCGGGGGGAGAAAGGCAGAGGATTGCCCTTGTAAGGGCTTTGATTAGAAAACCTTCCCTTTTGGTCCTGGATGAGGCCACTTCCGCTCTTGACTCTGATACAGAAGAGGCCATTAAAAAGGCCATTGAAGAATTTTCCAAGGACATAACGGTAATTACCATTGCTCATAGATTATCCACCGTACTGAACTCTGACAAGATAGTTGTCATGGATAACGGGAAAGTTGTGGCAGTTGGAAAACATTCTGAACTGTACGAAAAGTCTGAGTTGTATAAGAGGCTTTATAACACCCATTTTCAGTTAACATCATGAGAGGCTACGGATTAAGGGTAATTCTCTTCGCAGCGATACTTTTTCTAATTTCCTTAGCATTATCTCTACCAATTGCCAAAAAATTTGAAAAAAGCATTGATGAGGAATCAAAGGCAATAACGCTCCTTATTTCAGCCATTATCAGTAGATCACAAAATAGTGAAGAAGCATTTATGGAAATAAAAGACATAGTAGCGCGGCTGAATTTTCCTGTGGTTTTAACAAATGAGATGGGACTACCAATTGCATGGGCTTCCATTGATGTCCCGGCGGATAAATTTGGTCTTAAAGAATTATATAGGCCTGACTTACTAAAAGAAGACCCTGATTACTTGAAATTAATAAAGTGGATGGGTGACTTAGCTGATAAACACGACCCTTACGAAATTGTTAATAGCAGTGGGGAGGTGGTTGGATACATTTACTACGGTTACCCTCGTTACACATCTTATATTCGTTATTTGCCTTTTTTGATTCTCTTTATCTCTCTCATTTTTTCTGTGTTACTTGTTGAAGCTGGCAGAATCATTCATTCCTATGAGATTGAGGCGGTATGGGCAAACTTTGCCAAGGGGCTTGCCCATCAGATGGGAACCCCCGTTTCCGGACTTATGGGCTGGCTTGAGATTTTGAAAGGATTGGATCTGGATAATGAAATTTTGTCTCACATGGAGAGGGATGTAAAAAGACTTCAATCCATTCTGCAAAGGTTTTCAAAGATCGGCGGAAATGTCAAAGTTGAAAGATTTGATCTATCAAAAACCCTTTATGAGCTTTTAAATGAACTGAAGAGCAGATTTTTGAAGGATGTGAATATTCAAGTTGAAACGGAAGATGGCCTAATTGTGAGGGGTGATGAAGAACTGGTGAGGTGGGCAATGGAAAATTTGATTAAGAATTCCTATGAAGCATTAGGCCCCGGAGGCTTCATAAAGATCAAACTTTTCAGAAGAAATGATAATGTCGTGTTTCAAGTTATTGATAATGGAAAGGGAATTGATGTTCAAATGAAGAAACGTATTTTCAGGGAGTCTTTTAGTACAAAAGAGCACGGTTGGGGAATAGGGCTTCTACTTGTCAGAAAAATCGTTGAAGAGTTTCATCACGGAAAGGTTCAGCTTATAAAATCCGAACCTTTCGTGGAAACGATTTTTGAGATTAGACTTAAAAGCGCCTAAAATTCCAAAAGTTTTTCTTCCAGAAGCTTTTCAACCTTTTCCAGTTCATCAAGCATGAATCTATCCTTGTCTAAGGATGGAGATATCTTGCGGAGTTTTTGTACGAGTTTTTGAGAGAAGGAAGAAGCCATTTCCAATCCAACGATTTCCAGTGCTTGGGCGGAGAGGATGTATTCAATGGAAAGGATCTTCTTGGTGTTGCCATAGATTTCCTTTAATTTGAGGGCGGAATTCATAGCCATGGAGACAAAGTCCTCCTGGTTCCCTGAAGTTGGTATAGAATCCACGGTGGCTGGGTGGCTGAGTATTTTGTTCAGTGATGCAAGGCTCGCCTGAGTGACCTGGTGCATCATAAAACCTGAGAAAAGCCCACCTTCTTTTACTAAAAAGGGAGGTAGTCCACTCAACTCGGGAGTAATGAGCCTGAAGCTTCTTCTTTCAGAGATATTACCCAGTATTGAAAGACCGATAGCAAGAAGGTCTCCGGCCACTCCCGGATGCTGTCCGTGGAAGTTGCCATTAGATATAATATCTCCGTTTTCAAAGATCACAGGATTATCGGTTACCGAGTTTATCTCAATTTCCATTACACTTTTCGCATAGGCTAAGGTATCCCATACTGCCCCGTGAACCTGAGGGGTGCATCTAAGGGAGTAGGCATCTTGAACCCTCTTCTTTTCTTTCTGGGTCAATTTAGAATCTTTTAGAGCGTAATTCAAATTCTGGAGAGTGGTTTTGATTCCGGGATGAGGTCTTATTTGAGCAATACGCAAATCAATCTCTTCATGTAAGCCTTTTAACGCTTCAAAGGTCATTGCGGCGATAAGATCTGCATTAAAGGCCAGGTTAAATGCCTTGTAAAGAATTAGTGAAATTATGGCCGAAGTGGCCTGGGTTCCATTTATTAGTGCAAGTCCCTCTTTGGACTTAAAGGTTATGGGTTCAACACCCTTTTCCTTTAATACTTTTGATGTTTCAACTTTTTCACCCTTCACAAGACAATACCCCTCTCCCATTAGTGCTAAGGCGATGTGGGACAGGGGTGCCAAATCTCCCGATGCTCCAACGGAACCCTGAGAGGGAACATAGGGAATTATATCTTTGTTTAGAAATTCAACGAGTTTTTCTAAAACTTCAATTCTTACCCCCGAATGGCCGGAGGCTAAGGTGTTTGCGCGGAGTAGCATGCAAGCCCTTACAAACTCCTCAGGGAGCGGTTCTCCGACTCCTACCGCGTGAGACCTGACGATATTTCTCTGTAATTCATCAATTTTTTCTTCGGGAATGGTTACTTCTGCCAGCTTTCCCACGCCGGTATTTATTCCGTAAAATGGTTTTCCGCTTTTAAGTTTTTCCTCTACAATTCTTCTTCCTGCTTTGACGCGCTCAACGGCATCTTTTGAGAGGGAAACTTTGTCCTTTAAAACCGCCACATTGTAAACATCCTCGATCTTCAAATGATGGCCATCAATCTCTACCATTCTATCCTCCCCTATTTAACCAAAGTTTTGATCCTTTCAATCCCTTCTTCTGGGGTCCTTATTCTTTCTAATTTTACCCCCGGAATTTCTGGAATATTATATCCCAAGAGGGGTTTTGAATTTTTTGCTGCTGTGGCAATTTCAATCAAAGTCCCCGATGAGAGGGTAATCGCCACCACAACATCCGATGAATAAACTAAAACTAAATTTCTGCTTTCCCCCATACCTGTTGATATTACAACATCCACATAGGGGTTTGCATTCTCTTTTTCCTTTTCCGGTAATATTCCTATGGTTAATCCCCCTGCCCTTTTGGCTCCCTTTGAAGCTGCTTCCATTATACCGCCTTTTCCTCCTGTCGCCAGTATCCATCCTTCCTTTGCCACCAGTTCTCCAAATCTTTCTGCAAAGGAGTAGGCTTCAGGAGAAGGCTCAGAGGGACCTATTACTCCAATTACCTTTAACATATTTAAATTTTATCGGAGTGTTTGAGTAAACTCAAAAAATCCTTTGCCTTTTCAGAGATTCGGACTTAATATTAAGAACAATGAGAGATAGAAAGCTCTGGATAGTTGTTTTAATCGCCTTCTTCGTGTTTGTAATATCCTTTGTTTTGAACCTTCAATATCTGAAAAGAAGCGTTGACCATGTGGTTTTTGAGGATGTGAAGACGGTAAAGAACGTGTTAAGCAGTTCTTTACAAATGGTGCTCAGAACCCAAAAGGAGCAGGAGTTTTACATAGTAAAGAATCTTTTAAGGGCGGAGGAGTGGCTTTCAAACAACCCAAATTTTTCAAGGAATAACTTGAAATGGCTTGTGGATGTAACGGGTATTTCAGGGATATTAGTGCTGAGCGGAGATTTAAAACCGGTTGAGAGGTTTCCTGAGAATGTAAATCTAGAAAGTATTTTGGAGGATTTCAACTTAAACTATCTAAGGTTTCAGGACCTTTATCCTTATGAAAATGATCATTCAGTTAATCTTGCGTCTTTAATAAATGGTAGAATTGTTATCTTTTTTGCCTTGAAAAAGGACCTCAGAGAAAGAGGGCTAATTTCAGGAACCGAGGAGTTGCTGAAAGTTCTGGAAGAGGATAAGAAGATTTCTTACTTGGCATTACAGGACACCCAGGGCATCTGGTTTGGGATTAAGGTTCCTGAGGAATTGAGCGATATTGACGAAGACAGTGATTTGATGAAGGTCTATAAAAGGGGTAAGTCCATATCAAGGGTGATATATCTTGGAGATGTGGATATCCTTGAGATAGCGATTCCCTTTGAACTCCCCCAGTACTTCAATGGAATACTAAGATTAGGAATCTCCAGAAGTTACTATGTAAGTGCATATAAGGGTTTTGTCAGAAATCTGGCTATAATTCATCTTCTTCTCTTTGTGCTTGTAGTTTTTGTTCTGTTTTTCATATTTACAAGGCGTAAATTGCAAATCAAGCTTCTAAGCTTTGATACCATGCTAAGTCACGTTCCCCTCGGAGTTGCCGTTTTTGACAGGTTTGATAATCTAATTTTTGCCAATGACGACTTCTATAAGAGTTTGAAAACTCCAAGGGGCAAGGCTCAAAAGGTGGGTTTTTCCGAGATGTTCCCTAATGTTCCTGTGTTGGAGCTATTTTCTCAAAAAGACCAGATCAAAAAGCTCAGGTACACTTTTGTACCTATAATATCAGGTGAAAACAGAAGGGTTGGTACCCTTGTGATTGTTGAAAGTACCGAATTGGAGGATAGGCTGGAAAGGGCAGAGAGGATAGAACTATTGGGTGAAATGTCTGCTCAGGTCGCCCACGAAATTAAGAATCCCCTGAATTCAATCAGCATGATCGTTCAGAGATTGAATTCGGAGTTTGTTATTCAGCCTGAGATGGAGGCAAGAGAGCTTGTGTCCATTTTGACTAAGGAAATAGAGAGGATTAAAGAAATAGTAAATCGGTTCGTTTCCATTATGTCGCCTCTTAAGGTGAACTGGCAATGTACTCCCATTTGCGAACTGGTGGAGGAGGTTTTAAGCGAGTTTTTAACTGAACTGAGGTTAAAGGAGATATCCTTCAGGACCGTTTATAGGGCCTGTCCCGATATTTTGATTGATGGTGAAAAAATAAAGGAAGTTTTGAGAAATGTGATCAGGAATTCGGTAGAGGCAATAGCTCCTAATGGCAAAGGTTTTATTAAAGTTACGGTTTTAACTCAAAGTGAAAACTTAATGGTTGCGATTAGTGATAACGGGGTAGGGATGACAAAGGAGGAACTTACCAAAGCAAGCATCCCCTTCTTCACATCCAAAGCTAAGGGGTCCGGCCTTGGACTGTTTTTTGTTAGGAAAGTTGTTGAAGCCCACGGTGGAGATTTAATTATAAAAAGTGTTAAAAATAAAGGAACCATCGTTGTAATTTTGCTGCCCTATGCTAAGGATCGTCGTTGTTGAGGATGACAAAAGTGAAAGGTATGTCCTCTCAGATTTTTTGAGGAAGAGGGGGTATACGGTCTTTGATTTTGAGGATGGTTCTCAAGCATTAGCTTTTATAGGGGAGAATTGTGTTGAAGTTATAATTTCGGATTTGAGGCTTCCAAATTTAACCGGGCTGGAGTTACTGAAAAAGGTAAAAGCTAAGCATCCTGAAATAGAATTCCTATTAGTTACCGCTTATGGTGATGTGAATACCGCCGTTGAAGCTATGAAAAATGGAGCCTATGATTATATTTCAAAGCCCGTTAACCTTGAAGAACTTTTGATGAAGTTAAGGCGGCTTGAAGAAAAATTTTCACTCAGCTTGAGACTTCAGGAAATTGAAAAAGAGATCAAGTATTCCAAGGGTACCATAATAGCAGAATCTCAAAAGATGAAAGAGGTAATTCAATTGGCAAAGCAGGTTGCACCTACCAACTCTTCGGTACTTATAACTGGCGAAAGTGGTGTGGGTAAGGAGGTCCTTGCCCGTTTTATTCACGAACAATCGGGTAGAATTGGGAGTTTTATACCCATCTCCTGTGCTGCCATTCCCGAGACTCTCTTAGAGGCTGAACTTTTTGGTTATGAAAAGGGTGCCTTCACAGGTGCCGTTGGAGAGAAGCCGGGTAAGATAGAAATGGCAGAAGGGGGTACTCTCTTCCTTGACGAGATTGGAGAGATGCCCCTTTCCCTTCAATCCAAGTTGTTGAGAGTTCTGGAGGATAGGGAAGTAACTCGCCTCGGAGGAACGAAGGCAAAGAAGATAAATGTTAGATATATATTTGCTACCAACAGAGATTTAAGAAAAATGATAGGCGATGGGCAATTCAGGCAGGACCTCTTCTATCGCTTGAATGTCTTTTACATTATTATACCACCCTTGAGAGAAAGGCCCGAGGACATACTTCCCCTTGCACATTACTTTTTAAATAGATTTAATAAGGAGCTGCACAAGACTATTAAGGGGTTATCAGAGGATGCTGTAAATTCTTTGATGATTTACGAATGGCCCGGAAATGTGAGGGAATTGCAAAATGTTATTGAGCGTGCCTGTGTTCTTTGTCAGGGTGATAAAATTACAAGGGAGCTTTTGTTCTTGAATTTTCAAGAAGAAGTCCCTTCCTTGAAATTAAAGGATTTGGAAAGGGAGCATATTAAGAGGGTATTAAAACTGGCAAAGGGAAATCTTTCTAAAGCAGCAGAATTATTAGGTATTCATCGTAATACCTTGAGGCTAAAGTTAAAAGAGTACGGCCTTGATTCCAACCTGGATTAGATTCCACCTATCAATTCTTTGCTAATCACCACTTTTTCTCCAAAAATGGACTCATTTATCTCATAAAATTTTTGGAGATCTTCTTCTTTGTTAAAAAACATGGGATAGGAATAGCAGCCAAGGAAGGAATAGAGGAAGAGATGGGGTGTCTTTATGAGTATTTTAGATAAAGCCGGAGGCTTGGAAATTTTCAGCTCCGACTTCTCAAATATGTAAAATTGAGGTTTTTCCAGTTTGCACGGCTTAATGTGGTTTTTATCTGATAAGATCTCTAAATTTCCAACTTTTATGAAGATTTTTGAATCTTCTATCCGTGAAAGATTTTTGAGATAGTAGAGGATATTCAAAATTATGTACTGTGATGAGAGAAAGAAAACGAGGAATGCAACGATAAAAATCAAGGGCTCTTTAATGAGGCAGGCGTAAATTAACTGCCAGAGAGAAAAGAAGAGAATGGCAACGGAGATGATTAGTCTTAACAGAATCTTCTTCTTAACTCTCTCCATCCTCTAAAATCCTTATCTTGTCTCCCTTCAAAATTTTGCCACCCTTAAGAACTTTAGCAAAAATACCCTCAACAGGCATAATGCACTTTCCAGCTGCGTAAAATATTGCACACTTGGTGTGGCACTTTTTTCCAAGATGAGTAACTTCAAGGAGAACTTCCCTTCCAATTAAAATCCGAGTCCCTAATTGGATTTTACTTGTATCAATTCCCTCAATAAGGAGGTTCTCACCATAAGCACCGGGAGGAACTTTGAGGCCGGCTTTTTTAACACTCTCTATTGCTAAAAGGCTTACCTGCCTTTCCCCTCCAGCATGGGCATCGTTTTTTACACCGTAATTTTTAATCAGTTCTATTTCGGGGACTTCTCTCTTTTGAACTCCCTTTTTATCGGAAATACAGCAGGCAAGAATTTTCCCTTCCATTATTCCCTCCTCTTATAGTAACATAATCCCCACAAAGGCACCCAAGGACAAAAAGGGTCCAAAGGGTATCTCCTCTTCACGCTGGTTCTTAAAGATGAGGTGTGCGACGATTCCAAAAATAGAGCCTAAAAACATAGAGAAATAGGCTCCCTTGAGACCTGCAAAGGAACTAATTAGCATTATTAAAAAGATATCCCCTTCACCGAGGGCTTCCCTTTTAAGGATTTTGGTAAAGATCGTCCTTAGAAGCCAGAAAAGGAAACCGGAGATTACGGTGGTTAAGAGAACATGAAGAAATGGCAGGTCTTTCAGGATAAGGCTGAGAATCAGTCCAACCCCTATCCAGGGGATGGTTAAAATGTCAAAAACAACTTTTTCCTTGAGGTCTATGAAGGAGTTGGCAATTAGAAGGGAGGTAAGAAGCATAAACTTAAGGGCTATAAAAACATTAGTATTAAATTTAATGTAAAGGATTAAAAAAAGGATCCCAGCGAGGCCCTCCACGATTGGGTAGAGGGGCGAAATCTTCGTTCCACAATATCTGCACTTTCCTTTAAGTATAATGTAAGAAATAATTGGTATGTTGTCGTAGGGTTTTATTTTATTTTTGCAAACAGGACAGCTGGAGGGTGGTTTGACAATGGAGATCCCGCGCGGAATCCTGTAGATTATCACATTCAAAAAACTTCCTATGATCAATCCCAGTAAGAAGAAAAAAATTGCCATCAAAATCATAGAAAAATGATACCAATAAATATTCGGAAATCCAAATAGTTATGCCGAACTTGACAAAACCTGCCTTAACCTATATATTAAATATACCTAAACAAGGAGGTTCATATGCTGAACTTGGTACTTGCACTGCTCCTTGCAGTGCCTGCACAGAAGGCCCTGTTGGATCCTGATAAGGATCCCGGAACACCCAGCAAGATAACCGAAAACTCGCCCGGTGCAATCGTCCTTTCCTCCGGTTATCCGGGTGGCAATGGATGGCGTGTAGCGGTGCTTACTGGCGAAGGTCACCAAAATATGGTATGGGTGAACGATACCATCCTCGTAATCTTCGGGAACAAGTTCTCAGGAGATGCTACCTATTTCTTACAAGGATTAACTGAGTGGATTTCCTATGACGGCGGACAAACTATTGCATCTGAAAATGATATTGACGTTACACCAACACAAAGAAGCTATCCAGATGCCGCTCTTGACCCCGTAACCAAGGATGTTTGGTGCGTAACTCAGATATATGGAAGTGCAGGTAGGAAACTCATCGTGGTAAAGGATGAGAATGTGGAAGAATTCGGTGGTGGAGTTACAACTACATACGAATTTGTGGTCAATGCTTTTGGTCCTTCCATAATCGCTTATAACGGTAATGTGGTGTTTGTATACTCAGATAATGCAACAGGTCAACTTGTAGGTTTCAAATCCACTGATGCTGGTGGAAACTGGGCACCAATAACAGTAACGGATACCGCTGTTGGTACATACCAGCCCGACCTTTATTTAATTGACGAGAATACCCTCGTTTGTGAAGCAATAAGCTATGATGGAACAATGAAATATTTGTACTTCTGGGTATCTTATGATTTTGGAGAAACATGGACTGGTCCATTTGTGAATGATCCTACCCCTCTTAATCAGTATGGTTTCGAAACTTGGTGGTACGACCAGGCTGGTGTAGTGTTTAATGGAAAGGTTTATCAATTTGCTGCTTACGGAATACCAGGATATGAGGGTGGTGCGCTATACGCCTACGTCTTTGATCCGACAACTCAAGAAATCAATGAAATTCACATTCAGGGTGAACCTGTGTACGATACCACAGGTGCTATTGTGGATATTGTTCCATACGCGGTCATTCCCTGCCCTGCACTCACAATGGATGGAAGGTATCTCTTTGTGTTCTATCTGAGCTATGTACCTACAATTGATGATACCACTTACGGCTGGATGTGGTGCTACAGATGGTCCGAGGATGGTATTAACTGGTCCGATCAATATGTTGCTTGGCCGGATGACGGAGCCAATGCGGCCTACAATTCCAGATCAGAAATTACATGCCAGCTTCCTGTTATATATGGTGAACAATCATCTGCTGTGAAGTATGCCTTCTTGGGTGGTTACAGCACTGACACACCCAATCCATACGATAAACTCATTTTACTTGCAGGCTCCACTGCTCCGCTACCCAGTGTATCTGAAAACGCAAGACCAACCTTCAGGACCTACATCGTGAGGATGGGAGACAGACTCAGCGTTGCCGAAGGCGGTAAGGTTAGTGTTTCCATCTACAACGTTTCCGGTAGAAGGGTATACGAGACTGACAAGCCTTCCTTCAATGTGAATCTTGGCAAAGGTCTCTATTTCATGAACGTTACCGTTGACGGCAAGACCACATCCAGCAAACTCATCGTCAGATAAGCTGGATAGTCTTCCGGAAACCTCGGGGGACCCCGCAGGGGTCCCCCAATTTTTTTTGTTGGGATATTTAAGATTTTTTTCCCGAATGGTTTGAGATGAAGAACTCAAGTTGATTAAACAGAAATTTTCTGCTCTTTACTGGCTACTTTTACAGAGGAAAATGTCCCCTTGGGTCATTAAGAGTATCCATCTTGATATTGTAGCCATTTCCTTTATTTTGCCTTTTACTTCCTGAGGAATGGATTTGATGATAAACTCACCATCGGCGCTTAAGTGAGCTAAAAAAGGTGTTTTTTGAACATAGATTCTTCCATTTTCGTCCACTAAGAGCCTTTCCGGACCTTGAAAGGGCAGGAGATAGGTGACGACGCTGTCCCCGTATATCTTTTTAAGGTTCTCAAACTCCAAGATCCAGATGGTATCACCCTTTATCCCCACATCTAAGACTCTGTTTAAAGTTGTATCACCGTGGTAAAGGTAGAGTCCATTATCGGTGAGTAGAAATAACCTGTTTTCTTTCAAAATCAAAAAGCCCTTTTTAAAGGGTAGAATCCTATCAGCATCTTGATTCATTAAACTGCTCATAGAAAAGAAAGTATCTCCACTTAGATCTACGATTAAAAAAGAATCCGGAGTTTTCAGGTAAAGGGTGTTACAGGAATTCCCAACTACCTTCTCAATTTCCAGCTTTAAGGATTTGTAGAAAGCAAGACCACCATCAAGAACCTCAAAAATATCGCCCTTATTTGAGACCACGAAAACTAACGTGTCCATATTTAGAATTCCGGTGAGTTTCTCGTCCGGTCTTAGTGTAGGCGGTTTTAAGATAAAAGACCTAAGCTCGGGTGTCAGCCTTATTAATTCATTAGGGCTGAGGATGTAAAAAGTATCTGAGATACTGAGAATCTGAACAATTCTACCTGCATCGGGAACACCTGTAATAATTGAGTCAACATAGTTAAATTTTCTTAGGTCATATATGAACACTCCCTTGCCTCTTGTTCCGGCAAAGATTATGCCTGTTGATGAATCCGCAAGAGCACAGTTTATAGGAACCTTTTCTCCTACATTGTCAAAGATAGGTGGCAAATAAATCCTCTCCGGTCTTTCCGATACGCTGTAATTGTACCCTTTTTCCCTCTCACTTTCAGGAAGTTCAAAGCCCGCAAAGTCTAAAATTTGTGATTTATCATCCCATCCTAAGAGGAGGCTTTTTTGACCCACTCCAAGGACCTTTGGTGGATTGTTGAGTTCCCTTAGGAGGGTAGGTTCTTCCGCACTGATGTTAAGTGAGTATAGTTGTTTACCGTTTTTTATAAAGTAGACTATGTCCAGTGAAGGTGATAAGACAGCAAGGTTTACACTTTCTATTCTTTTAAAGTAGATGAGTTCATCACTTGAGAGGTCGTATATACCTATTCCGTTTTTTGAGGTCAATAATAGGTAGTTGAGGGTTTTGGAAAGGCTCCTGATATCAGTTAATTCTGGTAGAGAGAGGCAAGTTTGGAAGGTTAAAAGGAATGAAAATAAGAGATTCAAATTCTAAGCACCTTAAAGGCTTTTCCTAAGTTTTCTATTATCTTTGTCGGTGTTGTGGTTTCATAGGTTTCATCGGTAAGTAATAGGTCTGCGGAAAGTCCGTGGATATAGACACCGAGGATGGCGCCTTTAAGGGGGTCTTTCACACGGGGTAAAAGTCCTGCAATGATTCCGGTTAGTACGTCTCCCATTCCGCCGACTGCCATTCCCGGATTTCCCGTTGGGTTTATCCAGGTTTCTTTACCGTCAGAGATAACCGTGGGAGCTCCCTTTAAAACTGCGGTTCCCCCTGTAATTCTGGCAAGTTCTGGTGCTATGTCCACTCTTTTATTATCAACTTCACTTGGTTTTAAAGAGTTTAACAAGAAACTTGCTTCACCGGGATGAGGTGTTATTACCGTTTTTTCGTCCGCTTTGATTTTTACCTCCGATAATGCCCAGATTCCGTCTGCATCAAATACCTTCCATCGGGGGAATTTTAGGACTTCCTCAAGCATTGATACAGTTAAATCCGTCCTCCCAAGACCGGGTCCGAAAGCGATGGCATCGTAATCTCTTTCAAGGATTTTTCTGAAATCTTCCATGTTGTTGTAAGGTCTTACAATAACCTCATTCAATTTGCTCTGCATTATTGGTCTTATCTCATCGGGGACTGCTAAAAATACAAGGCCTGCTCCTGACCTCACGGCTGACTCGGCACATAAATAACCCGCCCCGGTGTATTCCTTAGAACCTGCCACTATGAGGACCTTGCCTGCTATACCTTTATGTTCATTCCCTATGTAAGTTGGAAGAAGGGTTTTAATGTAGGCTAATGAAGGGATATATCTCCTTGGATTCAAAACATCCCCGGGGATTCCAATGTCTGATACCACAATCTCTCCTGCAAAGTATCTCCCCGGATATAAGAGAAGCCCCGTTTTTAAGAAGGCGAATGTCACGGTGAGGTCCGCCTTAAAGGCCAAACTCTCCACCTCACCCGTTTCTCCATTAACACCCGAAGGGATATCGCAGGCAACCTTGTATCCCGGAGAGCTGTTTAACCTTTCAATAACCTCTTTGTAAATTCCACTAACTGCTCCCTTAAATCCCGTGCCAAAGATGGCATCGACATAGATGTCAAAATTTTTATTTTCAGAGAGGAAATCGCTGGCAGGCTTTATTAATAGCCCTGCTTTTCTCGCCCTGACAAATTGGTGCTTTGCATCCTCTGAAAACTCATCTTCGTTACTGAAGGTGTAAACGGTAATTTCCTTACTCCTTTTCTTTAAATGGATTGCGGTTACAAATCCATCTCCTCCGTTGTTCCCCTTACCGCAAAAAACAGCGACTTTTTTTTCTTTAAGTCCATTCCCAAACCTTTTTATTATTTCTTCAGCAACCGATTTACCCGCATTTTCCATAAGTGTTAGAGCAGGGATTCCTGCCTGTTCAATGGTGATCCGGTCTGCTTCCCTCATTTCTTCAGGTTTTAGAACTACTTGAATCATCCCAATATCTCCTTCATCTTTTCCGCCATCCTTTCCACATGGGTTCCTTCCCAGTAGACCCTTTTGCAAGAAGGGCACTCATAAAACTCCTTGTGGTTGTCAAAAACGAAAAAGGGAACTTTTCCCCTTATTGTTTCCTTCTCAACGGGTATCAGGAGTTCGTTACACTCCATACATCTTGAGAGAAATTGTATTTCGTCTTTAAGATTGAAGGCTTTTATAACTATTTTAAGCTGTTCTTCAGGCTTGTCGTGGTCTGGGAAAAAGACTTTTAACTTTCTGGTGTACCTTTTGAATTTTGTATTCCTTGTTAATATTACTCTCTCTGAACCTTCGAAGGTACTTATTTTTTCCGAGGTTAAGCCTTCCCTAATATAAATTGTATCAAAACCGAGCATTCTCAGCATCCGGGCAAGCTTTCCCAGCATTGAATCACAAAGGAACTTCATTTTATTCTGAAATAGATATTAAAGCTTCCCTGAAGATTTCAGCAGAGATAATGGAACTTGACCTGGCGGAATCCAGGAGTGGATCCAATTCCACAATATCCATGGCAAGTATTTTGCCTTTGAGCAAAATTAAAGAGTCAACCAGTTCTTTGAAGGTAATTCCGTTTGGCTCTGGATTTGAAACCGATGGCATTATTGTGGGATCTAACACATCCAGGTCCAGTGTGAGATATATTGGTTCTTTAGACTCTTCTAATATTTCTTTGAGGGGTTCCAAAACTTTAAAAGGGATAGCCCTTTTAGGTTTTTCCTCTTTGAAAACTGAACGGAATCCAAGAGTGATTACATTATCTTCGCCAATTATTTCTTCTACTCTCCTAATCACAGATGCATGGGAGAGTTTGTTACCCATGAAGGAGTCCCTTCGGTCCAGATGGGCATCTAAATGGACCACTTTAAACTGGTAGCCTTTCTCCTTTAGATGGAGGATTATTGGGTAGGTAATAAAATGGTCACCACCGAGAGCTATGAAAGGTGGATCTATTTCCAGTGAGTTCAAGAGTTTTATTGACTTATCTACGAAGGATTGAGGGTCTTCTTTGGAATAAAAATAGAAATCTCCGAGGTCTTCAAATTCCGGAACAGGTTTTGATTGGTAAATGCTAAACCATTCTATAGAGTCGTAAGCCCATCTGATGTGGGCCGGTGCCAGCTGAACGCCGGGTTGGAAGTTCTCAGGTCCCTCGTAAGGAAGGCCAAAGACTTTAACGGACTTCATTTAACGCCCCTTTTAGGTAATTCGGGAGGGTTTGCATTCCTTTGTGTATGTCATCGTTATAATATTTTAGGTTTTGGGGGGCGGGTCTTTTTATTTCATTTAGGTTAAAATTATCACCCATCATCAGGAATGACCAAAGACCGCCGGGATATGTTGGAATGTGGGCAAGGTAAAGGGTTTCTAAGGGAAAGACTCCGGTGATTTCCTTCAGCAGCTTTTTGATGGTTTCCAGTTGGCTCCAGGGTGATTCCGCTTGGGTAACTAAAATACCATTTGGATTCAAGAGCTTTTTACAGTTTTCGTAAAACTCTCTCCTGTATAAAACCTCTGCTGGACCAACGGGGTCCGAGGTATCAAGAAGCAAAATATCAAATTTTTCCTTCCCTTCTTTAACGTACTTTACCCCATCCTCGATCTTAATCTCCAGCCTGGGATCATCAAGGGAACAAGCAATGGACGGAAGGTATTTCTTTGATACATTTATCACCTCTTCATCTATCTCCACCATCACCACTCTCTCTACTTCCTTGTATTTAAGAACTTCCCTTGCAGTTCCGCCATCACCACCGCCTATTATAAGAACCTTCTTGGGTTCCGGGTGTATTCTAAGGGCAGGATGAGTGAGCATCTCATGGTAGATGAACTCGTCTCGTTCAGTGGTCATTACCATTCCGTCTAAGGTGAGCACCCTTCCGTAATTTTCTACCTCAAAGATGTCTATCTTCTGGTAGGGTGACCTACCGGAGTAGACATAATTTTTAATTTTGAATGTTATCCCTGAAGAGGGATCATGAAGTTCTTTAAACCAGAGTTCCATTTTACCAGAGGGCTACGCCTGCAAAAACACAGGCTTTTTCATTGTTAACTTTTGTTGTAACAACTTTGTAGAGGATTTCCTTTATCTTAATGTTTCTCTTTTCCATTGCCTCTTTTGCCATGTTTACAACAAATTCCCTTGCGTCCTCTTCGTCTAAGTCTCCTGAATATTCCATTATTACTCCGTAACTATTTGGGTCCTCAGGAATACCGATGGATACTGCCGCAGTAATCCTTTGCCCCTTTTCTGCGGAGTAGATATATCCATAGGCTATAGGAAGTATTGAGCCGGGTGTGAGTTCCACTTCCCGTGCCTGTTTAACATTGGGTGGTAAAATGCTTGAAACTCTGATGAGGTTATAATGCCCCACCTTGGCGTCGATCAGAGCTGAGTCAAAAGCGTTTAGAAAGGTTGAACCTTCACCCATACCACCAACAATTGTAAAATGCTCAAGTTTTCCGTACTGTGGTTTTTCCATCTTAACTTACTCCCCTGTTTAGTAAAAAAGTAGCTTGTTTTACCATTACATCAAAAAGTTCTGGTTTAAAATAGTTTGTTTTAACGGCAAAAGTTTTTTTTGCATGATTTGTTGATTCAAAATAGTTATGGTTTGAGGCAATCAAAAAGCCCCATGGGCTCAGGAAAGAGAAAATATAGTGTCCGTAAGGTATTGAAAATTTGAAATATTGTCTTGTGTTTTCCCAGACCTTCTTAAAGTACTTTTGATAATGTGGGTCCAGAGTGCCACCCTGCACAACAATTAGCCCATTCTTCCTTAATACTTTCCTTGCCAAGGAAAAGAACTCTTCAGTAAACGATTCAATTGAGAGAGGATCAATGAATGGATCGGTTAGGTCGGAAACTATTATGTCGAAAGTGTCGTCTGTGTTGTGGATGAAGTTGAAGGCGTCATCGAAGATAAGTTTTAATCTATTGTCACCAAAGGATCCTAAAGACCACTCAGGTAAGTATTTTTGAGAGGCTTCTACAACCATTTTGTCAATTTCAACCATTACGACTTCTTTTACTGTATCGTATTTTAAAATTTCTCTTAAGGTAGCACCCTCGCCACCCCCGAGTATAAGGATCTTTTCTGGGTATGGGTGGAGCAGAAAAACCGGATGGACCAGGACTTCGTGATAAATATTCTCATCTATTTGTGCGGACTGCAAAACTCCGTTTAAAAATAACGATTTTCCAAAGGACTCGATATTTGCTATTAAGATGTGCTGGTAAGAAGATTTCCCTTCGTAAAGTATGTCTTTTACTTCATATAAAATTTTTACATCTTTTAAAAAAACTTCAACTAGCTGTCTTTTGTTTTTCATTAAAAATAATCTCAGGCTATGGTCATAATTTGTTCAGGCTGATCCTCCTGGGTGCCGGTCTCTTTCAGATCTCCCCTCACAAATTCTACTTTGGAAATTCTTGCGGGTTTAAAGGCTTCAATGAGTGTTTCTATTGCTCTATCGGGATTTACATCATCGGAGCAGTAGAAAAAGTCTATAGCTGCATATCCATGCTCCGGCCATGTATGAATAGTGATATGAGATTCTTCGATCACTATCACACCTGACACTCCGTGGGGCTTGAATTGATGGAAAAAGGTCCCGATTTGATGTGTGTTGGCTCTTTGAGCAGCTTCTAACATCACTCTTTCCACATAGTCTCTCTTTGTGAGGGTATTGGGGTCACAACCGAAAAATTCAAGGATTATATGTACACCCAGGGATTTTTTCAATTCTTCTTGCCTCCTTTTTTGTTTTTTTACTTTCACCAATTATCCAAGTATAGTAACTTACAATACCTTTCACTACTTTCACAATCCATATTTACTGCCTTTGGTAGTGTTTAATTATAGAAACATTACCCTGTTCTGTCAACACTAAATAATATCAAGGCTTTCCGCCACTTCTTTTAACCTCTCAATCCCAAAATCCAAATCCTGTTTAATGTGAAGGGCGGAAGGGTAAATCAGAACTCTTGATTTTCCAAGTGGAATTGTGGCATAGTAGAGTGATACAACCTTGACGTTATTTTCAATTAATAAATTTGTTAGTTTAATAACTTTTTCCCTCTCGGGTATTAAAATCGGAATAACAGGGCTAAAATCGCCTAAAACTTTAAACCCTGCGTCTTGAAGTTCATATCGTAGGTAGTTGGCATTATCCGATAGCCTTTTAAGCAAGGTGCTATTTCCCTGAATAAATTGTATTAGCCATAGAGTCATTTGTTTTGAGAAAGAAGAAGGCAGGGTTCTTTGTATTATTCCTTCTGCGCATTGGCCCAATAAGTTCCAAGCCTTTTTTGTATAGGCGGCATAAGATATGGAAAAAGGTATAAGATGATAGTAACCTCCAACTAAGACAGTAGTTTCCGGGAGATCTTTGTATAGACCTCTTATTCCCTCACCCCTTTCACCCACTAAGCCATCTGCTAATGATTCGTAGATAATTACAGGTATGTTTTTGCCATCTAAGAAGGATATTAAATCGTTTATTTTCAAATACTCTGAAGAGATTGGATACAATGATTGAACCAGGATGGCAAAATTGGTTTCTTGATGAGATTCTACTATTTTTTGAAGTTCATTTATTGAATTGTGTTGGAAAAAGGTTATCTTGTTTTCCCAACCTCTTAGTGAAGAGATAATTGGATTATCAAAGTATTCATCCACTAAAATGTTGTAACCAGATTTGAATAAGTTTGTAATGATTTCTATAAGTGCAGAGGTTGTGTTGGTAAAAATTTTGATGTTTTCAAGACCCTTTAAATTGTAGATCTCCTGAATTAGTGACATATCAGTCTGGTTCCCGTTCTCAGTTTGCCCATAATAATAGTAGTCTAAAATATCGTATCGTTCTAGGCAGGTATGAATGGCTTCGGCAAACTCCTCAGTATATGTAATTCCTAAGATATCCCCACAGGAGAAGTTTAAAACTTTCTTCTTCCCCAAAGTAATCCACGGTCCTTTTCCCTTTGCTATTAAGTAATTATTCATTTTATTTCTACCAGCACTAAGGAAGGACCTTTTTTCAACATCTCCAGTATGCTTTTGTGATCGTCAAATCTAAAAGTATGGGTAATGTATTTCTCTAACTCTAAGGTGTTGGTTTGCAGTATTTTGATGGAAAAGAGACTTATTCTGTCTGATTGCCAATTAAAACCATTTACAATTTTTAAGTTTTTTTCTGAAGCTTTTAAGAGAATTTCCTTTTTCTCGTCTTCTCTTATTTTCTCTGCAAGTACTAAGGTCGCTCCTTCTGGGGAAGCCTTTATTAACGTTTTGATTGTTTTAATATCCCCTGTGAAATCGAATAAATATTCCGGTTGTTCATTTGTTTCTTCAATCATTGCTGAAATGGTAGTGGAGTTATCAGTATAAAAAGTTTGCAGGTCTGGTTTAATAAAGGTCCTCAAGTATGGTGAATTGGATAGAACGAAGGTTTTTATAAACCCAGAAATCCTTAATAGTTGTGTAAAAATAATGTCTTCTACGTATTTAACCGATACAACAGCTGAGCACCCTGGCGTTATATTGATGGGAATGAAATTTATTAAGTTTGCAAGGAGAGCTATAAATACCGAAGAGTTCAATGGTAAATCTAAGGGGACTGGAACCACGTACTGTGGGTCAGTGGTAATATATTCAGAATAGGCGCCATAGACATCTTCATTGATTGCTTTTATGAAGCCTGATACAATCTCGCCATTTTTATATCTGGATACATTGTTCCCCAGTCCTACAACTTCGCCTATAAAGTGTCTGCCTGGAGTATAATCAGATTCTTTATAAATCAGATCTCGGGGGGACAATAGGACCGCCCTTACTTTAATAAGAGTTTCATTAGAGCCTGGAGTGAGGTTTTCTGATTCAACTTCTCTAAAGATTTGTCCTTCAGGTGAGTATAAGACTGATTTCATAGCCCTGTTTTTTCTCGGACACGCAAAGCGAGTCTCGTAAAAGCTAATTTTATTTCATCCTCCACCATTTCTGAATTAATGATGACAGGTATTCCTTCGTCGCCACTGATACTTATAGATGAGTAGACCGGAATTTCTCCTAATATTTCTACATTCATAGTTTCTCTCAGTTTCTTTGCTCCACCCTCACCGAAAATCCTGGTTACGTTTCCGCAGTGTGGGCATTTGAAGTAACTCATGTTTTCCACCACACCAAGGACTTCAACTTCCGATTCTCTGAACATGTTTATAGCTTTTTTGACCTCAATTAATGATACATCTTGAGGTGTGGTAACGATAATGGCACCGTCAAGATTTAAAAGCTGGATGGCGCTAAGTTGGGCGTCTCCCGTTCCGGGCGGGAGGTCAATTACGAGGACATCCAAAGGCGCCCAACGGGTCTGAAAAAAGAACTGTTCATAAGCCTTGTGAACCAAAGGGCCCCTCCATAGTATAGGTCTTTCCTCTTCTACCAGTTGTCCCATGGACATTATTTTTATTCCGAATCTCTCAGCCGGAATCATCATATTATCCTCGGCAAGTGGCGCGATGCCATCAATTCCAAACATTCTTGAAATGGAAGGTCCATAGATATCACCATCAAAAAGTCCAACGGTAAGTCCGGTCTCTTTCAATGCTACCGCCAGGTTTGCCGCAACGGTTGATTTTCCAACTCCACCTTTACCGCTCCCGACGGCAATTATTTTCTTTACGCCTTCTATTCTTTTATCCATAGTTTTCCCTTGCTTAGAGACTCTTGGCCTCTCAATTTTCTTGTAGACTTTGTTTATCTTAATTTCAGAATAGTTGTATTCTTCTAGTGCTTCTAAAACCATATTTTCAAAATTTTTCATTTCTTCCTCGTTCGCAGCTACAAGGGTTAGAGACAAAACATTTTCGGTTAAGGAAACATCCTTAATTAGCCCGAGAGAAAATAGAGATTCACCCGTTTCAGGGTCCTTAATTCCGGTTAGTTTTTTGTAAATTTCACTTAAACTTGCCATTTTTCCCCCTAAATTGTCATTGCTTCATTTAATTCAGGTTTTTTAGTTTTATAAAAGCCCATGGCTTTAATTTTTTCCTCTAATGTCTCTCTTTCGTTTTCCTCACCGTGGGTGATGAGGATTTGGGCATCTCTGTTTAAAGGTTCAATCCAATCCAAAATTTCTTGTTGGTCTGCATGGGCTGAAAACCCGCTAATTGTGTACACTCTTGCTCTTACTTTTATTGTTTCACCGTAGATTTCAACTTCTTCGGCTCTATCCACTATCTGCCTTCCCAAGGTTCCTCTTGCCTGATAACCAACAAAAATGACCGCACACTCTTCCCGCCATAGGTTGTGTTTTAAGTGGTGTTTAATCCTTCCGCCGTTGCACATGCCCGACCCGGCGATTATTATTGCGCCGTTTTTGATATTGTTTATTTCTCTTGAAGCCTCTTTTGTTCTGGTAAAGTGTAAATTGGGGAAACTGAAGGGGTCTTTTTTCTGTTTCAGGAGTTCTCTGGTCTCTTCGTCAAATACCTCTCTATGAGCCCTGAAAATGTTCGTTGCTGAAATGGCAAGAGGGCTATCCAGGAAAACCTTTGTTTCTTTGCTTAATTCACCGGTTTCTTTGAACTCTCTCAGATAATAGAGGATGTCCTGAGCCCTTTCTATGGCAAAGGATGGTATTACTACATTACCATAGGGTAAAGTCTCTTTCAGCGCTTCCAATAGTTCCATTTTTGATTCTTCAACGGGCTTGTGAAGCCTTGAACCATAGGTGGATTCCACTAATAGTATTTCAGAGTCCTTTAGTTTAATAGATTCTGGGTCCCTTACAACAGGTTTGTTTTTATTTCCCAAGTCTCCTGAAAAAATAATCTTGTGACCCTCAACGTTCATCTCCAGGAAAGCTGAACCCAGGATGTGTCCTGCATCTCGCCACGTTACGGTTATCCCCTCTTCCAGCTGAACCTCCCTGTCATACCCAGCGATGGGATGGAAATAGTAAGTGGTCGCAATGGCATCATCAAGGGTGTATAGCGGTTCCTTTACCTCCTCACCTCTTCTTACAGCCTTCCTTTGCTGAATTTCAAATTCTTCAGTTTGGATTTTTGCGGCATCCATGAGAATTATCCTGGCAAGGTCTAAGGTTGCAGAGGTGCTAATAATTTTACCTTCAAAGCCTTCTTTTACCAATTTGGGTAATCTCCCGATGTGGTCAAGGTGGGCATGGGTCAAAAGGATGTAGTCAATCTCGTACGGATCAAAGTGGAATTCCTCGTAGTTTAAGTCTTCCTGCTCACCCTGGAATATTCCTGCATCTACGAGGATTTTTTTCTTTTTGGAGGTGATAATAAGATACATCGAGCCTGTCACACCGCCACAGGCTCCTAAAAATTTAATTTCCATGGATAATTTCCTTGACTATCTTTGATTCGAGGGCCTTTATTTCTTGAATAGCCCTTTCGTAATCTAAGGTGGTGAATTCTCCTTTGTAATATAAAAACTTCCCATGGACCATTGTAGCACAAATGTCAGAACCCTTAGCTGCATATACTATATGGGAGTAAGGGTCAAAGATGGGGTTCATGTTGGGATTTCTAAGGCTGAATATGGCGATATCAGCCCACTTTCCAGATTCAAGGGTTCCTAATTCATCACCGAGGCCAATGGCTTTTGCACCATTCTCTGTAGCCATCTTGAACACTTCTCTGGCTGTTAAGGCTTCCGGGTTCATGGTTCTTACCTTTTGAAGAAGGGAAGCTGTACGCATTTCCTCTACTATATCTAAGTTATTGTTAGAGCAAGCCCCGTCAGTTCCAATCGTTACATTGATTTCTTTCTTTAGAAATTCCGGAATCGGTGCAATTCCTGATGCGAGCTTAGCATTGCTTTCGGGATTGTGGGAAACGTTAACTTCCTTTTTCTTTATTATGTCAAATTCATTTTCATCGATCCAAACCGAGTGAGCTGCTATTACCTTTTCGCTTAAAAATCCAATTTTATCTAAGTAAGCAAAGGGTGTTAAACCGAAACGACTGGCAATTTCATCAAATTCCCATTTGGTTTCGGCCACATGAATTAAAAGGGGAACTCCGTATTTATCGGATAGTTCTTTTGATTTTAGTAGGGTTTCTTTACCTGTGGAGTAGGGGGCGTGGGGCGCTACTGCAGGAATTATAAAGGGGTCCTTTTCATAATCCTTTATAAATGATTCTGTGAATTGTAGCACTTTGTCTGGGTTTTCAAAGGCTGGAGTTGGCCCATCGATCAATCCCTCTCCCAATACAGCCCTCATACCTACCTTTTTGACAATTTCTGCTGTAAGGTCCTGGTAGAAATACATATCCACGAAGGTGGTAATGCCCGAGGAGACCATCTCAGCAATGGCAAGGGGGATTGTTTTGCTGATGAATTCCCTGTTCACCAGTTTTAATTCGGTTGGCCAAATGTATTTCTCAAGCCACGTCTTTAAGGGGAGGTCGTCAGCCATCCCCCTCATCCCAACCATTGCTGCATGGGTGTGGGTGTTGATAAAGCCTGGAGAAATTATAGAATCTCCGAATTCGTGGACTTCAAATTCGCCTTGTGGCAGTCTATCTTGCCTTCCTACCTCTTCAATCACACCGTCGGAGATAACTACATATCCGTTTTCAATGTAACTCTTGGAGTTTAATATAATGTATTTTGCCTTTAAAAGTATTCTCTTAGAGATTGAAGCCATAGCTTCTTAGTTTTTCTTTACCTTCTTCTGTAATTCTTTCCGGAGTCCACATTGGTTCCCATGTTAACTCTACTTCCACATTCTCCACGCCTTCCACTTCGCGGAGTTTCTCTTTAATTTCCATGGGGAGGGTGTTTGCCAGTGGGCATCCGCGGGCAGTGAGGGTCATGAGGATTTTTACATCTTTTCCACTAATTTCAATACCATAGATGAGCCCAAGATTGTAAACATCAATGGGTATCTCAGGATCATAAATTTCTTTTAGTTTCTCAACAATTTGTTCTTTTAAATCCATGGTTCCTCCTTTTGACAAAATTATAGTGTAACTCTTTTGAATTTGGAAAATTCCTTAGGCAACCTTAAAATTTCACTAATGCCGGCGAAGCTTCAATATTACGTTTCGTTGTTAAAAAAACTGGAAGATAGCAAAAATATCAAAAAAGTTTATCTTTTTTATGGACCCGAGGAGTATTTAATTGATCGGGCTATTGAGGCAATATGTAGAGCCCTCAATGCAGACAAGGTCATAATTGATGGCTCTGTCAGGGATCTATCCAGTGAGCTGGCTGCCAATCTTCAGGGTGGGCTCTTTCAGAGCAAGAGAGCTTTTATCGTAAAGTATATTGATAAGTTGGATAAGATTGCTAATGCTTTAAAGATCACCAAGCAAGTAGAGGGCACTTTTATTTTCGTTTTAAGAGAAACTAAGAAGGACGTATTATCTGACGAAAGAAAGGGCAAATTTCCTAAGGATTTGATTGATGAAATTGTCTACTTTGACTATTTAGATGACGAATCTCGAAAAGGATGGTTAGAGGATAAGTTAAGAAAGATGGGCAAAGCAACTCCTCCTCCTTCTCTACTGGACCGTATGTTGCAACTCTTGCCGAAGGATTTAACCAGCTGCTACAATGAAATTAACAAACTGGATCTTTATACTAAAGGTAGGAGGTTCTTAACACCTGAAGACTTCCAGATTTTTGCAGGTTATAGTGAAGCCTATGTTTACGAAATTTTGAATGATATAATGAATTCCCAGCCATCCTATTTCTCAAAATTTCTTACAGTTTACGAAGATTTGGATTCACCCACTTACATCACCAGCGGCTTTATTTACAAAATTTTGAGGGATATTCAGAATCGAGGAAAGAGTTTTGGAAAATTTAGTTATTCTGACATGTTGAGGATGTTAATTTTGATTGCCAACACCGATGCGAGGTTGAAGAGTTTATCCGTAAATGAGAAGCTGCTTTTAATGGAAATGTTGGTAAATTTAAAAGTCAATGCTGGCTAAAATATTAGTATTTCTAGTTATTTCCCAGTCTTTCGATTTAACAAGTAGCGAGATGATGATGAATTATTACGAAAGTCAGGGTGACTACCAGAAAGCATTGGAAGAAGCTGTTCTGCTTTTTAAAGAAAGTGAGGACCCCTTTTACCTAAAAAAGATGGCCCTTTACAGCTTCGCAATGGGCAATCAGCAAGATGGTTTGAAATTTGGTCTCGAATATTTAAAGCAAGGTTTTGACGATGAAATCTTTTTTGCACTCGTAAATCTTATCCGAGGTAAAAGAGAATTTCAAACTTTTGAGAGTTATGTTAATAAGTGGTGTGAAGGAGAGGATTCTCTCTCATTTTACATAGGCTATCTAGCCTACTTAAAAGGTGATTTTAACAGAGCGCTGGCTTTTTTTGAGAAATCAAAGCCATATTTTTTAAAGAATTCGCGCTTTTTGTCCAGCTATTTTGACGTTTTATGGAAAACGGGAAATTTGGATTCTTTAACTGTTTATTTGAATAAGGACCGTTCGGATGAACTTCCGATAGAGTATTTGAGAGGGCTTTACTTCAGGTTAGTAGGAGACGCAGAGAGTTCAAGACGGATTTTTGAGAGAATTTATAGTGAATTTGGTCTCAGAGAATTTGGCTTCTTAAAAACATACCTTCAACTGCTATTGGAAATTCAGGATTTTGAAATGGGAGACTCCGTAGTGAGGGAAATAGCAGGAAGATATCCCTTTTCGGGGGAAGCAAGGAAGCTTATAGGTCGCTACTATTTAGAAAAGGGTGAATACGATAAAGCTTTGAGTGAATTTCTGGTAGCTCTTGGTTTACAGAAGGGAGACCCTGAAGTTCACTATTATCTCTCCCGTACCCTTTTTGCCCTTGGTGCACTGAGGGATGCAATTGGAGAAATAAACAATGCAATTAAGGAAAATCCCTTCTTATCGGAATATCACTATTACAAGGTCTTCCTTCTATTGAATGCCGGGGAACTGGATGAGGGGATTAAATGGATCTACTATTCTGAGTTGAAATTTGGAAAGAATGCCTATTTGTACTATCTTAAGGCAGAGGTCTTTAAGAGAAAGGGTGATTTTAAGGGTGCAATGTTGAACTATCAGAGAGCTCTTGAACTTGACTCGCTAAATTTGAAACGCTATTACGACCTTCTTCTCTTTGCAAGAAGTGCGAAGGTCAAATTGGATGAGGATTATTACATTCTTCGGGCGTTAAATATCGTTAAAAGTAAGGAAGACTCTATTTTGTTTTCCAATTTGCTCCTTGAGCTCGGCAATTACCGGATGGCGTCAAAAATTTTATGGAGCATTATTCAAAGTGGTGATTCTTCAGCGGTTCTTTTAAACAATTTGGCTTACTCCCTTGCCGAACTGGGGGAAGATCTGGAGTATGCATTGGAGCTTATCGACCTTGCCCTGATGGATGCACCCAATGATTATCAATTTCTTGATACGAAAGCTTTAATTCTTTATAAGTTGGGCAGGAGGGAAGAGGCCAAGGTTTCAATAAAAAGAGCACTGGATGAGGGGGGTAAAGACGACCCGGAAGTGAAAAGACATTATGAGATGATCATGGGGGATTTGTAGGATGAAAAAAGTGTTAATTGTTTCTGGAAAGGCTGGTGCTGGGAAGACGACCCTTTCTTCCCTTCTAAGAGAATTTGGATTGGATGTCATTGAAGTGGATAAGTTGGCCCATGAAGTTTTAGAGGATAAAAAAGAAGAACTGGTCGTTCAGTTTGGTAAAGAAATTTTGGATTTAAATGGCCATATAGATAGAAAAAAGCTGGGAGAAATAGTCTTTGCAGACCCTGAAAAAATGAAAACCCTTGAGAGAATAGTTCATCCGGAATTAAAGAGACGCATAAAAGATTTGGTTGAAAATAGTCAAAAACATCTGGTTTTGGATGTGGCAATACCTAATAAGTTAGAGTTAAATTCCCTTGCGGATGTAAAAATATACGTAAGTGCCGATGAGGAACTGGTTAGAAAAAGATTGATAGAAAAAGGGTGGGATGTGAGGAAGATAGAATCTCTTTTAAGGCTTCAAGAAGACGAAGTGCCTTCGGGTAAATACTATTTTTTAAATAACAACGGTTCTTTAGAGGAGCTTAAAGCTAAGGTTAAGACCATTTTGAAGATGGAGGGAATTATTGATGAAAATTAAAGCCTTTTTTCGCCTTGTAAGAGTTTACAATTTATTAATAGTACTCTTAGCAGGCTTTATCGCTTTCAATTTGTCAGGGCTTTGTGGTTCTCCTTTGCCTTTTTTTAAATTCATAATCCCAATTATTTTGTTGGCGGCTTTTTCCAACTCCTTTAATGACTTTATGGATGCCAGTCTGGACCGGGATGCCCATCCAGATCGTCCCATTCCAAAGGGAGATATTACCATTAAGGAGGCCAGAATATTTAATATTGTTCTTGGAATTCTAATCTTTGCATGCAGTTTCCTGTTTAGTAAGTTTACCACTCAAGTAATATTTCTAATTGGATTCTTCCTTGCCATTTTGTACGACATTTATTTCAAAAAAGTATGTTTCGTTGGTAATCTTATAGTCAGTCTTTTAACCTCTTTTCCATTTTTGCTATTAGCCATAGAAATTGGAAATTTTTCTTTGATGTGGTATCCGGTTCTTTGCGCCATTTTGTACAACTTGATTCGTGAGGCCTTAAAGGACACCGAGGATTTTCCCAATGACAGCAAATATAGTTATAAAACCCTTCCTTTTTATTTGAAAGAGAAGGGTGTTAAGATTTATGCTACCTTTTTACTATTCGCCCTTATACTCTCCACGGTTTTTGCCTACAGATTTACCTTTCATAGTCCTGTCTTTATGGCCTATATGATTATTCTCTGGATAGTCCTCGGTTTGAGGTTATGGAGGGAAAAATCCTTCTCCAAATTGAGTGTCTATTTTAAAGAGTTTATGATATTTGTGCTCCTTGGGTTCTGGTTGGGGGGTGCTTTATGAGGTTGGGTTTTATTTCTGACACTCACGATAATAAAGAGGTCATAATAAGTGCATTTAAGTTCTTTGAAGAAAATGGTATTAGAAATGTTTTTCACCTCGGCGACCTGATTTCGCCTTTTAACATTCGGTTTATCAGGGAAGTTTATACTGGAAGCCTGTATATAGTTTTGGGGAATAACGACGGTGAGGAGGTCTTTATCTCCCAGTTGGCAAAAGAATTTAATGTGAATCTCTATAGAACTCCACAGGTTTTAGATATTAGTGGAATACGTATTGCCATAATGCACGAACCTTTTGCCATTAATGAGCTTGCTGAATCGCAGAAGTTTGATGTGGTGGCTTATGGCCACACGCATAAGATTCATCTTGAGCTAATCGGAAAAACATTTATCGTGAACCCCGGTGAAGCCTGCGGGTATTTGACGGGGAAAAGGAGTTTTGTGATTTATGATACTTCCTCAAAAACATTTAAATTGGAGGAGATTTAGGCCATGAATGGCTTAGATATATTTGTAATCGTGGTCTTCTTATTCTTTGCATTGAGAGGCTTGATAGTTGGCCTTATCAAAGAGGTCCTATCCATAGTGGGATTGATAACTGCTGTAGTAATCTCATTAAGATTTAATCACTTGATGGGTTTTTATTTGAAGGGAATTACTGACCCTCTCATTCTCAAAGTCTTAAGCGTTTTAATTCTGTTCTTTCTCGTCATTGCATTAACTCAACTGGTGATTTTACTTATTAGAAAAGTAATTAAGCCAACGATAATAGGTGCGGTAGACAAAGTGTTGGGTTTAATACTCGGGCTTTTTGAGGGTTTGGTTGTAATTGGCACTCTTTTGTATTTCGGGAGCCGATTTGATTTCGCAAATGAATGGATTAATCAGAGTCGTTACTCCTATAAAATCTCAAATCTTTACGAAAGAGTGGTGATAAGCAACTTCACAGAAATAAAGGAATTTTTTGAAAGCTTAAAGGATTAATATTAATTATGCTCAGAGCTGAGGTAATATGGTATGACGGTGAGAAAACCCGGGAGAGGCCCATGGCGATTATCATAGATGGGGAGAGGTTTGAAGTTACCAAGTGGATTCCTGTAGGTGTTGTAAGGGATTTAATTGGATTGGAACGAGAAGTACATAAGGTGGTTTTGGAGGATGGTAATTCCTACAGAGTAGAGTATTATAGGGGGCAGGACATATGTTATATAGAGAAGCTGAGGAACTGGTAGAAAAGGCCGAAGGTGCTTTAGTAAATTCCTATGCCCCTTATTCAAATTACAGAGTGGCTGCTGCTCTTCTTTGCGATGACGGAACTATCTACACTGGAGTTAATGTGGAAAATGGGTCTTATGGCCTGACAATTTGCGCCGAGCGGACTGCAATTTTTAAGGCTGTTTCTGAGGGTAAGAGAAATTTTAAGGCTATAGCAATCGTTGCTGAGAGTATGGAAACACCACCCTTTCCCTGTGGAGCTTGTAGACAGGTAATGGCGGAATTTTCAAAAGATATAATCGTAATAGTTAAAACCAAGGATGGGCTTGTCCAAAAAAGTTTGAAGGAACTTTTGCCCTATTCCTTTGAAGGCCCCTGATTTATAACAAAGTAAGCTAATTGTCCACAGGCGCCTTTTACGTCTTGGCCTTTTGATTTTCTAAGAGTAACTGCTCTTTTTAGTTTATTCCTGAGTTTGAAAAGAAATTTTTCTACTTCTTCATCCGTAGGCGCTGTAAATTGCGATGCAGGATGGGGATTATATGGAATTAGGTTTAACTTAGAGGGAATCGAGTTTGCATATTCCGTCAAAGCTTCAATGTCTTCTTTTCCGTCGTTGACACCCGGAATTAAAACATACTCAAAGGTAATCCATCTTCTTTTTTCTTCGTAGTATTCTAATAGAGCTTCTCTTAGTTTTTCAAGGGGGTACTTTTTTGCGATAGGCATAAGCTGTTCACGCTTTTCCTGAATGGCAGAATTTAATGAAACAGCAAGCTTAAATTGCTCTGGCTCTTTTGCCAGTTTTAAAATATTTGGGATTATTCCTGCTGTTGAAATTGTAATTTTTCTTGCTCCTATTGCAAATGCATGATTGTTATTTATGATTTTTGCGCTTGTTATTACTTCGTCATAATTCAGTAGAGGTTCACCCATTCCCATGAATACCACATTGGTGATTTTATCTTTTACGTAGTCCCTTACGATACGAAGTTGTTCAAGAATCTCAAAGAAATTCAGATTTCTTGTAAACCCTAATTTTCCAGTGGCGCAAAAGGCACAGTTTAGCGGACAACCTACCTGAGAAGATAGGCAAACAGTCCTCCTATCAGCATCCGGAATAAATACAGATTCAATTTTATCGCCGTTTGGAAGTTCGATGAGAAATTTTATTGAGCCATCTATAGAGTGGTTTATACTCATTGGATTGGCTCTTTCAATGGTGAATTTATCTGATAGCAGGGTTCGAAGATTTTTGGGAAGGTCCGAGAAATCCTTTATATTATCTGCACTTTTTGCCCAGATCCATTTCAAAATCTGGTTTGCACGATAAAGAGGTTCTCCAAGAGAGTTTAATAATTCTAATAATTTATCCGGTTTTAGCGAAATCAGGTTTTCATTCATCAGTTTTTGTAAAAATTACTTTAGATAAAGAGGCCTTAAAACCCAAACCTCCGGTGAAGTTGGTAATTCTTTTATTAATATCTTTGGCTCAAAATATTTGACAGGGCAGTTTGCTAAGCTTGTAAAAGCCTCTATATCAGCTAAAGGTAAATCGCAGGCATCGGTTTTAAACCTCATTGGGACAATTACTAAAGGATTTAACTGGGTTACAACTTCCCACGCATCCCTTACTGGAAGGGTGTCATAACCTCCTGTAGGAATCATCAAAATGTCTACGGGCTTTCCTATTTCATTTAATTGTTCATTTGTAAGTAGATGGCCAAGGGCACCGAGGTGAACCAATCTCACTCCGCCTAATTCGATGACGAATACCATATTTGTGCCTCGGATATTACCTTCAGCGTTGTCGTGATAGGTTTGAACTCCTTTAAATTTTAAAAATGGGAAGTTTTCAAAGGATTTCTCTCCGGCAACTTCCACAAGTCGAGGTTCACCAGGTATTTCTTTCCACGCCCCCTGATCCATATGCATATGGCTAACGGTTACAAAATCAGCTTCTATATCGATAGGATTGTATTTTATAGCCCCTCCAAGGGCCAAGTTTTTATATGGGTCTGTAATTATTTTTATATTTTTCCCTTCTATGAGGAAAGCAGCATGCCCAAGGTATGTAAGTTCTATGGGAGTTTCAAGTTTGAATTTTCTTGCTTTTTTGGCCCTTTCTGTTTCTGGTTTTTCTTCCTTTACCTCTTCTACCGCTTCTTTTTCTTGTTCAACTGCTTCCACTGGTTTGGGAGTTTCTTCCATCATAGTTTCTTCACTCGGTTCTTTCTTCTCCTCGGCACTTTCTTTCAGAAAGATTTCTTCTACTGAAGGAATTTCTGGTATAATACCTTCATCTTGAGGAAATACATCAATATTAGGTATGGCTATTTCCTCCTTTTCAGAAGTCTCCTCAACCGAACGTGGTGTTTCTGCTAGCACTTTAATTTTCATTTCCAGGACGTCTATGGCAGTTTTTAGATTGTCTAATTCCTTTAGATATTTTTTCATTTCAAACCCGATAGATTCTGCAATTTTCTCGGAAAGTGGGGTTTCAAAAAGGAGTTCTTTACCATTTTCATCTATCATTTTCTTTATTTTCTCTTGTAGTTCAGTGGCGATGACATCACTCTGGTTTTTTATAATCTCAGCGATTATCTTTTTGAGACCTTCCTCACTTTCGTAAAAGTTCTTTAAAGTTTTCTCGATGTTCTTTTTAATGTCTTTTTGATTTTTGTTTACTACTTCATCAGCTATAGCTTTCAGCTGTTCTTCAAAGATATGAGTTTCTTCATCTATGAAATTCTTTATCTTCTCTTCGAGCATTACCCTTGTTTTTTCGAAATCTAGTGAATTTTTAACATTATTTTCAAGTTCGGCCTCAAAGTTTTTCAGTTGTTCATTGATTTTGCTCTCGATATCGGTCCGTATTGAATCCAGTTGCTTTAAGTACTTTTCGTCTTCCTCTTTAAGTTTTTCTTCCAGCTCTGCTCTCTTTTTCTCTATTTCCAATTTTAGAGTCTCTTCCAGCTGTGATTTCACTTTTTCCAAATTGAATATTTCCTCTTCCAGATCTTTAAGGATTTCTTGTGCCTTAGACTTGGTGTTTGCTACCAAATCCTCGATCTCTTTTTGGACATTCTGTAAGAGGGTGCTAAGACCCTCTTCCAAATTTTTTTTCACATCTTCAAGAATTTTTTCCCATTCGGGATTCATCTATTATTTCCCCCTATTTTCGAAAAACTTTTTGATGATCTCCTCTAAATCGGGCTTACCAATTTCTTGCAATTCGTATTTTACGCGAACATAGGGTTTATTAATTTTGAGAATTTTGCCAAGATTTATTGGAGTTGCAACGATTACTAGATCTGCTGGAACGGCGTTAATTGTCGTCTCCAGTTCCTGTAATTGTTTCTTAGAGTATCCCATTGCTGGAAGGATTACTTCCAGTTGTGTGTATTTTTCGTAAGTATCTTTAATGGAACCCACTGCATAAGGTCTTGGGTCAACAATTTCTGCAGCTCCAAATTTCTCGGCTGCCACATATCCTGCACCGTATGACATCTCGCCATGGGTGAGTGTTGGTCCATCTTCAATTACAAGCACTTTCTTGCCTTTAATGGCTTCATAGTTTTCAACGAAAATTGGGGAAGCTGCGTCAATTACCGTAGCTCTTGGATTTGCACTTCTGATGTTCTCTCTAACCACCTGTATGTCCTCAGGATATGCTGTTTCTATCTTATTAATAACAATCACATCTGCCATTCTGAGATTGGTTTCACCGGGATGATAAGTAACTTCGTGACCAGGTCTGTGGGGATCAGCCACGACGATGTGTAAGTCTGGTTTAAAGAAGGGGAAGTCGTTATTTCCACCATCCCACAGGATAACATCGGCTTCTTGTTCAGCCTGTCTCAAGATCTTCTCATAGTCAACTCCGGCGTAAACTACATTCCCTCTGTCAATATGAGGTTCGTATTCTTCTCTTTCCTCAATGGTACAGTTGTGTTTATCAAGGTCTTCAGCAGAAGCGAATCTTTGAACTACTTGTTTTGTTAAGTCTCCGTATGGCATCGGATGTCTTATGACCACCGTTTTCTTCCCTAATTTCTTTAAAATTTCTGCTACTTTTCTTGTTGTCTGGCTTTTACCGGAACCGGTTCTCACTGCACAAACAGAAATAACCAGCTTGTTTGATTTTACCATTGTATGCTCCGGACCAAGGAGCATAAAGCTTGCACCAGCAGCCATTGCCCTTGATGCCCTATTCATTACATACTCATGAGAGATGTCTGAATAGGCAAAAACGACAAAATCCACTTTATGTTTTTTAATTAAATCTTCCAGTTCTTCTTCTGCATAAATAGGAATTCCATTAGGATAGAGTTTGCCAGCGAGCTCGGCAGGGTATTTCCTGCCTTCAATGTCTGGAATTTGTGTCGCTGTGAAAGCAATTACTTCATAATTCTCATTATCTCTGAAAAATACGTTAAAGTTGTGAAAATCCCTTCCGGCAGCACCCATTATGATTACTTTTTTCTTCATAAATGTTTACCTCCTTATAAGTTTTTTAATACTTCTCTGAAAATTTCAAGGGCAACGTTAATTTCTTCCTTTGTAACGGTTAAAGCAGGACACCATCTTACGGTATTTGGTCCTGCGCCTAAGAGTATCAAGCCCTTGTAGAAGGCATTGTCAACAATTTTGTTTCTCAAGGATGGGTCTGGCTTTTTGGAGGTTCTATCCTTAACGATTTCAACACCTACCATTAGCCCAAGTCCTCTTACGTCGCCGATAAATTCAAATTCATCCATTAATTTTGTTAATTCTGCCTTTAGATATGTACCCACTTCCCGTGCGTTTTCAACAAGACCTTTTTCAAGAAGCTCAATGGTTTTTAGTGCTGCGACGCATGATACCGGATTACCGCCGAAGGTGGAAGCGTGAGTCCCGGATTCCCAGTCCATCAAAGATTTTCTTGCTATAGCAGCGCCCAGAGGAAATCCTGAAGCAATTCCTTTAGCAACGGTAACAATGTCGGGTATTATTCCGAAGTATTCAATAGCAAACATCCTTCCTGTTCTTCCCATTCCGGTCTGCACTTCATCATCAATTAGTAGTATGTCGTATTTTTCTGCTATTTGCTTTAATTTTGGGAAGAAGTCTGCTGGTGGTACGATATATCCACCTTCTCCTTGTATTGGTTCAAATACAAAGGCCGCCACCTCTTCAGGTGGGGCAATGGTTGTAAAAATATAATTTTCAAGATAATCAATTATGGCATCTGTTAGCTTCTCTGGAGCTACCCCCAAAAATGGTCTATAGGGGTTTGGATATGGAATATGAAATATTTGCGGGACCAGAGGCGCAAAGTATCTTCTGTGAATGGCTTTGGATGCAGAAATACTCATTGAACCAAAGGTCCTTCCATGGAATGCACCCAGGAAAGCAATAAAGTACGGTCTTCTTGTTTTGAATCTTGCCAGTTTAAGGGCAGCCTCGTTGGCTTCAGTTCCGGAGTTGGCAAAGAATACCCTCTTGTTTTTTGCACCCGGTGCAATTTCTGCAAGTTTTTCTGCCAATTCAATCTGGTAAGGATAGTAGAAATCGGTGCCCGACATATGTATGAGTTTGGCTGCCTGTTCCTGAACAGCTTTGACAATTTCCGGATGGCAGTGCCCCGTTGTTAAAACGGCTATTCCTGCCGCCATATCAAGAAATCTATTTCCGTCCACATCGTAAACCCATACACCCTCTCCCCTTTCAATTACTGCGGGATAGGATCTGGTGTAGGATGGAGATATGAATTCTTCATCTTTTTTTAGAAGCTCTTGTGCCTTTGGACCTGGAAGCGATGTTTTAATTTCAGGCTTTAGTGTCATATAACCTCCTTACTTTCAAGTGATTATAACTCAAAAGGCTTGAATAGTCAAAGCATTTTCTTTATCATTACTAACAAGGAGGCTTTATGAAAAAGGATGGTAATGTAGGTAATTTTTTTTACTCTAAATGGTTATATGTGCTAGTTATTTATTTTGTGCTTTCTCTGATTTTATACATCGAATTTCTATCCCCTTCTAAGAACTTAATGGGAACTGACTGGCTTAATGGTGGTTACGCCAACTGGTTGTTTATGAGAGATTACATCAGGCAGTACCATGAAATTGCTCTCTGGAATCCGTTTATTTTTAGTGGGATGCCCACCATTGGTGCCTTTTTCCCAGAGATACTAACCTTTAGATTTATAAGTAGTTTTTTACTTCCTATGCATGTGGCTCATGTTTTAGGGTTTATTTTCCTTCTTACAATTGCTGCCCTTTCAACTTATTTCTTTGTTAAAGATTATCTCAAAGATGATGCAGTGGCTTTTTTAGCAGGAATACTTTATGGTTTTTCTGGACTTCTAGTATCTACTTCCTATGCAGGTCATCTTGGTAGATTAACCAGTATGGCATTGTTTCCTCTTTATTTATTCCTGTTAAAACGCGGAATAGATACAGGAAAAGTGTGGTTCTTTCTTTTGATGGGCTCTGTCGCAGGGTTTTCTTTTTTGAACGGACACATACAGATGACCTATTTTGGTATCCTGTTTATTATAGCGTTTTTTATCTTCTACAACATTACCATTGGGAACAATTTAAAAAGCAAGAAGTTCTATCTATACGCCCTATACTCTATCTTGGGAGGAGTAGTCGCTGCCTTGATATACTCATTTTATCTATTACCAGTGTACGAAAACCTTCCTTTTACTGCAAGGGGTGCGGAAAGGGGGTATGATTACGCTGTCAGCTGGTCAATGCCACCAGAGGAGATTTTTAATTTAATAACGCCTAAATTCTCGGGAATCTTAGACGAATACTGGGGAAGAAGCTACTTTAAACTCCATACCGAGTATTTTGGTGTTTTGACGATTTTCATGGCTTTACTTGCCATTATAGGGAATTTTAAGAAAGATAGTTTGGTCAGGTTTTTATCTATCTATGGTATTTTTACCCTTTTCTATTCCTGGGGAGGATATACTCCTATATTCAAAGTGTTCTACTATGTGATTCCAATGGTGAAAAAGTTTAGGGTACCGAATCTGATGTTTTTCATTTTTAATTTTATATCCGTTTTCCTTGCATCTTTAGCTATCTCAAAAATTTTGAATGAACAGAAGGAGAGTGCTAAATTAAGGAAAAAGGGGACATATTTACTTGTGGGTCTTGCCGGACTTCTTCTAATTTTTGTAATCTTTAAGAATGGGTGGATTAGCTTCTTCGGTAAGATGTTAAGTAAATCGAAGGAAGCCGGCGATGTAAAGTCTAAACTCTACCTTCTTGAGGAGGTGTTTTCCAGGTTTCCACTGTATTACTTTATTTCACTTACTTTTATGGGAATTTTTGTGGTTTTGATAAATTTTATGACAAGAGCAAAGGAAAAGGCCGTGTATCTTTTTGTCGGTGTTGCTCTGTTAGCCTATCTCGATTTATATCTGGTGAACAGGAATTTTATAGCTGATACCGGAAAAACGATGGAAGAGCTTTATGGAGAGGATGAGATAATCAGGGAAATTAAGAAGGATTCTTCCTTGTACCGCGTTTTTCCTCTGATGTATTCTCGAGCAAACGATGGGACTTTGATGATCAATGGAATTGAGTCAATTGGAGGTTATACCAGTTCTCCTCCAAAGAGATATCAAGAGTTTGTCGGTGCTGGGCAAAGCGTAATGTTTAATCCCCTTTATTTGATAGAACATCCACAGATGCTAAATCTTCTGGATTGTAAGTATATTATAGCTTACAACTTCCCGCTGATTGATACCATGCGCTACGATTACAACACGAGGCAAATTATTAAGGGATGGTTGCAATACCTTTCCAATTTCACATATATCCCATCAAATTCTCAGTTTGCACTTTACGTTAATGATAAAAACTTAGGTAGGGTTTACTTCTCAGAGAGTTATAGGGTAATGAAGGCCGATTCCATTCTGGAAACTCTGAAGAACTGGTCAACGGATTCTGTATTAAGGTATGTACTCCTTGAAACGGACCCGCAGATTGAGATCTCTCAAAAAAGCAATCTACCACTCCAGTTTGAGTACAAAATTACAATGTATGAAGCCAACAGAATGGACCTTGAAGTTAAAGTGAATAATTCGGGATTCATTGTCTTTTCCCAAAACTATCATCCTGCTTGGAAGGTTTACATTGATGGTCAGAAAAAAGAACCTTATATTGCCAATTATGCTTTTATGGCGGTACATTGCCCTGAGGGAGAACATAAGATTTCCTTGCGTTTTGAATCCCTCTACCATCGTCTGGGATTTATCCTAACAGGAATAGGTTTTGCAATAACCATTCTTGCAATTGTTGGTCTTGTTATTAAGCGTTAATGAAGTTAAAAAGAGTTCTTTGGAATTTGCTTCAGATTGCCCTTGTAGTTGGTCTTCTCTACTATGTTATTTTGCCCCTCTTGAAAAACGCAAAGGGCTTTCAGGATACCTTCCTGACCCTGAAACCCCTACCTTTAGTGTCAGGTATCTTAGTGTTATCTCTTGTGATTCTCTGCTATCCTTTTGTATGGCGCTATATCCTTGGTAGTTTTGGCATACAGATTCCGTGGAAGAAGGCGGTAATTTCCTGGATCTATTCTAATGTGGGCAAGTATATGCCCGGCAAGGTGTGGCAATTTGTGGGCAGGGTTGCTTTGACAAAAAGTGTAAAACCGGAGATAACTTTAGCTACCGTATTTTTAGAAGTGATAATCTCCAGTTCTTCCGCTGTGATGGTCTTCTTTGCCCGGTTTTTCTTAATGAGGGACATCTCACCCCTGTGGAGCCTTTATGCGGTTCTTCTTTTTGTAGTTCTTTTCTTTCTACAACATCCCGCTGTTGTCAAGTTCTTCCTTAAATTGTATTTCAAGGTAAGGAAACAAGAAGTGGACTTAGTATCTCTTGAGTTGCCCCTTAAGAGAAATGTCTATGTATTCTTTGCATATTTTATTTTATGGATACTCACGGGTGTAAGTTTCTGGCTAATGGTGCAGGGGTCAAATATTAAAGTTGGTCTTGTTGATTCAGTTACAACCTATCCTATCTCCTGGATTCTAGGATACCTTACGCTTATTTCGCCTGGTGGTCTGGGGGTGAGGGAGTCAATTTTGATGAGCATGCTTAAAGCACGTTATGCAGTTGAAGTGGCCTCTGCCTTTTCCTTGCTCACAAGACTTGCCCTTGTTTTTACTGACTTTTTCCTTTTCTTTCTGGTTTTGATACTTTTTGGAGGGTTAACATTTGAGAGGAAGCAAGATAGTAAGGCTTGAAAAATAGGAAATTCTATGAATCAATCTGAAGGCTCTGAAAAACAGATTAGGACTCTGGAACTTTTTCTTTTATTCCTGAAAATAGGATGGTTGACCCTTGGCGGGGGATATGTGATGATTCCGCTTTTTATGGAAGAATTTGTGAAAAAAAGAAAATGGCTTGATGAGAGGGAATTTCTGGATGTTTTGACCTTTGCCCAGCTCTTTCCGGGTCCCATTGCCCTAAATTTTGGAGTGTCATTGGGGTATAAGTTGAAAGGGGGAAAAGGGGCTTTTTTAAGCGCTCTGGCTGTTTTTCTACCATCCTTTGTTTCAATTCTTGTAATTGCAATTTTCTTTCTGAAATTTCAGGATAATAGATATGTTCAGGGACTCTTTTACGGACTTCGTCCCGCCATAGCGGGATTAATGATCTACAGTGTAATTGACCTCATTAGTAAGGAAAAACTTAGTTTTTCAAGAGTTATTATTATCGCCCTCTTCTCTTTCGTGTTACTTTTTTTTAAACTAAACCCCGTCTATTTAATATTCTTTGCCCTTGGGGGGTCTGTTCTATGGGTATTTACGCGCGGTTAGCCATAGTATTTTTTACCATTGGTTTAACAGGATTTGGTGGAGGATATGCCATTGTCTCGTTGATAAGACACTTTGTGGTTGTTGAAGAAGGCTGGCTCAGTAATCTACAGTTTATTGATGTGCTTGCCATATCGCAGGTTACTCCCGGTCCCATCGCTTTAAATTCAGCCACCTTTATAGGCTTTAAGATGGGTGGGCTTCCGGGTTCCCTTATAGCCTCAATTTTTTCCATTCTGGCTCCCTTCCTTCTCGTTCTCTCTATTTCCCATTATATGAGACTCGTTGAGAGCAATAAGGTAATTAAAGTGTTAAGATTGATGCGTCCAGTCGTCTTTGCCCTCCTTGTAGTTGCCACCTACAGTATTGTTAAAGATTCTGTTATGGACCCTGTAAGTATTCTCCTTTGTATCCTTTCGGTATTGCTGGCTTACAAGAGGGCTGGAAGTGTGACCCTGCGCCTTTTCATTTTCGCCGTTCTGGGTGAAGTTATCTATCTTTTAAAATAAGCCATCGTGACTTTATAATAAAGTTATGAAGGTTTCACTTTTAGTTCCAGCAAAGGACGAAAAGGGAAATGTTGAGCCCCTTATCTCCCATTTCCTTGATTTCATAAACAAGAACTCCCTGGAATGGGAGATGATAATTGTTGATGATGGATCCACCGATGGAACCTATGATGAGCTTAAGCGGATTGGTGGTAAATATGAAAACATAAGGTTTTTCAGACACCGAAGGAATCTGGGTGTCACCCATGCCCTAAAAACTGCATTAAAACATTCAAAATACTCAATCGTGGCCTTCTTCCCTGCGGACCTACAATTTACCTTAGAGGATGTTTACAATATGGCCCAGAGAATTGAGATGGAGAAGGTGGACCTGGTAGCTGGATGGAAGATTGGTAAGTATGAAAAGAAATTTGTATCAATGATTTATAACTTCATGGTGAGGATTCTTTTCGGGATTAAAATTCACGACATGAACAGCATCAAAGTGATGAGGAGGGAGGTTCTTGAAGTTCTTCCGCTTAGAAAGGACTGGCACCGTTATATAATTCCGTGGGCCAAGGAGTATGGTTTTAAAATCGTTGAGGAGAGAGTGACCCTAAAGCCGAGACTTTATGGTGTAAGTAAATACAGGGGTTTTGGAAGGGTACTAATTGGCCTTTTTGACCTCATATCGGTAAAATTCCTGGTTACCTTTAGGCGGAAGCCTATGTTCTTCTTCGGTGGATTGGGCCTTGTTTCTCTGTCCTTAGGGATTATTACAGGTCTGGTTGCTCTTTATCTTAGAATTTTTAAACACTTTGGTTATAGACCCCTTCTGTACCTCGTGCTTTTCCTCCTCACGGCGGGTATCCTTTTCTTTATGATGGGATTTATGGGAGAGCTGATTTCGGGCCTGTACGACTATGTGGAAGGCGAGACCCTGCTTAAATATGAAGAAGAAAAAGAAGATTCTTGAAGAGATATATCGGAGGCTCTTTGAACACTTTGGTCCTCAGTATTGGTGGCCGGGTGATGGAGATTTAGAGATTATTGTTGGGGCCGTTTTAACCCAGAATACTTCGTGGAAGAATGTGGAAAAGGCTGTTTCGAACCTCAAAGGCGCAGGCGTTCTTGAACTAAATTCCCTTTATCATCTCCCTTTAGAAAAGCTTGAGGAATTAGTGAGACCGAGCGGCTTTTACAAAATCAAGGCAAAAAGGCTTAAGGAGCTTATAAAATTCCTTTACAAATCGGGCGGTGTTGATGAGCTAAAAAATAGCCCCCTCGAGGAGTTAAGAAATGAACTTTTAAAGGTAAAGGGAATCGGACCCGAGACGGCAGATTCCATTATTCTTTATGCTTTAGAGAAGCCTGTTTTTGTTGTAGATGCTTATACTAAGAGGATTTTGAAAAGAATAGGTATTCTGGAGAAAGAAGATGTACCTTACAATAAGGTTCAGGAGTTGTTCATGGAAAACCTTACCCCCGATGTGAAAATGTATAATGAGTATCACGCTCTCTTTGTAAGGCTTGGTAAAGAGCATTGTACGAAAAGAGCCCCAAAGTGTGGAAATTGTCCGTTAAGTGACCTTTGTAATTTTGCGAAGGAGAGAAAAATTGAAAATAAAACTCGGTATTGATAGGATTAAAGAGGATTGGCCAAAGGAGTTAAAAGGGGCAAGGATTGGTGCTCTTGTTCACCAAGCTTCTGTGGATAGTTGTTTAAATCACACGATAAATATTCTTAGAGCGTTTGAAGATGCGAGACTAACAGCCATCTTCGCTCCTCAGCATGGTCTTTACGGCGAGACCCAGGACAATATGATTGAGTGGGAGTCATATTTTGATGAAAGATTGAAGTTGCCCGTTCATAGTCTCTATGGAAGGACGAGAAAGCCACTACCCGAGATGCTTGAAGATGTAGATGGTATCGTGGTGGATTTGCAGGATGTGGGTGCCAGGTATTACACCTTCATCTGGACCCTATACCTGACAATGGAGTCCGCTATGGAGTCCGGTAAGTTTGTAGTAGTCCTTGATAGACCCAATCCCATCGGAGGAGTGGAAGTGGAGGGCCCTTTATTGAATGAGGAATTTTCCTCCTTTGTGGGACTTAAACCGCTTCCCGTAAGGCATGGTATGACCATAGGGGAGATAGCCCTTCTTTTCAGAGATAGATATCTTAAAGACCTTAATCTCTTTATTGTAAAAATGGAGGGCTGGAAGCGTTCCTTCTACTGGGAAGATACGGGCCTTGAATGGGTGAACCCTTCTCCCAATATGCCTTCAGAGAAGACTGCCCTTTTATACCCCGGTATGTGTCTTTTTGAGGCAACAAACATCAGTGAAGGAAGGGGAACCACAAGACCCTTTGAAATCATCGGCGCTCCTTTTATAGACCCCTTTAAACTGGCGGAGATTATGAACAATATTGGCCTTCAGGGTGTCTATTTCAGGCCCCTCTATTTTATTCCTACCTTTAATAAGTTCAGCGGTCTAAGGTGCGGTGGTGTTCAGATTCACATAAGGGATAAGAGAGAATCAAAGCCCTTTATAATTGCGGTGGCTTTGATTAAGGCAATAAAGGAACTTTATCCCAATGATTTTAGGTGGAAAAATCCCCCTTATGAATATGAATTTGAGAAACTCCCCATTGATATACTTTCAGGGAGTGATGAGCTTAGAATAAGACTGGATCGAGGTGATTCATTAGAGGATATGGAAGGGTGGTGGACTTTAGAGTCCAAAGATTTCTCGCATAAAATAAGGTCAAAGTATTTACTTTATGAATGACTGGGATGTTTTTATCCTTTCGGCGGGTCTTGGTGAAAGGCTGAGGCCGATAACCCTCTCTATTCCAAAGGTATTGGTTCCTGTTCTCGGAGAACCTGTAATTTTGAAAATTTACGGAAGATTGAAGAGTTATGGGTTTGAAAGATTCTACGTCAACGCTCATTATCAAGCAGAGAAGATAGAGAGGTTTTTCAAAGGTTTTGAGGATTTAACAGTTATCAAGGAGCCTGAAATTCTCGGAACAGGTGGGGGTCTTGTTAATATGGCAAAATCCGCTCGGGGCAAGTTTATTCTGGCCCACAATGGAGACATTCTGACGGAGTTTAATATAAAGGATTTTGTAAAGTTCCACATTAATGAAGACTCGGACATAACCTTGGCAGTGGGTATGAACGTGCCATTTAAAAATTTAATGTGTGATGGAAAATCCTTTGCAGGGATTGGTTCAGGAAAGTACGGCTTTACAGGTGTGGCAATCTACAAACGGGAATTGCTCCTTGATTACGAAGTCAAAAATTTTGATGCAAAGGAGATCTGGCTTGATGCATTAAATAAGGGGAAAAAAGTTTTGGCTTATGATGTCAGCGATGCCTACTGGGCTGATCTCGGGACTCCTGATAATTACGCGAGGGCGGTCTTTGATAAGATGAGGGAGGAGGGGGAGTATCTATTTATAAGTAAGAGGGTAAATCAACTTTCAAAAGTCTTCTTTGATGGATTCTTTGTGATAGATGGGAACCCGCTCATTGAAGAGGGAGCCTCTTTCAGGAATGTAGTAATAATAGGGGATTGTTATGTTAAGGGCGAGCGCTATGAAAACTGTATAGTATCTGAAGGTGGCATAGCTGAGTTTGATGAATATAGGACCCTTGGCGATGGAGAAAAATACCCTGTCGGATTTGGGGGTTCTGACAGAAAGTTTTACAGAATTAAAAGGGAAGAGAAAAGCTTTATCCTGTGCGAATACGGGAATGACAGAGAGGGACTTCAGAGGCATATAAAGGCGACGGAATTTTTGAAGGAATGTGAAGTGCCCGTGCCCGAGATTTCTGAGGTTTATGATGATAGAAATGTGCTTCTTATGGAGGATTTTGGAGATTTGAATTTCTATACCTATTTTAAGTATCCGCTTAACACGGATGATTTTCTGTTCTACTACAAAAAGGCCATTGAAGTTATTGCAAAACTTCACGCCCTCGGTCCCAAAACGGAGCTGTGTCATAACTTTGATGATTTCGTCTTTGATTACGAGTACTTTAAATGGGAACAGGCCCACTTTTTAAACAATTTCGTAAAAAGGTTTACAAATCTAACTATTGATGAAGAAGTGAATCGGGAACTTGACGAGCTTGCGAGGGAATGTGCTGAATTTCCGAAAGTGGTTCTCCACAGGGACTATCAAAGCCAGAATATTATGATAAGGGACGACGAGATTGGGGTTCTGGACTTTACAAGTTTGCGCTGGGGTCCGAAGGCTTACGATTTAGCATCTTTACTCTATGATCCCTATATGCCTGAGCTTTCTTCCTTGAGGGATGAATTAACTGATTATTATCTTGTGGTGTACAATTACTACGCTACTAAAAGACTTTCAAGAAGTGAACTGGAAGGGGAGCTTAACTTTATGAGATTGCAAAGGCATATGCAGGCTCTTGGTGCCTATGGCTTTTTATCAGAGATAAAGGGCAAGAAGTATTTTAGAAGGTTTATCCCTTTTGGACTTTCTTTATTGGAAGAAGACTTTCATTCCTTTGTTGGCAAGTTCGGAAACTTAAGAAGTTTGGTAAGTTTTTTGAAGTTTTATCTAATAAAACTAGGTGAGTCTTGACATTTAGTGGAAAATGTATTAAATTTATACTATTATTGAAGTGAGGAGGCGCTAAATTATGGATGCAGGAAAGGTATTAAGTATTTTGCTTAAGTATAGACTTATAGATGAGCAAACCGCTATAAAAATTAGGGAAGAGGTAAAAAGGTCCAACAAATCTGTATTTAAAGTTGTTCAGGAAATGGGATTAATGACAGAAGAGCAATTATTGAAAGTTTTAGCAAGGGAGTTTAAAGTTCAAATCGCTGAACTGGGTTCAGATCCTATTGACCCTGATTTGGTTCAGCTTGTGCCGCGGGAATTTTGTGAGAAAAATGAAGTTTTTCCTTTAAGAAGGAAAGGAAGAGTACTTTTTGCTGCAATGGCAGACCCTACGCGCTACGAAGTAATTGACAATTTAAGATTTTTGACCAATTTCATTGTAGAACCGCTTTTAATGAGTCCTGAAAAAATCAATGATTTAATAATTAAGGCTTATGGTGAGAAGTCGGAGGTTTCCGAGTTAGTAAGAGAACTTAAGGAAGAAGAGGGCGTAGAACTTCAAGTTGTGGAGGAGAAGGAAGAGGAAGAAGTAGGAGACCTTACCGCTGCTGCAAGAGATTCTGCTGTTCAAAAGTATGTTATGACATTGTTACGTGAAGCTATAGAAAGGAAGGCCAGTGATATTCACATTGAACCTTATGAAAAGAAGTTAAGGATTAGATTGAGACAAGATGGCGTATTGAAAGAAATTGAGCCACCACCCTTCAAATATTCGCGGGGTATCGTATCTGTTATAAAAATAATGTCCAATCTTAAGATAGAGGAAAGAAGGCTACCCCAAGATGGTCATCTTAAGATTAAGGATAAGCTTGGTAGAATTATTGACTTCCGTGTATCCACACTACCTGTGAAGCATGGCGAGAAGGTGGTTTTGAGAATTTTGGACAAGAGCAGTTTGACATTGGACTTAAAGAAGTTGGGTTTTGAACCTGATGCTTTGAGGAAGTTTGAGTATGCTATTACACGACCTTATGGAATGATTCTGGTAACAGGTCCAACAGGTAGCGGTAAAACGACTACCTTGTACTCCGCTCTATCCATTTTGAACAAGCCAGAGGTAAACATTATGACCGCAGAAGACCCTGTGGAATTTGAGTTTGAGGGGATTAACCAGGTTCAGGTTAGAGAAGAGATAGGACTTACTTTTGCAGCTGCATTGAGGTCTTTCCTTCGTCAAGACCCTGACATCATAATGGTGGGTGAGATTCGTGATGGCGAGACTGCTTCCATTGCCGTGAAGGCAGCTTTAACGGGTCACTTAGTTCTTTCTACTTTGCATACTAATGATGCTCCCAGTACTATTACTCGTTTAATAGATATGGGTATTCCCCCTTATTTGGTTGCTGATTCGTTGATATTGATTATGGCACAGAGGCTTATAAGAAAGCTCTGCCCGCAGTGCAAGAGGCCTATAACCCCTACAGACGAAAAACTCAGACTCGTTGGCCTTGATAGAAGTTTTCTTGCAGGAAAGACAGTTTATGGAGAAGGCGATGGAAACTGTGATTTGTGCAAAGGTGCAAGGTATAAGGGAAGAGAAGGTATTTATGAGGTTATGCTAATAACTCCCGCTATCAGGGAAATGCTCCTTGAGGGGAGAACAATTGGTGAAATTAGAGAAAAAGCGAGAGAAGAGGGAATGTTAACATTAAGGGAAGCTGCCCTATTAAAGTTCCAGAGGGGAATTACTTCCCTTGAAGAGGTAATTAGAGTAACAATGGAGGGATAATATGCCCGAATTAACGATAAAGGAACTATTAGAAGAAATGGTAAGGCGCAATGCAACAGATTTGCATTTAACTGCAGGCGCCGAGCCCTATTACAGGATAGATAAAAACTTGGTACCTTCAGGATATAAGGTGCTGACACCATTGGAGGTCAAAAATCTCGTCTATAGCTTGCTTTCTGAAACCCAGAGGGCGAGATTAGAAAACGATTTAGAGCTGGATTTCGCTGTGTCCATTGAAGGACTTTCCAGATTCAGATGTAATGCCTTCTTCCAAAGGGGTACCGTGGCATGTGCAATAAGAAGGATTCCTTTTAAGATTCCACCTCTTGAAACCTTAGGTCTTCCTCCGGCTGTCTTCTCACTGGTTGAGAAAGATAAAGGATTAATTCTTGTGACTGGACCCACAGGGAGTGGAAAATCCACGACTCTTGCTTCTTTAATTGATAGAATCAACCAGATGAAAGCATGCCACATTGTTACACTGGAAGACCCAATTGAATATTTACACAGAAACAAAAAGGCCATCATCGCCCAGAGAGAGATTGGCCAGGATACAAAAGCCTTTGCCATCGCTTTGAAATATGTATTGAGACAGGACCCTGATGTTATCATGGTAGGTGAAATGAGAGACCTGGAGACTATTCAGGCTGCCTTAACGGCTGCGGAAACCGGTCACTTAGTTCTGGCAACACTGCATACCTCAACTGCAACTGAATCAATAAACCGTGTAATAGACGTATTTCCGCCCTACCAGCAGGACCAGGTGCGTGTTCAGCTGGCAAGCGTTCTTGAGGCTGTTATTTCTCAGAAGCTCCTTCCAAAGGCTGGTGGAAAAGGTATGGTCCTCGCTACAGAGGTTCTCCTTGCCACTCCTGCAGTCCAAACATTGATACGTGAATCAAGGGTACACGAGATGTACAGTATTATGCAATCCAGCCAGGCTTTCGGAATGCAAACTATGAATATGTCCCTTGCCAGCCTATTTAATCAGGGTTTAATTACCCTTCAAACGGCCCTTATAGCTTCACCTCGACCTGATGAATTAAAGAAGATGATAAGTAGCACAGGGGCCACTTCAAGACCTGTGAGATAAAAGGAGGTTTTAGTATGGCGCGTTTTGTTTATACTGCAAAGGATAAAGAGGGTAAAATAAGAACTGGTGTTGTGAGCGCTAAGAGTAGTGATGAAGTGGTTGCGAGGCTGAGGAATCTTGGGTTAACTGTTGTAAAGATTGAACAAGAAAAGGGTGGTTTTAAATTGCCCTTTGGTGGGAAGCCTGGTGCGAAGGACCTTGCGATTTTCGCAAGACAATTTGCCGTTATGATTGAGGCAGGTGTGTCTTTGACCAGGGCTTTGGAAATCCTTTCGGAACAAACGGAAAAGCGTAAACTGAAGGATGCTATTTTAAAGATTAAACGTGAAGTTGAAGGTGGAAAGAGTTTAGGCGAGGCAATGCAAGAACAATCCCAAATTTTTCCTGACCTTATGATTCAAATGGTCACCGTTGGTGAGCAGTCCGGACAATTGACTAACACCCTCAAGCAGGCTGCAATATTTTACGAAAAGATGGACGCTATTCGGAGGAAGGTTGTTTCTGCTATGGCATATCCTGCTGTAGTGTTCTTAGTGTTAATAGTAGTTTCAACAGCAATGTTGCTCTTTGTTATTCCTTCCTTTGCTAAGATGTATGAAGAAGTGGGAGCGAAACTCCCCGGTCCCACCCTTTTGGTTATTGGAATAAGCAGATTTCTTCAGCGCTACTTCGTGATAATATTTGGCGCCATAGTTGCTGCAGTGGTTTTGCTAAATAGATTCAGAAAAACAGAGAAGGGAAAGCTGGCTTGGGATGCATTTATGATGAGGGTAATTATATTTGGAAGTTTGATAAAGAAGGTTGCGGTGGCGAGATTTGCAAGAACATTGGCCATTTTGATCTCCAGTGGTGTGGAACTTATTCAGAGTCTTAAAATAACTGGAAAGGCTTCGGGAAACAAGGTTATTGAAGTTGGTCTTAATAAGGTGGCTCAGAAGGTGGCAGGTGGTGAAACCCTTACTAGACCAATTCAGGAAATGGCCATCTTCCCACCCCTCGTGGTTCATCTAATTTCCGTAGGTGAAGAGAGTGGTAGGTTAGGCGATATGCTATCAAAAATTGCAGACTTCTACGATGACGAGGTGGATACGGCGGTAGCAACCTTAGCCTCTATTATTGAACCCCTGATGATTGTTATCATCGGTGTTTTTGTGGGTGGTATGCTGATTGCAATGTACTTGCCCATTTTTGGATTGGCAAGTACTATAAAATAAGTTGGTTGATAAAAGGGAACTTAGATTTTTTCTCAGTGTAAATTCTTTCGCTGTACTTTTTGTAACGGGAATTGCCCTTATTTACTTGAGGGGAATTGGTTTACAAAGGATATTATCCCTCTTTCTGCTGATCTCCTTCCTCACACTCCTTTTCAATTTTCTGCTTGTTGTTATTTGTAAAAATAAAACAACCACAGCCTTCTGGATTTCCCTTGTAATTTTTGATATAGTGGTTCTGGTGATGTCAGCGGCGACAGGCGGGATAGATTCTCGAATACCCTTTCTTTTTGTATTACCCTTAGTTTTTGCTGTTTATAATTTTGGTCTAAAAGGAGGAATAATTCAGTCCCTTCTGGCAATCGTTTTTCTCTATGCCCTTACACAAATCCAATACAGGCTTCCGGAAGAGGAATTTTTTGTTGCTCCTCATGGTCCGATGAGGAGTCTTACCTACTTCTTAACCTATACCATTATTTTCGCCTTTCTGATAACCGTTTCCCTATATTTCAGGAATCTTATTAAACGGCAAGAGATTGACTTTTTAAGATACAGGCTTTCCAGCGAAGAGATTTTAAATACCATTCCCTCAGGTGTTATTACCCTGTCTCCCAATAATGAGGTTGTTTTTGCCAATAGAAGTTCAAAGGAAATATTGAAAGAGGAGGAACTTAGAGTCTTTTTGCAGTTTATAGGTAAAAGTGGTAATCTGGCTCGAAGGGAGTGTACCATTGGAGGCAAGGTTATTGGATATTCTATGAAGGTTCTTGATGATGAAACAAAGGTACTGGTTTTTCAGGACCTGACGGAAACAAAAAGACTTGAGAGTGAGCATCGCGAGCTTGAAAAACTGGCTTTTCTCGGGGAACTTTCCGCAAACCTTGCCCACGAGATCAGAAATCCCGTTCAGGCAATAAGTATGGCAATGGAACTTCTGCTTTCTAAAAAGGCAGGTGTGGACGAAGAGGTTTTGAGGGGAGTGATGCACGATGTGGAGAGACTTTCACAGATAGTAAACCGGTTTCTCTACTATTCTCGGCTTCCAGAGTTACAGCCCTCTCAGGTTAAAATAAAGGTAGTGGTGGAGAAGGTTTTTAACGAAGTTTCTAAGTTTTTTAAGGAGAAGGCTGAGCTTGAAATTGGATTTCCGGAAGAGCTTGAAATTTTCGGGGATAGAAATAAGCTGGAGGAACTCTTTTCTAATCTCTTCAGAAACAGCTTGGAGGCTAAGGCGAATCTTATAAGGGTTGAATTTTTAAAACCCGGTGAGGAGTTTAAACTGGTGGATGATTCTCTGTATAGAACCAATAGTAAGGCCATCGTTGTTAGGGATAACGGATCTGGAATGGATGAGGAGACTTTGAAAAGGGCGAAGGAGCTCTTCTTTACCACCAAAAAAGGTGGAACCGGTTTTGGCCTTGCCATCTGTGACAGGATAATGAGGGCCCACGGAGGAAGACTTTTGATTTATTCTAAAAAAAGCGCTGGAACCGATGTGATAATGGAGTTCAGAAATGGTGAAGCGTAGATTGTTAATAGTGGATGACGATCCGGGCATTCTGGTTACTTTGTCTAAATTCACTGAGTCTTTGGGTTATGAAGTCTTTCCCTTTGAAGATCCCAAGGAGGCTTTGAAAAAGGTTGAAGAGATAAGGCCTCACATTGCCATCCTTGACCTGAGGATGCCCGAGATTTCTGGACTGGATTTTTTAAGTGAGATAAAAGAGCGGGTGCCCGACGTTTATGTAATTATAATTACCGCCTTTGGCGCCATTGATTCTGTGATTGAAGCTTTAAGGAGAAAGGCGGACGATTTCCTTTTAAAGCCCTTCAAGATGCAGGATATGGAGACTGCTTTTGCGAGGTCGGAGAAGTTTCTATCCCTTAAGGAAGAGAATATTAAACTCAAGGAAGAACTTCAGTTTTTAAAGGAATATGAAATTGTCGGTGCTTCAAAGGCTATTAAAGAGGTCCTTGAAAAGATAAAGAAGATCGCCCCCTTTGATACCACCTGTATCATTTACGGTGAGACTGGAACCGGAAAAGAATTGGTGGCAAGGGCAATCCACCAGAATTCACCAAGGAAGGACAAACCCTTTGTGGCAATCAATATGGCTGCTATGCCTGAAGAACTTGTGGAGAGTGAACTCTTTGGATACAAGAAGGGTGCCTTTACTGGTGCCTTTTCCGACCGCCCTGGCCTTTTTAAAACTGCGGAAGGAGGCACCCTCTTCCTTGACGAAATCGCCGAGGCTTCTCCCAAAATTCAGGCAAAGCTTTTAAGAGTCCTTGACTTCAAGGTAATAACGCCCCTTGGTGGAACGAAGGAGGAGAAGGTGGATGTTAGGATTATTTCAGCCACCAACAGAGATTTGCAGAAACTGGTAAAAGAAGGAAAGTTTAGGGAAGACCTATTTTACAGGCTTAACGTGGTGAGTATTCACATCCCGCCCTTAAAGGAGAGGAAGGAGGATATCCCTGTTCTCTTCAACTATTTCTTAAACCGATATTCCAAAAAGTATGGCAAAAAGATAAGAGTTAATGAAGACCTTATAAATTCCCTTCTTGATTACCATTGGCCCGGTAATGTGAGGGAGCTGGAACACTTTGTAGAGAAACTGGTTTTGATGGGTGAAGAAGAAGGGATTCTGGGAAGAGAAGTTGTTAAGGAAGTGTTGAAGATGGGAGAAGGAGAGGTGGGCTTTAAGACTTTGAAGGAGCTGGAGGAGGAGTATATAAGGAAGGTTTTAAAGAGCACCGGCTTTGATAAAAGGAAGACGGCGGAGATCCTTGGCATTGATCTTTCCACCCTTTATAGGAAATTAAAGACGATGGGGGAAGATTAGCTTTTGCAATTTGCAAATATTGTGGCAAAATGCAAATAGAAATTCGCAGAAACTCCTTGAAAAAAGACAGTTTTGTTTTTGGCACACTTTTTGCAGTATAGTTAGTAAACAAACCTTAACAGGAGGTAAAACATGAGGCGTAAAGGCTTCACACTAATAGAGCTACTCATAGTGATCGCAATCATTGCGATCCTCGCTGCCATAGCCATACCACAGTTCGCAAGGTACAGAATCAGGGCATACAACGGCTCTGCCGAAAGTGACCTGAGGAATGTGAGAACCACCTTTGAAGCTTTCTTTGCCGATTGGCAGGTTTATCCGAACGCAGCGTCCGCGCAAAGTGGTCAGATTACTTTGTCTAATGGAAACCGTCAGGAAGTTATTCAACTTTCAACCGCTGTTAATTTTATTCACAGAACTGATCCGAATGCAGTATCTTACGTAATGATAACAAAACATACTCAAGGTGACACTTATTACGGTGCTGACTCTGATGTTCAGGGGATATTTTTCCAGAAAAATAATACATTTATAGGTGCATGGGATCCAAGCATGTTACCCGGAACTTCTACACCACAGACTAACGATTTCGGTAACCAATGGACTCTGCAGTAACTTTTCCTACCTTACTTCGTAAGGGGCGCCGAAGGCGCCCCTTTTTTATTTCGCAAAAAACCTCCTATGCAAAAAGCTTTCACACAAGAATAAGTATAATAAGCCTTTACCTTGAGAAGGTAGACAATTTAGAGTAAACTTATAAGGTGAGAAAACACTATTTAGCTTTCACTTTAATTGAACTTCTCATCGTCATAGCCATCCTCTCTATTCTAATTTCTATTGCAATTCCCAACTATTGGAAAACAAGAATAAACGCCTTCAATGCCACCTGTGAGTCTGATATCTCCAATTTTAGACTTTTCCTTGAATCTACTTATATTTTAAGGCAGATCTACCCCGATGCCCAGAGAAATATGACCACGGGACAGGTGACCTTTACCGTTGGCAACGACAATACCGAGACGATTTCTTTTTTAACGAGTACCAAGGTCTACATTGCCTATAACACCGACTCTCAGAAGTCTTCCTATGTGGTAATCGCTAAGCACATTGGTGGAGACACCTATTATGGAGTTGATTCTGATTCACCCCTCCTATATTACAAAAAAAACAAATCATACGTGGGACACATTGACGATGTTCAGGTGCCTGAATCCAATCCGGGAGTAGTGGAATTTGATGGTAGTTGGAGTGTCAAGTAAGGTTTTAGAACTTAAAAACGTAAGGAAAGTATATAAGGGCGAGCTCTTTGAGAAGCCCTTTACCGCCCTTCAAAGCATATCTTTTGAGGTCCTTGAAGGAGAATCCTTTGGCCTTATAGGCCTTAATGGTGCTGGAAAAAGTACCACCATCAAAATTATCCTCGGTCTTATCTTTCCCGATGGAGGAGAGGTGAGGGTTCTGGGAAGACCTCCCCACGATGAGGAGGTGAAGAAAAATCTGTCCTATTTACCTGAAAATCCAAACTTTTACGAGAATTTGAAGGGTTATGAATTTTTGTCCTTTATTGGCAGACTTCGGGGCCTTTCGGGGAAGGCTTTAAGGGATGAGGTGGAGAAGTGGCTTTCCAAGGTGGGTCTTGAGAAGGACGGTGGTAAACTCATAAGGAAATATTCAAGGGGTATGGTCCAGAGACTGGGGCTTGCTCAGGCCTTTCTTGGAAACCCGAGATTTATTATCCTTGATGAACCATTAAATGGCCTTGACCCCTTGGGAAGGAAGATGGCGAGGGATTTAATCGCTGAAGCCCTTCAGGGTGGCACCACCATCTTTTTCACCTCCCACATCCTTGAGGACATTGAGAAGATTTGCCACAAGGTGGCAATAATCCACGGGGGAAAGATTTTAAGATTTCTGAGCGTCAAGGAGATTGAAAATCTGGAAGGGGAGTTTATAAAGACGTTGGTGGAGTATGAAGAGAGCCTTTGAGATTGCTCGAATAACCTTTAAGCAGGCGCTACGGGAAAAGAGTTTTTACGCCATTTTGGTTATTACCCTTCTTGCCCTGATTGGAGTTCCCATCCTCTACAACTTTACCATGTTTGAAATTCCAAGGATTTTGATGGGATTTGCCCTCTCCTTTGTCAATTTCACCGCCCTAATCTTCATCCTGCTCCTTGTGATGGGCATCTCCCAGACGGACTTAGACCGAAAAACCTTACAGTATGTAATCTCCCTGCCTATAAAGAGAAGGGATTATGTGGTGGGAAGGTATCTGGGATTTCTGTTTCTTTCCATCTTTTTAACCTACCTTATCCTCTGTCTTATGTTTCCCTTTGTTTTCCTCTTCTCCCGCCTTCGCCCCGATACCCCCTTTTATGTGGGCTACTACTTCTTGTATGGTATTTTCCTCATTGTGGAAGTTCAAATCCTTGTCGCCTTCTCCTTGTTCTTTATCTCTTTAACTTCCAGAGCGGTGGTCTCTATGTTCGGCGTGATAGGAGTTTATATAATAGGCCATACTATGGATGAGGTTGCGGAATTCTTGAAGACCCGAATGGGTATGGAGATGCCTCTATTTTCAAAGGTTCTTGTCAATGTAGCAAGGTATCTCTTCCCCAACCTCGCCCTCTTTGATGTAAAAACCTCCTTTATCTACAATGTGGGGATTAACCCTCTCTACCTTACCCTTTCCTTACTCTATGGGATTGCTTACGGTCTCCTTATCCTTTTCGTGTCGTTTATTCTCTTTGAAAGAAAAGAAATTCTCTGAGATGAAGAGGTGGAAATATTTCCTCGTTGTAAGTCCCGTTCTTCTAATTGTGGTTCTCAATGCCGGCTTTGACTTTGGGGTGAAAAAGCGATTTACAAGGGAAGAAAGTGAGACCTTCAGGCTCTTTGCTCGGCCCGTTTTTGAGAAGTGGTCAGGCTTTGAATTTAATTTCATTAAAGGCTTTTACTACACTTTAGCCCTCAGGGTTTACCTCGGGAAAATGGCTGAGAAGTATCTCGTGAAACCGCCCTTTGTGAAAGACGCCATTGTAAGAACCACCGACGTGGTAACCCGGCTATGTCCTTACTATTATGATATTTACTACATAGCCAACGGTTTTTTAACATGGGAGTTTGGCGATGTGGAAAGGGCGAACTACTATTTGATGAAGGGGATAAGATACAATCCTGAACGTTGGATCTATTATCTATACCTTGGTTTCAATCACTTCTATTTTCTTAAAGACTATGAAAAGGGTGCTTACTATTTGATTGAAGCCAGCCGGTTGTCGGGAAGGCCCTTTTATGCCCACCTGGCTGCAAAGCTCCTCTACGCTTCAGGAAGGACTGAAGTGGCCATAGGTGTAGTAAGGGGTATGCTGGAAAATGTCAAGGATGAGGGTTGGAAGAAGAACCTTGAGGTGAGGCTTAAAGCCCTCGAGGCTATTTATAGGATTGAGGTGGCTGTGGAAGCTTACCGGGAGAAGTTAGGGAAAAACCCGAGGGATATTAATGAACTGGTGGGGGCTGGTCTTTTATCCTCCATTCCCGAAGACCCCTATGGGGGTAGGTTTTACCTTGATGAAGAGGGGAACGTGAAAACCACCAGTGAGTTGACTTACAAGGAACAAAGGTAGTTTTCTCAGAAATACTCCCTTGCTTTGCCTTCAAATTTTTGTGATTCCTTGTAAAAAATTAATGCTCCGAGGATTACCACGAGGCCACTTAATAAAAAGGCTATTTTTACTCCAAACTGGTGGGAAAGGGTTCCTGCCAGTAAACTCCCAAAGGGCGTCATTCCGGTAAAGGCTAGGGTATAAAAGCTCATTACCCTTCCACGCTTACCCTCTTCGGTGTAGAGCTGGAGGATGGTATTACTGGTAATGGTTTCAGAGACCATTCCAAAACCAGCCAGGGCAATGACTATAAGGGCAAGGAAAAAGTTTTTAATAAAAGATAAGGACAAGAGGGCGCTTCCAAAGATGAGGCAAGCAAGAATAATATTTTTCCCGATACCTTTGACGGCCCTTTTTGAAGCCATGGAGAGGGCTCCGATTAGGGCACCAATGCCTATGGCTCCCATTAAAAAGCCGTAATTTTGAGCACCACCTTTCAGAACTTCCTTAGCATAGACAGGGAGGAGAACAGTGTACGGCATTCCAATTAGACTTACGAGGGCAAGGAGCAGGATCACGTCCCTCAAGACCCGATTCTTTGCGATGTAAGAAAGCCCATCCTTAAAATCCTCAAAAAAGTGCTCCCTCTTTTTTGATACAGTGGGTAAATTCAGTTTCATCAGGGCAAGACAGGTAATGACCACCAAGTAGGAGAGTCCATTTATTAAAAAGCAGAGGGACTCGCCGACGGTGGAAATAAGGATTCCTGCAACAGAAGGACCTACAAGCCTCGCCAGATTCACCATTGAAGAGTTTAAAGCGATGGCATTATTGAGGTCTTCCTTATTGCCAATAAGATGGATGATCAGGGATTGGCGTGCTGGCATATCAAAGGCGTTAATGGTGCCCAAGATGGTGTTCAGGAAGATGATAATTGGTATGTTGATTTTCCCCGATGCGTAGAGGATAAATAGGGTGATAGCCTGAATCATAGCGATAGATTGGGTAATAAAGAGGATTTTGTAGCGGTTGTGCCTATCCACCACCGCACCGGCAAAGGGGGCAAAGAGGAAGGTGGGGAGCTGACTGGCAAAGCCGGTAATTCCGAGTAATAGGGAAGAACCCGTAATTTTATACACCACCCATGGTACGGTGATTCTCTGCATCCAGGTGCCAATGAGGGAAATAGACTGGCCTATGAAGTAAAGGCGATAGTTGTAATACCTGAGGGAACGGAAGGTGGATTTGGCTTTCGAAAGGGTTAATGTTTGCACGATTAAAATATTAAAACAATTTGTTCGTATTTCTAACAGTTTGGAAGGTAGGGGGCATTTTTAAGATGTGATATGGATCCAACACACAGCTCGCTCCCTACAATAAGAGATTAGATTGCTCAATTTTTGTGATAGAAATTTGTAAACTTCTGTAGGGTAGATTCGAATGTCCGCCCATTTTAATAATAGATTGAGGTGACGTATTACGGTGTTTAGTTTTTCTAAGTATTTGAACGGACTAAAATGGAGAATTACAATTTTTTGGGGGTGACTATGCTAATAAAAAGGTTTGACGTTGCTATATTAATATTTGTTACCTTTTTTAGATGGCTTTATGCCGTTGAGAATCTTATTGCCTCCAAAGGAGAAAAAGCCAGATACCTCTTAAGTAATTCAATTGGCTTCGAGCCAAACCTTGGTCAAATCTCAGACATGGAAGGAAACCCCGTTTACAATGTGAAATTCTTTTTGAAACAGCCGGGTTTTGGTATTTTTATTACTGATAAAGGTGTAAGTTATGTTATTAATCGGACTGAGATTGATGAAAAGGAGGATGGAGATCCTACTAATATTTCTGCACTAGAGCACTTTGCGAGAATTGATATTGAACCCATTGAGGGTACTATTGGAGACATTGAATTTATAGATGAAACTCCGGGATATAGCAACTACTACCTTTCCCATTGCCCTGATGGAATTCTCCATGTTAAAAGTTATAAAAAGGTGAGGGTGAAGAATCTTTACGAGGGCATAGACTGGGTCTTTAAGTTTGAAGACGGCATTCCTCATCATGAGTTTGAGGTAGAGCCTGGAGCGGATGTCAGTAAAATAAGGATTCAAGTTAGATATGCGGATGTGGAGTTGGTTGACAGTGGTAAAAGAGCTGTCTTTAAGACACCTGATGGTAATCTAGAGGATGGGAGAATAGTTGCTTTTGAAGGTAATAGGAAAGTGGATGTTAATTATGTTCTTGATGGCAATGTTTTATCTTTTAATGTAGCGAATTGGAGCGGTAGTGAAAAACTAATTATAGACCCGCCTCTTTCTCTCTTATGGGGAACTTACTACTCAGGCAGTAATTATGATTTTGGCCACTCAATAACCACCGATGCGGAAGGTAATGTTTATGTTTGTGGAGTGACAAGGTCGATGGATTTTCCAACCTTTGACCCCGGTGGTGGGGCCTATTATCAGGGGGCAAGGGCAGGTAATTATGATGGTTTCATAATTAAATTCACCAATGAAGGTGTGAGATTGTGGGCTACCTATTACGGTGGGAGTGAAAATGATACGCTCTATTCCATAGCAACCGATAATGATGGTAATCTATTTGTAGTTGGGAATACCCGTTCAACCAACTTTCCTACATACAATCCCAGTGAAGGGGTTTACTATCAGGGTAACTTAGCCAGTTCCGGATATACTGATGCTGTAATCCTTAAGTTTAATAGTAGTGGTGTGAGGGAGTGGGCAACTTATTACGGTGGAAACTACGATGACAAAGCCCTTTCCTGCGCAGTTGACGATTCCGGTAATCTTTTAGTGTCAGGTGTGACTTTTTCTGACAATTTGCCGACCTATAATCCTGGTCAAGGGGCATACTACCAATCAAATAGAGGAGGTAGTGGTGATGCCTTCATTTTAAAGTTTGATAACAGTGGAAGGCTAAGGTGGGCAACTTATTACGGAGGTGGTCTCAGCGATGTGGGATATGCCATAACAGTTGACAATTATAATAATGTTTTTGTTACCGGGTCGACTATGTCTTCCGGCTTTCCTCTTTATAATCCGGGAGGAGATGCTTATTTTCAGGGCAGTTTCGGTGGCGGAGTAGCAGATGCATATATTTTGAAATTTGACAGCTTAGGGGTAAGGCTATGGGCTACCTTTTACGGCGGGAATGACTATGATGCGGGTTTCTCTTTAAAGACTGATGTTGAAGGGAATTTGTTTGTGACTGGTACAACCTATTCTACAAACTTTCCCGTTTATAATCCGGGTGGAGAATCCTATTTTCAGGGTACATCGGGAGGGTTGTACGATGTTTTCCTCCTAAGGTTTAACAATATTGGAATGAGAGAGTGGGCAACCTATTACGGTGGAAGTGGATGGGATTATGGTTATTCAATTAAAATTGATTCTGCTGGACGCGTTTTCGTAACAGGCTACACTAGATCATCCGACTTTCCTACCTTTAACCCGGGTAATGGTGCCTATTATCAAGGAAATTACGGTGGTAACACTGATGTCTTTCTTTTAGGCCTTTCAAATATTGGAGTTATAGAGTGGGCAACCTTTTATGGTGGAAGCCAGGCTGATGAAGGATATTCTCTTGCCTTGGATAACCAGGGAAACATTTTCGTAACGGGCTACACCTATTCCAGCAACTTCCCCACCTTCGATCCGGGTGGAGATGTGTACTATCAAGGCTCAGGGCAATCCTTCTCTGCCTTTATTTTAAAATTTGAGGGATTTACAACCACTGTAGAGGAAGATTACACACATTCACTACTTGGAATTGTATCCTTGAACACGCTTTTTGGGAGGGAGATCAAGGTTAGATTTTCAAAACTTCCAGAAAAACAAGTGGGTATTAAAATATACGATGTTTTAGGTAACGTGATTTACTCAGCAGATATAGAACCCTCAACCTCTTTGGTCGTAGGAGACAAAAAAATAGAGTCCTTACCTCCGGGGGTTTATTTTTTGGAGATTAAGACGTACAATCAAAAATATACTAAGAGGCTTTTGAAAATAAATTAAGGAGGCGTTTATTAGTTGCAATAAGAGGATAAAAAGTTGTTCCCAAACAAATTTTTTAGGGAGGTATCATGAGATTGTTGTTAACAGTATTGATTCCCGTGCTTCTCAGTGCGGGAACATACAAAGACGAGGTATCCATTCTAACGCACTCCGTGCAAGTGTCAGAAGTGGATAACTATGTGATGATTGATTATCCGGGTGCCGAGTTCTTCGGCCCTCCGGGCTCTCCAATGCTACCGAGGTTAACTTATCAGATTCTTCTGCCTTCGGGCGCAGTAGCGACAAATGTCAAGATAATCAGAATGGAAACGCAAAAGATTAAACTTGGTAAGCCCATCTATCCAAGGCAAAAACCGGTTCCGATTTCCTATAAAACTGAAACTGAATTTATTGGACCCGATCCCAAGTTTTATGAATTGGAGATATATCCGGATAATGTGATCGAACTCACCAGCACAGGCAATATGTCGGGTTATTCTATATGTGGTATTCTATTTAACCCGATCATCTATAATCCCAAACTTAATGAGATAGAGGTTGTAACGCGGATTGAATATGAGATCCAGTATGAGGTAAGTAAGGGCGCAGAAGTTTTCCAAAAACAGCGGGAGATTTTTGGTCGTATAGTAAAGAGTCTTGTAAAAAATCCTCAGGATGTGGAAATCTTTGCACCAATGACCAAATTTTCAAAGGATGATTCAGTGGAGATGGTTATAATAACTTCGTCAACCTTTGCGCCTTACTTTGATTCATTGAGAAGATATAAAGAATCCAAAGGAATAAGAACACAGGTGATAACCCTGGATTACATCTACTCTAACTACACGGGTAGAGACAATCCTGAAAAGATTAGAAACTTTATTAGAGATTACTATCAAAATAAAGGACTTGTCTACGTCCTTTTGGGTGGACAGGCGGACCATGAAAACAATCAGGCAGTTGTCCCAAGAAGGGATGCTTACTATATTACTTCAGGTGTTGGGTATTACACTGACGAGGATACTATTCCATGTGACCTTTATTACTCTGACCTGGATGGTTCGTGGGATGCCAATAATAATAATATTTTCGGTCAAATAAACGATAATGTGGATATGTATCCTGATGTTCTTGTGGGAAGGTTCCCTGTAAGGACTGTAGACCAGATTAATAATTTAATCAGGAAGACAATAACTTATGAAATGAATCCACCGCAAAATTATGTGACCAACATTGTGCTTCCGGCTCAACTTCTTTGGAGCCAGTATCCTTACTATGGAGATAGTGTAAATAACAGGATTGCTAATCTTACACCTACTCCACCATGGAACGATATTAAACTTTATCAATCAATGGGGAATCTTAATACTACGAGTTTTATAAATGCAGTCAATAATGGTGTGGGGTATGCTCACTATGCCAGTCACGGTAACGAAACTTCTGCCAGTTTTGTAGGAGTTAGCAATTTTAACAGTATGTCAAATGACAATAAGTTGGGGATTCACAATGCAATTTGTTGTTTCACGGGAGCCATAGATGAAGTTTATGGTGGTGACTGCTTTGCTGAATCTTTAGTTAATCACAGGATTGGAGGAGCAGTCGCTGCCATCATGAATACACGATATGGTTGGGGTTATCCTCCCACCCTTGGACCCAGTGAAAAGATTGATTCAACATTCTATTATCATGTTTTCTACAACAATAGTGTGTTGCATCTTGGTGAGGCTCATGCCCTTTCTTTGGCAAGATGGGTACCTACTGCTGTTTCTGAGGGAACGGATGGTGTTTATAGGTGGTGCATATATGAGCTTTGGGTTTTTGGTGATCCTTCTTTACAGTTATGGACAAATGAACCAACACCAACTAATGCCAGTTATCCTCCGCAGATAAATGTGGGTATGAATCAGCTGGAGGTAACTACCGACGCTCCTAATGCCTTGGTTGCCGTCTCAAAAGCAGGAACTTTAATAGGGAGAGGTTATACCAATGCCTCAGGTTTTGCTACAGTCCCAATTTTTGGTAACTTTGTTCCCGGTGATTCATTAAAAGTTTTTATCTCCTCAAAGAACAGACTACCCCATGTGGGTAATGTTATCGCTACTTCGGATGAAGTCTTTTTATATTACTTGAGTTCATACATTGTCGATTCTATTGGGGATTCAAATGGTAGGATAAATCCAGGTGAAATTATAAGACTTTACGTCATGCTTAAGAATTACGGTAACGATTCTGCAAGCAATGTAGTAGCTAGCATCTCCACTTCCAGTGGTAATATTTCTATTACAAATGGATCCGTGGAATATGGAACAATCTCCGCTGGGGATTCCACTTATGGTTCTGGGTATTATGAATTTGTTGTTTCCGAGAATGCCCTTGACGAGGAGCAGATTCCTTTCACCATTGATATAACTGCCAATGAAGGTTCCTGGAGTGCCAATTTCAGCTACGTGGTTTATGCTCCAGTTCTTTCTT